>PPYF01016672.1_pt1 | contig 767454 bp, 765 predicted proteins | sample 1559871 | NCBI WGS metagenome assembly PPYF01 (sample SAMN08240021, study PRJNA423297) | Human gut metagenome, whole genome shotgun sequencing project. | reverse complement strand
CTCCGCAGGGGGTGGATATGCGCATGTCTGACAAATATTCCAGCCCTACAGCATACGCCTGGGGACTTATAACCTCTGCTTTTGGCGTTTTATCTCTGGACCAGTGGGCTATTGTTGCCGGGATCATCTGTACTGTCGGGACGTTCCTGGTGAACTGGTATTACAAACGGAAAGAATTCCAACTGAAAGCCGGAGAACATCATGAATAACCGATTATTTAAAAAAGTCATGGCCGCTTGTGCTGCAGGGGCGATTGCTGGTGCGCTGGTGCTGATCCCCGCATATGAGGGTGTTGAGTACAAACCTTACCGTGATGTGGCCGGGGTGCTCACCGTATGTTACGGCCATACCGGTAGTGATATTCAGCCCGGCAAGCTGTACACGGACGCTGAATGTAAGGCGCTGCTGCATGATGACCTGACGAAAGTCCGGCGTGCGGTTGACCCGATGATCAAAGTGCCGATTGATGACAACACACGGGCGGCTATCTATTCATTTGTCTACAACGTCGGCCCCGGTGCATTTTCGCGTTCTACGATGCTGCGGAAACTCAATGCCGGTGATATTGCCGGTGCCTGTGACGAAATGAAGCGCTGGACGTTTGCCGGTGGTAAACGGTGGCAGGGGCTGATTAACCGGCGAGAAACGGAGAAAGCGATATGCCACGGAACCCTTTAACTCTGATCATCATTGCTATCATTCTGTTGACGGTCAGTCTGTTGGCAGGCTGTTACCTGTATTCGCTCGAGACTCACTGTAAGCCGCTGCCGGGCAATCCGTTGGACGGTGTGATCCATTATGAGTGTGAAGCGCCATGAAAAAGGTAATCACGATATTACTTAACGGGTGGGGGTGGGCTGTTGTGTTCTTCGGTCTGTGGATGTTCAGCATGCTGTCAGCTGAACAAATGGAAGGCAAACACAAAGACAAGGTTATCACTGACCAGCAAAAGGTGATTGATAACGCCTACACCAGCATCGATATCTTTGACCGCGTAGCCACAGCGAACGCTAACCGTAATATGCGTGCTGAGGCACAATCACAGGAGAAGCAGATTGAATACCGTACCATTATCCGGAAAGAGCCTACCTGTAATTTGTATATTCCTCAGTCTGTTTCTGACGGGCTGCTCAGCCACGCTTACGCCATCCGTGAATCAGCAATGCGTTCCGATCCCAGCATCACTGGCACAGCCAGTCTTGGCTCCGCTACCACCCGCCGACTGACATATTGCCAGGTGGTAGAGTGGATAGAACCCCTGCTGACGGCGCTGGATAAGGCTAACGAGCAGTTGATGGATATCCGGAAAGTGAATGCAGAGCGGAATGGAAAGCCACAATAAACAGGTAATACGAAAAATATTTGGTTTATTTAATGCCGTTATTGGACGAGGTCACAGACGGATAATATTATTTACGCTAATTTAATTAACCTTAATTTACTGTAATGAGAGAGGGTAGCGTGTCAGAAGAAAAAAGAAAGTGCACCGTCATTTGTATTCATGACCAGCCTCAAGGCGACTTTATTAAGTATGCGCCAATAAAAATGTTGGATAATGCAAATGAACCATACACTGCTGAGCAGGCTATAGTAGAGCTTGATGATGGAAGCGTTGTCGTAGTTAATCCATCGGATATTCGGTTCATTAAGTAACACATAACTGATGCTATATGAATCTGCCAAGTACAGTTTCTTACTCACTTCAAAGCTTACTCATTGAGTAGGCTTTTTAATTGATTAAGGAGGCAAATATACCACCACATATGTGTAACTGCATTAAAACGGGCAAACACTGTATTCGTTTTTTATGTTATGGGAGTTTGAGCGGTGTAAAGGTGAATTGACTCAGTTATACAATGAAAACTATGAGCAGCCGCTACTGGATGAAATACATAGACTGGCTGCTTAATATGAAGTAATCAATTATCTTCGGACTCAAACTCAGCAATTAACGTGTCAACTCTGTCACGGTATTGAGGGCTTGATGCAAGGAATTCGGTAAGAGTCATTGTTGTTTCATCTGAATTTTCCCATCGGTTGAATCCAGTTTCCTGCGATTTGCCCATTCTTACAGAGTAAACCCCATTATCTAAATCCAAAAAAATATAATCTTCATCGTCTTTATGGACTTGCTTATAGTAAATACGCTTACTTTTCATTTAGATAACCTATGTTGGTGAATTGAATGTTCGATATACATAATTATATATGGCTAAGGTTAGATTCCGCAGTGTAGGGGCTATTGTCATTACCACGAACTAGGAAGTGTAATAACAATTGAATTTAGTCGCCTAAAATGGCTTTTTCTAATTCATCCATAAATTGTTTGTTTCTACCTGACTCATCAGCAAAATTGTCATACATATCATCAATGTTATCGTACTCAAATGTGTAGAATTTTGTCGGGTCATGTGGTGGCAACGGAATTATGATAGACCCAGGCTCTACGATAGGTGTTGTTAATTGTGGGGGAGTTTTATCTGTTGCCTTAACTCGGACAGGATAATTATCGTCATGTACATCATCAATGTACCTTTCTACAGTTATGTGGTCACTCATCACGGTGCCATCAAAAATAGTTTCCCAAGTCATTTGTTACCCCTTCCTTAAGAGAGAATCATTATACTCACAGACAAACAAAAATGTTTTGTTGCAGTACCTAATAGATTTGAATGCCACTCAGGCAGCAATTCGTGCGGTGTACAGCGAAAAGACTGTAAACCTCACGGCGTCTGAAAATCTACCAAAACCAGACATTCAGATAAGGATAACTGAACTGATGAAAGAAAGAAGTGATCGGCTTCAGATTGTGCTGACTGTATCTTGAGTTGTCAGGGTTAAGGATAATTGACATGGCAAATTTCACAGCTCTGAGCAACCAGCTCCGAACTCTGCGTAAGCAGATACCTTTTGCCACTGCGCAGGCTATGACAGCTGTTGCCAGAAAGATTGAAGGCGCTCAGAAAGTGGCAATGCAGCGCAATCTGGATAATCCGACTCCATTCACAGTGAAGAGTGTTAAAAGCCGCGGTGCCAGAAAAAGCGACCTGAAAGCGAAAGTGTTCGTGATGAATACCGCGGCTGCATACCTTGAGCCGTTTGAAACCGGCGGGGTGCACAAACTCAACGGGTCTGCACTGCTGAATCCGAAAGACATCAAACTGAACAAATACGGCAACCTGCCGCGCAATAAGATGTCCGCGCTGAAATCCAAAGAGAACACCTTCATCGGTGATATCGATGGTGTTAATGGCGTATGGCAACGGAAGAAAGCGAAGAAGGGCCGTAAGCGTCTGCAGCGGTCACCGAACGGAACCCGCAGAGATAAGAAGAGACAACCGATGCCGAAATTGTTAATTCGGTTCGGTGATGCTCTGCCTGTTGAGCCTGTACTCGGATATCAGGACAGGGCAATGAAGATGACACAGGCATTGTTGCTGCAGGAAATTAACCGGGCGATAGCAGAGGCGATACGGACGGCAAGGTGATTAGATTTCGGGAGGTACGCAATTAGCAGAGATTTGGACCACTTAATAGTTTTGTACCATAGTCAGCTGATAGCATGACACGTAAATTCAATCAAATTAAGGATACAAATCATGGGAACCGAATTACTCGCTGCATTAAAAGAATCCACAAATTATTTAACGTGGGCTGTCTTTTCTTTTGTCGCCTGTTTTTCAGTGTATAAAACGAGGGATTACAGAGTAAAAAATAAAGTAAAAACAAGCCGTTGTTCACATTTTATTTTTTGGTTCTATATCTTATTCTTTTTCTTTTTTGGGGTGATCAATATTGTACTGGTAATTTATGAATTTTCGAACAGCTCCATACCTTACCCAGTCACCGGTGCTGTAGGTTTTGTAGCGTTATTAGTGGTTATAAACGCAGCAATAGTTGTATTTGGTAAATTAGAAGGCACCACTGGTAAATCGGAGGGAAAAATACCGACAGCCAACTCTCTGAAAGAGTCCGTTATTCAGATTCTGGATACGGACAAATATCCCGTAACCTGGTTGATTCAGATGGACAAAGATAATGTGGTATTCAGCCGGGTCATTAACGGGGATGTAGATGAGAGCTACGCCCCCGTAAATTATGATAAGGCAAATGTATATGCCGCTTCTATTCTGAATGGTCTTCAACCACCAAAGCACCTTTTTCAGTCCGATATACAGACTGATTAAATTCGACCTGAATCAATTTGTCACCCCGCTTTTTTACTCGGTAGAAATCAAGCCCACCAAAAGAAATACGAGTATCCGGTGGGTATGATTTTAGCTGGCGGATTAACTCAGCAAGCTCGACGGTGTGGTCTGCATAGTTATCTGTCATGGACATCTATAGCTCCTTCTTTTGGATGGTTAGTTAATCACTGAACAGTATAGAGTATTTATATTTTTGGGGTCCTTCCTAAGCCTTTGATATTACACGGGCATTGCGCGCCGCGTTCTGCGGCTAGCTGTGAAATTTTGATTTTGTGTCCCATGTCCCATGACAGCGGGCAGATGCTTTTATTTCTGATTCAGTAAGTTACGTAAAAAATTTCTGAGGTTTGTGTCCCATGAAATGTGGGACATGTCCCGCGCAATGTCCCATGTGTCCCGATGTCCCACGTCAGCAGGAAAATGTCCCATGACCACGATGAATATTTCCGACTATGCGAAGCATGCAGATGTGAACCGCAAGACGATCACCCGCTGGATAAAGGCCGGAAAATATATCGTGATGGCCGGTGATGAAATTGATGTGGAGGCCAGCGACCGGAACCTGAAAAAGTACCGGGACAGCAAAGATCCGCGCACGAAGAATGCGGTGAAAAAATCCGATACTCCGGAGAAAAAACCGGCGAAAGAAAAAGGCGATTTTCAGCAGCGTGCAGAATCTGTTTATGCCGGACTGATTTCCGGTGAAATAGCCGTTCGTCCGCTGGAAGAATCCAGGGCCATCAAAGAGCACTATTTTGCTGAGCTGGCCCGTCTGGAGTACGAAAAGGAATCCGGACTGGTGCTGCCGTGGCAGGACATGATCGATAAAGTGGGTGAGGAATATCACGCCATGCGCACCCGTCTGATTGCGATAGCCCCTGAACACGGTCCCCGCCTGCGGTCGCTGGCACTGACTTCCTCTGATACAGAGTTTGTGGCCGCGCTGCAGGACATTATTCATGAGGCGATGGAGGAATTGAGCCTTGACCACAGTGAACAGGGGGGATAATGCATGGCAACAATTCACCCGTGCACTGAGTCAGAAACGCGCTGTCGTCAGACCTCCGGAAGCCTTATCGCTGAGCGAGTGGGCGAACAAATACGCGGTGCTGTCGAAAGAAAACGCCGCACAGACCGGCCGGTTCCGGTCATTTAAATATCAGGACGGCATTATGGATGCCTTTACCGATCCGTCGGTAACCCAGGTGTCCGTGATGAAATCCGCCCGTGTCGGGTATACCAAGATTCTCGACCATGCCGTTGCTTATTACCTGTTGCATGACCCATCCCCGATCCTGGTGGTTCAGCCCCGCGTGGAGGATGCGGAGGATTACAGTAAGACCGAAATTGCGCCGATGCTGCGTGATACCCCGGCACTGAAAGCCATTGCAGGTGAGGCCAAAGCAAAAGACAGCGGCCAGACCATCCTCAAGAAACAGTTTTCCAACGGAGCCAATTTAACGCTGGTGGGCGCAAACTCACCCGGCGGGTTTCGTCGTATCACCTGCCGGATCATCCTGTTTGATGAAGTGGATGGTTATCCGTCCGGCGGCGCCGGTTCGGAAGGTGATCAGATTGCCCTGGGTATCAAGCGCTCGGAAACATTCTGGAACCGTAAAATCGGCCTCGGTTCAACGCCGACTGTAAAGAACGTCAGTCGTATCGAGAAAGCCTACAACGAAAGTGATCAGCGGCACTACTGGGTGCCGTGTCCGCACTGCGGTGAGTTTCAGATTCTGGAATGGGGCGGTCCCGATACGCCTTACGGCATGAAGTGGGATAAGGATGCTGACGGTAACGGCCTGCCGGATACCGCGTATTACGTCTGCCGCCATAACGGGTGTGTTATTCACGACAGCGACAAACCGCTGATGATTAAAAACGGGGAATGGCGCGCTGAAAAGCCGTTTACCGGTCACGCCGGATTTCATATCTGGGCAGCGTACAGTCTGTTCCCGAACGCGTCCTGGCCGAATCTGGTGAAAGAATGGCTGCGGGTGAAAGACGACCCGCTGATGCGACAGACCTTTATCAATCTGGTGCTCGGTGAGCCATACGAAGACAGGGGAGAAAAAGCCCTGAGCGAACAAAAACTACTGGAGCGCTGCGAAGTATGGGCAGCGGAAGTGCCGGACGGTGTCACGTTGCTGACGGCCGGTATCGATACACAGGATGACCGCTTTGAGATTGAGGTGGTCGGCTGGGGCCGCAGTGAGGAAAGCTGGTCAGTTGCTCACGATGTGATTGAGGGGGATCTGGAAACACCGGAGCCGTGGGAGCGCCTCGATGCGTACCTGAAACAAATCTGGCGGCGTGCTGATGGTCGCGGGTTTGCCATCATGGCGGCCTGCATGGACTCCGGCGGACATCACACCCAGGCCGTTTATGATTTCTGTAAAGCGCGTCTCGGTCGCAGGATTTGGGCTGTCAAAGGCGAATCCGCCCGTGGCGGTAAACGCTCACCGATCTGGCCGACAAAACGCATTACATCCCGTTCGAAAGCCGGATTTAAACCGGTAATTATCGGTGTGAACGCGGCCAAAGATGCGGTGCGCGGTCGTCTGCATCTGGAACCGCCGGCAGCAGGCGAACCGGCACCGGCGTATATGCACTTCCCGGTTGATCGTGATTTGCAGTATTTCGGTCAGCTGCTGGCAGAGCGGTCAGTAATTAAAGTGTCCGGCGGTCAGCGGTACCGGGTCTGGGAGCAGATACCGGGGCGGGCTAATGAAGCACTGGACTGCCGCGTGTACAGCTATGCCGCACTGTGCGGCCTGATGTACATGGGGCTGAAACTTAATGCGCTGGCTGACGCTGTTGCCGGTAATCCGGAACGGCTTATTGCACCGGCAGTGAATCCGGAAACCAAAGTTAACCTTCGCTTCCCGGGGGCCATCATCCCGGAGGAAACCAACGAGAAGCCTCAGCGGAAGCGGATATCCCAGCTTTTGCCATAAGGAGTGTCAATGTCACGAATTACCACGCTGCTTACCGGCATGAGTGATGCGCAGTTAAAGCAGGCGCTTGTTCAGGCGCAGCAGGCCTATATTGACCTGTCAACCGGTGCCAAAGGCGTTTCATTTTCCTATACACAGGGTGACGGGACGCGGTCGGTGTCCTATCAGCAGACCAGCCTGGGAGATTTGCTGGCACTGATCCAGACAATACAGGCCATGCTGGGGATCTCCCGCAGGCGTCCAATCAGGGTGAGGTACTGATGAGTGTACAAATCTTAGGAGCGGACGGGCGCCCGCTACCGCCGGCTGCCCCGAAAATGAAATACGGGGCACTGTCCGGCAGTGGCCGGGTGCCGTATGACGCGGCGGATTCATTCAGTGATCAGATGGCGAACTGGCAGCCTGCGCTGTGGTCGCCGGATAATGAAATTAACATCTACCGTGACCGCATTGTGTCACGTATGCGTGACCTGGCGCGAAATGACGGCTGGGCGTCCGGCTCAATAACCCGTGTCCTGGATAATGCGGTGGGTGCCTGTTACCGGCCGGTATTCAAACCCGATTACCGGATGCTCAGGCAACTGACCGGCAATAAGGCATTTGATGCGGTGTGGGCTGCCGAATACAGCCGGTTTATTACCGCGCACTGGCGCTCATGGGCAAATGACAAGGGCCGGTATTGTGATGTTGAACGTAAACAGACCGTATCGCAGATGCTGCGGCTGGCTTTCCGTCACAAGTTGCTGGACGGTGACGCGCTGGCGGTTCTGCAGTACCGTCCTGACCGGCTTGGTCACGGTAAGGCCCGTTATGCGACGACAGTTCAGATTGTTGACCCCGATCGCCTGAGCAATCCGCAGCAGAATTTTGATATGCCGAATATACGCGGCGGGGTGGAGATTGACAGCGACGGTGCCCCGATCGCCTATCACATCCGCGAAGCCCATATGGGCGACTGGTGGGCCGGTAAGAAAACCATGACCTGGAATCGCGTACCGCGTGAAACCTCATGGGGTCGTCCGGTGGTGGTGCATGATTTTGATATGGAGCGCGGTGCTCAGCAACGGGGGATCGGTATTCTGGCCCCTATCGTTCAGAAGCTGAAAATGCTGATTAAGTACGATGAATCAGAACTGGAGGCGGCAATCCTCAACGCTATTTTCGGGGCGTATATCGAATCCCCGTATGATGCGCAGATGGTGGCTTCCGCCCTGGGGGATACCGGCGATTTTACCGGTGATGAACTCAGTGCCTACCAGACACAGCGGACAGAATACTATCAGGACAAGCGCCTCAATCTTCAGAACGGCGCACGTATCCCGCACCTGTTCCCGAATGAAAAAATAGTCACACTGTCCGCTGCCCGGCCGACCAGTAATTTTGACGGTTTTGAGAGTGCGGTGCTGCGGAACATCTCTGCGGCAACCGGCCTGTCAGCCCAGCAGGTCACACAGGACTGGTCTGATGTTAACTATTCCTCAGCCCGTGCCGCCATGCTGGAAGCCTGGAAAACCCTGACCCGCCGCCGTGATGACTTCTCAAACGGCTTCGCACAACCGATAGCGGTGGCCTTTGCCGAAGAAATCCACGATGTGGAAGATGTTCCGTTACCGAATGATGCCCCGGACTTTATGGACGCATCAGCATCCTACTGCCGCGCGCGGTGGATGGGGCCGGGGCGCGGCTGGGTGGACCCGGTCGCTGAGAAAAAAGGGGCCATTCTCAGTATGGAAGCTGGTTTTTCAACACTGGAAATGGAAGTGGCTGAAAACATGGGTGAGGACTGGGAAGAGCTGGTCGATCAGCGCAGCTATGAACTTCAGCGGTTTAAAGAGCTCGGATTGCCGCCGCCCAGCTGGGCAGTGGCAGAAGAGTTTGCACCAAACCCCGATAACAAACAGGAGGCGAAGTGAATTTACCCCACCTGGCACAGAAGCTGTTTAACACGCCTCTTGCCATACACCCGCAGAAAGCGGAAGTGATTGTGTCATCACTGACAGAGCGGCTCGGTATCACGCAGATCCGCAGTGCCATGATGGAAGACGATGACGAATATTTCAGCCGTAAAGCCCGGAAAGACAGCGGGTATGACGTGCTGGAGGGCATCGCGATTATCCCGGTCTACGGCACCCTGGTTCAGAAACTCGGCACCCTGCGGCCGTACAGCGGCATGACCGGCTATGACGGTATCCGGCGGGTCTTCCTGACCGCCGTTAACGATCCGGAAGTGAAGGGTATCTGTCTGGATATCGACTCGCCAGGCGGTGAGGTGGCTGGCTGTTTTGACCTGGTTGATCTGATTTATGCCGAACGCGGCAAAAAGCCCATTCACGCCATTCTGTCCGAAAATGCCTTTTCCGCTGCTTATGCCATTGCCAGCGCTGCGGACAAAATTTACGTCCCGCGTACCGGCGGTGTCGGTTCGGTCGGGGTGATCGTCATTCACTGTGACTGGTCACAACGTATCAAGGATGACGGGCTGAAAGTGTCCATTATTACCTATGGTAACCGTAAGGCGGAAAGTAACCCGTATGTGGCGCTGAGTGATGAGGCACAGGCCGCCATTCAGCACGATGTCGATGAAATGGGGCGTCTGTTTGTGAGCACTGTTTCCCGTAACCGCGGACTGTCTGAGACAGTGATCCGTAATACACAGGCCGCCTGTTATCTGGCAGCCGAGGGCGTACAGATGGGGCTGGCTGATGTGGTTGCCAGTCCTGATGTCGCATTTAAGGAACTGATGAAAGAATCCGGAGTAATTTAATTATGGCAGACAATAAGTTTACCTTTTCACATCTTCTTGGCCTGAACAAAAAGGCACGTTCCTCAGAAAAAGAGGATGGTAATGCACGCAAAGCTAAAGGCCGCAGCGTTGAAGAGGACGAGCGTGACGAAGATGCGGAAGACGATGAAGATCGTGAGGGCGCAGAAGATCAGGACGACGAAAAACAGGGTCGTAAGGCGAAGAAAGCCAAAAAAGCCGAAGGCGACGACGATGATCCTGATGCTGATGACGACGATGATGACGCAGGCGCTGAGGGTGATGACGAAGATGCAGAAGGCGATGATGACAACAAAGATGTGAAAAAAGGCCGCCGCGCTGAACGCAAACGCTGCGCACGCATCTTTGGCAGCAAGGCTGCCGCCGGTCGTCCGGATATGGCTGCACATCTGGCATTCAATACCCGCATGTCTTCATCTGAAGCTATCAGCACCCTGAAAGCGATGGGTGCGGTTCAGCCTCCGACACAGCGTGCATCACTCGACAGCCGCATGCGGGCAGAACAGCAGGTACGTATCAGCCCGGATGCACAGGCACCGGCAGCCGGTTCAGCTGCCGCGCTGGCTCAGCAGATGACCGGCCTTTATAACAGCAACAAGGGAGCGAAATAATGGAACAGTTCTCACAGAACCCGTTTCGTCCGGGTGTGACCCACTCTGTATTTAATCCGGATCAACTGATTTCCGGTCCGCTTCAGGTTGTTACTGATACCAGCATTATTGCCAAAGCCGGTATTCTGAAGCGCGGTACCATCCTCGGTAAAGTCACTGATTCCGGTGAGTATGCGCTGAGCAAAAAAGGGGCGGCTGACGGCAGTGAAATTCCGTGTGCTATCCTGGCGGATGATGTCGATACCACTGACAGCAGCGTTTCCGGCGGTGTCTATCTGATGGGTGAATTTAATCAGAACCGCATTATTCATGATGAAAGCTGGACTGCGGCAGAGCTGAAAGATGCCCTGCGTAAGTTCTCCGTCTTCCTGCGCGACAGCGTACAGGCCTGATCCCTCCCTTTAATACAGACGTCCTGATGCCGGTCACGGCAGGCGTTGTGACGTCTTTTATACGAGAAAAAGCATGAATATTTTCGATACCAATGTATTAATCCAGGTTGTTCCGAATCTGATGACCAGTCAGAACTGGCTGCTGGATAAGTTTTTCCCGAATATCACGGAATCCGATACCGAAGAGGTTTCCATTGATGTTGATGTCGGTCTGCGCCGTCTGGCTCCGTTCGTTTCGCCGCTGGTGGAAGGTAAGCTGGTGGAGTCCCGTAAGTTCCAGACCAACAGCTTTAAACCGGCATACATCAAAGATAAGCGCGCACCTGATCTGCGCAAACCCATCCGCCGTCAGATTGGTGAGCGCATCGGCGGTCAGTATTCTGCCGCTGAACGTGAAATGCTGAACCTGCAGTTCGAGCTGACTGACCAGATTGACATGATCAACCGCCGTCTGGAATGGATGGCGGCCAGCGCACTCCAGACCGGTACGGTGACAGTAACCGGTGAGGGGTATGAAACTCAGGTGGTGGATTTCGGGCGTTCGTCCGATCTGACTATTGCCCTGAGCGGTGCCGATAAATGGCCGGAAACCGTGGAAGCAGGAAAAACCAACACCAAACCGAGTGCTGACATCGAAGACTGGGCGCAGCGTATGCTGAAGGAGTCCGGTGCGGTGGCGACCGATATCGTCTTCACCACCAAATCGTGGAAAGCTTTCCGTCTGGACACTTCGGTTAAGGATAGCGCCATTACCTTCCCCGCGCTTTCTCCGTTCGGTAACCAGATTAACCCCGGTGCGCAAATCAAAACAGGTGCTGTATACAAAGGCCGCTGGGGTAACTATGACCTGTGGGTATACAACGACTGGTTTATTGATCCGCTGGACGGTAAAGAAAAACCGATGATTGCTGACGGCTCGGTGATTATGTCAGGCGCTGACCTGATGGGGACCCGTGCATTTGGTGCCATTATCGACCCGGCATTCAATTACGGCCCGATGGCATATGCGCCGAAGTCCTGGCTGCAGCACGATCCGGCACAGCGTTTTATTATGGTTCAGTCTGCGCCGCTGGTCATTCCGAGCCGTGTTAACGCATCACTGTGTGCCGTTGTGGTTTAACAGGGGGATTTGATGGCGAATAAAAAAAATACGCCGGAGAAACCACAGGAGCCGGGCGGCCTGCCGCCCGAGCTGATGGTTCCCGGTCAGGTTAATCCGGTGAAGGATCCGGAGACTGCCGGCAATGAGCCGGTAACCGAAACCGTATCAGCGCAGAATTTCACTCCGGAACCTGGCCCGGAATCCGATGGTGTGTATGTGGTGGTCAAAGGCCGCAGTGTGCAGCATGACGGTGAGTTTTACCGGGAAAACCAGCAAATCACGCTGGATGATTCTGATGCTGTCCGCCTGATTGAGCTGGGCGTGGTGATGTCTCTGGAGGCAGTGCGGGAAAAACTGGCGAAAGCCAACCCGCCCGGCACTGTAACCATCAATGGGCATTGACTGGGATAAACACCTGCTGGGGCCGCTACATAACGTCTTTGCGGAAAAAGTACGCTGGGAACCGGTGAAAAGTGCCAAAGGCGCCGGATTTTACGACATCGACGGCATTTTTGACCGGGCCTATTTCCAGAACTATGAAAGCATGGACGGTGAAAGTGGTATCAATACCACCCGTCCGATCCTCGGTGTACGCGATGTTATTTTTACTGTGCCTCCGGCGAAAGGGGATCGGGTATTTGTCTACAGCGTCAGCACTCTGTTTGTGGTATCCGATGTGCAGCCGGACAGTCACGGCGGGACACACCTGATCCTGAATAAGGTGAAATAATGAATGCAGCCAGAGTTCGTGAGCTCGTTGTCGCGGCCCTGAAGGGGAAAACCAGCGCGGAAGACCGTGTGTATTCCCCGCAGGACTGGCCGACAACAAATGCAGAATACCCCTGCATTATCGTGCAGACCCCGTTTGATGAAAAACATTCACTCGGCCGTAACGTTCCGCAGTTTAACACCGTGACCACGGTCCGAGTCACCGGCCGCCTGGAAGAGTTCGATGAGGCAGACCGGAACGGCGCCATAAAAGCAGAGCTGGCTCTCGAAGCCCTGCGGGAACAGATTGAACGGGCGGTAATTAACAGTTATGAGCTGACCCGGAAAATCCAGCAGTTCCTGAATATCCGATCTCAGATAAACATCAGTGCTGCCGGTGAAGGCCATATGGCGCAACTGCTGATGGATCTGGATATCGAGTATTACCAGGGGCCGGAGGAATTCTACCCGGTTGATGCGGATCCGCTAACCGGTATCGACATCAGCGTTCAGATGCCTGACGGCAGCCCGGAACATCACGTCTCCATCGACCTGACTAATCAGGAGTAACCATGTTTGTAAAACCTGTAAAAGGCCGCAGCGTCCGCTGTCCGGTCAAAGGGGAGCTTTTGCCTGAATCCGGGCAGGACGTCCCCGATAATGTTTTCTGGCGCACCCGTCTGAATCAGGGGGATGTCGTGCCGGGTAATCCTCAGAAAGTGAAGGAGCAAAAAGCATGACCGTGCCATTTGCCACTATTCCGCAGAATTTGCGGACCCCGCTGTTTTTCGTTGAGTTTGATAACTCGATGGCCAACACCGCAACCGCCACCCAGCGCACGCTGTTAATCGGCCAGATGCTGGACGGTGCGGCGGGAAAAGACAGCATTCCTGAGCGCATCACATCCGGGATGCAGGCCGCAGAGCGTTTCGGTCGCGGATCCATGCTGCACACAGAGGCTGATGCGTATTTCCGCAATGATACCGCCGGTGAGGTGTGGGTGTTACCGCTGGCAGATACTGAATCGCAGACAGCCGCCGCCGGTAAACTGAAAATTACCAGTGCTGCTAATGATACCGGTGTGATTTCACTGTATATCGCGGGTATCCGCGTGCAGATGGCCGTCGTGGCCACGGACACAGAAGAAGTGATCGCAACCGGACTGGCTAAAGTGATTAACCGCAACGCGAACCTCCCGGTAACAGCAGCAGTCGAGGCAGATACGGTTACTCTGACGGCCAAAAACAAAGGCGCTCACGGTAACGGGATTGATATCCGGCTGAACTACCTCGGGTTGACCGGTGGCGAGTCGACACCGTCCGGTTTTGAAATGACCGTCACGGCGATGTCCGGCGGTAACGGCGCTCCGGATCTGCTTAATGGTCTGGCGAACCTGAAAGACCGATCCTTTGATTTTATCGTGAACCCGTATACCGATACGGCGTCTCTCGATGTGGTGAAAACCTTTCTGGCAGACCGCTGGGCGTGGGACAAACAGTTATACGGACACAGCTACGGGGTGATCACCGGCACTTATGGTCAGTTGGCTGATCTTGGTGAAAAGCGTAACGACCAGCATGCCTCACTGCTCGGGGTCAACGGTTCACCCTCACCGGATTATCAGTGGAGCGCGGCATATACCGGTGCCATTGCCCAGAGCCTGCGTAATGACCCGGGCCGCCCGTTACAGACGCTGGTTATCAGTGGTGTGCTGCCGCCGGACGACACGAAGATTCTTGAACTGACCGAGCGTAACAATCTGCTGCACAGCGGCATTTCCACATTTACCGTGGACGATGACGGTACCGTGCGGGTTGAGAATATCATCACGACCTACCAGAAAAATGCCTACGGCGACAATGACGACAGTTATCTGCAGGTGGAAACCCTGTATCTGCTGATGTTTGTATCACGCTATCTGCGTACCCAGGTGACCAGTAAATTCGGGCGTATGAAGCTGGCAGAAGACGGCACCCGTTTTGCGCCGGGGGCTGCAATCGTCACGCCGAATATCATTAAAGCAGAACTGATCGCCCAGTATGGCTTCCTGGAATTTAACGGTCATGTGCAGGACGCGAAAGGGTTTGCCAAAGGCCTGAAAGTCGAGCGCAACAGCCAGAACCCGAATCGTGTTGATGTCCTGTGGACCGGCACCCTCATTAACCAGCTGCGCGTGTTTGCGTTGCTTAACCAGTTCCGCCTGATGCCGGGCAACTAAGGAGAAATCATGGGCGATACATCCAACCGTCTGGCGGGAACGGCTCACGTCTCCGTCAACGGCATGTCAATTATGGTGGCGGCGGACTTTAAATACAGTCCGTCCACGGTCACCCGCGAAACCCTGACCGGTATGGACTATGTCCACGGTTACAAAGAGAAGCCGGTCGCCGGGTTTATCGGGATGCGTGTCCGTGATTCCGGCGGTACCACCGTGGCGGATTTTAACGGCATGACCAATGTGAACGTGGTGGCCGAACTGGCGAACGGCAAAACCATCATCGGTCAGGGGCTCTGGGTTGTTCAGACTCAGGAAGTAAACAGCGAAGACGCCGTGTTTGACGTGCGTTTTGAAGGTCGTTCGGTAACGGAGAACTAATTGTGGAAACAACAAAAAATATCAAACTGAGTAAACCGCTGGAATCCAATGACGGCAAAGTCCGTTATGAGGAAGTTAACCTGCGAGAGCCGTGCCTTATCGAAGTAGAGCAGTTTTATGATGTGCAGAATAAGGCCAGCAACTCGCTTCCCGGTATGCGCCGGCTGATTTCCCTGGTCAGTGAAATTCCGGAAACAGAACTGAAAAAAATGGCGATCACAGACTTCAAACAGTGCCGTGATTTTCTGACTCCTTTTTTGGCATAAATGCTCTCCGGTCATGGCAGCGGCTGGCGGCAAAGGTGACATATTTTTACAGGTGGGGGCCGCGTGATGCGTGGCTCCTGTCAAAAAGCCGTCTGCACTGGTGGGTTGAGCAGGCCGAAGAGATTAAAAGCGGAGATTAATTATGGCGGGTAATGCCTTTGATTTTGAACTGAATGCTGATGAACGCGCCAGCGCGCAGATTATTTTTCTGGAAGAAAAGGTTCGCAGTCTGACCCCAGCCTTGGATGAGGCGCGGGAAAAACTGAAACTCGGCGGTGATGAATCAGTAACTGGGTTACGTGGGATCGGTGATTTGCTCCGGGGCGTATCAGATGAAGCAAAAGCTGGTGTTCAGAATATCGGAGACATGATCCCGCCGCTGAAAAATTTCGGTGCGCTTGCCGGTAAAATGATGGGAGTGGGTGGTATTGGTGCCATCATCACCGGCGGCGGTAAAATTGTTACTCAAATGGCAGAAGACGGACTAAACCGTACAACATCAGCTGCTAATACCGGCATGACGGTTGAGGAAAGCACCCGCCTGATTGGAACGTTGCAACAACGTGGTATGAGCGAGAATGATGCCCGTAATACCATGGAAGGGCAGTATGAGAAGTTCAGTAGTGCTATTACCGCCGGTGGGGATAATGAAACGTTAGCGGCTGTCAGATCTATAGGGGCAGATATTGTTCAGCGCAAAGATGGTAGCGTTGACATGGAGGCGACGCTAAAAAGCCTTGAATCGGCAATCACAGTGCTGCCTGAGCACAGAAACTGGGAACTTCGGGACAGATTAAAATTACCCCCTGAGCTTATTGCATTATTACGGGAAGGTAAATTTCAGGAAAGACTGAATAAATCGGATCAATACGGCCTGACCATTGACGGTGAATATGCCCAGAAAATGACCGAGGTGAACACTCAGTTAAATGAAGCCAGTGCAAAAATGACTGGTGTTGTTAATCAGGTGGAAAAGGCGCTTTATGAGTTTCTTGATGCGCCCAGTAAGATACCGGATTTTGGTGATCTCGATGGCGCCATGAAAAACATCAAAGAACATCAGATGCGTGTAAATGATACGGAAGATAACTTCTATCATGGTGATAAGCGTGAAGACCTTATTCAGCGTGCGCTGAAAGATGATGATTATAAAAAATCGCTCAGTTGGTTTGAGGAATTAAAACTTGTCGCCAAAGATCCGACCGACGAGATGTATAGCGAGATTTATAATCGCTATAACGAGCAATGGGAAAAACAAAAAGCGCAGGCTGAAGCCGGAAAAAGCAAGCCAGCACTGAATAGCAAGGTGCCTGATAATTGGGTGCAGGATGAAAAATATAACCCAAACCGGCGCGGCCTGCGCAATAAAAACCCTGGTAACTTAATAGCGGCTCCCAACAGTGTCGGGTATGACTATGGTAATAATCACCGTTACGTAAAATTCGCTTCATCACGGGATGGTAATGCCGCATTGTCTCGTCAAATTATGCTGGATGCCGAACGTGGGCTAAATACCCTTGATAGTCTTCTCAGAAAATATGCACCCGCCAGTGTTGGTAACAACACACAGGGATATATAGACAGGGTTTCAAAAGGGACTGGTTTTAATCCGTATGAGCGACTGGATATGCATGATCCTCGCGTTTTAGAAAAAATCATCCCTTACATTATCAAAGTCGAGAATAGTGAGCAGCCATACAGTTATGAAGAAATAACAGCATCTATTACGGATTCTATTATGGATGATCGCTGGGCTGGTGGCCGTAATCCTTACCGGGTTCAGGAGCAGCGAAATGCGCTTATGATGCAGCAAGGGGCCGAATCAGCAGTGCCGGATTTTAAAATAGAAAAGGACCCAACTCAGGCGTTACTGGCTTTCACTGAACAGTTATCTCAGGTACTTCAGGATAACAAGTCCGGCGGAACGCTGGAAATTGTACTGGTTAACCCAGATACTGGCACAAGAAGTACGGTCAATGTAAAGCCGAAAGGCAGGGTTACAACTGCGATGAATATGCCTTGAATTGCACTTTGTCACTACGTAACATGATGTCACGTTTATAAGGTAATCAAGGAACTCTCTGTGGATATTGTGCTGTTAGTATTATCATGTATATTTCTGATTCTGTTATTTGTATCATTTTTGGATAAACCGACATGGTACAGGAGTTTATCAAGAATTTATGCTGTCGTATTTTCTGTTTCATTGTTTTCAATGTCGGTATTTAATTTTTTTATTTATGAAGACCAAAAATGCAGTGGTAATTATGATTGGTTTTATAATGACAATGGAACACTTTGTTATAATAAAGAAAATTACTCAAGCTTAATTGCAACTAAGCAGGATAACAAAAAATTAAAAGTAATTTCATTTACCATAACTTCACCAGAAAGGGCAGAAATAAAGCTTGATAATGGCGGTGGTGCTGTAATATATAACGAAAACAATAAGCGAGTGTTCGGTCCGTATTATGAAGTAAATAATAATAGGCTTTAGGTTGTCTGGATTATAGCCCCTTTCGGGGCTTATTTTTGTATCTGGCTAAATGGCTCTTTGGGTTGTCCGACACTGATAGCTTTCGCCACCATGCTCACCAATATAATAGCTAACAGCACCGCCAGTCAGTCTGTTTATTGATACGTCCTGCATGGTTCTCCACTCCTCACCGCGAGACCATTCAATACGATAATTTATTTGTTCATCAGTGACGACAGGATTTACTACACGGAAATTTGTTGAATCCCGGCCAAATGATTCACTACCTTCCCACACAATGACAAGGCCGGTCCATTTAGCTGTTTTCCCATTTTTAACGCAATTTGTGCCTGAGAATTCAGGCCAACCTTTAACATCGAAACAAAGAGTGTTTGAGTCCTGCATATATAGTGACGGCCATATTGACGCGCCAGAACTATTGGGATTTTGGCTTTCACAAACTATCGGGGAGGCCGCGAATGCGGCAACGGGGGCAAGTAATGCCAGGGTGAATATGGTTTTTAACGGGTTCATGGCGGTATCCTTTTAAAATTTACCAACTACTTTAATAAATTTGCACTAATCATCAATAAATAACATTCCCAAATGTTAATCATGCCGCTTAATTGCGGCTTTTTCCGTTGGAGTCCACATGCCAATTATCAAAGACGCCATATCTGATGTGCTCGGCATTGAGCCGGACTGGAATTGGTCTGAACACCTGCAACAGGCTTCATTCCGTGGTGTGCCGTTCGGTGTGATCAGCGGTGAAAGTGTTTTTGGCCGCCGGCAGGCTATTCACGAATATGCGTACCGCGATCAGTCCTGGATAGAGGACATGGGGCGCAGCAACCGGCGGATCACCATAAAGGGATTTCTGATTCAGGACAGTCTCGTTTATGACGCGCCGGATGTTATCACCCAGCGCGATAATCTGGTGGCCGCCTGTGAAGTCGGTGAGGCCGGAACGCTGGTTCACCCGACGCTCGGGGAAATGACCGTCAGCGTGACTGAAAGCGGTCTGCGGGTGTCTGAGAACGCAGAAAGCGGCAGGGTGTTTGAATTTGAGCTGGTGGTGATCGAGTCCGGCCTGAAAGTGTTCGCCATCACCGGCAGTGAAAAAACCGGTGAACTGACGTTCGGGCAGTGGCTGAAAGAAGCGGCACATACCACCCTGAAGACGATCGCCATGATTAAAGGTGAAGTCAGGTCAGTCACGCAGATGATGAAGACGCTGAAACAGACTGCGGATTTCTGGGTAAATATGGTCAGCAGTTCAGTTGATGAGGTCACTAATCTCAGTAACTCACTGAACAGCGTGTTCGGCAGCAATAAATACGGCCGCTATCAGAAGGGCAGCGCGGGTGGGGCGGTGTCCGGTGCGACCGGCAAGCGTATACATCAGGGTGATACTGATGACCGTGAAATTATCAATAAAACGCTGAATCAGGCCATTATCGACCGGCAGCGACTGGACGAAGCCCTTGGTGAGGTCAGTGATGCTGGAACTCCGGAAGACGCTGTTGAGAAGATACAACAGGTGTTTGTCATCCTGATCACTATGGATGGTGACACCGGTCAGAAGATGCAGATCCTGAATGCGCTATCCCGGTTCCGCAATCTGGAATATCAGCAGACAGAACAGGATAAAAGAATCGCCGCACTGACTGAAATGATGCTGGTTGTGCTGGCGGCATCGGCGCTTTCGGTTGTGGCCGGACAGTCTGACCCGACAAACAGCACTGAGGCCGCCGGATATCAGCGGGAGGTTTGTGAATCCCTCGATGATGCCATGACTATCACCGGGGATCTGGCGCTGGATGATATTTACCTTACCCTCCTGAACCGGCGCGAGCAGGTTGTCATTTTCTTCACTGATAAAGGCTCCGAACGCGGCCGCCTGTCGTCTTACGCTCTGCCGTCGGTGCTGCCGTCTCTCAATGTGGCCAACCGCCTGTATCAGGATGCAACCCGCAGCGACGAGCTGGTGATGGAGACTCAGCCACGGCACCCGGCGTTTATGCCGGTCAGATTTAAGGCACTGAAAAAATGACGGAAGAGACAAAAAAAACCGAAGAATTATCCCTGGTGATAAACGGCAAACGTATTTCCGGATGGGACAGTGTCCGGGTTACCCGTGGTATTGAACGGCTGCCGAATGACTTTGAAATCAGCCTGATGGATTACTACCCGGCAACGGATGAAAAGCAGTTGTTTAAGCCGGGTGATCCCTGTGAGGTGTTCCTTGGTCAGGATCGGGTCATTACCGGTTATATCGACACCTGGAACGGGCAGATCAACAAAAACCAACACCAGATAAGCGTGTCAGGCCGGGGTAAGTGCCAGGATTTGGTGGACTGTTCAGCCAACTGGCCGAATAACGTAATCAGTCAGTCAAACGCCCTGCAAATCGCGCAGAAACTGGCGCAATGGTACGGCGTTGAGGTGTCGAGCACAGTTTCTGATGGCGGGTTACAGATTGTCCCGCAATTCACCCTGAACTGGGGGGAGTCCTCACAGCAGGTGATCGAACGCTGCTGCCGGTACTCTGCGCTGCTGTATTACGAACAGCCGGACGGAAACCTGTTGCTGACCCGCGTCAGTGACAAGGTGGCGGCCAGCGGCGTGGAGCAGGGTAAAAATATCGAAAGTGCTGATTTCTCGGATTCTATGGCAGAACGCTATTCCGATTATACCGGTGTGTCGTTGTCTGTTACCCCGTTTGCCGGAGATGTGTCAGCGGTACAGAACGCCTCGGCGCGGGACCCGGAAGCGGGAAAGATGCGGTACCGGAATTACATCACGATTATCGAAAGCACCCTGATCACCGCCAAACGGGAGCAGGAGAGTATCGACTGGGAAATGAACCGCCGCTACGGGCGCTCAAAAATCCTGAGTGTGATGGTCGACAGCTGGCGGGATGCCTCCGGCAAACTGTGGGAGCCGAATACGCTGATCCCGATAAACATCCCCGTTCTTGGTGTGACGGATAAATTCTGGACGCTGTCGGATGTGACCTATCTGCGGGATGCCGGCGGGACACGCGCGACATTACAGCTGATGCCGCCGGAAGCATTCATTGCTGAACCGTATGAATTTTACCAGGTAATAAGGGTGTGATGATGAGTGATCAGGTCCGCGATTTAAAAACCCGGATGTCGATGATGATCGGTGCCGGTAAATCCAGTGTCACCAAAGATGACGGAGCGATTCAGACCATCCAGTACAGCACTGCGCTGGAAGTCCGGGACGGCACTTATCGTATGACGGAATTTGGTTTTTCGTCCTCTCTGCCGCCGGGCTCGGATGTTCTGATTGCCTATCTCGGCGGGAACCGCTCCAGTGCGGTGGTCATCGGCAGCAATCATCCCGGCTCCCGGCATACCGGCCTCTCACCGGGTGAAAGCGTGGTGTACAACCTGTGGGGTATGTACATCCACATGACAGAGGACGGCATTGTGATTGAGGCCAAAGATAAAGATGTGACCATTAATAACGCCGATAAGGTGACGGTCAATGCCAAAACAGAAGTGGTGCTGAATACGCCGATCCTGAAAGTGTCCGGTGATGTGATTGATAACTACGAAAGCAACCCGTCCACACTGAAAGCGCTGCGGGACAGTTACAACACGCACGACCACGATGTGGAAAATGTGGAACCAGGCAGTGCCACCCGAACCAGTAATCCGATTAAGGAGAAAGTCTGATGTCTGATATTTCTTCCTGGTGGAACGCGGACACGCTGCGCGCTGACTGGAAACCCGGCAATGGCGACCTGCTGGCCGGCGATGATTTGCAGTCAGCGATTATGATCAGTCTGTTCACTGACCGGCTGGCGCACAGCGATGATGATTATGACGATGAACACCGGCGCGGCTGGTGGGCGGATACCGGAACGGATGGGTTTATCGGCTCCCGTCTCTGGCTGCTGAGACGTCAGAAACTGACCACGCAGGTGGCAAAGAAAGCAGAAGATTACGCCCGGGAGGCGCTGGGCTGGCTGATAACTGACGGGGTCGTATCTGATATTCAGATCCGGACGCAAATAGTATGGCCACAGCGGCTGAATATGGTTATCCGCTATCACCGGCCGGACGCCGGTGCGGAAGATCTGCGTTTTTACTGGGTATGGGAGAAACAATAAATGCCGTTTAAGCGTAAAACACTGACGGAGCTGCGGGAGCAGAACCAGAATTTCCTGCGCAATGAACTGAAAGAGCCCGGTGCGCTGCTGCGGTATTCCAATATGCGGGTACTGGCGGATATGGATGCCGGTATGGCACATCTGCATTATGCCTATCTGGATTACATTGCAAAACAGGCAACCCCGTTTACAGCAACAGATGAATACCTTGCGGGCTGGGGGGCGCTGAAGCGGGTTTACCGTAAACCACCAAACAAAGCCACCGGTGCAAAGGTTCAGTTTGACGGCGTGCCGGACAGCATCATTCCGGCCGGTACAGCGATGACCCGCGGGGATGGATACCGGTACCAGTCTGTTACTGAGGCCCATATTAATGCTGACGGGAAAGGCTTCACGTCTGTTGAGGCCATTCTGCCCGGCATTGACGATAATATTTACGGCGGCGGCGCAGCAGGTAATTCACCGGCCGGTACAAAGCTGACACTTGAAGTTGCTATTTCCGGGGTATCTTCGGAATGTGTTGCTGTTGAGCCGATCACCGGCGGCAGTGATATTGATAACGAAGAGGCTTTCCGGCAGCGTGTTCTGCATGCGTACCAGAAACCACCGCAGGGCGGCAGCGATACAGACTATGAAGGCTGGGCGAAAGAAGTGCCCGGTATTTCCCGTGCCTGGGTCAAACGCCGCCTGCTGGGTGCCGGGTCGGTCGGTATTTACATCATGTGTGACGGCAACAGCAACGGCGGTTTTCCGCTGGGAACTGACGGACCGGCCACCAAAGAAACTTATTCAGTGCATGCGACCGGTGATCAGTTGCGTGTCGCAGATCATATCTGGGATGTGCAGACGGTGACGGCGCTGGTGTGGGTATGTTCACCTATTGCGAAAAAGATAGATTTTGAAATTGAAGGGCTGAACCGGGCAACCTCGGAATTACATCAGCAGATAGCCAAAGCCATTGATGATGTGTTTTTCCGGGACAGCGACCCGACCGGCGGCGCAAAAATCTATCTTTCCGATCTGCAGTATGCAATTGCTGATATTCCCGGTACCACCGGCTTTGTTCTGAAAAAACCGTCTGAGAATATTGTTCTGGGCACCGGGGAGCTGGCGCAGCGCGGGGAGGTGTCATACACATGAATTATACCGCTGATGATTACACTCAGGCCATGATCGGACTGGCACCGCAGGGCATGGCGTGGGACTGGCGCCCCGGGTCGAATATGCATGCTGTTCTCCGGGCGCTGGCGCGCGGTTATGAGGCCTCGGATATTGACGCTGTTCAGTTGCTTGAGGGAGCATTTCCGAAGACGGCCACAACGTTATTACCGGAGTGGGAAAAAACACTCGGTCTGCCGGATGATTGTGCGATCGGTGAAATGGATACCATTCCGAAACGACAATCTGCAGTGCTTTCAAAGCTGCTGCGCACCGGCGGGATGTCAAAACCCTACTACATCAGCCTGGCCGCCGAGATGGGTTACACCATCACCATTACCGAATTCCGGCAGGCAAGGGCGGGGCTGTCAGCCTGTGGTGACGCACTGAACGGTGATGAATGGCAGTTCGTCTGGCGTATCAATGCCGGAAACACACAGGTGACATACGCGGTCGCCGGCGGCAGTTACTGCGGTGATCCGCTGCGTTCGTGGGGTGAGCATTACCTCGAGTGCCAGTTTAATCAGATTTCCCCCTCTCACACGATCCTTCAGGTCGGTTACGGCGAGTAAACCCTGATTATCAACGACTAATTATCACCTTCACTGAGTGAGGCTTTGTTATGAAAAAAATTGGTGATGTCACCAGTACCGCCGATAAAAACGGCGAGTGGACAAACGGCAACGTGGCTGCCGGTATAGCACCGACAATTCTTGAGGCTGGCTGGCTTAATTCCGTCCAGCGGGAAATTCTGGGCGTGAAAACCTTGGTTTACCGGAAAAGTTTCAGCCGAAAGGAAACTATTTTAATTTCAGTGCGATTACTGAAATGCCGGGAATGGGTTTTAGTGGTGCATTTACCGGCGATATCAATGTGAAGTATATCAAAGGGATTTCTATTTCATCCGGTGCCGGAAACTCTGATACAGGGCAGATTTATGTTGATCACAAAGCAGTTGTCACAGCCCGTTATCTGAATAACAACGGCGATATATATGAAAATCGTATTGTGGGTGTTCCGATCGGGGCAACTATCGAATGGCAGTCAACAGCATCTATCCCCGAAAACTTTTTAGCGAATGACGGTCGTTCATTCAGTGCATCAGTTCATCCGGAGCTTGCCAAAGTCTTCCCCGGACTGAAACTTCCCGACGACCGGGGGCTGTTTAAACGGGCACTGGACAGCGGAAAAGGTTATGACTCCGGACGAACGCTGGGCAGCGTCCAGAGCGACGCTATGCGGAACCTGACCGGACGCTTTGGTAATCCGACGATTGAGGGCGGAGATTTTTCTGAGGGAGTCTTCCGGCACTCCGTCAATTCCGGCGGTCGCGCTGCCGGATCAGGCGGGAACTCTATAGCGTACTCCTTTGATGCATCCCGTCAGGTAAGCACAGCAAATGAATTCAGACCGGTAAACAAAGCGGTTATTTATATTACGAGGGTTATTTAAGATGGCAGATTACAACACTGAAATTCAGTACGCGGTATTTGACGAAAACGGGCTGGCTACTGAGCCAGGATGGGCTGAGGTGTATTGCTGCCACCCGCTGACACGGGAATATACCGGGAAAAGCATGGATGAGGTACCGCTGGGATTCAGTCTGAAAGCTGATGCCTATCCGGATAAACCGGAATTACCCGCACCGGAATTTGCCATTGTCCGCAGTGAGGATGGTAAGCGCTGGTTGCATGTGGAAGACCATCGCGGTAAAACCGCTCATGACAAAACCACAAAAGAAAAAGTCCTGATAAACAACGTCGGCGCGCTGCCGGATAATCTGACATTGCTTGAGCCGCAAACGCCTTTTGATAAGTGGGACGGGAAAAAGTGGGTGACAGATAAAGCAGAACAGCACGCGCATGAGGTCGCTGTTGCCGAAAGTCAGAAACAGTCGCTGTTGGTAGAAGCTGAACAGGAAATTGCCATGCTGGAGCGTAAAATACGCCTCAACATGGCGACTGAAACAGACCGGGCAAAACTGACAGAATGGGAAATTTACAGTGTGAAAGTCACTGATACCGACACATCCGCCGGTGCCGGTACTGAATGGCCTACACCTCCGGCTTCACCGGCCAGATAATATCCGGGGCGGTGGATACGTCCACTGCCTCCAGTTCGTCCAGATAATCCAGCCAGGCGTTTAACCGCGCCTTTTCATTATCACTGATACGGCCAAGTGCCAGTTTTGTTTGCAGTAACTGAGTTTCAGCCTGAACCTCTGTAATCAGCGCCTGCTTATCGTATTCAGCTTTTGCGATCAGTTGTTCTTTCGTTGGTCGCGGATTTGTGATGTTATCCGCTTCCTCTTTGGTGATTTCAGTCACTTTTTCTTTTATCCAATCTTTGGCTAAATCATTATCTTCAAGCGCATAAACTTCATTATTTTTTGTTTTGTAATATCTCATAGTGACATCTCCAGCCAGCTATTAATAACAACCCATTCTGTCGGCTGCCCCCATCCACCATTGACGCTATATCTTGCCCCGGGCGGAATTGTAGCCGTCAGAGAAACCACTTCATCAGCCGCAGTCCAGCGGTAATCCCCGCGATTCTGCCCACCCGTATCAATGATCTGAATATCAATACTGAAAGGGTATTGTGTGCCGGTTCTGTTTGATTCGACATGAATAATGCGGGGCTTGCTGTCGGTATTGGTATACCAGACTTTATTTTGGCGGCTGGACGTCAGATTTTTGTAGGTTTGTCCGACACCAAAAAGCTGATCTGTAGTCGCAATATTTTTACCGTCAATTTTGAAACCATCGGGGCCAATAATTAATTTTTTACCAGCGACTCTGTTTTCAAGCACTAATTCATTACTGTTTATAATTCCCCACCAGGCAGCAAGGGCAGCCTGTAGATAAAGCTCCTGATAAACTGATGTCCCAGCAGTGGCTTTGAGGGTGTTAACGCGGCCACCGTTTGATTCAACATCAAGCTGACCATTAACATTGAACTTATCTTCCGGTAAACCAAGGTTTCCGGGAATGCAGCCATAACCGGATAAATCCGTAATAATCCCGCCATTACAGCAAACATGAGGGAAAACAATGGCTGTCATCGGCTATATCCGCGTATCAACAACTGACCAAAACAGCGATTTACAGCGAAATGCGCTCATCAGCATAAATTGCGACCAGATTTTTGAGGACAAAATGAGCGGTAAATCCGCCGTCAGGCCGGGACTGAAACGGGCATTAAAGGCCATTCAGCCGGGCGATACACTCGCAGTATGGAAACTGGACAGGCTCGGGCGCAGTGTCAAAAACCTGATAGCCCTGATATCTGATCTGCACGAACGCGGCGCACACTTCCGATCACTGACGGACAGTATCGACACCAGCACCGCTATGGGGCGCTTTTTCTTTCACGTCATGTCAGCACTGGCAGAAATGGAACGCGAGCTGATAGTAGAGCGTACGCTGGCCGGATTGGCCGCAGCGAGAGCACAGGGCAGAGTCGGCGGACGACCGGCGGCACTGACACAGAATGACCGGGAGCAAATCGGTCGCCTGCTGGATAAGGGGTATTCCCGGCAGCAGCTGGCGATTATTTATGGTGTGGGGGTATCGACGATTTATAGGTATTTCCCGGCCACAGAGTAAATAAAACAAAGTCGTACTGGTGGATATCCGGTGCGGCAATCTTGACAAGTCGCTCTGTGCTAAAGGTGGGCATTATTAACGTCATACAAGAGAATAGTTCATTTGTCATTTTTAAAATAGCGTAAGCATGAATGTTTTTTTCATGTGTGAACATACTAATATTTTGATTAAAATTATAAATTTAACGCTACCATTTATGGTGCTAAAGTTACATTATTGATAGAGTCAATATTAAAGATAATATGGGGGTACTAGTGAAATATCCTGAAATTACATCTCTATTTAAATACTGCCCTATCGGTAAGAATCAATTGAGTGCTCTTGCACAACGGAAAATTTGGTACTCAAAACCGGCAAAATTTAATGATCCTTTTGACACCAAATTTACTGTGATAGGAAGAAGGTATGTGTTCGAACAGGAAGTGGACTCTCAAAAATTATCTCACATTTTTGGTGAAGACATGTCTGATGCGATGGTTTTTCAAAAAAGAACTCTTGATGAACTTTTGGTCACTTTTCAGAGTGGTATAGAAAATTTAGGTATTCTTTCACTAGCAAGCTCTAAGACAAACTTACTAATGTGGTCGCATTATGCTTCTGCACATAAAGGCATGTGCTTAGAATTTAAACGCATTAATAATACAGCCTTAGCAGACGATGAAAAAACAAAACCTATGAGGTATAATGATAATTATCCATCGATACGAGCAACTTCTCTCTTAAGTGAATCAAGTGCTCTGTCCAATAAAATAAGAATATTACACACAAAATCTAAACATTGGGAATACGAGCAAGAGTGGAGACATATAGTTGAACAGGGTGATAAATTATATCCTTGGCCAGCAGCATTAACGTCGGTCTATTTTGGATGCAAGGCAGATATGTCAGATATAAATTTGGTAAAAAGTATTATTGCGGATACAAATGTTAAATACCATAAAGCTGAACTATACAAGGGGGAATTTGGTATTTATTTTAAAGAAATATAATAGCCAAAAAATATATTTTTTATCGTTTGTAAGTAGTTCGGGAGCTAAGAAATATCCGCTCTTCACTCATAGTGGACTGCCGGATCTGATTTCAACAGGTAATGCTGTGACGCACGATATTGGTAAAAATCAGATTGATGAGACAGTAAAATCCCTCTATCATTAACTGTATATATGCACAGTTAATCGGTTCTGAGTATGAAACTTGTCAAGATCAACGATGATGCAATTCTGACATTGCCTCTGTTCCTGGAGCATGTCCCCGCTGGGTTTCCGTCACCAGCGGCGGACTATATCGAGGACCGCATAAACCTGAACAGCGAACTGATCCGGCATCCTGAAAGTACCTACCTGCTCAGGGTTGAAGGTAGTTCGATGATAGATGCAAATATCTTTGATGGCGATGTGGTTATCGTGGACAGCGCGGTAACCGCCGCTGAGGGCGATATAGTGATTGCCAGTTTTGAAGGTGAGTTTACTGTCAAAAAATTGCAGCTATCTCCGGCGCCTATGCTGATCCCGATGAATCCCGATTATCAGCCTATCGCAATCAGCGGTGAGCAGGATTTGCAGATCTTCGGTGTGGTCACCTATATCATCCACCGGGCGCGGTAATGTTTGCGCTGGTGGACGTAAACAGCTTTTACGCCAGCTGTGAAAGAGTATTCCGGCCAGACCTGACAGGTAAGCCGGTCATCGTCCTGAGTAATAATGATGGTTGCGTGATCTCCAGGTCAGCAGAGGCAAAAGCCCTCGATATCAAAATGGGGGCGCTGTATTATGAATGCCGCGCTTTTTGTCACAAAAATAATGTAGCAGTATTCAGTTCAAATTATGCGTTGTACGGCGATATGAGCAGTCGTGTGATGACATTGCTATCATCCTTCGCACCCGCCACAGAAATCTATTCTATCGATGAAGCCTTTCTTGATTTTACCGGCATGACCAGGACATTCAGCCTGGAAGATTACGGCCGTGAGATACAGGCTGCCATTCTGCAGAAAACACACCTTCCGGTCGGCGTTGGTATCGCACCGACAAAGACACTCGCAAAACTCGCCAACCATGCAGCAAAAACATGGAAAAAAACCGGCGGAGTGGTTGACCTTTCTGATCCGCTGCGCCAGCGTAAATTGCTGGCTTTGATACCGGTCAGTGAGGTATGGGGCATCGGCCGGCGCATATCTTCCAGGCTGAATACAATGGGTATCCATACTGCATTAGATTTGGCGAAAGCCGCACCGGTGACTATCCGCAAAACCTTTGGTGTTATCACAGAGCGCACGCTGCGGGAACTGAACGGGGAAACCTGTATCGAGCTGGAAGAAGTCAGAAAGGTGAAACAGCAGATCCTCTGCTCACGGTCATTCGGTACCAAAGTGACAGACATTGTCACCATGAGAAAGGCCGTATGTGAATATGCCGAACGGTCAGCGGAAAAACTCCGGGAAGAAAAACAACGCTGCCGGATGATCGGGCTGTTTGTGCAGACCAGCAGACACGCCAACGGGCCGGACTATGCGAACAATGCAAATATTTCACTCGAGTATCCCAGCTGCGACACGCGGGACATCATCAATGCGGCCATGAGAGCACTGGATAGTATCTGGTGTGACGGCTACCGGTATTATAAGGCTGGCATCATCCTGTCTGACTTCACGGATTCAGCTATCACGCAGTTCGATATGTTCGCCACCCGGCAGCCATTCAAAAACAGCGATGAGCTGATGAAGACCATCGACACGATCAATAACAGCGGCATAGGTCGCGTGTGGTTTGCTGGTAAAGGCAGCGACAGCGGGTACAAGATGAAGCGCGAAATGTTGTCACCGGCATACACGACAAATTTTAGTCAGTTGCCGGTGGTGAAAAGTTAATGTGTCCATTTAGGCGATGAAGCGCGTTGAGATGGAATACGTTTTTTCACGAACCAATAATTGAAAATACATTCCCCAAAACTATCTGTGGAATAGTGTTAAAACAATAGGTTAGGCAAAGCATTCAAACACCTGAAGAGCATTGTTTTTTAATGGTTTTTAATAATAAAATTATGTAGTTATATTGATTCTTAGTATCTACTGCTGCGCCACATGGGCTGGTTTGAAGCCGCTGACTTAATCGTTAAAGGAATGGAAGGGGCCATCGCTGCCAAGACCGTCACTTACGATTTCGAACGTCTGATGGAAGGCGCTAAGCTCCTGAAATGCTCAGAGTTTGGTGATGCAATCATCAAACACATGTAATTAAGTTTACGGTGAAATAGTTAACGGGAACTGATTAGTTCCCGTTTTTTATTGTTCAATCTGAAACGGTTATCAAAAAGTTTGCAAAATGATTTAGCAAAACGGTATGAAATTTGTACAGGTTGTAGGTGGTTTGAGGTTGAGATGTGCGGGTAAGGAGAGGGTCGCTTTGAGCGAAAAGCGGAAGTTCAGAATGTATACTTACTTCGATGCTTGTTAAGCAATGGGGAGTAGGTCAGCAATTTATTGTGAAAGCAATAACACTAATAGTATTAGTGAAGAGGCTAAAGATTTGTTTAGAATCCGCCCCCTTAAGAGGCGGTATTCTTGGCAAACATTTTATTTACTGTTTATCAATTGCAATAATGGGATCTCAGCTACATCATTAGGAATATAGGGGTCATCTTCTTTTAAATTAACCCCAATACAATCAACATCATTTAACCCAATTTCCCAAGCCCACCTAACATCTAACGTACTCATTTCTATCCCTAAACTATCTCTTTGTGGATGCTCAGGAACAATATTTTTTAACATCGCATCACATCCAAGATAGAATTTTCCACAGGCCTGATACGCAGTAAGAAATCTTTCTAGATTGACATTGCTATCAGGAGTCATCGTATTAATTCTACTGATCATTGTCATTCTTTTAGTTAATGGGGTTGTCATCATATTTTCAGATATTAGTACTCTATAATGAGTTGGGTTTTTAACTGAGATGCCCTTGACAATACAAACCCGTAATCTGGCTTTACTATCTACCAAGCCTACTGATGATATAAGATCTTTAAAAATATCCTCACCTATATCGGGGTGTTTAAATAATAGATATAACCCTGGATAACACGATTTTAATTGAGCGAAACCTACTCCTTGCCAGCGTGTTCTATCCCATAGACGAGGTTTGATTAGACTTTGTATGGAATAATCTTTATGTGTTATATTTTCGAAATTAAGTTCCTCTTCAGGCATTCTTCCTTTACCGGGTGTTGGAGCTTTTATATCCTCGATCTCCAACACTTTCGAAAATTCACTATCCCAGGATTTATCTCTTAAAAGAGGGTAAGTTTTCTTTTCAGAACTGGCGGAATAAATTTTCTTAATTTGTTGATCAATATCATTACCAAGAACATTTTCAATAGATTTGATACAGGCACCAAAACTAATTGCTCTGTCGAATGCAGCATCTTCGAAGATCATTTTTTCAATGTATTCTGTATTTTTTATAAAAAATAACTCGGGGAGAAGATTGAACACTAATTCTTTGAATTTATTAGTGATTTTTTGTTGTACCTCGATTCTAAAATCACTTACATCAAAACCAGCGCAATTTATTGTAAGATTTAGTTTTCCACTATTGCTATTTATTTCATGTGATAAGGATAAGTCATCATCGTCATCTGCTATTACTTCAATAATTAAAAATGCTTCTTTAAGATAGATGTTGTCAATCGTACAGGTTGCAAAAGCACCCTCTAAAAGTGATAAGACATTAGTTGAAAACTCTATAAATGGTGACCGATTCGGAAAGTTAATTTCTATAGTGCATCCAAAAATAAAAGATGTATGTACTCCTCGTTTGTCATGGTTATCTTTTATGCCCTTACTATTAAATCCTGTATCAAAGTCACGTATTTTTTGCAAGAAATCATTATGATCTTTATCGGCAGTAACTCCGTACTCACGTTCAAAATCTTCAATATAACCTAAAGCATATTTAAGACATCCCGATGATACAAAAAGGCCTAATCTATCGAGCTCATCGGGGATATTACTCTGTCGATTTATTCCCTTTAGGTCAGTGTTCAAAATGAGTTGACTTATGTAAAAATCGACTTGCTGATTTTCTTTATCGCCGAACGAGCTATCACTGATATTCTCGTTAATTATTAAAAACAGTTCATACCATAAAAGAGCATGTGCTAATTTCCCTAGTTTTATTTCTGTTAGACATAAATTATAATAAATTTCAGCCTGCTTTAAAGATATCTCATCATACTTCCAGAAGTTATCTGTAATCAAAGAAGCGGATAGAAGCAAGCATGAACGTGAACTCCATAGTAATCCAATGGATTCGTAAGCATAAGCAATAGCTTTTAATGCTAATATAAATTTATCTCGTGATTCCTCTTTATAGAGTGGAATAAAAGATTTTCCTAAATACTTGATTGCCTGATAAGGGTGACCATTTTGAAGCCTCTTTATACCTCTTCGCAGATTTAATAATGCCCCTTTAACTTCACCACCTCTAACAGCAGATTGCTCAGTCATATAGTCTAATAAATTTTCATATGCATCTACATCGAAAAAAATGTCATCTAGTTCGTTCAAAAGTTGGAAGTTTTTCTCAAACGGATAGCCTATTAAATTCCCGCTATTTTTAAAAATTTCATGTAACTCTTCAAATACAACCGAAGCATCTTCTACATCTGAAAACGTTGTCAGTTTATAAATGGCTTTGTGAGTTCTCGCTGTGAGCGCATTACTGGGACGTGAATCATCGTTAGCTATCTCATCTAGTTTGGCGAGCATGTTACGTTCAATATTCTCAATGTCGATTGTAGATGTTGCGTTGTTAAGTCTAATATAACTTTTATGAACGGTTACTAAATTTAAAACTTTTTCCCATTTTGAGGAATTAGTTGATGATGCTATACTTTCATACGCTAATTGAAGATTTTCTTCGAAGAGATTAAAATCTTCCATCCAAAAATGGGATTTCCAGGCGTATTGATAATACGCATCTAGCAATTGTTGATTAGTCCCGAATTTTTTTGAGATTTTTATAGCTCTTTCAAATAGACCTTGTGTTTCAATTAGTGGTTTCTCAAGTTCAGCGCTTAACTCTGCAATTTCTAAAAATATATCCACTTGTTCATATGAAATTTCAGCAGGGTTTATTTTCTCTCTAATATACTCGGTTAATTCTTCATATTTTTTATGTTTCTTATAATCATTTTCTCCAAAAATAACTTCTCTTTTATATTGCGTTGGAACTGACAATGAATCAATGACCAATTGCTCAAAATGATTTTTGTAAATTTGATCTAATAGCCAATTAATATCTAATATACGGACATCTATTCCAGTTTTTGTTTTTAGTGTATCCTCAACCTCTGAACGAATATTGGACTTTGCAGATTGATTCGTTACGCAAAATACTTTAGTATACCCACGCTCTGTTTCTTTTATCTTAAGTACATCTTCATGACATTTTTTCTTCCAGTCTTTACGTGTACTTACCGCAAAGGCCCAACGTTCTTTATTTGATGCTTCATTAACACCTTCGAACCAAAGGAGCTTATTCTGTTCCGAAACAGGGTATGTTTGTGTGTCAGTTTTACCATCCCCCCCTGCTACAGGACCAGTCTGTTCAAGGAGATTAGGGCAAATTATTTTTTCACATATTTTTTTTGCAAAATCCTCGAATTGTAATTCTTGATTTCTTGTATTTAGCGTAGAGAGGAAGTGTTCCAGTACAACTCTATCTAAAGTACCAGTCTCTCTGATTGTTGAATCAGAAAACTTTTCAGGGCGACGGCGCCTTAAAAATTCTTTAGATGAAAATTTGGTTTTCTGTACATTCATGATTGTGACGCTCCTCTTGCTATCGACAATAACCTTTGTATGCATCAACTAGATTTATTGTTCATACTGCTTTTTTTGAAGAAAAAATTGCGGAAGTTTATTTCTAGACAAGCTATCTATGTAATCACTATACCACTGCATCATCTGTTGTCTCCCTTCCAAATACTGTGCATGATTGTAAGCCCCGTGAATAGCGTTCTGATCCACATGTGCAAGCTGTGTTTCGATCCATGCAGAGTTGAATCCTTCTTCGTGCAGAATGGTACTCAATGTGTGACGAAAACCATTCCCCGTCAGCCTTCCTTTTTATCCTAATAGCTCAATTACCTGATTAATGCTTTCCTTTGAGATCGGCTTAGTACGATCATTACGTCCAATGAATGCGATCGGAGATATGCACCTAATCTTATAACATCGTGTTTTCTATGTCCGTTTCTGGCACAAACCTGACTTATGACCTAGAAAACAGATATACGAGTTCAACTATGTATCAATAAAACATTATATCAACACTCTTATCCAATCTTTGCCACGATCATCAGGATATTTATCGGTTTGCTGCTGGTTTTTATGGCCCAGCAGGTTTTGGGTATTAATTCCCTGTTCCCGGTATAAACGCTCCGATAATGACCGCATTTCATGAAATGTTGCCGGTGTTCCTTCTCCCCAGTCGATATCGGTTTTATCTCTGGCTTTTTTAAAGTTGGTGGTCAGGGTATTTGCGGTTACCTTGCCGCCGGGCTGTGACTGTGATGTATTTCTTGTGTAGTGGACTAAATATTTGCTGACATACAGATCACGGCATCCGGCAATCACATCCCGCAGACTGATATTGAGTGCCTGACACCGGAGGGAGAGGGGAATAGCAAGCCGCGTTCCGGTAACAACAGCCAGCAATACGGTATTCCCGGGATATTTATGGTCCTTACAAGGGATATCGTAAATTTTCTGCCACTGAAAAGCGGACAGAAATTTAACGGGACAAAGCGTCCGGAATAATGCCTGACGACCCGGGAACCAATAGTGTAAAGCACTATGCTGTTTTATCTTCCTTTTGCGCCAGTATTTTCGAAAGATTTATCTCTATCCAGTCTGCCAGTATGGTGACTTTTTCACTTATCTGTTCACCAAGATCGGTCAGTGTATACTCGACGTGCGGCGGTAATACCGGATATGACACGCGATTAATGAAGCCATCCTGTTCCAGCGCCTGTAATGACTGAGCTAACATTTTCTCACTTATTCCGCCGATTTTGCGTCGTAAATCGCTGAAACGGTGTGTCCCGTCACGAAGGGAAATTAAAATCAGTATCCCCCAGCGGCTTGTTACATGTTTAAGAATTTCCCGGGAAGGGCATTGCGCGGCAAATAAATTACCGTCGCGTAACTGTTGGGATAATGTTGAAGCTGCCACGTTGCACTTACCTTTTTGTATGTACTTACTTTAAGTAAGTCTAGGTGTTATGTTAACGAAACACAAGTGATACATTAAGGAGCTATCTTATGATTGCAATTACCGGTGCGACAGGCCTCCTGGGTCAGCATGTTATTGAAAATCTGCTGCAAACAGTCCCGGCAGGCCAGATTGTGGCGATTGTCCGTAATCCGGCAAAAGGTGCATCCCTGAGCCGGAAAGGAATTTCTGTACGTCAGGCTGATTACAATGATGAAGCATCATTAATCAGGGCATTACAGGGGGTTGAGAAATTGCTTTTGATTTCTTCCAGTGAAATCGGACAGCGTGTCACGCAACATCGTAATGTGATTAATGCGGCAAAATCAGCTAATGTGAAATTCATTGCTTACACCAGTTTGTTACATGCCGACACCTCTCCGCTGGGTTTACATACTGAGCATGTGGAAACAGAAAAAATGCTGGCTGATTCCGGTATCCGGTATGCCCTTCTGCGCAATGGCTGGTATACGGAAAACTATCTGGCCAGTGTACCTGCTGCACTTGAGCATGGTGTCTTTATTGGTGCGGCCGGAGAAGGCAAAATCGCTTTCGCTGCCAGAGCTGATTATGCGGCGGCTGCCGCCTGTGTTATCAGTGAAGACGGGCATGCGGGTAAGGTGTATGAGCTTGCCGGAGATGAGGCCCGGACATTAAGCCACCTGGCGAAAGAACTGACTGAACAGAGCGGAAAGAATGTTGTGTATCAGAATTTAAGTCAGGCTGATTTTGTTGCCGCACTGAAAAATGCGGGCTTGCCTGATGAGTTGTCTGAAATGCTTGCTGACTCTGATGTTGGTGCGTCCGTAGGAGGATTATTCGATGATAGTCATACTCTGAGTAAACTGATTGGACGACCAACAACAACACTTGCTGAGAGCATCAAAGATATTCTGTAATCTCTCTTTCGGTACAGAACACAGTATTTTCTGGTGGTAAATACCTTCGGGAAAAAGAAACTACGGGGATGATATGCGGAGGGGAAAGTATATCAAACTGGCACCTGCCAGGTCGGATAAACAGACACGATAACCGATGGATATTATTAAAGCAGATACAACTGAAAAAAAACAGCCCGGCTATTGCCGGGCAAATTGATTAACGGAAGGGATACTTGCGACTTCTGCAACCGAATATACCTGCCAAAAGTTAAACGTAATATAAACAAGTATAAATACTTGGCATTAGGTTTATAATTAAGGCTAATGGGGTTAATTGGTCTTTTTGCTTGTCGTTAAATAATAATTTAAGATTTTTTTCCGTCAATGCCTTTTGTTTTTAGATAATTATTCTGAGTTGTATATTTTTTGTTGATAGCTTGGTTTGTCAGTCAGCATATTATGCTTTACCTTTAATATATGTTTATCAGGAGGTTCATAATGAAAGATATTAATTTTATTGTAGGGCAGAATATCCGCGACTTAAGACACCGTAATGGCTTGACTACAAAGATGTTAGCTAAAATGCTGGGGGTCTCACAGCAGCAGTTGTCAAGGTATGAACGAGGTGTTAATAAAATAGATGTCAGTGTTGTATTTAAGATAATAAATATATTTCATGTGTCTTATGAATTTCTGTTTCCTGAAACTCAGAATGATTATACTGAATCAGTAAAAAGCTCCTTTGTATATATGGAGCCTTTAGCAATCTGATGATGCAAAAAATACAATCATAAATGTTATTCATTACCATATAAAAAATGAATATCATTCTTATTTAAGAAGAACAAATACACAATAAAGCCAGCTTAACATATTGTGAGCTGGTTTTAATTTGTACAAAAATATCACTGCATAAAAACAGGGTATATCAGAGCGCCATGATAAATGCTGTAATATCAGTTGGTAAAGTCATTATTTATCCGCCGGAGATCAGTCAGCATCCCGCCGGAAGTTCCCTGCTGTCAATTTCCTTGTTACCCGCCTGATTAGATGTAATATCGGTATCTGACATAGCCATTAATGGTTTACTTAAGGTGCTGATATGAAAAAGAACGATCTGATTGAATATATCCGGACTAATTACGGCTCAGCCCCTGACTATCCGTGGATTAAATATCCGGATTATGCGGTATTCAGGCACCGCGGAAATGCCAAATGGTTTGCTATCATAATGTCAGTATCTGCTGATAAAATAGGCGCCGGAGACGCAGAGAAAGTAGTGGATATTGTTAATGTTAAGGCTGCGCCGGAAATGGTTGGCTCTCTTCGTTTAAAGGATGGTATCTATCCTGCGTATCACATGAACAAAGAACACTGGGTTACGATAATACTGGATGCTGAGTTCAGTAGTGAAGAACTGAAGTCATTAATTGATGATAGTTACAGACTGACCTGGTAACGATAATTTACAGGATAAACTCTCCGCAATTCCTTGATAGTTAGCATGTTTCGTTATTCCGGAGCCCATATATTAAATTTTCATTTTGTACCTTTATCCAATCTTTGTTGTGATCATCATGATATTTATCGGTTTGTTGCTGATTTTTATGTCCCGGCAGATTTTTGGTTTCCGGGGCATTTACTGGCATGCAGAATATCGCATTCCGGTGCTGTAATACCCCCGGAAACAGTTGACCCATGAAATCAATCGATATATAACCAAGTATATATCGGTTAAAGTGGGTAATAATGATGAAAAAGTATCTGATTGGGTTTATTGCTGTCATTTTTTCATTCTCCGGCCAGGCGGCGCGGGAGTTTACAGATCAGCTGGGGCGCAAGGTTGTTATTGATGATCATGTTGAGCGCGTGGCTGTTCTTCAGCATCAGACACTGAATTTACTGGTTCAGTTGGATGCAACGGACAAAATTGTGGGCGTGATGGGAAACTGGCGTGAGCAGCTCGGTCAAAATTATGAACGGCTGGCACCTGAATTAGTGAAAGTGCCCAATGTAGGCGATCTGAAAAGCGTCAATCTTGAAAGTCTGGTGCAGTTGAAACCGCAGGTAGTTTTTGTCACTAATTATGCGCCACAGGAAATGATCGATAAAATTACGCAGGTGGGTATCCCGGTTATCGCCATTTCACTGCAGAAAGACAACAGCAGCCACGCTAAAAATAATGTGAATCCTGAGCTTGATAATGAAGAGCAAGCCTACAATGACGGGCTGAAAGAAGGGATTACCCTGATTGGTGATATCGTTAATAAGCCGGACAATGCAAAAGAGCTGATTAAACAAACCTTTGACAGCAGGAATATAGTGACCCAACGTCTGAAAGATATCCATGAAAGTCAGCGTGTCCGGGCCTATATGGCAAACCCGGATTTAACCACTTACGGATCAGGAAAATATACCGGTTTAATGATGCAGCACGCCGGCGCAATGAATGTTGCCGCTGCGACCATTAAAGGGTATAAACAGGTTTCTCTCGAGCAGGTTATCAGCTGGAACCCGGAAGTTATTTTTATTCAGGATCGCTACCCGGGCGTTGTTGACGAAATTAATAACGACCCCCGCTGGCAGGTTATTGATGCAGTGAAAAATAAACGTGTCTATTTAATGCCGGAATATGCCAAAGCCTGGGGATATCCGATGCCGGAAGCGATGGCAATCGGTGAGTTATGGATGGCTGCTAAATTGTATCCGCAGAAATTTGCCGATATTGATGTGGATGCTGATGTTAATAACTGGTATCAGAAATTCTATCGCACTCAATATCAGGGCAGTCATTAATGCATATTATGGCGGCCGGCAGTCTGCGGGGAGCGCTGACTGCCATTTTAACCCGTTATTCCGGTAATAAAATACCGCCGGTAACCTGTGATTTTGGTCCGGCCGGTTTATTGCGGCAAAAGATTGAATCCGGGGTAAAGTGTGACCTGTTTTTGTCTGCGGATCGGACACATCCGGAAGCATTACTCCGGAATAAGACAGCATTCAGTGTTGAGCCTTTTATTGCCAATTACTTAGGAATTACCACCACCATTGAATTAGCTGAACAATATCCTGACTGGCAGCAATTACTGCGTGCTCCGGATTTAATTATCGGTACTTCAACGCCGGTTGATGATCCCTGCGGCGATTATGTGGTGCAGTTTTATTCTGAACTCAGTAAAGCCGATCCGGAACTGGCGGAAAATATCCGCAATCGTACACGGTATCTGGTGGGCGGAAAAAATTCCCCGGTGATCCCAGCGGGACAAGTGGCGTCTCAGTGGCTGATTCACTCTCATCAGGCAGATATATTTATTGGTTACCGGCACTATCAGAAAAAAATGTCAGAACTTCCCGGACTCGCGACAATAGCTATCCCGGAGGCGCATAATGTCAAAGCAATATATTGTATGGCCTTAATGTCGCCGATAGCTCAGACTTTTGCTGATTACCTGTTACAGACTGAATCACAACAGATTTTTGTGGAAAATGGTTTTGTGTCTCTTAGTTGAAACAACTAAAAAACGGCTAAAAATATGACGGGAAATGTTATATTAAAACAGTCAGATAAAACCAATATGTTGAAAATTCAACCTGAATACCGGGGCTGAGAGTGAAAGGAAAAAACGTTATTATTGTTCATGGTTATACTGCATCACCGGCAGATAACTGGTTTCCGTGGTTAAAAAAAGAACTGGAATTGCTTGGTGCCACAGTTGCCGTTCCTGCGATGCCGGAACCGCATTCTCCTGATCCGCAAAAATGGCAGCAATGCCTTATCAGCAACAATATAACAGCGGATGAAAATACAATTTTTGTCGGGCACAGTCTTGGTTGTATTACGGTGCTGCGATATATCACTGAACATATTCCGGAAGGGACAAAACTGGGTGGTTATATTTTAGTCTCCGGTTTTGATTGCAGTCAGGAAACACTGCCTGAGCTGGAGGCGCATGTTCAGTATCCTCTGGATTATACTAAGCTGACAGAGATTTCTGATAAACGAATTTCAGTCATATCTTCTGACGACTGGGTGGTCAGTCCGCAGGCATCGAAAACGCTGGCGGAGTCGTTGCAGACTCAGGTTATTATTGAAAATAACGCCGGACATTTTTTGGACAGGGAAGGATATACTGAGTTTTCGGCGCTGCTTAATATATTCAGAACTGTCTTTTCTGTTTCCTGAAATGCAATTTATATTATTCCTTATTATTCATGTCGTGCTGACAGGATGTTCAACCTGGCCGGAGGTCGGGCACAACAAAACGGATTGGCCGCAACCCCATAAAAATTCACGTACAGCGGAGCAGAAAAGGGCTGACAGGGCACCGGTGCATGAACAGCAGCGGGCTGTTATGAGAGGGGAGCGCCCTGATTATGAGGTATTTGAACGCTACTGAACCTGTTTTGCGGAAAGAGAATATTTATCCTTTTTTTCATTGGATCTGAGTGAGTTATGGAAATTATTTCCACCGGATGAATGGTAGATTATTTTTATAACAAAACGGAGGAACACATGAAAAATACACTGTATCTTTTAAAAATGGGATTTTCTGACTTAAATTATCCCGGTAGTCTCTTTCTTTGCCCTGACTGCACGCTGTTAGAAGGCGTTCTTGCCACGAATCCTGAATTGCGTGAATCAACAGATGTTGTTTATGTTGATTTTGATAAACCAAGAAAACTGCTGGTGGATCTTATCGGGGAAGAAAACCAGTCATTGCCTGTATTAGTTTTCGCGGACGGACAAAACTTTATTAATGACGTTGATGGTATTCTGGCCGAATTTGCCATGACAAACGGATGTCCTGCAAAACATCCTTAAGCGTCATCGATACACCAGAAATCAGCCTCACTTCTGGTGAGGCTTTTTCTGTGTCTTATCCGGTTTTACATCAGTCAATAACGGTTATTTTTAAAGGACGGAATTTACTGTAGCACCATAATCCGATAAAAATCATTGTTCCGAAGATAACAGTAAACGCACCAATAAGCACCGCAATAATCTCACAGGCGGGAACAGGAAATCCTTATAACTGATTAAAATATTAAAAGATTTATTTCAGCGAATAAATCATCTATTAAATGGATAAATATAGGTTATTTATTTTACAAATAAAAGTAATAGTGGTGAAATTCATTTTATATTTTACTTAGTCTCAGGTGGTATTATCAGTTGGTAACATATCGTTATTTTTCATTGTGTTTACATATAAAATAATCTTATGTAATAATGCGTGGGTTAAATTATCAGGAATTAACCTTATGCATTATGTAGTTATATCTCATTTGTCATTATGTCTTCTTGTCGGATGTGCTGAAGCAGGCAATAAAACTAACGCCGAATTAACCGTCGCCACCAAAAAAACACCTGAAAATCTTATGAATAAGCCGACCTATATGCTTGCCGGTCATTCGAAATTTGAACAGGATGCAGAGAAAAGCCGAAATAAACAGAATGAACTTTTTAAAGCCGGATTAAAGGAGAGCAGAAATACCGGTATCGATAGTGATTTTTCTTATAAGCCTGCGAAATTTCCTTCTTATGCATATGGCCAGTATGCATCGCCGGAATTTGTCTGGAATAGTGAAAAACAGCTCTATGAAGTAAAACCATCAGCCAGTATGACCTTAACAATAACCCCTTGATTTGTTGTCCGGTCGGTCGCTGCATAATCTTCATGCAAAACGGATACGGTATTAAACCGCAAACCTATGTCAAATTTTTTAAATCCGGCCTTTGATTTGCGAACTGAAATCGCAGATGATGGCACTATAGTCACTGACAGGAGGTAAGTTGTTATGTTTCCGGAATACCGTGATTTGATCTCCCATCTTCGCCAGAATAGTCATCAGTTTCGCACGCTGTTTGATAAACACAACCAACTCGATCATGAAATTGCCCGTCTGGAAAAATCGGACAGAAGCGGCTACAGTGAGGAAGTGGTGGAGCTGAAAAAACAGAAATTACGCCTGAAAGAAGAAATCCACCAGCTTCTTAAAGATCCGCCGGAAGATGACTGAATTTCCTTAATATGCCATCGGTTAATCCGGTGGCTTTTTGTTTACAGGGACAAAAAAGAGGAGGAAACATGATTTGTTACCGGCAGATGGTTAATACAGATTGCGGGCAGGTGGCGGCATTATTACAGGAGAATGCTCAGTCACGGCAGGGCGGATTGCTGGGGGAATATCCCCTGAAGAAAGTTGAAAATATGTTTGCGCATGCACTGACGGTGATTATTGCGCAGGATGGTGACGTGATTGCCGGGGTGGTGTTCAGTTTTCCGGTGCAGTCCGCACAAATATCGCCGGTGACCGCGGTGATTTCACAGCAATTCGGTGAGTTACTGGAAAATAACTGGTTTTACGGCCCGGTCTGTATTGGGGCAGATTATCGCGGGCAGGGAATCTTACCGGCGCTGTATCAGCGGCTGTGTGCGGAAAACAGTGGAAAACCGGTTGCCTTTATTAATCAGGATAATGAACGTTCGGTTCGTGCACATCTGAAATCCGGTATGAAAGAAGCCGGTCATTTTATCTGTGATAATACCCCTTACTTACTGATGATCGGCCGCTGAATATCAGCGGGTTTTATCTTTTCCGGTTTTTATTTCCTGTTTTTACGTATTAGTGACTATACTGAAATCGTCATTATGATTTGCCGTATTAACATGATTTTCAACCGAGGAGCTTGTTATGGGGTATTACGAGTTAAAAAAATCGACCAAAGATACACCGCAGCCGTACTATTTCGTTCTGAAAGCCGGAAACCATGAAATTATCGCCACCAGCGAAATGTATGCCTCAAAGCAGGGGGCAATGAATGGTATCGCGTCTGTACAGAAAAATGGCCCTTCTGAAGTTATTAAAGATCTGACCTGATCAATAAGCAGCAGATTTATTAAGGCCCCTGAGCATATCAGCGGGCCTTTTCTTTTTCCTGTGCCGCTGAACTCATCCTGGCTGAAATACAATACCGGTTGTCCCGCATGCAAAAGCAGATTGCCCGTCTGCTGTTTATAGTATGGGTAACAATTATGTTCAGCGGGGCGGATTCTGTGTTTTTACTCTTATTAGCGTGTGGCTGTATTGTCGGGGCGACAACGGTATTGTTTGGTTTTGGCGGCGGATTTTTTATTGTTCCGCTGCTTTATGCATTGTTAACAGCTACGGCAGACAGCCATACCGCAGCGGCGGCCATGCATATTGCAGTGGCAACATCCACCGGAGTGATGATATTCAGCGCATCAATGGCAACACTCCGCCAGCATCGTGCCGGAATGATTAACTGGCCGCAGGTGCGTCCGCTGGCGGGATATATTGCCGCCGGTGCGGTGGCAGGTGCATTGCTGGCGATTGCAGTTCAGGGGATATGGGTTAAGTGGATGTTTATTGCTTACCTTGCCATCACTATTCTGGACAGTATTTTCCGCCCCGGGTTTATGACACAGTCAGCGTCTCATCTGCGGACAATGTCAGCGGGTGCTGTTGCGGTGGCCGGTACTGTGATTGGTGTGGTGGCAGCATTTCTGGGGGTGGGCGGCAGTGTGATGACCGTTCCGCTGATGCGCCGCCGTGGTGCGGAAATGGCACAGGCGACGGCAATGGCTAATCCGCTGTCTTTGCCGATGGCACTGACCGGTACACTGACTTATATTCTGCTGGCCCGCCATGAGACGGCAGCATTCGGCAGCGGTTTTGCCGGTTATGTGGATATTCAGGCTTTTATGTTACTGATTGCCGGATCCTGGCTGGGGCAGAAACTCAGCGCGCCGCTGGTTGGCCGGATCCCGGATAAACTCTATGCTAAATCTTATCTGGCGCTGCTGATATTTGTGCTGCTGGTGATGGTGGTTGTGCAGTAAGCAGGATATCTCCGCCGAAAAGTAATAATCTGCAGCGAATTAACAGAGTGCGGATTGCCGGTTGATTTTGTGATCTATCAGCTTTACTTATATCTCCGGATGTCCTTAAATATCTGCGGGTTCTTTGTTTGTCAGATACTAAGTAAGGTTTACAGGAGATTCGATCATGTCACCAATGACGAAAAGTACGATGGTATACCCTATTGGTTTCTTCACCTGCATGGCACTCATTATCTTTATTGTTGCGTTAGTGATTTGATAACGGGTAATGAAGAAGAAAGGAAAACCTCCCGCGTGAACGGGAGGTTTTTTTACGGCCCCGGTATGGCGCCGGTTTAATCCGCGGATAACACCGTTATAATGATCAGATTGCGCCCTGTTTTTCCTCTTTAACTTTTTTCGCTTTTTTCCCTTTTTCACTTTTTACTTTTGCTTCATGTTTTACGGCTTTCGCATGGCTGTCCGCTTTAGTGGCGGTAATACCGGAATGCGCAGCGGAAACTGCCGGTGCCGGAGTCGATGCCATTGCACCGAAAGAGAATAAACCGGCCAGAGTTGCAACAATAAGGGCTGAATGTTTCATTATGATATCCTCAGGATTTCGGGAGTATTTATACCTGCTCAGCGGGTATGGATGAAACATATTCCTGTTTTTTTCGCCGCACAACGGGATATACATAAACAGTGGCAATATTTTCAAATCTCCAGAAAACTGACAAATCCTGATATTCCGCTATAGTTAACAATATTGAATTTATTGTTTAAAATCATTTTGTTATGTCGGTATTTTTTGAAGTTTAAACGGTTCATCAACAGGAAATAAATTTATTATTTTCCCGGATTAAGTTTTTTTGTAATTCTTCTGTCAGCCGGACCAGTTGCATCTTGTCTTTTTCTGAAAGATATGCAGTGTAATTATCCGCAAAGCGGTTAATACGCTCCATTCCTTTGATTATTTTTGCTGCTGCCTTATCGATATCACTCTGATTTGTATTCATTGTTTTTTCCTTTACAGTGCCGGTGTTATTACTATTATCATAAAAAATAGTGATTAATAGCTTAAATTGAATTAATCCGGTTCATCATAAAGAATTAAGAGAGTCTTCATTTTCTTTTTTCCGGAGAGGATTATTGTGGAAAGTTAAATAAGAAAATACGTTTTTCCACATTGCATAATCCGCCTTCGCGCATTTCCATCGGGTGAACGAGCACCGCGTAGCGGGGAAACCAGGTGTTGATCCGGATCTTGTCATTGACGGATATCGGATCATTCACTACGATATTAATTCATTCAAATGAATTAATAAAAGGTGACTTATGAAAACAGCAAACACAGCAATACCGGCCGGGTTCTCTTTACAGGAGCGGGATCGCCGCTGGGATCTGGCGCGTGACATCATGCGTCAGCGTAATCTGGATGTTCTGATTGTTTATGGTGACCGGGAATCCGCTGCTCCGGCACCGTTCTGTGTGGATCACTATTTTACCAATGACCGCCTCGGGTCTGTGGTGATTTTTTATCAGGACAATGACCCGGTTGTGGTGACATTTGCGCCGATGATGATTGCCGACCATATGCAGGCCGCATTACGCGGGGACAATCAGTGGTTGTCGCCGTCACAGATTATGGTCGGTAAAACCGGACGTAATATCGGGGCACTGCTCCGGGAGATGAATGTACCGGCGACGGCACAAATCGGCGTGATCGGGCTGGAGCCGTATCCGCCGTTCTATTTTGATGGTGCTATGCCGTTCAATACCCTGACCGGGATTAAAGAGGCGTATCCGCAGGCGGCGATTGTACCGGTTTACCGTGACTTTTTTGTCCGCGCGTCCGTAAAAAGTGAGGAAGAACTGGCACATATCCGCCACGCTGCCGCCATCGGTGAAGCGATGAGTGAAGCCATGCGCGTGACAGCGGTACCGGGGAACAGTGAGGCAGATATTGCGGCAGCAGTCACTGCCACCTGTTTATCTGCGGGGGGATTTACGGCGGAGATCCTGATGGGATCCGGCCCGGAATATATCGGCTGGGGTCAGCCTGCCTGGCAGTACCGCTCACAAAAACCCAGAGAGATTGAGCGCGGTGATATTGTGTTGTCAGAAATTTTCGCACTGTACGGAATGTATGAAACCCAGCATCAGGCGGCGGTTGCGGTCGGTAATATTCATCCGCAGCTGGAGAAAGCGGCACAGGTCGCCCGCGAGTGTTATGACATCGGGGTGTCATATCTGAAAGAGGGCGTGACATTCGGGGAAGTGGTGGATGAGATGGAAAAACCGCTGCTGGCTTCCGGCGGCTGGCATGTGCATCCGCTGATCCACAGCATCAATCCGTATGGTCCGATCGGGTTTGGTACTGCGCCGGGAATTGAATCTCTGCCGCTGGTATCCCGTTACCGCAAAGTGGAGCGCCTGCCGAATCCCGGCCGGGAACTGGTGCTGAAGGCAGGGATGAGCTTTGCATTTGAACCGAATTGTGCCTTTGGTTATCATCTGTGTAACCTTGGCGGTACGGTCATTGTCGGGAAAAACAGCGGAATTGAGCTGAATGATAATTCCACCCGGCTGATGCGTGCTGATCTCTGATTATACCGGTGAATCCTGCAGATGACGGAAAAGATGAATAAACATACGCTCTCCTCAGAGCAGACCAGAGAGAAACTGATACAGGCGGGGATCCGCCTGTTTGCCCTCAGCGGCGTCAGCGGTGTCCGGACACGGCAGCTGGCGGAGGAGGCGGGTGTGAATCAGTCAGCCATTCCGTATCATCTGGGCGGTAAGTCGGGCGTGTATGCCGCGGTGATCCGGAAAATTACCGATGACCTGGCCGCTGTGACGGATGTCAGCAGGATCGATGCTGCCACAGAGGCACTGACGGCACAGGCGCAGCCGGGCAAAACGGCACTGAAAACAGTACTGGTCAGTATGGTCTCCGGGCTGTGTAAGGCATTGTTATCGCCGGAACGCGCGCTGTATGGCACGCTGATCCTGCGGGAACAGCTGGAGCAGACTGAAAATTATGATGTGATTTATCAGTCATTTATTGAACCTTTTCATAAGCGGCTCTCTCTGCTGGCACAGCTTGCAGACCCGCCGGCGGATACAAAAACAACCATTATCAGGGCACACGCCCTGATAGGGCAGATTCTGGGGTTTGTGGTGGCACAAAAGGCGTATCTGTGCCGCAGTGAAGCGAAATTTGTCAGTGAGGATGAACTGGCGGAAATCACCGGGCAGATTGTACTGCTTTCCTGCCGGGCTCTGGGACTGGATGAGGCGTGAATGACAGTGCCGGAGAGTATCCGGCACTGTATTGTCGTGATTACCAGCCGGGAACGGCGCCGCCGTTAAACAGCGTTTCTGCGGCTTTGGCAACTTCCGGTGACTGATAAGCTTTAATAAATTTTTGTACATTCTCCGCGTCTTTATTATCTTCACGGGTCACAATAATATTGACGTACGGTGATTCTTTATCTTCGATAAACACACTGTCTTTTACCGGGGATAAGCCGGTTTGCTGAATATAGGTGGTACTGATAATGGCTACTGTGACTTTCGGATCTTTAATCACCCGGGGTAACTGAGCGCCTTCCAGCTCCATGATATTCAGTTTCAGCGGATTTTCAGTAATATCCAGCGCAGTCGGTAATAAACCGGTGCCGGATTTTAATTTAATCAGTTTCTCTTTTTCCATTAATAATAATGCACGGCCGAGGTTTGTCGGGTCATTCGGCATGGCAATGGTATCACCGGTTTTTAATTCACTGATATTTTTAATTTTATCGGAATAACCTGCCATCGGAAATACAAAGGTATTTGCCACAGCGACCAGGTTATAACCTCTGGCGTTATTATCCTGGGCCAGGAACGGGCGATGCTGGAAGACGTTGGCATCAAGATCCCCATTGGCCGTCGGATCATTCGGTAACAATGAACCGCTGAAACCGACCAGTTCGACATCCAGTCCGTATTTTTCTTTGGCCACTTTTTTGGCAACCTCAGCCACATCCTGCTCGGCGCCATTAATCACACCGACTTTAATTTTTGTCATGTCAGTTGTGCCCTTATCACAGCCTGACAGTAAAAATCCCAGTGCTAAAACAGCACCGGAAAAAAACAGAGAAAATTGCTTTTTCATTATGTTCACCATTCTGTTTACTGAAAGTATGTATCAGTAAATAGCGGTAAAATGAAAGAAAGGTCAACGGGAAGGGTGATGCAAAAATTTCATCTTGACAGAAATAAAAAAAAGCCCGCAATCCGCGGGCATAATCACAACATTTCTTCAGGGTACTCTCTACTTGGATGAACTTACTATACCGGAGCGGATGTGTAGTAGTGTCCGGCTTTTTAAAGCTTGATTAATGTATTATCGGGATTTGTCAGCAAACCATGACAAAGTGTGACAGACAGCACATTAATATCCGAAAGTTATCATGATAAGAAAAAAAGAATATAGCAAACCGGAAAACAGCCGTTGTATTGAACAAATACGCAGTTACTGACCTGTTCAGGCGATATACTCATTCCGGAAGCCTGCATAATGATAAGTAATGCATGTTGTTATTTATCAATGATAAACGGAGCAACAATATGCCAAATAAAATCTTTTCACCAAAATATAATCCGGTAGAGCGGGTCGCTTTTGATATGGCACTGGCTCTTGCATCAAAAATTGAATCAGTTAACACACCAGCACAATTAATGGCCGAGATCGCGGCACTGTATCCTGAATGCTACAAAGCGGCTGATAACCAGCGTAAGCGGGAATATCTCGGATCACACGTCAAACTGCATTCGGTCGGATAATGTTGTCAATACCGGGTGAATTACAGCATAAGTGCGACGGACAGAGAGTGCTTTTGTGACTCTGTCCATCGGACGTCTGTTCAGAGATAAAACCGGCGGTTTTTCATTGCATTCTCCGTTGATGGCGGCTTTCAGCGCTGCATTGAGCCGGTATTCCGCTTGTAGTTGTTGTCTGCGTGCAGCCCGGCGGGCTCTGGCGCACTGATATCCGCGGCAACTCATTTTTACCTCCCTTTATTTCTGAACCATCAGCATAAAAATACTAATGGTATTATTATAAGGTATTATTTTTTCCGAAAAATAAATACTAAGAGTATTATCTGTGAATAGTAAAATGCCCTCCGGCAGGAGGGCGGCAGGAGATGATTACAGTTTCATCATCATCTGAACGGCAACACCGATAATTTTACAGTCACCGTTAACTTTCATGGCCGGCCACGTCGGGTTGAGTCCTTTCAGATACCAGTTGCCGCCATCGATCACCAGTTTTTTGAACGTTGCTTCGTTAGAATCCGTCAGCTTTGCGACGACCAGGCTGCCATTTTCGGAATCTTTGCCGGTGTCGATCAGGATCAAAGAGCCGTCAGGCACACTCTTGCCGGTTGGTGCGGTCATGGATTCGCCTTCGACTCTCAGCCAGAATGCGGCCCCCTGAACATGGGTTTCTGATTCATACCATTCGTCGATTTGATCCAGCCCGTAAGCTTCATTCGCCTCATTCCAGGCACCCGCCTGTACCCAGCTGATTAACGGGTATCTCGGGGAGGGTTTGTAAGGGCGAAGGCCGGAAATATTGCTGTCAATAGCGGCACTCAGTGCCTGCGCCTCTGCGGCAAGAGACGGACTGAAATCAGAAATAGGGACATTGAGTTGCGTGGCGAACACACTTGCTGTCTGTAAATTCAATGCATTACGGCCGTTAAGATAGTGACCGACGGCGCCCTGGCTGATATTCAGTATGTCAGCAATGCTCTGTTGGGTGATACCCAGCTCTTTTTTCTTTGACTCATACAAAGCTTTCAGTCTTCGGCAGTCTGCCAGCTGTTCTGTCGTCAGTTGTCGTTTTTCATTCATACAATATTAATACCAAAATCAGAATTTTTGTCAATACTAAAGATATTGACATGTTTAATAGTTATGGTATTATTCGTCTATCAACAGATACTGTTGCCCGCTCTTTAACAGACTGCGCTGAAAAATGCGCACCAACAGCCTGAACCACTCCGTGTGTGAACAGGCTCCGGCATGCTGAATGCATTGCCATCAAAAAAGCATCCCGTAAGCGGGATGGTCGCCGGTATTTCCCGGCACTATTTATATTCAGTAACTTTATTTAAATTTGCCCTGCACATTATTTTTATTTAATGACATCCGGCTCTGCTTCGTTTAATACGCAGCGCAGCCGGTAATTTACAGGATGATACTTCAGAGGATATATTATGACTGAGGAAAAATTTAAAATATACGTCAATATTATCCGGGCCTGCCGGGATTATGATTGCTTTACCAACAGTGATGCTGCGCGATATACAGAGACATCTGAAATATTTATCCGCACATATACCACTATCCTGCATAAAATCGGCAGTCTGATAAAAACAGGGATGGTTAAGCAGGGACGGCATTATATTCCGCAATATGCGGTGGCACCGGATGCTGTCACGCGTCTGTACCGCTATGTCCGTGAAATCAGGGGAGAACCTGAACCTAATCCTGTAATGAAATGTCCGTCAAAGGGAATGAAACGGATTAAATTCTGCGGGCGTGTGGTCAATAAAGCCTTTATTTCTCCGGGGTTCGGATGTTCTGCAATTACCGATATTGATTCACGATTAAAGGCAGTAAGGAATAAAGAACCGGAAACGACCTTACATTAATTTTTATATTTCAGACATTATCTGAGTTTACCTTTCAATAATATTTACGGAACACTCTGCAAGGGAGTGTATATGAGCATGTCAGATAAATATTCCGGGCCCGCAGCATATACCTGGGGGCTTATCACTTCCGTTTTGGGTGTGTTATCGCTGGATCAGTGGGCAGTCCTTATCGGGATTGTCTGCACCATCGGTACATTTTTTATCAATTGGTATTACCGACGGAAAGAGTTTCAGATAAAAGCCGGAGATCATCATGAAGGATAATCTGAGCAAAAAAGTCATTGCTGCAGCAGCTGGCGGCGCAATTTCTACCGCTCTGGTGCTGATTCCGGCCTATGAAGGCGTGGAATACCGGCCCTACCGCGATGTGGCCGGGGTGCTGACTGTCTGTTACGGGCATACCGGTAGTGATATTCAGGCCGGAAAGATTTATACGGCGGATGAATGCGGGGCGCTGCTGCACCGTGATCTGGATAAAATCCGCCGCGCGGTTGATCCGATGATTACGGTTCCTGTGGATGACACCACCCGGGCTGCCATCTATTCCTTTGTTTACAACGTCGGCCCGGGGGCGTTTTCCCGCTCTTCGATGCTGCGAAAACTGAACAGCGGTGATATTGCCGGTGCCTGTGAGGAAATGAAACGCTGGACATTTGCCGGCGGCCGGCAGTGGCAGGGGCTGATTAACCGGCGTGAAGCGGAGAGTGAGGTATGTCGTGCAACCCTGTAGTGCTGATCATTGCCGCGATTCTCATACTGACAGCCTGCCTGCTGGCAGGCTGTTACCTGTATTCACTCCCGGATTACTGTCAGCCGCTGCCGGGACATCCGCGGGCGGCCGTTATCCACTATCAGTGTGAAAATCCATGAATATACTGACAAAAATACTGGCCGGTCTCTGCATTGTAATACTGACCTGTCTGTTGCTGACACTGCATCTGTACAGCGGTGTAAAAGGTAATTATCTGATACTGAAAGATAAGTATGACCAGCAGCTGGCTGTTAATAATCTGACCCGGGTGGCGTTTATGGCCGGACATCATATTGCGCTCAGCAATATCCGGGCAAAGCAGACGGAGGAGGCGGAGCATATCAATGTTAAGACAATTATTAAAACCGTACTTAAAGAGGATGAATGTGCTGCCGCTTCTGTGCCTGGCCGTGTTACCGGCGGGTTGCAGCAATACGAGAGAGACATTCGTGCCCGCGCCGGTGGTGCCGGTTCCGGCTCATCTTCTCGCTGACTGCCCGCTGCCGGTTATCCCGGATGAACTGACTTACGGCGGCGCGATCCTGCTGCTGACGGATGCGATGAAAACAATCGCGGACTGTAATCACGATAAACGGGCAATACGGGAGTTTGAGCAGATGCGGGCTTCCGGAGCGGAAAGTAACAAAGGAAATGTGCTGTGAGGGTGGGCAGACGGTTATCAGCATTGTTGTTAACAACTGCTGTAAATGCGGGTGTGAATGTAAAGAGCCGGAAAAACCGGAACTGACGTGTCCGCCGGTAACTCAGACATGTACACCGCCGGATACACCGTGGACACCGACAACACCAACATATACGGCGATGGTAACTACTCCACCGTGATGTGCAACAGTTTTTAAGTCTTTTATTCACAAAGCTTCGCTAAACAGCGGGGCTTTTTTATCCGGATTATAGATTATAACTGCCGGGATCACGGACATTTTTCCGAATCAGGTAAGTCTGATGTTTATATCGTGAAAGGATCTTATCGTAATCAGGCTATTTTACGTGAAACTCATTACTGTATAACCACAGAGGTGTTGATAATGAAATCCGGTACAATAAAGTATGGTGTTATCAGTCTGCTCTTTCTGACTTTAACAGGCGTTGCGAGTGCGGATGTTTATCGTGATCGCAGCGGTATTGTAACCGGAACACAGCAGAAGCAAAATTAATGACACGGACAGACGAATGGTGTTCTGGTGTCCCCTGCAGGAATCGAACCTGCAATTAGCCCTTAGGAGGGGCTTGTTATATCCATTTAACTAAGAGGACATGATGTCTGATGGTATGGCCGGTTTTGCGGCGGGTCATATGTTAACGCTCAACCCCGCATTCTATCAAGTCTTTATTTCCGCTTTGTTTTTTCTTCGTTTCCGGTTACCGGTGCGTTTTTTATGTGGTGCGCCGGTCCCGGATGTGCAGATTGAACGCATTACCTGCGGGATCCCGGGTGTCCGGCTGTATTTATGGCAATGTCTTCGTAACCTTTTGTTTCAGCCACGAAATAAAGATATCTGCTTTCGGATTACGCCTGTCTCCAAGCATAGCAAAGTAATATCGCTGACTGCATGTCAGTGAAATATCGCCGAAGGGCATCACCAGCATCCGGCTCTGAATACGTTTTTCCACCAGTTGTTTACGTCCCATCGCGACACCGGCATGATTCATCGCGGCCACAATCGCCAAATCTGAACGATCAAAACACAAATTGCGCCGGTGAGGGAATAAATCAGGCTGATAGTGTTCACTCCAGGCTTTCCATTCGTCGTAATCCGAGTTACTGCTCCATGCCTGGCGGTCATGTAATAACATGCAGTTCCTGAGCTGATGAATATTGTTATGCAGCTCATAACGTTTCGCATATTCCGGGCTGCAAACCGGCACGATTGATTCTGACATCAAATCCTCGCAATAGAGATTAGGTCTTGATATATCGTCGTAATAAATTGCGATATCAATGCCATAGCCGCGGAAATTGACATCATCATTACCGGTTAACAGATTCAACTGAATAGCAGGGTATTGATCTGTAAAATCCGCTATCCCCGGAATCAGCCAGCATTGCGCCAGAGACGGGCGGGAATAGACCGTTAACTCGCCGGAAATTTCCTGATTTTTGATATCAATGATTTCCTGGTTAATGTCATCCAGGTTTTTCCGTAATGCCCAGTAGATGCGTTCACCGTCTGATGTGAGTTCAACCCGCCGGTGAAAACGCTCAAATAACCGGAAACCCAGTTCACTTTCGAGGGTGTTGATACGGTGGCTTACCGCGCCGGGCGTCAGCGCCAGTTCCTGTGCTGCCAGAGCAAATGAACAGTGCCGTGCCGCTGCTTCGAAAGTATGCAGGCGTGACAGCTGATGACCCGATACCCGCTTGTTTCGCCGCAGGGATCCCGATGGTTCATACCGGTTTATATCCGATGACATAGCCGCTCCCTTTTTATTATGCAGGATGATTTTACATAAAGAATACCGCGTTTAAGGTGAATTTATATGATGCAATTCACGGAAAAAGTGCTGATTTTGATGAATGTCACGCATTTGAGTTAACCCAGCTAACCCAAGGCCCCGGTTTCATCGTTTGTCACCCCTGAATATTTATTATCCAATGAATGCACAACAACAATATAACCAGGGGTAGGATATGGACTCTGTAATGTGGATGATCGGCACGCTGGTTTTCAGTATCTTGCTGATTATTATTTCAATTATTAAATTTAAGTTTCACCCGTTTTTAGCACTGCTGCTCACCAGCTTTTTTGTCGGTATCGCCATGAATATGGAACCGCAGGATATGGTCAGCGCCATCGAAAACGGGATTGGCGGGACACTCGGATTTTTGGCGGCCATTATCGGACTGGGAACCATACTCGGGAAGATGATGGAAATATCCGGCGCTGCTGAGCGAATCGGGATCACGCTGGAAAAATGCCGCTGGTTAAGTCCCGATGTCACCATGATATTGATCGGCCTTATTTGTGGTATCACACTGTTTGTCGAAGTCGGGGTTGTATTACTGATCCCGCTGGCATTTTCGATTGCCAAAAAAACAAATACCTCATTATTAAAACTGGCGATTCCGTTATGTACGGCTCTGATGGCCGTACACTGCATTATTCCGCCGCATCCTGCTGCGTTATTTGTCACCAATGAACTCGGCGCGGATATCGGAACGGTGATAGTGGCCGGGTTAGTGGTGGGGCTGGTTGCATCGCTGATTGGCGGGCCGCTGTTCCTGAAATTTTTGGGGGATCGTTTACCGCTCAAAGTTGTACCGGCCGCGTTTGCTGACCTGAAAGTCCGTGAAGAAAAAGATTTACCCTCATTAGGCGCGGCGTTATTTACGGTTCTGCTGCCGATTGTGCTCATGCTGATCAAAACAACCGCTGATTTAAACATGAGCAAAGATAGCCCGTTATTCATCTTTTTATTGTTTATCGGTAATCCGATAACTGCGATGTTTATCGCCGCTTTTGCCGCTTATTACGTATTGGGTATCCGCCGGAATATGGGAATGAGCGTCCTGCTCAGCAAAACAGAAGAAAGTTTTAGTTCGATTGCGAATATCTTGTTGATTATCGGGGCGGGAGGTGCATTTAACGGCATCCTGAAAGGCAGCGGGCTGAGTGATTCTCTGGCACTGGTGCTGTCCGGTATCGATATACACCCGATTTTACTTGCCTGGCTGGTGGCTATCATTCTTCATGCCGCAGTCGGATCAGCAACGGTCGCCATGATGGGCGCGACTGCAATCGTGGCTCCGCTGATGCCGCTGTACCCGCACATCAGCCCTGAAATTATGACGCTGGCTATCGGCTCCGGGGCAATCGGCTGCACCATTGTGACTGATTCCTTATTCTGGCTGGTGAAACAATATTGTAATGCCACGCTGGCGGAAACATTCCGTTATTACAGTGTCGCCACGCTGATTGCATCCGTTGTCGCGCTGGCCGGCACCTTTGCACTTTCCTATGTGATTTAAAAGAGAGTAATGATGACTCAGATTAATATTGAAAAGTTAATTGCTGACTATCCATTGGTTCAGAAACTGATTGATTTAAAACAGGTGGCATGGTTTAACCCCGGCGTAACCACCACGGAAGCGGGTTTGCCGTATGTGGGACTAACGCTTGAGGATGTGAAGGATGCACAAGCACGCTTAAGCCGCTTTGCCCCGTATCTGATGGAAGCCTTTCCTGAAACACAGGTCATGCAGGGGATCATTGAATCTGAAGCGGTAGCGATTCCGGAGATGCAGGCAGCTCTTGCGGCACGCTATCAGACGCCGCTGACAGGGAAAATGTATCTCAAAAAAGACAGTCATCTGCCGATCTCCGGTTCGATAAAAGCGCGTGGCGGGATCTATGAAGTGCTGACCCATGCGGAAAAATTAGCGCTGGAGGCAGGATTGCTGTCAACCGGTGATGATTATGCGGTGTTATTCTCGGATAAATTCAGGCAGTTTTTCAGTCAGTATCGTATTGCTGTCGGATCAACCGGTAACTTAGGGATGTCCATCGGCATTATGAGCGCGAAGCTGGGTTTCAGTGTCAGTGTGCACATGTCTGCGGATGCCAGACAATGGAAAAAAGACAAATTACGTTCTCACGGTGTCAATGTCGTTGAATATGAACAGGATTACAGTATTGCAGTGGAGCAGGGGCGTAAGGAGGCTGAAAAAGATCCGTCCTGCTTCTTTATTGATGATGAGAACTCCTCCACACTCTTTTTAGGCTATGCGGTGGCGGGCCTGCGGCTGAAAACGCAATTTGCAGAAAAGGGAATTACCGTTGATGAGCAGCATCCGCTGTTTGTGTATTTACCGTGCGGTGTCGGCGGGGGGCCCGGCGGTGTTGCATTCGGATTAAAACTGGCATTTGGTGATGCGGTGCATTGTTTCTTTGCAGAACCGACACATTCACCCTGTATGCTGCTCGGGGTGCATACCGGTCTTCATGATGCCATCTCTGTTCAGGAAATCGGTATTGATAATATTACTGCGGCCGATGGGCTTGCGGTCGGCCGGGCATCCGGATTTGTCGGCCGGGCCATGGAGCGGCTGATCGACGGTTATTACACCATTGACGATGCGGAAATGTATAACCTGTTAGGATTGCTTGATCAGACGGAAGCTATCCGGCTGGAACCTTCCGCTTTAGCGGGCATGCCCGGTTGTGTGCATGTGACCCGGAATCAGGCGTATTTACAGGCTGAATCGCTGGCACCGGAACGGATGGCGAATGCCACACATCTGGTCTGGGCAACCGGCGGCGGCATGGTTCCGGAAGATGAGATGCAGAAATATTTATCACAGGCCAAAGGTAACTGACAGGGCGGTGAGCAACTGAACAGACCGGGACCGGCGCGATTGTTGCCGGTTCCGGTATCAGGTGATTATTTACGGCTCATTTCCTGTGATTTTTCTGTCGCACTGCGGACACCGGCTATCACCGCCTGACGTAAACCCATTTCTTCCAGTTTGATGACTGCTTCAATCGTGGTGCCGCCCGGCGAGCAGACCATATCTTTCAGTTCGCCCGGATGTTTGCCGGTTTCGAGAACCATTTTTGCCGCCCCCATTACGGTTTGTGCTGCAAACTCATAGGCTTGTTTACGCGGCATACCGCCAGCCACAGCCGCATCTGCCATTGCTTCAATAAACATAAAAACATACGCAGGAGCAGACCCGCTGACGCCGATCACGGCATCAATCAGTGATTCAGGGACTAACTCAGCGCGGCCGAAACTGCGGCACAGTGACATCACCAGCTCAGTTTCTTCATCCGTCAGATAAGCATTAACGGTAACGGATGTCATCGCGGCATTGACCAGCGCGGGGGTGTTCGGCATCAGACGGATCACTTTGGCGGATGACGGCAGGGCGGCTTCCAGAGCTTCCAGAGTCACACCGGCGGCCATCGAAACAATCAGGGTATCCGCTTTAAGGCAAGGGGAAATATCACGTAATACACCGGGAACGGCGTAAGGCTTTACACCTATAAAAATAATATCGGATTGTTCCGCCACCCGCTGAACCTGTGTCTCACCGTGAACACCGAATTCCTGCGCCACGCTGTCGGTACTGGCCGGGCTGTGGTTATGTACAAAAACAGTATCAGGGGAAATAATTTTTCCTGAAATCAGGCCGTTAAGGATGGCTTTTCCCATATTTCCGCAACCAATAAATCCGACTTTTTTATTCATGATGGCTCCTGTATTGCTGACAAAGACTGACCTGAAGAGCAGGATACCACTCTGTGCTGCCGGGGTAACCCGGTAATTTCGGCATGATTTACATACACAAATATACAAAATCCGGGTAATATTGACCTATTATAGATACGTGAAACTGTAAATTTTGCTCACGTTTTGGCATGGAGAAACATATGAAGTATCAGGTAAGTGGCCTGACACTTGCTGCGGTGCTGCTGATTGGCGGGTGCGCAAGTTCGGATCAGACACCGGGAACGCGCAGTGATCCGCTCGAAGGATTTAACCGCTCAATGTTCAATTTTAACTATAACGTGCTGGATCCTTATGTGCTCAGACCGGTGGCGGTTGCCTGGCGCGATTATGTGCCGACACCGGCACGAAACGGCACCATCAACTTCCTCGGTAACCTCGAAGAACCGGCCAGTATGGTCAACAATTTTCTGCGCGGGGATTTTTACCAGGGATTTAAGCACTTTAACCGCTTCTTTCTCAACACCGTCTTTGGCCTGGGCGGCCTGATTGATGTTGCTTCTATGGCGAACCCTGAACTGGCGAAAACGGAACCGGCCCGGTTTGGTAATACCCTGGGTTACTATGGTATGGGTTATGGTCCGTATGTGGTTATTCCGGGTTATGGCGGCGCAACACCGCGTGTGGATGGCGGCGACTGGCTGGATACCACGTATCCGATGCTGAGTTATCTGACTATCTGGATGGGTGTCGGTAAATGGGCTATCGAAGGGATCGACAACCGTGCTCAGGCACTGGACGCGGAAGGTGTGCTGCATAACTCCAGCGACCCGTATCTGATGATGCGTGAAGCGTATTTCCAGCGTAATGATTTCCTGGCTTCCGGCGGGGCACTGAAAGTGCAGGAAAACCCGAATGCGGCAGCGATTGCTGATGAACTGGATTCTATCGACAGCGAATAATGTGCTGGTGGCAGACAAATAAAAAAGTTCTGGTCAGTGACCAGAACTTTTTTTATGCATTCAGACCGGAAAATCAGAAGCTGTAGTTAAAGTTAACACCGTATAACCAGGCTTTACCGGAGGAGCTGAATTCGTAGTTTGGCATTTGCAGGTTCGGGTTACCCAATTTGCCACCGATAGCTGCAAGCTGATCTTTACTCATCAGCGGCTCAGAGATATTAACTTTACGCCCGTGCATATAGGCGACACCAACATCAACAGACGCATCTTTGTTGAAGGCGTAGGTTGAGCCCAGGCTGAACCAGATACGATCCTGGTCCGGAATAGAGATAGAGCGGTTGTTTGCCGGGACCGGGCTGTCATCAAAGGCAATACCACCACGGAAGGTCCAGTTATCATCATGATAATAAGTGGTACCTAATGCTACGCGGTATGCATTTTTGAAACCTTCATGCTTTTCAAACAGAACGCCGCCGTTACCTTTATCTGTCGCTTTCAGCTCCTGGAATGAATCCCAGCCGGTGTAAGCAAAGGTATAATGAACCGCCCATTTTGGTGCAACGCGGTGATAAGCGGAGAATTCCCAGATATCCGGTAAATTCAGATCCAGTTTACCTTTGGTGGAGCGGTCAAGAAGACCCGGAATGTTTTGGGTGAAATCACCGTCTTTAAATTTCACAGTGACTTTAGAGCGATATGTCAGACTGAAACGGTTATCTTTATCCAGCTCATATAACATCCCCGCATTCCAGCCGTAACCCCAGCCGTCACCTTTCAGTTTGGCGAGGTTAGAGTTTGCAGGAATTTTTGCTAATGCAGGATTTTTGGTCAGCCCGGCTGCAACCTGGCCCAGCTCACCGGTATGACGCGAAATTTCCGCATCAGCATAAACGGCATTCAGTCCCAGACCAAAGCTGAAGTTATCATTCAGACGATAAGCACCGGCCACGTTAAAGTTGGCCGTCACGAGATCGGTTTTGCCGCCGATAGCACCGGCAGAGTAATTATCTTTAAATTCTGTTGCCAGACCAAAGTTTGTGGTGGTTGATGCACCGACTGACCATTTTTCATTAATCGGCATAATAAAATGCAGATTCGGGACAACCGCGCTTGGCGCGATATCTTTGGCATCAGTGCTGTTACCGGTCAGCGGGGATTTACCGCTGATATCCACTGACGGGTTGATCAGGATCGCACCGGCGGACATGGACGGGCGATCAAATAATGTCATTGCTGCCGGGTTGCGGCTGCCGACGCTGGCATCATCTGCCACGGCACCTTCCCCTGAAAACGCACGTCCGAGTGCAGACGTGGAATACTCATTTAATTGAAAACCCGCCGCAAAAGCCTGAGTTGCTGTTAATGAAACTGCCACTGCCAGTGCTGAACGAGTGAACAGGTTTTTCTGGTTCATGACCAAAACCCTCTTGTTTATTTTGTTTATGTACTACTTTGGTAGTTAGAAGTAGCGCTGGATTGTATGTTTGCTTGTTGATATGACAAATCAGACCAGTTGACAGAGTATAGAATCAGCACACTGGAATGTTATTTTTTTGTACGAAAATAAGCGGATTGAGATGTAAAAATGCGATTTGGATTACAAAAATTTAACAATAACGTGATTTTTGAGAGCAAAAAGTGGCTTTAGCCCGAGTAGATCAAACAATAGATTGAATTTTTATGGTTTACTTTGATAAATGGTATGATTCAGTACTAAGACTGCAGGCTATTTTTAACTAACGGGAGACTGAAATGGCTGACGAAAAAAAACTGTGCAGCGCAGAAGAAACCGCAGCATGCTGCTGTGTGGATGTAGGCACTATTATTGATAACGAAAGCTGCACCTCTTCTTTCGAGCGCGTATTTGCATCTAAAGCAGACGCTGAGCAGATGATGGCAGCACTGACTGCCAAAGCAAATGCAGCAGCATCTGAACCATGCAAAATCCACAGCGAATATAAAGAAACGGCTGACGGCGTTCTGCTGAAAGCGGATTTCACTTTCAGCTGCCAGGCTGAAACACTGATCTTTGAACTGGGTCTGCGTTAATTCATCAGAATAATACGCAAACTGAATTCAGGCCTCCGGTGAATGCGGGGGCCTTTTTTATCGTTTTTTTTGTTATAAAAAGTTTATTTCCTGAGCCACCTCGCAGTTTTCAGTTATTCACATTGCGTGAATGCAACACGATGTTAACAATATCAGCAGGTCAGACCACCGGCAGTTCGTGATAACCTCTCATCATGTAAGGATGAACGAATGAAGCAGGCACAGGCAGAACGTATTGCAGTTGTTGACGGATTACGGACACCGTTTGCACGGCAGTCCACGGTATACCGTGATATCCCGGCGGTTGAACTTGGCCGGGCGGTGGTGCAGGAACTCCTTTTTCGCCAGTCATTTCCGGCAGAACTGGTTGACCTTGTCGTTTTCGGCCAGGTGATCCAAATGCCTGCCGCGCCCAATATTGCCCGTGAAATTGTGCTCAGTACCGGGTTGCCGGTAACCACAGATGCGTATTCAGTAACCCGTGCCTGTGCCACCAGTTTTCAGGCCATCGCCAATGCGGCACAGGCGATACAGTGCGGACAGAATCAGATAGCCGTCGCAGGCGGGGCAGATTCCGCCTCTGTGCTCCCGATTGGTGTATCACGCAAACTGGCCGGAGTATTGCTGGATCTCAGCAAAGCACGAAAATTGCCGCAGAAACTCCGGTTACTGGCCTCACTGCGGCCGCGCGACCTCCTGCCGGTTGCCCCGGCGGTGGCAGAATATTCCACCGGTCTACGCATGGGCGATACCGCCGAACAGATGGCAAAACGTTACCATATCAGCCGTCAGGCACAGGATGCGTTCGCCCATCAGTCACATCAGGCCGCCACGCAGGCGTGGACATCCGGTGTCCTGCGCGATGAGGTGATGACCGCCCGTTTTCCGCCGTTCAGTCAGGTTTGTGAAGAAGATAATACTTTACGGAAAAATTCCCTTCCCGGCAGCTATGCACAACTGAAACCGGCATTTGATAAACGTCACGGCACGGTGACCGCGGCAAACAGCACACCACTGACAGACGGCGCGGCAGCCGTACTGATGATGACCGAAACCCGCGCCCGTGAACTCGGGCTGACGCCGCTGGGCTTTTTGCGCAGTTATGCATTTACGGGTAACGCAGTGCAGGAAGATATGCTGCTGGGGCCGTCTTATGCCGCACCGCTGGCACTTGATCGCGCTGGTCTGACATTGTCTGACCTGACACTGATTGATATGCATGAAGCTTTTGCAGCCCAGGTTCTGACTAATCTGCACTGTTTTGCCAGTGAGGACTTTGCCCGTGAAAAACTCAACCGGACATCGGCAATTGGTGAGGTGGATCCGGCGCGGTTTAATGTGCTCGGCGGGTCAATTGCTTACGGGCATCCTTTTGCGGCTACCGGTGCCCGGATGGTGACACAGACACTGCGGGAGCTGCGGCGGCGGGGCGGCGGTTTTGCAATGACCACGGCCTGTGCGGCGGGCGGACTCGGCGTGGCGATGATCTGGGAAACAGAATAAGACGGGAGACTGATGATGACACAACATGATGAAACACCTTCTGCCTTCCGCCTGACCGTGCGTCCGGATCACACCGGGGTCATTACTGTCGATGTCCCCGGTGAAAAAGTGAATACCCTGAAGGCGGAGTTTGCCGCACAGTTTGAGGCGGTACTGCGTGATGCCCGGCAAATCCCGGGATTACGGGCAATGGTGATTATCTCCGGTAAACCGGATACGTTTATCGCCGGTGCGGACATTCATATGATCGCCGGATGCACAGAGGCCGCACAGGCGCAGGCACTGTCTGAATCCGGACAGCGGTTATTTAATCTGATTGAAAACTATCCTCTGCCGGTCGTGGCGGCGATTCACGGCAGCTGTCTCGGCGGCGGACTTGAGCTGGCCATGGCTTGTCACAGCCGTGTTGTCACAGACAGTGATAAAACCCGGCTCGGGCTGCCGGAAGTTCAACTGGGGCTGTTACCCGGCTCCGGCGGTACACAACGTCTTCCTGGCCTGATCGGGCTGGTGGCCGCCCTGGATATGATGCTGACCGGGCGGCAGTTACGGGCAAAGCAGGCAGTCAAAATGCGGCTGGCCGATGATATTGTTCCGCCGGACATTTTACTGGAAACAGCGGTGGCCCGTGCTTTGTCGGTAAATCCGGCACGGCGGGCCCCGGTACCTTTCCGGCAGAGACTGGAAAAAATGAAGGGGCTGCGGGATATCATCTTTCGTATAACCCGCAGTCAGGTTCACCGCCGCAGTGGCGGACACTATCCGGCGGCTGAACAGATTATTGACGTGGTGCAGTGCGGCCTTGAAAAAGGCCGGGAGGCCGGGTTTAAAGCCGAAGCCGCGGCATTCGGTAAACTGGCGGTTACCCCGGTATCCGGTGCACTCCGTCATCTCTTTTTTGCCTCAACCGCACTGAAAAAAGAGTCTGCCGATGGGGTAAAACCCGCAGAACTGCATCATGTGGCGGTGCTGGGCGGCGGGCTGATGGGGGCGGGAATTGCCGCGATTACCCGTCAGCGCGCAGGGCTTCCGGTCAGAATCAAAGATGTTTCGCAGGAAGGGGCAAATAAAGCACTGGCTTTTTTCTGGCAGCATCTGAGCAAACAGGTTAAACGCAGACGGCTCTCCCCGCGTGAGCGGACACAACTGATGAGCGGCATGACCGGCACTACGGATTACCGGGGATTTCACCGCATTGATTTTGTGGCGGAAGCGGTTTTCGAATCGCTGGCACTGAAACAACAGATGATTGCTGAGATCGAGGCAGTGACATCACCGGATACTATTTTTGCCTCGAACACCTCGTCACTGCCTATCCGTGATATTGCCGCCAGGGCATCACGGCCTGAAAAGGTGATTGGTTTACATTATTTCAGCCCGGCCGAAAAAATGCCGCTGGCGGAGATTATCCCCCATGAAGGCACTGATGCGGTGACACTGGCAACCACGCTGCAACTGGCGCGCAGACAGGGAAAAACAGCGATTGTGGTTGGTGATAAAGCCGGGTTTTATGTTAACCGGATTCTGGCACCTTATATTACAGAAGCGTTACGTTGTCTGACGGAAGGTGAACCGCCGGAAAAAATTGATAAAGCGCTGACTGATTTCGGTTTTCCGATCGGGCCGGTAGCACTGCTGGACGAAGTGGGCATTGATGTCGGTACAAAAATTATGCCGGTGCTGGAAGCCGCATTTGGTGAGCGGTTTGCACTGCCGCCGCAGCTGGATGCGCTTTTCCGTGACAACCGGCTGGGCAGGAAAAACAAACGCGGATTTTATGATTACACCCCGTTACCGTGGTGGAAACGCTGTGGCCGCAAGGCACCGCGTAAAGCGGATAAAGCGATTTATCCGTTGCTGGGTATCACCGTACAGGAGTGTCTGACATCACAGGAAATCACAGAGCGCTGCCTGATGATGATGTTAAATGAGGCTGTAAGGACGCTGGATGAACAGGTTATCCGTTCACCGGCGGACGGGGATGCCGGCGCGGTGTTTGGTATTGGTTTTCCGCCATTCCTCGGCGGACCATTTTACTATATGGATAGTATGTCAGCCGTCGTTATGACAGAAAAACTGACGGCACTGGCGGCACGTTACGGTGGTCGCTTCACACCGTGTGAGGCATTACAGCAGCGGGCTGCGGATAACCGCCGTTTTTACTGAGGAAGTGCAGTGAAGTCACTGAGAACAAGGGGCGGTTGTTTCATTTTTCTGAACAGGTTCTGAACAAAATTCAGGTTTATCTCTGTGCTGAATCATTTTAATTATGATTAATTTGAGGCAGAATGCCTTTCACCTCCCCTGACGGGGACACAGAAATAACGATAATTTTAAACAGATCATTCTTTGATGTGATACGGCCCGGGGATTCAGACATGACCGTATCCGTCCTGTTCAGACGGTGACGTATGCAAGTTCTTATTATGCGACATGGCGATGCTGCTTTGCAGGCCGCCAGTGATTCAGTCCGGCCCCTTACCGCAAAAGGGATAACAGATTCCCGCTGCATGGCAAAATGGCTCGCCGGGCAGCACGTTCAGATTGATACCGTTCTGGTCAGCCCGTATCTGCGGGCAGAGCAGACACTGACCGAAATCCGTGATGCGCTGAGTTTACCTGCTCAGGAAGAGGTGATGCCGGGACTGACGCCCTCCGGGAATGCGGAGAATGTGGCGGATTATATCCGTTTTCTGGCGGAAGAGGGGCGCAATGGGGTGCTGGTGGTATCGCATCTGCCGCTGGTCGGTTATCTGGTAGCGGCATTGTGTCCGCAGGAAACGGCACCGATGTTTGCAACATCGTCAGTTGCCTGTATTGAACTGGGTGATGACGGACGCGGCACACTGCTCTGGTACCGCGGTCCCGGACAGATTGACTGATTACTCGCGCCGGGCGGTTTCAGCAATCTCAATCAGCAGCAGTAATGCTGCGGTACCGCCCCATTCCTTAGGGGCCTGGTGAAAGGCAATCACATCCGGGTGTTGTGCCAGCCATAACGGTGTCTGTTGTTTCAGTACATGCTTGCCGTGCCCGTGCATAATACAGACACAATAGGTGTTTTCACGGCGGGCTGCGGCTATCAGGGCACCGATCTCCTGTTTGGCCTGAAGCTGGGTCAGCCCGTGCAGATCCAAAAACAGCTCCGGCACATAATCCCCGCGACGCAGTTTTTTCAGCTCATACGGGCTGGCATTTTCCCGCAGATAGCGCGCCGGGCCGTCCATATCCAGGTTCGGGCGATATTCATCTGAGAAATAAAAACTGGCATCAATCTGATCCTGCAACAGCCGTTCAGGCGCAATTTTGGTTACACCTGCCCGTGGTTTCGGGTGTACCACAATATCCTGTCTGATTTTACGTGTCCCGCTGATGGCCTCTTTGAACAGGTTCAGGTCATCATCAGTCAGGGGCGTCTTCTTTTTCATAACATCTCATCACTCAGTATTTTCCATAGTGTAACTGATTTTTTTACGGATGTTGACGCTATACTGCCGGTCTCCGCTGACAGGAGCCGCCGGAAAATTGCCGCGCATTTCACAAGATATGCTGATTTAGCAGCGACTTCATGGCAAACTACGCTATCAGATATCTTATTTTGTTTTACCCCGCCGGAGGCACTTTGGATAAAATTTACGTTGATGAAGCCGTCAGTGAGCTTCACACGCTGCAGGATATGCTGCGCTGGGCAATGAGCCGTTTTAATGCGGCCAATATTTACTATGGCCACGGCACAGATAATGCCTGGGATGAAGCCCTCCAGCTGGTACTGCCGACACTGTTTCTGCCTCTGGATTTACCCGCTGAACTGTATCAGTCCCGGCTGACCTCCTCAGAGCGTCACCGCATTGTGGAGCGCGTACTGCGCCGGATCACCGAGCGCGTACCGGTGCCGTACCTGACTAACCGTTCCTGGTTCTGCGGCCATGAATTTTATGTCGATGAGCGCGTGCTGATCCCGCGTTCACCGATTGGTGAGCTGATTAACAATCACTTTGCAGGATTGCTGGATGCAGAACCGGAAACGATTCTCGATCTCTGCACCGGCAGCGGTTGTATCGCAATTGCCTGCGCATATGAGTTCCCGGATGCGGAAGTGGACGCGGCAGACATCTCTGCCGATGTGCTGGAAGTCACAGAAATGAACATTGAGAATCATGGCTTATCTCACCGTGTGGTGCCGATGCGTTCAGATCTGTTCAACGATCTGCCCGGGGTGAAATATGACCTGATTGTCACCAATCCGCCGTATGTGGATGCGGAAGATATGAGTGACCTGCCGGATGAATTCCGCATAGAACCAGAGCTGGCGCTGGCTGCAGGCAGTGACGGACTGAAACTGGTACGCCGGATCCTCGCCAATGCGCCGGATTATATGTCAGAAGATGCGGTGCTGATTTGTGAGGTCGGTAACAGTCAGGTGCACCTGATGGCCGAATTCCCGGAAGTGCCGTTTATCTGGCTGTCATTTGAAAACGGGGGTGACGGTGTCTTTATGTTAACTCGTGATCAATTAGCAGAACATCATGACGCTTTTAAACTTTTCAAATAACCGTTCCTCCTGTAGGAATAGAAACATAAAAACAGGTTAAAACCATTCACTTGCACACAATCAGAGACAGGAAAACACGATGGCCGGAAACAGTATCGGCGAACTTTTTCGCGTAACCACCTTTGGTGAATCACACGGCCCGGCGCTGGGTTGTATTGTTGACGGCGTACCGCCGGGACTGGCGCTGACTGAAGCCGATATGCAGGCAGATCTTGACCGCCGCCGTCCGGGCACATCCCGCTATACCACGCAGCGCCGTGAGCCGGACCAGGTCAGAATTCTGTCAGGGGTATTTGAAGGAAAAACCACCGGAACCAGTATCGGGCTGCTGATTGAAAATACCGATCAGCGCTCACAGGATTACGGTGCCATCAAAGATCTCTTCCGGCCGGGACACGCGGATTACACCTATGAGCAGAAGTACGGCTTTCGTGACTACCGCGGCGGCGGCCGTTCATCAGCCCGTGAAACGGCGATGCGCGTGGCGGCCGGGGCTATTGCCAAAAAGTACCTGCATGAGAAATTCGGTGTGACAGTCCGTGCCTGTCTGACTCAGATGGGGGATATCAAATGTGATATCCGCGACTGGGCACTGGCAGAGCAAAATCCGTTTTTCTGTCCTGATGAACGTCAGCTGGATGCGCTGGATGAATTATTGCGCGGCCTGAAAAAAGAGGGAGATTCCATCGGTGCGAAAGTCACGGTAGTGGCGGAAAACGTCCCGGCGGGTCTGGGTGAACCGGTCTTTGATCGTCTGGATGCGGATCTGGCGCATGCGCTGATGAGCATCAACGCGGTAAAAGGCGTCGAAATCGGGGACGGATTCGGTGTGGTTAACCTCAAAGGCAGCGAAAACCGGGATGAAATTTATCAGACCGGCTTTACCGGCAATCACGCGGGCGGCATTCTCGGCGGCATCAGCAGCGGCCAGCCAATCATCGCGCATATTGCCCTGAAACCGACATCATCGATTACCGTTCCCGGTAATACGCTGAACCGGCAGGGCGAAGAGGTGGCTATGATCACCAAAGGGCGTCATGACCCCTGTGTCGGGATACGTGCTGTGCCGATTGCCGAAGCAATGACAGCGATTGTGCTGCTCGATCACCTTCTGCGTCACCGCGGACAATGTGCGGATGTCACGCCGCCGTTACCGGCCTGGTCATGATTTAAACAGACGTCCCGGGTATTGTGCCCGGGATTTTATTGGCAGGTAAAAAATGGAATGGTTTCAGTTCGGTGTTGAAATCTATATATTGCTGTTCTTTGTTGCTCTGATTGCCGGGTTTATTGATGCGATTGCCGGAGGCGGCGGATTACTGACAATCCCGGCGCTGCTGGCTGTCGGCGTACCGCCGGTGCAGGCACTGGCGACCAACAAATTACAGGCGGTCGGCGGCTCTTTCTCTGCCAGTTTCTATTTTGTCCGGCGCAAAGCGGTGGATCTTGCGGGGCAACGGGTGCCGATAATGATGACGCTGATTGGCGCGGTTATCGGCTCCGGGCTGGTGCAGTTTGTGAATCCGGAATTCCTCCGCCAGTTGCTGCCGCTGCTGGTGATTGCCATCGGCCTCTATTTCCTGCTGACACCCTCCATTGGTGCTGCTGACCAGAAACAGCGCCTGATGCCGTTTGCCTTCGGCTGTACCGCCGGTATCGGCATTGGTTTTTATGACGGTGTTTTCGGGCCGGGCGCGGGCTCTTTTTATGCACTGGCGTATGTGACCCTGGCCGGTTTTAACCTGGCGAAAGCCACCGCTCACGCCAAAGTGCTGAACTTTGCCTCTAACGTCGGTTCACTCTCATTCTTTATTTTCAGCGGTCATGTTATCTGGCTGATGGGCTTTGCCATGCTGGGCGGACAGCTTATCGGTGCCCGCCTCGGTGCCCGTATGGTGCTGAGCCGCGGACAAAAACTGATCCGGCCGATGCTGGTAACTGTCTCTTTCCTGATGAGCATCAAACTGATTTATGACAATCACGGCGATACTATCAGTACGTGGCTGTCTCAGCTTTTTTAATTTTCATTAGTGGTTCATATAATCAATGAGTACACATCAATATCAGCAGTTAATTGAGATTTTTGATAACGAATTTTTTGCTGATTTCAATACCCGCCTGATTAAAGGTGACGATGAGCCGATTTATCTGCCTGCAGATGATGAAGCGCCTTATAACCGTATCGTGTTTGCTCACGGTTTTTATGCCAGTGCTATCCATGAAATATCGCACTGGTGCATTGCCGGGAAAGAGCGCAGAAAGCTGGTGGATTTTGGTTACTGGTACTGCCCGGATGGCCGGGATGCACAAACGCAGTCAGAATTTGAGGTTGTGGAAATAAAACCGCAGGCGCTGGACTGGTTATTTTGTCAGGCTGCCGGTTATCCGTTTAACGTCAGTTGTGACAATCTTGACGGCGATTTCGAGCCTGATCGCGTCAAATTCCGGCGTATTGTTCACGGGCAGGTGATGGAGTATCTGGCGCAGAACTCAATACCCCCGCGTGCAGCAAGGTTTATTAATGCCCTGCAATCGTTCTACAATACGCCGCCGCTGACTGCGGACCAATTTCCATGGCCGGAAGATCCGTTTGCCTGACAAACGATTCCGGTGACTGAACTTTAAGGAACAAACATGCTTGCGGATTATGAAACGCGTATCCTCGCCCAGATTGATGACATGGTCGAACATGCCACAGACGATGAACTGTTTGCGGGCGGCTATCTGCAGGGACATCTGACCCTGGCGGTGGCAGAACTGGAGCAGTCGGGTGATCACTCCGTTGAGGCGCTTCACAACCGGGTGGAGGAGAGTATCCGTCAGGCAATCAGTGCCGGGGAACTGACACCACCGGATCAGGTGCTGGTGCTGGAAACCTGGAAACGACTGCTGCACACCGCGCAGGAGCAGGAATGACAGCCAAACCGCAATACCGTATCCGCCAGGCCCGTCCGGCGGATGCCGCATTGTTACCGGCCGTTGAATCCTCTGCCGGTGCGTTATTTGCGACAGTGCCGGGTTATGAATGGATAGCGCGCAGTGAAGGCCATTCCGAAACGGCATTCCGCAATTATATTGCCAATGGCAATGCGTGGGTGGCGGCGGACAGTCAGGATCAGCCGGCCGGGTTTGTGCTGGTATCCAACCTCGGTACCGGGCTGCATATTGATGAGCTTTCTGTCTCTGCGGCGCATCAGCGTCAGGGGCTGGGGCGTCAGCTGATTGAGCGGGTACAGAATGTGGCGATTGCACGCGGTTGTGCGTCAGTTACGCTGACCACATTCCGGGATGTGGCCTGGAACCGGCCTTATTATGAGCATCTTGGTTTTGAGGTGTGCGATGTTTCCCGCGCACCGGCACTTGAGGCTGTTATGCTGAAAGAGGCAGAATACGGGCTGCAATTCTGTGATCGCTGTTCCATGATTTACCGGATTTTCTGAAAAAGTGAAATATCTGAAGTAATGAGAAAAGGTCGCACTAATATGCGGCCTTTTTTATTTATGGTGAACTAAACATCTGACTATTAAGACGTGAGCAGATAATAATAAAAGATCTTGTGATTGTTACATTAACGGCGAAAATGGTGCCGTTTTTTTATGTCTCAGCGATGGATGTTGTTATCAGATTATAGATTTTTCTGTTCAACAGAATGATTTTTAATCATTTTCCGTATATGCAATATGATGTTTATTTCTGAGATTACAGTCTCTTTTGTTGCGATAAAGTCAACAACTACGTATATATGTTGAGTAAATAGCATAAACTATTAACTTGCTATTAACATTCATTGTGTCAAAATGTGTTCGTCCCCACAAAACACAGGTATTGATTATGTTTGAATTACAACCGAAAAACGCAGCACAACAGGCTGTGACTATTTACACGAAGATAGCGGTTGCTGCGGTGGTCTTGCTGGCACTGTTATTTTCTTTCTGGTTTAAACTTGACGGAATGAGCGTCATTGAAAGAGCAGTCCCTTCCATCGGTATGATTTTATTTACCGGATTAATAATTTTTAATGCCAAACGGGAATTAGATTCGCTGTACCGTTCAGAGGATAAATGCGCGAAAAGCGTGGTTGCCCTGAACGCCTGACAGAAACAGGATCGCATCACGCGGACTGATAAATATAAAGAAGAGACGATCACGGATCATCAGCGATGCTGATGATCCTGAGTTTGCTGACAAAGCAGGATAAAACGTGGTTTTTCCTGCTTTGTGTTATCAGCCGAAAATCAATAAATCGATTTTCCTGGTTTATTTTTACAACCTCTGCCGGTCGTCGCCAACCCTTGCGGGATTGTCAACGGCCTGCGGATCATCAGCGATGCTGATGATCCTTTTTTATGTCACATTACTGATACAAATCAGCACCGGTTTCCTGAGCAATATAGCGGATAGCCGCCTGTGCCCTGACACTGTTGCCTGCTTTATCCAGCGGCGGGGAATAGACCGCCACGGCATATTTACCCGGAACCACGGCCAGAATACCGCCGCCGACACCACTTTTGGCCGGAATACCGACCTGATACAACCAGGTGCCGGAACCGTCATATAACCCGGCAATAGCCATCTCTGCCAGTACTTTGCCGGTGTTTTCGGCACTCAGTAACTGTTTGCCGTTGTACGGGGATTTACCGTGATTAGCCAGTACCGCCCCCATTTTGGCCAGATCAACGGTTGTGGCATCCACAGAACACTGACGGGTATAGAGATCAACCGCCTCATCCGGATTGCCGTATAACATGCCGTAAGACTGCATCAGCCGCGCCAGTGCCTGGTTGTGCTGATTGGTTTCGGATTCAGAGCGGTACACTTCATCGTTTACCGTCAGTTTGGTATCAGCGTAAGCTTCCATGTTCTCCATAATCTGCTGCCAGCGGTCGTCCGGGTTTTTGGCCTTGATCAGACTGACGGCGCTGATAGCCCCGGCATTGACCAGCGGGTTCTGCGGGCGATCCGGCCGCAGTTCAATTGCCAGCCCTGAGTTAAACGGTAATCCGGTGGCATTGGCGCCCAGTTTCTCCAGAACCACCTCTGGACCCTGCTGATCCATTACCATTGCGAGGGTAAAGACTTTTGACAGGGATTCCAGCGGGAACAGCTTATCTTTATCCCCGGCGCTGTAGATTTTGCCGTCCACCGTGGCAATCACAACGGCGTAATTATCGGGGCTGTATTTGGCGAGAGCCGGAATATAATCCGCCACGTCACCGGATTTTTCGCTTTTGAATTTCTGATACGCCTGCTCAGCAATCGTATCGTAGCGAACAGTATTATCGGGAATATTATTGTTCTTTGCATAGGCAGAGGTAAAACAAAACAGCGAAAAGGTTAGGGCGATAACTATTTTATTCTTCATAATCTTCTCCGGTTATTATCTCCGGATGAAGCGTATAGGCGCACTGACTTTTCTGTAAATTGATCATTGAGCAAGAGAAATTGCCGCTGACAGGCGAACTGAGCCGGTTTTTGTGAGAATGAACACAAAATGACCCGGGTTTGTGGCGGTGATCAATAAAGTCCGCTGATGAAATTCCGTTTAACCGGCGGAAAAAATATCAATAATGTGATGAAGACCGGCCCGGTGGCCGGTCAGAAGCGGGTCAGGATTTTTTCGGCAGCGGACGGCCTTTCAGCAATTTACGGACATGGAAACGGGCGGGGTGAATGGCCGCGAGTGTGTCATCATCCAGCGGAAGGGCCTCACCGAAAATCTGCGCTGCCAGCACTTCAGCCGCCAGCGGGGCGGTGCATAACCCCCGTGAGCCGAGAGCTGCCAGTAAAAACAGCTGAGGCAGATGCGGTACACTGCATACGGTTTCCGGGGACGATTTTTGTTCATCCAGATGCGCATAACACGCTGTTAATTCGGCAAAATCAGGAACATTTCCGGCCAGCGGCAGGTGATCGCGTAATGTGCAGCGGATCCCCTGACGGGACGCCCCGGCGCTGATATCCACCATCTCCGGCCAGCTGACATCGGGCAGCGAAGTGAGCAGCCGCTGTTTGTTGGCAGTTTGTTCCTCTTCGCGGTATTCCGTGCCCGAATCATTGCGCTGGTGGCTGGCACCAATACAGTGCAGACCGTCAGCCGGATTCACCGGGGTCAGATAACCTTCATAACACAGTACTTTTTTCAGCCCGGCAATCGCCGGTACCGATGGCACATGGCTGACCTGGCCGCGCACCGGCGTGACCGGCAGTGGGGCGGTCTGCGGGAACTGCGTGATACAGTGACCGTTGGCCAGCACCACCACATCCGCCTCTGCTGTGCTGTTATCTGCAAAGCGGAGCTGCCAGCCCTGTTCTGCGGGGATCAGCGCTTTCACCTCACAGTTTAAATGCAGATGAAGTCCTTCTTTTTGTGCCAGCGCTGCGGTATTGCGTACCAGTTCCTGCGGGCAGAGCCAGCCGCCCTGCGGGTAGTGCAGGCCGTCAAAATTGACATCGGTTCCGGCAAGCTCAGAAAGCTGTTTCCGCGACAGGCGCTGCACCATTTCTTCCGGCCATGGGACAGATGAAATGTTATTGATTTTTTTACTGCTTTTTTCGTGATACATCAGCTGAATAACGCCGCACCAGTCATGGTCGTATTTCACACCCTGAGCTGACAGTGCATCATATGTACGCCGGGCAAACGGAAATGCGGCGGCAAAAAAGCACTCAAGCGGGTCATCCCGTCCGGTCAGCAGCGGATAAAGCGCACCCTGGCGGTTGCCGGAAGCATTGAGTGCCAGAGCCGCATCCGCGCAATATAAGGACACATCCGCACCACGGCGCAGCAGGGCGAGGGCAGAGAAAACTCCGGCTATCCCGCCGCCAATGACTGCTATCTTCTGCCGGGCAGCAGCCGGATGGCGATCAAACCAGGGTGTCACGGACGGTGCCGCGTCACGGGGATTCACCCCGGACAGGCATTCCCGCTTGTGCGCAAAGCCTTTGCGGCGCTCAACGTCAAACCCGGCCTGCTGTAAACCCCGGCGGACAAACCCGGCGGCAGTAAAGGTGGCAAAGGTGCCGCCCGGTTTTGAAAAACGAATCATCAAATCAAACAGCGACTGCTGCCACATATCCGGGTTTTTGGACGGCGCAAACCCGTCGAGAAACCAGGCGTCGATTTTGTTGTCCAGCGCGTGAGTGAGGGAAGGGAGCAGCTCATTAACATCTCCCAGCCATAAATCGAGGGTAATTTCACCGCCGGACAACTGAATACGGTGACAACCGGGTAATGGCTGCGGCCACTGAGCGCACAGCTGTAAGGAGAAATCCGCGAACTCCGGCCAGTGGCGGTGGGCGGCCTGTAAATCAGCCACGGTCAGCGGAAATTTTTCAAAACTGATAAAGTGCAGGCGCTTCAGAGGATGCACAGGATTGGCATTCCGGAACGCCAGGAAGCTCTGCCACAACGTGAGAAAATTCAGTCCGGTACCAAACCCGGTTTCTGCGACAGTACAGACCGGAGTGGTCATTTGTGAAAATCTGTCCGGAAAACCGTTTCCGTTAAGAAACACATAGCGGGTTTCCGCCAGTCCGTCATCGTTCGAAAAATAGACGTCATCAAAATGTTGCGAAACAGGTGTACCCTGTTCATTCCAGGTTAAATGTGCAGTTTCAATTGCGGTTTTTTTCACGTTACGGCCTGAGGATTCTGTTCGGTTTTCCCTGATTTTACTCTGCTTTGCGCTGTACTGCCATGCCGGATGTGACATAGCACAACATCGGTATGTAAAGATGCGAAAAAACGTCTGATCGGACTTGTTCAGCTTACAGGTGTAAGCTAAAGTAGCGCTAAAATCCCGTACTACTTAAAATGACAGAGGTATTAAATGAAGCGTGCAGTAATCACCGGTCTGGGGATTATCTCAAGTATCGGTAATAACCGGGAGGAAGTACTGGCTTCTTTGAGAGAAGGTCGTTCCGGGATCACATTCTCAGAAGAATTTAAAGAGATCGGCATGCGCAGCCAGGTTTGGGGTAACGTCAAACTGGACACTGCGGGTCTTATTGATCGTAAAACTGTCCGTTTCATGAGTGATGCTTCTGTCTACGCGTATCTTTCCATGGAACAGGCCATTGCAGACTCCGGTCTGACAGAAGAGCAGGTATCTCACTACCGTACCGGTGTGGTTGCCGGTTCAGGCGGCGGTTCCCCGCGCACTCAGGCTATCGCGGCTGACGGCATGCGTGCCAAAGGTCTGCGTGGTGTCGGTCCTTACCTGGTGCCGCGTGCAATGGCATCCGGTGTGTCCGCAAACTTAGCGACACCGTTTAAAATCAAAGGCGTGAACTACTCAATCAGTTCTGCCTGCTCCACCTCTGCACACTGTATCGGCCACGCGGTGGAACTGATTCAGCTGGGCAAACAGGATGTGGTGTTTGCCGGCGGCGGTGAAGAACTGTGCTGGGAAATGAGCTGCGAATTTGACGCAATGGGCGCACTGTCCACCAAATACAACGAAACACCGGACAAAGCATCCCGTACTTATGATCAGGGCCGTGACGGCTTCGTGATCGCAGGCGGCGGCGGTATGGTCGTGGTGGAAGAGCTGGAACACGCGCTGGCGCGCGGTGCGCATATCTACGGTGAAGTGGTCGGCTACGGCGCGACATCTGACGGCGCGGACATGGTTGCCCCGTCCGGTGAAGGTGCGGTCCGCTGCATGCAGATGGCGATGCACGGCCTGGATACGCCGGTTGATTACATCAACACCCACGGCACATCCACACCGGTCGGTGATACCAAAGAGTTGGAAGCTATCCGTGAAGTCTTCGGTGACCATACCCCGGCACTGTCAGCGACCAAAGCCATGACCGGTCACTCACTGGGTGCGGCAGGTGTTCACGAGGCTATCTACAGCCTGCTGATGCTGGAGCACGGTTTTATCGCGCCGAGCATCAACGTGGAAAACCTCGATGAGAAAGCGGAAGGTATGGCGATTATCACCGAACCGACCGAACGCAAGCTGACGACTGTGATGTCCAACAGCTTCGGCTTCGGCGGCACCAACGCCACACTGGTTATGCGCAAATATCAGAACTGATTTTGCCCTGTTGATCAGATAAATGCCCCGGTTTAATCACCGGGGCATTTTCTTTTGCGGCAAACTCTGTCAGGGTATAACGGTACTGTTTATCCTTTTACTGCCACAGGGGTGATGAATGAAAAAGCTGACTATCGCAGAGATGACTGAGCCGCAGAAAATCCGTGTCCGCACCCGGCTGGCTCAGGAACAAAAGAAACTGGGGCGTCCGCTGACCAATGCGGAGCAGAATAAAGTCAAAGATCAGATTATCACCGAGATTTCCAAAGAAGTGGATGCCGCTGCCGCCAAAGTCCGGGCACAGAAAAAAAAGGATAAAATCAAACCCGGCGGCGGAGAAGAAACCTTTAACTGGTCAGCGAAAACCCATACGCGGGGATTGCGCTGAACCTTCCGGATAACTTACTTCCGTTTTTATTACGATAACCGCCACACGGCGGTTTTTTGTATCCCGCCTTGTTACCTTATTTTATAAGATACAGACCTGCGTAATTTTAGTTTTAATAAACAACATATTCCTGAATTACAGTGAAAAACACGGCCGGGAGCCGATTTGTATTCACTGAGCATTTTTATAAAAGGAATATGTTATGACGAATCGATACGAAGACACCACACCGTTTGAACGTGATGTGATGACCTCCATGGGATATCACTGGAAAGGAGAGGGCTGGCAAAAAGCATCAGATAATGGCGAGACTATGGTTGTTACCGGATGGACCGGGGATATCCCGGCAGACAGCAGCAGGATAACTCATATCTGGGATCAGAATATTGCGGATATGAACACATCCCCCAATCCTGTATGGGATGATGCCGATGATGGCTGGATGCATCCGGTGGATGAAGAAATCAGAAAGGAACCGGGGACAAGGCGGAACAATTAGCTGGTGCTCTGGCAGAGCAGGCAAAAGGGAAGAATATCCGGGATATTGATGATGCATTGAAAGCTTACGAAAAATATAGGAATAACTTTAATAAGAAAATGAATTCTGAAGATCGCAGGGCTATTGTCGCGGCGTTAGAGTCAATCAAGTCAGCAGAAATCGCAAAAAATTTTACAAAATTCAGCAAGGGTATGGGGGTTCTGAGTCATGCAATCAATGCATTTGATTGGGTTGGTGAATTGATTAAATCTGTAAAAACAGATAATTGGCGGGCATTTTTTGTTAAAACCGAAGTCATCGCAGCCGGGAATGCTGCGACTGTTGTAGTTGCATTCATTTTCAGTGTATTGCTGGGAAATCCCGTCGGCCTTATAGGCTATGGTTTGATAATGGCCGGCACCGGAGTATTGATTGATGATGAACTGGCTGAAAAAGCTAATCTGTTTTGGGGGATTTAATTTATAAAAACAGAGGCTGCCTATTTCTGTGGTAGCCTTTTTATAAGAATAGCAATAATAAAAATTATTATTATAGGCAGTGATAATAAAAATACAGAGCAACCATATATGGCCAATAAACCAGTTCTTCCCGGTGTATCAATGAAAAAACCACTTTTCCAGAATTGTGGTGTCGTGAATTTAAGGAAAAAGTATTCAGTTATCCATTTTGCAACAGGATAAAAAATAAATCCAAATATGGATAATAGCAAAAAGGTCAGTCTGTATTTAAAATTATCATTCCAGCAATAGTAAAAGAAAATAGAAGTATAAAACCAGCCCCAGCACATATTTTGAATATAATATTTTTTAGTCACTGTATGGTATTCCGTCGTTTGGTGTGCCACTGACAGGACTTTAACATAGTCATATATGATAATAAGAATCAATACTGATACTGTTTTGTCACTTTGTGACGGATATGAAAAATTGCAAAGATACTAAAAAATAGCAGAGTAAAAATAAGGCATTGATAAAGTTAGTAAAAAAGGGATAACAACAAAAGAAAATTATATGATTCATCAATGAATTAATACTTTTCATTTTTGTTGGTTATCCCTGAATACCGGACCCTGATTTTGTTTTTACCTATTCCCCCGCACCACACCGCTGCGGCTGTGTTTTTTTCGTTTTGCGGCGGATAATCTGTGTCAGCGGTGTGCGCAGACGCTGCGCCATAATGACCCCGATCAGTACCACACCACCGCCGATAATATGGTAGCTGTGCAGCTCTTCTTTCAGGAAGACAGCGGCGATAATGGCAGTCAGTACCGGTGCCAGGTTCATAAAGATAGAGGCGGCGTTTGCACCCAAACGGGTGACGCCCAGGATCCACAGCAGCGGCGCAAAAATAGAAGCCGCAATCCCCGCATACAATACCAGCCCGATATTATCGCGGTTCAGTGTCACATCACCGGCGCTGAGGAATACCGGGATCAGCAGCAGCACGCCAAAAACAATCTGCATATACAGCGAGTGAATGCTCGACAGCGGGATAGCCCAGCGTTTGGTCAGCACGCCGTAGAAGGCATAAGCGAGACCGGCGATAAACATCAGCATTTCACCCTGTCCCAGCCCCTGATGCAGTAAATCCGCCGGATGTCCTTTGCTGATAAGCCAGGTCAGGCCGCTCAGGGAGAGAATTGTGCCGAGCACAATACCGATGGTCGGTGCGATCCGCAGTACCGGGATACTTAACACCACGGTCAGCAGCGGGATCAGCGAGGTGATAATCCCCATAAAGGTGGCGCTGACGGTATACGCGGCGTAGTACGCCAGGCTCTGATACAGCCCCATGCCGAGAAAACCGAGGATAAACAGTTTCCACGCGTGTTGTTTGATCACCGCGCGCTGTTGCCAGACCGGCATAATCAGGAACGGCGTCATCACGGCGAGTGCCAGTGCCCAGCGGTAAAAGGAAATCGCGCCGGGGGCGATGGCACCGGCGGCCAGTTTATTCACCACGGCATTCACAGACCAGATTAATACAGCCCCGAGGGGTAAAAGCAGGTTTTTCATTCTTAAACTCATTTTCATTATCAGGCAGGTGGTGTAGTGTAATCTGTCTTAATTATTCTATATAACGATATCCCGCCAATTTATAGAGAGGATCTGACAAGATGGCCCGTAAGTCAGATATTTCATCACTGGGTGTGAAAGACCCGGTGACATTAATCTGCCGTCATGAACAGTTTTATTCGGAAACGGAGTTTGCCCTTCATCATCACCCCTTCGGCCAGTTGCTGTATGTCGCCAGCGGCGTGATGGAAATGACCGTTGAGGGACAGCTCTATCTGGCGCCGGCGGGGTTTTGTATCTGGATCCCGCCGGGAACGGAACATGCCAGTTATAACAAAGCCTGCGCCTCTTTCAAAATTATTGATATTTCGCCGCAGTGGGCACCGCAGTTACCGCAGATGGCCTGTGTGATAGAGCTGACGCCGGTGTTCAGTGCCGTGATGCAGGATTTGTTCGGCCGCAAAGTCCGTGAACCGGAAACTGACGCGGACAGACGGCTGGCGCTGGTACTGACCGATCAACTGCTGCTGTCGCCCTGTCAGCCGACCTATCTGCCGGTCACGGATGATAAACTGCTGGCACCGGTACTCAGCGCGCTGGAGAACGATCCGTCTGATAACACGTCACTGGCGGAGTGGGCGGCGCGGCGCTTTACTTCAGAGCGGACATTATCCCGCCGCTGTCAGCAGAAACTGGGAATGTCCTTCAGTGAATGGCGTCAGCGCCTGCGTTTTCTGCGGGCGGTGGCGTTATTACAGGAAGGCCGCAGTGTGCAGAATGTCGCGCTGGATGTGGGTTACAGCTCATCATCCGCCTTTATTGCCATGTTTTCTCAGCTGGCCGGTGTCACGCCGGAGCGCTTCCGTCATCAGCCTTAATTGCTCTCTTTAGCAACAATCGGTGTTCCGGGCGTAGGTTTTATCCCGCAGAAGTGGCAAAATAGCGGCCATCCGTTTCAATTCCGGTTGTGCCGCCGTACCGACAGGTCTCCGCCGGCCGCCGACAGTATGAAGGTGAAGCCCGTGAAAATCGTTGTAGATGAGAATATGCCTTACGCCGAAACCCTGTTTTCCCGTCTCGGGGACGTGGTGGCGGTGCCGGGACGTCCGTTACCGGCCGGGGTGCTGGATGATGCTGACGCACTGATGGTGCGTTCTGTCACGAAAGTGAATGCACAGCTGCTGGAAAATACCCCGGTGAAATTCACCGGTACCGCAACCGCCGGTTTTGACCATGTGGATAAAGCCTGGCTGGCGGAGCAGGGAATTGGTTTCTCCTCAGCGCCGGGTTGTAACGCAATTGCTGTGGTGGAATATGTCTTTTCTGCCCTGATGCTGCTGGCGGAGCGTGACAGTTTTCAGCTGACAGATAAAACCGTCGGGATTATCGGGGCCGGGAATGTCGGCGGCCGTCTGGCGAAGCGTCTGGAAGCACTGGGTGTTAATATTCTCATCTGTGACCCGCCGCGTGCGGATAACGGTGATGCCGGGGCATTTTATGATATCGATACCCTGGTGGCACAGGCTGATATCCTGACATTCCATACCCCGCTGAATAAATCCGGGCCGTACACCACACTGCATCTGATGGATGAAACCCGTCTCAGTGCCATGAAAGACAACGGCATTCTGATCAACGCCAGCCGTGGTGCGGTGGTGGATAACCGGGCACTGTTATCGGTACTGGCCGGCGGCAAACCGCTGAGTGTGGTGCTGGATGTGTGGGAGCCGGAGCCGGATCTGTCAACTGAACTGCTTTCACTGGTTGATATCGGTACGCCGCATATTGCCGGTTATACCCTGGAAGGCAAGGCGCGTGGTACCACGCAGGTCTTTGAAGCCTTTGCGGAATTCACCGGACAACCACAGCAGGTTGCGCTGTCAGAATTGTTACCGGCACCGGAATTCGGCTGTATCACACTGTCAGGTAAAGTAACGCAAAGTATTCTCAAACGTTTAATGCATCTGGTTTATGATGTCCGCCGTGATGATGCGGCATTACGTGCGGTGGCCGGTGTGACGGGTGAGTTTGATAAACTGCGTAAGTTTTATCCTGATCGCCGCGAGTGGTCATCACTGACTGTTATTTGTGATGATGCACAGAGTGCGGCGCTGTTGTCTGACCTGGGTTTCACGGCAGAATACCGCGCATAAAATCATTTTTTCATCATTCTTTTTCTGACTGTACCGCGCTGACGCGGTGCAGTCTTTGTTCCGGAGATAACTATGTCAGAAGGCTGGAATATTGCCGTATTGGGTGCGACCGGTGCTGTCGGCAGCGCCGTGGTGTCATTACTGGAAGAGCGTGAATTTCCGGTGGGAGAGTTATATTTACTGGCCGGGGAGCGCAGCGCGGGAGAATCGGTGCGCATGAACGGCAAAAGCTATCTGGTTACCGAAGCCCGTGATTTTGACTGGTCACAGGTGCAGCTGGCCTTTTTCATGGCCGGTGCGGAAGCCACCGCCGCGTATTATGAAGCGGCGACAGACAGCGGCTGTATTGTGATTGACAGCAGCGGTCTGTTTGCGCTGGAGCCTGATGTGCCGCTGGTGGTGCCGTCGGTGAACCCGCAGGCACTGAGCGAATACCGCAACCGTAACCTGATTGCGCTGGCAGACAGCACCGTCAGCCAGTTACTGACCGCTATCCGTCCGCTGGTGGAGAGTGCCGGGTTATCCCGTATCAATCTGACCAACCTGTTCTCTGTTTCCCGTTTCGGGAAAAGTGCGGTGGAAGAGCTGGCCGGGGAATGTGCAAAACTCCTTAACGGCATCCCGCCGGAAGCCGGTCGTTTCAGTAAACAGCTGGCGTTTAACCTGTTGCCGCTGCTGACTGATGAGCAGGGCAGTGTGTCAGAAGAGCGTCGTATCGCGGAAGAAACCCGCAAAGTCCTGCAGGATGCCGGTCTGCCGATCAGCGTGAGCTGTGTGCAGTCCCCTGTGTTCTACGGCAACGCGCAGATCGTGCAGCTGGAAACACTGCGTCCGCTCGGCAGTGAGGAAGCCCGTGATGAACTGGAACGGGCAGAGGATATTCAGCTCTCAGAAGAGCAGGAGTTCCCGACTCAGGTGACGGATGCCTCCGGCAATCATCTGCTGAATATCGGTTGTCTGCGTAATGATTACGGTATTCCGGAAATTCTGCACTTCTGGTCAGTGGCGGATAACGTACAGTTTGGCGGCGCACTGATGGCAGTCGAAATTGCCGAGCGTCTGACGCAGGAGCAGTTTTACTGATGTCAGAGGTGATTTTACCGGCGGAAGAGGGTAAAACCACGATCGCGCTGGGCATTGAATATGACGGCAGCCGTTATTACGGCTGGCAGCGTCAGTCAGAAGTCGCGAGTGTGCAGGGCTGTCTGGAAAAAGCCCTGTCAAAAGTGGCTGCAGAGCCGGTCTCGGTTTTCTGTGCGGGCCGGACCGATGCCGGGGTGCATGCCACCGGCCAGGTGGTGCATTTTCATACGGCAGCTGTCCGTAAAGATGCCGCCTGGACGATGGGCGTAAACACCCATCTGCCGCCGGATATCGCGGTACGCTGGGTCAAGACCGTGCCGGAGAATTTTCACGCCCGGTTCAGTGCCACAGCGCGGCGTTACCGCTATGTGATTTTCAATCACCGCTTTCGCCCGGCTATCCTCAGTAAAGGTGTGACCCATTTTCATTATCCGCTGGATGAAAAGCGGATGCATGAAGCGGCACAGAGCCTGCTGGGGGAGAATGATTTTTCCTCTTTCCGCGCGGCGCAGTGTCAGTCCAGAAGCCCGTGGCGTAATGTGATGCATGTCAACGTCACCCGTCAGGGGCAGTATGTGATTGTGGATATCAAAGCCAATGCTTTTGTGCATCATATGGTGCGTAATATCACCGGCGCTCTGCTGGAGGTCGGCTGCGGTAATTTACCGGTCAGCCGGATGGCGGAGTTGCTGGCACTGAAAGACCGGACACAGGCACCGGCGACAGCACCGGCGGAAGGTTTGTATCTGGTTTCAGTGGATTACCCGGAAGAATTTGCCCTGCCGTCACCGGCGATGGGGCCGCTTTTCCTGGCAGATTAATTTATTGGCCGGATAAGCAGAAAGCCGCGTCCGGCGGGGTGAAATATGGAATACATTAAATTTCTGATCGATTTTATTCTGCACATTGATTTGCATATGCAGGAGATGGTGGCGCAGTACGGAATCTGGGTTTATGCGATTTTATTCCTGATCCTGTTTTGTGAGACCGGGCTTGTGGTCACGCCGTTCCTGCCGGGAGATTCGCTGCTGTTTGTGGCGGGGACACTGGCGGCACTGCCGACCAACGACCTGAATATTCATATCATGGTGCTGCTGATGATTACGGCGGCGATTATCGGTGATGCAGTTAACTATACGATCGGCCACTTTTTCGGGGAGCGGCTTTTCCGCAATCCGGACTCGAAAATTTTCCGTCAGAGCTATCTGCGCAAGACCCATGCGTTCTTTGAAACTCATGGCGGTAAAGCGATTATTCTGGCGCGATTTGTTCCGATTGTGAGGACATTTGCCCCGTTTGTTGCCGGTATGAGTAAAATGTCTTACCGCCACTTTGCGATGTTTAACGTTATCGGCGCAATTGTATGGGTGGTATTATTTGCCTATGCAGGGTATATCTTCGGGGAAACGAAGATTGTGCAGGAAAACTTGAAATTACTTATCGTGGCGATTATTTTCATCTCCATATTGCCCGGTATTATCGAGGTATGGCGTCACCGCCGTGCGGCGAAAAAAGCACAGAAACGTGATGACGCCTGAGTGGTTTGAGCAGTTTTTTATCCACAGTGCATAAGCAATGTGGTTTAATGGCAGATAATAATTACACTGGCTGAGCCAGATTTCAGACGGAAAGGTCATTAATGAGCTGGATTGAAAAAATTCTGAATAAGACCCCAATGAACCAGACACGCAAGGCGAGCATTCCTGAAGGTGTCTGGACGAAGTGCGACAGTTGTGGTCAGGTACTGTACCGCCAGGAGGTGGAACGTAATCTTGAGGTGTGTCCGAAATGTGATCATCACATGCGGATCCCTGCACGTGCGCGCCTGCTGACGTTTCTGGATGAAGGCAGCACCACGGAACTGGGAACTGATCTGGAGCCGAAAGACGTCCTGAAATTCCGTGATTCCAAAAAATACAAAGACAGACTGGTGTCCGCCCAGAAAACAACCGGGGAAAAAGAAGCCCTGGTTGCGATGAAAGGCACCCTGAAAACCATGCCGGTTGTCGCGGCGGCGTTTGAGTTTGCCTTTATCGGCGGTTCGATGTCCTCTGTGGTCGGTGCACGGTTTGTCCGCGCGGTTGAACAGGCGCTGGAAGATAACTGCCCGCTGGTCTGCTTCTCCGCAAGCGGCGGCGCACGTATGCAGGAAGCACTGATGTCGCTGATGCAGATGGCCAAAACCAGTGCGGCTCTGGCTAAAATGCAGGAGCGCGGTCTGCCGTATATCTCTGTGCTGACTGACCCGACCATGGGTGGTGTCTCCGCAAGTCTGGCTATGCTGGGTGATATCAATATCGCCGAGCCGAAAGCCCTGATCGGCTTTGCCGGTCCGCGTGTTATCGAGCAGACTGTCCGTGAGAAATTACCGCCGGGATTCCAGCGCAGTGAGTTCCTGATTGAAAAAGGGGCGATCGATATGATTGTCCGCCGCCCGGAAATGCGTGATACCGTCGCGGAAATTCTGTCAAAACTGACGAACTATCAGTTCCCGCAGGAAGGTGAAATCATTGAGATCCTGACCGCGGATGAACCTGATACCGACTTATCTTCTGAAACAGAGACTGATGTCAAAAAACACGATGTCTGATAAGCGAGAAAGACCGACAGCCGCGTCATCGATGATGACGTGGCTTTCTTATCTGGGTGATCTGCATACGCAGGTTATTGATATGGGACTGGAACGTGTCGGTGCGGTGGCGGATATCATGAATCTGCGCTATCCCGCCCCGAAAGTCATTACCGTTTCCGGAACCAACGGCAAAGGCACCACCTGCCACACGCTCGAATCCATCCTGCTGGCCGCAGGGTTGCGGGTCGGGGTGTACAGTTCCCCGCATCTGGTGAATTACACCGAACGGGTCCGGATTCAGGGGCAAAACCCGCCGGAAGCGGATTTCTGCCGTGTCTTTGCGGATATTGACGCGCAGCGCGGCGATATCACACTGACCTATTTTGAAGCGGGCACACTGGCAGCACTGCAGCTGTTCCGCGAAGCCAACCTTGATGTGGTGATTCTGGAAGTCGGCCTCGGCGGGCGTCTGGATGCCACCAATATCGTCGATTCTCATATCACGGCTATCACCAGTATCGCGCTGGATCACACCGACTGGCTCGGTGCTGACCGCGAGCATATCGCCCGTGAGAAAGCCGGGATTTTCCGCCCGCATTGTGTGGCGGTGATCGGTGAGCCGGATGCGCCTTATACCATCGCTGACGTGGCAAACAAGCTGGAAACCTCGCTGTTCTGCCGTGCCGATGACTGGTCTTACAAAGAGCAGGGCGACCACTGGACGTGGCAGTGTGAGGATGAAACCCTCGACAATCTGCCGCTGCCGAATGTGCCGCTGGCAAATGCCGCGACTGCCCTTGCGGTGATCCACAACCTGCGTCAGGTGAAAGACAAAACCGGCCGTGCCATCACCCGTGAGGCGATTGATACCGGGCTGCGTCAGGCACAACTGCCGGGCCGTTTTCAGATTGTCTCACAGCAACCGCTGACCGTGCTGGATGTGGCGCATAACCCGCATGCCGCCGGTTATCTGGTCTCAAAACTGGCACAGTTACCGCGTACTGCGCAGAGCCGTGTCCGTGCCGTGATCGGTATGCTGGGCGACAAAGATATCAAAGGTACCCTGGCTGTGCTGGGTGAGCAGGTGACAGACTGGTATGTCGCGCCGCTGACCGAACTGCGCGGAGCCCCGGCAGAACAGCTGGCGGAGCATCTGACCAACCCGCAGCAGTTTGCCGATGTGGAAAGTGCCTGGGAACAGGCGCGCCATGATGCTTCACCGGAGGATATCGTGGTGGTGTGCGGGTCATTCCACACGGTGGCTCATGTTATGGATGTTTTAGCGAAGGAAGGTGCGGGTGGCCAGTAAATTTCAGAATCGCTTAGTCGGAACCATTATCCTGGTGGCGGTGGGTGTGATTGTCCTGCCGGTGCTGCTGGACGGCGATAAGAAATATAACGAAGACCAGTTCGCAGCCATCCCGCTTATCCCGAAAGAAGGGGAGCAGGATGAGATTGATGCGGTGAATCCGATCAATCAGACCATGCCGACGATGCCGTCAGAAGGGGCATCCAGCGCCATGATTACCGAAGCGGCACAAACCGGGACGGAAGAAGCTCCTGCGGAAGCATCTGCGGGCGGCAGTACCACCTCCAATGTACCGCCGGGGGCGGATCCGCTGCCGCCGGTGGTGATTCCGGATAAACAACCGCAGCCGAAACCGGAACCTAAGCCTGAACCGAAGCCTGAACCAAAACCGGTGCCTGAGCCGGAACCAAAACCTGAGCCGAAACCGGAACCTAAGCCGGAAAAAGTGCCGCAGGGACAGGCTTATGTTGTGCAGCTGGGTGCGTTATCCAATGCCCGTAAGGTGGAGGAGATTGTCGCCACACTGCGGTTATCCGGTTATCAGGTGTATACCGTGCCGCGCGGCAAACTGACGCTGATTATGGTCGGGCCGTCAGCCTCGCAGGCAGAGCTGAAGTCCTCGCTGGGGGAACTGAGACAGCTTACCGGGTTGGATGGCCGGGTACAGTCTTATAAACCGTAGCGAATTTAAGGAATTAGCAATATCCGTTAATAAAATCAGTTAACTCTTTGCGGCGATTATAATTTTTTATTTCGCCGCAATTTATTTTCGGATGGAGCAAAAATCCGTTACGCAAACGTTTTCGTTTTCTGTTAGAATGCGCCCGTCACTGATGCCGGGGCATCAATTTGGATAGTGATATGGTTTGGATTGATTACGCAATTATTGCAATTATTGCTTTCTCGGCATTAGTCAGCCTGGTTCGTGGTTTCGTTCGCGAAGCCTTATCGTTAGTGACCTGGGTCTGTGCGTTTTATGTGGCCAGCGAGTTTTTCCCGCTGCTGGCGGACTATTTTACGCGCTTTGATGATCCGCTGGTCCGCAACGGAATCGCCATCGCGATTTTATTTGTTGCGACACTGATTGTCGGCTCGGTGATTAACCATGTTATCGGTTCACTGGTTCAGCGGACAGGCTTATCAGGCACAGATCGTGTTCTCGGGGTTTGTTTTGGTGCTCTGCGCGGGGTGCTGATCGTGGCGGCAATTTTGTTCTTCCTCGACAGCTTCACGCAGATGAGTCAGAGCAGCGACTGGCAGCAGTCACAACTCATCCCCCAATTCAGTCATGTTATCAGGTGGTTCTTTGACTACCTCCAGAATGCGTCAAGTTTCCTGCCGGAGAATTTTCCTTCTCCGCCCGGCTGATGAGGAAAAAACTACATGTGTGGTATTGTTGGTATCGTTGGTTTTACGCAAGTCAATCAATCAATTTATGACGCGCTCACGGTGTTACAGCACCGGGGCCAGGATGCAGCCGGTATCGCAACCATTGACAGTAACAATGGTTTCCGGCTCCGTAAAGCCAACGGACTGGTGAAAGATGTTTTCGAAACCCGCCATATGCTGCGTTTGCAGGGCACACTCGGGATTGGCCATGTCCGTTACCCGACCGCAGGCAGCTCCAGTGCATCGGAAGCACAGCCGTTTTATGTCAATTCACCGTTCGGTATCACTCTGGCGCATAACGGCAATCTGACCAATGCGCACACGCTGAAACATCAGCTGTTTGAAACAGCCCGCCGTCATGTCAATACCACCTCCGATTCTGAAATTCTGCTCAACGTGCTGGCGTATGAGCTGGATCGCTTTGATGCTCACCCGCTGGAGCCGGACAATATTTTTGCCGCTGTCAGCGCGATGCACACCAAAATCCGCGGCGCGTATGCCTGTGTGGCGCTGATTATCGGCCACGGCCTGCTGGCGTTCCGTGACCCGAACGGCATCCGTCCGCTGGTACTCGGCAAGCGCACTCTGGATGATGGCCGTGAAGAGTACATGGTCGCGTCTGAAAGTGTTGCGCTGGATACCCTCGGTTTTGAATATCTGCGTGATGTGGCGCCGGGGGAAGCGGTGTATATCACTGAAACCGGGCAGCTTTACACCCGCCAGTGTGCGGCGAATCCGTCACTGACACCGTGTCTGTTCGAGTTTGTCTATTTCGCCCGCCCGGATTCCGTTATCGATAAAGTCTCTGTCTATAACGCCCGTCTGCGTATGGGGCAGAAGCTCGGTGCGAAAATTGCCCGCGAGTGGGAAGACCTGGATATCGATGTGGTGATCCCGATTCCGGAAACCTCAATGGACAGTGCGCTGGAAATCGCTCATATGCTGAACAAACCATACCGCCAGGGGTTTGTGAAAAACCGCTATGTGGGACGCACTTTTATCATGCCGGGTCAGCAGGAGCGGAAAAAATCTGTCCGCCGCAAACTCAATGCCAACCGTACCGAGTTCAAAGGGAAAAACGTGCTGCTGGTGGATGATTCCATTGTGCGCGGCACCACGTCAGAGCAGATTGTGGAACTGGCACGGGAAGCCGGGGCGAAGAAAGTCTATTTCGCTTCTGCGGCACCGGAAGTGCGTTTCCCGAATGTCTACGGCATCGATATGCCTAATGCCAACGAGTTAATTGCGCATGGCCGTGAAGCGGATGAAATCTGCCGTCTGATTGGGGCGGATGCCCTGATTTTCCAGGATCTGAGTGACCTTATCGATGCGGTGCGTGAAGAGAATCCGGATATCCGGGGTCTTGAGGCATCGGTGTTTGATGGTATCTATGTCACCAAAGATATCGATCAGGATTATCTCGACTATGTGGAAAACTTACGTAAGGATGATGAATTAAAGTTGCGGGATCATAACGAAATTGAGAACCTTGAGATATATAATGAGGGTTAATCTCTTTTTTGTCAGGTGATGTTATGAAAAAACTGATTGTGGGGCTGACCGGCGCAAGTGGTGCTGTCTATGGTGTGCGGCTGCTGGAGGTCCTGCAAACGGTGCCGGAAGTGGAAACCCATCTGATTGTCAGTCAGGCGGCCCGGCAGACACTGGCGCTGGAAACAGCGTACAGTCTGCGGGAAGTGCAGGCACTGGCGGATGTGGTACATGATGAGCGTGATATCGCTGCCTGTATATCTTCCGGCTCTGTCAGAACACTGGGGATGGTTATCCTGCCCTGTTCGGTGAAAACCCTGTCAGGGATTGTTCACAGTTACACGGACACCCTGGTGACCCGCGCGGCGGATGTGGTGCTTAAGGAAGGGCGCAAACTGGTGCTGGGCGTCCGTGAAACGCCGCTGCATCTGGGACATCTGCGGCTGATGACACAGGCGGCGGAAATCGGTGCGGTGATTATGCCGCCGATGCCTGCGTTTTATCATCAGCCGGAAACGGTGCAGGATATTATTGACCAGACGGTCAACCGTGTGCTCGATCAGTTTGATATTGCATTACCGGAAGATTTATTTACCCGCTGGAGCGGGGCGAAAAATCCCCGCTCTGCACAGCCGTAATCTGAATCACCCGGCCGTTTGTTTCCGGCCGGGCTCTGCATTAATAGTCCGCCGGACTGTCCAGTAAATCCCGCAGTGCTTCTTCCAGATTAATAAACTGACAGCCGAACCCGGCTTCCTCCAGCCGTTTCGGCAGGGCATTCTGACCGCCGAGTACCAGTACCGCCGCTTCTCCCATCAGCGCCTTCACCACAAATGCCGGAACACGCAGCAGATGCGGGCGGTGCAGGATCTGCGCCAGTACCGCTGCAAACTGCTCATTATGGGACGGATAAGGCGCGGTCATATTGAACGGGCCGTTCTGTGCGGGATCGTCGAGCAGAAACAGAATGGCGCTGACCATGTCACTGATATGGATCCACGGCATATACTGACGGCCATTACCAATAGGGCCGCCAAGACCGGCGCGGTACACCGGCAGCAGTTTTGCCAGCGCGCCGCCTTCCGGGGAGAGCACAATCCCGGTGCGCAGCAGACAGACGCGGGTTTTCTCACTCTGTGCTTTCATCGCCAGGGATTCCCAGCGGTCGCACAGAGTGTGGGTGAATTCCTGATTCGGCTCGTCATCCTCCGTCACGACGGATTGTCCCTGATCACCGTACCAGCCCACGGCAGAGCCGGAGAGAAACACCGCCGGCGGCGTTTCACTGGCATTAATAAGCTCACTGAGTCGTTCGGTTATCTGCCAGCGGCTCTCACACAACAGCTTTTTCTGCTCTTCACTCCAGCGTTTATCCGCGATAGGCTCACCGGCGAGGTTAATCACCGCATCGATGTCATTCAGATGTGTTATATCATTGAGTGAATTAAGGTTTTCTGCGGCTGAGCAAAAACGGGAATAGACTTTCTGCGGTGAGCGGCTCAGAACCACCACCTGATATTTCCGGGCAATCAGTGCCTGCACCAGCGGAGTGCCGACAAGTCCGGTGCCGCCTGTGATCAGAATACGCATAGATGCTCCTTCTGCCGGTAGGTTTCTCTGACTATAGCAGTTTTTGCCGCCGGGGGATGTGATCGGCAAGAAAGAAAAACAATCATAGAACCGCTATCAATTCTTGATATACTGATTCAATGACCATAATGGCACACTATCATTATTAGTTTGGTATATAAAAGCGGTATAAAGCAGCGGCCCGCGGATTAACAGCGTGTGTCACTGAAAAAACAGAAACAGCATCCGTAATGCTGATAAAAAAGAAAAGGTTAGAGGATGGAACAAGATAGCGCTATCGAGTGGGTGGACGTGGTCGATGAGAATAATGATGTCATCGGCCAGGCGACCCGCGAGCAGATGCGGGCGGAAAACCTGCGTCACCGGGCAACCTACATCGTTGTGCATGACGGCATGGGAAAAATTCTTGTCCAGCGCCGGACTGAGCACAAAGACTACTGCCCGGGTCTGCTGGATGCCACTGCCGGCGGCGTGGTGCAGCAGGGTGAGCTGATGCTCGATTCTGCCCGGCGCGAAGCAGAGGAAGAACTCGGGATCGCCGGTGTGCCGTTTGCCGAACACGGTCTGTTTTATTATGAAGAGCCGGTCTGCCGTGTCTGGGGCGGGTTATTCAGCTGTGTGACTCACGGGCCGTTCGCGCTTCAGGAAAGTGAGGTATCGGAAGTCACCTGGCTGACCCCGGCAGAAATCACTGCCCGCTGTGACGAATTTACGGCCGATTCACTGAAAGCACTCTCACTCTGGCTGACCCGGAATAATCAGAATTATACCCCGGCAGAGCGGCAGAAGCCGGTTGCAACGCCTGAAGCTGAAATGAGCAGCGACAGCGAATAAAAAAGAATAAAAACCGGAGAAGCCTGCAATATGCAGGCTTTTTTATATTTAAAATACGGTGAAATAAAACGCAGGCAGTAAATATATCGGCAAAATAGAATATTATCAGAGACAGTTCAGTATAATTTGTATTATTCCGGTTTCTGGCTTTAATCATTTTCCTGTAGAATGCCGTTCTGAATACAGATAATAATATCAAACCATAAAAGCTTCCGTTAACGGCATGAATTACAATGGTTTTATGTAATAAACCTTATGCTTTATTAAAAAATATTAAATAACAAAGCCCGGTTAATAAGAATTATCCGGAAATAGACGGAAGATGATAAAATACAACCTGAACGAGAATAATGATGAGAAATAAATTAGCAGGATGGCTGTTGTTATTACCGCTGCTGCTCACCGCATGGGGTGCATTTCAGTATTGGCGCATCAGTGATGAATATCAGGCTTACCAGTATATTATGTCAGAAAAAGCGGAGCTTCAGCGTCTGATTGCGGAAGATCCGAATACACAGATTACCTACGATGACGGGGAAACTGTGTCTGCCGGTCAGCAACTGGGGATGATTAACCGTGATCTGAATAAATACAGCAGCGAAATTGCCATGATTCTGGCTAGGGCGGGTGTCAGTCTGGGAACTGTCGCCACCGGGATTTTATCACTGCTGTTTGGCGCAGGGGCGATTTATCTCTGCATCAGCAGCGGCCGGGCTGCCCGGCGCTCCCGCGATACGCTGCTGAACGTCTTTGCCCGCTGCCGCAAAATGCTGCCGTTTATCCTGACCGGGCAGATGACGCTGGTCGGCCTGAGCATCATTTGTGTGATGGCGTATGAAGCGCTGTGGTTCGCCGGTAATTTCGTGCTGAGCGGCGGCGGTGCGAAAATCATGATCTTTATTCTGATCAGTATCCTGCTGATTATCTGGTACATCATCAAAGGGCTGTTTAAGCTGCGCAAGAGTTTTGCCATGTTCCGCAGCGAACCGTCGGATGTGACAGGGCATGCCGTCAGCCGGGAGGAAGCACCGGGGCTGTGGCAGTGGGTGGATGAGATTGCCGCGAAAGTCGGCACGCCGTCGCCGGATCATATTGTTGTTGGTATGACAGAGTGTTTTTATGTGACATCCCACAGTATCAGCCTGAATGAAAATCAGCTGATTGAAGGGAAAACGCTGTACTTTCCGCTGCTCTATTCCGCACTGCTCAACCGTGAGGAAGCCAGTGCGGTTATCGGGCACGAACTGGGGCATTTCACCGGCGAAGATACCACGTATAGTCTGAACTTTGCGCCAATCTATGCCGGAATGAGCCACAGTATTTCGCTGGTGGCCAACGAGGTGCAGGATTACTACAGTAAAGTGATTATGAGCCCGTCGGTGTATCTCGGGATCTTTTTCCTCGAGCAGTTTGATTTTGCCGTCAGTCACTGGAGCCGTATCCGTGAGCTGGAAGCGGATAAAGCGGGGGCATCGGTCAGCTCACCGGCGGCTGTGGCGTCATCACTGCTGCGTATCTCTGCGGTCAGTGAGGTGATTTCGGAAACTCTGGGTGAGTTGTATGAAGGTACCCTGAAAACAGATGATTTACTGCCTGTGGTGATGGCGCGTCTGCGTGAGCGCGGTGTGCCGGAAGCCGGACAGTTCCTGAATGAGGCAACCAGTCACCCGAGCGACACACATCCGCAGACCCGTACCCGTATCGAAGCACTGTCTCAGGATCTCAGTGATGAGCTGCTGGCCGACGCTTCCCGTGAAGTGCAGTCGGATGATTACGCCAATATCGCGGACCTGTTCACGGATGCCAAAGCGATTTCCATGATGCTGACGGCGTCACTCTCCGGCATGGTCGCGGAGTACACCACACAGCGGACAGAAGCACTGGAAACGATGCTGCATGAATCTGACGCGGCAGATGAGGTGATCATCACCGAGCGGCGGAAAATGTTCCGGATGATGTTTATCTTTGGTCTGGTGGTTGCGGCCGGGATGGGTATTGCCACGGTGAAACTCGGCGCGGAAGATCTGGTAGCTTCCGGTGCGGTTCACGGCTTCTGGCTGTTACTGCTGTTCTGGGGTGTGGCCTTTATGTACCGCGACAGAGGCAAAGCACCACTGTTTGCGTTCCGCCACGGGCAACTGGTCAGTGAAAAGCTGACACAGCCGTATCCGCTGCACTACATCGTTGATTATGACATCGCGGAAACTTCCGGTGTGGCGACACTCACACTTCATGTGGCTGATGGTGCACCGGCACCGGGTATGGCAGCAAAAAGCCGTTTCTTTAAATACGATGCCAAAAAGCAGAAGCTGATGATTATGATGGCCGGTGTCCGGATCTGGCAGGGAAAATCATTATCTCTGCAGGATTTATCAGAACTGGTACATGGTCAGTTGCAGACGGCACATGTGAAGCACGAGCTGCGGCAGTAATTTTTCTGCTGAAATACAGGGAACCGCCGCAAGGCGGTTTTTTTGACAGGATACATAAAAAAATCCCGGCGGGGAAACCCGGCCGGGATTATGGTCTGTAACTTTTCAGTCAGCAGAACTTATTTTTTCTTCGCTTCGTCCTGCGCTGCCTGAATAGCAGTCAGTGCGATGGTGTATGCGATATCGTCAACTAACGCACCACGGGACAGGTCGTTAACCGGTTTGCGCATACCCTGCAGCATTGGTCCGATAGAGACCAGGTCTGCTGAACGCTGAACCGCTTTGTAAGTGGTGTTACCGGTGTTCAGGTCAGGGAAGATGAAGACGTTTGCTTTACCCGCAACCGGAGAGTTTGGTGCTTTGGTTTTCGCAACGTCAGCCATCACGGCGGCGTCGTACTGTAACGGACCGTCGATGCACAGGTCAGGACGTTTTTCCTGAGCAATGCGGGTCGCTTCGCGGACTTTCTCAACATCGTCACCCTGGCCGGAGGTCCCGGTAGAGTAAGAGATCATCGCAACACGCGGGTCGATACCGAATGCTTTCACAGAGTCAGCAGACTGAATTGCGATTTCTGCCAGCTGTTCAGGGTTCGGATCCGGGTTGATTGCACAGTCACCGTAGACCAGCACTTCTTCAGGCATCAGCATGAAGAACACGGAAGATACCAGTGAGCTGCCCGGTGCAGTTTTGATTAACTGTAACGGCGGACGAATGGTGTTCGCAGTGGTGTGAACCGCACCGGAAACCAGACCGTCAACTTTATCCTGCTCCAGCATCATTGTACCCAGTACAACGTTGTCCTGTAACTGCTCGCGGGCAACGACTTCGGTCATGCCTTTGTTTTTACGCAGTTCAACCAGACGCGGAACATACAGCTCGCGGATGTCAGCCGGGTTAACCAGCTCGATACCGGTGCCCAGAGTCACGCCCTGTGCAGCTGCCACGCGGCGGATTTCTTCCGGATCGCCTAACAGTACGCAGGTCGCCAGACCACGTTCAGCACAGATAGCGGCGGCTTTGATAGTACGCGGCTCATCACCTTCAGGCAGGACAACGCGTTTTTTCGCTTTGCGTGCCAGTTCGGTTAACAGGTAACGGAATGCCGGTGGTGACAGACGGTTCGGACGCTCTGAATCCGCAACCAGGGAATCGATCCATTTGGTATCGATGTGGCTTGCCACGTAGTTCTGAACCAGTTCAATGCGCTCACGGTCATCAGCAGGGACTTCCAGGCTGAAGCTTTGCAGGTTCAGAGAGGTCTGCCAGGTGTTGGTGTTCACAGTGAAGATTGGCAGGCCGGTTTCGAACGCACGTTCGCACAGTTTGGCAATGCTGTCGTCGATTTCATAACCGCCGGTCAGCAGGATCGCACCGATTTCCACGCCGTTCATCGCAGCCAGGCAGGCAGAAACCAGCACGTCAGGACGATCAGCAGAGGTCACCAGCAGAGAACCGGGACGGAAGTGCTCCAGCATATGAGGAATGCTGCGTGCACAGAAAGTCACAGATTTCACACGGCGGGTTTTGATGTCGCCTTCGTTGATGATTTTCGCGCCCAGGTGGTTCGCCATGTCGATTGCACGGGTGGCAATCAGTTCGAAGTTCCACGGTACACTGCCGACAACCGGCAGAGGCAGGGATTTCAGATCATCCGCGCTCAGGTGAGCGATAGTGGCTTTGGATGAATCATCAAAAATTTCAGACAGATCAGGACGGGTACGGCCCTGCTCATCAACCGGAGCGTTAACTTTGTTAACGATCACACCGGCGATGTTGGTATTCTTGTGACCACCGAATTCATTGCGGATCAGTTCCAGACGCTCTTTGATTTCCGCTGCGGTGTCATTGCCCGGTGCTGTCACGAACACGATTTCCGCACCCAGAGTCTGGGCGATATCGTAGTTCAGGGATTGAGCATGCGGGTAGTTGCGGGTCGGTACCAGGCCTTCGATCAGGATCACTTCCGCACCCTGAGTATGCTCGTGGTAACGGGCAACGATTTCTTCCATCAGAATATCTTTCTGATTGGTGGTCAGCATGGTTTCGACATAATCCATATCCAGCGGCTCTGCCATCTTCAGGGAAGAGTGAGCGCGTAAGATCTGGGTGGTCTGATCTTCAATACCTGCACGGCGCGGCTGTGCAACCGGTTTGAAGAAACTCAGGCTGACGCCTTTTTGTTCCATTGAGCGGACAACCCCGAGGCTGACGCTGCTTAAGCCGACACTGGTGCCGGTAGGAATGAGGATAATAGTACGGGACACATGAACCTCTTATTTTTTCACAATTCGGTGTTCAAAATAAATCCGCCGGCGGGGGCCGGCGGAGAGCAAAGATTATGCAGTCAGACGGGCTGCATCCTGTGCGATGACTAATTCTTCGTTAGTCGGGATCACCAGGGCAATGCTGCTGTCGTCAGTGGTGATTTTGCCTGCGTTACCGAAACGGGCAGCCAGGTTACGTTCGTGATCCAGTTTGAAGCCCAGCAGAGCCAGTTTCTCCAGAGTGTGTTCACGAACCATCGCTGCGTTTTCACCGATACCGCCGGTGAAGATGATCGCATCCAGACGGCCTTCCATCAGGGTTGCGTAACCACCGACGTATTTCGCCAGACGGTGGCAGAATACGTTCATTGCACGGGTCGCATCAGCTTGTTTACCGTAGTTTTCTTCAACATAACGGCAGTCGCTGGTGACTTCAGTCAGACCCTGCAGGCCGGATTCTTTGGTCAGCATTTTGTTGATTTCTTCAACGCTCATGCCCATTGAATCATGCAGGTGGAAAATGATAGCCGGGTCGATATCACCGGAACGGGTACCCATGACCAGACCTTCCAGCGGAGTCAGACCCATAGAGGTGTCCACGCACTCGCCGTTAACGATAGCTGCAACAGAACCACCGTTGCCTAAGTGGCAGGTGATCACGTTCAGTTCTTCAACCGGTTTGTTCAGCATTTTAGCGGCTTCACGGCTGACGAAGTAGTGGCTTGTACCGTGGAAACCATAGCGGCGGATACCGTGGTCTTTGTACAGGCTGTACGGCAGGGCATACAGGTAAGCTTCTTCAGGCATGGTCTGATGGAAAGCGGTATCGAAAACACCAACGTTTTTATCAGCCAGGTGAGGGAAGGCTTTCAGTGCTTCTTCCACGCCTAACAGGTTAGCCGGGTTGTGCAGAGGAGCAAAGGCAGAGCACTCTTCCATTGCCTTGATAACTTCGTCAGTGACGATAACAGAGTGAGCAAATTTCTCACCGCCGTGAACCAGACGGTGGCCGATGCAGCCGATCTGTGCGGACAGCTCAGGTTTGTCGCCCATGATATCTTTCACGATGAAACGCAGTGCTTCGCTGTGAGCAGCGCCCGCGCCTAATTGTGCTTCGTGTTTAGCACCATCCATTTTCCACTTGATACGTGCTTCCGGCAGGTTAAAGCATTCTGCCAGACCCGTCAGATATTCATCACCAGTTGTAGGGTCAATGATCGCAAATTTCAGTGAAGAACTACCGCAGTTAAGTACCAGTACCAGCTTACTTGACATGGAATTACCTATAATCTTGTTGTGGATAAGTCTTATGTATTAAGACAGTGGTTAAAACGTAATCTAACTAAGCGTAGCGCAATATTTCAGCGCCGTTCATGATTAACATCATGCAATTTTTATATTGAACGATAAATCATCGCTGCAATCTGTTGTCTGAGGCCTGCTGGCGTAAAAACACACATTTTGCCCTTGAAAAAGGCGGCATCAGACAAAATAATTAACTCAGGATTATTTCACCGTGATTAAACGGGCGTAGCATACCCGCAGATGACAGCAATTTCAAAATATACTTAATCCTACAAAAATATTTTGACTGAATGTAGCCATATTTTAATTATTATGTTTTTTATTGATTGAGGTCATAATGCCTGATAACACACCGGCAAAACCGGGTCTGTTCCGCGCACTGCGTCTCGGTAAACGTTACGCCGCCACCTGGCCGGCCGTGAAACAGCTCGCCCCGGTTTTCCCGGAGAATCGTGTCATAAAATCGACACAGTTCGGTATCCGTTTTATGCCGCCGCTGTCGGTGTTTACCCTGACATGGCAGATAGCCCTCGGCGGGGCATTAGGTCCCGCAGTCGCCACCGCACTGTTTGCCTGCTCGTTGCCGCTGCAGGGGTTATGGTGGCTGGGACGGCGCGCCGCCACGCCTTTACCGGCCGGGCTGCTCAGCTGGTTTTACGAAATCCGTGCAAAATTTGCCGAAGCCGGGATTGCGATTGCGCCGGTTGAAGGCACACCGGATTATATGGCACTGGCCGAGTTACTGAAACGCGCTTTTAAGCAGCTGGATAACTCTTTCCTGGATGACCTGTAAGTACGGCTGTTTTCCGCCCGGTTATGCGGGCGGAAGAATCCCTTCCTTTATTAATCGATTCAGCTTTTGTAACTCCCTGTTTTTCCTCTCCGTATAATTACCCGGGCGAAATTCCCCGCTGAGATCAAAAAAGGTGTGTATTTCACTATCTTATAGATTTGAGTAATGCGATGATTCTGACCATACCCCGGATTACTTTTTCAGGAGATACACCATGGAAATGACCAATGCACAACGCCTTATCCTCTCTAACCAGTATAAAATGATGGCTATGCTGGATCCGGATAATGCCGAGCGCTACCGCCGCCAGCAGACTATTATTGAGCGCGGCTTCGGGCTGCAGATGCGCGAGCTGGATCGCGATTTCGGCGAGTTGCCGGAAGAAATCTGCCGCCGTGTGATTGATATGATGGAAATGTACCACGCACTGCGTATCTCCTTCGATAACCTGAAAGAAGCAAAAGATATCGACCCGCGCCGTATCCACTTCTTAGGTTTTGATGCGGCGACTGAAGCACGTTATTTAAGTTATGTGCGTTTTCTGGTAAATACGGAAGGGCGTTATACCCACTTTGACAGCGGCAGCCACGGCTTTAACTCCCAGACGCCGATGTGGGATAAATATGTCCGTATGCTCGGTGCATGGCATAACTGCCCGCGTCAGTATCACCTGAGTGAAGTGGAAATTAATCAGATCCTTAACGCATAATATTCCGGTATCCGTAACGGCGAGGCACGCATGGCACTGACTGCAAAAGGTTTTTTGTTTGATCTGGACGGCACACTGGCCGATTCCCTGCATGTGGTGGAGCGTGCCTGGCTGGCGTTTGCCCGCCGTATCGGTGCGGATGAGGATGAAGTAAAACATTTTATTCACGGCAAACCGGCGGTTGAGTCCATCCGCCATTTTCTGCCGGATGCGGATGAGAATGAAATTGCCGCGCAACTGGCGTGGGTGACAGAGCAGGAGATCAGGGAGAGTGATCAGGTCACGGATCTGCCCGGTGCGCAGGTACTGCTGGCGCGTCTGACCTCCCTTGATATTCCGTGGGCAATAGTCACCTCCGGTTCTGTGGCTATTGCCCGTCCGCGGCACAGTGCGGCAAATCTGCCGGAGCCGGATGCCTGGGTGACGGCGGATAATATCACCCGCGGCAAACCGGATCCGCAGCCCTATCTGCTGGGCGCGGAAAAGCTGGGGCTGGCGCCGCGCGACTGTTTTGTGTTTGAGGATGCCACCGCCGGTCTGCTCTCCGGGCTGGATGCCGGTTGTCAGGTAATTGCCGTGCATGTTCCTGCCGGAACACCGCGCACGGATGAACTGGCTATGCGGGTGGATTCACTGACAGAAATTGAGGTTGAGAAAGCGGCGGACGGTACGGTAACACTGACCCGCCGTCCCGGCTGACAGCCGGAACACCGCTGCACAGCACCGATCAGACGATGAGGGAAAACGGGCTGTGCGTTAACAAAAACGATGAGACAGGATGTTCGCTGTCCGGGCATTGACGAAAGAGGACGTTGGTGAATACGGAACTCGTGTGGGTGCTGACCCTGCTGTTTATCGCCATTGTTTTATTTACCACCAACAAAGTCCGGATGGATGTTGTGGCGTTGCTGGTGATCACCGCTTTCGTACTGAGCGGTACGCTGACGGTTAATGAGGCCGTCGCCGGTTTCAGCGACCCCAATATTCTGCTGATTGCCGCCCTGTTTGTGATCGGGGAAGGGCTGGTGCGTACCGGGGTTGCCTATCAGATGGGGGACTGGCTGGTGCGGGTGGCCGGTTCCGGTGAAACCCGCCTGCTGGTCTTCCTTATGGTCAGTGTTGCCGGGCTCGGCGCGTTTATGAGTTCGACCGGTGTGGTGGCCATTTTTATCCCTGTCGTGCTCAGTGTCTCCGCACGTATGAAAATCTCCCCTTCGCGGCTGATGATGCCGCTCGGCTTCGCCGGGCTTATCAGCGGCATGATGACTCTGGTGGCAACACCGCCGAACATGGTGGTGAATAGTGTCCTGGAAATGGAAGGCATCAAAGGCTTTAACTTCTTCTCGATTACCCCTGTCGGATTACTGATCCTGCTGGCCGGTGTCGGCTATATGCTGATTGCCCGTCACTGGCTGGGCAGCAAACAGCCGGAAAAAGCAGGGGACAATGTGCGGCGTACCTTTCGTGATCTGATCCGCGACTACAAACTGAGCGGCCGTGCGCGGCGTCTTGCTGTCCGTAACGGTTCGCCGCTGATCGGCAAAACGCTGGATGAACTGCATCTGCGCACCCGCTATGGCGCGAATGTGGTGGGGATTGAGCGCTGGCGGCGTTTCCGGCGGGTGATGGTCGGTGCGACCGGCGGTATGGAGCTGCGTGACCGTGATGTGCTGCTGATAGATATGTCTGCCAGTGATATGGATTTGCGCGAATTTTGTGCCGAGCAGATGCTGGAGCCGATGATCCTGCGCGGTGAATATTTTTCCGAACACTCCCGCAACGTGGGCATGGCGGAAGTCTCCCTGAACCCGGAAAGTGAGCTTATCGGCAAAAGTCTGCGGGATATCGGTTTCCGTACCCGTTACGGGCTGAATGTGCTGGGTCTGCGCCGGGGCGGGGCCGCCCTTGATGGTAACATTGTGGATGAGCCGCTGCAGCTCGGGGATATCCTGCTGGTGGTCGGGGACTGGAAAATTATCCGTGTGCTGGCCACCAAACGGCGTCACTTTATTGTGCTCAACCTGGCGGCGGAAGCGGAGGCGGTGGTACCGGCCGCATCCCAGGCACCGCATGCGCTGTTTTGTCTGGCACTGATGGTGGCGATGATGGTCACCAATGAAATCCCGAATTTTATCGCGGCACTGATTGCCTGTCTGCTGATGGGAAAATTCCGCTGTATCGATATGGAAAGTGCTTACCGGTCAATCCACTGGCCGAGCATCATTCTGATTGTAGGGATGATGCCGTTTGCGCTGGCGTTACAGAAAACCGGCGGTATCACGCTGATTGTCAGCGGGCTGATGGACGTGGCCGGTGATCTGGGCCCGCATGTGATGCTGACCGCCCTGTTTGTGCTGTGTGCGACTATCGGGCTGTTTATCTCGAATACCGCGACAGCGGTTCTGATGGCACCGATTGCTATCCAGGCGGCACATGAAATGCAGGTGTCGCCGCTGCCGTTTGCGATGGTGGTGGGCGTGGCAGCATCGGCTGCCTTTATGACACCGGTTTCCTCCCCGGTAAACACGCTGGTGCTCGGGCCGGGGAATTATACCTTCGGGGATTTCGTCAAAATCGGTGTGCCGTTTACGCTGGTGGTTATGGCAATCAGTATCGCGGTGATCCCGTTACTCTTTCCGTTCTGACGGTGTGCCCTGATGAAAGCACAGTTGCCCGGTTACTGGCTGATTTCATCCAGTGACAGACTGAATCCCGGAATAAACACGTCGCGGAAATAGTCCATTTCCGGGCTGCGGCGTTCTTCCAGGGTTTTTTCCAGCCGCGCTTTCGCCAGATGAAACTCGGTATTACCCGCACCAATCTCTTCCAGACACTTGAGATAGGCACACAGAGCATCGGCCTGTTTGACGATTGCCGCATCTTCCGGTGAGTGGGCATCTTCATCAATCAGCGGAGCAAAATCCGCCTGTAACTCTTCAGGGATCATGGCAATCAGTTTCTTTTGCGCCATGCGCTCAATTTTTTTGTACTCATGAGCTATCTGCGGATTGTAATACTTGATAGGTGTCGGCAGGTCGCCGGTAATCACTTCACTCGCATCATGGTACATCGCCAGCAGGGCAATTTTTTCCGGATTGAGTGTGCCGCCGAATTTGCGGTTTTTAATCACGGCCAGTGCATGTGCCACAAACGCCACCTGAAGGCTGTGTTCAGAGACGTTTTCCTGAATCACATTGCGCATCAGCGGCCAGCGGGTGATCAGTTTCAGACGGGAAAGGTGGGCAAAAAAGTAACTCATAGACAACATTCCTGGCAGCAATCTGTTGATAACAAGAGCGGATATTCTGCGGTGTTCCGGGCGGGATGTAAATAAAAACGGCTTCCCGGGGGAAGCCGCTGACAGCAGAAACGATTACTGACGGTAGTGAGAGAGGAAACGCCCGAAGCGGTTAATCGCCATCTCCAGGTCATCCTCACGCGGCAGTGTCACGATACGGAAGTGGTTCGGTTCCGGCCAGTTAAAGGCAGTACCCTGTACCAGCAGTACTTTTTCCTGTAACAGCAGGTCGAGGATCATCTTCTGGTCATCGTGAATATTAAAGCGCTTGGCATCAAATTTCGGGAACATATAGAGTGCGCCCATCGGTTTGACACAGGAGCAGCCCGGTATCTGGTTAATCAGTTCCCAGGCTTTGTTGCGCTGTTCATACAGACGGCCGCCCGGATGAATAAACTCATTGATGCTCTGGTACCCGCCGATTGCGGTCTGGATAGCATGCTGCATCGGCACGTTGGCACACAGACGCATGGACGCGAGCATTTCCAGCCCTTCAATATACCCTTTGGCGTGTTTCTTCGGCCCGTTCAGGACCATCCAGCCCTGGCGGAAACCGGCGATACGGTAGGTTTTTGACAGGCCGTTGAAGGTGACGGTCAGCAGATCCGGCGCCATTGCGGCGATAGAGTGGTGGACGGCATCGTCATACAGAATTTTGTCGTAGATTTCGTCAGCAAAAATGATCAGGTCATTCTGACGGGCGAGTTCGACAATCTCCTGTAACAAATCTTTGCTGTAAACAGCCCCGGTCGGGTTGTTCGGGTTAATCACCACAATACCGCGGGTGCGCGGGGTGATTTTCTTTTTGATGTCCTCAATGTCCGGCATCCAGCCCTGTTCTTCGTCGCACATATAGTGGACGGCAGTACCGCCGGAGAGGGAGACCGCACCGGTCCATAACGGGTAATCCGGTGCCGGTACCAGCATTTCATCACCGTTATTCAGCAGCGCCTGCATGGACTGCACAATCAGTTCAGAAACCCCGTTACCGATATAGACATCTTCCACCGTCATATCGCGCATGCCGCGTTCCTGGTAGAACTGGACAATGGCTTTACGGGCGGAATAGAGGCCTTTTGAATCGCTGTAACCCTGGGAGCTTGGTAAATTACGGATAACATCAACCAGAATTTCGTCCGGGGCATCAAAACCAAACGGCGCCGGGTTACCGATATTCAGTTTGAGAACTTTCTGGCCTTCCTCTTCGAGACGTTTAGCCTCTTTGAGCACCGGCCCGCGAATGTCGTAACAGACATTATCGAGTTTGCTGGATTTCTTTATTATATTCATCTGTTCAGGACCTTAGCGCGTTAATCTTATATTTTATCAGGTAAAACCCGTTATAACCCACTCTACTCTTACCGTACGGGGTTTTGAAGACAGTAAACGTCTTTTGGTTAAAAACAACAGGATTTGTTTTGGAAAGGATCGGGAGTGCCGGTTAATCATTGATATGGCGGAGTATAATGCCTGATATTGTGATTAATTCAGAGCTTACAACTGGTAGGAGGAGGGGGTATTGAGTTTTGTAAAGTTATCTATCGGAAGATCATAATTGGTAAAGTAATACAGTGTTTTTACTAAATAGTCAGCAGTTGTTGAAATTGTATAATCTTTTCTTATATATTAAACCCTGATGCTGGTAATTATTAGTAGTATAACTAATAGGATTTTACGGCATAATGTGGTTTTCAGAGTATTTGACCTTAAAGTTGCAGAATAATCGGGTTTATATTGCAGCAAGGCTTATTGGCAGCATGCATTTTCGTCAGTTGCAAATTGTCTTATTTCGTAATATTCGGAAAACAGTGTTGTAAGATACGAAAAATTTGTGTGTTTGTATAGCAGGTCTGCTGTTTTAGTATGCAGCATTACATAATGGAGTTACTCACAGTTACGTATTTTTGTTAGTGTTAGTTATGTTTTACTCTACCCTGATGTATAGGGTAATGTCTTCGTTGGCGAAGCAATTTTTCACGCCAATAAACACCAGGTAGTTATTAAAAATCAAAATTAGTGAAGAAAAAACAATGATAAATTCAAACCGTCCAGTGTTAAACCTGGATCTCGATCTGCTGCGGACGTTCGTGGCAGTCGCGGATCTGAACACCTTCGCAGCGGCAGCTGCGGCAGTATGCCGCACCCAGTCTGCCGTCAGTCAGCAAATGCAGCGTCTCGAGCAGCTTGTCGGGCGCGAACTGTTTGCGCGTCATGGTCGTAACAAATTACTGACCGACCATGGGTTACAACTGTTAGGTTACGCCCGTCAGATCCTGCGGGCAAATGATGATGCCACCGCATCACTGGCATACAACGACGCAGAAGGGGAGTTACGCATCGGTGCATCCGATGATTCCGTTGACTCACTGCTGCCTTTCTTACTCAACCGTATTGCATCGGTATACCCGCGTATGGCAGTTGATGTCCGCATCAAACGCAGCCAGTACATTGAAGGTATGCTGGATAATCACGAGATTGACCTGGCGCTGACCACTGCGCGTATTGCCCATCACCCGCGTACTGCTTTGCGTACCGCGCCGGTGCTGTGGCACTGTGCGCCGGATTTCCAGTTACAGCCTAATGAGCCGATTCCGCTGGTGGTGATGGACGAAACCAACCCGTTCCGTCATCTCGCGGCTGAAACCCTGGATGAGGCAGGGGTGCAGTGGCGGATTGCTTACGAGGCGGCATCACTTTCTGCTGTCCGCGCAGCAGTGAATGCCGAAGTCGGGATCACAGCCCGTCCGCTGGAAATGCAGAATGCCGACCTGCGTATTCTGAGCGTCAGCGAAGGGCTGCCGCGTCTGCCGGAAATTCAGTACTGGTTATACCGCAACAGTGACGAGCAGAGCGAGTCAGTGCTGACGGTGTATCAGGCCATTGAAAACAAGAAGACACCGTATACTGTCACACCGGTTGACGATGACAAAACAGCGGAGTAACGCTGTCATAATCTGACGCCTGACTGACATAATTTGTGACAGTCAGACACACAGCCGGGGGATCATTTCCCCCGGCTTTTTTGTATCCTCTCCCCCTTACGCGGAAATATCATATAAATGTTAACAGCATCACGCCGTGTTCAGGTTTTTGATGCCGTTTTAAGCGCCGCATCGCAGTTTTGTTTACTTGTTTGTTACAATGTTAACAAAACGCATGTTCTGTGATTGCCAAAATTAACAGTGCTCATTACATTGCAATAAAACTTTGTTAAAAACCTGACCTGTTTTCTCAGGTTTTAAGAAATGGTTATGAATTAATCATTTGTTAAATAATTTTCAGCCAAACTGTGATTGAGATCAAAAATATTGCCCCTGTTTGCCGATGGAAAGACAGGTTTTTCCTGAGATAATGGGTTAGTAAAAGCGATGTATCCGTTAATATAATAAAGTTAATTTTCAATTTAGTTACTTACTGACACGTTTTAGCGATAAAGTCGCACAACGGGTTAATCTTAAGTTGACGGTTTGTAACAAAATTGGGAAGAGCGGGGAACAATCCGGGTTACCGGCTTTCTCATCACGATAAGTGTTGTATCCGCCACTGAGTTGTTCCTCTCGTGTGTCGCTGTGGTGCTGTATGCAGGTACGGCAGGCAACACCACCTTTAATGAGTAAGCAATGAGTATGTCAACAGCCACTGAAGTTCTGGCCCATAACTGGGCATTTGCCATCTATCTTTTAGGTGCTCTCGGGTTATGTGCATTTATGTTGCTGGGCGCCCGTTATCTCGGGGGCCGTGCAAAAGCACGCGCCAAACATCTCCCTTACGAATCAGGTATTGACTCGGTCGGCAGCGCACGTCTGCGGATGTCTGCAAAGTTCTACCTGGTTGCCATGTTTTTCGTGATTTTCGATGTTGAAGCCTTATACCTTTTCGCCTGGTCTGTTTCGGTCAGAGAATCGGGCTGGATAGGGTTCACCGAAGCCGCGATCTTTATTCTGGTGTTATTGGCAGGTCTTTTCTATCTGGCACGTATCGGCGCGCTGGACTGGACTCCTGCACGTTCGCGCCGCGAGGTGAAACACCCGAGCGTTGTGAACAAAATCAATAACAATCAACCGTAGTCAATAGTGAGGCACAAGATGGATTATACGCTCACCCGCATCGATCCAAACGGTGAGAATGACCGTTATCCCCTGCAAAAACAAGAGGTTGTTAGTGACCCGCTTGAGCAGCACGTTCACCGCAGCGTGTATATGGGGAAACTCGAGCATGCATTACACGATATGGTTAACTGGGGCCGTAAAAACTCCCTGTGGCCGTATAACTTCGGTCTTTCCTGCTGTTATGTAGAGATGGTGACCTCCTTTACGGCGGTGCACGACGTTGCCCGTTTCGGTGCGGAAGTGCTGCGTGCCTCCCCGCGTCAGGCGGATTTTATGGTTGTGGCCGGAACCTGCTTTACCAAAATGGCCCCGGTTATTCAGCGCCTGTATGACCAGATGCTGGAACCGAAATGGGTTATCTCCATGGGCTCCTGTGCCAACTCCGGCGGTATGTATGACATTTACTCTGTCGTGCAGGGCGTGGATAAATTCATTCCGGTGGATGTGTATATCCCGGGCTGCCCGCCGCGTCCTGAAGCCTATATGCAGGCGCTGATGCTGTTACAGGAATCTATCGGAAAAGAGCGCCGCCCGCTGTCGTGGGTGGTGGGTGATCAGGGCGTTTACCGCGCCAATATGCAGTCAGAAAAAGAACGAAAACGCGGTGAACGGATTGCAGTGACCAACCTGCGCTCCCCGGACGAAATTTAAGGCTTTCGGGCCACCGGGCGCAATATTTGCAATGTGTTGCGTCCATTGAACCCTGAACAACTGTTGTGGTGAAGAATGATGACAGAAAGTAATACGCAGACCGCACAGCGTCCCGCGTGGCAGACTCACGATTACCTGGATGATCCGGTAATTGAGGAGCTGCGCCGTAAGTTCGGTCCTGACGCATTTACGGTTCAGCCGACACGTACCGGGATGCCGGTCGTCTGGGTGAAGCGTGAGCAGCTTCTGGAAGTGATGTTTTACCTTAAGTCGCTGCCGAAACCGTATGTGATGCTGTTCGATCTGCACGGGACGGATGAGCGCCAGCGCACCCATCGCGAAGGTCTGCCTGCGGCGGACTATTCCGTGTTTTATCACCTGATTTCCATTGAGCGTAACCGCGATATCATGCTCAAGGTGGCGCTGAGTGAAAACGATCTGCATGTGCCGACGGTGATTTCCGCATTCCCGAATGCAAACTGGTATGAGCGCGAAACCTGGGAAATGTTCGGTATCATTATCGACGGACACCCGAATCTGCGCCGTATTATGATGCCGCCGACATGGGAAGGGCATCCGCTGCGTAAAGATTACCCGGCGCGGGCAACGGAATTTGATCCGTTTGTCCTGACCAAACAGAAAGAAGATCTGGAAATGGAGGCGCTGACCTTCAAACCGGAAGAGTGGGGCATGAAACGCGGCAACGAGAACGAGGACTTTATGTTCCTGAACCTCGGCCCGAACCACCCGTCTTCTCACGGTGCTTTCCGTATCATCCTTCAGCTTGACGGTGAAGAGATTGTCGATTGTGTGCCGGATATCGGCTACCACCACCGTGGTGCGGAAAAAATGGGCGAGCGCCAGTCCTGGCACAGCTACATTCCGTACACTGACCGTATCGAATACCTCGGCGGCTGCGTCAACGAGATGCCGTATGTGCTGGCGGTGGAAAAACTGGCGGGGATTGAAGTTCCGGCACGTGTGGATGTGATCCGCGTGATGCTGTCAGAACTGTTCCGTATTAACAGTCACCTGCTGTATATCAGTACATTTATTCAGGATACCGGGGCGATGACGCCGGTCTTCTTTGCCTTTACCGATCGCCAGAAAGTTTATGATGTGGTGGAAGCCATTACCGGTTTCCGTATGCATCCGGCCTGGTTCCGTATCGGCGGCGTGGCACACGATCTGCCGAAAGGCTGGGATCGCCTGCTGCGTGATTTCCTCGACTGGATGCCGAAACGTCTGGAATCCTATGTCACTGCCGCACTGAAAAACTCCATCCTCAAAGGCCGTTCCGTCGGTGTGGCCGCTTACAACGCGAAAGAAGCCCTCGACTGGGGGGTGACCGGTGCCGGTCTGCGCGCCACCGGGATCGATTTCGACGTGCGTAAATGGCGTCCGTATTCCGGCTATGAGAATTTCGATTTTGAAGTGCCTGTTGCCGCCAACGGCGACTGCTATGACCGCGTGATGCTGAAAGTGGAAGAAGTGCGTCAGAGTCTGCGCATTCTGGAACAGTGCCTGAAAAACATGCCGGAAGGGCCGTTCAAGGCGGATCACCCGCTGACCACGCCGCCGCCGAAAGAGCGCACGTTACAGCACATTGAAACCATGATTAACCACTTCCTCCAGGTGTCATGGGGTCCGGTGATGCCGGCTCAGGAATCTTTCCAGATGATTGAGGCCACGAAAGGGATTAACAGTTACTACCTGACCAGTGACGGCAGCACCATGAGTTACCGTACCCGAATCCGTACACCAAGTTATGCCCATCTGCAGCAGATCCCGTCGGTGATCAGCGGCAGCCTGGTCTCTGACCTGATTGTGTACCTCGGAAGTATCGATTTCGTTATGTCGGATGTGGATCGCTGATTATGCAAGAACTGAACCCTGAAGCAAAAAAAACACTGCAAGGCGCAGTGAATGCGGCGCAGCCAGCCGGAAAAAAACCTGATTTTGTGCTGAGTGACGAAGAGCGCGCCGAAATCGAAGCGGAAAAACACCATTACGAAGATCCGCGTGCCGCCTCTATCGAAGCGCTGAAAATTGTGCAGAAGCACCGTGGCTGGGTGGAAGACGGCGCGATTTACGCCATCAGCGATGTGCTGGGCATCCCGGCGAGTGATGTGGAAGGTGTGGCGACATTCTACAGCCAGATCTACCGTCAGCCGGTCGGCCGTCATGTGATCCGTTACTGTGACAGCGTGGTGTGCCACATCACCGGTTACCAGGGGATCAAGGCCGCACTCGAGCGCAAACTGAATATTCAGCCGGGACAGACAACCGCCGACGGCCGCTTTACGCTGCTGCCGACCTGCTGCCTCGGAAACTGTGACAAAGGGCCGACCATGATGGTTGATGAAGATACCCACAGTCACGTTACGCCTGAAGCCATTGAAACGTTACTGGAGCAGTATCCATGACAGTGAAAACGGTTTGCCGTACTGCGGAAACGCATCCTCTCACCTGGCGGTTGCGCGACGACCATCAGCCGGTGTGGCTGGATGAATACCGCAGTAAAAACGGTTATGCGGGGGCGGAACGCGCCCTGAAAGGCATGGCACCGGATGAGATCACAAATCTTGTCAAAGATGCGGGTCTGAAGGGCCGCGGCGGTGCGGGGTTCTCCACGGGTCTGAAGTGGAGCCTGATGCCGAAAGACGAGAGCATGAATATCCGTTACCTGCTGTGTAACGCCGACGAAATGGAACCGGGTACCTACAAAGACCGGCTCCTGATGGAACAACTGCCGCACCTGCTGGTGGAAGGGATGCTGATCAGCGCCTTCGCCCTGAAAGCATACCGGGGCTATATTTTCCTGCGCGGCGAGTACATTGAGGCAGCGAAACATCTGCGTCATGCCATTGAAGAAGCGAAAGCCGCCGGTCTGCTGGGGAAAAATATCCTCGGCAGCGGGTTTGATTTTGAGCTGTTTGTGCACACCGGTGCCGGGCGTTATATCTGCGGGGAAGAAACCGCACTGATTAACTCCCTGGAAGGCCGCCGCGCCAATCCGCGCTCCAAACCGCCGTTCCCGGCCAGTTCCGGGGTCTGGGGTAAACCGACCTGTGTCAACAACGTCGAAACCCTGTGTAACGTACCGGCGATTCTGGCACACGGCAAAGAGTGGTATATCGGTCTGAGTGAAGGTAAAAGCACCGATGCCGGTACCAAACTGATGGGCTTTTCCGGCCGCGTGAAAAATCCGGGTGTCTGGGAACTGCCGTTCGGCACCACCGCCCGTGAAATCCTCGAGGATTACGCCGGGGGCATGCGCGACGGACTGACTTTAAAAGCCTGGCAGCCGGGTGGTGCGGGAACCGACTTTCTGACACAGGATCACCTTGATTTACCGATGGATTTTGAGCACATCGGCAAAGCGGGCAGCCGTCTGGGAACGGCGCTGGCAATGGCGGTGGACAATGAAATCAACATGGTGTCACTGACCCGTAACCTCGAAGAGTTTTTCGCCCGTGAATCCTGCGGCTGGTGTACACCGTGCCGTGACGGACTGCCGTGGAGCGTGAAAATTCTGCGCGCAATAGAAAAAGGGGAAGGCCAGCCGGGAGACATTGAGACATTAGAGCAATTATGTCGTTTCCTGGGACCGGGTAAAACCTTCTGCGCACACGCGCCGGGCGCGGTAGAGCCGTTACAGAGTGCGATCAAATATTTCCGTGATGAATTTGAAGCGGGGATCGTACAGCCGGTTTACGGCAACGTGCAGACCATTGCCGGGATCCAGCCGAACCTGCTGAAGCAGCGCTGGTGATCCCTTACGGATTTTCGTTTAACGCCTGCATAGCAGGCCTTTTGGAAGCATGCTGACTATGGCTACAATACATGTAGACGGCAAAGAATATGAAGTCGACGGCGCGGATAACCTGCTGCATGCCTGTCTTTCGCTCGGACTTGATATTCCGTATTTTTGCTGGCATCCGGCGCTGGGAAGCGTCGGCGCTTGCCGCCAGTGTGCGGTAAAGCAATATCAGAATGCCGATGACACCCGTGGTCGTCTGGTAATGTCATGTATGACACCGGCACAGGACGGCACCTTTATCTCGATTGATGATGAAGAAGCCAAAAAGTTCCGGGAAAGTGTGGTGGAGTGGCTGATGACCAACCACCCGCACGATTGTCCTGTCTGTGAGGAGGGAGGTAACTGCCATCTTCAGGATATGACCGTCATGACCGGGCATTCAGTGCGCAAATACCGCTTCACAAAACGTACCCATCAGAATCAGGAGCTGGGGCCGTTTGTTGCACATGAAATGAACCGCTGTATCGCCTGTTACCGTTGTGTCCGTTACTACAAAGATTATGCGGACGGTACGGATTTCGGCGTTTACGGCGCACACGACAACGTGTACTTCGGGCGTCCGGAAAGCGGCACGCTGGAAAGTGAATTCTCCGGTAACCTGGTGGAAATTTGTCCGACCGGGGTCTTTACCGACAAAACCCACTCTGAACGTTATAACCGCAAATGGGATATGCAGTTTGCACCGAGCGTCTGCCAGCAGTGCAGCGTCGGCTGTAACATCAGCCCGGGCGAGCGTTACGGCGAACTGCGCCGTATCGAAAACCGTTATAACGGTACCATCAACCATTACTTCCTCTGCGACAAAGGCCGCTTCGGTTACGGTTATGTCAACCGTGATGACCGTCCGCGTCAGCCGCAGCAGCGCCGTGGTGATGACTGGCTTACTATCAATGCGGAGCAGGCGGAACGCGCGGCGGCAGATATGCTGTATCACGCGAAACGCACTATCGGTATCGGTTCGCCGCGTGCCAGTGTGGAAAGCAACTTTGCACTGCGTGAACTGGTCGGAGCGGAAAACTTCTTCAGCGGCCTGTCAGCCGGAGAACAGCACCGTCTGGAAATGATGCTGGAAATCTTACAGCAGGGTGGTATCTACACCCCGTCACTGCGTGAGATGGAAAACTATGATGCCGTGCTGGTGCTGGGTGAAGATCTGACTCAAACCGCTGCCCGTGTGGCACTCTCTGTCCGTCAGGCCGTGAAGGGCAAAGCCCGCGAAATGGCCGCTGCACAGAAAGTGGCGGACTGGCAGATTGCCGCTATCCAGAATATCGGCCAGCGTGCGAAATACCCGCTGTTTGTCACAGCGGTGGATACCACCCGTCTGGCAGATGTGGCAGCGCTGCACTACAACGCTCCGGTGGATGATCAGGCGCGTCTGGGCTTTGCCGTTGCCAATATCATTGATAACACCGCGCCGGCAGTCACGGATTTACCGGCAGATGTGAAAGCGCAGGCAGAAATGATTGCACAGGCGCTGAACGGTGCGAAAAAACCGCTGATTATCAGCGGCAGCAACCCGGGCAGTGATGCACTGATTCAGGCGGCGGCAAACGTGGCCTGGGCACTGAAAGATAAAGGTATTGACGCCGGGCTGACCTTTGTCGGCGCGGAAGCCAACAGCTTTGGTGCCGCCATGACAGAAGCGCAGCCGCTGGATAAAGCACTGGCTCTGCTGGCAGACGGCAGCGCGGATACCGTGGTGGTGATGGAAAACGACCTTTACCGCCATGCGGATAAAGCCGCTGTTGACCGTGCGCTGGATGCAGCAGCAAATGTGATTGTGCTGGATCATCAGCGCACTGACATTATGGATAAGGCTTCGCTGATCCTCTCCGCCAGCAGTTTTGCGGAAAGTGACGGTACACTCATCAACCACGAAGGCCGCGCACAGCGCTTCTTCCAGGTCTATGAGCCATCCTTCTACGACAAATCCATCATTATGCATGAAAGCTGGCGCTGGCTGACTGCCCTGTACAATGATCTCAATGAAAACACCCGTGACTGGTCACAGCTTGATCATGTGATTGATGCCTGCATTGAGCAGATGCCGCACCTGGCCGGGATCAAAGATGCCGCACCGGATGCTGCATTCCGTATCCGCGGACAGAAACTGGCCCGTGAGCCGCACCGCTACAGCGGGCGTACCGCGATGCTGGCGAATGTCAGTGTGCACGAGCAGCGTCAGCCGCAGGACAAAGACACGGCGTTTGCCTTCTCGATGGAAGGGAACAACAGCCCGTCAGCACCGCGTCAGCAAATTCCGTTTGCCTGGGCGCCGGGCTGGAACTCACCGCAGGCATGGAACAAATTCCAGGCGGAAGTGGGTGGTCATCTGCGTTTCGGTGATCCGGGTGTGCGTCTGTTCAGCGAAAAAGACGGCGGTATGGATTACTTCAGTACCATTCCGGCGGCATTTGCGCCGCAGCAGAATGTCTGGACGGTTGCGCCGTATTATCACCTGTTCGGCAGTGAGGAATTATCACAGCGGGCACCAGTGATTCAGGAACGTATGACGGACAGCTATGTGATGTTAAATGTACAGGATGCACAGCAGCTGAATGTGGCGGAAGGTCAGATTCTGTCGGTACAGCTGACTGACGGCGCCCTGACACTGCCGGTGCGTATCAGCACACAGCTGACAGCCGGACAAATCGGTCTGCCGCTGGGTATGCCGGGCATTTCGCCGGTACTGGCGGGTGCGGCGGTTAATCTGCAGGAGGTGGCACAATGAGCAGCTGGTTTACACCTGAATTAATCGATGTGCTGATTAATGTTCTCAAAGCCGTTGTGATCCTGCTGGTGGTTGTAACCTGCGGTGCCTTTATGAGTTTCGGTGAACGCCGCCTGCTGGGGCTGTTCCAGAACCGCTACGGGCCGAACCGTGTGGGCTGGGGCGGGTCGCTCCAGCTGGTCGCGGACATGATCAAAATGTTCTTTAAAGAGGACTGGACACCGAAATTCGCTGACCGCTTTATCTTCACCCTGGCGCCGATGGTGGCATTCACCTCGCTGCTGCTGGCCTTTGCGATTGTACCGGTCAGCCCGGACTGGGTGGTGGCGGATCTCAATATCGGGATCCTGTTCTTCCTGATGCTGGCGGGACTGGCGGTATATGCTGTTCTGTTCGCGGGCTGGTCGAGTAACAACAAATACTCACTGCTCGGCGCAATGCGTGCCTCGGCGCAGACGGTCAGTTATGAAGTGTTCCTCGGACTCTCGGTTCTGGGTGTGGTGGCGCAGGCGGGTTCCTTTAACCTGCTGGATATCGTCAACTCCCAGACCACAGTCTGGAACGTTATTCCGCAGATTTTCGGCTTTATCACCTTTGCGATTGCGGGCGTGGCAGTGTGTCACCGTCACCCGTTTGACCAGCCGGAAGCTGAGCAGGAACTGGCGGACGGTTATCACATTGAATATTCGGGGATGAAGTTCGGTCTGTTCTTCGTCGGGGAATATATCGGTATCGTGACAGTTTCCGCCCTGATTGTGACGCTGTTCTTCGGGGGCTGGCACGGACCATTCCTGCCGCCGTTTGTCTGGTTCGCGCTGAAAACCGCTTTCTTTATGATGATGTTTATCCTGATCCGTGCGTCGCTGCCGCGACCGCGTTATGACCAGGTGATGTCATTCGGCTGGAAAGTGTGTCTGCCGCTGACACTGATAAACCTGCTGGTGACAGCAGCCGTGATCCTGATAGCTCAATAAGGGGTGATTGAACCATGACATTGAAAGAGTTAGTGGTTGGTTTCGCCACCCAGGTACGCAGTATTTGGATGATAGGGCTTCATGCCTTCCATAAACGCGAAACCCAGATGTACCCGGAAGAGCCGGTTTACCTGCCGCCGCGCTACCGAGGCCGGATTGTGCTGACGCGCGACCCGGACGGTGAGGAGCGCTGTGTCGCCTGTAACCTGTGCGCCGCGGTATGTCCGGTCGGCTGTATCTCTCTGCAGAAAGCAGAACATGAGGACGGCCGCTGGTATCCGGAATTTTTCCGCATCAACTTCTCACGCTGCATTTTCTGCGGATTATGCGAAGAAGCCTGCCCGACCACCGCAATCCAGCTGACGCCGGATTTCGAACTGGGTGAGTTTAAGCGCCAGGATCTGGTGTATGAAAAAGAAGATTTATTAATCTCCGGTCCGGGTAAATATCCTGACTATAACTTCTATCACAAAACCGGGATGGCGGTTGCGGGCAAAGCCAAAGGCGAAGCCGACAACGAAGCCAAGCCGATTGATGTGAAAAGTCTGCTGCCATAAGGGGAGAAAATCCATGGAAATTACCTTTTATGTCGCCGGACTGATCGCCATTCTGGCCACGCTGTGTGTGATCACACAGACCAACCCGGTGCATGCGCTGCTGTATCTGATCACCTCGCTGCTGGCACTCTCTGCGGTCTTCTTTGCTCTCGGCGCTTATTTCGCCGGGGCACTGGAGATTATCGTCTACGCAGGTGCCATCATGGTGCTGTTCGTGTTTGTGGTGATGATGCTCAACCTCGGGCGGGCGGTTGTCGACCAGGAACGCAAATGGCTGTCCCCGTCTGTCTGGATGGGGCCGGGCCTGCTCTCGGCAGTTCTGCTCGGCGTGATGATTTACGGCATCAGCTCTCTGAAAGATAACGGTATCGCCGGTGAGGTGGTTACCGCAAAACAGGTGGGTATCAGTCTGTTCGGCCCGTATGTTCTGGTGGTTGAACTGGCCTCCTTCCTGCTGCTGGCGGGTCTGGTGGTGGCATACCACATCGGGCGTGACGAAAAAGCGGGCGGCGATATTGTCAGTCAGCGCAACACGGAGGAAAAAGCATGATCCCTCTGCACCACGGATTAATTCTCGCGGCTGTGCTCTTCATCCTCGGTTTCACCTGTCTGGTGATCCGACGCAATCTGCTGTTTATGCTGATTGGCCTGGAAGTGATGATTAACGCGGCGGCTCTGGCGTTTGTCGTCGGCGGCAGCTACTGGAACCAGCCGGACGGACAGGTGATGTATATCCTAGCCATCAGTCTGGCGGCGGCTGAAGCGAGTATCGGGCTGGCACTGTTGCTGCAATTGCATCGTCAGCGTCAGGATCTGGATATTGATAAAGTCAGTGAGATGCGCGGATGAACTTACTCTTTTTAACCATTTTGCTGCCGCTGATTGGCTTTCTGTTATTAGCCTTTTCACGCGGCCGCTGGTCAGAAAATGTGTCAGCCACCATCGGCACCGGTTCGGTGGGACTGGCGGCACTCACAGCGCTGTGGGCGGGGATGGATTTCTTCGCTAACGGCGGCGGGGTGTATCAGCAGACACTGTGGACATGGATGGATACCGCTTCCTTCTCCATCCCGGTTACCCTGGTGCTGGACGGCCTGTCGCTGACCATGCTGGGTGTGGTCACAGGTGTCGGTTTCCTGATCCACATGTATGCCTCCTGGTATATGCGCGGTGAAGAGGGCTATTCCCGCTTCTTCGCCTACACCAACCTGTTTATCGCCAGTATGGTGATTCTGGTGCTGGCCGATAATATGCTGCTGATGTACCTCGGCTGGGAAGGGGTGGGGCTGTGCAGTTATCTGCTGATCGGCTTCTATTACACCAACCCGGCCAACGGCGCAGCGGCAATGAAAGCCTTTATCGTCACCCGTATCGGTGATGTGTTCCTGGCGATCGGCATGTTTATCCTGTGGGATAAACTGGGCACCCTGAGCTTCCGTGAACTGGCGGTTCTGGCTCCGCAGCATATTGCGGCCGGTTCTGACCTGATTTTCTGGGCGACTCTGATGATCCTCGGCGGTGCGGTCGGTAAATCCGCGCAGTTACCACTCCAGACCTGGCTTGCGGACGCAATGGCCGGTCCGACACCGGTTTCGGCACTGATCCACGCCGCAACCATGGTAACCGCGGGTGTGTATCTGATTGCCCGTACCCATGAGCTGTTCCTGTTATCACCGGAAGTGCTGCATTTAGTCGGCGTGGTCGGTGCTGTCACCCTGGTGATGGCCGGTTTTGCCGCGCTGGTGCAGACGGATATCAAACGTGTTCTTGCCTACTCCACCATGAGCCAGATTGGTTATATGTTCCTGGCGCTCGGTGTGCAGGCGTGGGATGCGGCGATTTTCCACCTGATGACCCATGCATTCTTCAAAGCCCTGTTATTCCTGGCCTCCGGCTCGGTGATCCTGGCCTGCCACCACGAGCAGAACATCTTTAAGATGGGCGGACTGCGGAAAAAAATTCCGTTTGTCTATCTCTGCTTCCTGGTGGGCGGTGCCGCACTGGCCGCACTGCCGCTCATCACCGCCGGTTTCTACAGTAAAGATGAAATCCTGTGGGGTGCGGTGGTTCAGGGTCAGAACCCGCTGTTTATCGCCGGTCTGGTCGGTGCCTTTATGACATCGCTCTATACCTTCCGGATGATTTTCATCGTGTTCCACGGCAAAGAGCATACACAGGCGCATGCGGTGAAAGGCTTTACCCATACTTTCCCGTTACTGGTGCTGATGGTGCTCTCCACTGCCGCCGGTGCCTTTATCCCGCAACCGCTGCACGGCGTGTTCCCGGCGGAAACCCTTACCGGTTCTGCTGACGGCAAACTGACTACCGAAATTATTTCCGGTGTGGTTGCTGTGGCGGGGATTGTGCTGGCCGCAATGCTCTGGCTGGGCCGTCGTACGCTGGTGACAGCGGTTGCGAATTCCGCGCCGGGACGCTTCTTCTCGGCCTGGTGGTTCCGCGCATGGGGCTTTGATGACCTGTATGATGCGATTTTTGTTAAGCCGTTTAAAGCGGTGGGCTGGTTGCTGCAGAGTGACCCGCTGAACAGCCTGATGAATCTGCCTGCGCTGTTTGCCCGCTGGAGTAACAAAGGACTGAGCCTGAGTGAAAACGGACAGGTCCGCTGGTATATCGCCTCTATGGGGCTGGGTGCAGTGCTAGTTCTCGCTCTGCTGTTTTTGGTTTAAATAAGGGACACATTGCGCCATGCTATTACCCTGGCTGATTTTACTTCCCTTCATCGGCGGCCTGCTGTGCTGGCAGGCTGAGCGCTTCGGCACAAAGCTGCCGCGCTGGATCGCGCTGCTGGCGATGGGGATCACGTTATTTCTTTCTCTGTATCTGTGGATGCAGGGGAACTACAGCTTAGTTAACCCGAAAGGCGTTCCGGACTGGCAGGAGCAGTATTTCCTGGAGTGGATCCCGCGTTTCGGTATCAATATTCATCTGGCTCTGGATGGTCTGTCGCTGCTGATGGTGGTGCTGACCGCGCTGCTCGGCCTGCTGGCTATCCTCTGTTCCTGGGGTGAAAACCAGCCGTATCAGGGCTTCTTCCATCTGAACCTGCTGTGGATCCTCGGCGGTGTGATGGGCGTGTTCCTGGCGATGGATCTTTTCCTGTTCTTCTTCTTCTGGGAAATGATGCTGGTGCCGATGTACTTCCTGATCGCACTGTGGGGACACAGTGGTTCCGACGGCAAAACCCGTATCGGGGCGGCAACCAAGTTCTTCATCTACACCCAGGCGAGTGGTCTGGTGATGCTGATTGCCATTATGGCACTGGCGATTGTTCATCATAACGCCACCGGCCAGTGGAGCTTCGCGTATGAAGATCTGCTGAACACGCCGATGAGTTACGGTGTGCAGTATATGCTGATGCTGGGCTTCTTTATCGCGTTTGCGGTCAAGATGCCGGTGGTTCCGCTGCACGGCTGGCTGCCGGATGCACACAGTCAGGCGCCGACAGCAGGTTCTGTCGACCTGGCGGGTATTCTGCTGAAAACCGCTGCTTATGGTCTGCTGCGTTTCAGTCTGCCGCTGTTCCCGGAAGCCTCTGCGGACTTCACACCAATCGCCATGTGGCTGGGTGTCGTCGGTATCTTCTACGGCGCGTGGATGGCGTTCAAACAGACGGATATCAAGCGTCTGATCGCCTACACCAGCGTGTCGCATATGGGCTTTGTGCTGATTGCGATTTACTCGGCGAGTATGCTGGCGTATCAGGGTGCGGTGGTGCAGATGATTGCACACGGTCTGTCGGCGGCGGGTCTGTTTATTCTGTGCGGTCAGTTATATGAGCGCCTCGGCACCCGTGATATGCGTCAGATGGGCGGTCTGTGGAAGCGGATTAAATTCCTGCCGGCACTGTCACTGTTCTTTGCGGTGGCAACGCTCGGGATGCCGGGTACGGGTAACTTCGTCGGTGAATTCATGATCCTGTTCGGCAGCTTCGGCAGCTACACCCTGATCACTGTGATTTCCTCTGCGGGTCTGGTGTTTGCTTCCGTTTACGCGCTGTGGATGATGCAGCAGGCGTATTACGGTGCACCGAAGTCTGAAGAGCCAATCGCGGGCATGAATCTGCGTGAATTTTCCATCGTGATGCTGCTGGTGGTCTTACTGGTGATTCTGGGTGTTTACCCGCAGCCGGTGCTGGATACCTCGTCAGCGGCGATGGCAAACATTCAGCAGTGGTACACTGCTTCAATTTCAAATACAGGGTTGTAACGCGCCATGACAATAACTCCTCAACAACTGATCGCACTCTCACCACTGCTGATTATCGGGTTGACAGTGGTGGTTGTGATGCTGTCCATTGCGTGGCGACGCGATCACTTTATTAATGCCACACTGACCGTCGTTGGTCTGAACCTCGCGCTGCTGTCTCTGTACTTTGTCGGACAGCAGCCGGCGATGGATGTGACACCGCTGGTGCACATCGACGGCTACAGCATGTTTTACACCGGGCTTATCCTGATCTCGTCACTGGCCACCACGACCTTTGCGTATTCGTGGCTGGAGACCTATCCGGATAACAAAGAAGAGTTCTATCTGCTGGTACTGATTGCCACACTCGGCGGCATCCTGCTGTCGGGCGCGGATCACCTGGCATCCTTCTTTATCGGGATTGAACTGCTGACACTGCCGCTGTTCGGGTTGATCGGCTATGCCTTCCGCCAGAAGCGTTCGCTGGAAGCGTCCATCAAATATATGCTGATGTCAGCGGCGGCTTCGTCCTTCCTGCTGTTCGGGATGGCGCTGCTGTACGCGGAATCCGGTGACTTATCTTTTCAGGGCTTAGGCCGCAGCCTGGCGGACAGTCAGATCCATCAGCCGCTGGTTCTGACCGGACTGGGGATGATGATTGTCGGTATCGGCTTTAAACTGTCCCTGTTCCCGTTCCAGTTATGGACACCGGATGTGTATCAGGGTGCTCCGGCACCGGTCTCCACCTTCCTGGCAACCGCCAGCAAGATCGGGATTTTCGCTGCGGTGCTGCGCCTGCTGGTACTCGCGCCGATGGCGGATTCCGGGACATTGCAGACCGTTCTGACGGTGATTGCGATTGCCTCAATCCTGTTCGGTAACCTGATGGCGATCACCCAGAACAGCATCAAGCGTATGCTGGGTTACTCTTCGATCGCACACCTCGGTTATCTGCTGGTGGCCTTTATCGCGGTGAATGATCCGAAACTGGCAGAAGAGACAGCGGGTATCTACCTGGCGGGTTATCTGTTTGCCAGCCTCGGTGCGTTCGGTGTGGTCAGTCTGATGTCCAGTCCGTACACCGGGCCGGATGCGGATTCCCTGCATGCCTATCGCGGCCTGTTCTGGCGTAAGCCGGTTCTGGCTGCGGTCATGACCGTAATGATGCTGTCACTGGCCGGGATCCCGATGACGTTCGGCTTTATCGGTAAGTTCTTCGTGGTGGCGACCGCCGTGAATGCGGAACTGTGGTGGCTGACAGCCGCTGTGGTACTCGGCAGTGCAATCGGTCTGTATTACTACCTGCGTATGATGATCAGCCTCTATATCCGCGGTTCGGAATCTCCGGCCCGTATGGCACCATCCAACTGGGCGATGAGTGCAGGCGGTATTGTGGTTCTGCTCTCCGCGATTATCGTGGTCGTGCTCGGTATCTGGCCGCAGCCGTTTATTACACTGACCGGATTCGCAGTTCTGAGTTACTGATATTTGTACTGAGAAAAACCGGGCTGATTTCAGCCCGGTTTTTTTATGCCATACCGATAAAGATCGAAAAATAGCGGCGGTGCGCCAGAATAAGGCTATCGAGCCCGGGAAGAGGGACATTCTGGCTTAAATAAGGCTCATACTGACTGACACTTTGCAGCCAGTGCAATAATACCGTACTGATCCGGTTGTTAAATTCCCGCAGCTCAGGCAGTAACACCTGCGCATTACTGACTTCCTGCATCTGATCCTGCATGTGTTTCAGGTCTTTTTTCAGATTACGGATAATTTTACTGAGATCATAGATCCGTTGACTGACTGTTGTTCTGGTATCGACCAGCTGAGCATAGCTCAGCCCCTCTGTCAGAGTATTTACTACAGCGGAAATAACACGCTGGAGTTCATTGAGAATAAATCGTTCGGAAGAGGACAACTCTACATCCTTCAGTTGTTCAGCGGTTGGCAGTGTGGTTGTACCGAAGATTGACTGAAATCCGCGCTGATGAATAATCTCTTCTGACTGAATAATTACAGCCAGTTTTTCCTCCCAATACAATTTATCACAGGTAAATTTTTCAATATCCGGCAGTGCCATGGTGATCGTTTTGTCCAGATAGGACTGCTGATGTAATAATCCGCCCTGCAGTAACGGGAGCGCGGTAGTATCATATTCAGTATTAAACTGAGTATTAATCGTATTCACAGAATGATAGATGGTATTAATCTGACTGAGCAAAAACCCGTAAATTTGTTTTTCATGAGGTAGTGAAAAAGAATTAGCTTCGGTATCCGAAGAGAGGGCATTAAATAGAACATCCGGATCTAAACTATGCAGCTGAGAATAAATGGTTGCGGATTCTGATGAAATAATATTCAGCATCCGTGTCTGCCATTTTTTAATATCACGGAGCTGAGCATGCAGATCAGCGGTAGGTAATGACAATGCTTCAATATTCTTACTGATATCATTAATTTTAGCTTTAATATGTGCCAGGGTAATGTTTTCAGGATTGATGTCAGAATATATCATAATAATCTCCTTCATTATGCTGCCAGATTAGCGGTATCAAAAATAGCGACGAGTTCTTTTGCATAGCCACGAACACGCTGCCAGGGAAGTGTGATTTTTTTCAGATGCAAAGAAAATTGTAAGAGGCTGTATGCATCATTTATCTGCATAAAGGTATTCAGGGATTCAGTAATTTCTGTCAGCATGACCTGCCACATGAAATCGAGATGATCGACGGCAACATGAGCATCAGTAAAATAACCGTCCAGTGTGCTCAGTTCTTTATCCAGTCTGATAATCAGCTGTTGTATAGCTTGCCGGGAAATAACCTGTTCTTCCAGCTCTGCTACTTCTTCCAGTAATTTATTTTTACGGCGGCGTACCTGTTCGGCGCGGTAACCAAAAATACCCCCTGTGATAATCAGCCCGATAATACCGCCGACCAGACCGGAGAATGAGAGCTTCACAAACTGGCTGTACTCGCGCTTCAGAATTTCAATCTCTTCATTTCTGACCCGTATCTCAGACTGCAGTTCGCGGGTGGTGTCACCATCCCGGTTTTTTAATAATATTTTTTGTTTACGTTTGACTTCATAAATCAGAGACGGAATTTCATTCCCGGATTCATCTGTTCCGCCGGTTAATTCCAGCCGGAAGCGGGAAATGATATTTTTTACCTGCTGTGTTTTTTGCCGTTCTTCCGTAATATCGTCTTTCATGGCAGATAATATTTTTGTCAGTTCTCCGGAAATAACGTTGTCCTGCCTCCTGTAAGTGATATCTTTTAATTTATCCGCGGTTGCATCCTGTAATAAAACTTCAGCCCGGCGGATCACCGGCATTTCATTGATGGCATTCAGAATATAGTTACCGGTTGCCGTAATAGCGGCACCGGCAATTTCAAGATCAATCGCCTGTTGTTTTGTCATGGATTCAACATGCTCCCAGCTCAGAGCATGCTGATGAATATGGACAAATAAATGCTGAATATTATGAGGCTCAAAACCGGGCAGCTCTGTATCTCTGTATCCGATAAACTCAATAACATCTTCTGTTTCCCGGGGAAGGGTCATTCCGTAGTGAATATAACGTTTGATATGAACCAGATCATTATGTGTGAATATACCCGCAGGCCGGAAAGTATCGTCTTCTTCATTCAGAAGTAACTTTAACGTGGCGGGGGCAATTTCATCCGCTGTAATAATCCGGTCAACCGGCATGGTTTGTGTGTGCATAAATATCTCCCTGTAATGAGATACGTAACTCTGTGGTGAATGGGGCCGAAGCAGAATCGGTTTCCGCATTAATTGTTCAAAATGCACAACGGTGACAAGGATAAAAAAGAAGGATGGTTTTAATAATTTTTATCTCACCGTATAATCACAGAGACCCGCGCATTTTGCATATCCGGAGCAAGCAGTGACTCTTTTTTCTGATTTTATTTCTCAGGTCTGTACTGAAATAACGCATAACAAAAATAAACCCGATGGTATTTATCAGTACGCGGTGACTCTGTCGCCATTACTGGCAGCGGTATTACCCCCGTCAGCGCTGACCGGCTGGCTGAATGCGCAGACCTGCTGGCCGCAATTCTACTGGCAGCACCGCGACGGTACAGAAACAGCGGCAGTGTGCGGGGAAGTGTGTCGCTTCACGCATATCAGTGATGCTCAGGCGCTGCTGGATACCTTACCGGCACAGAGTCAAATCCGGATCTGGGGGCTGAACAGCTGGCAGTTTGATACCCCGTCTCCGCCACAGGGTACCGGCGGCAGTTATCTGTTTGTTCCCCGTGCCGAACTGCGGATATCCGGCAGTGAAACACACTTTCTGGTCAATATTGACAGCCGCCGCCCGGCGGAAGAGACCACAGAATTTCTGCGTTCGCTGGTCTGGCAGACAGAAATTCCGGCATTGAACAGCACGGTTATCAGTGCGCGGCATCAGCCGGATGAAGCGGGCTGGACACAGCTGGTGACGGATGCGGTGACAGCCATTACCGGCGGAGAAATGGAAAAAGTAGTGACGGCCCGTAAAACCGCACTGGAACTCTCCGCGCCGGTCTCTCCGGCGGCATTTATGCAGGCCAGTTGTGACTGCAATCACCGCTGTTTTCACTATATGCTTGCCACCGGACCAAATACTGCGTTTGTGGCTTCACCGCCGGAACGCCTCTATTTCAGGGCCGGAGCTCAGTTGTCTACCGAAGCGCTGGCGGGAACAGTGGCAAACTATCCGGAAGATGACCGCGCGGCACAAGCGGCGCAATGGCTTCTGGCTGATAAAAAGAATGTGCATGAAAACAGTGTGGTGGTTGATGATATTTGTCAGCGCCTGCAGGGGGCAGTCAGTGCGCTGGATGTGAGTGCAGCGGCGGTGATCCGCCTGCGCAAAGTGCAGCATCTTTACCGTGTTATTTCTGCCACGTTATATGCCCCCCGTGACAGTGATTGTTTACAGCGTCTGCAGCCGACGGCCGCCGTTGCCGGTCTGCCGCGCAGTGCCGCGCTGGCCTTTTTACGGGATAACGAACCGTTTGACCGTGACTGGTATGCGGGCAGCGGCGGTTATTGCAGCCCGTCCCGCAGTGAATTTGCGGTGTCGCTGCGCTGTGCGAAAATCAGCGGCAGCCGGGTGGATTTGTATGCCGGAGCAGGCATTGTTGCCGGTTCGGATCCGCAGGCAGAGTGGTGTGAAATTGAAAATAAAGCCGCGGGTCTGAGAACACTGCTGGAGAGCGACGCTCACTGATTGTGCAATTTTCTGCTTGCCGGGGCAGAAACCGTGAAATAATCCACCGGTTTATTGAACTACATTAAGGTATTTCCTGAGTCAATCCGTAGACTACGGAGAACTACAGGTCAGGAAAGGTGAGCTATGTCAAACAGTGCATTGAACCGCCGCTGGGCGGAAGTGATTTTGGAGGCGCTGAGCCGTCACGGGCTGCGTCATATCTGTATCGCCCCGGGATCCCGGTCAACACCGCTGACACTGGCTGCTGCCGCCGATGACAAATTTATCTGTCACACCCATTTTGATGAGCGCGGACTCGCGCATCTGGCGCTGGGACTGGCGAAAAGCACCCGGCTGCCGGTGGCGGTGATTGTCACCTCCGGTACGGCGGTGGCAAATCTTTATCCGGCACTGATTGAGGCCGGACTGACCGGCGAACGCCTCGTTTTTCTGACCGCCGACCGCCCGCCGGAACTGATTGACTGCGGTGCAAACCAGGCTATCCGCCAGCCCGGTATTTTTTCTTCTCATCCGTTTGCCGCACTGGCATTGCCGCGTCCGGTTTTTGATATCCCGGCGTCCTGGCTGGTCTCTTCCCTCGATGACATCATGAACCGCCTGCAGCACGGCGCAGCGCATATTAACTGTCCGTTTGCCGAACCGCTGTATGACGATGACGGACAGACCGGCAAAGAATGGCAGGCACAACTCGGCAACTGGTGGCAGAGTGATAAACCCTGGTTGCAGCAGACCCGTTGTACATCGGTGATCAGCGTGGATGACTGGTTCTTCTGGCGGCAGAAAAAAGGTGTGATTATTGCCGGACGTATGCAGGCCGCTGAAGGTAAACAGTTGCGCCAGTGGGCTGAATGTCTCGGCTGGCCGCTGATCAGTGATGTGCTTTCCCAGACCGGGCAACTGCTGCCGCATGCGGATCTCTGGCTGGCATCCCCGCGTTACCGCGAAGTACTGGCTCAGGCGGATGTGGTGATCCAGTTCGGCTCAAGCCTGACCGGTAAACGGCTTTTACAGTGGCAGGCTGCCTGCATGCCGCCGGAATACTGGATTGTGGATACCATCCCGGGACGGCTGGATCCGGCAAATCACCGGGGCCGCAAATTTGAATGCAGTGTCAGCGAATGGCTGGATGACCATCCGGCACAAACCCGCACACCGTGGGCTCCGCAACTGGCGGAATGGACGCGGGCACTGAACACGCATGTTACAGAAACCCTGGGCGATGGCTGGGGCGAGGCGCAGATTGCCTGCCGCCTGCCGGAACTGCTGCCGCCGCAGGGCATTTTATTTGCCGGTAACAGCCTGATTGTCCGGCTGATTGATGCGTTTGCTCAACTGCCGTGCGGTTATCCTGTGTACAGCAACCGGGGCGCGAGCGGTATCGACGGCCTGATTTCCACGGCGGCCGGTGTTCAGCGCGGCAGTGCCAAACCGGCACTTGCTGTCGTCGGGGATATCTCCGCGCTGTATGATCTCAACAGCCTGGCACTGCTGCGTTATACCTCCGGGCCGTTTGTTCTGCTGATCGTCAACAACAATGGCGGACAAATCTTTTCCATGCTGCCGACACCGGAACAGGAGCGTCAGCGCTTTTACTGTATGCCGCAGTCGGTCAGTTTTGCCGGTGCCGCGCAGATGTTCGGCCTCAGCTACAGTGCCCCGCAGGACTGGCCGTCACTGAAAGCCGCCGTCAGCAAAGCCTGGTCACAGCACTCTGCTACCGTGATTGAGGTGGTGACAAACGGCGACGAGGGCGCAAAATACCTTCAGCAGCTGGTCCGTGAGGCAGCACAATGACGGTTCTGGCCGCACAGCGCTGTTATGCGGACAGGCCCGGTCCGTGGCTGGTCTGGCTGCACGGTCTGTGGGGAAATAAAGAAGAGTGGCTGACGGCAGCAGCAGAAGCCGGAAATTATCCCTCATTACTGATTGATTTGCCGGGTCACGGCGGCTCACAATCCGTCCGCGCAAAAAATTTTCCGCATGTCAGTCAGCTGATTGCTGATACCCTGGCCGCACATCAGGCAGACGATTACTGGCTGATTGGCTACTCTCTCGGCGGGCGGCTGGCGATGTATCACGCTGCATACGGTGAGCGGGCAGGGTTGCGCGGGCTGATTATTGAAGCCGGCAACCCCGGGCTTGCCACACTCGATGAGCGCAATGCCCGGCTGCTGCATGATAACCGCTGGGCACAACAGTTACGTGAACGTCCGCTGGCATCGGTGCTGTATGACTGGTATCGTCAGGGCGTTTTTGCTGATCTCAACGAGGTTCAGCGACAGCAGCGGGTAGAGCAGCATCTGCATCATAATGCTTTTGCGATCGCGGATATGCTGTCGGACACCTCGCTCGGGCATCAGCCGCAGCTGGCGGAGAAACTGCATGCCCTGAATCTGCCGCTGCTCTATCTCTGCGGTGAGCGGGACAGCAAATTCCGCGCCATTGCAGAGGCACACCATTTTCCGTTACGGACTATCCAATATGCCGGGCATAACACCCATCAGGCAAATCCCGCTGCGTTTGCGGAGACAGTCCGGACATTTTTATCATTACATTCTGTTTAAGGAACTCACCGCTATGATGTATCCGAGCGAAGAAAAGCTCTCTGCCCCGGTTGAATGGGTCGACTGCACCGGCGATTATCAGGATATTCTGTTTCATAAATCAAAAGACGGTATCGCCAAAATCACCATTAACCGTCCGCAGGTGCGCAACGCGTTCCGTCCGTTAACAGTGAAAGAGATGATCAGTGCGCTGGCGAATGCCCGTTATGATGACGGCATCGGTACCATTATTTTTACCGGACAGGGCGAAAAAGCCTTCTGTGCGGGCGGTGACCAGAAAATCCGCGGTGACTACGGCGGCTACCGTGATGACAGCGGCACACATCATCTGAATGTGCTCGATTTACAGCGTGATATCCGTACCTGTCCGAAGCCGGTGGTGGCGATGGTGGCGGGGTATGCTATCGGCGGCGGCCATGTGCTGCACATGATTTGCGACCTGACCATTGCGGCGGATAATGCGGTATTCGGTCAGACCGGGCCGAAAGTCGGTTCATTTGACGGCGGCTGGGGCGCTTCTTATATGGCGCGGATTGTCGGCCAGAAGAAAGCCCGTGAAATCTGGTTCCTGTGCCGTCAGTACAATGCACAGGAAGCGCTGGATATGGGACTGGTCAACACCGTGGTGCCTTACGCGGATCTGGAAAAAGAAACCGTGCGCTGGTGCCGTGAGATGCTGGAAAACAGCCCGATGGCGCTGCGCTGCCTGAAAGCGGCACTCAATGCGGATTGTGACGGCCAGTCCGGTCTGCAGGAGCTGGCGGGTAATGCCACCATGCTGTTCTACATGACCGAAGAAGGTCAGGAAGGGCGTAATGCATTCAACGAAAAACGCTCACCGGATTTCTCTAAATTCAAACGTAACCCGTAATGCGCCACGCTACACTGTACAGTTTCAGCCTGCCGATGGAGGCAGGCGTTATTCTGCGTAATCAGCGCCTGAAAACCCGTGACGGACTGCTGGTCTGTCTGCGGGAAGATGACCGCGAAGGATGGGGGGAAATCTCCCCGCTGCCGGAATTCAGCCGAGAAACCCTCACTGAAGCACAACAGGCGGCGGAAGCGTGGATTGCGGCCTGGTGTCAGCGCAGCAATCCGGCGGAAAGCCCGCTGCCGTCAGTCGCATTCGGGCTGAGCTGCGCACTTGCTGAGCTGGATGATACGCTGCCGCAGACTCTCAATACCCGCAAAGCACCGCTCTGTACCGGTGACCCGGATGATCTGATCCTTGCGCTCGATGCCATGGAAGGTGAGAAAATCGCTAAAGTGAAAGTCGGGCTGTATGAGGCGGTTCGTGACGGTATGGTGGTCAATTTACTGCTGGAGGCGGTGCCGGATCTGCGTCTGCGCCTGGATGCCAACCGCAGCTGGACCCGTACCAAAGCGGATGGTTTCGCGAAATATGTGGCACCGGAGCACCGCACCCGGATTGATTTTCTCGAAGAGCCGTGCAAAACGCCGGAAGAATCCCTGTGTTATGCGCAGGATACCGGTATTGCTATCGCCTGGGATGAATCTGTCCGTGAACCGGGCTTTACGGTAACAGCACAGCCCGGCGTGGCAGCGATTGTGATCAAACCCACGCTGACGGGCAGTATCGCCCGCTGCCGTGAACTGATCACAGCGGCGCACCGCGAAGGGTTGCAGGCGGTGATCAGCTCCTCGGTGGAGAGCAGTTTCGGCCTGACACAACTGGCCCGTCTTGCCGGATGGCTGACGCCGGATACCCTGCCGGGGCTGGATACGCTCTCCCTGATGCAGTCACAGCTGGTGCGTCCGTGGCCGGGCAGTACACTGACACTGATAACCGCAGATCAATTAACTCAGACAGGACAATGGTAATGACGGCAGCACAATGGCCGTGGGTTGCGCATGCTCAGCAGACACCGGATAAAACTGCGCTGCGCTGTGCGGACTCATCGCTGACATGGACAGAACTGGCAGTTCTCGCGGATGCCCGCGCCGCCGGGTTTTATCAGCAGGGATTGCGGGAAAGTAACTGCGTGGTGCTGCGCGGCAAAAACAGCACAGAGCTGGTAATCGATTTTCTGGCGCTGCTGCGCTGCGGGGCAGTGATTCTGATACTCAATCCCGCATTACCGCGCGGGTTACAGGCAGAACTGGTCGCGTCTCTCGATGCGGATTATGTGTGTGACCGGAGCGACGGTACAATCGCGCTGCCGCTGAAAACACTGGATCCGTCTGTGACCGGCATGGCTCCGCCGGACGTGATCCCGCATCCGAAACGGCTGGCAACGCTGATACTGACCTCCGGATCCACCGGGTTACCGAAAGCCATTGCCCACCGTCCGGTCGCACATCTGGCTGCGGCGCAGGGCGTGGTTTCACTGCTGGACTATCAGGCAGATGACAGCTGGCTGTTATCACTGCCGCTGTGTCATGTTTCCGGACAGGGGATTCTCTGGCGCTGGCTGCTGCAGGGCGGGGAAATGGTTCTCAGGGCGGAGGGGGAAACGCTGGCGGAATCGCTGCGCGGATGTACTCATGCTTCTCTGGTACCAACACAGCTCTGGCGTCTGCTGCAGTCACCGGACACACTACCGCCGCTGCGGGATGTTCTGCTCGGTGGTGCGGCTATCCCTGTTGCGCTGACGGAAGCAGCGGAAGCCCGCGGGATCCGCTGCTGGTGCGGCTACGGTATGACCGAATTTGCCTCAACTGTCTGTGCCAAACGGGCGGACGGCAAACCGGGTGTCGGACATCCGCTGCACGGCAAAGATATCCGCCTGGATGAACAACAGCAAATCCTGGTTAAAGGTGACAGTTTTGCCGCCGGTGTCTGGCTGAATGGTGCACTGCATACACTGCCGTCCCATGACGGCTGGTATCCGACCCGCGACAAAGGCCATATGCAGGACGGTGAGCTGGTGATCGACGGCCGGCTGGATAATCTTTTCTGCTGCGGTGGTGAGAATGTGCAGCCGGAAGTGACAGAAAAGCAGCTTATGTACTATCCGCTGATCACGGAGTGTCTGGTGGTACCGGTCAGCAGCGAGGAGTTTGGTGCTGTACCGGTGTATCTGATCCGTGATTATGATGACTGGACAGACGAACAGCGTCAGCATTTCAGTGACTGGTGCCTGGCGGAACTGCCTGCATTTATGCGCCCGGCGGCCTGCTATGCATTACCGGAAGCGGATGCGGCCGGTGGTATCAAACGCACCCGCGCACCGCTGATTCAGATGGCACAGGAGCGTTTTCACGCCAACTGAATGCATATAAAAAAACCGCTGCGGTCACGGACTGCAGCGGTTTTGTCAGGTTATCACACGATTATTTTTTCAGTTTCGCGATTGCGGCTTCCACACCGGCACCGTATTCCGGATGCACCTGTTTAAACAGTGCTATCTGGCGGGCTTGTGTTTCTTCGGCTGCCTGCACCAGTTCACCGGCGATACGGGCAAACATACGCTGATGCTCGGCGTCGCTGAGTAATTCATACAGCGCACGCGGCTGGCTGAAATAATCGGTATCTTCGCGGTGGTTCCAGTGGTCAGCGGCACCGTCCACAGACAGCGGCGGCTCGCTGAAATCCGGCTGTTCCTGAAAGAGACCGGCACTGTTCGGCTCATACGTTTCCGCATTACCGCTGTTACCGTCAATACGCATTGCGCCGTCACGGTGATAGTTGTGGAACGGGCAGCGTGGTTTATTGACCGGGATCTGATGGTGATTGACCCCTAAACGGTAGCGGTGAGCATCGCCGTAGGAGAACAGACGGCCCTGCAACATTTTATCCGGTGAGAAACCAATGCCGGGAACCACGTTGGCCGGGCTGAATGCCGCCTGTTCCACATCGGAGAAATAGTTTTCAGGGTTACGGTTCAGCTCGAAATAACCGACATCCATCAGCGGATAATCCGCATGCGGCCATACTTTGGTCAGATCAAACGGGTTATACGGTACTTTTGCCGCGTCAGTTTCCGGCATTACCTGAATTTGCAGGTTCCAGCGCGGATAATCGCCTTTCTCGATCGCATTGAACAGATCACGCTGTGAACTTTCACGATCTTTCCCGATTAACTGCTCTGCTTCATCATCCATCAGGTTGGCAATACCCTGCTGGCAGCGGAAATGGAATTTCACCCAGAAACGCTCATTATTGCCGTTGATAAAGCTGTAAGTATGGCTGCCGAAGCCGTGCATATGGCGGAAGCTCTGCGGCAGACCACGGTCACTGACATCGATGGTCAGCTGGTGGAGGGATTCAGGCAGATGAGAGAAGAAATCCCACTTATAAGCCATATTGCGCAGGTTGGTGCGCGGGTCACGTTTCACCACGTGGTTCAGATCCGGGAATTTCAGCGGGTCACGCAGGTAGAACACCGGCGTGTTGTTACCGACCATATCCCAGTTACCTTCCTCGGTATAAAATTTCAGGGCAAAGCCGCGGATGTCGCGCTCTGCATCTGCCGCGCCGCGCTCACCGGCCACGGTGGAGAAGCGGGCAAACATATCGGTTTTTTTACCGACCTGAGAGAAAATTTTTGCGCGGGTAAAACGGGTAATATCATGGGTTACTGTAAATGTACCGAACGCACCGGAGCCTTTGGCGTGCATACGGCGCTCAGGGATCACTTCGCGGTCAAAATGCGCCAGTTTTTCCAGAAACCACACATCCTGTAACAGCATCGGGCCGCGTTTTCCGGCAGTCATGACATTGTTGTTATCAACGACGGGTGCGCCCGCAGCCGTTGTTAATCCTTTCTTTTTCATCACATATCTCCAGTCGGTAAAGGAAAAAAGACACTGATTGCAGAAATTGGCGCGATGTGCAAAATCAGCATGGTAAGTCATAAATTGCACTGAGCATTGTTGTTTTTATCTGTATTTATAACTTGGTATAAAATATAGCACTGTCATAAAAAGAATGTGTCGATTTGATGGATTGGTGTGACCTATTGATGGCGGATATAGATAACTTTACATAAAAATCAGAATATTAACTTTCAAACGGTGACAGTTTCGGGGAAAATGCCCGAAACCCTGTCTGAATTTATGTGGTGGCAAAAATGAAAAAATATAAAGCAGCTGTGGCTGCAACACTGATGCTTGCGGCAGGTGCTGCAAACGCAATCTCTATGGATGTTGAAGCCGGTAAGAAATTTACTGATATCAATGTGGGCTTAGGTGACCCGTACTCCGGTCTGTCATTTGACGGTAACTGGGCGCGCAGTGATCACCAGGGGCAGTTAGGCGGCGCGCGTGCCAAATTTGCTTTCCCGCTGGGCCCGGTTTCCGCGAGTGTCGGCGGTAAAGCGGTTTACATCGACCCTGAAGTGGGTAAGAAAGGTATGGCCGTGGCTCCGGGTGTCGGTGTGGCATGGAGCATTCTGCCGTCAGTACGTGTTTACGGTGAGTTTTACGGTGCGCCGTCAGGCCTGACTTCCGGTAACGACTCTTATAAAGAAGCGGATGTCGGTGCAAACTGGACAGTATTTGCCCCGCTGAATGTCAAAGCCGGTTACCGTAAGATTGAAGTTGAATCCAACAGCGGTCATGAAAACCGTATTGCGGATGGCGCTTATCTGGGCGCGGGTCTGAGTTTCTGATCCCCGTTTTGCAGACAAAAAAACCCGTTCACTGAACGGGTTTTTTTATACAGAAATCGTGTCATCAGGCGTGACGTTCACCGATTGGTAAAATTGTCCGGCCATACTGTTCATTCAGAACTTCAGCCATTGCCAGATAAAATGCAGTCGCACCACATAAAATACCTTCATAACCGGCAAATTTCAGTAATGCGGCATTACCGGTAGCATTACCGATAACGAGCAGGGCAAATAAAATCACCAGTAAAAAGAAAACCGCGCGCAGTGTCAGGTTTGCTTTCAGTGTGGCAATAAACATAAAGAACGAGAAAATACCCCACAGTGCCAGATAGACAGCCAGGAATTCATGACTGGTTGCTTCACCGAATCCCATTGACGGCATCAGCAGTATGCCGACCAGACTTATCCAGAAAAAGCCATACGACGTAAAGGCAGTCGCACCGAACGTATTTCCTTTCTTAAATTCAAAAATACCCGCGATGACCTGCGCAATACCACCGTAGAAAATCCCCATGCTCAGAATAACAGAAGCCATCGGGAAGAATCCGGCGTTGTGGACATTCAGCAGGATAGTCGTCATACCAAATCCCAGTAAGCCCAGCGGGCCTGGATTCGCAATACGGTCAGAGCTCATAGAACCTCAATCAGATAAATAAAGGAGAGACACACTATTCAAAGGCGCGGATGATAAGGGGAAATGTACAGAAATACAACTATAAAAAACTGATTTTTGCAGGGTAAATGTTAAATATTAATATATTGTAAAACAAGATGTCTTGTTTACGGCAGATTTGTTTAAAAATATGGCAGATCGGGTGTGTTTACCCGCTGTTCAGAATAACCTGTTTTTTTGACCGGTAATAAGTGTATTCAAATTATGATTAGGCGTAATTACGATGAAATATTTTATTATCTTATTTAAATAAGGAAATAAAAAATAATAGTATGGCTTAGCTGATTTATTACTGTTATTAATAAAAGAATGATTAACTAAAGTATCATAACTACGTATTAAACGAGTGGTATATATCGGTTAATACTTATATGCGTATATTGTGTAAATACCTTTATTTCCACACAAACGGTAAAGGAATAATGTGAATCACTGCCTGTTGAGGGAGTATTGAGATTTTATATGATTATAATAATCCATAAATGAGTATGGCGAAGTGATTTAATATATTTTATTTGCCGGGAAAAAGGACGTTATTTATGCGGGTAAAAATTTATAAATTTATGTATTTAAATAGCGAAAAAGCACATATCACATGATATAGTATTAACCAATAAACAACCGAAAAGTAACAATTCGTAGCAATGATAACACAAAATTAGTATAACTATTTGATAGTAGTTAATTTTCGCTGTTTTCAAAAAAATGTTCTCCGGAATAATATGTTTTTCTTTGAACATTAAACGTAATGTGACGATAATAAATCACAGGGAATTTTTAGATAATTCTTACCGGGGTGTCAGTCAACAGCAATTCCCTGATGTCTTAATTAAAGACGGAAAGGCAGTAGTTATATTAAAATAAATAGGCACAAATATGATTTCAGAACGAGTTAGCGACGCATATGTTTATGGCGAAATTTGCCAGGCAATCGGCAGAGCCGCTGTCCTTTTATGCAAAAGTGGCGAGCCGGTTACTAAAGAAGCCATTCAGGTGATGCTGGAAATATATTGGGAACAGCAGAATGATGACTTTATGAATGTCATCTATGAAAAAGCCATCAATGCACTGGACTGATTGTTATCAGCCATTATTCTCAATAAAGGAGAACTCAGCCGCATAATCCCTCCCTTTTTGTGGTTGCGGTTCTCTTTTGTTATTCCGTCTTTTCCTTGCCCGTCATATCCGCCGCCGTATTTGTCAGCGCGGCTACACACGGGTACCTGAAATAAATGCATTATGGCAGCAGCATGGCAGTTTTCTGACATGGGGGCGGCTGATGCTTTTTTGTCTGGTGATGACAGCGGGAATATTGTGGGTTTAAAACCTGTCAGAACAGAGAGAATAAAATAACCACCGGTAATGACATCGGCCAGGTGAGGGCTATCAGCAGGCAACTGAGCAGGCGGAAAAACGGGTTCGGATCTTTTGTCAGGAAAAAAGTCAGAATGAATGAAAGAAGACCACCTGTTGCGTAGATAGTCAGTAAAATCTGTGCAGAGGACATAACGGTTACATTAGTTAAACTGATGCGGGTAGTGTACCTCACCCCGCGTGATAAATCATGGCGGATCTGCTGCCGGCACCGGAATTTTTATGATTTTCCGTGCCGGCAGCGGTGTTTTACAGCCCGGCTGATAAGAAAATGCTCCCGTAAGGGAGCAAAAATAAAGAAAAATAACGAAGAAATGCACGATTATCTGTTCTGATAATAATGATTAATGACAAAATTACTACACGGTTATTCCTGTCTTTATGCTGAATGCCGGGTCGGATCACATTTTTAGTCGTCGTAATCAGATATAGCAGACAAAAAAATTGCCGGTCAGCTGACCGGCAAAAATATATTAAGAGCAATGTATACAATCCGGTATATAACAGATTATATAACGCTATGTTAGCGGAAACGGGTCTGTGGTGAAAGCTTTTTTTCACAGGAGTGTGTTACAGAGCAAAGTTTGGCCCGGAATCAGAGCCCGCCTGAGGTAAGCAGTGATCGGCAGGCTGACGGGCATCCCCGGTGTTGCTGCATGTTTCAGGTAATGAAAAAAGGTATATTATTTTGTAATAACCGACGTTTTTATTTCACAGTTTAATTTTTTATCTGAATTTTATTATTATCATTTCTGTTTTTCTCTGTGAGAACTTTAAATTATCCAATTCTGTAAAAATAACGATTAATTAAGAGGGATATTTTAATATTGATTTAATCATGTGTTTTAATATCAGAAAATAAAACAGAATAGGGCGCTAAATTGAAAGTATCAGTTAATGAATAAGAATATAAAATAAAAAAATTATAACATCATGAAAACAAAGGCGTTATGTGTGTTTTGGATAGATTTCATTGAGTTGATAGTTCGGATTAAACGCTGTATTAATGCGAAAAAGTAACGCTGATAAATAGAACAAAAAAAAGAAATAAAAAAATATACAGGGAAATATTTCTTATGGTAAAGTCGGGCTGATTCTTAATAAGAGGTGTCTTTTTTTTAAACAATCACTGTCAGATATGACAACACGGATACTACCTGTCATTCGTTAAGGGGCTTATTCGCCGCAAATCAGCACAGCAATATAAGAGGTATAACTTTGACCGATATAATTAATACATTAAACGGACTGCTCTGGAACCACCTGCTCATCTATTTATTACTGGGTATCGGACTGTACTTCACATTTCGTACCGGATTTATCCAATTCCGTCACTTCGGACACATGTTCAGCGTGCTAAAGCACAGTAAGAAATCGGATAAATCCGGCATCTCGCCGTTCCAGGCGCTTTGTACAAGCCTGGCCGCGCGGGTCGGTACCGGAAACCTGACCGGGGTGGCTATCGCCCTGACTGCCGGTGGCCCCGGTGCTATCTTCTGGATGTGGGTGGTCGCCCTGATCGGGATGGCAACATCCTTTATCGAAAGCACACTCGCACAGCTTTATAAAACACGGGACGACCAGGGAAATTATCGCGGCGGACCGGCATATTATATGGAACGCGGACTGAAAGCCCGCTGGATGGGCGTGTTGTTTTCTGTCTTCCTGATCATCGCGTTCGGGCTGGTCTTTAACGCGGTTCAGGCTAACTCGATTGCCCAGGCGTCCAAAATGGCCTTTGGTGCGGATGCCGGTTATGTCGGTGCCCTGCTGGTGGTTATCTGCGGCGTGATTATTTTCGGCGGTCTGCGCTCGATTGCCCGTGTGGCAGAGCTGGTGGTACCGGTGATGGCGGTTGCGTATCTTATCCTTGCTTTCTGGGTAATGGGGCATTACGCCGAGCGTCTGCCGGATGTCTTTATGCTGATAATAAAAAGTGCCTTTGGCTTACAGGAAGCCGTGTCCGGTGCTGTCGGTTACGGTGTGGCGCAGGCCATGATTAACGGCGTGCAGCGCGGTCTGTTCTCGAATGAGGCCGGTATGGGCTCCGCACCGAATGCAGCCGCATCTGCCGCACCGTTCCCGCCGCATCCGGTTTCTCAGGGATATGTGCAGATGCTGGGGGTCTTTATGGACACACTGGTTATCTGCAGTGCCACCGCGATGATTATTCTCTCCTCAGGTGTACTGGATAATCCGCCGGGCGATATCAACGGTATTGAGATCACACAGCTGGCGCTGAGCTCGGTTGTCGGCAGTTGGGGATCCACCTTTGTGGCGGTAGCTATCTTCTTCTTCGCCTTTACCTCCATTATTGCCAATTACGCTTATGCGGAGAGCAATATGGTGTTTCTCGAGCATAAACACACCAAAGGGTTGTTTGTGCTGCGTCTGGCGGCGCTGGGAATGGTGATGTTCGGGGCACTGTCAGAAATGCCGCTGGTCTGGAAAATGGCGGATTTCTCGATGGGGCTGATGGCGGTGACTAACCTGATTGCTATTCTGTTGTTATCCGGCGTTGCATTTAAGCTGGCGAAAGATTATAACCAACAGCGCAAAACGGGGAAATTACCGCAGTTTGATATCAACCTTTATCCTGAAATCCGTAAACAGGTCGAAGACGGCATCTGGGAAGAAGTACCGGAACCGCTGGTCGAACAAAAGGTTAACTGATGATGACACCCGCGTTTGCGGGTGTTTTTCTGTATGGGAGAGAATAATGGACAATCCCCGGCTGAAACGGGCGAGGATAACCCGGCGTGATGTGCTTTGAACGCGAGTGCATCACCACAGAATAGCGTTCTGTGGTAACTATCCATTAAATAATGAGATTTACCATGAAACAAAAGCATTGGTCCGTTTGCGAACGGCTGCATGAAACCGTCACAAACCCGAATATTCATATTAAAGGTACGCACAGTTATTACAGCGATTGCTGGGATAATGGCTTTGAAGCCTCTGTTGTCCGTTATTTACAGGGCGATGAAATCAGCCGCGACTGGCAGCTCAGCTGGAAAGTGGATGAGCTGTATATCGGGGATTATGTCTGTATCGGAGCAGAAGCCGTGATCCTGATGGGCGGCAATCATACACACCGCCATGACTGGTTCAGCCTCTATCCGTTTCCGGATATGATTGATGAGGCTTATACCGGTAAAGGGGATACCCGGATTGGTGATGGTGCCTGGATAGGCATGCGGGCCATGATTATGCCCGGTGTGACTATCGGGGAGGGCGCGGTGATTGCCGCGAACAGTGTGGTTGTCCGCGATGTCCCACCCTATGCTATCGTTGGCGGTAATCCGGCTGCCTTTATCCGCAGCCGGTTTGATGAAAGTACCATCCGCGAATTGCTGGCGCTGTCTCTTTATGACTGGCCGCAGGCGAAGTTTGATGCCCTGAAACCGCTGATTTGTTCGGCAGATCTTGCCGGGCTGAAAGCAGCGTCAGAACAGTATGACATAAGAGAAAAACTCACTCAGTCATAACTGACTTATTGAATACCCGCTGCGGCGGGTATTTTTTATCGTGCGTTTTCAGCCGCCTGTTGTTCCCGCTGACGGGCACGTTGCAGCGCCGGGCGCTTTTCCAGCTCGCCGGTGTAATGCACCAAATCCTCTGACAATACAAAGCCCAGCATCATTGCCCAGCGTGAGATATGAAATAAGAAGATATCTGCCACAGAAAAATCATCATTGCACAGCCATGTTTTTCCGCTGATCTCCTGCTCAATCACCTTAATTGCCCGCAGAAAATCCGCTTTTGCCGGTTCAATTGCCCCCGGCTGCCGCATAGCTTCCGGCAGAACCACGGCGTGTCTCAGTATGATCCAGAGCGGACCTTCCAGCTCCGAAATAATATAGGCAAGCCACTGATTTACGATGGCCTGTTTTTTCGGATCCTGCGGGTAAAAGCGGCCATTGCCGTAGGTTTGTGCCAGATAAATGCAGATAGCGGAGGATTCAAAAATAACCAGACCGTTATCAGACAGTGCCGGGACTTTCTGGTTTTTCCCGGGGACCTGCTTTTCAGCAGACATCACATCGGTAAAGTGACACTGATAATCAAGACCCAGCTCTTCTGCCATCCAGGTGGCGCGGATTGAGCGCGACTTCGGGTAGGTGTAAATATCCATTTTATTCTCCGTGTGAATAAAAAGCTGAAAAACATCATGATGATTCGCTTTCAGAGCATAGCACTGCCGCAGTGAAGTCGTCATAATACACGGCCGTGATATTATGTCCGTTGTGAATAATGCGGTCGTGATATTTCCGGGAAAGGGGCTGTACCGGCATTGTGCCGGATAACATTGTACAGGACAAAGAAAGATGTGGCGTAGTGTGTGTCTGGTGTGTGCGCTGATACTGACAGGATGCAGTAATCAGAGCCAGTATATTGATCGCGGTGAGTATATTGTTGATCAGCGAAGTATCAAAGAGCCGTGGCTATCCAAACCGAATAATTATCTGGTTTTCCATTATACCGCACTGAATGATGAGGCATCGCTGCGTGTGCTGACTGCCGGCGGGGTGAGTGTTCAGTATCTGGTGCCGACAATCCCTGCGGTACGTGACGGTAAACCGGTGGTATTGCAGTTGGTGCCGGAGGGCAATGAAGCCTGGCATGCGGGGAAAAGTCACTGGCGCGGGGAAAGCAGCCTGAATAAAAGCTCGATCGGCGTGGAAATTGTCAATCCGGGCACAGTGAAAATGTCTGTCGGGCAGCGCTGGGTGCCGTATCAGACTGCACAGATAGACCTGATTGTAAAACTGGCACAGGATGTGATAGCGCGGCATAACATTGCCCCGCAGAATGTGGTGGGGCACAGTGATATCGCGCCGCAGCGCAAACTGGACCCGGGCCCGATGTTCCCGTGGGAATATCTGGCAAAACGCGGGGTCGGCGCCTGGCCGGATGCTTCTGATGTGAAACGTTTTCTCGGTAACCGGCATCCGTCGGATAAAATCAGTGTCGGTGAATTACAGCAGGCACTGAAAAAATACGGCTATGAGATTCCGCTGACCGGTAAGGCTGACGGGAAAACCCGCAATGTGATTAAAGCGTTCCAGATGCATTTCCGCTCTCACAAGGTGAACGGGGAAGCGGATGCGGAAACCCTGGCACTGGTGAAAGCATTGCTGAAGAAATATAACTGACAACGTATCAGCGGCAGGAATAAAAAAGCCCGGTCAGATAACCGGGCTTTTGTGTTTACGCGGCCGCATCCGGCTGTGGTTTTGCCGGTCTCATATTGCCGGCAACAAATGAGATGATAAAGGCAATCACGCCCGGCAGTAACCAGCCGATCCCTTCCTTAAACAGCGGCATCCGGTGTAACACTGCCAGCACATTTTCACTGAGCAGACCGATGTTATTCAGGGTGTCGAACGCACTCATCACCACCAGCACCGCGACAGTAAAGCCGTAGGTAAAACGCGGATTACGCATTTTGCGGCGGGCAAACTGCAGGAACACCAGTGCAACGGTGGTCGGGTAGATCAGCAGCAGCACCGGAATGGTGACGCGCAGCAGTGTATCAAGGCCGAAGGTGGAGACAATGGTGGTCAGCAGTGTGGATACCACCACCCAGAAACGGTAGTCCAGACGCGGGTTGAATGTCGCGAAGAAATCCGCACAGGCACTGGTTACGCCGACAAAGGTGGTCATACTGGCGAGCAGCACGATACCGCACATCAGCCAGGTACCGAGCGCGCCGTAAAGGGCATCGACATAGCGGGAGAAAATCTGTCCGCCGTTGGTGGCGGTCTGTGAAACCGCATCACTGGTCGCACCCAGGTAGAACAGACAGATGTAGAGTGCAGCCAGCAGGCCGACCGCAATCAGCCCGGCTTTGATAGTGATAACCACCACGTCCTGCGGTGAGGTTATCCCGCGTGATGCCAGCGCGCGGGCAACAATACCGCCGAACGCCATTGCGGACAGCACATCCATGGTCTGATAACCATCGACAATACCGGAGAAGAACGCAAAATCCACATACTGATTGATCGGTTCATTAATCGGGGAGAGCGGGGTGCGCACCACGGCGATCCCCACGGCAACCAGCAGGAACAGCAGGGCCGGGGTCATAAATTTACCGATGGCACTGATCATCGTTCCCTGTTTAAGCATAAAAAACATAGAAACGAAGTTAAACACAAAGGCAAAAATCAGATGGCTGGCGGTGCTTTTCTCAACGAAACCGAGCGGCAGAAAACCCAGCTCATATGCGGTGTTGGTGACACGCGGCATGGCGAATGTTGAGCCGAGGATCAGATAGAGCGCCACCCAGAATGTCACAGAAACCCAGCGCGGCAGATCGACAGAAAGCCGCTCACCACGGCCTTTGACCGCAACAGTAATCAGGGTAAGAAACGGCAGAACGACGCCGGTGACGATAAATCCGAGGGAGGCACTGAACCAGTCAGTTCCCGAGTGATAACCCGCCATCGGAGGAAAAATTATGTTGCCCGCACCCAGGAAAAGCGCAAAAACCATCATCCCGAGAACGAGCATGTCTTTTGTTGAAAACATAAAACAACCTGTACATGTTAAAATTAAATACTGTGATTTAGTTATTTTTTAAATGAAACCGTTAAAATAGTAACAAAATGCAGGTTGATTAAAAGACTCAGAAGAGTAAACGGAACAAATTCACTAATTAGGGGAATTTGAAAAAATATAATCCCGGTCACACAAACTTTTCTATGGCTGCCGCGACGCCATCTTCATCATTTGAGGTTGTCACATATCCGGACTTTTGCTTAATGTGGTCGGCGGCGTTGCTCATTGCGACACCCACTCCGGCGTACTCCAGCATGGAAATATCATTGTTCTGATCGCCGATACACATGACTTTGTCCGGCGTCAGCCCCAGTTTTTCGGTGATTAGCGCAACAGCCTGTCCCTTCGTGGCGTTTTTGGCCGAAATCTCCACAAAATGCGGCGCTGTCCGCAGAATATTATAGCTGTCAAAGGAGACCTGCGGGATATAACCGGCAGCTTCATTCAGGCGCAGCGGGTTATCAATCATCATAAATTTGCTGAACTGCATTTCGCTGTCCATTTCCGCCAGCGGACGATAGTGCAGCTGTGTTTGTGTCAGGTACGCATCCATCAGGGTGTAGTGGCTGATGTCACGGTTTGTTGTGAACATTTCACCGTTACTCAGCACATGAAAATGCACGTTAATATCCCGGGCCAGCGCCTCAAAATAGCGGTAATCCTCAAAATCCATCAGCGTTTCAATTACGGGCTCGCCGGTTTCGGCATCATGGATCACCGCACCGTTGTTACTGATGCAATAATGATTTGCTTTATCCAGCCCAAGCTCCCGGAGGTAGGGCAGAATGCCGTTAAACGGGCGGCCGGACGTCAGGATAACATGCAGACCTTTCTCTTTTGCGCGGGTGACAGCAGCACTGACAGCGGGGGTAATCTGATGGTGAGAGTTAAGCAGGGTGCCATCGAGGTCAATGGCGATAAGTTTTACGGACATGCAGGCTCCTGAAAACAGCGGCAACAAAATAACAGACAGTTAAAATGTTATGCCGCCATTTCGGGGGGATGTCAATAAAACCGCCTGTTGCGCGATAAGATTGCCGTTATTCATCAAAAACAGCCGGATACACCGTATGTTGTGCTGTGACAGGGATTTGTCCTGCCAATCTGAATGCTGAATAAGATAGCTAAAATCATATGGCTAAATATAGTTTTGTTATTAATTGTTTAAGTTGCCTTAGTTACAGTCATGACTGAAATGCCACGGCTCTTTGATATCCAGAGTGATATCCGGGTTCTGGCGGTAGTCGTAAGGGGTGATGTTATATTCTTTGCGGAACATATAGGTGAAATGAGATTGCGACCCGAAACCGAAATCAAGGGCGATATCAAAGATAGTCTGTTCACTCCGGCGCAGGGCGTTAACCGCACCGGCCAGACGGCGCTGACGGATGTATTTGCCGAGCGAGATCCCGGCAACTTCTTTGAAGATCTTCTGCATATGCCAGAGCGAGTACCCGGAATAGGCAGCCAGTTCTTCGAGGTGGATAACACGACCTGTGTGGTTTTCTATCCATTTACTAAGTGCGCACACAAGTGCGACATGATTATCTTGCGGCATTGATGATTTCGGCTCAGTTTCAGGGTTTTCCAAGTATACAAGTTTATTTCATTATGACAAAACAGGGTGTTATCTGTTTATGCGCTTCCTGCTGATGAAATGAATTTTTTTGTGAAACAGCACACTCATTCCGCTAAAGTATGTGACGATACCGGAATGTAACGAAATCTTTTAAACGGGTATAATTCAGATGAAAATAGGCGAAACATGAAAAAAATCATAATTATCCTGCTGCTGATTGTTGCCGGTGTATTTTTTTATATTGCGGCGCTCGATAAGTACTGTGATCAGCGTGAGGATTTTATGCTGGGAATCTGTGAAATTACGAAATTTATTCCGTCAGACAAGGGCTGAGTTTTGCCTTTTCCCTCTGATTATCTTGTTGCTAACGGTATTCAAGGCAGCAAAATGATGTTTTAATAACGGGCTTAAACTTTTCAGGATGCAGTGATGCACGACGCAGAATAATAATATAGCCGTTACAGAGGATCTAATGTCAGAAGTACAGCAGGAGCAGACGCTCAAGCGCGGATTAAAAAACAGACACATACAGCTTATCGCATTGGGTGGTGCTGTGGGTACGGGGCTGTTTCTGGGAACAGCCACAACGATTCAGATGGCAGGGCCTTCTGTCCTGCTCGGTTATGCAGTCGCCGGGTTTATCGCGTTTCTGATCATGCGCCAGCTTGGTGAGATGGTGGCGGAAGAGCCGGTTACGGGGTCATTCAGTCACTTTGCCCATAAATACTGGTGTGGTTTTGCCGGCTTTTTATCCGGCTGGAACTACTGGGCAATGTTTGTTCTGGTGGGCATGGCGGAACTGACGGCAGTCGGCGAGTATATTAAATTCTGGTGGGATGTCCCGACCTGGGTCTCTGCGGCGATCTTTTTCGTGCTGATAAACCTGGTAAACCTGGTAAACGTTAAGGTTTACGGGGAAACTGAATTCTGGTTTGCCATGATCAAAGTGGTGGCCATTCTCGGCATGATTGCCTTTGGTGCTTATCTGCTGATCAGCGGTAACGGCGGCCCGCAGGCGTCTGTCAGTAACCTCTGGGAGTTTGGCGGATTTATGCCGCACGGCTGGGGCGGACTGATTTTCGCAATGGCGATCATTATGTTCTCTTTCGGCGGACTCGAACTGGTTGGTCTGGCGGCAGCGGAAGCGGAAAACCCGCGTTACAGCATTCCGAAAGCTATCAATCAGGTGGTTTACCGTATCCTGATTTTCTATATCGGTTCCATTACCGTTATCCTTTCTCTCTATCCGTGGACAAAAATTGTCGAGAACGTCAGTCCGTTTGTGCTGATCTTCCGTGAAATCGGCCATGCCTTTGGTGCTGCGGATTCTGTGCAGGGCAATATCAATCTGTGGATTGCTCATGTGCTGAACGTGGTGGTACTGACTGCCGCTCTCTCTGTTTACAACAGTGGTGTTTACAGCAACAGCCGCATGCTCTACAGCCTGGCACGTCAGGGTAATGCGCCGGCATTCCTGAAACGCATCAGTCCGCGTGGTGTACCGGTGAACTCGATTATTCTGTCCGGTCTGGTCACCTCAGTGGGGATCCTGATCAACTATCTGCTGCCGAAAGAAGCGTTCTCGCTGCTGATGTCGCTGGTGGTTACCACACTGGTGATTAACTGGATCATGATCTGTATCTCCAACCTGAAATTCCGTCAGGCGAAGATGAAAGAGGGTGTGGAGCCGTTCTTTAAGGCACTGTGGTATCCGTGGGGCAACTATATCTGTCTCGTGTTCCTGGCCTTTATCCTGGTACTGATTGCCCTGATGGATGGTCTGCGGATTTCAGTGATCCTGCTGCCTTTCTGGATTGGCTTCCTGTGGCTGACATACCGCTATTATGAACGCCGCCGTGCAGCGAAAGCATAATGTCAGGCAATAAAAAACCGGGGAAAAATCCCCGGTTTTTTATGTTTAAAAAGGCTTAAAACTGCCAGCGGGCCCACATAAACAGGACGTTACCGTTATTGTAAGTGCCCGGAATATAAGTGGCCTGAATCGCGAGGCGGTTATATTCCACCGACGCCAGCGGCAGCGGTACCGGGATCGGGATATAGTGATAGTCATCCCGCGCCGTCACGCCAATGGTAAAGCCGACACCGGCTTTGAAACCATCCTGCCCGTGCGGCATCCACATCTTCTGGAATCCGTAACCGACAATCGGCTCCCATTTATTGTGTGAATCCTTAAATGCCATGGCGTACAGGCTGTGCCAGTCATTATCCTCATCATAGTAGGACTTGCCGAACCCGGCACCCCACGGCTTTTCATTGTATTTATCAGTTTTTTCTTTGTCGTAGGTCAGGCGGTTATGCCATGTCCAGAACGGGACATATAAATCATACTGGTCTGATTGCCAGACGTTGGTAACGTTGCGTTTAAACGTTCCCCACAGTCCTTCTGAAGCTGCAGTATCATTTGTGACGCTGTCACTTTGGTGTGTGTCCTGTTCCTGTGCTGCTGCGGGCTGTGCGGCCATCAGCAGAGAGGTGAGCGTCAGGGCGCTGATTGTGCTTAAAGAAAGCTTCATGAATGACTCCTGGTGTGACAATAATCATTTATCCTAAAACGATTATTTTGCTCATAACAAATGATGCTAATTAGTAGACAACAATTATAGTAACATAGATTTCATATTATTTTTATACTGCTAATCCGGCTTAAATCTAAACAAAATATCAACGGCTACCGGAACCAGGCAGATTCTTAGTCCGGAAATAATGAAGTAAGGCAGCTTATCGTTCTTGCAGGAAAGGAACAAAGTTGTAATTTTTTTATATGTTTAAACACAAGCGGTTATCAATTTTCCGTATAAATTTACCTGAACATGTTATTAATATTTCTAAATATGTGCACCAGATCTTCCCGCTGAAAAAATCGCTTGATTTCCGACCTGTCCTATGTGATAACTCAAATGGGTAAACGAGGTACGCTTCTGTTTTTTAAGCAGTAACGACTAGTTTGTATACGCCGGTTATCGGCAAATTTGTAGGATAGGAATTTTATCAATGGCTAAACTTAAAGGCACCGTTAAGTGGTTTAACGAATCAAAAGGTTTTGGTTTCATCACTCCAGCTGATGGCAGCAAAGACGTGTTCGTTCACTTCTCTGCAATCATGACCGATGGTTTCAAAACACTTGCTGAAGGCCAACAAGTTGAATTTGAAGTGCAGGATGGTCCTAAAGGCCCTGCTGCTGCCAACGTCACTAAAGCATAATTATCTCCGGCAATAAAATTGCCCCTGATAGTTGGTTTTACCAGCGTGGTCAACGCGACAGCCTGATAGCCGTTTTAACGACGAGTGTATATCACTGACGCAAATTCAGACCCTGTGCCCTTGCGGGCATGGGGTTTTTTATTGCCTGTTATGCGGTGGTTTCCTGTCACCGGATGCGTATAATTCACTATACAGAGTGGTACAGCAAAACAGGAGATATCAGGTGAGAATCAACGCATTAACCATTGCAGGAACGGATCCGAGCGGCGGCGCGGGTATCCAGGCAGATTTAAAAACCTTTTCTGCACTGGGCGTTTACGGCACCACGGTAATAACAGCGCTGGTGGCACAAAATACCTGTGGCGTAAATTCTGTTCATTCTGTTCCGCCGGAATTTGTCGCAGCACAACTGGATGCGGTACTGACGGATGTCAGAATTGACAGCGCCAAGATTGGTATGTTGTCTGACGGCGGCGTGATCCGCACCGTGGCTGAGAAACTGCGTCAGTATCCTGTGCCGTACGTGGTACTGGATACAGTCATGCTGGCGAAAAGCGGCGATCCGCTGCTGAAAGCCGAAGCGGTTGATTTACTGATCTCTGAATTATTACCTCACGTTTCGGTTATTACCCCCAATCTTCCCGAAGCGGCGGCATTGCTGAAAACGTCCGTCGCCACAGATGAAAAAATGATGCAGCGGCAGGGCGAGGCACTGATGGCCGCCGGGGCAAACGCCGTATTGTTGAAGGGCGGACATCTGGATAACGCCGAAAGCCCTGACTGGCTGTTTCTGCCGGATGGCCGCCACCGCTTTACCTCAACCCGTATTCCGACCAAAAACAGCCATGGCACCGGCTGTACATTGTCTGCGGCAATGGCGGCACTGCGGCCTCAGTGTGCGGACTGGGCGGAAACCACGGAGGCGGCAAAACAGTATCTGCACGGGGCTCTGGCGGCGGCAGACAGCCTGGAAGTGGGGCACGGACATGGCCCGGTTCACCATTTTTATCAGTGGTGGTGATATCACACGATAATTGGTGTATATTGCGCGCTTTTCAGGGGGGAAGATATGGAAACGGGTTCATCTGTGCGTCTTAATAAATACATCAGCGAAAGCGGCATCTGCTCCCGCCGGGATGCGGACCGCTATATTGAGCAGGGATTAGTCCTGATCAACGGCAAACGTGCGGCTATCGGCTCACAGGTGATGCCGGGTGATGTGGTTAAAGTCAACGGACAACTGATTGAGGCGCGGGAGCAGGATGATCTGGTGCTGATTGCCCTCAATAAACCGGTGGGTATCGTTAGCACCACCGATGAAGGCGAGAAAGATAATATTGTCGATTTCGTCAATCACAGCACCCGTATCTTCCCTATCGGCCGCCTGGATAAAGATTCACAGGGATTGATTTTCCTGACTAACCACGGTGACCTGGTAAACAAAATTCTGCGTGCCGGTAACGATCACCAGAAAGAGTATGTGGTGACGGTAAATAAACCGATCACCGATGATTTTATCCGTGGTATGGGAGCAGGTGTGCCGATCCTCGGTACCGTTACCAAAAAATGTAAAGTGAAGCAGGAAGCGCCGTTTGTTTTCCGCATCACGCTGATTCAGGGGCTGAACCGTCAGATCCGCCGCATGTGTGAGCATTTCGGTTATGAAGTGACGAAACTCGAGCGTGTTCGCATCATGAATATCAGCCTGACCGGGATCCCGGTGGGGGAATGGCGTGATTTAACGGATGACGAGCTGGTCGAACTCTTTGATGCGATTGAAAAATCCTCATCTGAAGATAAAAAAGTCAAAAAGCCGGCTGCAAAACCACAGAAGCGCGATAACAAAATTAAAGTTGCTCCGCCGGTTTATCCGGGCTCAGACAAACAGCAGAAGAAGAAAGAGAGCAGCAGCGATAGTAACCGCCAGCGTTTTGCTCAGGCAGGACGGAAGAAGAAGAAACGATAATTATCTGTCTGCTGAAAAGTAATCTGCAGTACAGGTAATAAGCGGATAACGGGCATGCTTTTCGTTTTGCCCGTTATCCGCAGCTCCCCGGAACAAACAGGGAGCACAAAAAAATCAGGCCGGTTATCCGGCCTGTTCTGCATTTAAGCAATCGTCACTTTCTTATCGAGATACACATCCTGCACTGCATTAATCAGTGCCACCCCGTCTTTCATCGATTTCTTAAAGGCTTTACGGCCGAGGATCAGCCCCATACCACCGGCACGTTTGTTGATCACCGCAGTACGGACCGCATCCGCCAGGTCATTATTACCGGATGCACCGCCGGAGTTAATCAGCCCCGCACGGCCCATATAGCAGTTCGCCAGTTGATAACGGACCAGGTCAATCGGGTTATCCGTGGTCAGTGTGCTGTAAACGCGCTCATCAGTATGGCTGAAGCCGATAGCTTTAAAGCCGCCGTTGTTTTCCGCCATTTTCTGTTTGACGATATCCGCACCGATAGTGGCCGCAAGATGGTTTGCCTGGCCGGTTAAATCCGCGCTGGCATGATAATCCACCCCGTCTTTTTTGAAGGCCGGGTTGCGCAGATAAGCCCACAGCACGGTCACCATGCCCAGTTCATGGGCGCGTTCAAAGGCCGCAGAGATTTCTTCTATCTGACGGCGGGATTCCGGTGAGCCGAAATAAATCGTCGCGCCGACAGCCACAGCGCCCATTTCGAAAGCCTGTTCAACACTGGCGTACAGTGTCTGATCATACTGCGCAGGCAGGCTCAGGGTTTCATTGTGGTTGATTTTGACAAGGAACGGGATGCGGTGTGCATAGCGGCGGGCAACAGAAGCCAGTACGCCGTAAGTGGAAGCCACACAGTTACAGCCTGCCTCGATAGCCAGCTCGACAATATTCTTCGGATCAAAATAGAGCGGGTTAGCGGCAAAAGAGGCTGCGGCAGAGTGCTCAACACCCTGATCCACCGGCAGAATGGAAAGATAACCGGTACCCGCCAGACGGCCGTGATTGAACAGTGACTGCATGGAGCGCAGTACGGTATTCGGCCGGTTATTATCAATCATCACGCGGGTGACAAAGTCATCGCCCGGCAGATAAAGATTGTCTTTGGGAATGGTGGTGCAGGTGTGTTCAAGAAGAGATGATGCATCATTGCCTAACAACTTAACGATATCAGTCATGGTATGTAAACTCCGATTCCTGTAGCGTGTTATAAAATTGTCACGGATTGTCGTGGATTGTGTTTAAGATAACAACCCGCAGTGTGGCGGTAACCGGCACTGGATCGCTTCAGGCAGCACGGAAAAGGTGAATTGCTGACCAGTCAGCGGTTCGCCGTCGAGATTAAACACCATCTCATGTGCCGCGCTGATGGTGATCCGTGTGCTGCGCTTCATGATGACGCCTTCCGCCTCACCCTCATTAAAGAGGCTGTTCCAGAGTGAGCGCGGCCAGTTGCGTTCCGGCAGAATACTCAGGTTGAGCAGACCGTCATTGATCCGCGCATCCGGGCACAGTTTATGTCCGCCGCCCGCCTGGCAGCCGTTGCCGACACCAATCACCAGCGCGTCATCCTGCCAGTGGAAATCATCACAGCTGATAGTACAGTGATCCGCTTTCAGCAAATCGCTGCGTGTCAGGCCGTGGAGAAAATAGGCGGCACCGCCGAAGGTGCTTTTCAGGGCTTCCGGGGTATCTGTGGTGATTTTCGGGCCGAATCCGCCCGTAGCCATATTGATAAAATAATGAGATTCATTGATACAGCCGATATCAATGGCGACCGGACTGCCTTTGGCGGCCAGAAGCAGGGCTTTGGTTTTATCCGCCGGTATTCCGGCTGCGGTGGCAAAATCATTGGCGGTGCCGAGCGGCAGAATGCCGAGAACCGGGCGTTTTTCAGCCGGATAAGTCATCAGGGCACTGCATACGGCATTAATCGTGCCGTCGCCTCCGGCTGCAATCACGGTTGCCGCTTTCAGCTGACGGGCTTCGCGGACAAAACGGGGAATATCCTCCGGCTCCCACGTCACCCGCACCTGAATGTCCTCACCGCTTTCCCGCAGGTGCCGGACAGCCTGACGAATACCGTCATCACCGGCACGTTTTCCGTTAAGAACCACTATATGCGTTTCCGCCATATCAGACTCCGTGTTCAGATTACGTCTTTTAAAGATAACAAACACGGACAGTTTATGCCGGGAAAAATGGGCGGAGAAAAAAGAGAAGGGCACAAAAAGAAAAGGTTGGCTCAAGGGAGATTGAGCCAACCAAGGAGGTGGTTCCTGGTATTACATGTTGCGTTTTAGTTCTTCATTTTCCTGTCCGATACTACGAAATAACTAACGTGATTGTTGTGATCGGATTCGAAAATTCAGAATTTTACCCGTTGGTGGCCGCAGCGTCGGTAAATTCCGGCATATGCGGATTACGGGTGCTGGTGCCCGGTAAGTTACGGATCAGCAATGCAAATTCCAGGTTTACATCATCCGGTACCGGCAGATAAACAATATGACCGTTACCCGGCGCGACTTCGGTGGCTTCCCCTTTGCGGTTATTCATGGCATCGAGGGTAAAGCTGATATTGCCGTTAGGCGTCATCAGTTCCAGGCTGTCGCCGACGGAGAATTTGTTTTTCACATCCACTTCAGCCAGGCCGTTCACGCGGTTGCCGGTAAACTCACCGACAAACTGCTGGGAATCAGAAACGGAATAACCGTACTCATACGTCTGATAAGAGTCATGGGTATGGCGGCGCAGGAATCCTTCGGTATAACCGCGGTGTGCCAGGCCTTCCAGCGTGGTCAGCAGCGACGGGTCAAACGGTTTTCCGGCAACAGCATCATCAATAGCACGGCGGTAAACCTGTGCGGTACGGGCGCAGTAATAGAAGGATTTGGTACGGCCCTCGATTTTCAGGGAGTGAACACCCATCTGCGTCAGTTTTTCGACGTGCTCGATAGCCCGCAGATCTTTGGAGTTCATAATATAAGTACCGTGTTCATCTTCGAACGCGGTCATATATTCGCCCGGACGCTGTGCTTCCTCAATCAGGAATACTTTGTCTGTCGGGGCACCGGCACCGAGGGTCGGCTCAATGTTTTTCACCGGAATCGGTTCCTGCTTGTGGACGATATTACCGACCACATCCTCTTTGCCTTCCTCGACTTTATATTCCCAGCGGCAGGCATTGGTGCAGGTACCCTGGTTCGGGTCACGTTTGTTGATATAACCGGAGAGCAGGCAACGGCCGGAGTAGGCCATGCACAGTGCACCGTGAACAAACACTTCCAGCTCAATTTCCGGTACATTTTTGCGGATATCGGCGATTTCTTCGAGTGACAGTTCACGGGAAAGGATCACACGGGTCAGCCCCATCTGATGCCAGAATTTAACGGTTGCCCAGTTCACGGCATTGGCCTGAACGGATAAATGAATATCCATCTGCGGGAAATGCTCGCGCACCATCATGATCAGGCCGGGGTCAGACATAATCAGTGCGTCCGGACCCATGGTAATCACCGGCTCCAGGTCACGGATAAAGGTTTTCAGTTTGGCGTTATGCGGGGCGATATTGACCACGACATAGAATTTCTTGCCCAGTTCGTGGGCTTCCTGAATGCCTTTGGCGAGGTTTTCATGGTTAAATTCGTTGTTACGGACACGCAGGCTGTAACGTGGCTGTCCGGCATAGACCGCATCCGCACCATAGGCGAACGCATAGCGCATATTCTTCAGCGAGCCCGCCGGAGAGAGTAATTCGGGTGTAAACATAATGTATTCCGATCTGAGTTCAAGTCAGAACCTTCCCCGGAGGGGGAGGCGTAATCAAGGCGTTGGATTCTAGCGCGTCATCCGCCCGGTATCAAATGAATTACTGAAAATGGCATGAATATCGGATAACGATTTGATATAGTTTCGTTAAATTCAGTTGCGCGGCGGATAATTTCTGCCGCACTATCATTTACTATAGCCTGTTACAGCGTGGATACATGGAAAAACGTCATATTGCAGTCTGGATCGGTTTGGTTCTTAACCTGATTTTCCTGGGGATTATCTCCTATATTCCGTCGGCACTTGAGCCGTACCGGGATCAACTGGATTATCAGATGCAGCAGATGATTGAAGTCTTACCGTACGTGAAAATTCTGATGACCGGCGGGATGGCCGCACAGCTGGCCAGTCTGGCATTCTTGCGTAACCAGCCGAAACTGGGCCTGGTTCTCGCCATGATCGGCGGTATTATTTTTATTCCGCTGGGCTTTATCTTTATCGTCGGTTACCTCTACGACTACAACCGCGTGGTCTACCGTTCACTGAAAACCGTACCGAAACTGGCACAACTGCCGTTTGAGGTCCTGCTGAAATTTAATAAACAGCGCCAGATCAGCATGGCGGTGCTGTACGGAATACTCGGCGTGGCACTGCTGGTGTTCGGGATGGATATCGGCGGCATTATGGTCGCGGTGGCGATTGTGCTGGTGATTAACGCGCGGCGTATCCAGTATTATCCGATGCTGGCGATTGCCGGTGATAACCTGCTGTTTACCCCGGGGCAGTACGCGGTCTGCTATGAAGCGCCGCTGAGTGCTTTCACTGTGATAACAGACAACCGCGCTGCGCTGAAACTGCATATCAGAACAGCAGAGCTGGATCGGACATTCCGTATTGCAAAAGCGGATTTATTACAGGATGAACAAAATACGCTTGATAAAATCCTGGCACGGCTGAAGCGTCCGTCCGTTATTCAGTAATCAGAGAAACAACAAACGGCGGATATTCCGCCGTTTTTTATCAGATAATGGTGGCGGCAATAATCTCTGCCGGACCGCCTTCCCAGCGGTAACCCAGCCCGTAGACGGAATGAATAAAATCGCGGTCACCGTCTAATTGTCCGAGCTTGCGGCGCAGATTTTTGATATGGCTGTCAATCGTGCGGTCAGTGACCACGCGGTAATCATCATACAGATTATCCAGCAACTGATTGCGTGACAGTACGGTGCCCGGCTGTGACACCATGGTGCGCAGCAGGCGGAATTCAACCTGAGTGAGATCCAGGCTTTGTGTCCCGAAACGCACCTGATAATTCACCTCATCAATAGTCAGGGTGTCACATTTATCCTCTGAGGTATCGTTACTGCGCTGACAGCGGCGCAGAATGGTTTTGATCCGCGCCACCACCTCACGCGGACTGTAAGGCTTGCAGACATAATCATCCGCACCGATTTCCAGCCCCAGCAGGCGGTCAATCTCTTCGGTTTTGGCCGTGACCATCATGATGGGCACGTCACTGAACTGACGGATTTCACGGCAGAGTGTCAGGCCGTCTTTCTCCGGCAGCATCAGATCCAGCAAAATCAGATCCGGTTTATTTTCCTGCACCCAGGCCGTCACTTCGCCGCCGCGTGCCAGCCAGTGCGTGCGGTAATGGGCGGCGTGCAGGTAATCTGTCAGTAACTGAGCCAGTTTCGGCTCATCTTCCACAATAAGAATCAGTTCAGCATTTTGTTCCATGCAGTCAACTCCTGTCAGTCAGGGCGGGGCAGGATCAGAGTGATGGTCACGCCGCCGAGCGGGGACGCGGATGCACTTATCTGCCCGTGATGCGCTTCCGCGATTTTATCACAAATCGCAAGGCCGAGTCCGGATCCGCCGCTGGCCCGGTTGCGGGAGGATTCGCTGCGGTAGAAACGCTCAAAAATCTGTGAAAATTGTTCTTCAGTCAGCCCCGGTGCACTGTCTGACCAGTCGATGCGGATCTGTGTTTCATCCTGCCGCCCGCGTACCACAATCTGTCCGCCGCTGTCGGTGTAACGCAGGCTGTTTTCCAGCAGATTATGGAACAGCTGGCCGAGCCGCGCGTCATCACCGAAAATCATCAGGGTATCCGGCAGCTCCGTCGTGACAGAGAGACCTTTTTCCTGCAGCCGGTGGCGGAATACGCCGATAGACCGGCTGATCACATCGGTCAGATTGCATAGCTCTTTGCGGTAAGAGAGTGAGCCGCGATCGGATAGTGACAGCTGATGCAGGTCGCTGACCAGTTTTGTCAGGGTCTGCACTTCCGCCAGCAGAGATGCCAGGGTTTCCGGTGTCGGCTGGCGGATCCCGTCCTGAAGGGCTTCCAGTTCACCCTGTAACACCGCCAGCGGAGTACGCAGCTCGTGTGAGACATCCGCCATGTAGTCGCGGCGCATCAGCTCATTTTTCTCCAGCGCGGAAGCGAGCTGATTAAAGTCATTGGCCAGCTGCGCGATTTCATCTTTGCCGTGAACCGGCACGCGGCTGCTGAAATTACCCGCTGCCAGCTGATGTGTGCCTTCTGCCAGCCGTTTGACCGGACGCAGGAAGCCGCGCGTCAGCAGCCAGGTGACTACCAGAGTCACCAGCAGCACCAGCGCCGAGACTATCCAGCTGGTGCGTGCCTGCTGATGTGAAAAGCTCTGGTCGGCGGCACGGTTGATATTGTCATCCGCCGGCATCACCACCCAGCCGACGATATTATCATTGTATTTTACCGGTTTGCGGTAGAGTTCGCCGGGGGGGACCGGGCCGTGCCCGAACAGGCGGCGGTCATCCTCATCCAGCAGCCAGAAACGCATTTTCCAGCCGCGCTCCATATGCTCCATATGGCGGTCGGTATCCAGCGCCCGCAGTGCCTGCATAAAACCGCGCTGATTATTGCGCAGAAAATACCAGCTGCCGTAATCGGCATATTGTTCAGCGACAACATCGGCGATCATCTCCGTCCGGTCTTCGGCGGAGCGCTGAAGATAGCCGAGAAAGCCCTGCTCAAAACTGAAACGGATAGCCAGATGCATGGTCAGCACCACCAGCATACAGGTGGCAAAAATGGCGAGAAACAGTTTGTGACCTATTCCGGTTTTCATGCATTTCCCTCCGTACTGATAACGGATTGCCCGGCGGATTCTCCGGTTTTTTTGCGGCGCAGCCGGTCAAAGAACAGGTAAATCACCGGCGTGGTATAGAGTGTCAGGATCTGACTGACCAGCAACCCGCCGACCACGGTTATCCCGAGCGGCTGGCGCAGTTCCGCACCGTCTCCGCTGCCGAGCGCCAGCGGCAGCGCACCGAACAGGGCGGCCAGCGTGGTCATCAGGATCGGACGGAAGCGCAGCAGACAGGCCTGGAAAATCGCATCCCGCGCACTCTGCCCGCCGCGCTGGGCGGCAATGGCGAAGTCCACCATAATAATGGCGTTCTTCTTCACAATCCCTATCAGCAGCATAATCCCTATCAGGGCGATCAGACTGAACGGCGTGTCAAAGAAGCGCAGCGCCAGCAGTGCGCCGACTCCCGCCGAGGGCAGGGTGGATAAGATGGTCAGCGGATGAATAAAGCTCTCATACAGCATGCCGAGCACCAGATACACCGTGATAATGGCGGCGATAATCAGCAGCACCTGGGACTGTAATGTCTCCTGGAACAGCTGTGCGGTTCCGGCAAAGGTTCCGCGCACCCCGGACGGCACACCCAGCTCCACCATAGTGCGTTCGACCGCCGCCACTGCGTCTGACAGGGAATAGCCTTCCGCCACGTTAAAGCCGATCGTCGAGGCCGCTGACAATCCCTGATGGTTAACACTCAGCGGCGCATTCGCCGGACGCCATTGTGCGAAATACGCCAGCGGAACCGGTTGTCCCTCTTTATTGATGACAAACATTTTATCCAGCGCGCTGACATCCTGGGTATATTGCGGCGCGACTTCCATCACCACTTTATACTGGTTCAGCGGCTCATAAATGGTGGAGATTTGCCGCTGGCCGAAGGCGTTATTCAGCAGGTTATTGGCATCATTAACACTGATGCCGAGCTGCGCCATCACATCACGGTCATAAGTCAGCGCCATCTCCGCGCCTTTATCTTCTTTATCCGAGTTTACATCAGTCAGCTGCGGCAGTTCGCCGAGTGCTTTGCGGATTTTCGGCTCCCATTCACGCAGCAGGGATAAATCATCCGCCAGCAGGGAGTACTGATAACTGGAGTTGGACTCACGGCCTCCCGCGCGCACATCCTGCACCGGGATCAGAAACAGATTGGCGCCCGGTTCATCCGCGAGGGTGACACGCAGCCTGTTAATGACATCCTGGGCGCTGTCTGTCCGCTCATCCAATGGATTGAGCGAGATAAACATAAATCCGCTGTTCACCCGTCCGCCGCCGGTAAAACCGGTGACACTGGCGACATCTTTATCACTGTGAATGCGCTGCATAAAGGTGCGCATTTTCTGCTCCATCGACTGAAACGAAATGCTCTGATCAGCGCGGACAAAGCCCAGCAGCCGCCCGGTATCCTGATCCGGGAAAAAGGTTTTCGGCACAGAAATATAAAGCCAGACCGCGAGAGCAATGGTGCCGGTGAAAATCAGCAGCACCCAGCGGCTGTGTGCCAGCACCACGGTCAGGCTGCGCCCGTACCATTGCTGGATGCGGAACAGGATCCGGCCTGCACCACGTTTACGCTCCCGTGCCGGTGCTGCGCGGTTTTTCAGCAGATGAGCACAAAGCATCGGGGTGAGTGTCAGCGAGATCACCAGTGAGATAGCAATGGCGGTGGTCAGGGTGATGGCAAATTCGCGGAACAGCCGCCCGACGAGGCCATCCATCAGCAGCAGCGGAATAAACACCGCCACCAGCGAGATACTCATGGAAAGCACGGTAAACCCGACTTCGCTGACCCCCTTGAGCGCCGCTTCTTTCGGTTTCAGGCCGTTTTCAATATGACGGGCGATATTCTCCAGCACCACAATCGCATCATCCACCACAAAGCCGGTAGCGACGGTCAGGGCCATCAGTGACAGGTTATTGAGGCTGAACCCGCACAGATACATGGCACTAAAGGTGCCGATAAGAGAAACCGGCACGGCCAGCGCCGGGATAATAGTGGCGCGTCCGGAACGCAGAAACAGGAACACCACCAGGATCACCAGCCCCACCGCAATGGTCAGTGCGCGTTCCACTTCGGTCAGTGAGGCGCGGATGGTGGGTGTGCGATCCTGAGCAACCTGCAGATCCACGCTGGCGGGAATGGTATCCTGCAATACCGGCAGTTGTTCGCGGATACGGGCCACGGTGGCGATAATATTGGCACCGGCTTCACGGCGGATCACCAGCAAGATAGCGGGCTTGCCGTTGCTCATCCCGGCGGCGCGGACGTTTTGTACCGAGTCTTTCACGGTGGCGACATCGGCCAGCCGTACCGCCGCGCCGTCATTGTAATGCACAATCAGCGGACGATAATCCTCCGCCGTTTTCAGTTCACTGTTACTGTCAATCTGCCAGCGGCGTTCATTGTCAGATACCGAGCCCTGCGGACGCAGCACATTGGCATCGCTGATTGCTTTGCGCACACTGTCGAGGGAAACCCCCTGGTTAAACAGCTGTGACGGATTAAGCTCCACCCGCACGGCAGGCAGCGAGCCGCCGCCGACCGAAACCTCACTCACGCCCTCAATCTGTGACAGGCGCTGTGCCAGCCGGGTGGAGGCGATATCATAGAGTTTGCCGGTATCGAGGGTGTCCGATGTCAGCGTCAGTATCATAATCGGCGCATCGGACGGGTTGGATTTATAGTAACGCGGCCGCGACGGCATCCCGGACGGCAGCAGGTTCTGCGCGGCATTGAGAGCCGCCTGCACATCGCGGGCGGCGCCGTTGATGTCGCGGTTAAGCTCAAATTCCAGGGTAATACTGGTACTGCCGAGGGAACTGGAGGAGGTCATTTCCGATACCCCGGCTATCTGCCCGAGCGAGCGTTCCAGCGGTGTGGCGACAGACGATGCCATCGTTTCCGGCGAGGCACCCGGCAGTGATGCCGTGATATTAATCACCGGATAATCCACCTGCGGCAACGGTGCCACCGGCAGGAACAGGAAGCTGATCGCCCCGCACAGAGTGATGGCGAGGCTTATCAGCGTCGTGGCTACCGGACGGGCGATAAACAGGGCGAACAGCCTCATGATGAGGCTCCCGTGTTGTCACTTTCCGGGGTAAACCGGGCGTTATCGCGCCAGTGAGACAGGCGGTCAAACAGCAGGTAAATCACCGGGGTGGTAAAGAGTGTCAGGATCTGGCTCATAATCAGCCCGCCGACCATACAGACCCCCAGCGGCTGACGCAGCTCGGCACCGACCCCGGTACTGAGCATCAGCGGTACTGCACCGAACAGCGCGGCCATGGTGGTCATCAGGATCGGGCGGAAACGCAGAAGACATGCCTGATAAATCGCATCATACGGCGACAGCCCCTGTTCGCGCTCTGCCGCAAGGGCAAAGTCAATCATCATAATGGCGTTTTTCTTCACAATCCCGATCAGCAGAATAATACCGATAATCGCGATCACATCCAGCTCATTACCCGCCATAATCAGTGCCAGCAGGGCACCGACCCCGGCGGTGGGCAGGGTGGAGAGGATAGTAATCGGGTGAATAAAACTCTCATACAGAATGCCGAGCACAATATACATTGCCACGACAGCGGCAAGGATCAGCCACAAGGTATTGGACAGGGCATTTTCAAAGGCGAGGGTCGCCCCCTGGAATTGTGTGGTGATATCTTTCGGCAGGCCGATACGCTGCTCCGCTGATTTCACCGCATTCACAGCCGCTTCCAGTGAACCGCCCGCCGGGATATTAAAGGAGAAGGTGGCGGACGGGAACTGAGCCAGATGATTGATCGCCAGCGGTCCGAAGCGCTGCGAGACAGTGGCAAAGGCTGACAACGGCACGGAGTTACCGTCTTTATTGGTCAGGCGGATGCTGCTGAGGGCATCTGCGCCCGGTGTCAGCGCGGTGTTATTTTCCAGCACCACGCGGTACTGACTGGCCTGGGTATAAATCGTGGAGATCAGCCGCTGACCGAACGCATTGTACAGCGCGTTATCAATATTGGTCATGGTCAGCCCCAGCCGTGACGCGGTGTCACGGTCAATATCGATATAGGCAACCAGTCCCTTATTCTGCCAGTCATTGCCGGTGTCAGTCAGGGCATCACTGCTCTCCAGTTCTGTCATCAGACGCGGCACCCACAGATCCAGCTCCTCCAGGGAATTCGCCTGTAAGGTAAACTGATACTGCGTGCGGGAGGTCTGGGTATCAATTGTCAGATCCTGAGACGGCTGGAGGTATAGTTTCACGCCGGGCAGGGAATCAGCTTTCTCCTGCAACCGCGTGATGATAGCTTCCGCGCGGTCAGTCCGCTCAGACAGCGGTTTCAGGGTGATTTGCAGACGGCCGGTGTTCAGTGTGGCATTGCTGCCGTCGATACCGGCAAAGGCGGCGATATTGGCAACCGCCGGGTCATCCGCCAGCAGACGGCTGACCGCCTGCTGTTTCTCACTCATAGCCTGAAACGACACAGACTGCGGCGCTTCCAGCGTGCCCTGAATCAGTCCGTTATCCTGGATCGGGAAAAAGCCTTTCGGAATAAACAGATAGAGCATGACGGTGATCGCCATGGTACTGAACGCAACCCCGAGTGTCAGCCACTGATGGCGCAGCACCCATGTCAGCCAGCGGCCGTAACCGGCAATCACCCGCTCAAAAAAGCGTTCAGTGGCGCGGTTAAAGCGGTTATGACGGTGAGCGGATTCAGGTTTCAGGAACCGGGCGCACATCATCGGTGTCAGTGTCAGTGACACCACACCGGAAATCAGGATCGCCACCGCAAGGGTGATGGCAAACTCACGGAACAGGCGGCCGACGATATCCCCCATAAATAACAGAGGGATTAATACGGCAATCAGCGAGAAGGTCAGTGAGATAATGGTAAAGCCAATCTCACCGGCACCTTTCAGGGCAGCGGTCAGCGGCTTGTCGCCTTTTTCCAGATAGCGGGCGATGTTTTCCACCACCACAATTGCATCATCTACCACAAACCCGGTGGCGATAGTCAGTGCCATCAGTGTCAGGTTATTGACGGAAAAGCCGCAGAAATACATCACCGCGAACGTACCGACCAGCGAGAGCGGTACTGCCACTCCCGGTATCAGGGTCGCAGCCATATTGCGCAGGAATAGATACATCACCATGATCACCAGCGCGATCGCTAAAAACAGTTCAAACTGCACATCTTTGACCGAGGCGCGGATAGCATCTGTCCGGTCAGTCAGAACTGTTACGGTGACGGATTCCGGCAGGGTTTCCACCAGCTCCGGGATCAGAGCACGGATGGTATCGGTGGTGGAAATCACGTTTGCGCCGGGCTGGCGCTGCACATTAATGACAATGGCCTGTTTATCATTAACCCAGGCACCCAGCTGAGTGTTTTCCGGTCCTTCCTGTACGGTTGCCACATCCCGCAAACGGATCGGGGCATTGTTTTTGTAGCTGACAATCAGGTTCTGATAATCTTCCGCCGATTTCATCTGGTCGTTAGCGGACAGCGTTACCGAACGCGCCGGGCCGTCGAGGCTCCCTTTGGCGGAGTTGACGTTGGCGTTGTTAATTGCGGTGCGGATAGTTTCGCTGTCCAGCCCGTAAGCGGCGACAGCATTGGCATTTAACTGCACCCGCACGGCAGGGCGCTGGCCGCCCGCGAGTGTTACCAGCCCGACCCCTTCCACCTGGGAGATTTTTTGGGCGATGCGGTTCTCCACCATATCCTGTAACCGCGTCATCGGCATGGCATCGGAAGTAACGGCAAGGGTCAGTACCGGCGGATCCGCCGGGTTCACTTTGCTGTAAATCGGCGGATAAGGCAGATCATTCGGCAGCAGATTGGTTGCCGCGTTGATGGATGCCTGCACTTCCTGCACCGCCACATCAAGCGGCAGGGAGAGCTGGAACATCAGGGTAATAACAGAGGCACCGCCCGAGCTTTGCGACGACATCTGTTTCAGTCCGGACATCTGCCCGAACTGGCGCTCCAGCGGTGCGGTCACGGCGGAGGTCATCACATCCGGACTGGCACCGGGATAGAGTGTCACCACGCGGATAGTCGGGTAATCCACTTCCGGCAGCGATGAAACCGGCAGCATACGGTAGCCGACAATCCCCGCCAGCAGGATCGCCAGCATAAACAGGCTGGTGGCGACCGGACGCAGAATAAACAGGCGGGACGGGCCGCCGGCACGGGTTTCAGGATTGTTTCCGGACATCAGGCCTTATCTCCGGCTGCGGCTTTTTTCTCACCGGACACCACTTCCACCTGCGCGCCGTCAGTCAGACGGTCGATTCCGTCTGTCACCAGGGTATCACCGGCGCTGACGCCGCTTTTGATCACCACGCGTTCCGGGGTCTGTAATTCCACATCCACAATCTGTTTGCGGACTTTATTTTCGGCTTCCAGCAGCCAGACATAATTGCCTTCCGTTCCCATCTGCAGTGCAGCATTCGGGATCACCACCGCATTCTCCAGCTGGCCGACCTGCAGCAGTACATTGACAAACTGGTTCGGGAACAGCAGGTCATCATCATTGGTAAACCGCGCCTTGGCTTTTACTGTACCGGTGGCGGCATCTATCTGGTTATCCAGTGTCAGCAGTTTGCCTTGTGCCAGACGGATGCTGTTATCTTTGCTCAGCGCGGTGACCGTGAGTTCCGGCATAGTGCGCTGCGCCATGCGGATCAGCGGAATATCATTTTCCGGGACGGTAAACAGCACATCGGCAGGGGCGGTCTGGTTGATCACCACCAGCGGCATGGCAGTCCCGGCGGTAATAAAGTTGCCGGTATCCACCTGACGCAGACCCATTTTTCCGCTGATAGGCGCGGTGATGCGGCTGTAGGTCAGTTGCAGTTTCGCGCTGTCGATAGCGGCCTGATCCACCTTAATACCGGCTTCCGCCGATTTGACGGTTGCCTGCTGGGTATCCAGCTCCTGTTGCGAAATCACATTAGTGGCCGCGAGTTTCTGATAGCGGCTCAGGTCACGGCGGGCATTGGCGAGCGTAGCCTGATCTTTGGCGAGCTGTCCCTGAGCCTGGGCCAGCTGAATTTCAAACGGACGCGGGTCGATAGTGAACAGCAAATCACCGGCATTCACTTTCTGACCTTCCTCAAAATGGATTTGCATCAGCTGCCCTTCCACGCGGCTGGTCACCGTCACAGAATTGGCCGCCTGCACGGTACCGAGTGCTGACAAGGTGCGGGGAATGGTTTCAGAGACTGCTTTCGCCACCTGTACCGGTGCCAGCGGCGGGCGGCCCGGACGGTTGCTGTTTTTGCCTGCGGAAGCCCCCGGTTTTCCGGCAGCAGGCGGGGTGGCCGGTGCCGCAGAGTTAAAGTAATGATAGGTGCCGTAACCGGCTGCGCCCAGAAGGAGAACGGCAATCGTAATGCCTGTGCGTTTCTTTCTCTTTTGTACATTATTCATTATGGGATTACTCATCATTCCTTTTTACCCGGTACTGCCGGGGTACGCGTAAGGGCACAAAACAGCCTGAAATATGATGGGGATAGTGTACCGGTAAATCTGATCGTAAAAATGGAAGAATTGTGAAAATAACGTTGATACAGGTAAATATACGTGGTTTCAGCGGAGTCTGCTTTTATGTCAGCCACTTTATCATCCCTTAAGGAAATATTACCGGTTCGGTTTACTCAGTTTATGATGTGCAGTAATATTACGCATTCTTAACAAGCTGATAATACACACTATAATGATGAAAAACAGACTTATTCTTGTCTCTGCACTGCTGTTGTCCGGTTGTTCTTCTGTCTGGGTGGAAGTTCCGGGCGGCTCTGAATACACACGGGCAGAGGCAAATGCCTTCTGTGAACCGGAATCACATAAGCTTTATCCGGTGAAAAATGAAGTTGCTCAGCGCAGTGTGATGCGGGATGTGGAGAAACGCTGCAAAAAAGACGATGACTGCGGTAACAGCAAAACCTACAAAGAGCAGACACCGGTAACGGAAAGTTATGTGATGGATGTGAATGAAGACAGCCGCAACCGCTATTTCTACAGCTGCATGAAAACAAAAGGCTGGGATCGGGAAGACCGCTGGATGTGGGAATAAACAGGGATTTCAGGGCAGATATTGCACTGCCCTGACCAGATATCACTGCTTATTTCTGTGATTTTTGTGCAAATTCCTGTTTGGCTTTCGCTAACTGCGCCTGAAATGCCGGATCGGAATGTAATGTCGCGACAGCGGCTGAACCGACAATCCGCGCGGCATCCACATCACTCTGCCAGTGATAGCCGCAAATCACCCGGCTCTGTCCGAGCTGATAACCCCGTTCCAGAATCGCATCCTGATTTGCCGGGTTCACTTCCGCCAGCACTAATGCCGTTGCCCAGCCGATAGACGTATGACCTGACGGGTAAGATCCGTTGGTGGAGAGTTTTTTCTGATCTTTGGTATTACAGGTTTCTGTGCCGTAAAACGCAAACGGACGGATGCGCATGTAATGTTCTTTGGCGGAGCGGGTGGCAAGGTCACCGGCATCCTCAATCATATTGGTCAGCAGTTTATACAGCTCCGGAGAGTCTTTTTCGGTTATCGGATAGCCGAATGCCCCTGAAAATGCGGTTGCCACCCCCCCTGCGGCCAGGTCAGCATCTGCCTGTGCCTGTTTTCCGCGCTCGGTATTGCGCAGCATACGGCCTTTCTCATACATTGCCTGATCATTTAAAAACTGAATACTGCCGACTTCCGGCGGTGGCGGTAACAGTTTCAGGCTGTCGATAGCCTGTTCATTTTTCAGATAATATAAATCCGGCTTGGTGGTGGCATCGTTGCCTGCCGGGATCGCGGCCAGTGCGGAAAGGGAAAACAGTGAGAACAGACAACCGGCGATAATATTCTTCTTCATGACATCTCCTTATCAGATACAACAGTATTACTCAGAAACCTGTTTGCCAGTGTAGGGCGGAGAGATGCAAATTGATGTTAACTCTTTCAAAAAAGTGTGACGAAACAGACGGAAGACAGGTAAGTATTTTTGATGATGATTTTCAGATAATTTGACAGAAACAGCATGGCTTTTGTTAACGAACGGATAAATAAGACCTGACCGATAGTATTGAAAAAGATAACACACAGATATTATAAGAAAATATAAAGCATTGGGTTTTGTTTTTGCCAGCATATTCTTAACAATTAAAATGAATGAAATTTTCCGGAATTCACTGTCACTGAATGTTGCCGCTACCGCTTTGCGTATCACTGCGTATACTCACAATGAGTAAGATTCTCATTCAACAGGGGTATATTATGACAGGTCTAATCAACAGGCTGTTATCACACGACGATGCAGGGAAATTATTACTGCGGCTGGCGGTCGGCGGATTAATGTTGTTTCATGGTATCGGTAAATTACTCACCGGTGCGGCGGGGATAAAAGGGCTGCTGGCCTCTTTCGGGTTACCGGAGTTTATTGCTTACGGTACCTATTTCGGGGAAATTGTCGCGCCGGTCTTTATTATCCTCGGCATTCTGACCCGTCCGTCCGCATTGCTGGTGTCTTTTACCATGGTCGTTGCCTGGCTGATGATCGGGGTAAATAAAACCTTTATGCTGGATCCGACAGGGGCGTGGGCGATTGAAAGCCTGATGTATTTCTTTATCAGCGGTATTGCACTGGCCTTTATCGGCCCGGGTAAATATTCGGTAATGAAAAACCCTGCCTGGCGCTGATTCGGAAGACGGAAAAGAAAAAGGGCGGATAATCATCCGCCCTTGCTGTTTTACCTGTTTCGTTAAGACTGTTGTGCTGCGACAGTTTTCACATTCTGTGCTTTACGCGCTGTCCAGCCTTTGTGTGCCAGCGGTAAGAAACCGATGATAATCGCCAGTACGGACACGCCTGCCACATAATACGCCGGTGCCATTGCACTTTTCTGTAACCAGGCACCGGTCAGCATCGGCGTTAAGCCGCCGAATACCGCGTAAGCCATGTTGTAGGCAAAAGACAAACCAGAGAAACGGATTGCCGGCGGAAATGCCCGCGTACTGATGATTGGTGTGGTGGCAATCGCACCGACAAAAAAGCCCATCACCGCATAGTTAATCACCAGCGAAGCCGCCGCAATATCCGGTGACAGTGCACTGTAGAAGTGGAATGCGGTGATCGCTAATCCGCCCCAGGACAATGCCAGTGTCACACGGCTGCCGATCTTATCTTCCAGCCAGCCCCAGAAAATACAGCCGAGGGTTAAGGTCAGCGTGGCCACGCAGTTTGCCTGTAATGACAATGTGCGATCAATACCGTACATCTTTTCCACCACAACGGACGGGGTCATCAGGATGATCACCACGATAGCGGTGGATAACGACCAGGTCAGCCCGGCGGTGACAAAACAGGCCATTTTATGGTTTTTCAGAACCGTTTTCACCGGCATCTCTTCGGATAATGTCCGTTTGGCGGCCATCTCTTTAAAGATCGGGGTTTCCTGCAAAAAGCGGCGCAGATACACCGAAATCAGGCCGAACACACCACCGAGGATAAACGGAATACGCCATGCCCATGCAGTCACTTCCGCCGCAGTATAAGAAGCCTGAACGGCGATAGCGACCAGCGAGCCGAGCAAAATACCGCCGGTGATCCCGGAGGTCAGCGTACCGACACCCAGCCCGTAGCGCTGTTGCGGTGTGTGCTCCGCGATAAATACCCATGCGCCGGGCATTTCACCGCCGATAGCCGCACCCTGTAAAATCCGCATCAGCAGTAACAGGACAGGTGCTGCCACACCGATACTTTCATAGGTCGGCAGCATACCGATAACCAGTGTCGGCACCGCCATCAGGAAGATACTCAGGGTAAACATGCGCTTGCGGCCGATAATATCGCCGAAATGCGCCATAATGATCCCGCCGAGCGGGCGCGCCAGGTAACCGGCGGCGAAAATTCCCAGCGTTTTCATCTGGGCGATAAACTCGTTATCACCCGGGAAAAACAGGTGGGTTAGTGTTCCGGTAAAAAAGACAAATATGACAAAATCATAGAATTCAAGCGTGCCGCCGAGGGAAGATAATCCCAGTGTTTTATAATCGTTTTTATTTAATGGCCTTGCCTGAGGCTGACTTAATGGCGATGTATCGGTTGTCATAATTATGTCCTTTTATTTACTCATTTATTCAATGACGGGGGTCGTGTCATTTTTTTTCTCATTTGTGTTTCCCAAAAGAGAGGTGGCGGCAACAGCATCCCAGTTATCACAGGGATAACCGGAAATAAAAAACGGGAATTGTCTGTTACCGGAGGGTATGCTTTGTTATAGCAAGAAGTTCCGTATATTGTAAACAGCATCAGCCAAAACAAGATGAACATTCTTGCTGTATGCCATAAGATGGATTATTGAACTAAATATGATTTGCGTCACGGATAATAACGTTAAGGAATCCGGAATGACAGCATATTATGAAAACCGGAACAGATAATTAGCGGAATAATTAAAGGTTCAGCCCTTATTATTATTTACCAGTAATACGGGTTTATAAAATACGATTAATAGCATTATATGAATAAGGCTTATCAATATACTCACGAATGAACAGCGGTAAATAAATATAAATAAGTGTGAAGAGCATGATGATTATTTCAGATCAGCAGTACAGAAGTGATCATATTCACCGGATATTGTCAGTCCGGCATCATAATACTCTGTGGCGGGGTGATAACAAGAGGGCTGAAACTCAGCCAAAAGAGACAAAAACGGCCACGGAGAGCAGAAGTAAAACTTCTCTTTCCGTGGCCGCAGAGGACTATCTGAGCAAAAATCAGACCAGGAACAGGGTGGCGAGACCTAAAAAGATGAAAAATCCGCCGGTATCGGTGATGGCGGTGATCATCACACTGGAGCCGAGTGCCGGATCGCGTCCGAGTTTCATCATCGTCAGCGGGATAAGCACACCCATGATGGCGGCCATCAGCAGGTTAAGCACCATAGCCAGCGTCATTACCGCACCCATAGCGATATCGCCGTAGAGCAGGTACGTAACGACCCCCATAATCCCGCCCCAGACCACGCCGTTGATAAAGGCAACGCCCAGCTCACGCAGCAGCAGGAAGGAAAAACTGCCTTTCTGGATCTGGTGAAGCGCCAGAGCGCGGACAATCATGGTGATGGTCTGGTTACCGGTATTACCGCCGATACCGGCAACAATCGGCATCAGGGTCGCGAGTGCAACCAGTTGGGAAATGGTATGCTCAAACACACCAATCACGCGGGAAGCCACAAACGCGGTACAGAGGTTAATCGCCAGCCACGCCCAGCGGTTTTTCACCGCCTGGCCGACCGGGGCAAACACATCCTCTTCCGGACTTAAGCCCCCCATACGACGGATGTTTTCTTCACTTTCTTCATTCAGGTTATCAACGATATCCTCAACGGTGAGCCGTCCGAGCAGCCGCCCGTTATTGTCCACAACCGCGGCGGAAATTAAGTCATAACGTTCGAATGCACCGGAAGCATCTTCGCCTTTTTCATCCGGCAGGAAGGTGACCGGCTCGGTTTTCATCACATCAGAGACCAGTTTGTCCGGCGACTGGGTGAGAATGGTGGTCAGCGGCAGTTCGCCCTGCAAAATATTATTGCTGTCAATAACAAAGATTTTATCGGTGGCTTCCGGGATATTGCTGCGGTAGCGCAGAAAACGCTGAACCGTTTTCAGCGGAACATTGCCGCGCACGGTGACAAACTCAAAGTCCATCATCTGCCCGATACTGTCCGCCGGGTACTGAAGAACGGTGCGGATGCGGTTACGCAGACTTGGTTCCAGATAGGTCAGCAGGCGGCGCATGGTATCGCGCGGCAGGTGCTCGGCGATATACGCCTGCTCATCCACATGCAGGGTGGCAACGGCACGCAGCAGCTCTTTGTCTGACATATCTTTAATCAGACTGTCCCACACGGACACAGAGGCTTCCACCAGCACTTCCCCGCGCTGGTGGTTATCAATCAGATGCCAGAGCGCGAGACGCTCATCATAGGGCAGGGCTTCCAGCATATCCGCAAGGTCAGCGGCGTGGAGGTCAGTCAGCAGATTTTTGACTAACTTCGATTTTGAATGCAGTTCATCATCACTGAGCCTGGCATGTTCATCGGCGGTGCCCAGAATGGTTTCCACAAACTGTGAGTCGTTGAGGAACAGAGGCAAAACCTGCTGACGAATGTGGGCCAGCCGCTGGGAGTGCGGATTGACCGGTGATGAGTTATCAATGGAGAAACTGTGTTCAGACATGATTTTCCTTTACACATAAAACTTTTAAACAAATAAGACCGGCCGGGGATTCTCTGTCAGACGTCTTCTTCTTTTATACCGAGGTGCCAGCCGGGCACATCATCCCAGTAAGCCTGCTCTTTTTCCAGATCAAGCTGCATTAATGTGTTGATAGTCAGATAGCGGCGCGGAAAAAACAGGGTCCAGTGTCCTTCATTGGTCTCCAGACGCAGTGAGGAGCGTTTGGTGGTGGACTGGCGCTGATTATTCAGTAAGACCGCGAGGCGCAGGATCTGTATCAGGGGGATGACCTGTTTACGTTTAAACAGTGTGAATTTCGGGATATCGTCACTTTTTACCGCTTTGCGGTGGTAACGCACCAGTGTGGCGAGCAGCAGTTGCTGCTCCTGGGTGAATCCCGGTAAATTGGTGTTCTGCAGAATATAGGCCGAATGACGGTGCAGGCCGGAAAGGTTGATGCTCAGCCCGACTTCGTGCAGCCAGACCGCCCAGACCAGAATGGCTTCCAGCTGCGGATCAACCAGGGACGGATTCTGCTCCGCCCACTGACGGTACAGGTTTTTCATGGTGGTGAGGACACGCAGTACCTGGGCGTTATCCACGTTATAGTGTTCCACCAGGCTTTGCGCGGTACGCTGGCGGATGTCCTGATGGCGGAAACGGCCTTCCATCTCATACAGCACCCCTTCGCGCAGGGCACCGGCAGACAGGCGCAGTTCAGTGATTTCCAGCGCGTCAAACAGACCGCACAGAATTGCCAGGCCCGGCACAAACACTTTTTTGCGGTCGTCAGACAGCCCCGGTAAATTCAGGGTATCAAACCGTTTGTAACGCAGCACCTGTTTGACCAGCATTTCCAGGCGGACAGGGGTGATAATACCGTCCCGTTCCCCCAGTTCACGCAGGATCTCACAGGCCGCTTTGATGGTGCCGGATGCGCCGAGGCATACATCCCAGCCCTGCACACGGAAAGCAATCGCCAGGTTTTCCAGTTTGGAAACGGCCATCAGCCTGGCGCGGTTAAAGTTGGCCTCGGTGATTTTACCGTCCGGAAAAAACTGACGGCTGAAACTGACACAGCCCATACGGCGGCTTTCGATTAAAATCGGTTCAAAACGTTCGCCGATCACCAGCTCTGTTGAACCGCCGCCGATATCAATCACCAGTTTGCGGCCTTTTTCCGGTTGTGTGTGTTCAACACCCATAAAAATCAGGCGTGCTTCTTCGTGACCGGAAATAATTTCAATCGGATAGGGGATAACGGACGCGGCGCGTTCGAGAAACTCGTGCGCATTGACTGCCTCACGCAGACTGTGTGTCCCGACAATCGTGACCTGTGCGGCGGGAAAGCCCTGAAGGCGCTCGGCAAACAGCGCCAGGCAGGCCAGCCCGCGCTCCATGGCTTCTTCGCTCAGCTCATTCTGATCATTTAAGCCTTCAGCCAGATACACCCGCTGTTTCAGGCGGCTGAGAACCTGGAGTGCGCCGTTGACAATACGGGCAATCACCATATGAAAGCTGTTCGACCCGAGGTCGATGGCTGCAATTTCCAGCGGACGATCTTTTTCAGTGATCAGTGATAATGGCATGCACGGGCCTTTTAATTATCCGGTTGTTCCAGGGAACGAATATAGTCATAAACTGCCATCTGCGAGCGGACTTTCCGCTTGTTGCCGCGCGGCACATAATGGTTGGACATCTCTTTGTCGAGATAACGCGCCTTCTCATTATCACTGAACTGAATATCCAGAATATCGAGCACCCGCCGGCGCAGCACCGGATCCAGCAGGCGAACCGCCACTTCAATCCGGTAATCGATATTGCGGGTCATCCAGTCCGCAGAGGAGAGATAGACTTTTTCGTCCCCTTTGTTGGTGAACACATACACCCGGTCATGCTCCAGGAAACGGTCAACGATACTGGTCACCTGGATATTCTCACTGTACGGCACCTGTCCCGGCACCAGTGCGCACATGCCGCGCACCAGCAGACGGATTTTCACCCCGGCTTCTGAGGCATCATAGAGACGCTCACTCAGCTGCTTATCCACCAGGTTGTTGATTTTCAATGTAATTCCGGCTTCATAACCGGCCAGTGCATTGGCTATTTCATCATCAATCAGCTGATTCAGCATTGCCCGTGAATTCTGCGGCGACACCATCAGGTTATCAAAGGAAACCGGCCGGTACGGGTTCTCAATAAAGTTGAACACGCGCCGGACTTCATTGGTGATCTCTTCGTTGGCGGTCAGCAGCGAGTAATCCGTGTAGATACGCGCGGTTTTTTCGTTGAAGTTACCGGTGCCGATATGGGCATAACGGCGGATCACATCCCCGTCTTCCAGCCGCGAGATAATAAACAGTTTGGCGTGGATTTTCAGCCCCGGCGCGGAGAAAATAACATGCACCCCGGCTGCCGTCAGGTGTCTCGCCCAGTGAATGTTGGCTTCTTCATCAAAACGCGCCTGTAACTCCACCACCACGGTAACTTTTTTACCGTTGTGTGCCGCGTGGATCATGGAATCGATAATGCGGGAGTCCTTGGCGACACGGTAGATATTCATCTTGATGGAAATCACGCTCGGGTCAAAAGAGGCCTGGCGCAGCAGTTCCAGCACATGCTCAAAAGTGTGATACGGGTAATAGAGCAGCACATCCCGTTCGCGGATAGCATCAAACCCGTTGCGGTGATGATCAAACCAGACATGACGCAGACGCGGCAGCGGTTTGTTTAATAAATTCTTATTGCCTTCATTCGGGAAGCGGATGAAGTCCTTGAAATTATGATAGCGACCGCCGGCAATGACGGAATCATCATTGGTCAGGCCGAGTTTTTCACGCAGCAGCGTCACCATTTCATCCGGCATATCGCGCTGATAAACAAAGCGCACCGGCTCAGCGGTCAGACGCTGTTTCAGGGTGGAGGACATCAGCTCCAGCATCCCGGATTCCATTTCGGTGGCGAGGTCATATTCCGCATCGCGCGTCATTTTCATGGAATAGGCATTGAGGGCATCGAAATCGAAGAAGCCCTTGAAGATTTCATCCAGGCAGTAGCGCAGAATATTGTCGATAAGGATCATCGACTGGCGGCGGCGGCCGTTTTCGGTCGGCAGATTAACAAAACGCGGCACTTTATCAGACGGAATTTCCAGCAGTGCATAGCGGGTCTCACGGCCGGATTTGACAATCTCCACCACCAGATAGGTGTAATCGTCTTTGAGGAATTCGACCAGATCGGTGCTGGTCTGGATCATAATTGGCGTGATGTGCTGGCGCAGATGCTGACGGAAATACTGACGCAGCCAGATTTGCTGTTTCGGCGAAATCTGGCGTTCGTTGATCAGGAAAATCTGGTTACGTGCCATTTCCAGCAGCAGGTCGTTATACAGGGTATCAAATGCCTGATCCTGTTTTGCCACTTTGTTTTCAATTTTACGCAGCAGATGGCGCCCGCTGGCACCGGAACCACGCTGTTCCTCATTAATCAGGATGCGGCGTTTCACATCCGCATAGCGGACTTTATAAAACTCATCCAGGTTATTTGAGTAAATGCCCAGAAAACGCATGCGCTCAATCAGCGGGTTGCGTTTGTCGGCGGCCTCCTGAAGAACCCGCTCGTTGAACGACAGCCAACTGAGTTCTTTTTCCATATAGAGCCTATCTTGGGACATTGTTACTCCGGAACGGGTTACTCTGAATCAGGGTTGAACACAGCGTACAGTTTACTAAAAAATCGTTACAGGTTCTGCTTTACGCGGGCATTTTTTTCAACGTAGCTTTCCGCATCCGCAGATTTATTTTTCATGACCAGATATTCCGGCTGAAAAATACACATACGGATGGCAGTGCGGTATTCCCCGTTGACGAAAAACTCATCAATTAACTGGCCTTCGGTATGAAAACCGAGCTTTTTATAGATGTGGATCGCTTTTTCGTTTTCGATATCCACAATCAGATACAGTTTATACAGATTGAGGACAGAAAACGCATAATCCATAGCCAGACGGGCAGCGCGGGACGCAAATCCGTGACCCTGATGTGACGGGGCGATAATAATCTGGAATTCAGCGCGGCGGTGTACATGATTGATTTCCACCAGTTCCACCAGCCCGATCTTGGTGCCGTCGCTTTCCACAATGAAGCGGCGTTCTGACTGATCGTGAATATGCTTATCGTATAAATCACTTAATTCAATAAAGGCTTCATACGGCTCCTCAAACCAATAACGCATAATGCTGGCGTTATTATCCATCTGATGAACAAAAGCTAAATCCTCACGCTCAAGCGGGCGCAGTTTTACAGGCGGAACAGCAGTACCACCGGACATAAATCACCTCGATATTGGTTGTATTTTATCAGTCAGTGTAACACATAACAGAAACGGAATTATCCGGGGATCCGCTTTTCCGCGTCACGATGGGCACAGCCGTGTAAAATTATGGCAATTACGTGTTATTTGAGTACCGGTCACAGCAGACAGATGATAAAGTATGTGGTAGTACGCATATCATTAATAAATACCGGATATTTCCATGAACCCGACAAAAGTGTGCCGCACCCGTCTTTATACGCTTACCGACCTGCCGAATATCGGCGAGGCGATGGCGGAAGATCTGCGTCTGCTGGGGTATGAGACGCCGCAGGATATTACCGGTTCAGACCCGGTGATTATGTATGAAATGCTCTGCGCGGTAACCGGCGTCCGTCAGGATCCCTGTGTTATTGATGTGTTCTGGTCAGTCACTGATTTTCTTGCAGGACAACCGGCACAGCCGTGGTGGAATTATACCGGACAGCGCAAAGCGTATCTTAATGAGATGGCGAAACTGCGGTAGTTATGAAAAACGCCCGGAAAAACCGGGCGGAGAGAATCAGAGCGTATTGTGAAAATATAATTTCCCGTCCAGATATATCCCGTCTTCTTTCAGTGCCAGACGCCCCTGCACAAACCAGTTAACCACCTGCGGATAGATGCGGTGTTCTTCCTGTTGTATCCGGGCGGTGAGAGTGTCTTCAGTATCATCCGGCAGAACGGCAATGCGTGCCTGTAAAATGACCGGGCCGCCGTCCAGCTCTTCCGTGACAAAATGTACAGAGGTACCGTGTTCGGCATCGCCGTTCTCCAGCGCTTTGCGGTGTGTATGCAGACCCGGATATTTCGGCAGCAGAGACGGGTGGATATTGAGCATTCTGCCGTGGTAATGGCGGACAAAGGCGGGTGTCAGAATCCGCATATATCCGGCGAGGATCAGTAAATCCGGTTGATACTCATCAATCTGTGCCTGCAATGCGGCATCAAAATCATCCCGTGAAGAGAATTCCGCCGGACTGAGTGCCAGTGCGGGAATACCGGCCTGTTGTGCGCGGAGTAACCCGTAAGCGTCCGCTTTATTACTGAAGACCGCAACAATTTCCGCATTGAGAGCTTTTGAATTGCAGGCGTCAATCAACGCCTGCAGATTACTGCCGCTGCCGGAAATCAGGACAACAAGGCGTTTTTTCATCAGCGGATGATGACCTGTGGTTCATCTTCACGGCAGACCGCGATATCACCGATCAGCCATGCATTTTCACCCGCCTCTGTCAGCAGGGCGAGGGCGGCAGGCACAGACGCTGCCGGCAGCGCAATCACCATACCGACACCACAGTTGAAGGTGCGGTACATTTCATAGTCTTCCACATTCCCGGCTTTTTGCAGCCAGTTAAAGACAGACGGCCACTGCCAGGATGAGGCATCAATCCGCGCCTGGGTGCAGGCCGGTAATACACGCGGGATATTTTCCCAGAAACCGCCGCCGGTCAGGTGGGCGATGGCGTGAACATCGGTGTTTTCGATCAGTTTCAGCACAGATTTAACATAGATTTTTGTCGGTGCCAGCAGATGATCCGCCAGTGATTTGCCGTCAAGCTCTGTGGCTGCCGGGTCAGTTTTGCTGACCTCAAGGATTTTGCGGATCAAAGAATAGCCGTTGGAGTGCGGGCCGCTGGAGGCCAGTGCTATCAGCACATCACCGGCGCGGACTTTGCTGCCGTCGATGATTTCTGATTTTTCCGCCACACCGACACAGAACCCGGCCACGTCATAATCATCGCCGTGATACATGCCCGGCATCTCAGCGGTTTCACCACCGACCAGCGCACAACCCGCCTGTTTGCAGCCTTCGGCAATACCGGTGACCACCCGGGCGGCAGTATCGACATCCAGTTTGCCGGTCGCGTAATAGTCGAGGAAGAAGAGGGGCTCAGCACCGGCGACCACCAGGTCGTTCACACACATGGCGACGAGGTCAATACCGATAGTGTCATGACGCGCCAGATCCATCGCCAGGCGCAGCTTGGTGCCGACGCCGTCGGTGCCGGAAACCAGCACCGGTTCTTTATATTTCTGCGGTACCGCACACAGCGCACCGAAACCACCCAGCCCGCCCATAACTTCAGGACGGCGTGTCTCTTTGACAACATGCTTAATACGGGAAACTAAGGCATTACCGGCATCAATATCAACACCGGCATCTTTGTAACTCAGGGAAGTTTTGTCAGTCACTGCGGCCCCCAACGGCGATTGCAAGTAAGTGGGTGTATCGAAAACGCGGCTATTCTAACAGGCCACGCAAACGTTTGCGAGAGGATTTACGCCGGTTTTTGTCAAAATGCGTCAGATCACACTTATTCATGTAACAAACATGAAACGCGTGATAATTGACTATAATCAACAAATCCGGGGTGGCGCTGCGAAAGAAAAGCGGTATAATCTCGCGATTTTTTTGTCCGCCAGGGCTTACACAGTAGGAGAACCCATGAAAGTCGTCGAGGTAAAACACCCGCTCGTTAAACACAAACTTGGCCTGATGCGAGATCATGATATAAGCACAAAACGCTTTCGTGAACTGGCCTCAGAAGTCGGTAGCCTGCTGACCTATGAAGCAACTTCAGACTTAGAAACTGAGAAAGTGACAATTGACGGCTGGTGTGGTCCGGTCGAAATTGAACAAATCAAGGGTAAAAAGATTACCGTTGTGCCAATCCTGCGTGCGGGTATCGGTATGATGAACGGTGTGCTGGAAAGCATCCCGAGTGCCCGTATCAGTGTTGTCGGTGTTTACCGTGATGAAGAAACACTGGAGCCGGTACCGTACTTCCAGAAATTAGCCTCTAATATTGAAGAGCGTATGGCGCTGGTGGTTGACCCGATGCTGGCAACCGGCGGTTCAATGATCGCTACCATCGATCTGCTGAAAAAAGCAGGTTGCACCGCGATTAAAATCCTTGTGCTGGTTGCAGCGCCGGAAGGTCTGAAAGCGCTGGAAAAAGCCCACCCGGATGTTGAGCTGTATACCGCATCCATCGACGATCACCTTAACGAACACGGTTACATTGTGCCGGGCCTGGGTGATGCGGGCGATAAGATATTTGGTACGAAATAAGTTAATGAGCCGACTTGATAGTCGGCTTTTTTTTGGCATATCCCTGAGTAATCATTTAAGAGGTTTAAGATGACGCGCCGCGTTATTGAAGTCGATGAACGCCCACCACTGCTGGTCACCATTCCGTTAAGTTTACAGCACCTGTTTGCGATGTTCGGTGCTACCGTTCTGGTGCCGATCCTGTTTCAGGTAAACCCGGCCACGATCCTGTTATTTAACGGTATCGGGACGCTGCTGTATCTGTTTATCTGTAAAGGAAAAATCCCGGCGTACCTGGGCTCAAGCTTTGCCTTTATTTCACCGGTGCTGATTTTACTGCCGCTCGGGTATGAACTCGCTCTCGGCGGGTTTATCATCTGCGGGCTGTTATTTATGCTGGTGGCGGGGATTGTCAAAATCGCCGGACGCGGCTGGATCAACGTGCTGTTCCCGCCTGCGGCCATGGGTGCGATTGTGGCGGTCATCGGTCTTGAACTGGCAGGAACCGCTGCCGGTATGGCCGGGCTGAAAATCGCGGATGGTGCGTCTCCGGACAGCACCACGCTGATTATCTCCCTGACCACTCTCGGGGTGACGATTCTCGGCTCTGTGGTGTTCCGCGGCTTCCTGGCGATTATTCCGATCCTTATCGGAGTACTGACCGGGTATGCGCTGGCCTTCTTTATGGGCGCGGTGGATTTGACCCCGGTAAGTGAAGCTCCGTGGTTTGCACTGCCGACGTTCTACACACCGCGTTTTGAGTGGTTCGCTATTCTGACCATCTTACCGGCCGCGCTGGTGGTGATTGCCGAACACGTCGGTCACCTGGTGGTCACGGCGAATATTGTCAAACGTGATTTGATGAAAGACCCGGGTCTGCACCGTTCGATGTTTGCCAACGGCTTCTCGACCGTACTGTCCGGCTTCTTCGGCTCCACACCGAACACCACCTACGGCGAAAACATCGGCGTTATGGCCATCACCAAAGTGTACAGCTCCTGGGTTATCGGCGGGGCAGCGGTACTGGCGATTCTGCTCTCCTGTGTCGGTAAACTGGCGGCAGCCATTGCTGCTGTGCCGGTGCCGGTGATGGGCGGGGTATCACTGCTGCTGTACGGGGTTATCGGTGCATCCGGTATCCGCGTGCTGATTGATTCCAAAGTGGATTACAACAAGCCGCAGAACCTGATTCTGACGGCGGTTATCCTGATTATCGGTGTCAGTGGTGCGACCATTCATATCGGTGCGGCTGAACTGAAAGGGATGGCACTGGCAACGGTTGTCGGCATTGGTCTGGCACTGGTGTTCCGTCTGGTGAATATTATCCGTCCGGAAGAGCGGGTGGTGGATGTGAATCTGGATGAAGTGAAGAAAGACTGATTCTGATAGCAGAAAAAAGCCGCAGTGACTGATGAGCCCGTAAAGCCGGGCATGTAGGTTCTGCGGCTTTTTCCGTCACTGAGTACGGGAAGTATGTTGTTAAGGTTCATTTAGCCGGTGAATTTATGTTAAACTAACGGTGTTTGTTCACCCGTTGGCCGAGGTAACTCTGAACACGCCATCTCAGCTGTCATTACCGCTCTCTCTCCCTGATGATGAGACTTTCAACAGTTTCTACGCAGGGGAAAACGCATCCCTGTTATCCGCTATTCAGGCGGCTATCAATCAGCCGCACGGCAGTTATCTCTATTTCTGGTCCCGTGACGGCGGCGGTAAAAGTCATCTGCTGCATGCGGCCTGTGCCGAAGTCTCTTCCAAAGACCGGGCGGTCGGCTATGTGCCGCTGGATAAGCGCGCCTGGTTTGTGCCGGATGTGCTGGAAGGTATGGAGCATCTGTCGCTGGTCTGTATTGATAATGTGCAGTGTATTGCGGGGGATGAAGAGTGGGAAATGGCGCTGTTTAATCTCTATAACCGTATTCTGGAGACCGGCAAGACCTGTCTGCTGATCACCGGGGACAGACCACCACGTCAGATCCCGCTGCAGTTACCGGATCTCGCTTCCCGTCTTGACTGGGGGCAGATTTACAAACTTCATCCGCTTAGTGATGACGAAAAAATTCAGGCACTGCAACTGCGGGCAAAGCTGCGCGGGTTTGAGCTGCCGGAAGATGTCGGGCGCTTTATCTTAAAACGCCTCGACCGTCAGATGCGCACACTGTTTGATATGCTCGACAGGCTTGATCACGCCTCGATTGTTGCCCAGCGCAAACTGACCATTCCGTTTGTCAAAGATATCCTGCGGCTGTGACCATCAGTTAAGCAGGGCAATCACCGTCACTCCCCACTGGAGCACCATGCAGAGAGCGCCCTGCTGAAACAGCCGTTTTGTGCCGCGCCAGCGCTGTGAGAAGTGGGTGTGCTGTGCTCTGCCCGGAAACAGCGTCGTCAGGGATTCATCAAAAATATCGGTATCGGACGATTGTGCCAGGCGGCGGAACAGATGGTGATCCAGCCACAACCGGAAGATAAAATACATGGCGCACAGAAAGAACAGGATCCCCGCCGCCATCGGATATTCACCGGAAAAACCGGAAATATAAAGCAGAAACTGCGTCAGAAAGGCCATCACCGATAAGGCAGCCAAAAAACGCCAGCCCGCCGTAAAAATCACAATTATCTGTTCGTCATGAGGTCTGTTATTCATCGTTTTTTCCGTAACGGGCTGCCCAGCGGGTCAGGGCGGCAATTGTCTGTTCCCGCAGGACAATCTGCGGCCGGGCCTGTCTGGCAGCCGCCAGCGCCTGTTCCACATTGTCTGCCAGCCCGGCGCGTATCAGCCAGGCGATCACCACAGTCGTACTGCGGGTGTAACCCAGTTTACAGTGTACATAAACCTGACCGGATTGCGCCAGGCGGCTGAGATTGTTCACCGCCGTTTCAATCTGCATCTCTGTCAGCGGAAACAGATCCAGCTGCGGCTGACAGTGATAAGCCAGCTCGGCGGTATAGCGGCTGCGGGGAAATTCCCCTGTCATATCCAGTACGGCGGCAGCCGTCAGTGGTGCGGCAGGATAACCACCCAGCGCGATATGCTCATTGACCACACTGGTGTGACGGCACCGTTTTGCATACCAGTAATAGCTGATTTGCGCCGCAATCCGGTATGGCAGCAGCAGGAGTGCGGCAGAGGGTGAAATGCGCCCGGCGCTGTCCTTCTGAAACACTGATGCGCCGGCCCCGAGATAACCCGCCGTGATGCATAAAAATGCCAGCCCCGGCCACAGCAGCCACCAGCCCTGACCACCTATCACGACAGCCGCTGTTATCAGCACCAGCGAAATAACGGCGTACCGTCCGGCCAGCTGATAGCCGCGGCGGATACGGTGCGGGGCCCACTGCCAGCGTGTACTTACCGGCAGCAGATAGCTTATCACCACACCGGTGGCGGCACCGGTGATCACATCAATAAAATGGTGCTGCCAGGTTGTCAGTACAGAAACTAAGATCAGAATTGACCACAGGTGCAGAAGCCATTGCCATTTCTGCGGTGTGTGCGCCCGGAAGCGCAGCCACAGCAGCCACAGCAGAATGATATGCAGAGAAGGGGCCTGGTTAAACGGCAGATCAAACATCTCCAGCTGGTCAAACATCCAGCCTGCGGTACCGTCTGTCTGCGGACGGAGAAAACTGAATTTCAGCGGAAAGATCAGGAACCCGGCGCAGGCTGTCAGTGACGCAACTGCCAGCCGAAGCCCGTGAATACACTGTTCGCGCAGAGAGGTGCAGATAAACAGGGATAATCCGTAGAAGAGATCGATGCTCCAGTACGGAATAATTGTCCACGGCAGAAACGGAATATGTGTTTCCCAGCTGAACGCAAAAGAAGGGACTGACGGCAGCGAAGCGGTATAGGTATTGACCTGTCCGTAAGTCAGAAAAAAGAAAGGTGCCAGAAACAGCAGCCAGAGCAGGGCAAATCCCCACCGTTTACGGCGGGAAGCGGGCAGCGGCAGTGCGGCATCAGACATAATTTTTCATTCCCTGTAAAACAGAAGATGCGCAAAAAGGCGCATCTTCATCAGTATGATAACAATCAGCGGCGTCTGGCGACTGAGACACTGAAAATACCCCAGTTATCAATGAGCTGATCCAGTTTTTCAAATCCGGCCTCATCCACCAGCGCATCCATTTCCCCCTGGCTGCGGCAGCGCATCACCCAGGCTTTTCCGCCCTGATGGCTCGGCAGAACGCGGGCTATCATTTCTACCTGCGGGTGCCACGGCTGACAGGTGTAGACAAGATAACCGCCGCTTTCAATCGCCTGCGCCAGCCCGGCAAGGGAATCGCGCAGCAGATGGTTTTCCGGGAACAGTTCATATAACCCGCTCACCACACCGAGGGTCGGTTTCGGGGTGACCGCCGCCAGATCGGCGGTATCAAAGGCATTGCCCTCTTCAAAACGGATTTTGTCTTCCAGGAAGCGCTCTTTGATCTGTAAACGACCCTGTTCCACATTGATGGTGCTGTAATCGCGCATCAGAACAGATTCTATCCGGCTGTAATCATTAATTGCATCAAAGAGATAGCGGCCCTGACCGGCAGCGATATCCATGATCCGCACCGGCTGACCCTCTTCCTGCAATGCCCGGATGGTGCGGCGCAGAATTTTCTCAATATTCACTTTGCGTTGGCGGATCCCCTGCCAGCCGATACTGTTGAGATACTGGCGGTCAACAATGCGGCCGAAAATGCCTTTGCCCTGAGCCTGGTTACGGTAGACATAATCGAGGGTGGATCCGGAATCAAAGCCTTTATCGTAGCCGATACTGACGCCTTCCGAGGCTTTGCCGAGGGTGGACATCGCTTTGCTGAGCAGTTTATAACCGAGATTTTTCGGGCAGTAATCCGGCAGCGGAACCTGCAATTCACGATAAGCATCGGCACCGGCGCTGCACACATCCTCAAACCGGTAATCGTGCTGATAGCGCGGCTGTTCAAACAGGGTGGTGACAAAGCGGCGGATTTCCGCCAGCGGGATATGACGATCTTTTTCGCCCAGGGTGTCGTGATAGAACCCCGGCAGAATATGTTTTTCTTTATACGGGGTGTTAAGCCGCGCATAGAACTGATTCTGCGGCTTACGGTGCACTACGTGGTCACTGCCGGAGATAAACAGCTGAGTCGGCACTGTTATCGCGGCAGCATCCGCCACCAGGCGGTCAGCGGTTTTGTAGAGTTCCAGCAGGATATTGACGGCAATCGGCCGGGTGATCAGCGGATCCCGCTCAAATGAGGCGATACGTACCGGGTCGTGGGTGAGATATTTGGCTTTAACGTAGGAATTAACATAAAACAGCCCGCGAATTTTCTGCATCAGCGCCAGTCCGCTGCGGGCAAACGGCACATAGAGTTTGACTTTAAAGGCCGGAGAAGCCAGTACCAGACCCCGGATCTTCGGTGCGAAATCATGCACCCAGCCGGTCAGGGTGACTGCGCCGACACTTTGTCCGAGCACGACCATGTTCTCGATAGGAATTTCATACTCAGATGAAATGAAGTTAATAAATTCATTGATGTCGCTGATAGATGTGCCCATCGACGGGCTGTAGCCTCTGGGCCCGTCATTGCGGCCGTGACCTCTGGCATCCCAGGCAAATACCGCGAAATCAGGTAACGCCAGCTCATCCGCAAGATGTGCCACACGTCCGGAGTGCTCATGACCCCGGTGAAACAGCACAATGGCTTTCTTTTCTGCGGTTGCGGAAGGCCAGTAACGGAAGAATAACCGCTGCTGGTCACTGGTGGTAAAGTGAGATTCAATGGATTCACGCTGAGTCGGATAATCAGAAGATACACTCATAATCAGTCCTTTTGAGATGCGCTTTGTTGCGCAGATTCCTGCAACGCACGCCGGATACGGTGATAACAGGTAAGAAACAGCAGGGCGGCAAAGACCGCAAACAGCACCGGAAACAGTGCGGAGTCAAGGGATGCGGGAAAAACCGCCGCCCACAGACCCAGTGCGCCGAACAGAAAGGCGCGGTCACTTTTTCCGGCAGGGCCGTCATAGCGGCGTGATGCCCCGATAGTTTGTGCCAGTACACCAATAAATTCAGTCAGTACAGAGAGAAACAGGGTCAGCAGTATCCAGATGGCTGCTCCCGGAAACAGCAGGACAAACGGGAAATAAAGAATCGTATCGGATACCACATCGCCCAGTTCATTGAGGATCGCGCCGAAGCGGCTTTTCTGGTGATGTTCGCGGGCCAGCATGCCGTCAATGGCATTGAGCGCCATCCGGATAAACAGCACCGGCGGCAGAAGCAGAAACAGGCGCGGATCGGGAAACAGGATCAGGATAAAACCGGTAAGCAGGGAAAGGAACATCGCCGCCAGCGTGACCTGGTTGGCCGTGATTCCGGCATTAAACAGGCGGATTACCACGGGACGCAGCAAGTTCTGAAACTTCGGTTTTAGATCATAAATGGTCATTTTTTTCCCTGATGATACACAGTCAGTTATCTGTATTATCAATACGTTATTCTGTGATCGCCGCAATAAGAGTTTTCTTAAGTTAATACGGTGTGATCACAGGGCTGTGTTGTTACAGGTATGACAGTCTGCGGCAGGGAAAGTTTCTGATAAAAGCAATACCGCCGTGAAAACGGCGGTATAACAGGGGGTCAGCGCGGTGAATTTACGGAAATATTATGACTGATGCCGGTCAGACGTTCTGATGCATGCAGCGGTTTGCGGACATCAAAAATGACCTCATTATTTTTTGCAGCATTGATAACCACCGGCAGTGTTTCGCGGTGAGAATAGAGTGAGGTATTGGTTGAGCTGCAATCCTGACAGATCACACCATTCGGGTTAACAATCACCAGACTGGCCTTGCCGCCGGCGACAAAGGTATTACCGCGCAGGTGGGTTTTATTGTTGCCGAGCACTTCATTAATAATGGTTTTGGCATTTTCTTTATTATGAATGACGAGGCCTTGCTTGCCGACATTATAGTCAGTAAAAATATTATGCGAGATCCCGCGGTTATCCGGTGATGTAATCACCAAAACCGGTTTCCCTGATTTATCTTTAAACAGCGATGTTTCCGCTTCCGGACTGGCTACCCGGATTTTATCGCCGTTACGGTAGGTATATTCTGTGCTTCCCGGTCCGGCGGCAACAGCAGCAGAGAATAATGCAACGGAAATGAATGATAACGCCGTTAATGTTTTTTTCATGATTTATTCCTTTAATCATTATATTAAGTGTAAATAACCAAACGAACTTTACCACTTGAAATAAATGACGATTTCATAAAAAGAACATAAGATCTAAAAATAGATAAAGTTATAAATTAATAAATAAAAATACAGGGTATTTGTTTCAGGAATGAATTAATTATTATTGATAAGGTCATCATGAGTATCAGCAATGATTGTTCATAGGATATCTTCCGGTGAGTGTATGACTGTATTGCTTAATTAACACACCGGAGGTGTTATGTGCTTTATTAATAAGATGAAAAAATTATTTATTATATTATTTTCTGTTTTTCCCTGTTATATATATGCATCAGAAATAACTCCGGCTAATAACCGTTTAAAAGTAAATGTCAAAAGAGATATAACTATTATTGACATTTCAAGGCCGGATGGAAATGGATTGTCACATAATCAATACAGTAAGTTTAATGTTTCTGAAGTCGGCGTGGTATTAAATAACGGAACAGAAGACAGTCAATCTTATCTGGCAGGTGAAATAGAGGGAAACATAAATCTGCGGGGGAGTAGTGCCAGTTTAATTATTAATGAGGTAATCAGTGATGGTCTATCTGACTTTTCGGGGGCTATGGAGGTTTCCGGTAACCCGGCATCAGTTATTATTGCTAATCCCAATGGTATTACCTGTGATGGCTGTCATTTCATTAACACGCCAGATATTACACTTGCCACGGGGAATGTGAATTTTAATCCTGAAAATAAATTTTCATCTCTCAATGTAAGAAATGGAACAATCACGATAAATAAAAAAGGGATGGATACATATGCACAAAAAAATACTAATCTTATCAGTGCTGATACGAAAATAAATGGAAAGATAAATACAAAAAATCTTTTTATTATAAATGGTACAAATAAAATTAATTACCAGGATGGTATTCAGGAATCTATATCCGGTTTTATGGGGAATCAATCATCATCAGTAAATATGACTGAGGAAGGTGGGATTTCGGCTGAAAAAATTCGCATTATTAATACAAGTAGTGATGGCAATGTACAACTAAATAATATTGAGTCTGTTAATAATGGTATAAGTGTAACAGCAAAAAAAGCGGTATTATTATCGGGAAATATAACATCAAAAGAAAGAATAAGAGTAATAGCCGACAACATTATTATAAAAGATAAAGAAAAGGTTGCTTCCGGTCGTGATACTACTCTTATATCAAATGATATTTTAAATGCCGGAGAGGTTATATCAAAAGGTAATGTACGTATTTTTTCTGATGTTGTTAATAATCAGGGTCACGAAGCAATTATACAGGCAGAGGAAAATTTATGGATACAAAAAAATCCGGAAGGTGATTTTAGCAGGAGTATTGTTAATAAATCAGCGTTACTAAAGTCTGAACGTGGTAATTTAATTATAAAAGCGAAGACATTAACTAATGTCAGTAACTCTGAGCCTGTTGAGTTTTTTAAGCTTCCGGCTAAATCTACCGAAGTGCGCAGCGTCGGAAATCAGTTGCGTTATTTGCCGGTGTGGCGGCGAGATGGATTACTGATTGTATATCCGGAATTAAAAGATTTTAAATATGAAAAATGGTTTGATGAAATAGATTTTTTAACTAATGACAGTGTTAATGTTGAAAAATATGCAGTGAGATATAAAAGTGATTATGAACCTGCCTATATGGATTCCGGTAAAAATTTATATGTAAATGCAAATCGTTTTGATAATAATGATTCGTTTTTATCTGCCAGAGAAAATATTATTTTAACCGGTAAAGATATCAATATTAAAAACCATGAACAGGGTATTTTAAAACTATGGGAAAGATATCAGCCGGAAGATATTAACAGTGAATGGCTGCATTTTTCTGTTGAGCCGGATACTATTCCTCCCGGGGTAATGGTTAATGATATTAAAATTCCCTTTCAGAAAAAGGATGAATTTTATACATGGATTAGCCATGGTATGCCTGATAGTCCATCTGTCAGTTCAGAAAATCTGATTATAGATTATAGAGATACTATTAACATAGAGAGCAGACTCCCTGAGAAACTCTATCCGGTAAATGAGATTGTCAGGGATAGTTTTAGTCATCATTTAGCTGCAGAAAATATATTGTTGAATTCTTCATCAATAGATTTGAAGTCAAAAATAGGTGCAATTAATAATTTAAATGTTCAGGCTAAAGAGAAAATTTATTCACGTGAAAGTACATTGGTAGCGGGTAAGTCATTATCATTAACAGCAGATAGTATTGAACTTGAAAATACCAATATAAAGTCCGGTGAGCTGTCTCTTATTGCAAAGAAAGGCGATGTAATATACTCAACAGGAATCAGGCCTGTATTTACATCTGACATTTCTGCGCTGCCTCTGTTACATGCACCTGGTGGCATCTATGCAGATGCAGGAGGTGATATTACATTCAAAAATATAGCATTCACATTAAATAGTCATGTCGATTTATCTTCCCGAAAAAATATACTGATTGATTTTGATCCGAAAACGATATCAGGAATATCCACAAAAAAGGCAGATTATGAAATAAAATCACTGTCAGATAAATTTCAGGAATGGACACTTTCAGATTATATCACCCTGAATGCCGGAAGTGATATTGCTATTAATGGTACAGATATTAGCAGCAAAAATGATATAGGTTTTTATTCCGGCGGAAATATAGATATTACCTTTGATAAAAAATGGGAAGGCCGTAGTGATATCTATGCAAGATATTTAAGGCCCAAAATACGCATTCATTCAGAAAGAAACTTTATTATTAACTCTGCCGGAGATGTAAATCTATTGAATGCAGGCCTGCATGCTGATAAATCTTTATTGTTGTTTTCTGGTGGGGAATTTAATCTGACAGGAATTCCCTATTCAGCAATAAGGTATTCTTATGATGATTACATTGATAATCGCTATGTAAGTTCTTATCTTACAGCAAAGAAAAATATCACATTAGTGGCGAAAGGTGATGTTAATCTGCATGCAGCAATACTCTCCTCTGATGATTATATATATATTCGTAATAGTGGAAATATTCAGTTGGGATCTGAAAAAATACACTATCGTCAGAAAAGACGTGATTATCTGGAAGATACATATCGCCATGTCAGTACACTGGTAAAAAGCAAGAACAAATTAACACTATTGTCTGAAGGCAGTGTTTTATTTCAGGGTGCTGAGCTTATTTCTGATGGTGTAATGGATATCTCGGCAAAGGGCGGGTATTTATATGCACAGGCAATGGAAGAAACGAGTCATTATGAAGATAAGAAAAAGAAATGTAATCGTTGGACATTCTGTATAACAAAAAAAGAAGTTACAAAGGTAAAGCATGAAGTAAAAAATAAAACGACAGAATTTACATCGAAAGAAGATATTAATTTAATCGCCCTGGATGATATCACACTTGAAGCTGCAAAAATTTCAGCAGCTAAAAATGCCAGGCTGAAAAGTATCTCAGGGAAAATTAATTTTAAAGCTGTTAACGACTCACTTTATGAGCAAACCGTCAGCCATTCCAGGGGGTTCTACATTACCCGCCGTGATCAGGGGCACTCGCTGAGCCGCTGGCGGTTACCGCAGATTTATTACGGCGGAAATTTATCTGTTGATGCAGCAAAAGGCATAACCGCAGACAGTAAAACATTCAGCATTCCTGAATTTAAAGAATCCGCAATGATGCTGAGCAGCCATACCGGAACCGGTTGGCTGAAAGAACTGATAACCCGCGATGATGTTCAGTGGAACCGGGTTGCTGATGCCTATCAGCGCTGGGACTATAAAGAGCAGCACCTTAATCAGGTAGCATCAGCTGTTCTGGCTGTTGCCGTCACCGCTGCGACATCGGGCTCCGGGCTGGCAGCGTGGGCGGGGAGTACCGCATCTTCCGCAGCCACAGGAACGGCTGCCGCTGTTATTTCCGGAGCCGCGCATTCCGGAATGATAGCACTGACAACACAGGCAGCGGTTGCACTGGCGGAGAATAAAGGCAATTTATCTGAAACATTTAAATCTCTGGGGCGCAGTGAAAGTGTTAAGTCTGTTATTGGTCAGATGGTTGTCGGAGGGGCGTTCAATGGTCTGGATAAATCGATGGGCTGGCAGAACGGAAATCCGGCACAATCGCGGATTCCGTTACTGAGTGACGGAGATTGGCACAAGGTTGCACAGCGCGTTTCCGCCCAGTCTGTAATCAGCTCAGCGGTGGGTTCGGCAGTATCAGAAACAAGCTTCAGGGAGAACTTTATTAATGCGCTTCTCAGTAACACGGGAAGTCAGTTTAATGCTGAAGGCGCAAAATTAATTGGTGACCACGGTGAAATATTAACGGAACCGGGCAAAGCAATTACGCATGCTGCGGTTGCCGCTGTCAGAGCCGAGCTGACCAACCGGAGTGTCAGGGAAGCGGTTACCGGGGGCGCTGGCAGCGTCGGCAGCCGGTATTATATTAGGCGATTCTTTAGATCAGACAGCGCAGGAACATGAACAACAGGCACAGCTGGCCCGGATGACAGGTGCTGTTGCCGGATTGATTGCAACAGGCCATATCAACGGGCTGACCACTGCGGCGGATGCTGCTGAGATCGTTGAACGTTATAACCGTCAGTTTCATTTGCAGGAATTAAAGGCGATAGAGGAACTGGCTGACGGTGATAATTTTAAAAAAGTGCGCCTGCTCGCAGCAGGTTGCCGTCTGATCAACTGTACTGTGCAGGAATCTGCAAATTCACCGGATAAATTACGTTTTGATGCGTTAATGGCAAAATATCCGGAGACGTATCTTGAAGATAATTTACTGACAAATTACTGGGTGACAAAAGCGGATGACGGCATTCGTTATTATCCCTGGTCAGTTGCACCTGAAAAAGTACAGCTTTTTACTTACAGTGAAACTGAACGACATGATGATATTGATGATTTTGTCCGTAATCAATATGCGGAATATATAACAGATTTTACCGGTCTGAAAAAAACAACTGCCGAAATTATTATCGACAGTATATTGATGTCATCAGTGAATGGCAGGAGAGGTAATCCTGCCAGAATGCATAAACATATCAGAAAGGTCAGTTATGCAGATTTAAATCAAATCTATACCACCGATAAAAAGGGCAATAAAATCCCGATGAAGTGGTATCAGTCAGGTTCCTCTGTCAACCAGCAGGGTATGCCGTTTGAGCATTATATTGGTACACAATTACCGCCAGGCTCAAAACTCCCGGATGGATTCAAAACCTTTGATTATTATGACAGTAAAGATAAAATAGCGATTAGCGTAAAAACTATTAACACTCAAACAGATAGTAGACTAAATAAACCTGATGCCATAAAATATATCATTAATGGCCATGTTAATAAAATAGCTCAGTTTAAAAATTATTCAATGGATGACGTTCCATTGAGAACAGATAATATAAAAAAGAGAGTTTTGCACATTGGCCTCCCAGAAAAAACGACGCCAGAGCAATGGAAGTCAATAAATAGTGCTATAAAGAACGCAAACGATAAGAATGTAGATATTAAAATAACCATAATAAAAGGTGATTAGCATGAGTCAAGTGAATTCTGATGAACTGAATGCAAGCATAAGCTTTAATGGGAGTTATTTCTATTTCTTGAGGATGATCGATCATGGATTGTTAATACCGGACTATTTGTTTGGTAATATTATTATACCTGGGGATGCGGTAATTAGCAGTGTTGGTATAAGCTTAAGACAAGTTCTCAAAAAAAATGAGGATATTAATCCTGAAGAGAATTATATTTTTGATCATAAACTAAATAAAGAAAATTATGAAGACAATATAAAAAAATTAATGGGTTTGTGCGGATATAAGAATAAAAAATCACTTTTTAAGAAAATGAACAAATGCCTTGTAAAGCAAGTCGGTAATGTTATTGAAATAAAGCCTCTAAATCACATTAAACTTGAAGCCTGGGACGGTGATGGTATATCAGAAACTGACGATGTCATTATTCCGGTATCGGCTTCAGATGAAGAGTTGGGTAATGCCGTTATCGAGGCGTTTTCCCGCTGTAAGGGAAGGCAATTCTGAGTTCTGTTCCCGGCAGTTACCGGAGGACATAAGGTATCATTGGTTCAGCGAATGATAAGAATATAGAGATTAAAATAACCATTATAAAAGGTGAATAAATATGAACCAAAATACTGAACAGGGGTTAAATGTCAGAATAGGTTTTAATGGCGATTTTTATCATGTTGATACCATGTCCGGGCATGGTATTTTAATTGTGGATAACCTGTTTGAGTCTTGTCTGTTATCAAAAGATACCACAGCGGAAATGCTCGGTTTGTGTTTAAAGAAATGCCTGAAACAAAGCCGGATAGTAGATCCGGGAAATTATGATTTCTTTGACTATAAAAAAGTAAAAGAAAGATATGAAGAATGGATTAAAAACATCATTCAATTGCGCGGATATAAAAATAAAAAAACACTTTTTAAACAAATGAATACATGTAATGCAAGGCAGGTTGGTGACCTTATTACAATAAAACCTTCAAACCATATTAAACTTGAAGCTTGGGACGGTGATGGTATATCAGAAACTGATTATGTCATTATTCCGGTATCGGCTTCAGATGAAGAGTTGGGTAATGCCGTTATCGAGGCGTTTTCCCGCTGCAAGGGAAGGCAATTCTGAGCTCTGTCCCCGGCGGTCACCGGGGACAGATGATCAGGTTCAGATAATCTCCAGCACCTGCTCCGGCGGACGGCCGAGGCGGGCTTGTTTGCCTTTAATCACTATCGGGCGCTCAATCAGTTTCGGGTTATCATGCATGGCCTGAATCAGTGCTTCCTGATCGGTCACTGTCGCGAGCCCCAGCTCACTGTAAAGGGCTTCTTTGGTGCGCATCAGTTTGCGGGCGTCATCAAATTTCAGCTCACGGAGCACAGTTTTGATTTCTGCCACTGACGGCGGAGTGTCCAGATAGAGCATTACTGCCGGAGACACGCCGTTTTCTTCCAGCAGTGCCAGAGTTTCACGGCTTTTGGAGCAGCGCGGGTTGTGCCAGATAGTGACAGTCTCAGTCATGGTTTTCCTCATTATTTAAATTGTTTGAATTGCAGCTGTAACTGGCGGATCTGGTCAATCCGCGCATCATAACGCGCCTGATCATAACTGCCGGGTTTCGCCTGACGGGCGGCTTCGGTCAGGCTGCGGATAGCACCGTCAAAGTTGCCCATTAAGTTCTGATATTCCGCCCGTGCAGCAAGTTCATCCGTGCGGCGGCCGGCTTTTCCGCCTGCTTCTGCCAGCAGATCCCAGCCGCTCGGGTCAGCCGGGTGATCAAAGGTATAATTGCGCAGAATCTTAGTTGCTTTATCATATTGTTTATTCTGAATATAGGCATTACCGAGGTTTATCTGATATACCGAATTCCCCGGTTCCCGTTTCAGGGCATTTTCCAGCCTGGTCACCGCCTGAGAGGTTCTGTTCAGACCGATATCCACATCTGTCATGACATCGATAAACCAGACATTGTCAGGATCGGCAGCCAGTAATTTCGTCAGAATTTGTGAGGCGGGTTCATATTTGTTGTCACGGTAGAGCAGAATGGCACGGGCATAATCCGCCGCCATTTGTTCTTTACTGTTGCCTTTGCTGTAGTTATCAATCATCTGGTCAGTCGCATTGCGCAGCGGCTGGCCGCCGTACATTGCCATCGCCCGGGCGCGCGCCAGCAGGAAATCAAAGGACTGTGGCGGATTTTTACGCGGCATCTGACCGGCACGGCTGCGCGCATCCGCCAGACGGCTGTCCGGCAGGGGGTGAGTCAGCAGCATTTCCGGCGGTTTGGAGCTGTAACGGGACATATCCACCATGATGGTCATAAAGTCCGGCATACCCTGCGGGTCAAACCCGGCACGGCTCAGTGTGCCCATGCCGATGCGGTCCGCTTCCTGCTCGTTGGATTGTGTAAAGCTGATCATATTCTGCTGGATCCCGGCCATGGTCGAGGTCATGGCGGCGGCACCGACCGGGGTGCCGGTCATCAGAAGCAGGATAGAGCCCAGAGTGGCCGCCCAGGCCAGCGGTGCTTTGTTCTGCTGATCTTCCATCATCCGCGCCAGGTGGCGCTGGGTAACGTGAGCGATTTCGTGCGCCATCACAGAGGCGAGTTCACTTTCTGTCAGGCTGTAGCGGAACAGGGAGGTGTGCAGAACCACATTGCCGCCGAAGAAGGCAAAGGCGTTAATGTTCGGGTTGGCTATCAGGAAAAAATTAAACGGGGTTTTGACCGAGTCAGCGTTTGAGACCAGACGCTGGCCGAGATTATTGATATATTGCAGCAAAACAGGATCATAGACCATCGGGGAGCTGCTGCGGATCATCCGCAGATAAAAGTCCCCCATCAGGTTTTCCTGTCCGATACTGAGTGTACCGCCGGCGGTGGTGCCGATTTCAGGTAACGCATCCTCAACCGCAGCCTGTGCGGCAGGCAGTACCGGGAAGGTCAGGGCAAGGCTCAGTAAGACGGCTAACGGTTTTTTCAGAAACGTATTCATAGGATGACGCTTTCCCCGTTGATTATCACTGGTAATAATTCGTGTATCATAGCAAACACTCAAGTAAAATCCTCACACAGTCTGCCCGGTGGGCAGGATTTGTCATATTTTTGCCGCTAATCCCGGGAGCAGAACAATGTTAGATTTGATCATTCAGTGGTACCGACGACGTTTTGCCGATCCGCAGGCAGTTGCTTTGACCGTTATTTTACTGGCGGGTTTCGGAATTATTTATTTTTTCAGCGGTATCTTAGCGCCGCTGCTGGTGGCAATTGTACTGGCGTACCTGCTGGAGTGGCCGATTCATCAGATGGAAAAACGGGGCTGCTCGCGCAAGCTGGCGATTATGCTGATCCTGACGCTGTTTATCGGGGTCAGCGTGCTGGTGATCTTTATCCTCGCGCCGACGGTCTGGGGACAGGGGCGTAACCTGCTGCTGGATATGCCGAATATGTTCAGTCGTTTCAATGAGTTCGCCCGTGAACTGCCGAACCGTTTCCCTGCGCTGATGGATGTCGGGCTGATGGATATGATCCTCGATAATGCCCGCAGCAAGCTGCTCTCAGTCGGGGATTCAGTGGTGAAAATGTCGCTGGCGTCACTGGTGGGATTACTGGCGCTGACCATTTATCTGATTCTGGTGCCGTTGATGGTGTTCTTTTTACTGAAAGATAAAGAACAGCTGCTGCGCGGTTTTCAGCGTATTCTGCCGCGTAACCGCTCACTGGCCGGGAAAGTGTGGGTGGAGATGAATCAGCAGATTTCCAACTATATCCGCGGCAAAGTCACCGAGATGATTATTGTCGGTGTTTGTACTTATATCGTCTTCGCGGTGGTCGGCCTGAATTATGCGTTACTGCTGGGTGTGCTGGTGGGGCTGTCAGTCCTTATCCCGTATGTGGGGGCGGTGATTGTGACGGTGCCGGTGGTTCTGGTCGGGCTGTTCCAGTGGGGACTGGATTCGGATTTCTGGACCATGTTTATCGCCTATCTGGTGGTGCAGGGGCTGGACAGCAATATCCTGGTGCCGATCCTCTATTCTGAGGCGGTGAACCTGCATCCGCTGGTGATTATTTTGTCGATTATTATTTTCGGCGGATTATGGGGATTCTGGGGCGTATTCTTTGCTATCCCGTTAGCAACCCTGATTAAAGCAGTGATTCATTCCTGGCCTGAAGAGGTTGCTGAAGATAATATACAATCAGTATCAAAGGAATAATCAAAAAATAAAAAGTGATGTTTTTATAAAACATCACTTTTATATTCATACCGCTATTCGGTCAGATATCAAAATTATGGGTGGTAACTGACACGTTCTCATTCCGGGAACCATTGCCATAAACACCAACAATACCATGTATTGCAGAGTCAGCATCTGTTCTCAGATAATGGTCATTATAGAATTGTACTGAACCGGCAGTGACATTCATTTTTCCGGTAAACATTATGCCATCGTTTTTAATGTGTACGGCGTCATGCTTTCCTGCAATATTGAATTGTCCGGTTGCAAATGTGGCACCGGTATCATTACTGACAGATAAGGTATTATCTCGCAGATAACCCTGATATGCATTATTTTTCAGGTCAATCATATGGTTGATGTTATGACTGTTAATGGACATATTTTGGGCATAAAAATTATTTGGTTTTTCCCCTGCTGTAGTATTGTAAATGGAGAAATTGCCATTATAATCAACAGTCAGATTTTTTGTACTAATCTTTTGATAATTAGAAATACTACCATTTTTTGCATTAATATTAATATTTGATGCTTTAAGATAACCATCATTAATAAGTTCAGAATGTAGTAAGTTTAAGTTAACCTCCGATAATATAATATTACCGTTATTTGTTAACGTTGCATTTTTGGCATTGACGGTCATTTTACCGCGTATTTTAGTATCGCTGTCGATCAATGAATTCGAATATGAGCCTGAACTATTAACTACTTCCCCCGGGGTTAATTTAACATCAGAAATCTGAGAGTTAAGATTATTTTTAAGATCGATATTATCTGCACCAATATTAATCGTTGTATGCGGTGAATTAACATAAGAGCTGTTGATTTCAACGCTGTTTCCCGTTAATGTCAGGTTGCTTTTTATCGCATTTTTTTTGACATTACTAACGATAACATTATTCGTTATATTTTTAAAACCGATTAGTTTTCCTGTAGTAACATCAAGTGAAGTATTTCCGGCTAATAGTGTCAGGTGGCTGACATTAGATACACCACAGCTGTTACAGTTAACGCCATTCGGGTTAGCAATGACCAGACTGGCTTGTTTACCAATAATGGCCATAGTGCCATCGAGCTGACTGATATTGGTTCCGGTTACTTCGTTGATAATCACACGAGCTGATGGTGAATTATCAATATTCAGGCCATTTTTTCCGACATTGAATTCAGTAAAGTAATTGTGTGAAATACCATTTGAATTTGGTGTGCTGATTGATTGTGTCGGTTTATTATCCTTAATCCGGATATTAACTTCGGGTGATGCCTGATCTGCCGTGATTTTATAACCATCACGATAGGTGAAATCTTGTGTCGCCGCCGATAAATAAGCAGGTGATAAAAATAATAATACGGTAGCAATTTTGGTTAACTTCATTAAGTATCCCTTTTAATAGCGTGACATCATTGTCAGCAGAGATACAATATCATATTAACTTAATTACAAAGTACTAATATCCAGAATATGTATTTTTTTTAAAAAAACATCAGGAATATAAAAAACACTACCGGGAGATAGTGTTTTTATCATTCCGGCAAATAAATCAGCTGTGAGCTTTGAGGTATTCAAGCACAACCTGATCATGGTCGCTGGTTTTGAATTTATCAAAAACATGCTCGATTTTACCATCAGCGCCGATTAAGAAGCTGATGCGGTGAATACCGTCATAGGTTTTCCCCATAAACTGTTTTTCACCCCAGACGCCAAATGCTTCAGCAACCGCGTGGTCTTCATCTGACAGCAGGGTAAAATTCAGTAACTCTTTTTCCGCGAAACGAGACAGTTTTTCGGGTTTGTCTGTACTGATCCCCAGCACTTCAACATTGAACTGTTTCAGTTCATCCATATTGTCGCGCAGACCGCATGCCTGGACAGTACAGCCCGGCGTCATGGCTTTGGGATAAAAATACACCAGCACACGCTGACCGGCATAATCGGCCAGGCTGATTGATTCACCATCCTGGTCGGGAAGGCTGAACAGGGGCGCCTTATCACCGGCGTTCAATGGGCTCATTACACACTCTCCGTAAACGTAATAATAAACACAAACATTAATGATTCATCAGGGTAATAGTGCCTTCGGCCTGTAACTCAGCACAAAGACGGTAAAACTGCTGCTGCAGCACCGCGTTGTTTTCCCCTGTCGGGTGATGCGCGGTGATCTGAATCTCCAGCAGTACTGCGTCTGTATCATCCTCCGGCCGGGTTTTGGACACCAGTTCAGCCAGGGTGTAATCCAGTCTCATAAACAGATTGGTAAAGCGTTCCACCAGCCCGGCCGCATCAGGCACAGTAACCTGCGCACTGACACCGGTGGTGGCCGCAGGCTGATGCCCGCGCTGTGTCCGTTTCATGACCGTCAGCAGGTCAAGTTCCGCCGCCAGTACCGGCAGGGTGGCCTCCAGCATGGCAATGGCATTCCAGCTGCCTGACAGCATCATAATAAACGTGAACTCCTCACCGAAAATCGCCAGACGGCTATCTTCGATATTACAGTCACACTCTCCGGCATGACGGGTAATCGCATTCACAATCCCTGCGCGATCCCGTCCCAGTGCAGTGATAACCAGATATTGCTGATCGCGTTGCGGCAAACCCTCATTCCTCTTCATGACACCGTGAATGTGTTAAACATAAAGAAAGATAAGGCCGATAGCAATAACCTGTTGTGTGCTCTGCGGTAATAATCAAATGATTGCGGCATATCAAACCTGCCGGATACAGACACGTTATCATGTGTTCCGCCGTTTTACCGGTGAAAAAAGCGGACATTATTACTTCTTTTTAAGGTGTGCCGCTAGGTATTAACAAAATTCATTAAAAACGTACAGTTAGGGTGTTTTTTTCTGCGCTCTGAACAAGTACCATTAAAATGTTGTCCTATATTTATCCGATTATGAGGGTTTCGTACATGTCACACATAAATGACGTTTTAAAAGGCAGTATTGTTGCGATGGTTACACCACTGGACACACAGGGTCGTGTTGATAAGGCGGGGCTCCGGAAATTAGTGGATTACCATGTCGCGGCAGGTACGTCCGCCATTGTGGCTGTCGGAACCACCGGGGAGTCCGCCACACTGTCACATCAGGAACATGTGGATGTGGTACTGGCGACACTGGAGTTCGCGGAAGGCCGTATTCCTGTTATTGCCGGTACCGGCGCTAACGCGACCAACGAAGCGGTCTGGTTTACTGAGCAATTTGAAAACAGCGGCGTGGCGGCATGTCTGACCGTTACCCCGTATTACAACCGTCCGTCACAGGAAGGTCTGTATCAGCACTTTAAAGTGATTTCAGAGAATACCGCATTACCGCAAATTCTGTATAATGTGCCAACGCGCACCGGCTGTGATATGTTACCTGCAACTGTTGCCCGGCTGGCAAAACTGGACAATATTGTGGCAATTAAAGAAGCGACCGGGAACTTAAGCCGTGTGAATGAAATCAAAACCCTGGTGAATGATGAAAACTTCATTCTGCTCAGCGGTGATGACGCGTCAGCACTGGATTTCACCCTCCTGGGCGGCAAAGGTGTGATTTCTGTGACAGCCAACGTGGCTGCGGCAGAGATGGCACAGATGTTTGATCTTGCCCTGCGCGGGGATTTTGACCGTGCGCGTGTGATTAATAATCAACTGATGGACCTGCATCACACATTATTCTGTGAGCCAAGCCCGTCACCGGTAAAATGGGCCTGTCATCAGCTGGGTCTGATCGCAGAGCAGACACTGCGTCTGCCGCTGTTACCGCTCACGGAAGCGGGGCAGAATACGGTCGGCCGTGCCATGAAGACGGCGGGCATACGATAATATTTTAGGGAATCTGAATGGCAACACTACTGCAAAAATCAAAGGTTACGAAGCTCGCTGGTCTTTCCGTGGTTTTATTACTGGCAGCCTGCTCCGGCGATCAGAACTATAAGCGCCAGGTCAGCGGCGATACTTCGTACCTGGATGCGCCGCAGTTACAGGCGCTGAATGTTCCTCAGGGGATGATCCTGCCGTTACAGAGCGGCCAGTATGATATTCCTCAGGTTAAGCAGGATGGTGCGACCGGTCTGGCGCTGGACATCCGTCCGCCGGTACAGACTGTCAGCCTGTTAGCAGGTTCCCGTACTGAAACAGCAGGAGACGCAAGCCGTCTTCTGCTGGAGAATTCAGCGGAAAACAGAACGCTGTGGGCTCAGATCAACCGCGTTCTGGCCGATCGCTCAGTGCCGGTCAGCCAGCGTGATGAAGCCGGTGGCGTGATTGTCACTGACTGGATTGTCTGGCAGCGTGCGGATGAAGACCTGCCGTTACAGTCCCGCCAGCGCATCAAAATTGAACCGGCCGGTTCACAGGTGGCAGTTGTTGTGACCAGTGAAGGTCTGAAACAGGGTGAAAACCCGGTGACAGATAAAACAGAAATTACCCGTTATAACAACCTGACACTCAACGAGCTGGTGGACGGCCTTGACCGTATGCGTAATGCCGCACGTCAGGAAACCAATGCGTCACAGTATGCGGCTCCGGACGTTCAGAGCGGCAGTGATAAAACCGGTCTGCCGCAGATTATTGTCCGCGCGCCGTTTGATGTGGTCTGGTCCCGTCTGCCGGTTGTGCTGGAAAGCGTCGGCATGAAAGTGGGTGACCGCACCCGTTCGACCGGGAATATTGAAGTGACATACAAAGGGCTGAGTTCTGCAGAGTGGAGCAGCCTGGGTATGGATGATCCGTCAGTGGCCGAAGGTGATTACACCTTACAGGTCGGTGACCTGGATAACCGCAGCAGCCTCCAGTTTATCAGTGCCAAAGGGAAACCGCTGACACAGAAAGAAAATGATGAAATGGTGAAAGCGCTGGAAGCGGCATTCAGCAAATCATCTGTAAAATAATATATTCACGCAACATATAAATGCGTAAATATAATTATCGGTACCGGCCATTGTTAATGGCCGGTATTTTTTTATATCGTTATTATTTTGTAATAAATTGATACACAACCTAATCATTTTTAAGATAAATTCTTATTTCTCTGTCTTACATATCGCATTATTAGCCACGTTTATGCCAGGCTCTCCGGTTATATTTAAATACTTATAATTATTTTTTCGCTATATTCAGCCGCATTGTCTGCTGAATATCAGGCTACCCGGAATTGACAGGGCTGACATGGATTTATCTTCGGACTCTTCACGACCTTTACTGAGCATTGTTGTTGCCGTCTATAACGGGGAAAAATTTCTTCCTCAGTTTTTTGACTGCCTGCTGAAACAAACACTTCCTGCCTGGGAGCTGATCCTCGTTAATGACGGTTCCAAAGATAATACGGATGCTGTGCTGCGTGAATGGCAGGACAAATTCCCGTCTGTCACTATTCTGGAACAGGCAAATCAGGGCGTCTCTGTGGCGCGGAATACCGGTTTTGCAGTGGCAAAAGGGCAATACATCACGTTTCCGGACATTGATGATGTGATTCACCCGCAAATGTACGGCCGCCTGCTGGAAATTGCGCTTGCCGGAAAACTGGATGTGGCAACCTGCAATGGTACCTATGTTTATGAAGACGGGCGTGAACCACGGCCGATTTTCCCGCCTGATCGTCTGCGTTCCACCGGCGTTCTTTCCGGGCCGGACTGGCTGAAACGGGCACTCAACTCCCGTAAGTTCCTGCATGTGACCTGGCTGAACCTGTACCGCACTGATTTTCTGCGTGAGCAGGGCTATTATTTTGAGCCGGGGCTGCACCACCAGGATATTCCGTGGACAACCGAACTGCTGATGACCGCAGCGCGGGTGGAATATATTGATGAACGTTATTACGATTATCTGATCCATTCCGAATCGGTATCGCATACGCCGCCTGATGACAAAATCCGCGTACGTACAGTCCATAATTACATGAAAATCCTGGAAATGCTGGACGATATCAATCAGCGCCATGCGGATGTCGCGAAGCAGATCCCTGCCTGTCACTGGCAGATTTCCAAAGAAGGGCTGGGGATCCTGCATACCATCAGTGAGATAGAATCTCCGGAGGTGAAACAGGAGATTGTGCGTGAACTGTTTGATCGCGGGATCTGGTCACTCATCTGGGATAACGTCAAAGATTTGCGGCTGCGCTGGCGGCTGGCACGCCGTTATCCGCGTCTGAAAGCGATTCTGAAAGACGCCGCGGAGAATACAGCAACACCGGCCTGACGGCCGGTGTTTTTACATCGGTTACATCCGGACTTTGCGCGACAGCAGCGCGACCAGCAACAGCAGCGCAACCACGGCCAGCAGCGCGGCGGGCAGGGTGAAGCGGTAAGCAATCAGCCCGACAGACGCCGGTCCTGCCAGAATACCGAGATAACCCAGAGTGGTTACCGCCGGGACGGCAACGGCCTGCGGCATACTGGTCTGGCGGCCGATAGCGGAAAACATTACCGGTACCACGTTGGCACATCCCAGGCCGATCAGCCCGTAACCGGTGAGCGCCAGAAGCCAGTTGTCACTCAGCACACTCAGCAGAAGACCACCGGCAGCCAGCAGGGCGCCCCACAGCACCACCTGCGGCCGTCCGAGTACCGCAACAATTTTGTCGCCGGTCAGCCGCCCGAGGGACATCAGCACCGCGAAGCAGGCAAAACCCAACCCGCCCATGCTTTCCGGCACATGACGATACTCTGTCAGGAAAACCGCACTCCAGTCCAGCACACTGCCTTCGGCCAGAAAGGTGGCGAAGCAGATAATCCCTATCAGTAATACCGCACCGCGCGGCACAGCAAATGCAGGGCCTTCTGACGGCCAGGCGTAATCCAGCATGCCTTTATAACTGAGAGCCAGCAGCAGGAGGCAAATCACTGTTACGGCACCGGCCGCCTGTAATGCGTCCATCCCGGCCAGCATAAAGCCGCTCATGGCACCCGCACCGGCAATGCCGCCGACACTGTAGAACCCGTGAAAGCCGGACATCATTGGTTTTGGTGCCGCTTTCTCAACAATAATGGCCTGAATATTCATGGCACAGTCGGTAATGCCGATCCCCATACCGAAAATAATCAGCGTCAGAGCCAGTAACCCGGTGTGATTAATGACCGCCAGCAGCGGCAGGGCTGCACTAAGCAGGATAACGGAAACGGTCATCACCCTGCGGCAGCCGAAACGGGTGGTCAGCACGCCGGTCAGCGGCATGGCGACCAGCGCACCACCGCCGAGACAGAGCAGTAATAACCCGAGAACACCGTCATTCACGCCGGTGTTCAGTTTGGCAAACGGCACCAGTGCTGCCCAGGCCGCGGAGGCAAAACCGGCGACAAAAAAGAGCGCGCGGGTGGCCATCTGTTCCCGTCCCGCCGGTGCGGCGGGCGGTGTTACTGCAATTACATCACTCATTCACAACAACCTTTGTAATACGAATTTATAATCATAATCATTATACGATTATTAAATATTTTTGTTCAGAATAGTCAGCACCTGCTGATGGAGACGCGGACAACCACTGGCGAGAACAGCACCGCCCTGTATGGCGGGTCCGCCGTCAAGGGTTGTCACGCAACCACCGGCCTGCTCAATGATCGGGATAAATGCAGCGATATCATATGGCTGAAGGGCGTAATCAAAGCACAGGTCGATTTTACCTGCCGCTACCATCGCCATGGCATAGCACTCGCCGCCGAAACGGGTCATTAAGACCTTTTCCATCAGGTCGGTCAGCCGGATTTCCGGGAAACGGGGCATCGGCTCCGGTGAATTGGTGTGCAGAATGGCATTGGCCAGGGTGATGTTTTTGCGGGTTTTCATCACATATGTCCCGTGCGGGCTGCTGTGCCAGCTGCGTTCACCGTCTGCCCAGAAACGCTCGCCGGTGCAGGGCTGGCTCATCATTCCCATAACAGGTGTTCCGCGACAGGTTAATCCGACCAGTGTTCCCCAGACCGGCAACCCGAGCATAAACGGGCGGGTGCCGTCCACCGGATCAAGGATCCACTGATAATCCCCTTCGCCGGTCAGACCGAACTCCTCACCTAAAATACTGTGCTGCGGATATGCTGCGCTGATCATTTCCCGCAGTGCGATTTCAGCCTGCCGGTCTGCATCCGTTACCGGATCAAAACTGACACCTTCTTTGATTTTGGTATCGACGGACAGTGTATGCCCGGGTAAAAAACGCGGTAACGTCTCTTGTGCTGCGCGGTTGGCTAACTGATGAAAAAATGCGATATCCGGATGATGTGTATTCACAGAATGACCTCAGCAGTGACAGGGTTTTGATTGACCCGCAGGGGATGCCCGTTTATGATGCTTTATGCAATTTACAGGAGAAATATATGCTCGATTATGCAGCTTTTCCGGAACAACGGCAAGCCCTGATCCGACAGTTATTACACAGTGACGGCCGGGTACAGTGCAGCACACTGGTTGATCAGCTTGGTGTATCAGAGCACACCATCCGCCGTGATTTGCAGGTTCTGGCGGATGAAGGGCTCTGTAAACGGGTGTACGGCGGTGCGGTCAGTGTACTGGGCGATGTGGCGGATTTTCAGCAGCGGATCGGGCAGAACAGTGCAGAAAAAGAAAAAATTGCGCTCGGTTGTGCAGGATTGATCCGCAATCACAGCACGATCTTTCTGGACGGGGGGAGTCAGAACCTGTTGCTGGCACAGCACATGCCGAAAGATTTTTCCCTGACCGTGATAACACATAGTCCGCTTATTGCAGCCGCACTGAGTGACTACCCGCATTTTGAGCTGATTGTGCTGGGCGGAAAGCTGCACCGCGCTTCCGGCACCTGCATCGGGGCACAGGCACTGGAGCAGCTGTCTTATCTGAATATTGACCTCTGTTTTCCCGGCGGATGCGCACTGGATGCGGACAGTGGTCTGACGGTCACCGGATTTGAGGAAGCCGCTTTCAAACGGGCACTGATAAGACAGAGCAGTCTGACCGTGGCCGGTGTGACCGGTGACAAACTCAGCCGTATTGCACCTTACCGCGTGGCGGCATGTGAGGAACTGGATCATGTGGTGCTCACTCTGAAGGTTCCGCAATCTGCCCGTGACCTGCTGACAGCCCGGGGTTTATCCCTCATTATGGTGTAAACACACTTCTGCCGGACAACACTCTCTTTCCGGGTCTGTATCTTTTCTTACGCAAACGATTGCTTATTGCCTCGTTCTGAGGGAGAATATTGTCCGTCAGGCGATACGCCTATTATTAATCCTGTCTGGAGAGTGCAAGATGCAAAAACATGCTGAACTGTATCGTGGGAAAGCCAAAACGGTCTACACCACGGATAATCCCGATCTGCTGATTCTGGAATTTCGTAATGATACATCAGCACTGGATGGTGAGCGCATCGAGCAGTTTGACCGCAAGGGCATGGTCAATAATAAATTCAACCACTTTATCATGGGTAAACTGGAAGCTGCCGGTATCCCGACGCAGATGGAACGCCTGTTATCTGATACCGAAATTCTGGTGAAAAAACTGGATATGGTGCCGGTCGAGTGCGTCATCCGCAACCGCGCTGCCGGTTCACTGGTGAAACGTCTGGGCGTGGAAGAGGGTATGGTGCTGAATCCGCCAATCTTCGATCTGTTCCTGAAAAATGACGCCAAACATGACCCGATGATCAATGAATCCTACTGCGAAACCTTCGGCTGGGTCAGCCGGGAAAATCTTGCGGAAATGAAGCGCCTGAGCTACATCGCCAATGACGTATTATCCCGTCTGTTTGATGACGCCGGTCTGATCCTGGTGGATTTCAAACTGGAATTCGGTCTGTATAAAGGTCAGGTAGTGCTCGGCGATGAATTTTCACCGGACGGCAGCCGTCTGTGGGATAAAGAAACTCTGGATAAAATGGATAAAGACCGTTTCCGTCAGAGCCTCGGCGGCCTGATTGAAGCCTATGAGGAAGTGGCACGCCGTCTGGGTGTGAAACTGGATTAATCATTCATCTCCTGAATTCATGGCCGGTGATAACAGAACCCGCGTATCACCGGCATTAAGCTGATTTATCACTCCCCTGAAAGAAAGAAGCATTTTTCCTCACTTCATTTTCTCTGTACTATGTAGTTATCCGACTATTATCCGATAAGCAGAGAATCATCATGCGTTGGCAAGGGCGTCGCCAGAGCGACAATATTGAAGACCGCCGCAGTGCGGGGGGCAGAATTCCGGGCGGATCCGCAGGCGGGCCGCGTATTCCGCTGCCGCGCGGCAAAGCCGGACTGGTTGTGGTCGTTATCGTGGTCGTGGCCGGTTTTTACGGCATTGACCTGACCGGCCTGGTTACCGGTGACCCGGTCAATATCGGGCAGACCACCTCACAGCAGCGTCCGGCACAGAACAGTGCACAGGAGCAGAAACAGGCGGAATTTACCGGCGTGATGCTGGCGGAAACCGAAGCGGTCTGGGGACAAAAATTCGCACAGATGAACCGGCAGTACCGCGAGCCGAAACTGGTGCTGTACCGGGGCGCAACACCGACCGGTTGCGGTGCAGGGCAGGCTGTGATGGGGCCGTTTTATTGTCCGGCAGATCAGAAAGTCTATATCGACCTCTCTTTCTACGATGACATGCGCACTAAATTAGGGGCGGGCGGGGATTTCGCGCAGGGCTATGTGGTCGCTCATGAAGTGGGGCACCATGTTCAGCATCTGCTCGGTATCGATCGTCAGGTACGCGAGCGCCAGCAGCGCAGCAGTCAGAAAGAGGCAAACCGCCTGTCAGTGAAAATGGAATTACAGGCTGACTGTTTTGCCGGGATCTGGGGCCATGAGATGGAAAAAGCCGGGATCCTCGAAAACGGTGATCTGGAAAATGCTCTGAATGCGGCGCAGGCCATCGGCGATGACCGTCTGCAAAAACAGAGTCAGGGACGGGTTATTCCGGACAGCTTCACACACGGAACATCCGCACAGCGTTATGAGTGGTTCAAACGCGGTTTTGACAGCGGTAATATTGCGCAATGTGACACATTTTCCGCACTGAAATAAGCCTTTCTGCCGGTTTTTCCTGCAAAACCGGCAGAGTTTGATTATCATCGTATAACGGCATACTATTGGCGGCTTTCATTCTCCCCGACACGCAGGATCTGATATGAGTAATATTGACCCGACCCTGATTATCCTCCTGGTCTTAGCCGGGCTCGGGCTTATCAGTAATAACATGACGGTAACCCTGGCTATTCTTTTTCTGCTGGCTGTGCGCATCACGCCGCTCAACGGCTATTTCCCGTTTGTGGAAAAATATGGCCTCAAGCTGGGGATCCTCATTCTGACCGTCGGTGTGATGGCACCGATTGCCAGCGGTAAAATCAGTGCCAATGATGTTTTAAGCTCCTTTCTGAACTGGAAATCCCTGCTGGCGATAGTGATCGGCATACTGGTGTCCTGGCTGGGCAGCCGGGGCGTTACACTGATGAGTAACCAGCCGTCCACGGTTGCTGGTTTGCTGGTGGGTACCATTATCGGTGTCGCGCTGTTCAGAGGGGTGCCGGTCGGGCCGCTGATTGCGGCGGGGATCCTGTCGCTGCTTGTCGGTAAGATGTAGCGGTTCTCATGTTACCTGCACTGTTTCACGCCTGCACAGAACAGCTCCGTATACAGGGTATCCGCCGTCTGTGGGTACTGAGCGGCAGTGATGACTGGTGTGAATCCCGGTTACAGGAAATCAGAGACGCGGCGCCCGGAGACTGGCCGATCATTTCCGCTCAGCTGCCCGGCGGCACAGTGGCAGAGAAAGCCCGTCTGTTGCTGGGACAGGAGTTCCGTCACGGCGTGTTTGATGCCCGGCGCGGGCTGCACAGTGAAGCACTGGCTATGCTGGCCGGCACATTACAGGCGGGCAGTTGGCTGATCCTGCTGCTGCCGCCGGAATCACAATGGCAGACCCGGCCGGATGAGGACAGTCTGCGCTGGAATGACGGCGGACAGATGATCCCCGCGCCGCATTTCATGCGCCACTTCGCCCGTACACTTATCCATCCTGCCCATCTCTGCCGGTATGAAGACCAGCCATTTGATATGACCCTGCTGCCGCCGCAAAACGCGTGGCAGCCGCCGGATGGCACACCGACCCCTGCGCAGCAGCAGATACTGGCACAGCTCCGCCGTGCGGAAAGCGGCATTTTCTGTCTGACCGCGGCCAGAGGACGGGGCAAATCCGCCGTGGCCGGTCTGTTCCTGGCAGAATCGCCGGGCCGTCATTTATTATGTGCCCCGGCAAAAGCCACGGTCACGGTGATACAGCGCTATCTTCATGATTCACAACAAACGGAATTTATCGCCCCGGATAATTTACTGACACTGGCGGAAACGGCGGATGTCAGCACATACGGCTGGCTGGTGATCGACGAAGCGGCGATGATCCCGTTGCCGCTGCTCGCGCGTTTTACGGCGGTATTTCCCCGTGTGCTGCTGCTGACCACTGTTCAGGGTTATGAAGGCACAGGGCGGGGATTTTTACTGAAATTTTGTCACTCACTGCCGCAGTTTACCGCACTGACGCTGACGCAGCCGGTACGCTGGGCGGAGCATGACCCGGCGGAAACCTGGCTCGATAAGGCACTGTTGCTCACCGAGCCGGCAGAAAAAATCATACAGACGGGGAAGTGTGAATATCAGTCCGTAACACAGCAGGCGTTATGTGATGATCCGGATTTATTGTCCGGGTTTTACGGCCTGCTGACGGCAGCGCATTACCGGACATCCCCGCTGGATCTGCGGCGGCTGGCCGATGCGCCCGGACAGCATTTCGCGCAGTTCCGCCACCGGCAGCAGGTGACTGCGGCGCTCTGGCTGACCGACGAGGGTGGGTTACCGGCAGCACTGACACTGTCTGTCTGGGCGGGCACGCGGCGGCCACGCGGAAATCTGCTGGCACAATCGCTGGCGGCACACAGTTATTTCCCGCAGGCGGCACAACTGCGTTCACGCCGTATCAGCCGGATCGCCGTACATGCAGGCTACCGGCGCAGTGCGCTGGGACGTCAGTTATTACAGCGGGCGGCTGACGCAGCAAAAAACAGCGGTATGGATTATCTGTCCGTCAGTTTCGGCTATACCCCGGAACTGGCTGCGTTCTGGACATCCTGCGGCTTTCGTTTTGCCCGAATGGGGACACACCCGGAAGCGGGCAGCGGATGTTATACCGCAATGCTGCTGCTGCCGCTGACGCGGGCCGGACAGGCACTGGCGGATGACGCAGAACAGCAGTTTGCCCGGGATTGCACTGTTTTTTCTCAGATATGGGGATTTTCACCGGTACCGCCGGAGCAGGCGGAATCACTCAATGAATGGGAATGGCGGATGCTGGCCGGGTTTGCGTATGCCGCTAAACCACAGGCGGTGGCAGATCCTGCATTGGTACTCCTGCAAAGGGAATACCCGGCACAGACAGCGGAATTGTCACAGTTGCTGTCCGGTAAACCAGAGATACTGAAAGCTCGCCATATCAGCGGAAAAAAGGCATTACTTAGTGTGCTGAGACAGGAAACAGCAGTGATACTGCAGATACTGCGCCCGCAGTGGGCGCAGCAGACAGCAGAAGAGATCAGGACTTTTTAGATTTATTATCCGGCCAGTCATCCTCATCATCCCACTGTGCGTTATTATCACGGTGAGGCGGCAGTTCCCTGCGGTTCTGCAGATATTTTTTGTGATCCACGCGTTTGAGATCTTTAATGGCGTTCAGGATCACGCCGACAAACAGCACCAGGATGACCCACCAGTAGTCTGCTAACCAATGCATTGTTGTTACCTTTTTTTGTCTTTATTTATCAATAAATCAGAATGGATAAGTCACTATCATTCAAAATGAGTTTAAAACCATTACCCAACGGGTTGTCTCCCCGGTTAACTGAGGTGTCTTCCCCGGCTTTCACGAACTATCCGGAAACGGTTGTGGTCGTTAATTCTTTCCTGAAAGATGAAGCTATAAGGTTATCACATCCGCCATACACGGAATAACATTTCTTAATCACATCTTCCGGGGACATGCCAGGACATTCAGGCGGATATCGCCACCCTTGCCGCATATCGGGCAAGGCATAAAAATAGCACAGCGATGCACGCCACGTCAGAACCGTACGCAGCGCGACACGGTTTGGTTATCATGTTGTTTACCTGCAGATATACCTGAAAAATAACAGGTACATTGAAATTTTATTGATGCTGATTAAAATATATTTAGCGATAACAATGAGGAGTAATTTATGGAAGCTTTTGCTTTATTACCTTTGATTACAGCAACCATTCCCGGCGGTATCTTTTTTCTTCCTGTCACATTTATGTTTATTTCCGTCTGACGGACACTAAGGCAGTTATGTTCCAACTGCCTTTTCCATAAATTAATGGCGTATAATTTCACTACGGAACAATGCCCGCACCCCGGACCGGGGTAATGCTTTCTGTGCATATTCAGGAATGCCATCATACAGTTTTTGCCGGTATGTTCCCAGCATATCGGTGATACGCTTTACCTGGTTATATTTCAGGTAATTATATATTACCAACCCGCTCAGGTGGTTTTTAAATGGGTTTATTTATCAATACATTGAATCTTAAATATGACTTTTTTCATCCTGTATGACTAATGCACTATTGTTACCGCTCTTATTTATTAACATCCGGGTTAAAAGCCGATACCTGTACCGATTCCCACAGAAGCGCCTTCAGAACCTCCGGATGCACCGACACCAACCCCGGCACAGCCTGAAAGAAGAATAACGGCAATAAAGCAGAATATTTTCAGCATATGACCTCTGCACATAAACAGTCTGAATAGTTCGGATAGTATACCGGAAATAAAAAAAAAGCTCTCTGCATCCGCGGAGAGCTGAAAAAAAGCAAAATAACCAATTGGTACCACGCGGCAGACAATAACAGCTCTGAGTTAAACGGAACTGTAACGGACTAACAAACTGCCAGCATGTTATCGCGTTGTTTACTCTCAACCGGCCCCGTCAGGGGTATTACACTGACCTTTTATGATGGGGTTATCTGGTCTTACCTCTATCTTTCTGCTTTATATCAGAAATAATAATTCTGCCGGTCTGATAATCAGGAACAGGGCCATAAAGCCGCAGTTTGATCTTTATTTTCCGCTGTAATAGAGTCCGGAATATCGGAATTTTTCACTGTTCTGTTAATTTATATTTACGATGTTTATCATTGTTATTTAAGTGAAAATTATCGTCAGACAGATAAAGTGGTCAGCATGCTTTTTCCATTCGCCGGTATATCCGGTATCAGCAGAATAATGATTTCACAGGAGCATTACGATGGGAAAAACAATCCGTCAGGTGACATTTGAATTACTCCGGCAACTGAATATCACGACTGTTTTTGGTAATCCCGGCTCGACAGAAGAAACTTTCCTGAAAAACTTTCCGGCAGATTTCCGTTATATCCAGACACTGCATGAATCGTCTGCGGTCGCCGCTGCGGATGGTTATGCGCAATCCACCCGTAATGTTGCACTGGTCAATGTGCATACCTCCGCCGGGCTGAGTAACGCGATGAGTAATATTCTTACCGCGTATATGAACCGCACGCCGCTGATTATTACCGCCGGTAACCAGACCCGCAACATGCTGCTGATAGAGCCGTGGCTGACCAATATTAAGCCGGAAACACTGCCGGAGCCGTGGGTGAAATGGAGTTATCAGCCGGTGAGGGCGGAAGATGTTCCGGCGGCCTTTATGCGGGCGTATGCGATGGCACTGCAACCGCCGGCAGGCCCGGTATTTTTATCGATCCCGCTGGATGACTGGGATAAACCGGCTGAAGCGGATGCGGCGGTTGTCCGCAGCGTGTCTCACCGTATCAGTGCCGACCCGGTGCGGATGCGGGAGTTTGCGCAGAGTGTGTCAGGGGCGAAAAATCCGGTACTGATTTACGGCTCATCCCTTGCGCGGGGGGAGGGCTGGGAGGCAGGGATCCGGCTGGCGGAAAAACTGAATATCCCGGTGTATTCGGCACCAGCTTCCGAGCGCCCGCCGTTCCCGGAATCTCATCCGCTGTATGCAGGCGGCCTGCCGTTTGCCATGAAACCACTCTCGGACAAACTCGCTGGGCATGATGTGGCGCTGATCATCGGTGCGCCGGTCTTCCGCTATTACCCGTATGTGGCCGGTGACTATATCCCGCCGGGACTCCGGTTGCTGCATATCACGGATGATCCGCAGGAAGCCGGTCGGGCGCCGGTCGGAGACAGCCTGTTATGTGATGCGGTACTGGCGGTTGAGCAGTTAACTGAGCTGGTGAGTGCACGACCGGCACTGGCAACTGCCGTCAGTAAACAACCGCACGGTATGGCGCCGCATCCCGCCGCGCTGGAAGCTGCGTCAGACGGGCTACTGAGTGCTTCACAGCTGTTCCGCGCGGTCAGAAGTGCGATGCCGGAAGAAACGATTCTGACCGAGGAATCCCCCTCTAACCTCGGCGAACTGCATGCTGCCTGGCCGGTGGATAAACCGGACTCATTTTACACCTTTGCCAGCGGTTCACTCGGCTGGACATTACCGGCCAGCGCCGGGATTGCCCTCGGTGAACGGGACAGCGGGCGTAACCGGCCGGTGGCGGCGATTATCGGTGACGGCTCCATGCAGTACTCTGTGCAGGGATTATGGACTGCCGCACAGCATCAGTTACCGATCCTGTTTGTCATTCCGGAAAACAGGCAGTACGGCATTCTGAAATCTTTCGCAGTGCTGGAAGATACGCCGGGGGTGCCGGGTCTGGATATTCCGGGGCTGGATATTGCGGCTCTTGCCACCGGTTACGGCTGCACCGCAGTCCGGGCAGAAACAGAGGCTGAGGTAATTGCGGCCTGCAAAGCGGCATTACAGCGCAAGGGGCCGACAGTGCTCGTTGTGCCGATCCGGCCGTCAGTACCGCCACTGATGTGATATCAGTATCAATCATTTGATTTTCTGCCGGTAATAATACTGAAAGCAACCTGAGCGGCTCTCTGTGCGGAACAGAGAGCCGTTTTGTCAGTGGATTATCATTTGTGATCACAAGCCGGTTGAATAAGGTGTTACACAACGATAACATTGAGTTGCATTCTCATTACCGGAGACTCAGGACGTGAAGCCGTTCACCCGCATACTGCTGCTGTTATCAGGCTGGATTGCCGTCATACTGGCAACCCTCGGGGTTGTGCTGCCGGTATTGCCGACGACGCCGTTCCTGCTGCTGGCTGCGTGGTGTTTCTCCCGTTCATCTCCCCGGTTCCATCACTGGCTGCTGTACCGTTCCTGGTTCGGCGGGTATATCCGCCACTGGCAGACACACAAAGGCCTGCCGCGCAAGGCAAAACGGCGTGCAGTAATCGTGATCCTGCTGACGTTTGCGGTGTCGCTCTGGCTGGTGAAACTGATTTATATCCGGCTGTTACTGCTGTGTATTCTGGTCTGGCTGCTGATCTTTATGCTGCGCCTGCCGGAAACAGATGAAATGACGCCGGAGAATACCCCGGCGTCAGAGGAGAAATCACCGGATTAATCGCTTTCCGGTAATGTGACATATTGCTGATAAATTGCGTCAAGATTAGCCAGTAACCATGTTTTACCGGCGATGTCCTGTGTTTTCAGTACTCTTTCAAGCGTTTCCGGGGTGTAAAGCTGCTCCGCTTCATAAGAGAGCGGCCAGTAGCTGATATGCCACGGTTCATAAGCCACACCACCGGTCTGACGCTGTGTGAACGGCAGATAAAAATCAAACTGTGCCATATTATCCGCCAGCCAGGCGGAAAGGGCGGCAAAATAGCCGCCTTCCTCGTATTCCCGGGGCTCAAGCTGAAGAGCAATATCAGCAGGCAGACGGAACGGATCGTAATAATCGACCTCTGTTCCCCAGTGATGACGGCTGGCACCCGGAATGGCAGACCAGCGCAGAATCGCCTGACAGCGCTCCGCCTCTGACAGCCCTGAGACATCCAGCGGGCGGTTTTCTGCGTCATTCACAGTGCGGACCCCGGCAAATTTTTCATTCCAGATAATCTGCTGACGGGAAAAATCGCGGAAGGAGCTGGCGGGCATCAGTTTAAATCCGGCGGTTGCCGCCGCTTTCTGCATGGCAAGAAACGCTTTGGTGGCATTAAATTGCAGGTGATGATTACCGGCAAAATTAATGACATGATCACGGGTCTGCCCGGTCAGCATTTCAAAGGTCATCATAGCAGTATCTGCTCCATAATCCGTTGATAGATACGGCTGAGTTGCTGCAAATCAGCGGCGCTGACGCATTCATTCACTTTATGAATGGTGGCGTTGATCGGACCCAGCTCCACAACCTGTGTGCCCATCCGCGCAATAAAGCGTCCGTCAGAGGTTCCGCCGCTGGTGGAGAGCTCTGGTGTCAGATTACAGTACTGACCGATAGCACGGCAGACTGCACCGGTCAGCAGGCCTTCCGGGGTCAGGAACGGGTGTCCGGACAATGACCAGTGAATGGTGTGTTTCAGCTGATGTTTTTCCAGCAGCGCGGCAATCCGCGCTTTCAGTGATTCAGCGGTGGATTCGGTGCTGAAACGGAAATTGAACTGAATAAACAGATCACCGGGAATGATGTTGTTACTGCCGGTACCGGCACGGATATTGGCTATCTGCATGCTGGTCGGCGGGAAAAACTGATTGCCGTTGTCCCAGTGTTCAGCCACCAGCTCCTGTATAAACGGCGCGGCGCGGTGAACCGGGTTATCAGCCAGATGCGGATAGGCGACATGGCCCTGGGTGCCGTGAATCGTCAGGTTTGCGGTAACGGAACCCCGGCGGCCGTTTTTAATCATATCCCCTAATTGGGACTGGCTTGACGGCTCACCGACCAGGCAATATTCCACCTTTTCATGGCGCGCCATCAGCGTTTCCACCACTTTCACGGTGCCGTTGACGGCTGACGCTTCTTCATCTGAAGTGATAAGAAAAGCAAGGCGTCCCGGATAGTCCGGATAACGTTCAGTAAAACGCTCGGCAGCAACAATCATGGCTGCCAGCGAACCTTTCATATCGGCAGCACCGCGCCCGTACAGCATGCCGTCAATCAGTGCCGGTTCAAACGGCGGGGTGCGCCAGTGGCTGAGGTCGCCCGGGGGGACCACATCGGTGTGACCGGCAAAGGCCAGTGTTGTGCCGCTGCCGCCCCGGTATGCCCAGAAATTCTGTGTGTCGCCGAAAGGCATATGTTCGACGGTAAACCCGGCGGCAATCAGGCGTTCAGCCATCAGTGCCTGGCAGCCTTTATCATCCGGGCTGACCGATTCCCGGCTGATAAGCTGTTTTGCCAGTTCTGTTACAGGACAATGCATGGTGTTTCCTCTGTATCAGGCAGGAAGACTGAAGAACTGCTGATAATCATCAGCTTTAAAACCAAGGTGATAACGGCCGTCCGCAGAGACCAGCACCGGGCGTTTGATCAGCGCCGGTTTTTCTGACATCAGACGGATGGCGGACTGCGCATTTGTCACCGCATCCTGTTCAGTCTTATCCAGCTGACGCCAGGTGGTGCCGCGTTTGTTGAGCAGTTGTGTCCAGTCAATATGACGGGCAAATTCACTGAGCAGTTCTGTATCCGCGCCATCCTGCCGGTAATCATGAAACTCATACGCTATCTGATGAGCATCCAGCCATGCCCGGGCTTTTTTCATCGTGTCGCAGTTTTTAATCCCGAAAATCCGGCAGACGGAGGTTGTATTTTTCATCTTTTATCCTTTGTCGTGAACACGAAAAATAGCATAATGCGGGAATTTGATGCAGTTATCCAGAATCTTACGTGCAGAGAGTATTCGATAAATGCAAAAAAGTGGGGTAGCATTACGCCATAACCATGACAAAAACATCCGGAAGATGTTGAGACAGGATCGATGAAAGAGTACTTAGCCGGAAGCACGCTGTTATTTGCCAGCTTTACCCTCGCGGGACAAACGGACGTGTATCTGAATGAACTTCAGCTCAAATTTACGGAAAACAGCGAACTGTGCCTGGATGAGCACAAATGGCCGCAGTTCAGCTCAAGTCAGTCAGAGCCATGGATGATTTCACGGCTGAATGCGCTGGCTTCCGTCGGTTTTATCAGTGCGACTATTGAATCGTCCGGTGTGGAATATCAGCTGACGGACAAAGGTAAAGAAGCCTGGCAGGCGCATGAGGATTTTTGTTACGGCGCACTGCGTATCAGTAAAATCAAGGCGATAGAGCCCCAGGGCAACGGCATCAGCACCGTGTACTTTTACTATGGTGTGACCGGTATGCCGGACTGGGCGCGTGATAAAAACATCCGTTACGCCTACAGTGAAGTGGATACGATCCTCCGGGGGATGAATAAAGAGGTGATCCAGGTGGATGTCCGCGAAAATCCGGACGGCACACTTGAACTGCTCAATTACCCGACACCGGCGAGTATCGACGAAGAAAGCGAGTAACCCCCGGACAGCCATCCCGGGGATCCCTCTCAGCGGGGCAGCCGGTATTTCAGATAGAGCAGGCTGGCGGCGAGCCGTGTGGAGACATTCAGCTTTTTCAGTATATTGCGGATATGAACTTTCACCGTTTCTTCCGAAATAAACAGCGCCCGTGCAATTTCCTTATTTTTCATCCCGCAGGCCAGTTCTTTGAGAACATCGGCTTCCCGTTGTGTCAGGTAACTGACCGGATCGTGATAGTGTTCACGTTCCTGCAAAATTTTATAAATCGCCTCACTGAAGATCTTTTTTCCTTTAAAGGCATTTTTAATCTGACTTAATAAATAATCAACATCGCAATTCTTTAATAAATAACCATCAGCTCCGGCATCAATAGCAGCGTATATATCATTCCGTTCCCGTGACTGTGAAAACACCAGGATATAACTGGATATTTTTTTGTGACGTAATTTTTTAATGAAATCAATACCGGAAAAAGCACGGACATTGATATCCAATATAATCATTCTGGGGGCATGCTGATGGATATGGCTGAACAGACCATTGTTGTCAGTAAATTCCGGCATGATGGTTAACGTATAATCCGGTTGTAAAAGCATTTTAAAACCATAGCGTAACAACGGATGGTCATCAATAACCATAATAGTGTGATGAGGCATAGAGTTCTCCCTTGCCGGGTGTACGGTATGAGATGATATTAATTAAAACGATTTAATTGATATATTAATTATTGAAATACAAAATATACCATAATCGCCAGGACAATTAATTTTTACGCAAAAGTGTTATATGTGCAAATAACAAAGTATTTAAAAATAATAATGTCCCTAATAACATGAAGCATATTATAGGGATGAAGTTCATGGTTTAAGACAGGAAGATATAATTGGCGGTATAGCCGGAGAAGGCCGCTATTATCAGATAACCAATAAGAGATATGTTGTTTTTTTCAACAGGTTCAGCACATTAACTACATGAATATTACACTTTTTTCACTATTCCGCTATTTATCAGTATACTGATTATGTAGCGCTGAATAACGTGACCGGCGGCAGAGCTTACACCGCCGGTCCGCCCTGACCCTGTTATTAACGCCTGTAAAGGATCCTGAAATGGACGAACAATTAAAACAAAGTGCCCTTGAGTTTCATCAGTTTCCCTCTCCCGGTAAAATTACCGTCACCCCGACCAAACCGTTGACCACCCAGCGTGATCTGGCTCTGGCCTATTCGCCGGGGGTTGCGGCTCCCTGCCTCGAAATCGCGGATGACCCGCTGGCAGCTTATAAATATACCGCCAAAGGCAACCTGGTCGCGGTAATCTCCAACGGTACGGCGGTGCTCGGCCTCGGTAATATCGGGGCGCTGGCCGGTAAGCCGGTGATGGAAGGAAAAGGGGTTTTATTTAAAAAATTCTCCGGTGTGGATGTCTTTGATATTGAAGTCAATGAGACCGACCCGGACAAACTGGTGGATATTATTGCCTCTCTGGAGCCGACATTCGGCGGCATCAACCTGGAAGATATCAAAGCACCGGAATGTTTCTATATTGAAAAGAAACTGCGCGAACGCATGAAAATCCCGGTCTTCCATGATGACCAGCACGGTACCGCGATTATCAGTACTGCAGCTGTACTCAACGGACTGCGTATCGTCAATAAAGCGATCGGTGATGTCCGTCTGGTGGTCTCCGGTGCGGGAGCTGCCTCTGTTGCCTGTATGAACCTGATGGTGTTGCTGGGCCTGAAACGCGACAATATTATTGTCTGTGACTCGAAAGGGGTTATCTACAAAGGCCGTGAAGCCAATATGGCGGAAACCAAAGCGGCGTATGCTATTGATGATAACGGCATGCGGACACTGGCGGATGCGATGCCGGGCGCGGATATTTTCCTCGGCTGTTCCGGCCCGGCCGTGCTGACACCGGAGATGGTCAAAGGTATGGCGCGTGACCCGCTGATTCTGGCACTGGCCAACCCTGAGCCGGAAATCCTGCCGCCGCTGGCACTGGCCGTCCGTCCGGATGCCATCATCTGTACCGGGCGCTCGGATTATCCGAACCAGGTCAATAACGTGCTTTGCTTCCCGTTTATTTTCCGTGGTGCGCTGGATGTCGGCGCAACAGCGATTAATGAAGAGATGAAACTGGCCTGTGTGAAAGCGATTGCCGATCTGGCGCTGGCGGAGCAGAGCGAGCAGGTTGCCTCCGCTTACGGTGGTCAGGAATTATCTTTCGGCCGTGAATATATTATCCCGAAACCGTTTGATCCGCGTCTTATCCTGAAAATCGCCCCGGCTGTGGCAAAAGCGGCGATGGAAACCGGTGTGGCGACGCGCCCGATTGAGGACTTCAGTGTCTATCTGGAACACCTCAATGAGTTTGTCTACAAAACCACCCTGTTTATGAAGCCGATTTTCTCCATGGCACGTAAAGATCGCAAACGTATCGTGCTGGCCGAAGGGGAAGAGCCGCGCATGCTGCATGCGACACAGGAACTGGTCAGCATGGGGCTGGCGTATCCGATCCTGATTGGCCGCCCGGATGTGATTGAAATGCGAATCAAAAAGCTGGGACTGCAGATTGTGCCGGATCAGGATTTTGAAATCGTTAACAATGAAAGTGACCCGCGTTTTGCTGAATACTGGCAGGAATATTATCAGCTGATGAAGCGCAAGGGCGTGACTCAGGAACAGGCCCGCCGTGCCATTATCACTAACCCGACCAGTATCGGTGCCATCATGGTGCACCGTGGTGAGGCGGACGGTATGATCTGCGGCGTGGTCGGCGATTATCACGATCACTACCGGATTGTGGAAAATGTGTTTGGTTTCCACGAAGGCGTGCACACGGCGGGGGCAATGAATGCGCTCAGTCTGCCGACCGGTAACACTTTTATCGCCGATACCTATGTGCATGATGAGCCGACTGCCGAACAACTGGCGGAGATCACCCTGATGGCCGCCGCAGCGGTGCGCCGGTTCGGTATCGAGCCGAAAGTGGCGCTGTTATCCCGCTCCAGCTTCGGCTCGTGTCCGTCGCCGTCCGCAGAGAAAATGCGTGATACCCTGGCGCTGATCCGTGAACGGGAACCGTCACTGGAAATTGACGGGGAAATGCATGGCGATGCGGCGCTGGTGGAAGCTATCCGCCGTGATCTGATGCCGGACAGCCCGCTGAAAGGCGCGGCAAATCTGCTGATTATGCCGAACGGGGAAGCCGCCCGTATCAGTTATAACCTGCTGCGTGTGACCACCTCGGAAGGGGTGACGGTCGGTCCTGTGCTGATGGGGATTAACAAGCCGGTGCATATTCTGACGTCTATCTCCTCTGTGAGGCGTATCGTCAACATGGTGGCACTGGCAGCGGTGGAAGCGCAGACTCAGCCTCTGTAAAAGAAAGCAGTAAATAAAGGTGATATACGCCCCGGCAACGGGGCGTTGTACAGGAAAGATATGCTGAAGATTGAAAAAGTGGATCATATTGCCGTGATTGCTTCTGACCTCACGGCCAGTCTGGCGTTTTATTGCGATGTACTGGGATTAACGGTGCTCAGTGAGCACTATCGTGCGGAACGGGATTCTTACAAGGTGGATCTGGCACTGAACGGAGAATACCTGCTGGAGCTTTTTACCTTTCCGGCAAGCCCGGTACGGGTATCACAGCCGGAAGCCTGTGGCCTGCGCCATCTGGCATTTGCAGTGCAGGATCTGACCGCATGGGAAACACACCTGAAACAATGCGGTGTCCGTTGTGACCGCATTCGTACGGATGAATTTACCGGCAAGTCATTTTTCTTCTGTTTTGACCCGGATAATCTGCCGGTGGAGTTTTATGCCCGCTGACGGATAAAAAAAAGCCAGCGCGATGGCTGGCTGAGAAACTTCGAAATACTGGAAGCAATGTGAGCAATGTCGTTTGCCAATACCTTAGTAATTTACTCAGGTACCGACAACGAGAATGATAATTTTTCCCATTTAAAAAGTAAAGTGTTTTTTTAATAAAAAACGCTGATTATCTGCACAGCAAACCAAACCGCACAAAACAGCAAAAGGTCACTTTATTAAAATTAAGTGTAAAGTTGTTTAATAATTAAAGTTATTCGGTTAAAAAGCCTTGAAATATGGCAAAATGCCCCTATTTTCTGAGGCATATGATGGGCACACTATTTAAAGGATCATACTGATATGATGCGAATTGCATTATTTTTACTCACAAACCTGGCCGTAATGGTCGTCTTCGGCATTATTCTGTCGCTGACCGGCGTTCAGAGTCAAAGTGTGACCGGACTGATGATTATGGCAGGGTTATTTGGCTTCGGCGGCGCATTTGTGTCTCTGCTGATGTCAAAATGGATGGCACTGCGCTCTGTCGGCGGGCAGGTGATCACCAATCCGTCCACTCAAACGGAGCGCTGGCTGGTGGAGACGGTACGCCGTCAGGCACAGCAGGCCGGTATCGGCATGCCGGAAGTGGCGATCTACCACGCGCCGGATATTAACGCCTTTGCAACCGGCGCACGCCGTGATGCGTCACTGGTGGCGGTCAGCTCCGGGTTACTGGAAAACATGAGCCGCGATGAGGCGGAGGCGGTTATCGCCCATGAAATCAGCCATATCGCGAATGGTGACATGGTGACCATGACGCTGTTACAGGGCGTGGTAAACACCTTTGTTATCTTTATTTCCCGTATTCTGGCACAACTGGCGGCAGGTTTTATGTCAAACAACAATGACGAAAACTCAGGCAGCCAGGGCAACCCGATGATTTATTTCGCGGTATCGATGGTACTGGAAATTGTGTTCGGTATTCTGGCCAGCATTATCACCATGTGGTTCTCACGCCGCCGTGAATTCTATGCGGATGCGGGCTCTGCAAAACTGGTGGGCCGCGAGAAGATGATCGCCGCACTGCAACGCCTGAAAACCAGTTACGAACCGCAGGAAGAGGGCAGCATGATGGCGTTTTGCATCAACGGCCGCAATAAATCATTCAGCGAACTGTTTTTATCACACCCGCCGCTGGATAAGCGTATTGAAGCACTGCGCAGCGGTGAGTTTCTGAATTAATCACTACATACTGATAAAAAGGCCGTTACGCCCAGCGTTACGGCCTTTTTTATGCCTGTCTGCGGAGTAGTAATAATGCCGAAGGTGGCATCCGAAAACATAACGTGACAGGCGGATCCGATGATTAACCCGGCGGTGTGACGCGGGGGAAGTCTGCAGGAACCATGGTGATATCAATAAAAAGCCCGTATTCATATCCTGAATACGGGCTTTTTGTTATCTGACGATAATCAGCGGCGGAATATTATCCCTGCTGTAAATCTTCGTCATTATCGTTATTAAACAGGGTTTTGTCTGTCTGGCCCAGGATCTGGCTGGTGACTGTCCCGGCGGTCATGGAACCACTGACGTTCAGGGCGGTACGGCCCATATCAATCAGCGGCTCGACAGAGATCAGCAGCGCGACCAGAGTGACCGGCAGACCCATTGCAGGCAGAACAATCAGTGCCGCGAAGGTGGCACCGCCGCCGACACCGGCAACACCGGCTGAACTGACGGTGACGATACCGACGAGTGTGGCAATCCACAGCGGGTCAAACGGGTTGATACCCATGGTCGGGGCAACCATCACCGCCAGCATGGCCGGGTAAATCCCCGCACAGCCGTTCTGACCGATGGTGGTACCGAAGGAAGCTGCGAACCCGGCAATAGAATCAGGAATACCGATACGGCGGGTTTGTGCTTCCACACTCAGCGGAATACTGGCCGCACTTGAACGGCTGGTAAAGGCGAAAGTCAGTACCGGCGCGATTTTACGGAAGAAACGCAGCGGATTGATACCGGCAGCGCCGACAATCAGGCCGTGAACGACGAACATCAGCAGGATCGCAATATAAGAAGCAACGACGAAAGTCCCTAATTTAATGATGTCCTGAATGTTTGAACCGGCAACCACTTTGGTCATCAGAGCAAATACGCCGTACGGGGTAAAGCGCATCACCAGACGCACCAGTTTCATCACCCACGCCTGCAGGATATCAATCGCGCTGAGCACTTTGGCACCGCGCTCTTCGTTGTCTTTAATCAGCTGAAGTGCAGCCACACCCATAAAGGCGGCAAAAATCACCACGCTGATGATGGAGGTCGGGTTAGCACCGGTCAGGTCAGCAAACGGGTTTTTCGGAATAAAGGACAGGATCAGCTGCGGCACGGTCAGGTCAGACACTTTGCCTGCATACTGGGATTCCAGCTGGGTCAGGCGTGCGGTTTCTTTCACACCCTGAATCAGACCATCTGCGGTTAAGCCGAAAGCGAGGGTGATCAGAATACCGATTAAGGCGGCAATTGCTGTGGTGATCAGCAGCGTGCCGATCGTCAGCACGCTGATTTTACCCAGCGATGATGCCTGATGCAGACGGGCAACCGCGCTGAGAATAGACGCGAAGACCAGCGGCATAATCACCATCTGTAACAGCTTCACATAGCCGTTACCGACGATATCAAACCACGGCAGCGCCTGTTTTACTGCGTCATGCTCCGTGCCGTAGAATGCATTCAGCCCGAGGCCGAACAGAACACCGATCACCAGACCGGTGAGTACCTTTTTGGACAGACTCCAGTCCTTATTACTGCTGAGCTTCATCAGCACCAGCAGCAGAATAACGAATATGGCGAGATTGCTGATTAATGGAAAGTTCATCCCGGTCTCCGATACCTGTTGGTATGTTGTTATAGTGTGTTGACTAAATCGCATACAGTTATGCAGATGCTAAAACTGTAAAGGATGCGTTATAGATTAACAGGAGTTTTCTGCAGTACTTATAATTAATCTGCATTATTTATAGCTATATTGTAGATCACAGTGGTTGATTTAGCCTGAATCGTCATTAAACGGATGTTTTTCTATAGCTGATGGTTATATAAAACGGATTATTTATAGCCTGGCCGATATCTGAGCCAGTATCAGTTCCCGGACATGATCCCACCAGACCTCCCAGTGAGCAGGCAGATAGAACGAGGCCACCAGTACAACCAGCGCCACACTGCGTTCCGCCCGTTTATTGGCTTTGCTGCCCAGCAGCGGGATGCAGAAACGCCAGCGTACCGGCCATAACAGCGGGATCCCGGCGGTCGTCAGCATATCGCCGGCCAGGTGGCTGAGATACCCGACAATCACGGCCTGATAAAAATCTGCCGGAACAGACCAGCTGACCGGCAGTTGTGTGCGGAACAGAATAACGCCGGTCAGAATTGCCAGCAGACTGTGGGTGAAACCCCGGTGGCCGCACAGGCGGGAGATTGGCACTGAAATAAAGCGAACCCACTGACCCAGCATGGATTTAGGATGATCGATATCCGGCAGCAGAGCACCGGCGAGGGCGCCGGGGATCAGGTGCAGCCAGTCCCCCTGACTGATATCAGGCGAAATCTGAAGCTGATGAACCATCACTACAGAAGCGACAGAGAAAAGCAGGTGACCCTCAGCTGTCATGATACCGGGTAAATACTCAGGTGTTTATTTATACAGTGTTACAGTATAAAGTCTTTTATGACGCCCGGCCAGAGGGTAAGAAAGAAAAAGGCTTATTTATTAATGAATAACTCCGGAATATTTCACTAACGGAGCAGGGCGGGATATTTCCCGCCACAAAAATAATCAGCGGACCATAGCCGCAGTCAGTTCGCTGAGCGATGACAGGCGGTAATCTGCCAGTGACCAGCGCGGGTCGGCGGCCATTTCAGCGGACGGAACCACAATGGAGCGCATGCGGGCGGCTTTACAGGCAATCATACCGTTAACGGAATCTTCCAGCGCCACGCACTGCACCGGCGGAACACCCAGTGCTTCAGCGGCATTCAGATAAACCTGCGGATGCGGCTTGCTGTAGGGCAGATCACCGGCAGACACCACCGCATCAAAATAATGGCGGATATTAAACATCTCCAGCACAGATTCCAGCATATAGAGCGGCGAGGCGGAAGCCAGAGCAATTTTCAGTCCCTGTGACTGACACAGGGAGAGCGCATGTTCCACACCGGGCAGAAGCGGACGCTCTTTTTCCACCATGGCAATTGTGGAATCAATAATCCGCTGAATGACCTCTTCTTTAGAGGGAGTCTGCCACGGCGAAACCTGATACCACAGCTCCACGACCTGGTCGATACGCAGACCCAGCAAATCGGGCAGCTTATCCCGCAGTGACATATCCAGGCCGATGCTGCTGAAAACCTGATTTTCGCTCTGAAGCCAGAATGGCTCGGAGTCAATCAGTAAACCATCCATATCAAAAACAGCGGCCTGTACCGGTAAGGTGTGGGACATAGTGTAGCTCCTGAGATCCTGCAATGAATTAAAACATTCTCTGATTGTAACAAGCCGGGGCAGAGAGTTCATTAAGTGACTTAATAATTTACGGGGTAAAAAAGTCCGGAATAATGATAATGATTTTCTCCTGATTTCTGCGCTATGATTACAGGGAAAAAATCAAATGAGGAAAGCGCATGACGCTGCAACAGGCCCGCTGGGTTGCTGTATTTAAACGGGTGGCAGGCTGGGTGGTTTTTATTCCGGCCCTGATCTCAACCATTGTTTCGTTACTGAAACTGGCTCATCAGCAGAGTACCGGCAGTGATAAAATTAATGCCGTTATCGGGGATTTTATCAATGTGGTGACGGAAATGATCCGTGTGAATACACCGTTCCTGAACACATTCTGGAATAACTCCCCTGTACCGGATAAATTACTCGGTTTTGAAGGTCACAATCTGAGTTTTTTACTGATTTATATCCTGATGTTTGTGGGGCTGGCGCTGAGTGCATCCGGTATCCGTATGTCCCGGCAGGTAAAATTTATCCGCGAGAATATTGAAGATCAGGCCATTATTGAAAATGCCAGAGAGAGCGGAAAAACACCGGCGGATTTAATCGCCAAAATACGTATTCCGAATCACACTATTTTCCGGCAAATTTTTGTGCTGTATGTGCTGCCGGTATTTATCGGCGCAATTGCGTGGTTTTTAATCAAGTTCCTTAACTGGTAAGCAAAACAGCCTGAATAAAAAATACCCCGCAGAGTCTCTGACGGGGTATTTTTTTGTCTGTAAGACAGGGATTAACCGGCGAGAATATCGTCAATAATCGTCTGCGCACTCTGATAATAACGATCGCCAAATAAATGGCTGCGGTGAAGCTGATAATAGAGCTGATAGAGCGGCTGGCGCTCTAAGAAACCACTTTCCAGCGGCCAGACCTGCTGATAGCCGTCGAGGATTTGCATCGGCAGCTCAGGGAAAAAAGAGAGCATCGCCAGATCACACTCACGATCACCCCAGTAACACGCCGGGTCAAACGCGACTGTTCCGCCGTCAGCCACCGCCGCACAGTTTGACGGCCACAGATCGCCGTGGAGCAGGGATGGCTGCGGCTGGTGGTCAGACAGCTTTTGCTGTACACGCCGGATAATGCTGTCAATATCGCCGAAGATGATACCTTTTTCTTTCGCCAGCTGTAACTGCCAGCCAATCCGTTTTTCAGCAAAGAAAGAAGCCCATTTTTTATCCCAGGCATTCGGCTGGGGATTGGTACCCAGCAGGTTATCTTCATCGAAACCGTAACGGGGCTGTTCATGCCACTGGTGCAGACGCGCCAGCTGCTGCCCGAACATATAGGCGGAATGGGAATCAAAAGGCTTCAGCGGCAGATATTCCATAATCAGGAAGCTGAACTCTTTTGTCGACCCGACACCATAAACGGCGGGGGTTGTCAGTGTACGACTGCGGCTGAGAGCATCAAGCTGCTCCGCCTCGGTTTTGAATACCTGCAACATGTCACGCCGGTTATATTTGATAAAAACCGGATGATCGCCGTAACGGGCACTCCGGGAACGGTGGATTTCACCGCCATCGAGTTGTTTCTTGTCAGAGAACGAGTGTTCGCCGAAATGTTCACTGAGTATACGTCCTGCTGCCTGCCACATGAGCCACCTCACTAAGCCGTCTATCAGTCAGTCTATCTTACCGCCGGAAAATAAAAGAAAAAAGCGGACATCTCACACAAATTACACAGTAAGAGCAGGGAAATACAGAAAAGGACAAAAACGGATGGCTGTTTCGGAAGAGTCCGGAAGCGGGGGATATCCCGGTGACAGAATATCCCCCGTGAACAGAAGGTCAGGCAACCTGTCTGCGGCGTTTGAGAGCGGATAACCGCAGCTGGTTATAAATCAGTGCCAGCACAAAATAGAGTGCCTGAACCAGGACAATACAGGCACCGGTGGCGCCGTCGATATGGAAGCTGACGACAGTGCCGATATAGCTGGAGCTGACAGAGACCAGAATCGCCACCAGGATCATTTTGCCGAAGCTGCGGCACAGCAGGAAGGCGATGATACCCGGAGAAATAAGCATAGCGATTACCAGAATGATCCCGACCGCCTGGAGAGAGGCGACGATGGTCAGTGCCAGCAGTGATAACAGCCCGTAGTGCAGCATGCGGACCGGCAGTCCGATAACCCGTGCCTGGTTGGGATCAAAGCAGTACAGCATGAAATCTTTGTATTTCACCATCAGTACCACCATGGTCAGCCCCGCGATAATCAGGGTCTGACGCAGTTCAGCCTGCGTGATCCCGAGGATGTTACCAAACAGAATGTGGGTCAGGTGTTGTTCGGTATCAATGCGGGTAAACAGTACCAGACCGAGGGCAAACATACCGGAGAACACAATCCCCATCACGGTATCTTCTTTGATCCGGCTGTGTTCTTTAAGGTAACCGGTGGCAAAAGCACAGAAAAGCCCTGATACAAACGCACCGATAATCAGCGGAATGCCCATCACGAAGGCCAGCACAATACCCGGCAGTACCGCATGGGAAATTGCATCCCCCATCAGCGACCAGCCCTTTAGCACCAGGAAGCAGGAGAGAACGGCACAAACCGCGCCGGTCAGAATAGCGGCAAACATGGCCCGCTGCATAAACGGAAAGGCAAACGGGTCAATAAACAGAGAGGTCAGAAAATCACTCATGAGTTTGCCTCCTGACGCAGTTTTGCTGATTCACGACGGGCACGGCGGCGGGCGGAGAGCATGCCGTGTTTTGGTGCGAAGAAGAAGGCAATCATGAAAACAATAGTCTGTATGGTCACAATCATGCCGCCGGTCGCGCCGTTCAGAAAATAACTGATGTAGGCACCGGCACTGCTGGTGACCGCTCCTAAAACGACGGCGATAATCAGTAATTTTTTAAACTGATCGGTTAACAGATAGGCGGTGGCTCCCGGGGTAATTACCATCGCAATCACCAGAATCGCCCCGACTGTCTGGAGTGCCGCGACAGTACAGGCACTGAGCAGGGTAAAGAAAATAATTTTCAGTGCCAGCGGGTTCAGGCCGATAGAGCGGGCATGGGTTTCATCAAAGAAAACCACCAGCAGATCTTTCCAGATGAACATCAGTACGAGGAAAGAAACCGCAATAATAATTTCCACCTGCAGCATGTCCTCATCGGCAATCCCGAGGATATTCCCCATAATAATGGTCTGTACATTCACAGAGGTCGGGTTCAGGGAAACGATCAGCAGACCGGCGGCAAAGAAGGTGGAAAATATAAACCCGATCACCGCATCTTCCCGCAGGCGGGTCAGATGCCGGACAAAGGTCATGGAAAGGGCAGCGAGCATCCCGGTGAAGAACGCACCGACAGAGTAGGGGAAACCGAGAGCGTAAGCCCCCGCCACACCGGGAACCACAGAGTGGGAGAGGGCATCTCCCATCAGTGACCAGCCCTTGAGCATCAGGTAAGCGGACAGAAAGGCACACACCGCGCCCACAATACCGCTCACCCAGATGGCTTTCACCATATAGTTGTATTCAAACGGCTGAAGTAACAGCTCTGTCATGGCTGCTCTTCCTTACTGCCGGTCTTCACCGTCAGATTATCCTGATGGCCGTAGAAGACAGCGGCGCGTTCGTCATCGGTAATAACGGTCAGTGAACGCGGGTCATCGTCGTCATGCAGATCCGGCCCGGACAGATTGATATGACGCAGCACTCCGCCGAAGGTTCTTTCCAGGTTTTTCTGGGTAAACGTGGTGGCGGTCGGGCCGCTGTCGAGTACAGTACGGTTTATCAGAATCACATGGTCACAAAACTCCGGCACACTGCCGAGGTTGTGGGTGGAGACCAGCACCAGGTGCCCCTCTTCGCGCAGTGAGCGCAGTAAATCGATAATGGCATTCTCTGTTTTGACATCCACGCCGGTAAAAGGCTCATCCAGCAGCAATACTTTACCGTTTTGTGCCAGCGCGCGGGCCAGAAACACACGTTTTTTCTGGCCGCCGGAAAGCTCGCCTATCTGGCGGTGACCCAGCCCGGTAAGACCGACACGTTCCAGTGCATCGGCGACAGCTTTTTTGTCTTCTTTACCGGGAATGCGCAGAAAACCCATTTTTCCGTAACGGCCCATCATCACCACATCAGAGACCAGAACAGGAAAGTTCCAGTCCACTTCTTCTGTCTGCGGGACATAGGCAATCACATTCTTTTTCAGCGCAGCACGCACCGGTTCATCATTCAGTGTCACCCGGCCCTGTGTCGGTGTGACCAGCCCCATAATAGTTTTAAACAGGGTGGATTTACCGCTGCCGTTAATACCGACGAGGGCGCAGATAGAGCCGCCCTCTATGCTGAAACTGGCATCAAAAATCGCGGTATGGCCGTTGTTATAAGTGACAGTGGCGTTATCGACAACCAGCTGTGGTTTGCTGAATTGATCACTCATTGATGAAATCCTTTGGCGATAGTATCTACAGTGGTATTGAGCAGATCAATATAGGTCGGAACAGGGCCGTCAGCGGCAGACAGGGAGTCCACATACAGTACGCCGCCGTACTCTGCACCGGTTTCTTTGGCGACCTGTTTAGCCGGTTTGTCGGAAATGGTGCTTTCGCTGAATACAACCGGAATTTTATATTCGCGGACGGTATCAATCATGTGGCGGACCTGTTGCGGTGTACCTTGCTCTTCTGCGTTAATCGGCCACAGGTATACTTCCTGAAAACCGTAGTCATTGGCCAGATAACTGAATGCGCCTTCACTGGTCGCCAGCCAGCGCTGATTTTCCGGGATATTGGCCAGACGGGCACGGAGCGGGGCATCAAGTGCTTTTATCTTCGCGGCATACTCAGCCGCATTTTTATTGTAGGTTTCCGCATTCGCCGGGTCATGTTTTACCAGCGCAGCCCGGATATTTTCGATGTACATCAGGGCATTGGTCGGGGACATCCAGGCATGCGGGTTCGGGTTACCGTTATAGGCGCCGCCACGGATGGAATTAGGGGTAATACCTTCGGTAATGACAACCGCCGGGACATCCTGTAAATTTTCAAAGAAGCGCTCAAACCAGCGCTCCAGATTCAGGCCGTTCCACAGGATAAGATCCGCATCCTGCGCCCGCATAATGTCTTTCGGGGTTGGCTGGTAGTCATGGATTTCGGCACCGGGTTTGGTGATGGATTCCACAACAGCGGCATCACCGGCCACATTCTGCGCCATATCCTGAATAATGGTGAAGGTGGTTACGACCTTAAATTTTTTCTCCGCCGCAGCGGCATACCCGCCGACCGCGCACAGGGTAAGCAGCAGCACAGCATGGCGGAATATCTGTGTCAGGGACGGAAGGGAAAACGTATTTTGTTTTTTGTTCATTTTATCAGCCTGCCTGGTTAAAGTGTGACAATCACTAAGGATATCGTTATTGATAATGATTATCAATATCATTTATTGTTGTCAAGCACTTCCGTAATATCTTTATAACATTCAGTACGATCGATTCACACTATGCTATGAATCACATAAAATGTAAAAGTTAAGTAAACTCCTTTTGGTTTATGTGTGTTTTCAGTATTCTTAGCTTCGTCAGAATGCCGGATAAAGGGTAACAGAGTGAAAAAAACCGTTAGTGTGATTGCATTAGCATTATTGTTGGCGGGCTGCTCAGGAAGCAGCAAACAGTCCCGTACCGGTTCCGGCGGCTGGATAACGGCGCCATCGTCCGGCATCGGTGATTATTCCGCCTATCCGGTAAAGGGCAGTGGTGTCTATCCGGCCACTCCGTTTGATCAGTTTATCCGCCAGGCATCCAACCGTTATGAAGTTGATGAAACATTGATCCGCGCCATTATTGAGGTGGAATCCTCTTACCGGCCGGATGTGATCAGCAAATCCAATGCTGTGGGTCTGATGCAGATTAAAGCCTCAACCGCCGGACGCGATGCCTATCGTGTGAAAGGCCGCAACGGCGAACCGAGCACCCGTGAACTGCTGGATCCGCAAACCAATATCGACATCGGTACCACCTACATCCGGATTATCCGTGACCAGCATCTGGCCGGTATTACCGACCCGCAAACCCTCAATTACGCAACGATTGTCTCTTATGTTAACGGCGCCGGCGCATTGCTGCGTACGTTTGATAACAACCGGGCACTGGCGATTGAAAAAATTAACGCGCTGTCAGCCGATGAGTTTTATGAGCATGTGCAGAGCAAACACCCTGCATCACAGGCTCCCCGTTATCTGTGGAAAGTGAAAAACGCGTACCGCGCGCTGGCGATGGCCGACTGACTCTCTGATTTTCCCTTCCTGAACTCTTTCTCCGTTGCAGATACTGCGCCGCAGTGTGGATCTGCAGCGGACATTGTCCCGCTGAATTTCCCCGCTGCAAAAAATCCGTCTGACCTTTTTACATGGCACGCCCGTTTCCTGTGTATAAAAAGCATACGACCTGCATCATTAATAATGAAGAAAAGAATGGGGGAGTGTGAGGAATTGCGTGTTGTGCGGAAAAAATGAAAAAAAAAGCCCTGATTCAGGATCAGGGCAAGAGAAATACCAAAAGTTCACTTATCTCTACTACGGACGGAGTATAACGGACAACATTTTACAATTGGTGAATTAACAATGATAAATTGTATCAATGTTTTACCTGGTAGTTCTGTGGTGTGAATAATTGAGGGCTGTGATTGTTACAAAGCGGTCGTCCCCGGAGGAAAGTCCCGTTATAATGCGGGACTTTCTCTGTACTGATAATTAAAATTGCCGGGTATGATGACAACACGTATGTTACGGATTTTTATTGCGACAGCCGGACTTTTTCTGTTTCTGTCGGTTCTGCATTTAAGTTTTGGTTATGAATATAAGTTTATTTATGTTCTCAGTGCGGCAGCACTGTTTACATTTTGCCTGTCATTCAGCCGGGTGCTGTATGTTCTGCTGCTGACGATATATTTACTTTTGGGCCTTATTTACGGGGCGGTGGGGATCAATTACGGTTATCCCGATGTGAATGCGGTTGGTTCACTGATGTATACGGATAACGGTGAATCACTGGAATATATTGCCGGGCTGCCTTTTAAAACCTATCTGTATCTTGCCGGGCTGCTGGTATCTGCAGGTTGTGCACTGCTGATGAAGCCGCTGAAAAAACGTCATCAGCGAATTGTACTGTTTACCGTCTTTTTTATTACCGCATTCTGGTCATCCTCAAAAGATTATATTCAGGGAAAATCGGAAGGATTTGTCTCGGTATTTAAGTCCGGTTTGCCGGAAATCCGTTTTTTCCGTGACAGTTATGAAAGTTATGTGCAAATCCGCAAAGATAATCTGCGCTATGCCAAGGTTATTGAAACCAGTGATCACTGGAATCCGCAAGTTACAGAGACCGGTTATGACACCTATATTCTTGTCATCGGTGAAAGTGTCCGCAAAGATTTTATGCATGCATTCGGTTTTGAATTACACCCGAATACACCGTGGATGAGCAGCCGTAACGGCTTGTTTTTCGATAACTATATTTCTGCGTCTGGCTCCACCACACTCTCTCTGACAAATGCACTTGCTGTCCGTGAAGGGAATGTGACAAACCTGAGTGATAATCTTGTCGCACTGGCGAATAAAGCCGGCTTTCATACATACTGGATTTCAAATCAGCATATGAAAGGCATTTATGATTCTCCGGTGGGAATTATGGGGAAAAAAGCCGGTTTTTATCATTTTCTCGCCCCGAACCGTTCGGATAAAGGCGGGCCGGATGAAATGCTGCTGCCGTTCGTCCGCGATGCGCTGGCAGAGAAGAACGGTAAAAAACTGATTGTGGTGCATTTAATCGGTTCTCATCCGCAACCCTGCGGAAGACTGACTGAAAATTTCGATAAATTTATCGGTTCCCGTAATATTTCCTGCTATATCAAAAGTATTGAGAATACCGATAAATTACTGTCCGATATTGCCGCGATGGCAGGGCAGGAGCATCAGCGCTGGACAATGGCTTACTTCTCTGACCACGGTCTGCTGTTTACGGATAAGGGCACGGAGAATACCAATCTGACACACGGCGACAGCATGAAACAAAATTTTCAGGTGCCGTTCTTTATTACTGCGTTTGATGCACAGTCACAAAACCGTATAACACATTTCCGCAGCGGATTATCGATGTTGCCGCTGCTGAGTCAGTGGATGGGCATAAAAGAGGCTAGGCTGGATAATCATTGTGACTGGTTGCGGGATACGCAATGTGCCGGCCAAAAGAGTGTGGTGAATTTTAAAAATGAACTGAAATCATTTGATTCATTACCTGAAGATAATCTGGTTCTTCCCTGAAAACGGCCTGCGGCGGATTCTGACAGTACAAAAAAATGATTTAAAATCCGCCGCAGGCACTGTTTTAAAAAGGAAATGTTCATAATTCCTGCATTCTTTGTGACACGGCACACTTTTTCAGATACCTGGCCACATAAATCTATTAATCCTTATTTGCTGTGCTAGTATGGATTTTGAGTTCCGGCAAGGGCGCCCGGCAGATTATGATCCGCAGGTGTGACCCGGCTTGCAATGTACGCAAGAAATTGCCGGTAACGTACTGAAAATCAAATAAATGAGATTTCTATATGTGATCTTACGTATGGGTCACCACTGTAGATAAGGATTTAAAAATGCCTGTAATTACTCTTCCTGACGGCAGTCAGCGCCAGTTTAACCATCCTGTTTCTGTCCTTGATGTTGCGAATGATATCGGTGCCGGTCTGGCGAAAGCCTGTATCGCGGGTCGTGTCAACGGTACGCTGGTCGATGCCTGCGACATGATTGAACACGATGCAAATTTAGCCATTATCACCGCCAAAGACGAGGAAGGACTGGAAATTATCCGTCACTCCTGTGCTCACCTGTTAGGTCATGCCATCAAACAATTATGGCCGAACACCCGCATGGCGATTGGTCCGGTAATCGATAACGGTTTCTATTATGACGTTGATCTTGATGAGTCACTGACCCAGGAAGACCTCGAGAAACTCGAACAGCGGATGATGGAACTCGCCAAAAAAGATTATGACGTCGTGAAAAAACGCGTCACATGGGGCGAGGCCCGCGAGACGTTTGTTTCCCGCGGCGAAGATTACAAGGTTGAAATTCTGGACGAAAATATCGGTCAGGATGAGCATCCTGCACTGTATTTCCATGAAGAATATGTCGATATGTGCCGTGGTCCGCACGTACCGAATATGCGCTTCTGCCATAACTTCAAATTGCAGAAAGTGGCCGGTGCCTACTGGCGCGGCGACAGCGAAAACAAAATGCTGCAGCGTATTTACGGCACAGCGTGGGGCGATAAGAAGCAGTTAGCCGCTTATCTGCAGCGCCTGGAAGAAGCCGCAAAACGTGACCACCGTAAAATCGGTAAGCAGCTTGACCTGTATCATATGCAGGAAGAAGCGCCGGGTATGGCGTTCTGGCATAACGACGGCTGGACAATTTTCCGTGAGCTGGAAGTGTTCGTCCGTGTGAAACTGAAAGAGTATGATTACCAGGAAGTGAAAGGTCCGTTTATGATGGACCGCGTTCTGTGGGAAAAAACAGGACACTGGGAAAACTACAAAGAGCACATGTTCACAACTTCTTCTGAGAACCGTGAATACTGCATTAAGCCGATGAACTGTCCGGGTCACATTCAGATCTTCAACCAGGGTCTGCGTTCTTACCGTGACTTGCCGCTGCGTATGGCGGAGTTCGGCAGCTGCCACCGTAACGAATCTTCCGGTGCACTGCACGGTCTGATGCGTGTCCGCGGCTTTACTCAGGATGATGCGCATATCTTCTGTACAGAAGAGCAGGTAATGGACGAAGTCAGTTCCTGTATCCGCATGGTCTATGACATGTACTCCACTTTCGGCTTTAAAAAGATTGTGGTTAAACTGTCCACCCGCCCGGAAAAACGCATCGGTTCTGATGTCCAGTGGGACAAAGCCGAAGCTGACCTGGCAAGTGCACTGAAAGAAAACAACATCGAATTCGAATATCTGCCGGGCGAAGGTGCCTTCTACGGGCCGAAAATTGAATTTACTTTGTATGATTGTTTGGATCGTGCATGGCAATGTGGTACAGTGCAGCTCGATTTCTCTCTGCCGGCTCGTCTGGGGGCAACTTATGTTGCCGAAAACAATGAACGCGTGACCCCGGTGATGATTCACCGCGCGATCTTAGGCTCGATGGAGCGCTTCATTGGTATCCTGACTGAAGAAACTGCCGGTTTCTTCCCGACATGGTTAGCGCCTAACCAGGTAGTGGTGATGAACATCACTGATTCTCAGGCCGATTATGTCCAGAAAGTCGTCAAAGAACTGCAGGATGCCGGAATTCGTGCAAAAGCAGACTTGAGAAATGAGAAGATTGGCTTTAAAATTCGCGAACACACGCTACGTCGTGTTCCGTATATGCTGGTCTGCGGTGATAAAGAGATGGAAACAGGCGAAGTGTCTGTTCGTACCCGCCGCGGCAACGATCTTGGCAGCATAAACGTGAGCGAATTTAAAGACGCACTGCTTGAAGAAATTCGCAGTCGCAGACTTGAAGAACAACCGGAGGAATAAGGTATTAAAGGCGGAAAAAGAATTCAAACAGCACGTCCGAACCGTATCAATACGGAAATCCGTGTCAATGAAGTTCGTTTAACTGGTCTTGAAGGCGAGCAGCTTGGTGTTGTCAGCCTGAGAGAAGCTCTTGAGAAAGCCGAGGAAGCCGGGGTTGATTTAGTTGAAATCAGCCCTAATGCCGAACCGCCCGTTTGCCGTATCATGGATTACGGCAAATTCCTCTACGAGAAAAGCAAATCGGCTAAAGAGCAGAAGAAGAAACAAAAAGTTATTCAGGTTAAGGAAATCAAATTCCGTCCTGGCACAGATGAAGGCGACTATCAGGTCAAACTACGCAACCTGGTTCGTTTTCTTGAAGATGGCGATAAAGCCAAAATCACACTGCGGTTCCGTGGTCGTGAAATGGCGCACCAGCAGATTGGTATTGAAGTGCTTAACCGCATCAAAGACGATCTGAGTGAATTAGCTTCCGTCGAATCCTTCCCGTCGAAGATCGAAGGTCGCCAGATGATCATGGTGCTCGCTCCTAAGAAGAAATAGTCCGGCAATCCAAGTAATAAATGCCGGGGGCAACCCCGGCTTTTATTCGCCGGATTAATTCGTTGTTTAACAATGCGAAGTGGAAATAAAAATGCCAAAGATTAAAACTGTACGTGGTGCAGCTAAGCGTTTCAAAAAAACCGCCAAAGGTGGTTTCAAGCGTAAGCATGCTAACCTCCGTCATATCCTGACTAAAAAATCAACTAAGCGTAAACGTCATTTACGTCCGAAAGGTATGGTCTCCAAAGGGGATCTGGGTTTAGTTGTCGCTTGCCTGCCATACGCATAAGCAAGTTTTTTAGCAAAGTTTACGACTTTAGGAGATTAGTATGGCTCGTGTAAAACGTGGTGTCATTGCTCGCGCACGTCACAAAAAAATTCTGAAACAAGCGAAAGGTTACTACGGTGCCCGTTCGCGCGTTTATCGTGTTGCCTTCCAGGCAGTAATCAAAGCTGGCCAGTATGCTTACCGTGACCGTCGTCAGCGTAAGCGTCAGTTCCGTCAGCTGTGGATTGCACGTATCAACGCAGCAGCTCGTCAGAATGGTCTGTCTTACAGCCGTTTCATCAACGGTCTGAAAAAGGCATCCATCGAAATCGATCGTAAGATCTTAGCCGATATCGCTGTATTCGATAAAGCCGCATTTACTGCGCTGGTCGAAAAAGCAAAAGGCGCTCTGGCGTAATTGTTCATACAGAAGAGGGAGCTTGCTCCCTCTTTTGCTATCCGGCAGAAAAAATCTGCGGAATGAATAATTTGTCATTGTATATCCGCATGTTTTTCGCGTAATATGACAAAATACATCCGGTTAACTGATAAATAGTTGAGAAAATGAATAATATCGTTTCTTTCCGCTTCTTTTTTTACTTTAGCGCCTGAACTCAGGGGGCTTTGCGCGTAAAAAAGAAACGAAAAGTAACGCCGTAAGCCTCCAGTTTGGAGGCTTTTTTGTTTCAGGGGCTTGCCGGAACGGGTGAGATAATCACGTCCGGCAGCACCGTCGTCATAATTGAAGACCACAGGGTCAGAGGAATAGGAAAACATGCCACATCTCGCTGAACTGGTTGCTCAGGCAAAAGCAGCCGTCGAAGAGGCAAAGGATGTTGCAGCGCTGGAATCGGTACGTGTTGAATACCTGGGTAAGAAAGGGCATTTAACCTTACAGATGCAATCGCTGCGGGATCTGCCGCCGGAAGATCGTCCTGCTGCGGGTGCAGTGATTAACGAAGCCAAACAAGAAGTTCAGACCGCACTGAATGCCCGCAAAGATTCCCTGGAATCTGCGGCGCTGAATGCCCGTCTGGCTGAAGAGCGGATTGATGTCTCTCTGCCGGGACGCCGCATGGAAAATGGCGGTCTGCATCCGGTCACCCGTACCATTGAGCGTATCGAAACCTTTTTCGGCGAACTGGGCTTTTCTGTTGAATCCGGCCCTGAAATCGAAGACGACTATCATAACTTTGATGCACTGAATATTCCGGCACACCATCCGGCGCGTGCTGACCACGATACCTTCTGGTTTGATGCCAAACGTCTGCTGCGTACGCAGACCTCCGGCGTGCAGATCCGTACCATGAAAGATAAACAGCCGCCAATCCGCATTATTGCGCCGGGCCGCGTTTACCGTAATGACTACGACCAGACTCACACCCCGATGTTCCATCAGACAGAAGGTCTGATTGTGGATACTGATATCAGTTTCACCAATCTTAAAGGCACACTGCATGATTTCCTGAATCATTTCTTTGAAGAAGAAGTGCAGGTGCGTTTCCGTCCGTCCTACTTCCCGTTCACTGAACCGTCAGCGGAAGTGGATGTGATGGGTAAAAACGGCAAATGGCTGGAAGTGCTGGGCTGCGGGATGGTACATCCGAATGTGCTGCGCAATGTCGGTATTGACCCGGACATTTACTCCGGTTTCGCCTTTGGTATGGGGATGGAGCGCCTGACTATGCTGCGCTACGGCGTGAGCGATTTACGCGCATTCTTCGAAAATGACCTTCGTTTCCTCAAGCAATTCAAATAAGGCGGGATACTCTCATGAAATTCAGTGAACTCTGGTTACGCGAATGGGTAAACCCGGCTGTCAGCAGCGACGCGTTATCTGATCAGATTACGATGGCCGGCCTGGAAGTGGACGGCACAGAAGCCGTTGCCGGTCAGTTTAACGGTGTGGTTATCGGGGAAGTGGTTGAGTGCGGACAGCACCCGAACGCCGATAAACTGCGTGTGACAAAAGTGAATACCGGCGGTGACCGCCTGCTCGATATCGTCTGCGGCGCGCCAAACTGCCGCCAGGGGCTGCGTGTGGCTGTTGCGACAGTCGGTGCGGTCTTACCGGGCGATTTTAAAATCAAAGCTGCCAAACTGCGCGGCGAGCCGTCAGAAGGTATGCTCTGCTCATTCTCTGAGCTGGGTATCAGCGCTGATCACAGCGGTATTATTGAATTACCGGCAGATGCGCCAGTCGGTACCGATCTGCGCGACTATATGAAGCTGGATGATACCGCGATTGAAATCAGCATCACGCCGAACCGTGCGGACTGCCTGAGCATCCGTGGTGTGGCCCGTGATGTGGCGGTTCTCAATAAGATGGATTATCAGGCTCCGGATATGTCCCCGGTCGCCGCTGTCCATCAGGACACGTTCCCTATCCGTGTTGATGCGCCGCAGGCGTGTCCGCGTTTTACCGGACGTGTGATTAAAAACGTCGATGTGACAGCAAAAACTCCGCTGTGGATGGTGGAAAAACTGCGCCGCGGCGGCATCCGTTCTATCGATCCGGTCGTGGATATCACCAACTACGTTCTGCTGGAGCTGGGTCAGCCGCAGCATGCTTATGATCTGGATACCCTTGAGGGTGAACTGATTGTCCGCATGGCAGAGCAGGGTGAGAAACTGACGCTGCTGGACGGCAACGAAGTCACACTGACAGATAACATTCTGGTGATTGCAGATCGCCGTGGTGCGCTGGGTATGGCCGGTATTTTCGGCGGCGAGCACTCTGGTGTGTCTGACACTACCAAAAATATCCTGCTGGAAACCGCATTCTTTAACCCGCTGGCTATCACCGGCCGTGCACGTCAGTATGGTCTGCATACCGATGCTTCACACCGCTTTGAGCGCGGCGTGGATCCGCAGTTACAGCGTATTGCGGCTGAGCGTACCACCCGTCTGATTCTGGATATCTGCGGCGGTGAGCCGGGCGAAATCATTGAAGTGGTTTCTGAAGCAGATTTACCGAAAGCGGCAACGATTACACTGACCCGTAACAAGCTTGACCGTCTGATCGGCCATTATGTGGATGATGCGCAGGTAACGGATATCCTGACCCGTCTGGGCTGCGATGTGAAAATTTCTCAGGATCAGTGGCTGGTGACTGCGCCGTCATGGCGTTTCGACATGGAAATTGAGGAAGATCTGGTGGAAGAAGTGGCCCGTATTTACGGCTACAACAATATCCCGGATGTTCCGCTGCGCGCTGACCTGATTATGACCTCTCGTCACGAAGCACATCTGCCGCTTAAGCGTGTGAAAACACTGCTGGTTGACCGTGGCTTCCAGGAAGCGATTACCTACAGTTTCGTCGACCCGAAAATTCAGACCCTGCTGCACCCGGGTCAGGACGCGATTATTCTGCCGAACCCGATTTCTGCAGATATGTCAGCCATGCGTCTGTCATTGCTGACCGGCCTGTTAAGCACTGTTGTGTATAACCAGAACCGTCAGCAGAGCCGTGTCCGCCTGTTTGAATCCGGTCTGCGCTTTGTACCGGATGCGGCCGCAGACCTCGGGATCCGTCAGGAAACCATGCTGGCAGGCGTTATCGCCGGTAACCGTAATGAAGAACACTGGTCATCGGAAAAACAGGTCGTTGATTTTTATGATTTAAAAGGTGATCTGGAAGCCATTTTGGAATTGACTGGCAAATTAGATCGTGTATCGTTTAAAGCAACGACAAATCCGGCCCTCCATCCGGGACAAGGTGCTGAGATTTATCTGGAAGATGAGCATATTGGTTATATCGGTGTGGTTCATCCGGAACTGGAGAAAAAACTGGATCTCAACGGCCGTACGGTTGTCTTTGAAATCCGCTGGGACGCACTGACAAACCGTATTATTCCTGAGGCTGAAGCAATTTCACGCTTCCCTGCGAACCGCCGGGATATCGCCATCGTTGTGCCGGAAAACGTCGCTGCACAAGACATTCTGAACGAATGTAAAAAAGTTGGCGTAAATCAGTTAGTTGGCATAAACTTATTTGACGTGTACTGTGGTAAGGGTGTTGCTGAGGGTTATAAGAGTCTGGCGATCAGTCTGACCTTACAGGATACAGAGCGTACACTTGAAGAAGATGAAATTGCAGCAACCGTAAACAAATGCGTTGCCGCGTTGCAACAGCGATTTAAAGCATCCTTGAGGGACTAAACCTATGGCGCTTACTAAAGCTGAAATGTCAGAAAATCTGTCGGAAAAACTGGACCTGAGCAAACGCGATGCGAAGGACCTGGTAGAACTGTTTTTTGAAGAGGTACGCCGTTCTCTTGAGAATGGTGAGCAGGTGAAATTATCCGGTTTCGGAAACTTTGATCTGCGGGACAAGAATCAGCGTCCGGGCCGTAACCCTAAAACGGGTGAAGATATTCCTATCACAGCCCGTCGTGTTGTCACTTTCCGTCCGGGGCAGAAACTGAAAGCCAAGGTCGAAAAATCGACACCGAAAGAGTAAGACCTGAAACGACCTCTTATGAGGTCGTTTTCTTTTCTGTGGTTTGTCAGACATTAACCTCCTTCTGACTCAGGTATACTATCTCCCGTCTTGATTAATGACAGGGATCTCATGCATATTCACAACCCCATCACGAAGCTGGTACAGACGCGGAAAAAGCGGGATGTACAGCGCATAATTCTTCTTTCTGTTACCTTGCTGATAATGATCGCCGTTGCACTGTGCGCCGGTGAGATGTGGATTTTACCGGACCAGTGGTTATCTGAAACCGCGCAGTTATTTGTCTGGGATCTGCGTTTCCCGCGTGTGCTGGCGGTGATTGCGGTGGGGGCTGGGCTGGCAATGGCCGGTGCGGTGATGCAGGCCATTTTTGAAAACCCGCTGGCGGAACCGGGGCTGCTCGGCGTGAGTAACGGTGCCGGGGTGTTTGTTGTCTTTATCGTCCTGTTTTTCAAAGGCATGCCGCCGCTGTGGGTGCTGGGGGGCGGGGCGGTGATCGGGGCGACACTGCTGACACTGATTTTACTCTGGTTTGCTCATTTCCGGCGACTGAGTAACAGCCAGCTGCTGCTGGTCGGCGTGGCTCTCGGGGTTATCTGCGGCGCATTTATGACCTGGATGGTGTATTTCAGCACCAGTCTGGATTTACGCCAGCTGATGTACTGGATGATGGGAAGTTTTTCCGGGGCGGACTGGCGGCTCAGTCCGTTGCTGGCGGCGATAGCGGTGGTGGCCGTGTGGCTGCTGTGGCAGGCACCGGTGCTTAACTATCTTGCGTTGGGCGAGGTTAATGCCCAGCAGCTCGGGGTATCGGCACACCGCTGGCGCAATGTGTTTATTATTGCCGTCGGGTTGCTGATCGGCCTGAGTGTGGCGGTGGCCGGCGCTATCAGCTTTATCGGGCTGATTATCCCGCATATGCTGCGGCTGATGGGTATTACTGATCACCGGACATTATTACCCGCCTGTGCATTATTTGGTGCCGTCAGTCTGTTGCTGGCGGATTTATGCTCACGGCTGATTTTATCCAATGCCGAAATTCCGATCGGCGTGGTGACTGCAACCATCGGCGCACCGGCCTTTATTTATCTGCTGACCCGGCATCACGGAGGACGCCGCTGATGAATAATCTGTTACTTGATGTCAGCGGGATCCACATCGGCCGCCGTCTTACCTGTGATGCCCTGCAATTTTTTGCCGGACAGCAAATCCATCTGCTGGGACCGAACGGCTCCGGCAAGAGTACTCTGCTGGCCGCACTGGCGGATGCTGTGCGTTATGAGGGGCAAATCCGCTACCGCGGTACGGACTTAAAATCGATCCCCAAACGGCAGCAGGCACAGTTCCGTGCGTATCTGACCCAAACCACCGATTGTGTCCCGGTGATGACGGTGTTTCAGTATCTGCAGCTCTATATGCCGGCGGTGCAGGAAAATACACAGCTTATTTATCAGTTGTGCGGCGATTTTCAGCTGGAGCTGTTACTGCCGCGTATGCTGACGCAATTATCCGGCGGTGAATGGCAGCGGGTGAAAATAGCGGCGATATTTCTGCAATTATGGACAACGGATGACTTGTCCGGGAAATACTTATTACTGGATGAGCCGCGTAACCACCTGGATATTACCCAGCAGGCGATGCTGGATAAATGGATAGCCCGGTTTTGTGAACAGCAGGGAACGATTATTACCAGCGGTCATGATTTAAACCACAGTTATCTGCATGCCGATGCGGTGGTGTTACTTAAAGCCGGTCAGTTACTTGCCGCCGGTGAAACTCAGATAATTATGACTGAAGATATCTTGAGCGAACTTTTTCAGTCTGAAATAAAAAGTATCAGACCAATACAAGAAACACAGTGGCAAATAACAGATTGGCATCAACAACGGCGCTGATTTTTGTTATGCTGTCACATATATTTGTTGTTATGTAGTCGCTGTAAAGATTAAGAATTGTTTAAACGAAGCCCTGGTGTTGAGCGTCAATTGAATCAATTCAGGATATAATCATCACTTCCGATTCTTATTAGGTTGTATTTATGCTTGAGTTTCTTCCGTTTTCCCGGCCAGCTATCGGCGAGTCAGAGATCGCGGCTGTTGAAAAAGTACTGCGTTCCGGCTGGATCACCACCGGCCCGCAAAATCAGCAGCTGGAAGCGGATTTCTGTCAGCGTTTCGGCTGTAAACACGCCATTGCTCTGGCATCCGCAACTGCCGGTATGCATGTTGCGCTGATGGCACTGGGTGTCGGCCCGGGAGATGAAGTGATCACGCCTTCACAGACCTGGGTTTCCACCATCAATATGATCGAGCTGCTCGGCGCGGTACCGGTGATGATTGATGTTGACCGCGACACACTGATGATTCAGCCGGATGACGTCCGTACGGCGATTACCCCGAAGACCAAAGTCATCATTCCTGTTCATTATGCCGGAGCGCCCTGTGATTTGGTTGCTTTACGTGCTATTGCGCAGGAACACAATATTTTCCTGCTGGAAGATGCCGCACATGCCGTTGGTACCCGTTACCGTGACGAGTGGATCGGCGAAAAAGGCACCGCTATTTTCTCTTTCCACGCGATTAAAAACGTCACCTGCGCGGAAGGCGGATTAATTACTACAGATAACGATGAACTTGCACAGCGTATCCGCTGTCTTAAGTTCCACGGGCTGGGTGTGGATGCGTTTGACCGTCAGATGCAGGGCCGCAAACCGCAGGCAGAAGTGGTCGAACCGGGGTTCAAATATAACCTGTCAGATATCCACGCCGCGATTGCGGTGGTGCAGCTGAGCCGGATGGACGAACTGAACGCACGCCGCGCACACCTGGCACAGCTTTACCGTGAAGCCCTGGAGGGGCTGCCGGTTAAATTGTTATCCGTGCCGGATTACCCGCATCTGCATGCCAATCATCTGCTGATGATTCGTGTGGATAAAGCGGTCTGCGGCATCGATCGCGATACCTTTATGGAGCAGTTAAAAGCGGTCAATATCGGGACAGGTCTGCATTTCCGTGCAGCTCATACCCAGAAATATTACCGGGAACGGTACCCGTCATTATCACTGCCGAATTCGGAGTGGAACACCGCGACATTATGTTCGCTGCCGTTCTTCCCGGATATGAAAGACAGTGATGTGACCCGTGTGACAGACGCAATCAGAGCTATTCTTGCGGAGCAGAAATAAGTGTCATTTAACGAAATTAAGAAAGTCTCAGTGGTAATTCCGGTTTACAACGAGGAAGAGAGTCTCCCTCAGTTGCTGGAACGTACAATCAAAGCCTGTCAGTCGCTGAAGCAGGCGTATGAAATTGTGCTGGTGGATGACGGCAGCCGTGACCGTTCAGCAGAAATGCTGACGCAGGCGGCAGAGATCCCTGAAAACCATGTGGTTGCTGTCCTGCTGAACCGTAACTACGGCCAGCATTCCGCAATTATGGCGGGTTTCAGACAGGCCGGTGGTGATTTGGTGATCACCATGGATGCGGATTTACAGAATCCGCCGGAAGAGATCCCGCGTCTGGTTGAAAAAGCAGAAGAGGGCTATGACGTGGTCGGCACACGCCGCGCAAACCGTCAGGACTCCTGGTTCCGCAAAACCGCCTCAAAAATGATCAACAAAATGATCATCGCCGCAACCGGCAGCGCTATGGGTGACTACGGCTGTATGCTGCGTGCGTACCGCCGTCATATCATCGATGCGATGTTACAGTGTCATGAGCGCAGCACCTTTATTCCTATTCTGGCAAATACCTTTGCCCGTAAAACGATTGAGATTGATGTTAAACACGCAGAACGTGAGTTCGGGGACTCAAAATACAGTTTCCTCAAACTGATCAATCTGATGTATGACCTGCTGACCTGCCTGACTACCGCGCCGCTGCGCCTGTTAAGCATTGTCGGCAGTATCATCGCGGCGTCCGGTTTCCTGCTGGCGCTGTTACTGATTATTCTGCGCGTGGCTTTCGGCGCGCTGTGGGCGGCAGAGGGAGTGTTTACCCTGTTCGCCATCTTATTTATGTTTATCGGCGCACAATTCGTGGCAATGGGTCTGCTCGGGGAATATATCGGGCGGATTTATAACGATGTTCGTGCACGTCCCCGGTATTTTATTCAAAAAGTGGTCGGCGCTCAGGCGAAAGAGACCAGTGAAACTGAAACTCAGGAAAAAAACTAATGAAAGCAATCGTATTTGCCTACCATGATATTGGTTGTGTCGGATTGAAGGCCCTGAAAAAAGCGGGCTTTGATATTCAGGCCGTCTTTACCCATACGGACGACCCGGGTGAAAACCATTTCTTCTCATCGGTGGCCCGCGTCAGCGCGGACATGGAATTGCCGGTTTATGCCCCTGAAAACGTTAACCACCCGCTGTGGGTGGATCGCATCCGTGAACTGAAACCGGATGTTATTTTCTCTTTCTACTACCGCGATATGCTGAGCGAAGAAATTCTGGCGCTGGCACCGAAAGGCGCATTTAACCTGCACGGTTCTCTGCTGCCGAAATACCGCGGCCGCGCACCAATCAACTGGGCTGTGCTGAACGGTGAAACCGAAACCGGTGTTACCCTGCACAAAATGGTTGCCAAAGCCGATGCCGGCGATATTGTCGCACAGGAAAAAGTCACTATCGGTGGTGACGATACTTCCCTGATTGTTCACGGTAAAGTCCGTGAAGCCGCAGAAACACTGCTGGACAAAACTTTACCGCTGATTGAGGCCGGTACTTATAAAACCACCGCTCAGGATGAATCTCAGGCAACATACTTCGGCCGCCGTTGTGCGGAAGATGGTCTGATCGACTGGAATCAGCCGGCTGCACAGATCCACAACCTGGTCCGTGCGGTGACAGAACCGTATCCTGGTGCATTCACCTTCCTGGGTGAGCGCAAAATGATCATCTGGCGCAGCCGCGTGCTGGCCGATAACAAAGGCAAACGTCCGGGAACCGTTATTTCTGCTGAACCGCTGGTGATTGCCTGCGGAAACGGCGCGCTGGAAGTGATCAGCGGCCAGGGGGAATCCGGCCTGTATGTGCAGGGTGCCCGTCTGGCAGCGGAAATGGGTATCGTAACTGATGTCCGCGTCGGCCCGAAAGCCACTGCGCAGGTTGCCCGCCGTAAGCGTGTGCTGATCCTGGGTGTGAACGGTTTCATCGGTAACCACCTGACAGAACGTCTGCTGGAAGACGGCAACTACGATATCTATGGTATGGATATCAGCTCTTCCGCGATTGATCGTTTCATCGGTGACGAGCGTTTCCACTTTATTGAAGGCGATGTCAGCATTCACACCGAGTGGATTGAGTATCACATCAAAAAATGTGATGTCATTCTGCCGCTGGTGGCGATTGCCACACCAATCGAATACACCCGTAACCCGCTGCGCGTGTTCGAGCTGGACTTCGAAGAAAACCTGAAAATTGTCCGTTACTGCGCGAAATACAACAAACGGATCATCTTCCCGTCCACCTCTGAAGTGTACGGTATGTGTGATGATAAAGAGTTTGATGAAGATAATTCACGCCTGATTGTCGGCCCGATTAACAAACAGCGCTGGATCTACTCTGTTTCCAAACAGCTGCTTGACCGGGTTATCTGGGCATACGGTGCGAAAGAAGGTCTGAAATTCACTCTGTTCCGTCCGTTCAACTGGATGGGGCCGCGTCTGGACAGCCTGAACTCCGCGCGTATCGGCAGCTCCCGTGCTATCACTCAGCTGATCCTGAACCTGGTGGAAGGTTCGCCGATTAAACTGGTTGACGGTGGTGAGCAGAAACGCTGCTTTACTGATATCCATGACGGTATCGAAGCCCTGTTCCGCATCATTGAAAACCGTGACGGCAAGTGTGACGGCCAGATCATCAACATCGGTAACCCGGTGAACGAAGCGAGTATCCGCGAACTGGCAGAAATGCTGCTCGACTGCTTCGAGAAACATCCGCTGCGTGATAACTTCCCGCCATTTGCCGGCTTCCGTAAAATCGAAAGCAGCACTTACTACGGTAAAGGTTACCAGGACGTGGAGCACCGTAAACCAAGCATCAAAAACGCTGAGCGTTTACTGGACTGGAAACCGACTATCGATACCCGCCAGACTGTGGAAGAAACTCTCGACTTCTTCCTGCGCGGTGCGGTTGAAGAGCTGAGGAACGACGAGTAATGAAAAATGTCGGCCTGCGGGTTGACGTGGATACTTACCGCGGCACACAGGAAGGTGTGCCGCAGTTACTGAAGGTATTTGCGCAGCACGATATTAAAGCCAGTTTTTTCTTCAGCGTCGGGCCGGACAATATGGGGCGTCACTTGTGGCGCCTTTTGCGTCCTAAGTTTCTGTGGAAAATGCTGCGCTCCAATGCGGCTTCATTATACGGCCTGGATATTCTGCTGGCCGGTACAGCGTGGCCGGGTAAGAAAATAGCCCGTGACCTGGGTTACCTGATGAAACAGACGCTGGATGCCGGTCATGAAGTCGGCCTGCATGCGTGGGATCACCAGGGCTGGCAGGCGAAAATCGGCCGCTGGACACCGGCACAAATCACAGAGCAGATTCGTCTGGGTACCGATGCCTTATCACAGGCTACCGGGCAGCCGGTGCAGTGCTCTGCGGTGGCGGGCTGGCGCGCGGATGAACGGGTGATTGAAGCCAAACAGGCATTTGGTTTTGCCTACAACAGTGATTGCCGCGGAACGCATCCGTTTCGTCCGCTTCTTGCAGACGGGACTACCGGAACCGTGCAGATTCCTGTTACACTGCCGACCTATGATGAAGTGGTGGGGCCGCAGGTGGCTGATGCGGATTTCAACGACTTTATCCTCGATGCAATCAGACGGGATCAGGGCGTACCGGTCTATACTATCCACACAGAAGTGGAAGGCATGTCCAAAGCCGCACAGTTTGAGGCATTGCTGGATCGGATTAAAAACGAGGATTTCCGCTTTTGTCCGCTCAGCGAACTGCTGCCGTCTGATTTATCAACATTACCGACAGGCAAAGTGGTACGGGGTGATTTCCCCGGCCGGGAAGGGTGGCTGGGCTGCCAACAAGAGGGATAGCATTACATGCTGAATAACCGGGCGAGTAAAATCGGAGCCTTTCTGCTGGCTCTTTTTTTCGTGTTAACTTACCTTTTCCCGATCAATGATCGTCTGCTCTGGCATCCGGATGAAACCCGGTATGCGGAAATCAGCCGTGAAATGGTGACACAGGGTGACTGGGTCGTTCCCAAATTACTCGATCTGCGTTATTTTGAAAAACCTGTGGCCGGTTACTGGGTGAATAACGTCAGCCAGCTGGTCTTCGGTCATACCAATTTTGCTGTCCGTGCAGGTTCTGTCTTCAGCATCCTTATCAGCACTCTGCTGGTTTACTGGATGACCCTCCTGATGTGGCGCAACCGTCACACGGCATTTGTTGCGTCGCTGGTCTTTGTCTCCATGTTTCTGGTGTTCAGTGTCGGCACATACAGTGTGCTCGACCCGATGTTTGCCATGTGGGTGATTGCCTCGATGGCCTTCAGCTTCAGGGCACTGAAAGCCGAAAATGTGAAAACCAGAATAACCTCCTGGTGCCTGCTTGGTCTGGCCTGCGGTATGGGCTTTATGACCAAAGGCTTCCTTGCGCTGGCGATCCCGGTGGTGGCTATGCTGCCGGTGATGCTGTACCAGCGGCGTTTCCTTGAGTTACTGAAATTCGGCCCGCTGGCGGTTTTCTGCGCAGTGCTGATCAGCCTGCCGTGGGCGATTGCGGTTCATCAGCAGGAGCCGGATTACTGGCGCTATTTCATTGTGGTGGAGCACTTCCAGCGTTTCTCAGGTGAAGATGCCCAGCACGCCTCGCCGGTCTGGTACTACATCCCGGTGATCCTGCTCGGTTGCCTGCCGTGGCTGGCGTTACTGCCCGGCGCATTGTTTAAAGGCTGGAAAGAGCGGCGCAATAATCCGCCGATGTTTTTCCTGTTCTGCTGGTTTGTTGCCCCGTTCCTGCTGTTCAGTATTGCCAAAGGTAAACTGCCGACCTATATGCTGCCGCTGATGGCACCGCTGGCTGTGATGATTGCCAAATACGGCGTTGACTGTGTGCGTAAACACCGGATGAAAGCATTACAGGCGAACGGTATTCTGAACCTGACCTTTGGTGCAGTGGCGGTCGCCGGGCTGATCGTTGCCAGTTATCTGGTGAAAAAACCAATCTATCAGCCGGATGAATGGTCCAAAGTGGTACTGGGCATTGTCGCCTTTACTATCTGGGGCATAATCGGGTATCTCTGTTATCTGCTGAAAGCAAAACACTGGCTGTGGGCGGCTTCCTGCTCACTGGTGATCAGTCTGACATTCGGCAGCGCGGTGCCTGATCGTTCCGTGGATTCCAAACTGCCGCAGGCGTTTATCCGCCAGAATATGACTGATCTGGAAAAAAGTCCGTTTATTGTCAGTAACAGTGTCGGCATCGGTGCCGGGCTGGCCTGGGAACTGAAACGCGGTGATATTTATCTGCTGAATAATTCCGGTGAGCTGACTTACGGCCTGAAATATCCGGACAGCGAATACCGGTTGCTGAATGATGCGACGTTCGCTGACTGGCTGGCGGAAACCCGCAAAAAAGGGCAGGTCGCACTACTGGTAACAGATAAAAATGACACCTACGATGCCAAACTGCCGCCGGCGGACAAACGGACTGAAAACAGCCGGATGACCCTCTATATCTATGATAAACAGCCATAAGGTGTGATGGTGTTCGGGCAAATTGTTTTACTGATTATTGTCAGTTTTCTTACCTGCGGCGGCCAGATCTGCCAGAAACAGGCGGTGGATGTCTGGCAGGCGGCGCAGGAAAATGCAAAACGCAGAGGCCTGTACTGGCTGGCGCTGGCGGTGTTTCTGCTTGGCCTGGGGATGCTGCTGTGGCTGAAACTCCTGCAGGTGATGCCGCTGAATATCGCTTATCCGATGCTGAGTATCAACTTTGTGGTAGTCACCCTGGTGGCACAGTTTTTATACGGTGAGCGGGTGACCCGCAAGCACTGGTGCGGTGTGGCCGCGATTGTCACCGGCGTGATTCTGATGGGAGCGGGACACTGATGCGCGGATATCTCTGGGTGCTCGGCAGTGTGCTGTTTGTCACCGCCGCTCAGCTGCTGCTGAAACTGGGCGTGACACAATTACCCGATATTGCACTGAGCTCACAATGGCTGGATATCCGCTGGCTGTTATCTCAGTGGCAGCCGTTTGCAGTCGTTTTCGCCGGATTGGCGGGGTATGTTCTGTCAATGGTGTGCTGGCTGCTCGCGCTGCGGGATTTGCCGCTTAATAAAGCCTATCCGCTTATCAGTCTGAGCTATGTGTTTGTCTATCTGCTGGCTGCCTTTCTGCCCTGGTTTAATGAAGGTGTGTCGCTGATAAAAAGCATCGGTATTATTTTTATTCTGTTTGGTGTGCGTCTGATCCACAGCAAAGAGAAGCCGGCCGCATAGTCACGGGGCGGTTTACTGTTTTATTAAGCCGCCATTAACCGTTAAGCCTGAATTAATCCTCCCTTTTATTCTTTCTTGTATAACAAAAATATCCTGTTCTTCCGTGAATTATTCTGCAGGGCTCTGGTCTTAATGGAAGTAACAGAGATGGTTACCTTATTGTTATAAAATTGTATCCTTGTCCGGAGGTTATATTGGACGTTAACAGCCGTAAGTCCGCGTTTAATGTGGCGTATCCGTCTGCCGCAATGTGGGCTGTGTTATTTCTGTTGTTTATTGCAGTGACCTATTTTATTCCTTTGGAATTCCGTGCGTTATGGCAGCCGGATGAAACCCGCTATGCGGAAATAAGCCGGGAAATGCTGGCTGACGGCAACTGGGTGGTGCCGCATCTGCTGGATATCCGCTATTTTGAAAAACCGGTGGCGGGTTACTGGGTAAATAACATCAGTCAGATGCTGTTCGGTCACACACAATTTGCAGTGCGTTTTGGTGTCCTGTTCTCGACGATGATCAGCACATTGCTGGTTTACCGGCTGGCAATGAAAATGTGGGATGAGAAAGTCATCGCCCGTACAGCGGCCTTCCTGTATGCCAGTATGTTACTGGTGCTTGCTCTCGGAACCTACAGTACGCTGGATCCGATTCTGACCATGTGGGTCACACTGGTGATTTACCTCAGTTATGGCCTGACTACCGCACAGTCACGCCGTGCATTGCTGGGCTACTGGATCACCTTCGGGCTGGCCTGCGGCATGGCGCTGATGACAAAAGGCTTTCTGGCATTGGTGCTGCCTGTTATTGCACTGATACCGGTGCATATTTTCTACCATCGCTTTAAAACCATGCTCTGTTATTGCTGGGCGGGAATTGCGGCTGCCGGGCTTATCACGCTGCCGTGGGCGCTGGCGATATATCATGCCGAGCCCGATTTCTGGCGCTATTTTGTGATGGTTGAGCATATCCAGCGTTTTATGAGTAAAGAGGCGCAAAACCTCTCGCCGTTCTGGTTCTTTATTCCGATTCTGTTTGCCGGTGTTTTACCCTGGAGTGGTTTTTTATTCGGGGCATTAAAACAGGGCTGGCAACAGCGCCGTGAAAATAAGCCATTATTCTTCCTGTTGTGCTGGACAGTATTACCGTTCTTATTTTTCAGTATCGCCAAAGGAAAATTACTGACCTATATTCTGCCGGTTATTGCACCACTGACGATCCTGATGGCAGCGTATATCCATACTCTGATTAAGAAACAAGCCGTTTCAATCTTTAAACTGAACGCGGTGATCAATATTATTTTTGGCGGTTGCGCCGTTATTGCCCTGCTGGTAATCAATAATCTGGAAAATACCCTGGTGTATTCTGCCGCTGAGCGCGGTAAATTTATCGGCGCCATTGCGATTTTCCTGTTCTGGATTGTGGTTTCAGCGCTAACCCTGATAAAAGGGTGCCGCTACTGGATGCTCGCGGCATTTTGTACCGTGGCGATCAGTTTATCAGTCAGCTCACTGTTACCGGAGCGGACTGAACGGGCAAACTTACCGCAGATCTTTATTCAGAAGAATGCCGCATTGCTGAAAGATGCCCGTTATATTCTGGTCAATAGTGTTGGCATCGGTACATCAGCAGCATGGGAATTGCAGCGCAGTGATATTTATATGTTTGATCGCCCGGGAGAACTGAAATACGGGCTGAGTGACTTATATCCGGATACCCGGGAAAGGTTCATTTCGCATGATGATTTCGAATCCTGGCTGAAAAATGCTCGTAAAACCGGTAATGTTGCGCTGATTCTGCGTGATCGTCACGGGGTGGATGAGAACGATGTCTCACCGGCCGATGAAATGGTCACTGATGAAAACCTGACATTACTGTATTACCGGAAAATGCCTTAACATCCGGTAAAATACGGCAAATATTGACTTTCACCCGCAGATATTAATACAGTAATGCGGGTTGAAGGTCTGCCGCACCGGGGATAATACAATGAAAATCATATTCCGTTCTCTGCTTTTTATCTGCGTATTAGCCGTTGTCGGCTGTTCATCAACGCCGCGTAAATATCATGCACCGCCGATCAAAACAGAATTATCGGACCCGATTATGGTGATTGCCCAGTTGCGGGAACAATTATCGCAATGGTACGGTACGCCATATCATTACGGCGGAATGGATTTAAACGGCATTGATTGTTCCGGTTTCGTCTACCGGACATTTAATGACCGCTTCGCTATTTCTCTGCCGCGCACCACCAAAGCGCAGACAACCTACGGCACCCGGATCGATGTTGAGGATTTACAGCCCGGTGACCTGGTATTCTTTAAAACCGGCGGTGGCGAGAACGGGTTACATGTCGGCATTTATGATTCTGACCGTGCCTTTATTCATGCCTCGACCAGCAAAGGTGTGATGCGTTCCAGCCTGGATAACGTTTACTGGAAAAAAGTCTTCTGGCAGGCGCGCAGACTTTAAAATCACCGGGATAAATATGCTATCTTATCGGCAGCCTATTTTTTCCGGGGGACAACATGTCGTCACTTCGTCTTTTTATTTCTGATTCCTTTGATCCGTGGTTTAACCTTGCCGTTGAAGAGTGTATTTTCCGGCAGATGCCTGCTGACCAGCGCGTGCTGTTTTTATGGCGCAATAATGACACCGTGGTTATCGGCCGGGCACAAAACCCGTGGAAGGAATGTAATACCCGCAAAATGGAATCTGACCATATTAAATTAGCCCGGCGCAGTAGTGGCGGCGGGGCGGTATTCCACGATAAGGGAAATACGAATTTCACCTTTATGGCCGGGAAACCGGAATATGACAAAACGGTTTCCACCAATATTATTCTCAGCGGCTTATCCCGGCTCGGCATTTCGGTATCGGCATCCGGCCGTAATGATTTGGTGGTTAACTGCGAAGACGGTGAGCGGAAAATTTCCGGCTCGGCATACCGGGAAACCAAAGATCGCGGCTTCCATCACGGCACGGTATTAATTAATGCGGATTTAAGCCGTCTGGCGGATTATCTCAATCCGGATCCGAAGAAATTGCAGGCCAAAGGGATCACTTCTGTCCGCTCGCGGGTGACCAATCTGACGGAAATTATTCCCGGGATTGACCATGAGCAGGTGTGTGAAGCGATTAAAGCTGCGTTCTTCGACTATTACGGCGAAAAGGCAGAGGCGGAACTGATTTCACCGGATTCACTTCCTGATCTGCCGGGATTTGCCGAGACCTTTGCCAGACAGAGCAGCTGGGACTGGAATTTCGGCAATGCACCGGCCTTCAGCCATCTGCTGGATACCCGCTTTAAATGGGGCGGGATTGAACTGCATTTTGATGTGGAGCGCGGCATGATCAGCCGGGCGCAGATTTTTACTGACAGCCTTGACCCGGCCCCGCTGGAGCAACTGGCACAACTGCTGACCGGTCAGCGGTACAGCGCTGATGCTGTAACGGCGGTATTCACTGAGCTGATGGCCGGTTATCCGGACATGCACGATGAGCTAATTCAGTTGCGGGACTGGTTGGTGGCAGAGCTTCAGTAAAATATGCCGTTAATCTGAAAGACAATCCGGGTCGGTGCCGTAGGATAGGTGAGGAATAATAAACTGAAGGAGCATATGATGAAAAAACTCATTCCGTTGTTAATCCTGATGGGGGCATCAACCTCCCTGGCTGCAACTGAGCGCGTTACCCTGCATGAAGCGACAGAAAAAGGTGCCGGTAAGGTTATCGGCACTATTGATATTCAGGAAACGGATTATGGTTTGCTGTTTACACCGGCGCTGAATGGGTTACCGCCGGGCGTGCACGGGTTTCACATCCACGAAAATCCGTCCTGTGATGCTGCAGAGAAAGAGGGTAAACCGGTACCTGCCCTGGCCGCAGGCGGCCATTTTGACCCGGCAGGTACAAAAGTTCATGCCGGGCCATATGCTGACGGCCATTTGGGCGATTTGCCGGCACTGTATGTGACTGATGACGGGAAAGCGACCACGCAGGTGCTGGCACCACGCCTTAAAAAACTCAGAGAGATCAAAGGGCATGCCATTATGGTTCATGCGGGCGGTGACAATCATTCAGATTCACCGGCACCATTAGGTGGTGGCGGCGCTCGGATTGCCTGCGGCGTGATAGCAGCAGAATAAAAAATATCCCCGTTTGGCCGGTTGCGGCAGGCGGGGATATTTTTTCAGCTGTTTAGTGTGAACCGCACTCCATAAAACAGCGCGGTTCCGGCAACTGACCGTGATCACGGAATTTTGCCGGTGTGGTATTGAAATGTTTTTTAAAGATGCGGGTAAAGGTTGCCTGTGAGCTGAAGCCATACTGCAACGCGATATCCAGAATAGACATATCGTTATCGCGCAGAGATTTAGCTGCTTCCAGCAGGCGGCGCTTACGGACATACTCACCTAATGTGCATCCCTTGATATCTTTGAAAATACGCTGGAGATGCCATTTTGAATAACCGCTCTTATCCGCAATAGTATCAATCTTGATCCCTTCATTGCGCTGTAACTGGGTTTCCAGCCATTTGATAATATCGTTCACTACACTTTCTGACATGTTCACCTCCCAAAATCGGGCTTACAATCTATAAATTTTAATAGTCACATATGTTATTAACCATATTTTATGAATTTTCCAAGAATTGTGTAGGCAAATCGTGCCTTTCATGATTGAGAATCATTATCAGACCAATAGATGAAACCAATTGTTTTATTACCAGCATATAGCACCATATGTCACCAATTATAGTTTCAATATCGATAGAATCTTCCGACGATAAATATAATTCAGGATGGTTATGTCACAGCAATTTCGGTTTCTTTTTGGGGCAATGGGACGTTTTTTTATGCTGGCACTGATTATGGCTGCCAGTACAGGTCTGTTGTTTGTTGATATTCTGGTTCTTAAGAATGATTTGGGTGAAGACTCGGTGACAGAAATTGTTGCTGAGGTGATGCTGCTGGCAGTGATTGTGCTGTTTTTCCGCAAAGGGCTGCGGGAGCCGGAGGACAGGGCGGGCTTTTTTCTGATAGCCGGATTTTTTGCCAGTATGCTGATCCGGGAATTGGATCAGATTTTTGACTATATTTCCCACGGGGCATGGTTCTGGTTTGCTGTTCCGGTTTCACTGATTGCGATTATCTATGCTTTTCTGCATCCGCGCACGGCGGTTAACGGGCTGTACCGTTTTGTCTCTCATCCGGCATACGGCATGATGGTTACCGGTTTGCTGGTGGTGCTGGTTTTTTCCCGCCTGTTCGGTATGGGAATTTTATGGCGCGGTATGATGGGTGATGATTTTAACCGGCTGGCAAAAAACCTGGCCGAAGAAGGCTGTGAATTACTCGGCTACACCTTATGTCTGCTTTCGGCAATCATGTTTTGCCGCAAACAACGGGTTACGGCAAAACCTGATCAACATTAAGGTGCAAGTAACACAGATGTATTGCCGGTAAGCGGATGGCGGAGCGTTATCAGGTCTGCCTGATAAGTTTCCGCCAGTACCGTTTTTTGCAGCACCCCGGCCGGTGTTCCCTGACGGACAATGCGGCCGTTATTCAGCATTATGACGTGATCAGCATATAAAGAGGCCAGATTCAGGTCATGCAGAATGCAGAAGACCGCCAGGGAGGTTGCACTTACACGCTGTTTCAGCATCCGCATCAGGTGTTGCTGGTGATGAAGATCCAGTGCTGCAGTCGGTTCATCCAGTAATAACAGACGGGGGAGAGGCAGCGGACAGCTTAGTTGCATCAGCGCGCGCGCCAGATGAACCCGCTGTTGTTCACCTCCGGAAAGCTGATACCAGCGTTTCTCCAGCAGTGGTTCACAGGCCGTCAGGTGTATCACTTCATCTGTGGTTGCCTGTTGTGTGTATTCCCGGTGCAAATCCCCCAATGCAATAATATCTCTGACCCGGTAGGGGGCAGAGATAACACTTTGTTGTGTCATGACCGCCCTGATTTGTGCCAGTGCACCGGCAGACCAGGACGCCATTGGTTTTCCGCGCAGCATGATCTGACCGCTGTCACAGCGATAATAGCCGCTGAGTAAACGAAGAAAAGTTGATTTACCTGCGCCGTTCGGGCCGGTAACCGCAGTGATGGTTCCGCAGTGCAAAGTCAGGGAGATATCACTGACTACCGGCTGTCCGTGACGGGAAAAACTGACATTCTCTGCAACCAGCACCGGTGGCGGATTATTGACGGTTATACGGGGCATATCATTCCTTCACAGAGAAAATCAGCCAGAGAAAATAGGGTGCACCAAGTAATCCGGTCAGTAATCCGACCGGGATTTCTGCTGGTACCACCAGTGTGCGGGCGAGTGTATCGGAGAGCAGTAACAGCAGTGCACCGGCAAGGGCTGATGTCACCAGCAGAAGCCGGTGGTGCCAGCCGAAAATCATACGCATCAGGTGCGGGATAACCAGGCCGATAAAACCGATAATCCCGCTCAGTGCCACGGCAATCCCGGTGAGCAGGGCACTGATCAGCAGGACACACTGTTGTGTCCGGCGGACATTCACTCCGGCATAATGCGCTTCTTCTTCTCCCAGCTGAATCATATCCAGCGGACGTGCCAGTCTGAATGCGGCATAAAACACAGGGAGTGCCAGTACGATAGCAGGCAGAAGCAGAGTCCAGCTGATGTGCCCGGTGCTGCCCATCATCCACAGTGAAAACTGACGTAATTCTTTATCATCACTCAGATAATTGAGCACGCCGACAAAGGACATACTGATTGCGTTAACGGCAATACCGCACAGTAACAGACGCAGCAAAGGCTGACGGCGGCGGTTGAGCAGAAAAATCAGTCCGCTGATACAAAGTGCACCGCTGAAGGCAGTAATAATATGCAGATACAGTGTGACCGCACCATTCAGATAAGGCGCGATAAAGACAATCCCCAGTGCCACCGCAACGGCTGCGCCGCTGCTGATCCCGAGCAAACCGGGGTCTGCCAGCGGGTTGCGGAATAATCCCTGTAATAATACTCCGGCGGTGGCCAGTGCCATGCCCACCAGAACTGTCAGAACAATCCGCGGCAGACGGACAGATAACCAGATCTGCCAGAGTTGCGGGGTTACTTCACCCCGCAGGAATGCGCTGACAGAAACCGGCAGTCCGCCGGTATTCATGGCCGTCAATATCATGATCACCAACAGAAAACAGAGGCACAGGCGGCGCAGATGAAAGGCGGGCGGATTATTCATAACACGGCTGCTGCCTCCATCGCTTCACGTAACTGATGCAGTGTATCCGGGGTTTGTAACCCGAAGCCGAGAAACCCCATATCATCAGCCACCAATACCCGCTTATGTTTTCCGGCAGGTGTCTGAGCCAGCCCCGGTAACTGCCAGAGATTGCCGGTGCTGCCGAGAGAAGCCAGACCGCTGCGGGTGATCACCACTAAATCGGGCTGAGCGGCAATCATTCCTTCTGCTGACAGCGGGCGATAACGGCGGAAAGAAGCGGCTGCGTTTCTTCCGCCTGCACTGCGGATAAGGCTGTCTGCCGCCGTATCTGTACCGGCTGCCATCGGAGCAGTACCGGCGTGGCTGAGCAGAAACAGTACATTCACCGGCAGTGGTGTCTGCGGTACAGCATCCAGTTTCCGGTTAATGTCAGCGACCAGTACAGCGGCGGCTGACTGTAAGGCCAGAGCCTCCGCAATCTGACGGACTTTCGCGGTAATAGCCGGTAGTTCTGCCGCAGCACTGACAGTGACGACAGGGATACCCGCCGCGCTGATCTGCGATAAAACGGCAGAAGGATAAGCCAGTTCACTGGCGAGGATCAGTGAAGGCTGAAGCGACAGCAGACCTTCCGCATTCAGAAGCCGCAGATAGCCGACATCCGGCAACTGAGTGACCTGCGGCGGATGCTCGCTGGTGGTATCACGGGCAATTACCCTGTCACCGGCACCGAGTGCAAAAACAATCTCCGTGACATCACCGCCAAGGGTAATAATGCTGCCCTGCATACTGCGTGCAGGTGGAAAAAAACAGAGCAGCAGTAGCAGGAGGACATATTTTTTCATGCCGCCGCCTCACCGCTGCAGTCTGTCAGCAGGGCATTAATCTGACTGCGCCAGATCGTTTGTTCCGGTTCACCCTCGGTGCGCTGTCCGAACAGCTGGGCGATAGCCTGACCGTTTTTATCAAATAATTCCAGGCTGGTGACAATACCGTCTTTGGTGGGTTTGCGGGTAATCCAGGATTCCGCAACAGCCGATTCGATCAGATGGAGAGTGAACGACGGATTGAAAATATTGATCCAGTGCTGTCCGTCGCGGGGGCTGATATAAGGTTCAACCCGGCCAATGGCGCCGGTAAAAATCTGTACACAGCCCCGGTTGGCGACAAAGATCATAATGTCATTCTGTTCTTCCGTACACTGAGTGAGCAGGCGTGATAACGCGCTGTTATCCACCCGCTGTGCCAGGGTGTTATCCACACAACGGAATGCCTGCAAGCGACTGATATTAAATCTTTTTAACAGAACAAAAAATTGGTGAACATCCGTCATTTGCTGCCAGTGACGGGTAAATTCAGCCTGCTGCTCCGGTGTCAGTGATGTGCAGGCCGGGATGACAGCCGGTTCCGGAACAACCGGCGGGTTATCATACGCGGCGAACTGTGCTGTCAGGTGATGCCAGACCCCCATATCGGTATCAGCAGTGGTATAAATTTTGTGGACAGCATCCCCGCGGCGATCAAAAAACTGAAGGCTGTGGCGCAGGCCGCGCGAGGTATTTTCCGCGAAGGCAAATACCGTCTGCCACTGAGACAGGAAAAAGCGTAAATCCAGCCCGTACGGGTTCAGCAGCAGGCAGGCGTGTTCCCCGAATTCAGCATTATCATAGGTGCCGGTATGTTCATGTACCGCGTGGTCATTGCGGGTGATGCTTTTCAGCTCCCCGGCGGTGCCCAGCATCCGGAAAATGGCGGGGATATCCCGGGTGAGGCGGCAGGCGTCATAACCGGCCCGGCAGTGTGCCAGTTCTGCCTCGGATATGCCCATCTCAGCGGCGATATCACGGGCGTGGATAAGATGTCCCTGTTCTTTCAGGGCAAGGTAACGGGAGAGTGTTTCACTGTGCATAGCAGATCCTTACTTTTTCGTGATCTGCACCAAACCGGCGCAGACCGGATAACCGGTATTAAAAAGTAAGCTGGCTGCCTTAAGGAAACAGGTGGCTGGCCTGTGTGTTATTTGGTCAGAATAAGTTTTCCGTTTTTAGTCCTGCGCAGGTGATATTCCTCATTCTGATGGCGGATAATAATCCGCTGCTGCGGCCCCAGGAGTGCTTCACTGCTGATAACCGTGATTTTATCTGTTGCTGTATTTTTATATCCGGTAAGTACGGATATCACAGAATTCTGATTATTTTCAGTCATATAATTTTATTTGATATCAATTCGCATTCGCAAATTATTATCAGCAGCTGACGAGAGTGGTTCAAGTGATTTTTTCCGAGAGAGGGAATTTACACGGAAAAAGTGAGCGGCATCTCAACTATATGGGGAAGGAATGATAACTGCGGGTGATGAATAAACAGGATGCGGGTGCATCCTGTTTCGTAACAAGGGAATAGTTTCAGCTGAAACGGGCATCCGCCGCATCAGCCAGAATATCCAGCATGGTGACGGTATCTGCCCAGCTCAGGCACGGATCGGTAATTGACTGCCCGTAAACCGGCGCTTTGTGATTCACCAGTTTTTGTGTGCCTTCCTGAATAAAGCTTTCGGCCATAACACCGGCGATAGCCCGCGAGCCGTCTTTAATCTGCTGTGCGACATCTTTGGCGACATCCAGCTGACGGCGGTGGATTTTCTGACAGTTGCCGTGGCTGAAATCAATCACCAGATGTTCCGGCAGATCAAACTGGCGCAGTTGATCACAGGCGTGAGCAATATCACCGGCAGCATAGTTCGGTGTCTTACCGCCGCGCATAATAATGTGCCCGAACGGATTGCCTTTGGTCTGATAAATCGTCATCTGCCCGTCTTTATCCGGTGACAGGAACATATGACCGGCCTGTGCGGCGCGGATGGCATCAATCGCAATTTTGATATTGCCGTCAGTACCGTTTTTGAAGCCGACCGGGCAGGAGAGTGCGGAGGCCATTTCGCGGTGGATCTGGCTTTCCGTGGTCCGGGCACCGATAGCCCCCCAGCTGATAAGATCCGCAATATACTGCCCCGTGACCATATCGAGAAACTCGGTGGCTGTCGGGACATTCAGTGCATTAACGTCGATCAGCAGTTTGCGCGCCAGCCGGATACCTTCATTGACCTGACAGGAGTTATCCAGACGCGGATCTGAAATCAGTCCTTTCCAGCCGACCACGGTACGCGGCTTTTCAAAATAGGTGCGCATCACAATTTCAAGGCGTGAGCTGTATTTCGGCAGCAGTTCGCTCAGGCGCTGTGCGTAATCCAGTGCGGCGATCGGGTCATGCACGGAGCAGGGGCCGACAATCACCAGCAGACGCGGATCATCGCCGGTTAAAATACGTTCAATGCGGGTTCGTGATGTGGTGACATTCTTATTAATTGCTTCTGTGGCCGGAAACTCACCGGCCAGCGCAGACGGGGTGATCAGTTTGTCTATCGCCCGTGTGCGCAGTTCATCCGTTTTTTCCATAGATTAGTGCTGTCTCTGAATTCGGTCAGTTGCTGTGTTAAACCACAGTGATACCGATCACAATAAACGAAAACGTGATGATTACAAGATACAATTGCAGAAAGTGGATCACCGCGGGAATGTGATCCACTTAACCGTTTCCGCTGTCAGAACATACGGCGGTTTAATCCCAGAGAATCGATGATTTTTGTCGATATCTCTTCCACCGAATAGTTGGTGGTATTGAGGTAGCTGATTTTGTGTTTGCGGTACAGCGCTTCCACCTCTGCCAGCTCCATCCGGCACTGACGGATTGAGGCGTAGCGGCTGTTTTCACGGCGCTCTTCGCGGATAGCAGCCAGACGCTCGGGGTCAATGGTCAGACCGAATAACTTATTATTATACGGCTTCAGGGCCGCAGGCAGCTGCAGGTTATCCATATCATCTGCGGTGAACGGATAGTTGGCGGCCTGGATACCGAACTGCATGGCCAGATACAGGCTGGTCGGGGTTTTACCGCAGCGGGAAACGCCGAGCAGAATAACCTGCGCCTGATCCATATTGCGCAGGGAGACACCGTCATCATGTGCCAGTGCGAAATCAATGGCTGCGATACGGGCATCATACTGGCTCAGATTGCGCTTGGATAAGCCGTGGGTCCGGTTGAATATCGGCTGCGGATCCATCTGAATCTCTTTCTGAATCGGCGCGACCAGGGTTTGCACTATGTCCTGGCAGCAGCCCTGACTGCCGGTGATGGCTTCGCGCACGTCCTGACAGATAATGGAGTAGAACACCAGAGGGCGTAACCCGGTGGTTTCAAAAATGGTATCGATTTTTTGTCTGATTTCCAGCGCGCGCTCGACAGTTGCCACGAACGGCAGGGTGTAAGCGATAATATCAATAGGGAATTGTGACAATACAGCATGACCTAATACTTCCGCCGTAATTGCCGTTCCGTCAGAAATAAAGAAGACACTCCGTGTTTCTTTATTTTGTGTATCAGAAGATGAGCCGGTTGTGATAGACATGTTATTTATTTTCCTATGTTTTTTGCTGAATCGATAATCCGGAGCAACGGCACAAATAAATTAAAACATGATTATAAAGGATAAAAAAATATTGTAATCGGGTTGATCGATTCACCTGTCTATATTCTTACAAACATTGTGATAATCTGTTTCTGATGCTCAGCAGAGCCCGTATTTCCGATTTTACCTTCTTTTGAATGTTAAAAGGATTGCTTGCAATGTCCAACAATGGTCAAACCCCGTGTAATGTACTTTGGTATAACCAGTTAGGTATGAATGACGTACCCCGTGTCGGTGGTAAAAATGCGTCTTTAGGCGAAATGATAACCAATCTTTCCGGATTAGGCGTGTCTGTTCCCAATGGTTTTGCCACCACGGCACAGGCCTTCAATGACTTTCTTGAGCAAAGTGGCGTCAACCAGCGCATTTATGAGCTGCTGGATAAAACGGATGTTGACGATGTCAACCAGCTGGCGAAAGCCGGTGCGCAGATCCGCGCATGGGTAATTGATACCCCGTTCTCCGCGGAATTTGAGCAGGACATCCGTCACGCGTATGAGCAGTTGTCCGAAGGCGAGAAAGGCGCATCTTTTGCTGTGCGTTCTTCCGCAACGGCTGAGGATATGCCGGATGCCTCCTTCGCGGGACAGCAGGAAACCTTCTTAAACGTGCAGGGTATTGATGCGATCATGGTCGCCATCAAGCACGTATTTGCCTCATTATTTAATGACCGCGCGATTTCTTACCGCGTGCATCAGGGCTATGACCACCGTGGTGTTGCACTGTCTGCCGGTGTTCAGCGCATGGTGCGTTCTGACCTCGCGTCTTCCGGCGTGATGTTTACTATCGATACCGAGTCCGGTTTTGACCAGGTTGTCTTTATCACATCCGCTTACGGGCTGGGTGAGATGGTGGTACAGGGCGCGGTAAACCCGGATGAGTTTTATGTCCACAAACCAACCCTGGAAAAAGGCCGTCCGGCTATTGTCCGCCGCACCATGGGTTCCAAGAAAATCCAGATGGTTTATGCGGATGACACCAGCCACGGCAAACAGGTGCGTATTGAGGATGTGGATGCAGAAAAATGCAAACGTTTCTCACTGACCGACAGCGAAGTGGAAGAACTGGCAAAACAGGCCGTTACCATTGAAAAACACTACGGCCGTCCGATGGACATCGAGTGGGCGAAAGACGGTAACAACGGCAAACTGTATATCGTTCAGGCGCGTCCGGAAACCGTCCGCTCTAACCAGCAGGTGATGGAACGTTATCAGCTGAACGGCCAGAGTAATGTGCTGGTTGAAGGCCGTGCAATCGGTCACCGTATCGGTGCCGGTGTGGTCAAAGTTATCCATGACCTGAGCCAGATGGATCGTATTCAGCCGGGTGATGTGTTAGTCACTGATATGACTGACCCTGACTGGGAACCGATCATGAAGAAAGCGGCGGCGATTGTTACCAACCGCGGCGGTCGTACCTGTCACGCGGCAATCATTGCCCGTGAGCTGGGGATCCCGGCGGTGGTCGGTTGCGGCGATGCCACCGAACTCCTGAAAGAAGGCCAGGAAGTGACTGTTTCCTGTTCTGAAGGGGATACCGGTTACGTCTACGGCGGCAAACTGGATTTTGATATCCACTCTTCTGAAATCGATAAAATGCCGGAAGTGGGCACCAAAATCATGATGAACGTCGGTAACCCTGACCGTGCATTTGACTTTGCCTGCCTGCCGCATGAAGGTGTCGGCCTGGCACGTCTGGAATTTATCATCAACCGTATGATTGGTGTGCACCCGCGTGCACTGCTGGAATTTGATCAGCAGACTCCGGAATTACAGGCTGAAATCCGCAGCATGATGCAGGGCTATGATGATCCGGTTGAATTCTATATCGGTCGTCTGGTTGAAGGGATTGCCACGATTGCAGCGGCGTTCTATCCGAAGAAAGTGATTGTCCGTCTGTCTGACTTTAAATCCAACGAATATGCCAACCTGGTCGGCGGAGATATCTACGAACCGCATGAAGAGAACCCGATGCTGGGCTTCCGTGGTGCAGGCCGTTATGTGCATGATGATTTCCGTGATTGTTTCGCTCTGGAATGTGAAGCAGTGAAACGTGTGCGTAATGATATGGATCTGACTAACGTCGAAGTGATGATCCCGTTTGTCCGTACTGTGGCACAGGCAGAAGCCGTGGTGAATGAACTGGCGGTTCATGGTCTGAAACGCGGTGAAAACGGCCTGCGTCTGATCATGATGTGTGAAATCCCGTCAAACGCACTGCTGGCAGATCAGTTCCTCGAGTATTTCGATGGCTTCTCTATCGGCTCCAACGACATGACACAGCTGACACTGGGTCTGGATCGCGATTCCGGTGTGGTTTCCACTCTGTTTGACGAGCGTAACGATGCGGTGAAAGCGCTGCTGTCGATGGCTATCAAAGCGGCGAAAGCACGTAACAAATATGTGGGAATCTGTGGTCAGGGGCCATCCGACCACCAGGATTTTGCTGCCTGGCTGATGGAGCAGGGAATCGACAGTGTTTCTCTTAATCCGGATACTGTAGTGAAAACCTGGATTTCATTAGCAGAAAATCACTAATTCAATCATTTAAAATGATTAAAAGCCCGGATTATTTCGGGCTTTTTTTTCGTATTCAGTGTTAGAATGTCTGTGCGCACTTAAGGCAAATCAAAATAAAACCAAATCAGATACCCTGAATTACAGGCAAAAAAAAGCCTATCATGGGCTGACAGGCAAAGACTACACACAGCAATATTTGTATTCGGAAGGTATCATTGTAATGAATAACAATACCTTTTAATTCGTTACTTGATGGCTGATATATTAAAATAATTAAGATATGCCTGCATTAAGAATTGTCTCAATATATATATTTACTGATTGTTAGATAAGTGAAATATATTCAGAACCTCTGTCCGTATCCGGAATAAGTCCGGTGCAATTCTCTCAATGTATATTAATATTTCAAATTATTAATGCTATTTATGAACCATATTTGAATAATTAATTAAATATATCAGAGGTGCACTTCTGCACCTCTGATTAAAAACTTATTCTTTTTCTGAGAGTTGTTCTTCCATATAAGCGCGAACCTCGGTCAGGTCATCTGACGGCTTCGGCACATCATTCATCCACGCTTTCAGCAGTGTGTAAGAAACTGCCAGCACGACAGGGCCGATAAAGAGCCCGATCATTCCGAGCGATAACATCCCGCCGATAACGCCGGTCAGAATCAGTACCATCGGTAAATCCGCCCCCATTTTAATGAGGTACGGGCGCAGTACGCCATCCATGGTGGCAACAATACCGGCCCAGACAATCATGACGACAGCCCAGGTGGTATCTCCGGTCCAGAACAGATAAATGATGGACGGGATCATAATCAGCAGCGGTCCGAGTTGTGCCACACAGCAGATAAAAATAAGCACCGTCAGGATGGCGGCAAACGGCACACCGGCCAGCCCCAACCCCAGACCACCGATAATTGCCTGAGTCAGTGCGGTGACCACCACACCCAGTGCCACGGCGCGTACAGACATCGCTGCCAGCAGTACGGCGGCATCGCCGCGCATGCCGGCGAGGCGCAGAGCAAAGTGACGGAAACCGCGCATCGCTTCTTCACCCTGAAGATAGAGCAGCGCACTGAACAGCAGCATAATCGCCAGATGGAACAGGAATTTACCGGCGCTCAGCAACTGAGTCAGGAACCAGGCCGCGCCCTGTCCGAGGTAAGGCTGGATTTTGGCCATCATCGCGTTGCCGCCGCTGGCGACCAGGGTTGTCCAACTGGCAAACAATTTCGGCCCGATAACCGGGATTGAGTCAAGCCAGTAGAGCTCCGGCAGTGTCAGCTGCCCCGGGGATTTGACCCAGCGCATCAGCGGCTCGCTGTTCTCGACAATACTGTTGATAAGCAGCGCCAGCGGAAAGACAAACAGCAGAATAATCAACATGACCATCACAGATGCGGCTATCCAGCGGCTGTTACGGACACGGCGGCGGATTGCGGTATAAACCGGCCAGGTGGCAATCACTATCATACCCGCCCAGACGAAGCCCGGAAGAAACGGACTTAATACCCAAAAACTAATGACAATGAGAATTGATATCGCTCCGACGGCGAATATTAGTTTAGGTAAATCATAACCCGGTTGCGATTTTTCCACGGATAAGTTTCCCTTTGTAAATGAATTAACTGGTTGTTCCCGATAAAGGAGCGCAAATATTGCGTTATTTTATTGCAGGCGCAAAATGAATACATTGTGTGTTAAGGTGAATATTCTCGCATGAATCATGCATCAGAATGAAGAGTTAACCACATAATTATATTGTCAGATTTGCAATGTGACCATTTATGATAAAAGAGCCGCAGATAATGATCCCACGATTAACGCAATCCCCACAGGTAAGCCCGGCGGTTGAACGTTATATTCACGCCCTCAATGAAAGCGGATTTACCGGCGATACCACCACCCGTTATGGCGATCGGCTGACACTCGCGACCGACAACAGTATTTATCAGCTTCTGCCGCAGGCAATCGTTTTCCCGCGTTCGACCGCTGATGTGATTCTGGTGATGCGCCTTGCCGCACAGGATGAATTCCGTTCGGTTACCTTTACCCCGCGCGGCGGCGGTACGGGCACTAATGGTCAGTCGCTGAATAACGGTGTGGTGATCGATTTATCCCGCTATATGAACCGCATTCTTGAAATTAACCCGGAGCAGGGCTGGGTGCGGGCGGAAGCGGGTGTGATTAAAGATCAGCTCAATGCGTATCTGAAACCGTACGGCTATTTTTTCGCGCCGGAGTTATCCACCTCCAACCGCGCCACTCTCGGCGGAATGATTAACACCGATGCTTCCGGCCAGGGCTCGCTGGTGTACGGCAAAACCTCTGACCATGTGCTGGGGCTGCGCTCGGTACTGCTTAGCGGTGATCTGCTGGATACCGCGCCGCTGCCGGTCAGCGAGGCGTGGCGCTGTGCACAGGAGGAAAGTGCGGCGGGGGAACTTTACCGCACCACACTGGAGAGTTGCGAAACTCACCGGCAGACCATTCTGGACAGCTTTCCGAAGCTCAACCGCTTTCTGACCGGTTATGATCTGCGCCATGTCTTCAGTGATGATATGCAGACCTTTGATCTGACCCGCATCCTGACCGGCTCGGAAGGCACTCTGGCGGTGATCACTGAGGCAAAACTCAATATCACGCCGATCCCGGAAGTGCGCCGCCTGGTGAATGTCAAATATGATGCATTTGATTCCGCACTGCGCAATGCCCCGTTTATGGTGGAGGCTCAGGCGCTGTCAGTGGAAACCGTGGATTCAAAAGTGCTGAATCTGGCGCGGGAAGATATCGTCTGGCATTCCGTCAGTGAATTGATCACGGATGTGCCGGATAAGACCTTGCTGGGATTAAATATTGTCGAATTCTGCGGTGATGATGAAGCACTGATTGACGGGCAGGTTGCGTCACTGTGTGAACGCCTGGATTCATTAATGGCAAATAATGAAGCGGGTGTGATTGGCTATCAGGTCTGCCGTGAACTGAGTGGTATTGAGCGTATTTATGCAATGCGCAAAAAAGCGGTGGGTCTGCTCGGTAACAGTAAAGGGGCGGCAAAACCGATCCCGTTTGTCGAAGATACCTGTGTGCCGCCGGAACATCTGGCGGATTACATCACAGAGTTCCGCGCGCTGCTGGACAGTCATCACCTGGAATACGGCATGTTCGGTCATGTGGATGCGGGCGTATTGCATGTGCGTCCGGCGCTGGATATGTGCTCTCCGGAACAGGAAATGCTGATGAAGCAGATTTCCGATGATATTGTCGCGCTGACTGCCAAATACGGCGGGCTGCTGTGGGGTGAGCACGGTAAAGGGTTCCGGGCACAGTACAGTGAGGCTTTTTTCGGTGACACGCTGTATCGCGAACTGCGCCGTATCAAAGGGGCATTTGACCCGGAAAACCGGCTCAATCCCGGCAAAATTTGTGCGCCGTTAACCAGTGACGCACCGATGATGCAGGTGGATGCGATCAAGCGCGGCACCTATGACAGAACAATCCCCGTTGAGGTCAGAAATACTTTTTCCGGCGCGATGAACTGTAACGGCAACGGCCTGTGTTTTAATTTTGATGTCAAAAGCCCGATGTGTCCGTCAATGAAAGTGACGCAATCACGCTTTCACTCGCCGAAAGGCCGTGCCGGGCTGGTGCGCGAATGGCTGCGGCTGCTGACAGAGCAGGGCACGGACCCGGCGCTGTTATCACGGGCCGTACCGCAGAGCCGGATCTCTCTGCGTGGTCTGATTGAAAAAATTGGCAATACGCGGCGGGCATCCCGCGGGGAATATGATTTCTCCCATGAAGTGAAGGAATCGATGTCCGGTTGTCTGGCCTGCAAAGCCTGCTCCACACAGTGCCCGATTAAAATTGATGTACCGGAATTCCGCGCCCGGTTTCTGGCGCTCTATCACGGACGCTATCTGCGCCCGCTGCGCGACCATCTGGTGGCGAATGTGGAAGCCGGTGCACCGCTGATGGCGAAAGCGCCGAAGATGTTTAACTTTTTCCTGAAACAGCCGTGGGTGCAGAAACTCAGTGAAAAAGCAGTGGGTATGACCGATTTACCGCTGCTGTCGTCACCGTCACTGAAACAGCAGCTGGCGGGGAGCAACGCGGTTTCCGTCACCCTGGAAATGCTGGAAAGTATGAGTGAGGAACAGCGCCGCGCCGGGCGCTATCTCTTTATCGTTCAGGATCCGTTCACCAGCTATTTTGACGCAAAAGTGGTGGCCGATTTTGCCGCACTGACGGAAAAGCTTGGTTTTCAGCCGGTGCTGCTGCCGTTCAGCCCGAACGGAAAAGCGCAGCATATTAAAGGTTTTCTCGCCCGCTTTGCCCGTACGGCAAACAAAACGGCGGATTTCCTCAACCGGGTGGCACGGCTCGGCTGTCCGATGGCGGGTGTCGATCCGGCGCTGGTGCTCTGTTACCGCGATGAATACAAAACTGTTCTGCCACCGGAGAAACAGCAGTTTCGCGTGATGTTAGTCCATGAATTTCTGACAGAATATGCGGATTTATTACCGGTGAAAGATATCAGTGAGGATACTCCCCCCTGGTATCTGTTCAGCCATTGTACCGAGGCCACTGCACTGCCGGACAGTGTGAAAATCTGGCAGAATCTCTTCCGCCGTTTTGGTGCCTCACTGCAGTCTGTCAGTACCGGCTGCTGCGGTATGGCGGGGACCTACGGTCATGAGATGCCGAACCTGGCGCGCTCGAAAGGGATTTATCAGCTTTCCTGGGCGCAGCCGTACCAGTCACTGCCATCAGAGCGCTGTCTGACCACCGGATATTCCTGCCGCAGTCAGGTAAAACGGATGGAAGGCAAAGTGATGCTGCACCCGTTGCAGGCGCTGCTGACACTGGTATCCTGACAGCGGGATAAAACATGACGCGGAGAGCTTATTAATGATATGGAAACGACCTGCAACACCGGCAGAACTGAATCGCATCTCGGAAGGGAATATGCTCAGCCACCTGGGCATTGTCTTTACGGCAGTGGAGTCGGAGCAGTTAATCGCGACGATGCCGGTCGATGACCGGACCAAACAGCCGCACGGCCTGCTGCACGGCGGGGCATCGGTGGTACTGGCGGAAAGCCTCGGCTCTGTGGCCGGTTATCTGTGCAGTGAAGGGGATGAAACCGTGGTCGGTGTTGAGATTAACGCCAACCATGTGCGTGCGGTGCGCAGTGGTGTTGTTACCGGTTATTGCAAGGCGATACACCTCGGACGCAACCAGCAGGTCTGGTCTATTGAGATTTTTGATGAGCAGCAGCGGTTATGCTGTATTTCCCGTCTGACCACCGCGATTCTGCGCGGGTCAAAAAACTAACATCTGAGCAACATATCAGCCGGTATTAGGTGAATTCCGCCCGGAATTTCCGTGTACCGGCACTTCTCTTCAAAAGTCGTATTTATAATGATCCTTTTGTGCCATTGATACTGTACTGGCTGGTACGGTAATAAGTATTTATCATTGATAAATAATCTCTTTTATAAACAAAAGATTAATTCATTTTCCGCTCAAAAATGATAACGCCCGCCCGGCATGTTTGTCTATTATTTAAGCAGCAATCGGAATATCCTTTCAAAGCAAGTGGTTGAAGTGAGAAATATTATCATTAACATGATGTTTACGGAGAGCTCCCGTCGAATTTTATGAGGTCAATAATGACAACGCACAGCACCAACCCGGTGGAAACTTTTTCACTGAATGATAATGACTGGACAGGTATCACACTGACAGCGGCCGCTGCAAAGCAGATTGTGACACTGATGAAAAACACCCCGGACAGTATCGGGCTTTGCCTGAGTGTCAAACAATCCGGTTGTGCCGGGTTTGGTTATGTTTTTGAAATGATTAATCAGGCGGATGCAGAGGATATGTTGTTTGAGCGCGACGGCGCCCGGCTGTATGTCCCGCGCAAAGCCATGCCGTTTATTGACGGCACGGAAGTGGATTTTGTCCGTGAAGGGCTGAATCAGATATTTAAATTTAATAATCCGAAAGCTCAGCATGCCTGCGGGTGTGGTGAAAGCTTCGGGGTTTAAGAGCGAAGCCATATTATGTCTCAGAGCAATGCAGAGATTGGTGAAGACGTCCAGACCTGGCTGAATGACGGACGCTATAAAGAGGGCTTCTTCACTAACGTCGCCACGGATGAACTGGCGAAAGGGATCAACGAAAATGTGATCCGCGCCATTTCCGCCAAACGAAATGAACCGGAGTGGATGCTCAATTTCCGGCTGGAGGCTTTTCAGCACTGGCTGGGGATGGAAGAGCCGCACTGGCTGAAGGCGAAGTATCCGCAGCTGGATTATCAGGATTACAGCTATTACTCCGCGCCGTCATGCGGCTCGTGTGATGATACCTGCGGCTCACAGCCGGGGGCAGTGCAAAGCCCGGCGGGCAGTTTCCTGACCAGTGAAGTGGAAGAAGCCTTTGAAAAACTCGGCGTGCCGGTTCGCGAAGGGCAGGCGGTGGCGGTGGATGCGATTTTTGACTCCGTATCTGTCTCAACCACTTACCGTGATGAGCTGAAAAAACACGGTGTGATTTTCTGCTCGTTCGGGGAAGCGATTCACGACTATCCGGAACTGGTGCAGAAATACCTCGGTACCGTGGTATCCAATCACGATAACTTTTTCGCCGCACTTAACTCGGCGGTTGCCTCTGACGGCACCTTTGTTTATGTCCCGAAAGGGGTGCGCTGCCCGATGGAATTATCCACCTATTTCCGCATTAATGCAGCCAAAACAGGCCAGTTTGAACGCACCATTCTGATTGCGGATGAAGGCAGTTATGTCAGCTATATCGAAGGCTGCTCCGCACCGGTGCGTGACACTTATCAGCTGCATGCGGCGGTTGTGGAAGTGATCATCCATAAAGATGCGGAAGTGAAGTATTCCACTGTTCAGAACTGGTTCTCCGGCGGTGACAGTGAAGGCGGCATCCTCAACTTTGTCACCAAGCGGGCACTGTGTGAGGGTGAAAATTCCAAAATGTCATGGACACAGTCTGAAACCGGCTCTGCTATCACCTGGAAATACCCGAGTGTGATCCTCAAAGGGGATAACTCTGTCGGTGAATTCTTCTCTGTTGCCCTGACCAACGGCACACAGCAGGCGGATACCGGTACCAAGATGATCCACATCGGCCGCAATACCAAATCCACAATTATCTCGAAAGGGATTTCCGCCGGGAGAAGCCAGAACAGCTACCGGGGACTGGTGAAGGTGCTGCCGGGGGCGGAAAACGCCCGTAACTTTACTCAGTGTGACTCAATGCTTATCGGCACAGAGTGCGGCGCACACACTTTCCCGTATGTGGAAGTGATGAATAACAGTGCGCAACTGGAGCATGAGGCTACCACCTCGCGTATCGGTGAAGACCAGCTGTTTTACTGCTTACAGCGCGGTATCAGCGAAGATGACGCCATCTCAATGATTGTAAACGGTTTTTGTAAAGATGTGTTCTCTGAGCTGCCGCTGGAATTTGCCGTGGAAGCACAGAAACTGCTGGCGATAAGCCTGGAACACAGTGTCGGTTAATCCATCAGAATCAGCGCCTGCGGGATAACCGGCGGGACGGAGTAGTACATTATGTTAAGTGTAAAAGATTTGCATGTCAGCGTGGAAGGTAACGAAATCCTCAAAGGGTTATCACTGGACGTGAAACCGGGGGAAATCCACGCCATTATGGGGCCGAATGGTTCTGGTAAAAGTACCCTGTCTGCCACACTGGCCGGCCGGGAAGAGTATGAAATTGACAGCGGGTCGGTCACTTTTAAAGGTAAAGACCTGCTGGAGCTGGCACCGGAAGATCGTGCCGGTGAAGGCATTTTCCTCGCCTTTCAGTACCCGGTGGAAATTCCCGGGGTAAGTAACCAATTTTTCCTGCAAACCGCAGTTAATGCAGTGCGCGAGTATCGTGGTGAAGAGGCGCTGGACCGCTTTGATTTCGCTGATTTTATCGAAGATAAAATTGAGTTGCTGAATATGCCGCAGGATCTTCTGACGCGTGCGGTGAACGTCGGGTTCTCCGGCGGTGAGAAAAAACGTAATGATATCCTGCAGATGGCCGCCCTTGAGCCGTCACTCTGCATTCTTGATGAAACGGATTCCGGGCTGGATATTGATGCCCTGAAAACCGTGGCCAACGGCGTGAATCAGCTGCGCAGCCCGGAACGCGCCTTTATTATTGTCACTCACTATCAGCGCATCCTGGATTATGTGAAGCCTGACTTTGTTCATGTGCTGTATCAGGGCAAAATCATCAAATCCGGTGATTTCTCACTGGCGAAAAAACTGGAGGAGCAGGGATATGGCTGGCTTATTGACCAACAGTGAACGCGCGCTGAAACGCCGCGAAGTCAGTGAGCGCAATCTGGCCGCAATGGGGCGGATAGAACAGCTTATCGCGCAGCATCCGCTCTCCGGGCACGCCGCGCAGCACTGGCAGCAGGCACAGAAAACCGGCTTCCCGGCCTTTCATCAGGAAGACTGGCATTATACGTCGCTGACACCATTGCTGGAGGCAGATTATCAGGATAAGACCGGAACACTGAACGTCTTACCGGAGGCGGTGCTGACCTCACTGAATGCATACCGCATAGTGCTGGTGGACGGCGTGTTTGAGCCGCAGTGGAGTGATACTGATACAGGTGTGTTTGAGTTATCAGTGGCAGACAGTCACAGTGAATTCCCGGCACCGGTTAACGGCGAGATTTTCCTGCACCTGACTGAAAGCCTGGCGCAGACACCGTTAATTATCCGCGTGAAAGCCGGCGCACAGGCGGAAAAATCCCTGTACATCATGAATATTTCAACGGCACATAATGATTCTCTGAATATGCGCCACAGCCGCTATCACCTCGATATCGGTGCGAATGCGGCTGTCTCTGTGATTGAGCACTTTATCAGCCCGGATGAACAATCAGCCCATTTCACCGGGGCGCGGATGACCGCGAACGTGGGAGAAAACAGTGATTTCCGCCATCTGAAACTGGGGTTTGAAAACCCGCAGGCGTACCATTTTGCCCATAATGATTTGGTGATCGCCGCCCATGCCCGTGTGGAAAGCACCAGTTTCCTGCTCGGCGGTAAACTGACCCGGCATCACACCAGCACACAGCTTAACGGCGAAGGTATTGTGCTGGCCATGAACAGCCTTGTGCTGCCGAAACACGGCGAAATCGCTGATACCCGCACGTACCTGGAACATAACAAAGGGTATTGTGAAAGCCGCCAGCGCCATAAAACCATTGTGATGGATAACAGCCGTGCGGTATTTAACGGCATGATTAAAGTGGCACCGCATGCACTGAAAACAGACGGCCAGATGACCAACAATAACCTGTTACTGGGCCGGAAAGCGGAAATCGATACCAAACCGCAGCTGGAAATTTATGCCGATGATGTGAAGTGCAGCCACGGTGCGACGGTCGGACGGATTGATGAGGAACAGCTGTTTTATCTGCGCACACGCGGGATCGCGGAAAAAGCCGCGAAGCAGATGATCATCCTCGCGTTTGCTGCGGAACTGACTGATGCGATCAGCGATGAAGTCCTGAATAACGTGGTGATGGCGCGTATCCGTCAGTCGCTGGATCAGGGGGATAAACAGTAATGAGTTATTCAGCACAACAGCGGCGGGCAGACTTCCCGGTACTGGCCGGGGAGGTGAACGGCAAACCACTGGTCTACCTCGACAGTGCCGCCAGTGCCCAGAAACCTCAGCAGGTGATTGATGCGGTGAGTGATTTTACGGCTCACCATTATGCCGCGGTTCACCGCGGCATTCACACATTAAGTGCAGAGGCCACGGCCGCCACGGAAGCTGTGCGGCAGAAAGCGGCGGTGTTTATCAATGCACCGCAGACGGAAGAGATTATTTTTGTCAAAGGCACCACCGAAGCTATCAATCTGGTGGCGGACAGTTTTGGCCGCGCGTTCTGCAATGATGGTGACAATATCATTATCACTGAGATGGAACATCACGCCAATATTGTGCCCTGGTATATGCTGGCGGAGAGTGCGGGGATTGAGATCCGTGTATTGCCGATGGCGGATGACGGTACTCTGGTGCTGAGGAAACTGCCGGAACTGATCGATAACCGAACCCGACTGCTGAGCTTTACCCATCTCTCTAATGTGCTCGGCACCGTGAACCCGGTGAAAGCGATTATTGTTCAGGCACGTGAACTGAGCCGTGCTGCCGGGGGAGAACTGGCAGTGCTGGTGGACGGTGCTCAGGGCGCAATGCATCAGCCGGTGGATGTGCAGGCGCTGGATTGTGATTTTTATGCGTTCTCCGGCCATAAGCTGTACGGACCGACCGGCATCGGTATTTTGTGGGGACGCAAATCCCTGCTGGATAACATGCCTCCCCGCGAAGGCGGCGGTGCCATGATCGCAGAGGTCAGCCTGACGAACGGTATTACCTATGCGGATGTACCGTGGCGTTTTGAGGCGGGAACGCCCAATATCCAGGGTATTATCGGCCTGGGAGCTGCGCTGGATTACCTGAATAACATCGGTATGGCGGAGATAGCTGCGTATGAACACACTCTCATGCAGTATGCGCTGACGCGGCTGGCAGAGGTGCCCGGCATTATTCTGTACGGCAATGCACTGCGGGAAGGGGTGATCGCCTTTAACCTCGGAGTGCATCACGCTTTTGATACCGGTGCATTTCTGGATCGCTACGGCGTGGCTGTCCGCACCGGGCATCACTGCGCACAGCCGCTGCTGGCGCATTATGGTGTCAGTGCCATGTGCCGTGCCTCACTGGCGCTCTACACCACGGAAACGGATATTGATATACTGACGGACGCACTGAAACGTACCGCAAAACTGCTGGGTTAAGGATCCTGATGAAAATTACGCTGCCGGATCAGGCAAAATTACTGCGCAATTTCTCCCGTTGTCATGACTGGGAGGAGCGTTATCTGTATCTGATTGAGCTGGGGGACAAATTACCGGCGCTGACAGAAGAGCAGCGGCAGCCGCAGTATAAAATATCGGGTTGTCAGAGTCAGGTCTGGATCATCATGCAGCAGGACGAGGAAGGGCGGGTCTGGTTCGCCGGTGACAGCGACGCCGCGATTGTCAAAGGGCTGGTGGCGCTGGTTATCGCGCTGTATCAGGGAAAAACGCCGGCGGAAATCCGTGAACTGGATATCGCACAAATCTTCTCGGAACTGGCACTTTCTGTCCATCTGACCCCGTCCCGTACTCAGGGACTGAACGCCATGGTCAGAACAATCATACAAAACACGCAGCAAATGAGATAAAACATCGTTCCCTTTTACTTACTCTGCTAATAATATATTACCTGGCGTGGCCGGAAAGCGGCCACGTATTTTTTTATACCATCAGCTGAGGATCTGGAATGAAACGAATTCTCCCGTTGCTGGGCGGGCTGTTGTTAGCGGTTACTGCGTTAACAGCCCGGGCAACCGAATATCAACTCCCTGCGGATAAGGGCCGGGTCATCGGTGAAAACGTCACCTATGTTGTGCCGGATGACGGACGCTCACTGGAAGCGATTGCCGCCGAATACGGTATCGGCCTGCTGGCGATGCTGGAAGCTAACCCGGGGACGGATCCGTATCTGCCGAAACCCGGCAGCGAACTGATTATCCCGTCACAACTGATCCTGCCGGATACCCCGCATCAGGGTATTGTGATTAACCTGGCGGAACTGCGTCTGTTCTATTACCCGCAGGGCACCAATACCGTACGGGTCTACCCTATTGGTATCGGTCAGCTGGGGCGTGATACCCCGGTTATGACCACCTCAGTTTCCCAGCTGATCAAAGATCCGACCTGGACACCAACCGCGAATATCCGCAAAGCCTATGCGGCTCAGGGGATCACGTTACCGGCAGTTATCCCGGCCGGTCCGGAAAACCCGATGGGGCTGTTTGCTCTGCGTCTGGCGCACGGTCGCGGTGAATACCTGATCCACGGCACCAATGCGGACTTTGGTATCGGTATGCGTGTCAGCTCCGGTTGTATCCGTCTGCGTCCGCATGATATTGAAGCACTGTTTAAAACCATTCCGAAAGGTACACGGGTTCAGATCGTGAATGAGCCGGTGAAATATGCCGTTGAACCGGATGGTCAGCGCTATGTGGAAGTACACCAGCCGCTGTCCCGTAATAAAAATGACGACCCGCAGACTATGCCGATTGCGCGTTCTGCCGGACTGACCAGCTTTATTCAGTCTCCGGACACTAACAGCGCCATCGTTGAGCAGGCGATTGCACGCCGCTCCGGTATGCCGGTCAATGTCAGCCGTGATGCGGAGTATAAGCAGGAAGCGGCACCGGCAGAGAAAACCAACTTTGCACCGGTGGAAATGGATGAAGAAGCGGAAGTGAAGGCACTGAACCTGAAACCGGCCGATTTTGCACCGGGTCAGTTAACCCAGCCGGGTCCGATTGTCCGTGAGGAAAACAGCGCAGAGTAATATCGCTTTTACGCTGTGACAGATGAAAACCGCTTCCGTTGTGAGGCGGTTTTTTTACGCCCGGCATAAATCGCAGGCATAAAAAAATGGCGTAACATAATTTATGCTACGCCACCTGTTCTTCAGATCGTGATTACAAATTATTTTTTGTAAGAACGAACCTGGTTGTCTAAGCGCTGGTTAGCGCGTGCTGCTTCGTCTTTAGCCTGCTGAACATCAGCGCGGATTGCGTTAACGTCGTTGCTCAGTTGATCAACTTTGGCATTCAGCGTCTTAACGTCGTTGTCCAGTTGGTCAAATTTAGCGTTAGAAGAACAACCTGCTAATAATGCAGAAGCTAAAACTACAGCACCTAATACAATCTTAGAACGACCCATTTTAATACCCTCTAGATTAAAGTTAATCACCAAGTAGCAGTAATGATATTACACATTTCAATAGGGAAAGAGAATAGAAATTCAGCGTTTACAAAGATTATTTTCCTGAAACCGCAAAATAAATCAAAAAAAAACGGCAATTGCGTAATTCTCAACCAAATAATCTGATGCGGAGACAGATACAGCAGTGCGGTATTATCCCGTATTCAGAAAGCGGCAATTATTCTGCGGCCCGTTGCTTCATTTCATGTTCCCCTACAGTTTAGAATAAAAAAAGCACCCGTGCAGCGGGTGCTCTCATTAATTCAGATAATGCTGAAAAATATTACAGTAATTGTACGGATGAGGTATTGGTGGTGCCGCTTGGTACTAACGCACCGGATACCATCACCACGATTTCACCGTTGGTGGCCAGACCGCTTTCCAGCGCGGCTTCGCGGCCGATACGGTAGAAATCATCGGTTGATAAGATTTCGTTCACCAGTTTGGTGGTCACACCTTTCACCAGCAGTAACTGACGGGCAGTGGTTTCGTTGGTGGTCAGCGCCAGAATCGGGGCTTTCGGGAAGTATTTACGGACAGACTTCGCGGATTTACCACCGGCGGTTGCCACAACAATCAGCGGGGCATCCAGGTTTTCTGACATTTCAACCGCACCACGGCAGACTGCTTCAGTCACACGCAGTTTTTTACCGGCCTGTAAATCGCCGAGACGGCTGTGCATCACGCGATCAGTACGCTCACAGATAGTTGCCATGATGCTGACAGCTTCAACCGGATATTTCCCTTTCGCACTTTCACCGGACAGCATAACCGCATCGGTACCGTCGAGGATGGCGTTGGCAACGTCACCGGCTTCCGCACGGGTAGGGCGCGGGTTTTTGATCATGGAGTCAAGCATCTGAGTCGCGGTAATGACCACTTTACGGGCAGTATTACATTTTTCGATCATCAGTTTCTGCGCGAAAATCACTTCTTCAACCGGAATTTCCACACCCAGGTCACCACGGGCAACCATGATACCGTCAGAGGCTTCGAGGATTTCATCGAAGTTGTTCATCCCTTCCTGGTTTTCAATCTTGGAGATGATCTGGATATGTTCGCCGCCGTTGGCTTTGAGGTGAGCACGGATTTCGTCCACATCGGCACGTTTACGGATAAAGGAGGCGGCAACGAAGTCAACATTCTGCTCGCAGCCGAAAATCAGATCCTGTTTGTCTTTTTCTGCCAGAGCCGGGAGGCCGATAGACACATTCGGCAGGTTAACCCCTTTGTTTTCACCGAGGTCACCGTTATTCAGAACTTCACAGATAACCTCTGTTGCGGTGGTTTCTTTGACACGCATGCCGATCAGACCGTCATCGACCAGAACGATATTGCCCGGTTTCAGATCCTGCGCGAAGCCCGCATAAGTGACGGCAACACGCTCATTGTTACCGATGACAGATTTATCCGTGGTGAAGGTAAAGGTCTGACCCGCCACCAGCGCGACATCATTGCCGCCTTCCAGTTTAATGGTACGGATTTCAGGGCCTTTGGTATCCAGTAAAATGGCTGCTTTCTTACCGGTACGCGCACAGACAGCACGCAGATTTTTGATGCGCTGACCATGTTCTTCGTAATCGCCGTGGGAGAAGTTCAGACGCATAACATTCATGCCGGCATCTAACAGTGCTTCGAGTTTCTCTTCTGATTCGGTTTTAGGTCCGATAGTACAAACAATTTTGGTCTTTTTCATGACAGCCCATCTACAGTTATTGAGAGTAAATAGTGAACAACCGCCTGTATTCACACCGCATGAGTAAGAACAGGCAATTGTCGTGATCCCCGGTTATTAAAATTAGTCGTTTTTGTAAAAAAACAGATTCAGTCCAAGTGGACTCGAACCACCGACCCCCACCATGTCAAGGTGGTGCTCTAACCAACTGAGCTATGGACGCATTCTTTAATATCTTCGCTGACAACGGGGACGAATATTAACGATCCGAACCGACTCTTGCAAGGGGAAAAACACATTTTCTTGTCCGACTGCTCGTATTTAATGCTATCGGACTGAAAACTGTGCATTTCCCCCGTCAAAAAGCCGTTAACGACCGGCGCGTTGCAGGATAAAACTGTCCGGCTGTTTCTGTAACCACAGGATCCGGCATGCCATACCGATGGCTGCGGCGGTTAATCCGATGATAAAACCGATCCAGAACCCGGCAGGGCCCATCGCCGGTACCACCAGATCTGTCAGTCCGAGAATATAACCGGACGGCAGGCCGAGGATCCAGTAAGCCGTAAAGGTGACATAGAAGATGGCGCGCGTGTCTTTATAACCGCGCAGCACACCGGCACCGATTACCTGAACGGAATCCGACAACTGATAAATACCGGCAAACAGCATCAGGCCGGAGGCCATAATCACTACTTCCGGATTGTCGTTATACAGCAGCGCGATAGGCTCACGGAACAGCACAGTAAAGAGCGCCGTCACCGCCGCGATCATCAGCCCGACACCCAGCCCGGTATAGGCGGATACACGCGCTTTCTCCGTGGAACTTTTTCCGAGGTTAAAGCCGATACGGATAGTGGTGGCGATCCCCAGTGAAATCGGGAACATAAACATCAGCGAGCTGAAGTTCAGGGCAATCTGATGTCCGGCCACCGCCGTCACACCTAGTGGCGCAACCAGCAGGGCAACAATGGCAAACAGCGTGACCTCAAAGAACAGCGCCAGAGCGATTGGGAGACCGAGCTGCGTGATCCGTTTCATTACCGCCCAGTCCGGCGGGGTAAAGCGGCTCTTCGGCTGCACATCACGCTGCGAACGGGCATGTTTCACATACCAGCGCATAAACAGGAACATTGCCCAGAATACGGAAGCGGTCGCGACACCACACCCGACACCGCCGAGAGCAGGCGCGCCGAATTTCCCGTAAATAAAGATATAGTTGACCGGGATATTCACCAGCAGGCCGAGAAAACCAATTACCATCCCCGGTTTGGTTTTCGACAGTCCTTCACACTGGCTGCGCAGCACCTGATAAAACAGGTAACCCGGTGCCCCCCACATAATAGCGTGGGTGAATCCGACGGCTTTTTCAGCCAGGACCGGGTCAATATGCGGCATATTTTCAATAATGTAGCGGCTGTTATAGAGCACCGCGATGACCAGGACGGATAAAAATGCCGCCAGCCACATACCCTGGCGGATCTGATTGGCAATCAGCGGACGGCGGCCGGAGCCGTTGAGCTGCGCGACCACCGGGGTCAGCGCCATCAGCAGACCGTGGCCGAACAGGATAGCGGGCAGCCAGATGGAGGTACCGACAGCCACGGCGGACATATCTGTCGCACCGACTCTGCCGGCCATCACAGTGTCAACCACGCCCATCGCTGTCTGTGTAAACTGCGCGATAATAACGGGAATACCAAGAGCCAGCAAAGTACGCGCTTCTTTCAAATACTTCTGCACGTAATACACCTTATTTATTCTGATAAAAGGAGGAGGAAAGACTTTCCGGGATTCGTAACACATTTACCGGATCAGGCGGAAAAATCATTCTAGCGATTAATCAAATACAAGCCAATATAATTAAATGTGCGGGATGTAACGGGAAGGGCTGTTTAATTCTCTGTTTCAGGATAAACTGCATAAAACTATCCGAATACTGACTGGAGATCCGCATGTTTACCGGGATTGTACAAGGCAAAGGCCCCGTCGTCGCCATCGAAGAAAAAGAAAACTTTCGTACTCACACTGTGAAATTCCCGCCTGATATGCTGGCCGGGATAGAAACGGGCGCATCAGTGGCACATAACGGCTGTTGCCTGACAGTCACAAAAATAGACGGGGATTTAATCAGTTTTGATCTGGTTAAGGAAACCTTAAGACTGACCAATCTCGGCAGCATTAAAACCGGGGATGTGGTCAATCTGGAAAGAGCCGCTAAATATGGTGATGAAATCGGCGGGCATATTATGTCCGGCCATATTGTCACCACGGCGGAAATTGCCAAGATTTTTGTCTCTGAAAATAATTATCAGATTTGGCTGCGTATCGAAGATAAAGCCCTGATGAAATATATCCTGCATAAAGGTTTTGTCGGCATTGATGGTATCAGCCTGACTATCGGGGATGTGGTGAATAACCGTTTCTGCGTGCATCTGATTCCGGAAACCCGTGAGCGCACCACGCTGGGTAAAAAACGGCTGGGCGATAAAGTGAATATTGAGCTGGATCCGCAGACACAGGCCATTGTTGATACCACCGAGCGGGTGCTGGCGCAGAAAATGCAGCAGTTGCAGGAAAGCCTGACGCCGCCGGTGCCAATGGAAAAACCGCAGGTCTGATATTATTCAGATAAAAAAATCCGGTACTGATTTTTGTCAGACCGGGTTTTTTATTGCGGATAGTTTATTTTGGAAATGCTATTCAGCGCGGAACGCGTAATCCGCCCTCACAACCCTGCTGGCTCCATAATATCTGCCACAGCTGGATATCACGGGCACGGAATGCACCGGCACAGGCGTTGAGATAATAGGTGAACATCCGCTTAAAGCGCGGTGTGTAATTATTTTCCAGTGACGGCCAGGCTGCCTGAAAACGGGAATGCCACGCCATCAGTGTCCGGTCATAATCAGCCCCGAAATTATGCCAGTCTTCCATTACTAATTTATTTTCACTACTGTCACCGATATTCTGCACAGACGGCAGACAACCGTTCGGGAAAATATATTTTCCGATCCAGGCATCCACATTCACTTTATTGCGGTTTGAACCGATGGTGTGCAGTAAAAATAAGCCGTCCGGTTTCAGATTGCGTTTGACCACATCAAAATAGGTGGCGTAATTTTTCGGCCCGACGTGCTCAAACATCCCGACAGACACAATCCGGTCATATTGCTCATGCAAATCGCGGTAATCTTCCAGGATAATATTTACGTCAAGATCCTTACAACGCGCCTGAGCATATTTTTGCTGCTCAGCGGAAATGGTCACACCGGTCACCGACACACCGAAATGTTTCGCAGCATACGCCGCCAGTCCGCCCCAGCCGCAGCCGATATCCAGCAGTTGCATACCCGGTTTCAGCTGTAATTTTTCACAGATGAGATGCAGTTTCTGTTCCTGCGCCTTCGCCAGATTGGCGGGGTCATCACTGAGACCTTTCCAGTAGCCGCAGGAATACTGCATATACGGGTCGAGCATCAGCTCAAACAGGTCATTACCCAGATCATAATGTTCTTCGCCGACAATCCGCGCCCGTTTTTTGGTTTGCAGATTACGCAGACGAGCCATGGCGATTTTTATAATATCGTTGATATTCTGCGGCAGTTTATTTTCCAGCCCGGCGCGTAACACCCGCTGAAAGAAAATATCTAACCGCTCACAGTCCCACCAGCCATCCATATAGCTTTCACCCAGTCCCATAGAGCCCTGCTGCAAGACCCGTTTAAAGAACTGCTGGTTATGCACCTGAATATCGAAAGGGCGGGAACCATTAATCTCAATGCCGGCTTCGTCTAAAAGATCGGAGGCAATCCGCTGCCAGGAGTCGGCAGGCGTTTTTTGATTTTCGACACAATCAGAACTCATATTATCTCCAATTTTTATCAAAGCGGGATTCTGAGTGCTTTATTTATGACGTTTTGCGCGGGAACAACAGAACCGGTGTAATTGGCCGTCATCGGGTGACAGTCTGCGTATTAACGTGATCGTTAAAACAAAAACAAAGCTCAAAATCCGGATTTAAAACGAATTGTCAGAAAAGTATAGGAGCCTGAAATTAAAATTCAATGACAAAAAAGGCCGTACCTGAGTACGGCCTGTAATTAGGAATATTCTTAATAGGAGGTGCAATCTATTGATTTTGTTCCGCAATAGTCACGGAGGTGCGCGAAGGGCGGCGCTGGATAATATAACCGCCGATGGTCAGTATCACCGTTGCCGCCATCACTGCTGTGGTGGAGAGCAGTGGCTCATGCATCAGGGCAGAAACGAGGAAACTGATCGCGGAGCATAAACCGAGCTGAATGGCATTCTGTAATGCTGCTGCTTTACCGCTGTGTTCCGGGTAAACCGCCAGGGCGTTTGATACCGCAATCGGGTAAGACGCGCCATTCATTGCTGCCATAAAGCAGAACGGGATCAGGATCGCCACCAGTGACGGGTTACCGAATTTTGCCATAGCATACAAGCCCACCATACTGACGGCGTAACCGGCCAGCAGGAACGGTAATAATGTTTTGCCGTTAATCCGCGACAACAGGGCACGGCAGCCGTAGCCCCCGACCATAAAGGCGATAGTCTGCGGAATGTAGCTCAGACCGATATCATTCGGGTTATAACCCATATCGCGCAGAATAAACGGCGAACCGGTCAGCCAGGCAAAGAAACCGGCGCTGCACGCGGCATAAATCAGCACGTTACCGCTGTAAACCGGGGATTTCAGCAGACGGAAGAAGGAAATTTTCTGTTTTTCCGTTTTGACCGCATCCGGCGCGATATGATGCTTTTCTTTCAGCATCAGGGTCGGGATCAGCACCAGCAGGGTGATACCGCCGAGCACGAGGAAAATTTCATGCCAGCCGCCGTGGTTGAGCAGCCATGCGCCCAGTAACGGTGCCAGAGCCGGAGAGAGTGCCACCAGCGGCATAATTGCGGCAAAAACACGCTGCGCACGGTGATCGTCATAACGGTCGATAACCAGCGCCTGCCAGGTGACAGCGGCAGAGCAGACACTGACGGCCTGTACAAAACGCAGTAATAATAACTGGGCAGGGGTGGAAACCCAGACCATGGCCAGACAGCTCAGGGCAAACAGGCTCAGGCCCATCAGCAGAACCGGCTTACGGCCGATTTTATCGGAGAGCGGTCCCCATAACAGCTGACCGATGGCAAAACCGACCAGGAAGATACTCAGACTGGCGCTGATTGCGCTGGCTGTGGAGTTCAGAGAGTCCTGCATCATACCGAATGCAGGCAGATACATATCAATCGCGAGATAACCCAGCATGCTGAGTCCGGCGAGATAAAAGAGAAAGCCGCGGGAAGGCGATTTATTGACAGTCACAGAGAAATACCTGAATGTTAAATAAGTGTAATGCGTGAGTTAGTATTTTAACTATTCGAGTTTTCCCTTGTAAAACGTTATTATTTGCACACTGCTGTGAAATTTTTTGAAAGGAAGGATTATGTGGTCAGAATATACGCTGGATGTGGTGGATGCTGTGGCGCGGACAGGCAGTTTCAGTGCGGCGGCAGAGGAACTGCACCGGGTGCCTTCTGCCATCAGCTACAGTGTCCGCCAGCTGGAAGAGTGGCTGGCGGTTCCGCTGTTTGAACGGCGTCACCGCGATGTTGAACTGACACCTGCCGGGGCGTTGTTTGTCAAAGAAGCGCGTGATGTCATCAAAAAAATGAAATCCACACGTCACCAGTGCCAGATGATTGCCAACGGCTGGCGCGGACAATTCAGCATCGCCGTTGACTGTATCGTAAAACCGGAACGGATAACGCGACTTCTGCTGGATTTTTATCATCATTTCCCGGATATCGAGTTGTATATTTATCCGGAAGTGTTTAACGGGGTGTGGGATGCGCTGGTGGACAGACGGGTGGACGTGGCAATCGGTGCGACACGCGCATCTCCTATCGGTGAGCGCTACAATTTCCGCGATATGGGCTTTATGCCGTGGCGTGCGGTAGTCAGTCCGGATCATCCGCTGGCCTCTGCCGGTCATGTCCTGACCAATGAGGAGATGGTGCCGTACCCGAGTTTGTGTCTGGAAGATACCTCACGTTCTCTGCCGAAACGCGATACGTGGGCACTGGATAATCAGCGCCGCCTGGTGGTGCCGGACTGGGATCGCGGAATTGCCTGTGTGGAATCGGGATTGTGTGTGGCAATGATGCCGGCGCACCGCGCCGATCCGCTGATTAAAGCGGGGCGGCTGGCAGCACTGAAGATAGAGCAGCCATTGCCGGACAGCCCGTGCTGTATCACCTGGGTGGATAAAGACACCTCTCCGGCACTGAGCTGGCTGCTCGATTATCTCGGGGACAGCAACACGCTCAATGCCGAATGGCTGCGCTGATCCTCAGCGGCGGTAATCGATAAACGGACCATCCGCTACAGAGCGGCGTTCCACCAGGCGCGGATGCACCTCAATGGTCTGCGCATCTTCGCGTTTGTTGACGATGCGGTCGAGCAGCATGGTCAGTGCCATTTGTCCCAGCCGCTCTTTCGGCTGGTGGATGGTGGTCAGGGCAGGGGTAAAGTAACGGGCGTTACGGATATTGTCATACCCGATCACAGAAATATCCTGCGGCACGCGCAGACCCATTTCATCAGCCGCGCAAATTGCGCCCATCGCCATAGCATCACCGCCGCAGAATACCGCTGTCGGGCGCTGTTTGCCGGATAAAATCTGTGTCATGGCCTGATAACCGGAATCCGGTTCAAAATCGCCCTGGACAATCCATTCATCGCGCACCGTAATACCTGCTTCTTTCATGGCTTTGCGGAATCCTTCCAGACGGTTGCCGCCGGTGTTCCGCTCAAGCGGCCCCGGAATAACCGCGATATCACGGTGTCCGCGTTCAATCAGATAACGGCCGGCGAGATAACCGCCGTGCAGGGCGTTATCAATGATCGCATCGGTGAAATCCCCGCGCGCTTTGCCCCAGTCCATCACCACCATCGGGATATTGCGGTAGCCTTCCAGCATGGCAATCAGCTGATCCGGGTACTCTGAACACATCACCAGCAGACCATCGACACGTTTCTGTGCCAGCATCGCCAGGTAGGCTTTCTGTTTGTCAGGATTATTGTGAGAGTTGCACAGCACCAGGGTATACCCTTTGCTGTAGCAGCTGTTTTCCACCGCCTCAATCACTTCCGCAAAATACGGCGCTTCACTGGAGGTGGCCAGCAGCCCGATGGACTTGGTGTTATTGACTTTCAGACTGCGCGCCACGGCGCTCGGTGAATAGTGCAGTTCTTTGATAGCAGCCCAGACAGCCGCCTTCGTTTCTTCCGCAACGAAACGGGTATTATTAATGACATGGGAGACGGTTGTGGTGGAGACGCCCGAGCGCTTAGCCACATCTTTAATCGTTGCCATGATGAAAACAACTCCTGACCTGCCGGTCTGTATTTTATTATTCGGTTAATCGATTGCTATTATAGTGCCATTATGCGGTAACAATAGAAAAATTTCTGTAAAAACAGGCATTGTTGTCTGATCCGGGTCAAAAGTAAAAAATATTACCTGTGCTATGGTTATTGATATGGTCAGCTATTCGGGTTTTCCGGTCAGACCATCCGTTTTAATTAATTTGATGATTCAGGATGTCAGGTAATCATCATCAGGTCACTAAGCAGCTATTTTGGAGATAAGAATGGATACAGATCTGAAATATGGTTTGTCAACCGCGGTTGCAGCACTGGTTATGATCGTATTATTTGCAACAATGCTTTTCTGATTCACCCCTTACAGTACAAAAGGGCGGAAAATTCCGCCCTTTTTTGATCAACTGTATTGTGTTACCGGATAATGTGTTTCCGGATTACGCCAGGTTTTCTTCCGCAAATTTCCAGTTCACTAATGCCCAGAAGTTTTCCAGGTATTTAGGACGGGCATTACGGTAGTCGATATAATAAGCGTGTTCCCAGACATCAACGGTTAAGATTGGTTTGTCGTTACCGCTGACCGGGGTTGCCGCGTTAGAGGTATTGACGATAGCCAGGCTGCCGTCTGCTTTTTTCACCAGCCATGTCCAGCCGGAACCGAAGTTTTTCACTGCGGAATCGGTAAACTGCTGTTTGAATTCGGCAAATGAACCGAACGCTTTGTTAATCACGTCAGCAATTTTACCGGTTGGTTCGCCACCGGCATTTGGTGCCAGGCAGTGCCAGTAGAACGTGTGGTTCCAGACCTGAGCAGCGTTATTGAAGATACCGGCATCAGAGGTTTTGATAATCTCTTCCAGTGATTTACCTTCAAATGCGGTGCCTTTGATCAGGTTATTCAGATTAACCACATAGGTGTTGTGGTGTTTGCCGTAGTGGTATTCCAGTGTTTCTTCAGAAATATAGGGCGCTAATGCATTTTTTGCATAAGGCAGTGCAGGTAATTCAAACGACATTGCATTCTCCTTGTTAAGGTTAAATCAGTAACCTCGTCACAGACGGGTTACTGTTATTATTCTGCGAATTATCTTAACAAGTTTTGTCATAAAAAACAGCGTGAAATACCGGGGTGATGTTATTCACATGGTGAAAGACAAAATCGCCCACAAAATGATATCCGTCACAATAAAGGCGATAAGCAGGGTGTACAGCTTATGGCGGCAGATCCAGTTATAATAGCGTTTCATTCTGTCTTCCCCGTATGACTGCGGAATCTTAAATATAACGGGTTTACCGGCTGAAATCCGCGCAAATTTAACAATTTTACAGAAAGCGTGACAACGACCGCCGTTTGTCAACCGGCCGCAGACCCTTTACAATCTCCGCTATGACAAAAGTACAAGAATGATCACGATGCTGGCAGACTATATTTCCCGCGCGATACAAAACCATACTGATTGCAATGTTATTTGTGACCATTATCAGAAAGATGAGCTCTCTGAAGTGATCCGGCGTGTCCGCAAATGGCAGTTCCGCGATGGTATTGAGCTGATGTGCAGTGAAGAGATAGAAACTATCGTGCAGACCGGTGACGAACAGTGCCCGGAACAGTGGATTGTCTGGACGGTCACGGGGGATAAAGCGAAAACAATTTCTCCGCGGCACAAAGAATTTTTCAGTCTGTGCCAGCAGGGTTACTGGCTGAAAATGCAGCTGGCCTGACGTGCCGGATACAATCCTGAAAATTACCGGTATAATTACCTGCAATATTAAACTGATTCAGAAAAGACAATGACAAAACTCACATTACAAGAGCAGATGCTGAAAGCCGGACTGGTGACCAGCAAAAAAATGGATAAAGTCCGCAGAACAGCAAAAAAATCACGCGTTCAGGCCCGTGAGGCCAGAGAAGCGGTGGAAGAGAATAAAAAAGCGCAGCTTGAGCGTGATAAACAGCTGAGTGAGCAGCAAAAACAGGCTGTTTTATCCAGAGAATATAAAGCTCAGGTGAAGCAGCTGATTGAAATGAACCGGATCATTATTTCAAAAGGCAGCATTGATTTTAATTTCACTGACAACAACGTGATTAAAAGCATTGCCGTGGACAAAACCACACAGTCTCAGCTGATCAGCGGCCGTCTGGCGATAGCCCGGTTAAGCACGGAAAACAGCAGTGTGAGTGAATATGCCATTATCCCGGCGGTTGTTGCAGATAAAATCACACAGCGTGATGCGGAAAGCATTGTGTTAAATAATGCGCTGGCGCAGGACGAAGCGGATGAAGACGATCCGTATGCTGATTTTAAAATCCCGGATGATTTGATGTGGTGATCCGCATCTGCCTGCTTCCCTGTTCAGAACGGACAGGGACTGCGGGCATTAACCGGTTCGCCGCTGACCGGATGCACAAAATCCAGTTCCCCGGCGTGCAGCATCAGCCGCGGAATATTTCCGGTGCCCGGCAATAGTTTCCCGCCATAGAGATCACACCCTAAAATCGGATGGCCCAGATACTGACAATGAATGCGGAGCTGATGCGTGCGGCCGGTTTCCGGTGTCAGTGCCACCCTGGTGACCGGCAGAGAGAGCCCGTCCTCAGTTTCATAATAAAAGCGCTCAGTCACCTGATAATGTGAACGGGCCGGTTTCCCCCGGACAGCACATATCGTCATGCGCGGAAACAACGCCGGATCTTTGGTAATCGCCGCATCAATTATTCCTTCATTCTCATTCAGATGCCCGCACAGCAGGGCACTGTAGCCTTTCTCCACAGTCCGTTCACTGAACTGACGGCAAAGCGCGGCATTAATGGCTTTGTTACGGGCTACCAGCAGCAGCCCGGATGTGCCGAAATCCAGCCGGTGTACCAGTGTGCAGCCGGGAAACAGCTGTACCAGCCGGTAATGCACGGAATCCAGATTCTGCGGATTCTTTCCCGACAGACTGAGCAGCCCTGCAGGTTTGTTAATCAGCAGCAGGTGCTCATCCTGATAAAGAATGTCAATCTGCTCCGGGCACGGCGGGGCGATAAAGGTATCGGTAATGTCAGACATCGGGTTATCCGGGTAAAAAGCGGAAGGGGATGATAACCAATTTTCAGTACAGTGGCGAATCATGTTGTCCGGTTATCCTATTGCGTAATTTTGCGGAATGATCAACGCTTACCATTAGTATTAATACGCAGAGGTTGTGTTATGCGCAGATTTACACAGGTATGCAATGCTGTATTGGTTATCACCGGACTTTTAGCGGTGCCGCTTTCATCTTATGCTGACCCGGGAAACGGCAAAGGGCATGGCAATCCTCACGGACAGTCCAAAAAACAAGGACATAAAGGCAACGGAAAAGAGAGCAGGGAGTTTGCGGATTCCGGCAACGGGATATCGCTGACACTGACTTACGGAGATGCGCGGAGAATTGCACTGGGAAGCGGATTGACCGGATACAGTGCGTTGCCGCCGGGAATAGCCAAAAATCTGGCCAGAGGGAAACCACTGCCGCCGGGTATTGCAAAGAAAGCGGTTCCTGCCTCTATGCTTGAGCAATTACCACATTATCCGGGATATGAATGGCGTATCGCCGGTAACGATTTAGTACTTATTGCGGTGAGTACCGCAATTGTCACATCAATTATTAATAATGTTTTTGATTAAGATATTAGCTTTATAGTTATAACGCCCCATAATGATGCGGGGCGTTATTTATATATGTTTATCTCATGCCGGACGGGTAAAGGCCAGCAGGGCGCCGACCAGCATAAATAATGATCCGAACACTTTATTCATGGCGCGGGTCTGTGCCGGGCTCTTGATAAACACCGCGATTTGCCGTGCCAGTACGGCATACCCTGTCATGACAATAATATCAGCGGCAACGGTGGTGACGCCCAGAATCAGATACTGCATCAGTTGGGGCTGGTGCGGCATAATAAACTGCGGAAACAGCGCCGCGAGAAAAACAATGCTTTTGGGGTTCGAGATATTCACCAGTACGCCATTCTGATACAGCTTTTTGCGTGACAGCGTTGCCGCCTGTGCACTCAGCTCAATAGTTCCCGCTGCCCGCCACTGGCGGATCCCCAGCCAGATAAGATAGGCCGCTCCTGCCCATTTCAGTATTTCAAAAGCAAGAACCGATTGTGACAACAATGTCCCCAGCCCGACACCGACCAGGATAATCAGCATCATCAGGCCGGTCTGCAACCCGGCAATGGCCGCAATCGCGCCCCGGTAGCCGTGATTGACGGACGTCGTCATGCTGTTAATGGCACCTGCGCCGGGAGACAGACTGACAATTACGGATGTCATCAGATAGGCAAACCACCACTCAAAGGTCATTTTCAGCTCATCAGATTGTTAACAGGATATAAAGTGCGGATTATGGCATCATTGCGTAAGATAAAAAATGACGGAGGTCTTGTTTATCAGAGGAAAATACCGTAACTAACAGATGTAATGATCGGTTTTGACCGGGGGTGTTTTCAGCTGAAAATACACCGGATTGATCTCTCTGCCCGATTTTAACAGTATGTTAAAACCAATATCGCTTTGCAGTGAAAAGTGGTATTCTGCGGGTAAGTTAACACCGGTACTAACCGATCTGAAGTGAAGGACGTTTTACATGACGACGACTATTGAAAAAATCGAACGCCAGATTAAAGAAAACCCGATTCTGCTGTATATGAAGGGCTCTCCGAAGCTGCCGAGCTGCGGTTTTTCCGCGCAGGCTGTGCAGGCGCTGGCTGCCTGTGAAGAGCGTTTTGCTTATGTGGATATTCTGCAGAATCCGGATATCCGTGCTGAATTACCAAAATACGCTAACTGGCCGACGTTCCCGCAACTGTGGGTTGACGGTGAGCTGGTCGGCGGCTGTGATATCATTATGGAAATGTTCCAGCGCGGTGAATTACAGCCACTGATTAAAGAAACCGCAGCAAAATACCGGACTGAAAACGAAGAATAATCACGTCCCGTACTGTTTAGAAAAGCCCTGCAGTGTCACCGCTGCGGGGCTTTTGCTTTTCTGATGGCGGTGAAATGAAAGTTGTCCGGGCTGTTATTTTCTAGAGTGGGGGCGTTAATTACACAGAAAGGAAAAAAAATGCAGCCAACATCAGCAGGACAAAATGTTATTTTAACCGGGTATATTTCATACAGCGGGCCGGGACCTGCGCTTGGTACACTGACTGAAGATACGGCAGCAAGAGTCCCCGGGCTGGCTGAGCGATTCAGCGGCATTTGCAACAGCGTGGCAGATTTTTTTATGTCAGCAAAAGGGAAAGTGAATAACTCACTGCATCAGTTAGGTGACCGGATAAAAAATATCTCTTTCTGTTGCGAAAAAACGGAAATACGAGCGGAAACGCCGCCCCCGCCTGTGCAGATTCCGTTGTTTTCTCAGATTTTACTTGAGTCAGCAAAAGAATGTCTGCCAAAGCATCTGGATATACTGGCAGGTAAACTTGAGAATAACGAACCTCTGCAACCGGACATGCTGGTAAGTATCTCTGGTGGTCCGCTGAGGGGGGTTATTACCCAGCTCAGCTCCATAAACGGGAAAATATATGAACCGGGTTCTGAAGGTATCCGTGAAGAATCGGGAAATCTGCTGAGAAAGGAAGTGGCTCAGGAGGAATTCTCTCAGCTTGGCAGTATCGCTGATTTGGGCAAAGCAAAAGAGTATCTTGCCAGACCGGGATTTGAAGCGATATTCCGTGAAAGTGTTGGTCAGGTGATATCCGAAATCCGCGGGAAAATCCTTCCGGAACTGATGAAACTTTAATCAGCGGATATATTGCCCGCATTAATGACAATATAGCGAAAAACGCCACCCTGACGGTGGCGTTTTCTCACTGATTACTGTCTGCCGCCGGCGGCCAGCCGCCCAGTTTCTTCCAGCGGTTGACGATGTCACAAAAGAGCAGGGAGGTACGGTCGGTATCATAAGCCGCACCGTGGGCTTTTTTGCTGTCGAACGGGATACCTGCGGTGATACAGGCTTTTGCCAGAATGGTCTGGCCCAGAGACAGTCCGCTTAATGCGGCGGTATCAAAGGTGGCAAACGGATGAAACGGATTGCGTTTCAGTCCGCAGCGTTCTGCCGCTGCCATCACAAAGCTGTGATCAAAATTTGCATTGTGCGCCACGATAATCGCCCGCTTGCAATCCGCATCTTTCATGCCTTTGCGGACCATTTTGAAAATGGCATGCAGTGCTTCATATTCTGTTACCGCATTACGCTCCGGGTCGGCCGGATTAATACCGGTAAATGCCAGAGCGGCGGGATCAAGGTTTGCACCCTCAAAAGGCTGCACATTAAATTCAAGCCGCTGATCCGGCATCAGCCAGCCGTTGTTATCCATTTTGACGGTAATGGCGGCAATTTCCAGCATCCCGTCCGTTCTGGCATTAAAACCGCCGGTTTCAACATCAATAACGACAGGATAATAGCCGCGGAAACGTGCGCTCAGAGTATTGTGATTTTGATTTTCAGACATGGGACTCTTAATTAAACAAACAAAACGCACTATTCTAGCGCGGCTTGCCGGAGGGAGAAAGGGCTGAGCCGGAAAAGAAGGATCGTTCTGATCCTTCTTACGGAGTCACTCAGTTACCGAGAGCAGCCCCGGCACTTTTATTTTCAATTAATTCAATCTTATAGCCGTCCGGGTCTTCCACAAACGCGATAATAGTGGTACCGCCCTTAACCGGACCGGCTTCACGGGTCACATTCCCGCCCGCCTTGCGGATAGCATCACAGGTTGCCGCGACATCATCCACACCGAGTGCGATATGGCCGAATGCCGTTCCCATCTCATAGGAATCCGTGCCCCAGTTATACGTCAGTTCGATAACAGAGCCTTCACTTTCGTCACTGTAACCCACGAAAGCGAGAGAATATTTATATTCCGGGTTTTCACTGGTGCGCAGTAAACGCATTCCGAGAACCTTGGTGTAAAAATCGACAGAACGTTGCATATCACCCACGCGGAGCATGGTATGGAGTACACGCATAAAGTAACCTCTCAGAGTGCTTTCAGTTATTTATCAGTAATGGCTCACACTATAACGTGATAATTGACTACAATTCAAATTATCAGGATGCTGATGGTTACAGGATAACCATTACCTGTCCGGCAGGGCATCAGACAAAAGGACATCAGCCGATGGCAGAACAACTTCACTTTTTTGATATCCCTTCACCTTGTGTGGGGATATGTCAGCTGAATGAAAAAGGCTACTGCCGGGGATGCTACCGGAGCCGTGATGAGCGTTTTCAGTGGCTGTCACTGAGTAACGCACAAAAAGAAAATGTGATTCGGCTGTGCCGTCAGCGTCGTTACAGAGCCGCAAAAGGGGACTCACCACCGGAAGCGCCATCCGGACAGCTGGATTTATTTTAAATAAATAATTATAAATCTATATATTAGACATGAATTAATGTATGGATGTTATTTAGCACAAAGGATTTATGTTGCAGATAAATAATATTTTTAAGTTCATCTTTATTTATAATCAAGAATGAAATTATATAAATTAAATATAAAATTACCGCCTTATCCATCATGGCGATGATGTTTCATTAACTCACTGTTTAATATTGAAAATATCATATATCAATTATTTTTTGTTAAAAATAAAATGGTGGTTATGTAAAAAAATATAGATCCGTTCAGTGATGATCGCTATTCTTAATGTGAAACAAGTTCATCAGCTTAATCAATTAAATTTGTATAAAAAGCTAATTATTTCGTGCCTATTAAATTGACTATGACATAAGCATGAACTGTTTTTGTCACACAGCAATATTGCGTCCGCTGTTAATAAACACCGCAGCGCTGCGCTTCTTTTTTCGGGTGATTGAAAGACATGATGGCGTGTATATGCGTCCGTACCGTATTCACATAAGGAGAAATTTGTGGAGTTAACATTGGGATCAGACTTAGCGAGGTTAGTGCGGATTTGGCGATCACTGATTGACCACCGGCTCAAACCACTGAAACTCACACAGACACACTGGATTACACTCTACAATATCAGCCTGCTGCCGCCGGATCAGTCTCAGATTCAGCTGGCAAAAGCGATTGGTATTGAACAGCCGTCGCTGGTCCGCACGCTGGATCAGCTGGAAGAAAAGCGGTTAATCACACGACATATCTGTATTAATGACCGCAGAGCGAAACGGATTAAACTGACGGAGGAATCAGAACCTTTTATTCGTGAGGTGGACGCGGTAATTGAAAAAACACGGCGTGAAATTCTGGGCGGGATCACGCAGGATGAATTATATACGCTGGCGGAGATTGTCAGAAAACTGGACAATAATATCGTACAGTTGCACAACCGTAACTGACGGCAGGTAATAAAAAAGGCGAAACAGTTGTTTCGCCTTTTGCCGGTAAACCGTGAAAATTAACGCGGAGATACGGTATAGGTTGAACCGGATTTCGCGATACGGACACGCTGACCGACGGAGAACGGGGTTTTACCTTGTTTCTGTACAACAACAATGATTTCGCCGTTATCCTGTTTCAGTTCCAGCTCAACACCGGAAGTGTTGTTCATTGCTGCCTGAACGTTCTGGCCTGCAACACCACCAGCAATTGCACCTGCTGCGGTAGCCAGGGTCTGACCGGTGCCGCCGCCGACAGTGCTGCCTAAAATACCACCCAGAATTGCACCACCGGCCGCACCGAGGATATTTTCGTCACTGCCGCCCTGGATAGTTACCGGACGGGCGCTCATCACTGTACCATAGGTAACGGTCTGAACACGTTTCGCCTGGTCTGCACTATAAGTGTCACCACTCAGTGTGTCCATATTCACACAACCGGAAAGGGCCACGACGGCAAATACACCGACGAGAAAACGCTTATACATACTTAACTCCTGATTATTGTATTCACAGATTCAGATGTGTTCATTATCTGTAGTGTAATATCTTATCTATTATCGCAGAATAATTTAGCATTAAAAACGTTTTATTTTCATCTTCATTAGGAACAGCTTAAAGCGAAACGTTCCGGCGGCAAGGTAAATCCTCTTATTTCACAAATGTGAAGCGTGCATCAGAATGAGGATTAAGTGGGGTCACGGTACGAAAAGGGGTGAATCTGCGGAGCGCCCTGATTATAGTAGTCACACGGAATATGAATACTATATTTTTATCAGACGGTTATTGATTAAAAGGAACAGGTTATGCGTTCGGGACGTTATATCGGCGTGATGTCAGGAACCAGCCTTGACGGGGTGGATGTTGTTCTGGCTGCGATTAATGATTCAGTGGTGGCGCAGCAGGCGGCGTATTCGCATCCGTTTCCGCACGCGCTGAAAAAGCGCATACTGGCGGTATGTCAGGGACAGCAGACGACACTGTCAGAAATCGGCCGTCTGGATTATGAACTGGGCACACTGTTTGCTGACGCTGTCGGCGGGCTGCTGGCACAAACCCGGCTGAATCCGCAGGATATTGCCGGCATCGGCTGTCACGGACAGACCGTCTGGCATGAGCCGGACAGCGAAACACCTTTTACCATGCAGCTCGGGGATAATAACCGTGTTGCCGCGCTGACCAATATCATGACTGTCGGGGATTTCCGCCGCCGTGATATGGCTTACGGCGGGCAGGGCGCGCCGCTGGTACCTGCCTTTCATCAGGCGGTGCTCGGTGTGGCGGATGAAAAACGGATTATCCTGAATATCGGCGGGATCGCCAATATCACCACACTGATCCCGGGGGCGGAGGTCAGAGGCTATGACACCGGTCCGGGTAATATGCTGATGGACAGCTGGACATGGCGGCACCGCGCTGCGCCGTATGATAAAGACGGTGAATGGGCGAAAAGCGGGCACGTTAATCAGGACTTACTGACACAGATGCTGAGTGATCCCTATTTCCGCCGTCCGGCACCGAAAAGTACCGGGCGTGAATATTTCAATATGCAGTGGCTGACCACACAGCTGGACAATTTCCCCGGCCTGAAACCGGAGGATGTGCAGGCAACCCTGCTGGCGCTGACCACTGTCAGTATCAGTGAGCAGGTTACGCTGTGCGGCGGCTGTGAGCGCCTGCTGGTATGCGGCGGTGGTGCGCGCAATCCGCAGATTATGGCGCAGTTATCCGCACAGTTGCCGGGCACTGAAGTGAGCCCGACTGATAAATACGGCCTGAGCGGCGATGATATGGAAGCTCTGGCATTTGCCTGGCTGGCGGCGCGGACACTGGCCGGTGAACCCGGTAATCTGCCGTCTGTCACCGGCGCAGACCGGGAAACCGTATTGGGTGCGGTATATCCTGTTATCCGCCGGCTGCCGTAACAAAAGACAACACAGTTTCAGTTATTAAAAAGATAAGATAAGAGGATAAAAGGCATGTCAGATGAGTTTACTGACGTTGCGGATCTGCGACGTGAATACACCAAAGGGGGGTTGCGCCGCCGTGATCTCAGCGACGACCCGCTGGAAATGTTCGAACGCTGGCTTAAACAGGCGTGTGAGGCAAAACTGACCGACCCGACTGCGATGTGTGTGGCGACCGTGGATGAAACCGGCCAGCCGTATCAGCGTATTGTGCTGCTCAAACACTTTGATAAGGACGGGCTGATTTTCTACACCAATATGGGCAGCCGCAAGGCGCAGCATCTGGCAAAAAATCCGAAAATCAGTGTGCATTTCCCGTGGTACAGCCTGGACAGACAAGTCTGTTTCCTCGGCGAGGTGGAGCGCTTATCCACACTGGAAGTAGTAAAATATTTCCACAGCCGGCCGAAAGACAGCCAGATTGCCGCATGGGCATCTCAGCAATCCTCACGGATTTCCGCACGCGGTATTCTGGAAGGCAAATTTCTTGAGCTGAAACAGAAATTTAAGCAGGGTGATGTTCCGCTGCCGAGCTTCTGGGGCGGTTTCCGGATTAAATTCAGTTCTGTTGAGTTCTGGCAGGGCGGTGAACACCGTCTGCATGACCGCTTCCTGTACACCCGTACCGCAGACGGCTGGGATATTGACCGCCTCGCGCCGTAACCGGCTGTTGTCAGAATTTCTTCAGTAAAATCATTTTAATTGCTGGCACTTCACGGAGTGCCGCTTTATGCTATAGCCTTCATATTTCCAATCCACTATTTTTGCATAGACAAAACAGAACTGACGGAGTCATTGATGTCTGGTACGAACCTGATAAAACAACTGCAAGAGCGGGGCCTCATTGCCCAGGTTACGGATGAAAAAGCGTTAGCAGAGAGACTGGCGCAGGGCCCGATCTCCCTCTATTGCGGTTTCGATCCGACCGCTGACAGCTTGCATTTGGGCCACCTGGTTCCGTTGCTGTGCTTAAAGCGTTTCCAGTTAGCCGGGCACCGTCCGGTGGCACTGGTCGGTGGGGCCACGGGGCTGATTGGCGACCCGAGCTTTAAAGCAACGGAACGCAAACTGAATACACAGGATACGGTTCACGGCTGGGTGGATAAAATCCGTCAGCAGGTTTCCCCGTTCCTCGATTTTGACTGCGGTACGAACAGTGCTATCGCGGCAAACAACTATGACTGGTTCGGCTCGATGGATGTGCTGACCTTCCTGCGTGATATCGGTAAACATTTCTCTGTGAACCAGATGATCAACAAGGAAGCGGTTAAGCAGCGCCTGAACCGCGATGATGTTGGTATTTCGTTCACCGAATTCTCTTACAACCTGTTGCAGGGTTATGACTTCGCCCGTCTGAATAAAGATCACGGCGTTGAGCTGCAGATCGGCGGTTCTGACCAGTGGGGTAACATCACCTCCGGTATCGATTTAACCCGTCGTCTGAACCAGCAGCAGGCCTGGGGTCTGACCGTTCCGCTGATCACCAAATCTGACGGTACCAAATTCGGTAAAACTGAAGGCGGCGCGGTATGGCTGGATCCGAAGAAAACCAGTCCGTACAAATTCTACCAGTTCTGGATCAACACTGCGGATGCGGACGTCTATCGTTTCCTTAAATTCTTCACCTTTATGAGCCTCGAAGATATCGATGCACTGGAAGCGGAAGACAAAGCCAGCGGCAAAGCACCGCGTGCCCAGTACGTTCTGGCAGAGCAGGTGACAAAACTGGTTCACGGCGAAGCTGGGCTGACGGCTGCCCGTCGTATCACTGACAGCCTGTTCAACGGCGATGTATCAAGCCTGACTGAAGATGACTTCGCGCAGCTGGCGCAGGATGGTATGCCGCATATCGAACTGGACAGCGATGCGGATTTACAGCAGGCGCTGGTGGTTGCGGAACTGGTTCCGTCACGCGGTCAGGCCCGTACCATGATCGGCTCCAATGCGGTGTCTCTCAACGGCGAAAAACAGTCTGATGCGGAATACCGCTTCACTGACAGCGACAAGCTGTTCGGGCGTTACACACTGCTGCGCCGGGGCAAAAAACATTACTGTCTGATCTGCTGGAAATAATAGTTTACGGTAAACAAGGGCAACGAAAGTTGCCCTTTTTGATCTGTCAGCAAGATCTTTTCTGCTTCACAGAATATGATATGCGCAGTAATAATAAAAAATCAGGTTGTATCAATGAAAAATATTCTCTCTATCCAGTCCCATGTTGTGTATGGTCACGCCGGTAACAGTGCGGCTGAATTCCCGATGCGCCGCATGGGCGTTAATGTCTGGCCGCTGAATACCGTCCAGTTTTCTAATCACACACAGTATGCACAAGGCTGGACCGGCTGCGTGATGAGCGCAGAGCACATCACGGAGATTGTGGACGGCATTGATAAAATCGATCAGCTGACCCGCTGTGATGCGGTGCTCAGCGGCTACCTCGGCTCGGCAGAGCAGGGCAAGCGTATCCTGGATGTGGTGAAAAAAGTCAAAACCCGCAATCCGCAGGCATGGTATTTCTGTGACCCGGTCATGGGACACCCGGAAAAAGGCTGTATCGTGGCGCCGGGAGTGGCGGATTTCCTGTGTCAGGAAGCACTGGCAGTCAGCGATATGATCGCCCCGAACCTGCTGGAACTGGAAACCCTGAGCGGACAAACCATTCATAATGTGGATGAAGCCGTTGCCGCTGCCCGTGAACTGTGCAAAAAAGGGCCGCGTCTGGTACTGGTCAAACACCTGTCCCGCGCTGGTTACCGTGCTGACCGCTTCGAAATGATTCTGGTCACTGCTGAGCACGCCTGGCATGTCAGCCGTCCGCTGGTGGACTTCGGTGAACGTCAGCCGGTGGGTGTGGGCGATTTAACCAGTGGTCTGATGCTGGTGAATCTGCTGAAAGGCGAAGAACTGCCGAAAGCACTGGAACATGTAGCTGCTGCTGTGTATGAAGTAATGCTGAAAACCAAAACCATGAATGAGTACGAACTGCAACTGGTTGCGGCTCAGGATGAAATGGTGCTTCCGACACACAAATTCTGCGCTGAACAGATCGACTGAACCGGTCTGAACATCGCATCAGCATAAAGAAAACGCCGGACAGATAATCCGGCGTTTTTTTGTTTCTGCGTATCAGAAAGATTAAATCAGACCTTCCGCTTCCATCGCATCCTGCACATGCGGACGATGGGCAATTTTCGCCAGATACGCCTGTAAATGCGGATACGGCTCAAGTGAAATCTTCAGATGCGGAGCCCAGCCGCAGACAGTAAACAGATAAGCATCCGCTACGGTAAAACTGTTGCCGGTAATATACGGGCTTTTCGCCAGCACGCCGTCCACATAGGCAAACTTATTCATCAGATTGCGCAGTGCAATTGGCCGGTAATCTTCCGGGGTTTCCGGAGAGAACAGCGGGCCGTAGCTTTTATGCACTTCGCTGGCAATATAGTTAAGCCATTCAATCTGATGATAACGTTCCATCGTTCCCGCCGGGGCAATAAGCTTGCGATCCGGTTTCTGATCAGCAAGATACTGCACAATCGCCACACCTTCGGTCAGCAGCTGGTTGTCACTGATACTCAGTGCGGGGACTTGTCCTTTCGGATTAATTTTCAGGTAATCATCACCGTTTTCGGTTTTTTTTGCTTTCAGATCGACACGGACCAGGGAAAAATCCAGGCCGGTTTCACGCAAAATGATATGGGGTGACAGTGCACAACTTCCCGGGGTATAGAACAATTGCATGGTATGCTCCTCAGTTAAAACAAAAGAACGGACATGGCAGTAGTGATGAAGTATAGACCGGTATTCGCGGGCGGGATGTATTCAGAATGCGAATTATTTGTCGGTTAACGCCATCTTTCCATATAATCGCCACAGATTCAATTTATGGGAAGACTTTGTAATTCATTGTTACAAAACACTAAAAGGTAAAGCACACATGAATAAAATCCGTATCGGGATCGCCGGACTGGGCGGGATAGCACAAAAAGCGTATTTACCGGTTCTGACCAGAACGGATAACTGGGTGCTGTCCGGCGGGTTCTCGCCGAATCAGGAAAAGGCACGTCAGGTCTGTGATGCGTACCGCTTTCCTCTGTTTCCGTCACTCCATGAGCTGGCAGAACAATGTGATGCCGTGTTTGTTCACAGCAGTACAGAGAGCCATTTTCAGGTGGTCAGCGAATTACTGAATGCGGGATGTCATGTGTATGTTGATAAACCGCTGGCAGCATCGTATGAACAATCAGAGGCACTCGTCAGCCTGGCGGAGAAAAAACAGCGGGCACTGATGGTCGGGTTCAACCGTCGCTTTTCACCGTTTTATCTGCAGCTCAGAGAACAGATTGCCGGAAAAGCGGCATCGATCCGTATGGATAAACACCGCAGCAACAGCGTCGGGCCGCATGATGTGGCTTTCACGGTGACCGATGATTATCTGCATATCGCGGATACTCTGCTCTGGCTGGGACGGGATGGTAATGCGGCACTGAAAAGCGGCCATATGCAGGTGAATGAGGAAAATCAGCTGCTGTATGCGGAACACCATTTACAGACAGATAACGGCATCTGGCTGACAGCCTCCATGCACCGCTGTGCGGCGAGTCAGCGGGAGCAGGTCAGTGTGACCGGACGTGACGGCTGTTATCAGGTGACGGATATGAATCACTGGCGCAGTGAAACTGCCGCCGGGATACAGGAACAGCATCCGAAAGCGTGGGATCCGGTACTGGTTCAGCGCGGGTTTGACGGTGCGGTGCGGCATTTTATCGAATCTGTTGCCAATCAGACACAACCGCTGGTCAGCGGCGAAGAGGCGCTTTATGCGCAGCGGCTGACGGAGAAACTGTTAGCGGAAAAGATGTGATTTTAAAGACAAATAACATCAATGCCGCATAACGTCAGCGGATAACAGGCAAAGGAACGAAAAGCATGCGAGCCATGGATGGCGAGCCTGAGCGTACAGGGAGTGTATTCACAGCGACTTTTCGTTTTGCCTGCTATCCGCTGTGACACCGAACGTGCAGAAAACACAGCCTCTGCCATGCAGAGGCCGGTTGCCTTATTTCAGTTCCAGCTCATTCATTGCCGCGATACTGAAACCGCCGTCAACATGCAGGATTTCACCGGTAATACCGCCGGCCAGATCAGAGCAGAGGAACGCTGCCGCGTTACCCACATCTTCTGTGGTAACTGTACGGCGCAGCGGGGTGACTGCTTCACAGTGCGACAGCATTTTGCGGAAATCTTTAATACCGGATGCTGCCAGTGTACGGATAGGACCGGCAGAAACCGCATTAACACGGATGGTTTCTTTCCCCATCGCGTTCGCCATATAACGGACGTTCGCTTCGAGAGAGGCTTTAGCAAGACCCATGGTATTGTAGTTCGGGATAGCGCGCTCCGCGCCCAGGTAAGAGAGGGTCAGCAGGGCGGAATTCGGGTTCAGCATACTGCGGCAGGCTTTTGCCATCGCCACAAAACTGTACGCGCTGATGTCGTGAGCAATACGGAAGCCTTCACGGTTTACCGCATCCACATAGTCGCCGTCCAGTTGGTCAGCCGGGGCAAAGCCGATAGAGTGAACAAAACCGTCAAATTTCGGCCAGACTTTGGCTAATTCCGTGAACAGATTTTCAATACTTTCATCTTCTGCCACATCGCAAGGCAGAACGATGGAGGAACCCAGAGACTGAGCGAACTCTTCAACACGGGGTTTCAGCTTGTCATTCTGGTAGGTGAATGCAAGTTCCGCCCCCTGGTCACGCATTGCTTTGGCAATACCGTAAGCAATCGATAATTTGCTTGCAACCCCTGTGATCAGGATGTGTTTACCGGTCATAAAACCCATAGCAGTTTCCTTGTGTTTTCTCTGTCACCTTCTGCGCCGCAACCCGGCAGGTGACACGTTTAGTAAAAATCCGGCTGATGTTAACAGGTTACCGGAAATTGAGATGTAACCGGCCTGAATTATCAGAATACCGGCAGTTAATCCACATCCTGGCGCCAGGCTTCGGCGGACAGTGCTTCACCAAAGTGGCTGGTGATAAGGCGGCGTGTGACATCGTGCAGCGGGGATGCCAGTACCTCGGCAGTATTACCGCGCTCGACAACTTCACCGTTGTGCATCACCAGTATCTGGTCGCTGACATGTTTTGCCATGCCCAGATGCTGTGTGACATAAATATAGGCAATTTTTTGCGTTTCCTGGAGTTCAAGGATCAGATTTATGATCTGTGAACGTAATGACATATCCAGAGAGGCGAGCGCTTCATCCGCCACAATCACTTCCGGCTGCAGAATCAGGGCACGGGCGAGGGCAACGCGCTGTTTTTGTCCGGAAGCCAGCATGTGCGGATAGTAATCCGCGTGATCCGGCAGCAAACCTACCTGACGCAGTGTTGCATTAATGCGCAGACGGCGCCCGGCGGCATCCAGATCGGTATTGAGCATCAGTGGCAGCTCAAGGATTTGTCCGGTGCGCTGGCGCGGATTAAGCGAGGTAGCTGAATCCTGGAATATCATGCGGATGCGCTGGCTGCGATAGCTGTAATCACCGAACGTCAGTTTGTGCTTGTCGATCAGGATTTCCCCGCCGCTCGGTTCGATCATCCCGGATAACATCCGCGCGAGGGTGGATTTGCCGGAGCCGTTTGCGCCGGTAATGGCGAGTGTCTGGCCGGGTTGCAGTGTAAAACTGACCGGTTTGACCGCCTCAAGCTGATGACGGCGGAAAAAACCATCCCGGTAACGGAAGGTTTTGCTCAGGTTTTTGACTTCCAGCAGCGGACCGGGCATTACACATCCTCCATATTCAGCGGGAAGTGGCAGGCAAAACTACGGTTTTTGACTGTCCGCAGACGCGGCGCGTCAATACATACTTTCTGGGCATACGGACAGCGCGGCCCCAGGCGGCAGCCGACCGGCAGATGCTCCAGTGACGGAATCGCGCCCGGCAGGGTATTCAGGCGGCATTTGTGTGCCAGTGCCTTTTCAAAATCAGGGATAGCCCGCATCAGTGCCTGAGTATACGGGTGATGGGGTTTGAGCAGAAGGTCATCCGGTTCGGCACTCTCCACGGTCTGGCCGCAGTAGAGCACATTAATGCGATCCACCAGTTGGCTCATTAACTGCAAATCGTGGCTGATCAGCAGGATGGTCATATTGTTGTTTTGGTTCAGCCGGGTCAGCAGGCGGAAAATCTGCGCCTGAGTATCGGGCTCCATGGCGTTGGTCGGCTCATCGGCGATCAGCAGGCGCGGCTGATTGGCCAGCGCAATGGCAATCATCACCTTCTGGCATTCCCCTTCGGTCAGCTCATAGGGGTAACTGCTCATCACATCTTTGTGATCCTTAATACCGACACGGTGCAGCAGCTCAATCGCCCGGCGCTTACGCCAGTTAAAGCGTTGCCACCAGCGGCCTTTGTATGTCCAGCCGGGGATGGACTGAATCAGCTGTTTACCGATATTTTCTGACGGATCCAGACAGGATTGCGGCTCCTGGAAAATCATCGACACATTGTGGCCGATCACCCGGCGGCGCTGGCGGGGTGTGAGTTTCAGCAGATCGATATCATTAAACCGGAAGCGGTCTGCCGTTACGCGCAGATTATCTTTGGTGATACCGGCAATCGCTTTGGCGATCAGACTTTTACCGGAACCGGATTCCCCGGCCAGGCCGCGGAACTCCCCTTCGGTCAGGGATAATGTCACGCGGTCAACGGCTTTGACCGGCCCTGCGGCAGTCATAAATTCAATGGTTAAATTGCGGATATCCAGTAACGGCATTATTCAACCCCCGCATTAATAGCACGCTGTAACCCGGTACCGAGCAGATTCACCAGCAGAACACTGATAAGGATGGCGGTTCCCGGCAGAAGTACGGTCCAGGGCGCCACATAAATCAGTTCCAGAGAATCCCCGAGCATCGCTCCCCATTCCGGGGACGGCAGTTGTGCCCCCAGCTCGAGAAAACCGAGTGCGGCAATATCGAGGATAGCAATGGACAGGGCGCGTGTCAGTTCGGTGACAGTCACGGCACTGATATTCGGCAGCACAGTATGGATCAGAATATTGAGGTTGGACGCACCGTCGAGCCGGGCGGCAATCACGTATTCCTTATCAAGCTCATCATGTACTGCGATATAAATCATCCGCACAATACGCGGCAGCAGTGCCAGTGCCACGGCAATCATGGCGTGGCTGAGACTGGCGCCAAAAAAGGCCACCACAATAATCGCCAGCAGCAGAGAGGGCAGCGCCAGCAGGGTATCAAACATATGGTTAAAAATGGCTGAGCGCAGACCGGTGGTCATCCCTGCCAGACAGCCGATGATAATCCCGGCGACGGCGGCAATGACGGTCACCAGCAGTGCACCGCCGAAGGTGGATTGTGTACCGAGGATCAGACGGCTGAAAATATCACGGCCGAGATCGTCCGTACCGAGGAAGAAGGCGACATTCCCGTAATGAGACCAGGAAGGCGGCAGTAACTGATGACCGGCAAATTGCTGGTCGAGCGCATAAGGGGCTATCCAGGTACCGCCGATCGCCAGTGCAATCAGAAACAGCACGCCGTAAAAACCGATCATAGCCGGAATATCTGCGGTGAAATGCTGCCAGATAACCCGCCCCGGTGACGGCATCCGGTCTTCACGGTAGAAATTATCTGAAGGCATACCATTCCTTATGTTTCAGCGGGCTGCTGACGGCACCCAGAATATCCGACAGCATATTGATAATCATCACCATAGTGCCGACCAGCATGACACCGGCGGAAATCGCGGCAAAGTCCTGCTGGCGGATTGCGGTGATCAGCCAGCGGCCGATTCCCGGCCAGTTAAAGACCACTTCTGTGACCATCGCCAGCGTCAGCATGGTGGAAAACTGTAACCCGAGTTTCGGGATCACCGGCGGCAGCGCATTGTGCAGCACATGACGGCGGATAATGGTCAGCCGGGATAAACCACGGATAGCGGCGGCTTTAATATAGTTCTGGCTGATAATCTCTTCGGTACTGGTGCGCATCAGGCGGATAACTTCCGTCATCGGCGCAATGGACAGCGTGATCACCGGCAGCACCATGTGAGACAGCACATTGAGGATCATCGCCTGACGGTATGGTGAATCCGACAGCCAGGCATCAATCACCGCAAATCCGGTAACCGGTGTTAAATCATACAGCAGGTCAATGCGTCCGGAGACCGGCAGCCAGTCCAGCCGCAGAGAGAAGAACAGGGTAAGCAGCAGTGCCAGCCCGAATACGGGAATCGAAAACCCGACCAGCGCAAAGGTGCTGATGGCGATATCCGCCATTTTATTACGCCAGACCCCGGCAATAATCCCGGCGGGAATACCGACCACCAGCGCCAGCAGAAACGCCAGGCCGCACAGCTCCAGGGTGGCGGGCAGTGCTGCCCACAATTGCTGGCTGACCGGCTCACCGTTAATCACGGAACTGCCGAAGTCCCATGAAAACAGACTCTTATAGTAGAACAGTACCGCATCCGTCAGAGAAGCGCCGCTCAGCGGTGCATTTGCCGGGAAGTAACTCAGGCTGAAACTGAGCACCGACAGAAAACAGAGCGTGATCAGCACCAGCAGCAGACGGCGCAGAATAAAAATAATCATGGTTCAGCCTCCGGCTCCGGGTCATCCCCGGTATCACGGTAGACACCGGCAAAAGAGGTATTACCGAATGCGCTCAGTACCAGCCCTTTAATATCATAGCGGAATGCCTGTAACCGCAGTGAGTAGGCCAGCGGCAGTACCGGCAGATCCTGTGCCAGAATCTGCTGTGCTTTGTGATAATACTCAATCCGGCTGCTCAGTTGCTGCTCAAGCAGCGCCTGGTGGATCACATCATCAAATTCCGGGGAACACCAGTGGCTGAGGTTGGTTTGCGAACCGATAGCCGCACAGCTGAGCAGCGGACGGAAAAAACTGTCCGGGTCATTACTGTCGGTTGACCAGCCTGCAAGGGTAATATCGTGGCTGCGATCCATCAGGCTGTTTTCCTGAAAACGCCCCTCAACCGGGCGGATATTCATTTTTATCCCGACACGGGCCAGATCCGCCTGAATCAGCTCGGCCATTTTCAGCGGGCTGGGGTTGTAAGACTGCGAGGCGGTCGGTACCCAGAGATTCAGCGTCATACCGCTCAGTCCCAGCTCATTGAGCATTGCTTTGGCTTTTTCGGGATTATATTCCGTCACCCTGGTCTGGTTATCATACGCCCAGGAGACGCGCGGCAGAATAGACGCAGCAGTTTCCGCCGTGCCGTAATAGATGGATTTCATCAGGCGCTCATTATTAATTGCGAAAGCAATCGCACGGCGCGCCTGCGGATTATTAAACGGCGGTTTGCTGGTATTAAACGCCAGATACGCGATATTCATTCCCGGGCGCAGCATCAGGCTCAGGCGCGGGTCATCGCGCAGCACCTGTAGCTGGCTGGCGGCGGGATAGGCCAGCACATCACACTCACCGGTGATCAGTTTTGACATCCGTCCGGTGCCGCCCGCCCCGAGATCAACCACCACTTCCTGCATGCGGGGTTTGCCTTTGCGGTAATTATCATGGCGCTGCAGACGGACAAACTGGCCGCTCTGGTAATCATCCAGATAATACGGCCCGGTGCCGACCGGTTTCCAGTCAAGCTGTTCCTGACGACGGGCTTTCAGCAGGTTATCGGCATACTCTTTGGACAGAACCGGCGCGTAATGGGTTGCCAGATGCCACAGGAAGGAGGCATCCGGCGTATTCAGTTTAAATTCAACGGTATAATTATTGATTTTGCGGATGGATTTAACATTGGACGCAAACTGCAGACTGTCAAAATAAGGATAGCGGCCGCCGTTGATATAGTGATACGGGTTCTGTTTATCCACCACGCGGGAAAAGCTGAACACCACATCATCCGCATTCATTTTGCGGGTCGGTTTAAACCAGTCAGTAGTCTGAAAATCGGTATCACGGCGCAGATAAAAACGGTAGGTCGCGCCGTTATCCAGCACTGTCCAGCGGGCAGCCAGTTCCGGGATCAGGCGATAGGTGTAAGGGTCAACATCCAGCAGGCGATCGTAAATCTGTGCCGCCAGCGGCTCGACAATCAGCCCGCTGCTGGCCAGTTGCGGGTTAAATGTACTGATGTTGCCGTTCACACAATAGACAAAACCGGTATCGCGGACCGGCGGCAGCGGAGCGGCCTGAGCCGTGACCGGTTTTACCGGCTGGTCTGTCTGCGGGGCGGGTGCGGCGGCAAAGCCTGAAACAGGCAGGAGAACCGCACAGGCCCGGATAATCCAATGGCGCATAAATCAGTTACCGTTAAAAATGAACAGGGCATTGTATCGCAATTTGTGCGACTAACCAAAAACGGAAGCATTTAATCCGGTTGCGGGCTGCCGGCATGTTTTTTCAGTAATCCGCGAAACTGATGATAGGTCAGATTCAGCAATTGTGCTGCTTCCCGCTGATTAAACTGCGCGCGCTGTAATGCGGCATCCAGCGCGTCCTTCTCCTGTGTATGCTGCCACTGCTTCAGGGAGAACGGCAGCGGCGGCAGAGCCTGTGCGGCGGCGTCCGCTGAAGGAGCCGGCGCGGTGACAAACGGGTTGATCACCAATTCTGCCAGCGGTTCGGTGGTATCTCCCTGACGGTACAAAGATCGCTCAATCACATTTTTCAGCTCACGGATATTGCCCGGCCAGTGATAGTTCTGCATCTGTTGCAGGGCGTGCGGGGAAAAACCGGCAAAAAACGGCGTGCCCATCTCCTGACACATCTGCACGGCAAAATGACCGGCGAGTTCGGTCAGGTCGCGCGGGCGCTCGCGCAGCGGCGGGATATTGACGACATCAAAGGCCAGCCGGTCGAGTAAATCGGGGCGGAATTTTCCCTCTGCCGCCAGCGCCGGTAAATCCGCATTGGTGGCGCAGACAATCCGTACATCCGCTTTCAGGGTCTGCTGTCCGCCGACCCGCTCAAATTCCCCGTATTCAATCACCCGCAACAGTTTTTCCTGCACGGTCAGCGGCGCGGTACCCAGTTCATCAAGAAACAGTGTGCCGCCGTCCGCCCGCTCAAAGCGGCCCTGATGGCGGCGCTGAGCCCCCGTAAAAGCCCCGGATTCATGCCCGAACAGCTCGGAATCGAGCAAATTATCGTTAAGTGCCGCACAATTCAGTGCAATAAATGGCTCATCCCAGCGCGGAGAGAGATAATGAAGACGGTGAGCAAATAATTCTTTACCGGTACCCCGTTCTCCGCAAATCAGTACCGGCCGGGCAATTTTTGCCAGCCGCGACACTTTTTCCAGTGCATCGAGAAAGGTATTATCAATACCGATCAGGGTTTCCGTATTATTTTTCATGATTAATTTAACCACTAAATGGCGAATATCACCACTTTACAAAAAGTCATGACAAAAGGGAAATAAATAAACCTGAGAAAAAACAAACGGGTAAAAAAAATCACGGAGTTGGCACGCATCTTGTAATAGCAAACGTGTCATAAGACATAACTGCTGATAAAAGGACATCAATCATGGGAATCTTTTCACGTTTTGCCGATATCATTAACGCCAACGTTGCATCACTGCTGGATAAAGCGGAAGATCCGCAGAAAATGATCCGCCTGATGATTCAGGAAATGGAAGATATGCTGGTGGAAATCCGCTCCACCTCTGCCCGCACCCTCGCGGAACGCAAAAATCTGTCACGTCAGATTGAAAGCGGTGAGCGTCAGGTGAGTGACTGGCAGGAAAAAGCGGAACTGGCGATTGTCAAAGGAAAAGAAGATCTGGCCCGCGCCGCACTGCTGGAAAAACAGCGCGTGGAAGGCCATGTCGATACACTGCGTCATGAGCTGATTATTCTGGACGAAACTATCGCCCGGCTGAAAAATGAAATTAACGAACTGGAACAGAAACTGACTGAAACCCGTGCCCGCCAGCAATCCATGGTGGTGCGTCACGAAGCGGCAAAATCATCCCGTGCGGTGCGCCGTCAGCTCGACAGCGGCCGGATGGATGAGGCAATGGCCCGTTTCGAGCAGTTTGAGGCGCGGATTGACCATATGGAAGGTGAAGCCGCAAGCTATGGTCTGGGGAAAGAAAAATCACTGGAACAGCAGTTTGCCGAGCTGAAAGCGGAAGATGAGATCAGCGCGCAAATCGCGGCCATCAAAGCACGTCTTGAAAAAGAAGAAAAGGGCGAATAAGGTCGGTAACAGGCTTTCCTGAATTAATACCATTAAGGACAAAAATATGGCGTTTGTATTTTTAGGTATACCACTGACAATTTTCGTGTTGTTCGTGCTGCCGATCTGGTTATGGCTGCACTATAACAGTCAGCGGGGAAGCCGGGCCGGTGAATTTGAAACCCGCCGTCTTGCGGCGCTGGCGGAAAATGCTCAGCAGATGGAAGCGCGGATCAAAACCCTGGAATCGATTCTGGATGCGGAAAATCCGGGCTGGAGGCAATCATAATGGAATTTCAGTCACGCAAACTGTACCGCTATCCGGATGAAGGTATGTTCCGGGGCGTATGTGCCGGTATTGCCAACTATTTTGATGTACCGGCCTGGATGATCCGCATTATCGCGGTGGTGGCAACATTTACCGGCTTTTTCTGGCTGACTATCACCCTCTATATTCTGATGGGAATGATCCTGCCGGTGGTGCCGCGTGATTACCCCGGCCGCGACGGAGGAGTGAATGCGGCCATGCTGCTTGAACAGACAGAACGCAGCCAGGCGCGTACCGAAAAACGGATCCGCGACATTGAGCGCTATGTGACCTCAGAACAGTATGCGCTCAACCGCCGCTTCCGTGACCTGTAATCTGTCAGGCGGAGAACAGTATGAAGTGGCCGGATAAACACACCCTGCTGCGTGCCGGAAAAACCGGGGCGCAGCTGTTAACCACCGCAGCACTGGCGGCAGCACCCGGAGGTATTGCCGCGGTGATTCTGAAATCGGTTACCCGTCCTGCTCTGCGCGGGGCGGCAATACTGGTACTGGAGCCTGTTATCCGTGCCGGTATGAAAAAAGTGATTGGCCGTTTTACACCGGAGAATTATGAAACGACTGCAAAATGAGCTGAGTGCCCTCGTCAACCGGGGGCTGGATCGTCATCTTCGTCTTGCCGTTACCGGACTGAGCCGCAGCGGCAAGACCGCGTTTATTACCTCGTTTGTTAATCAGCTGATGAATGTACAGAGCGGTGCGCGTCTGCCGCTGTTTTCGGCTGCCCGTGACGGCCGCATTCTCGGCGTGAAACGCATCCCGCAGCGGGATCTGGGCGTCCCACGCTTTGCCTATGATGAAGGACTTGCCTCACTGTACGGCACACCGCCGGACTGGCCGGTACCGACACGCGGTGTCAGCGAAATCCGCCTGAAACTGCGTTACCGCACTCAGGACAGTCTGCTGCGCCACTTTAAGGAAACCTCCACGCTCTACCTGGAAATCGTCGATTATCCGGGGGAGTGGCTGCTGGATCTGCCGATGCTGGAACAGGATTACCTCACCTGGTCGCAGCAGATGAAAACCCTGCTCAAAGGTGAGCGGGGAGAATGGGCAGAGCCGTGGCTGGCGCTCTGCCGTCAGCTTGACCCGGATGCCCTGGCGGATGAACAGCAGCTGGCAGCGATTGCACAGGCCTATACTGATTATCTTCACCGCTGCAAAGCGGCAGGTTTTCACTTTATCCAGCCCGGTCGTTTTGTGCTGCCGGGGGATATGGCCGGCGCACCCGGATTACAGTTTTTTCCGTTTATTACCGACCTGATGCCGGATCCGTCCCGGCTGGCCAAAGCGGCAAAAAGCAGTGTTCTCGGCATGCTGCGCGATCGCTATCAGTACTATTGTGACCATGTGGTCAAAGGTTTCTATAAGCATTATTTCCAGCATTTCGACCGCCAGATTGTGCTGGTGGATTGCCTGACCCCGCTCAACAGCGGGCCGCAGGCATTTACGGATATGCGTCTGGCGCTGACCCAGCTGATGCAGAGCTTCCATTACGGCAAACGCACATTATTGCGCCGCCTGTTTTCCCCCTGTATCGACAAACTGCTGTTCGCCGCCAGCAAAGCGGATCATGTCACTGCCGACCAGCACGCCAATCTCGTGGCACTGCTTCAGCAACTGACGCAGTCAGCCTGGCAGCAGGCCGCTTTTGAGGGGATTAAAATGGACTGCACCGGGCTGGCGTCGGTACAGGCCACGGAATACGGCATGGTGATGCACAACGGGGAAAAAATGCCCGCGCTGAAAGGCACCCGGCTGGCAGATAATACCCCGCTGACTTTCTATCCCGGCGAAGTACCGAAACGGCTGCCGGATGCAGACTTCTGGCAGCAGCAGGGGTTTCAGTTTGAGTCCTTCAGGCCATTACCGATGCGGATGGATACGCCGCTGCCGCATATCAGGATGGACAGTGCGATGGAATTTTTACTGGGAGATAAACTGTCATGAGCGAGCCTATCAAATCCCGTATTGATTTTGAGGAAGCACCGCTGTCGCCGCCGGTACAGGACACCATAAAACCGGCGCAACAATTTGCGGACGATGACAGCATACAGTTTGAACGCACGGAATTCACGGCAGAGCAGGATACAGACGGGGAAGCGGAAGCGCTGCTGATTCAGGCACTGAAACCCCGGCGCAGCCTGTGGCGTAAGCTGGTCTTTGTGGCCGGCGGATTGCTGGGGATCAGCGCCGTCGCACAACTGATTCAGTGGGTGAATGATGCGTGGACAGGTAATGACTGGACCGCCCTTGGCGGGATTGCCGCCACTTTTCTGGTGCTGATTGCCGCCGCCGGCTCTGTTATCACGGAATGGCGGCGCATGTACCGCCTGCGCCAGCGGGCTACAGAGCGCGAGGCCGCAGAGGAATTACTGCAAAGCCACCGTATCGGTGACGGACGTGCATTTTGTGAAAAACTGGCGAAACAGGCCAATATCCCGTCACACCATCCTGCGTTACAGCAATGGCAGAGCCTGTTACAGAGCAGCCATAATGACCGCGAAGTGGTGACCCTGTACAGTCAGCTTGTCCAGCCGGTGACGGATGAACAGGCGCGCCGGGTGATCAGCCGTTTCGCGGCGGAATCTGCGCTGATGATTGCCGTCAGCCCGCTGGCACTGGTGGATATGGCCTTTATTGCCTGGCGTAATATCCGTCTGATTAACCAGGTGGCGGCTATCTACGGTATTGAGCTGGGATATTACAGCCGCCTGCGACTGTTTAAACTGGTTCTGCTCAATATTGCCTTCGCAGGGGCATCCGAGCTTATCCGCGAAGTGGGGATGGACTGGCTCTCTCAGGACATCACCGCACGGTTATCCGCCCGTGCCGCACAAGGCATGGGAGCCGGACTGCTGACCGCCCGTCTGGGGATCAAAGCGATGGAACTGTGCCGTCCGCTGCCGTGGACTGCAACAGATAAACCTAAACTTATGGATTTCCGTAAGCAGTTGTTACAGCAGCTTAAACAGGCAGTGCCAAAAGGGAAGAGCGCGGAAAAGTCCGCCCTGTAACCGATAATCCGGCCGGATGCGCATTTTGTGATGTCATCCGGCTTTTTTATGCAGAAACGGGTGTCCGGTCACTGTTTTTTTCACAGCGATCCCGTTATGCTCCCTGCGGGTCGCTGTCTCACCTCTCCGGCGCGGTTTGCCGTCCGCGCTGAATAAAACTTCGTTAACCGACTGACATATCTGTACTTTCATAGCCTTTTCACACGGAACTGTGGATAAACACCGCAGGAACGCATTTATTGTGTCAACAAATCGTGACAGTTTTCATTTTATACCGTAAAATCAGTTTCAATTAACGGGAAAATAATAACTTAAGTGTAAATAGGATCGTAACGATGCGATTGGAAGTAATTTGCCAGGACCGAATCGGACTGACGCGGGAGTTATTGGATCTGCTGGTATTACAAAATATCGACCTCAAAGGCATCGAAATTGCCCGTAACGGCCGGATATACCTCAATTTTATGCAGATCGATTTTTCTGTGTTCCAGTCTCTGATGGCTGAGATCCGCCGGATTCAGGGCGTGGTGGATGTCAGAACTGTTCACTTTATGCCGTCTGAGCGCGAACAGCGCGCCATGTGGGCATTACTCGAATCCCTGGAAGACCCGATTTTATCTCTCGACCTGCGCGGGAATATTGAACTGGCCAACAGCGCGGCACTCTCCCTGTTTGCCACCACCGAAGAGCGCATCCGTCAGCGCAATATCACTTACTATTTCAGCCAGTTCAACTTCACCCGCTGGATTGAGGATGAAGAACCTGCGCCATACAAGGAAACCATCAATCTCAAAGGCCGCTCTTACACCCTGAGTGTGACGCCGATTAATTTTGATGAGAAAGATGACGCCTCCGCCACTATCGGCGCGGTTGTGCTGCTGCGCACCGTCAGTGAGAGCAGCAACGGGCAGAAACGCCGCATGCAGGTGATGCATTCCGGCAGTTTTGATGATTTAGTGGCGAAAAGCGCCAAAATGCGCCATGTGGTCGAACAGGCACAGCGTATGGCAAAAATGGATTCCCCGCTGCTGCTGGTCGGTGAAACCGGGACCGGGAAAGATGTGTTTGCCAAAGCCTGTCATCTCTACAGTGTGCGCGGCAATCAGCCGTTCCTCGGGCTGAACTGTGCCTCGATGCCGGATGATGTGGTGGAAACCGAACTGTTCGGTTACGCTGCCGGTGCTTACGCCAACAGTACTGAGCCGAAAAAAGGCTTCTTTGAGCAGGCTAACGGCGGCACCGTTCTGCTGGATGAAATCGCGGAAATGTCCCCGCAGATGCAGATCAAGCTGCTGCGCTTCCTGAATGACGGTACATTCCGCCGTGTCGGGGAAGAGCATGAGGTGAAAGTGGATGTGCGGGTTATCTGTGCGACCCAGAAAAATCTGCTGGAGCTGGTGAAAGAGGGCAAATTCCGTGAGGATCTCTATTACCGCCTCAATGTGCTGACGCTGACCATTCCGCCGCTGCGCGAGCATCAGGAAGATATCCTGCCGCTGACCCGCGATTTCGTGAAACGCTTTTCCGAAGAGCAGGGTTGTGAAGAACCGCGCCTGGCGCCGGAGCTGGGGCAGTTCCTTTGTGCTTATCACTGGCCGGGCAACGTCCGTCAGCTGCGTAATGTGATTTATCAGGCGCTCTCTTCGCTGGAAGGCTCGCTGCTGCGTCCGCAGGACATCGTTCTGCCGGAACTGGAAGCGGAAATCGGCTTCAGTGAGGATATCCTCAGCGGCTCGCTGGATGATATCACCAAACGGTTTGAGTGCTCTGTGCTGACACGGCTGTACCGCCACTATCCGAGCACCCGTAAGCTGGCGAAACGCCTGAATGTCTCACATACCGCGATCGCCAATAAACTGCGCGAATACGGGCTGAGTCAGCGGCGCAGCGCGGCAAAAGATGATGAGGGAGAGGAAGAATAATTTTTTCCCCGGTAAAAAAAATCCCGCGACCGTCACCGGCCGCGGGGTTTTTTTACAGATACGGGTAACTTATTTCAGTGCATTCAGCGCGCTGTCATAATCCGGCTCTTCGGTGATTTCACCGACCAGCTGGCTGTAAATCACAGTATCGTTCTCATCCAGTACGATCACCGCACGGGCGCACAGACCGGCCAGCGGGCCGCTGCCGATACCGACACCGTAATTTTCACGGAATTCCGGATCACGCAGGGTGGAGAGCATCACCACATTCTCAATACCTTCCGCGCCGCAGAAACGGGACTGCGCGAACGGCAGATCAGCGGAAATACATAACACCACGGTATTGGACAGTTTTGCGGCAGTTTCATTGAATTTACGCACTGAGGTGGCGCAGACACCGGTGTCCACACTCGGGAAAATATTCAGAATCTTACGCTTCCCGGCGAATTTGGTGAGCTGGACATCTGACAAATCATTAGCGACTAATTTGAATGGTACGGCTTTTTCACCGGCACGCAGCAGTGCGCCGTAAACCAGAACATCATTACCCTGAAGTTTTACAGTTTGTGTCATTTTTATCATCCTCTGAACGGGCTCATAATTGTTGGTATAAATAATACCTGGCAGGTGTTTTCTCACCGGATATCGTTAATAAAAATGTAATATCCGGTTGTTGTGTTTCGGTAATCATCAGATAATCTATCGGTTTACCATTTTTAATACAAGGCGCCCGTTATGTTCAGGCCAGCAAAATTTTCCCGTTCCGCACTTCTTGCCGGGACGTTTTTCACTTTTTCTTCACTGTTTTGTGCAACGGCGGCGGAGATCCCCGCAGGAACACAGCTGGCAAAAGAACAATCTGTTTATCGTCATCTGAAGGATGAACCCGCGTCTCTGGACCCGATTAAAGCGGTCGGTCTGACCGAAGCTCAGATCCTGCGTGATTTATTTGAAGGGCTGACCAGTCAGGGTGCGGACGGCAAACCGGTGCCCGGTGTCGCTCTCTCCTGGGAGACCCGCAACAATCAGGTATGGACATTCCGCCTGCGTGACGATGCCCGCTGGTCAGACGGCTCACCGGTGACCGCACAGGACTTTGTCTACAGCTGGCAGCGGCTGGTTAACCCGAAAAATCTCTCTACCTTCGCCTGGTTTGCACCGCTGGCCGGCATTAAAAATGCGCAGGCGATTATCGACGGCAAAATGCTGCCGGAAACCCTCGGCGTTGAAGCTGTTGACAACCGGACTCTGCGGGTCACGTTAGACCGTCCTGTGCCGTACTTCCCGAATCTGGCGGCCAATTTCAGCCTTTTCCCTGTGAATCGTGCGGTTGTTGAGAAATACGGCGACAACTGGATCCGCACCGGGCACCTGGTCGGCAACGGGGCATTTGTCCTGCATGACCGGGTGGTGAATGAAAAAATTGTTCTGACACCGAACCCGTATTACTGGGATCACAAGCACACGGTACTGACATCGGTTACCTTTGTGCCGATTAACCATGAATCTCAGGCCACCAAACGCTATCTGTCCAATGATCTCGACATTACGGAATCTTTTCCGAAAAATCAGTATCAGAAACTGAAACAGGCGATTCCGGATCAGATTTATATCCCGGATCAGCTTGGCACCTATTATTACGCCTTTAACACGCAGCGGGCACCGACAAACGACCCGCGTGTGCGGCAGGCACTTTCCATGACCATTGACCGTAAGGTGATCGCAGAGAAAGTGCTGGGCACGGGCGAAAAACCGGCCTGGCATTTCACGCCGGATGTCACTGCCGGGTTTACACCGGAGCCGGGCCTGTACCAGAAATTTACTCAGGATGAGCTCGACAGCCAGGCAAAAACGCTGCTGGCCGCCGCCGGTTACGGGCCGCACAATCCGCTGAAATTATCTCTGCTGTATAACAGCTCGGAAAACCATCAGAAAATTGCCATTGCCGTCGGTTCGATGTGGAAGAAAAAACTGGGCGCGGAAGTGAAGCTGGTCAATCAGGAATGGAAAACCTATATCGACAGCCGCAATACCGGCAATTTTGATGTGATCCGTGCCTCCTGGGTCGGCGATTACAACGAGCCGTCAACCTTCCTGTCTCTGCTGACCAGCACACACAGCGGCAATATCGCGCAGTATCATAATGAAAAATATGATGCTCTGCTGAAAACTGCTGCGCTGGAAACGGATGATAACGCCCGTAATACCGACTATAACGACGCCGAAAAACTGCTGGCGGAAGACATGCCGATAGCACCAATCTACCAGTACACCAACGGCCGCCTGATTAAACCGTGGCTGAAGGGATATCCGGTCAATAATCCGGAAGATGTGGCATACAGCCATAATCTCTATATTATTAAACACTAAGCCTGCCTCCGGTTCCCTGCTGCGGACGGCTGCAGGAACCGGCTGAACACACTCAGCAGCTGTTTTCACGGACAATGGGGAGAGACGCATGAGCGCTTTGTACGGATCCGCTTTTCAGGGAACAGATCCCATCTGCCGGGTGCAGTTTGACGGAGAGGGCGGTTGTACGCCGGTGGATGTCAACGCCGTTGCCGGGATAAAAGAACCGGTGTGGCTGCACCTGGACTATTTATCCGCGGATAACCAGCGCTGGCTGCGTGAAACGGAACTGTTGCCGCCGCAGGCGCGTGACGGGCTGACAAACAATGTTATCCGCCCCAGGACACTCCGTATTGGTGAGGGTGCATTAATTACCCTGCAAACCATCAACAATAATGACGGCGACCGGCCTGACCAACTGGTGGCATTCCGTATCTGGATCTGCGGCAGTTATATTATCTCCACCCGCCACCGTAAAGTGCATTCCATTCAGACCATTCAGGATGATTTACAAAACGGTGAAGGTGCAAAAAATACCGGAGAATGGCTGGCGGAAGCGGCGTTCTGCATCACCGACGAAGTGGCAGATTTTATTGAGGACTTACACGATACCCTGATTGATATGGAAGATGCGATACTCGATCAGCATATTCCGGCCCGCGGGGAGCTGGCACTGCTGCGCAAGCAGCTGATTGTCCTGCGCCGCTACATGGCACCGCAGCGCGATGTGTTTTCCCGGCTGGCCTCCGAGCGTTACACCTGGCTCTCAGAGCAGGACAGACATCAGCTGACGGATGTCAGTGACCGCCTGGGGCGGATTATTGACGATATTGACTCCTGTATCGCGCGGACATCGGTTATCTCGGATGAAATCACCAATATGATGGCGGATGCGATGAACCGGCGTACTTACACCATGTCACTGCTGGCGATGGTTTTTCTGCCGACAACCTTTCTGACCGGATTGTTCGGGGTCAACCTCGGCGGGATCCCGGGGGGCGATTTCCCGTTTGCTTTCAGTTTGTTCTGTGTGGGACTGGCGGGTGTTATCGGATTTGTTGCCTGGTGGTTACGTAAGAGTAACTGGTTGTAAAAACGTGTATTTTTATATGATTTTACGTACCGGACTTGAGCTATATCAAGAAATACCACGCCCGGTTAGGGCACTATTACTCCCGCAGGTGAATACAACGTTGAGCGATGAACGTTGTGCTCCATAATTGTAGTTTTTCTCATATTGAGTTCTTATACAGAATATTGACCATTATCATGCCGGTGTATTTTATACATCGGTTTTTTTTTGCCTGAAACAAACCCGCCAATATTCAGGCCGTACCCTCCGTGGCACGGCACTATAACAGCGTGATTATTTCACTTCCGTCACATCCAGACGTAATTCTGTGAAATCCGGGCTATCGCCGTCATCATCCTCATCTTCCCATACCGGCTGAACAGGCAGAGTTTCGCGGTCAAATGCGAGATCACCACCGTCGACGACTTCACTGCCGTGATGGATAGATTTGAAATCGAATAATTCAGTGTCACATAAATGTGATGGTACGACATTCTGTGTGGCACGGAACATGGTTTCAATCCGGCCCGGATAGCGTTTATCCCAGTCGCGCAGCAGATCTTTGATAACCTGACGCTGCAGGTTCGGCTGAGAGCCGCACAGGTTACACGGAATGATCGGGAACCCTTTGGCTTCGGCGAAACGCTCAATATCTTTCTCACGGCAATAGGCCAGCGGGCGGATCACCACGTGTTTACCGTCGTCACTCATCAGCTTCGGCGGCATGCCTTTGAGTTTGCCGCCGTAAAACATATTCAGGAACAGGGTCTGCAGAATATCGTCGCGGTGGTGGCCAAGGGCGATTTTGGTTGCACCCAGCTCAGTCGCGGTGCGGTACAAAATGCCCCGGCGCAGACGGGAGCAGAGGGAACAGGTGGTTTTCCCTTCCGGGATTTTTTCTTTCACAATCCCGTAGGTATTTTCTTCGACGATTTTATATTCAACGCCCAGTTTTTCCAGATATTCCGGCAAAATATGCTCAGGGAAACCCGGTTGCTTCTGATCGAGATTCACCGCCACCAGGGAAAAACGGATGGGGGCGCTCTGCTGCAGGCTCTGCAGAATGGAAAGCAGGGTGTAACTGTCTTTGCCGCCGGACAGGCAAACCATGATGCGGTCGCCGTCCTCAATCATATTAAAATCTGCGATTGCTTTGCCGGTATGGCTGCGCAGGCGCTTTTGCAATTTATTGATGTTGTACTGTTCTTTCGGTGTATTCATGTCTTACTGTTCTTAACGGGTTTGGCTGGTGCCTGTGTCAGGCCGGCCGCACGGCAACGGAAATCTGAAATAAGGACGCAATGATAGCAGAAGGACGGGGGATTCGGATACGTATGGATTAAAAAGGATGACAGCCCGGAACGGAATGATCCGGGATGACGGGGGCGGGCTGCTGGTACTCTCTGGTATGGTTATTTTTTACTGCGGATTTTACCCCTTCCTCTGCTCTTCATATCAATAGTGATCGTGTCATAGTCTGTTTCCTGACTCTTTTTCTCTTTATAGTTAAGTGAACTCAGTTTGCTGTTTTTTTCGATACAATCAGTAAAAAAACTTTTTACATCAACATTAAACAAAAAAGCGATTTGCAGTAATGTACTGGCTCTTATATTGGTAATGCCCTGTTCATAGCGGGATATTTGCTGCTGACTTAAACCCAGTAATTCGGCAAGCGCCATACCTGATAATCCCAGCGATTTTCTTTTCCGTGAAATTTGCTGACCGATAAAGAGGCTGATTTCTCTCTCATTCATATGCTATGCCCTTAAATTAAAAGCTGTGTGTAATCTTAAATATAGTAATTATGTTAATTGTGTTTATATTGTTCAAATGTTCCCAGATAACTGCCGTCAGTATAAGAATTAAGATGATTCGACATATGGGATAATAGTTTTTTTGAATCAGGATCTCTGTTTAAGATAAATAACACTCTGTGTATAAATTTTTCCGGCGATATATTAAAAATACGCAGTATTAATATCAGTGTATCCAGCGGAATAGCACTGTCACCATTCTCGTAACGGGATATCTGCTGCTGCGATAGCTGTATTATTGAACCTAATTCATGGCCGGTGATACCTTTTGATTTTCGTAATATTCTAATTTCCTGGCCTATAACTGCATGAAGCTCCTTTTTAAAGACCTGGTGTTGACAACTAAGTGCGTGGCAATTATCGGGCTGCATAAAGATACCATCAGGACGTCATTAAACTTAATGTATATTTTAAATACTATTATAGGAAATATCTGCAAGGCAAAAACAGTATATTGTGCATAATATGCAAGCCTTATAATGGTTGTCAATAAATAAAATCCGCAATAAAAATGTACAAAAGAATAAAAAGTAAAATTAAAAACTGGAAATATGCAGATATTACAACGCATATAAAAAAGGAATAAATTGGCTTGATTTTTTATGCATTCATTTGATTTTAAAGAAGAAAACAAAACCAATTTCTGGTGATGTGACAAATAACACTTCTGTGTTGTAGTTATACGCATTTTGCGGGTTTCACTGAAGAGAGGGCAATATGATGATATTCTTTTTGTAATTATAATAATGGAATATGTCAACATTTACGACAATAGTATGCCTTTGTGCAGATAATTATATAACAATAAGTAAAACTAAAAGATTTACAGAGTGTATGACCCTGTGTTTCCGCTCGTCACAAAAAGATGTGTAATTGTAAAAATCAGATATCCGCCGGGGGATTGAAAAGATAACGGCAAAAGCATCAATATCTTTAGTTTTAATATCTTAATGTTTTGTTTTTCTTTACTTTTATGAGTCATGATTAACTCAAAAATATCTTTTATTTCATTGTGTTGATAATGATATTCTCTTTTTGTTCTTTTCCGTTCATACCGGAGTATTGTTTATTAAAAATGATAATTCGTTATGAGGAGGAAAAATTAAACGCTTGTTTGTATCTGAATAGAAACAATTATAACAATAATGCAACCATCCGGGATGGAAGTAATAAAAACCTGCGATATTATTCGTTATTACCTTCTTTTAATCATTCAATGCATCAGTAAGGTCACCGGAATATATGTTATGGCTGACAACAGATCCCTGTGACAGCCATGAGAACGGATAAAATTTAAGCGTGATTTTGCATAACCGTATTGAATGTTTTTACAACCAGCAGATTACCGTTTTTCAGTGCAGCGTAGTTTTCCTTTATTTCGGATGCAGCGTATTCACGGATTGCCGTATTCAGATATTCAATCAGCTCAATTTTGCAATCCTTGTTTGTCTTATCCAGTGCTGAGAACGGTGTGCTGAGATCTCTGTTTTCTTCAATCAGTCGCTGAAGGAGTGATTTATCTGTTGCCCGCTCAAAATACTGGCCGACAGTAATAACCCGCTCAAGGCCGGTCAGCTTCATAACCATCAGGGTTAATCTGGAGCATACAGAATAAACAGTCTTATTGCTGACAGACATACTTACCTCATCTGCGAAAATCATATGATTTATGCTGGTGTGAAGGTTTACAGCATTTCCCTTTTTTAAAAGGTAGAATAATCTGAATGTTGTGTAAAATGGTTAAATTGTACCAATACAGATTACGTATTGGTGCGTAATATCCGTTTATTCACGTAGCCATATTATTAAAAGGAATAACAGAGTGACTAAAAAAATACCGGGCCTGTTTATTGTACTGATTCTGTCCGGATGTGTTTCAGAGGGTACACAACCGGAAAAATATGAAAAGAATAACGATGACCCTTATAAAAACAGCACCGTAAATACTATCCGTGAAAATCAGGAGATTTACAGGGAGCAACTGAGAATAAAACAACACACCGGCGGAGAGGGATAATGACAGTTATTGAGAATAATCATGAGTATACCGGCGGCCGGTATGAAAAAACGGATTTCAGTGACAGAACAATCCGTGGTGTGGTATTTGAGGACTGCACCTTTATCCGCTGTGATTTCAGCTCGGCGGTTGCGCAGCAGTGCCGTTTCACTGACTGTGTGTTTGAGCAGTGCAATATGAGTCTGCTGGCCGTTCCGGAAACCCGGTTTTCCGGCACTGAATTTACCGGAACGAAAATGATTGGTATTGACTGGACAAAAGCATACTGGCCGAAGTTTGATTTTTATTCTCAGCTGGTGTTCAAAGAGTGCATTTTGGACAGTAATAACTTTTTTGACCTCAGATTGCATGAATCGCACTTTGAGTCCTGCCGGATCCATAATGCCGATTTCAGACAGGCGGAGCTGAATAAATCCGTTATGCATGACTGCGATTTAACCGACACACTGTTTATGCACACTAATCTGGAAGGGGCGGATCTTTGCGGTTCCCACTCTTTTTATATCGATATCCGTGAAAATAAAACTGCCAAAGCCACATTTTCCGCATACGAAGCCCTGAATCTGCTGCGGGTGCTTGATATCCGCCTGGCTGATTAAATCGTGCGGCTCCGGGTATATATACCGGATATCTGCTGAATAAAGCGTATAATTACGCAGTAACATCTTCATCAAATCTGATTTTGATGAATAAAGCGACAGTAAGGCTTCTGGTCACTTGCCGGTCTTTGGTATGATCAGTAATAAGTAACTCAATGTATACGGGCGGGGCAATGAGAAAATTTATTCTGTCAGGGATTATGGCCGCATTATTATCCGGCTGCGCAGGTATAGGAAGTAAAACACCGGAAGCACCCTGGGGCTTTACATGGGGGCAGACGCCCGCAGAATTAAAAGCCCTGAATCTGGACGATTTTGACTGCACAAAAACCCGTGATGGCGGGCAATTATGCAGCTCACTGGCATCACCGGAGGTTGAAAAGCAATTCTTTATGATGGTCTTTTCACCGGAAGGGCAAAAATTAAATGCAATATCCCGCTTCGGTGTCTGGAGCCATGATCAGGCCGCATTACTGAATGAGTACGATAAAGTGAATGCGGAAATGGAGAAAATCTACGGCAAACCGGCCGGGATAAATGAAGAATATGATCGCAAAACACCGTTCCTGGCAAAAGTCGCCAAAGGAAAAATCGGGCAGTTCAAGCGCAAATATGAATCAGAAGATACCGAGGTTGTGGTGGGGGTGGTCAGTAATGCCAATCTGGTACAGATAAATGATGAAAAAGATGTCACTTATACTGTGCTGACCATGTATACACTGAAATAAACCGGTACTTGCGGTGCTGAATATTATCACTATGATTCAGCACCGTTTTTTATTTATTCTGCGTTACAGTTGTTTTTCTGCATTGAACTAACCAGTTGTTTATAACTCTGTTTTTCAATCATATCGTCTGTCAGACCAAATTCTGCGGCTTTCTCCCGCAGCCGTTCCCTGTATTCTGCTAATTTGGTTTCATCGTGCGTCATAATGGCAAACTCGGCAAACCATCCTGCGCCGTTAATATGATCCAGTGTGATATGAATATCACCGAGAAACCAGACACTGCGGGTTTTTGTTAAGGTCATTGTGCAGCGGTAACCCAGCGTCAGCAGCATATTTCTGACATGCTCATGGTCATCAATATTGATAGCTTTGCATTCGCTGGCGGCGGGGCCTTTCACTATCCACAGCTTAATACCCGAGGGCGTCATTGTTCTGACTGACATACTGACATTACCGTCTGCCAGATGCGTTTGCTGCGTATCGAAAAACCAGTCTGTTTCTTCGTTATTTACCACAAAAGGCTCTGCATGCATTGTGCTTAATTGCGACAAAAAAGCGCTATGATCAGCCAGGCGATATTTTATTTCCGCTTCGTATTTACCATCAAAGTGATTACTCATGAATTTATCCGCTGTAAATAACCGGTTTGTGACTGGCCTGATAATATCACGTAACAGGCGGAACAGCCCCGGTAAAAGAATGTGATCAGTTTCGCTTAATGTCAGCCGTTGCTGATTTTTGATACAGCAAAAAAATAGCCTGTGGTATCCCTTTTATTAGTTTTTTTATTTCAAAGGGGATTATCAATGAAATTTATTAATCGTTACAGTGCAATTGCACTGGCTGTTGGTATGTTATCACTGAATATGACGGCACAGGCTGAGACTGTTTCCCTGAATGCTGCCGCAGCACCGCAGGCTGTGACAGAAATAGCGGTATTACAGCAGGGGCAGTGGGACAGTTTTAATAAACAGCGCCTGGATGCCATGATCGCCAAAGCAAAACAATCACCGGCACATAGCTATTATGCGGTGTTTGACTTTGATAACACGACAGCATTTCTGGATATTGAAGAAGCGGTGATGATTTATCAGCTTGAGCACCTGTTATTTGCCATGACACCGCAGGAACTGAAATCCGTTATTTTCAAAGATATTCCGGCCGGGAATTTTTCTGCTGAGTTCAACAATAAAAACGGTAAACCGGTCAATATTGAGAAGGTCGGAGCTGATATTCTGGAAAGCTACCAGTGGCTGTATGACAACTATGATGGCCTGAAGGGTGATAAGCCGCTGTCTGAAATCAAAAAGTCACCACATTATCAGAATTTCATCACCAAAATGCGCTATTTATATGCAGCAATCGGCGGCACATTTGATCATGCCGTTTCCTATCCGTGGGTCACCTATTTATTTATGAATATGACACAGGAGCAGGTTGCGGATATTACCGCCAAAACCATTGAATGGCAGAAATCAGAGCCGGTTGAAGGTGTGGTATGGGAAAGCCCTGAAGCGTTACCGGGACAGGCGGGTATTGTTGAAATTGACTGGCATAATGGCTTCCGGCTGGTGCCGGAAATGCAGGATCTGTATCAGGTGCTGCAAAAATCCGGTATTGATGTCTATGTGATTTCCGCATCGAACCTGGAAGTGATTAAATCGATTGTCACACAACCACCGTATTCTGTACCGGAGTCACAGGTATTTGCCATGCATTTACTGCGCACCAAAGATAATAAACTGACATCCGATCTGGATCCGGTTTATCCGCAGACTCAGGGTAAAGGGAAAACAGAGACTATCCGCAAGTTTATTCAGGATAAATATGCCGGTAAAGGGCCGTTATTAGTCGCCGGTGACAGTGAAGGCGACCAGAATATGATGTCTGACTTCCCGGATACGGAGGTGGTGCTGATTATTAACCGCCTGCGTTCACCGGATACCATTATCGGGCAGTTATCAAAAAAGGCAGTGAAAGAGCATGGTCAGAAAGACGCCAAAGTATTATTGCAGGGACGTAATGACAGCGCCGGTGTATTTGTACCGTCACAGCTTCATACCCCGTTGGGGGCCAAAGAAGGGCGGGCGTTAAAATAACAGCACTGGCTGTCAGTTTAAGGAAATACTGATAACCCCGGCCGGTAATACACACTATGATAGTAAATAGTTATCATTGCAGGGAATTCAGAAGGATATGGATAAATATATTGTGTTATGAAGGTCTGGGGTTAACCGGCTCGGTATTATTCCGCAGCCATGTGGCTATTAATACCGATATCAGCAGAACGGAAGCGGAACGTTTTATCGCGCTGTTTAATAATGCCGCTGCCGCCGATGCGGCAAAGCATAATATTAACGCGGCACGTTATGTTATCGTGAATATCTGTAAACTGTAGTAATACGGCGGGATTACCGCCGTATTCTTTTTCAGGATAATGCCAGTGTATGGGTAATGGCACAATTTTCAGTAAATGCCTCATCATGACTGACCAGTAATAATGCCCCTTTATAACTGCGCAGTACATTTTCCAGTAATAACCGGGAATCGAGATCCAGGTGGTTATCCGGCTCATCCAGCAATAAAATATCCGGCAAAGGTTCGGATAATGTTAATGCCAGCAATGTGACTTTCAGTTGTTCACCGCCGCTTAACTGTGACAGCGGAATTAACCCCTTATCACCCCGGATCCGCAATGCACCCAGATGGGTGCGCCAGGTTTGTGCCGGAATGGCCGGATCAAACTCGCACAGTGCTTCTGTGACCGGCAGGGCTTTATTCAGCAGCGCCAGGTGCTGATCCAGATATCGCAGACGGCCGTGCAGGGAGTACTCCCCGGATTTTGCCGTGAGCAGGCCCGCCAGTACTTTCAGTAATGTGGATTTTCCGCAGCCGTTGCGCCCGGCAATATGCCAGTGTTCACCACCGGAAATGGTCAGTGACAGAGGCTCTTGTGTGCCGGACGGCAAAATCAGATCACGGGTATTGATCCGCACCCGTTTTTGCTCTCCGGTATAATTAAAGGCCAGCATCTGCGGGGTGATATGCTGTATTTTCTCATTTACTTCCCGGCGCTGGCTGTCAAGCTGAGTCATAACACGGTCATGACGGCCGGTTATTTTTGATTGCTGCTTCTCCGCTTTGTTCTTTTTCATATCCAGCAGCAGGGCAGAGGAGGAGCCGGATGAACGGACTTTCTCGCCCTGACGGCGGCGCTGTGCTTTCTTTTCCAGTGTGCGCTGTAACTCCGTTTTTTCTCTGTTCAGCTGTGACTGTAACTGCTTCTCCTCACTCTGTAATGCGCTGAGCTGAAAGGCTTTCTGCTCGGCATAATGGGTGTAATTGCCGCCGTACTCTTCCAGAGCAGACGGAGTGAGTTCAAAAATCCGCTGCATGGTGTCGAGCAAGCGGCGCTCGTGGCTGATCACCAGTGCGCCGGCCGGATGATTCCGCAGTTGCTCACCGAGCCAGCGGCGTCCGGCGGCATCCAGATGGTTTCCGGGTTCGTCCAGTAACAGGAAGGCACACGGCTGTAAAAAGGCACGGCAGAGTGCCAGCCGGGTTTGCTCACCGCCGCTCAGACTTGTGCAGAGGGTGTCCGCCGGGAGATGCGCCAGCTGCGCACTTTCCAGCAGGGATTGCTGTTGTCGTGGCATATCCCATTTATCCGCCAGAAAATCATAATCCTCTGCGGTGGCGGTGCCGTCCTCTGTGCGGCGCAGTGCGGCCAGAATTTCTGCGGTTCCGAGAGCATCCGCCAGTGTGATACCGGAAAGGCGGGTCAGCTGCGGCACATAATAAAACGGCACCTGCCAGCTGATCATACCGGAGGCCGGTTGCCGCTGCTGCGCGAGCAGCGACATCAGCACGGATTTACCGCGCCCGTTATGACCTGTCAGCCCCTGAACCTGACGGGTTAATGTGCCGCTGATGTTGTCAAACAGCGGAATATCGTTAAATGTCACTGATAAGTGAGAAAAATGGCATTGTACGGACATACAAAAGCTCCTGAATAAACAGGGGCAGGCGGATATGCCGGATAAAAAAGAAAATGATGACGAGGATAGCTGCCTGCCCGATATCAAAACAGCGCATTAGTAAAAATGCGGATGATACAGCAATGGGATTCAGGCAATTAAATCATGTCGGCAGACATCCTCAGGGGAAATGAACTGCGGCAATGGTGTCAAATAAATGCCGGATTGTAAACCCCCGGTTTCCGGGATTTCCGCAGAGTACGCAGGAATGATTTTTTCCCGGAATGTTACTGTCAATCGCCGGTATTTTCGTTATTCTGTCCGGCCTTGATATTTTTTTATTTTCCGGCAGCGGAAATTCAGTAACAGGATGGGTTATGAGTTCAGCAGAAACGGTATATCAGGTTGATCAGAAACGCAGAATTATCACCTGTGTCATTACATTCTTTGTGGTTATTGTGCTTTATATCGCACTGGCGTATTTATTTCAGACACGGATGCCGGGTGTGGCTGCCGCACTGGGTCTCACGGTATATGTCTATATCGCGCAGTTCCCGGTGATTAAAGTGTACGGCGATAAACTGACATCCAAAATCGCGGTCGGTAAAGTGGTCGCAATGCCGTTTGACGGCGGCCATTTCTCCCTGCAGGAAGTGAAGGGGCTGAAGGCGTTAATGGTCTCGTTTTCCACGGACTCTTATATTCTTAGCTATCATCCGGCAAACAGCCGCCGTGTCCGTATTGTCGGACCGACACTGAAAAAGGCGCAGTTAAAAGCGATTTTTGACGCCATCCCGGAACAGTCAAAACGCGCGTTATAATACTGTTGCCTGGCGATGATGCCGGGTATTTGCTTCTGTTCCCGCGTTTCCCGTGAAAACCACATGTGTTACCATGGTCACACTTTTCTGCTCAAAAGCTGTATCGATACAGCTTTTCTTTACGGGGGACCATAATGACTGAAACCCTGTCACGAAATCAGGCCTGGCTGCGGGTAATGGTACTTGCGGTGGCGGCATTTGTATTTAATACCACTGAATTTATTCCGGTTGCACTGCTGAGTGATATCTCGGCGGGTTTTTCGATGCAACCCGCAGAGACCGGACTGATGATCACCATTTATGCCTGGGTGGTGGCGCTGACGTCGCTGCCGCTGATGCTGCTGACGGCGCGTATTGAGCGGCGCAAATTGCTGCTCTGGTTGTTTACCGTATTTGTGATAAGCCACATAGTGTCCGGGCTGGCGCAGCGTTTTGATGTGCTGGTGGTCAGCCGGATCGGTGTCGCACTGGCACATGCGGTGTTCTGGTCGATCACCGCATCGCTGGCTGTCAGGGTGGCTCCGCCCGGTAAAAAATCTCAGGCACTAGGGTTGCTGGCGACCGGTACGGCGCTGGCAACCGTGTTGGGGCTGCCGATTGGCCGTGTTATCGGGCAGTGGGTCGGCTGGCGGATGACGTTCTTCTGTATCGGCGGTCTGGCGTTGATTACCATGGCGGCAATGGCGCGTTTTCTTCCGCTGCTGCCGAGTGAGCATTCCGGCTCCCTGAAAAGTATTCCGGTTTTGTTCAGACGACCGGCGTTAGTGGGGATTTTTGTGCTGACCGCGATTGTGGTAACCGGGCATTTCACTGCTTATAACTATATTGAGCCGTTTGTGCAGACCGTTGCCGGGAAGTCACAGGATTTCGCCACGCTGTTTCTGCTGATTTTCGGGGCTGCGGGGATTATCGGCAGTGTGATTTTCAGCCGTTACAACACCCGGCTGCCGCTGCTGTTTCTGCCTGCTGCGATAACACTACTGACGGTATGCCTGATGCTGCTGATGACCAGCCGCGTGACCGATACCGCGCTGATTATCCTCGGGGTTGTCTGGGGGATCGGTATGATGTGTACCGCGCTGGGGTTACAGGTCAAAGTGATCGATTTGTCACCGGATGCCACCGATCTGGCGATGTCTGTTTATTCGGGCATTTTTAATATCGGTATCGGCGGCGGGGCGCTGCTTGGTAATCAGGTGATTATTCATATGGGAATGGAACAGATAGGTTATGCTGGAGCGGTGTTTGCTGTGGCGGGTGTGCTTATCTCACTGTTTGTTTTCAGCCGTTACCGGGCCTTGTTTATACAAAGGCCGAAAGCGGAGAGCCGTATTACCTCGCATAATCCGTCATAAATTAATCATATCCCGCACCGTTTCGCTGCGGGATTTTTTTTCTGATTTCTTTATAATATCCGCCTTACTGAGTGATAAAGATATGAACGGGTGATTTATGAATGGTTTATTGTGGCTGACGCTGGCCGTGGGCGCAGAAGTGGTGGCGACCTCAATGTTACGGGCGGCGGACGGTTTTACCCGGCTGATACCGTCGGTCGTGGTGGTTATCGGTTATTGTGTGTCGTTCTGGGCACTGTCTCAGGTGGTGCGGATGATGCCGCTGGGGATAGCGTATGCTATCTGGTCCGGAATGGGGATTGTGATTGTCTCTGCCGCCGCTTATTTTATCTATCACCAGAAACTGGATTTACCCGCAGTTATCGGGATGGCTCTCATTATTGCGGGTGTATTAGTGATAAATTTATTCTCGAAAAGCAGTGTTCACTGAGCTGCATCCGCAGCTATGAGGCCATAATCATGATATCAGTTCCATTTCTCCGCCGTCCGGGGCGGGTATTGTGCAGTGTTATTGTTGCGGCAGCGGCTTTTGCTGCGGGTTGCAGCAGTTCACCGGATACGGTGCAGCAGAAACAGATCCCGCGCTATCAGCAACCGTTAATTGATTTAACCGAAGATGCCCGTGCCAGCTGCAGCTATGCAGGCGGAACGCCGTCACTTATCCGCGAGCTGAACGGCGCACAGACACCGGGGTGTCAGTTTGCCAACGGCAAACGCTGCAGTCAGCAGTCACTGCTTTCCGGAAGTTGCGGATCGGTATTGTGAGAGATGCTCTGAACAGCCGCGTTATGATAACGCGGCTGTTATTGATTGGGTAAGATCAGAACAGGCGACGCGGCTGTTTGCGGTGAATGAACTGGGATAATAATACCAGCGCACTGATCAGCAGATATACAGCAAAGATACCGATAAGCCACTGCGGCATATCCAGTTTCAGGAATACCCATTGCTGAACCGCACAGTCACCGGATGCTTCGAACACTGACGGAAGCCAGGTATTGAGCGGCAGCCATTCCGGGAAATTCACAAAGAAATCACAGGTATTGAACGGAGACGGGTAGAGCTGGATCATGGTGTGTTCCCATGACAGCTGTAATCCGGCAATCCCGCTGTAAATCCACAGGACAATAGCCAGCCAGCGGATAATGGCGCTGCGCGGCGCTATCCAGCCCAGGAATCCGGCAAAGGCAATGCCCAGAACGGCAATACGTTCATAAATACACATCACACACGGCTGTAATCCCATTCCGTGCTGAAAGAACAGGGCGATACCGTCGAGTGCCAGTGCGGAGATCATCAGTAAAAACCATGCACTGCGGCCCCGCGAACACTCATAAAGATAAGTCAGCATAATTGTATCCGGGTTATCCGATTAATAAGAAACAGATTAACTAACGCAGCGACTGTACGATAAAAAATACAGCAACGCACCCCTTTTCCGCATTTACGGCGGGCAGAAACAAAAAAACCGGAATAACACTGTTATTCCGGTTAGTACAGTGTAAAAAGGTGGTTACGGCAGTGTAATCACACCATTGGCAGCCATCCATTCTGAAACCGGCACCAGCCATAATTCAACACCGAAGAAACCGACCAGTGTCATCACGATGGTGTAAGGCAGCGCCATGATCACCATTTTTCCGTAGGAAAGCCGGATCAGCGGTGCCAGTGCGGACGTCAGCAGGAACAGGAATGCCGCCTGGCCGTTTGGTGTCGCCACTGACGGCAGGTTTGTCCCGGTATTGATAGCAACGGCCAGATATTCATACTGTGTATAGGATACCAGTCCGGCTTTCATCGCCGTCATTGCCTCATTGATATAGACCGTGCCGACAAAGACGTTATCAGAGACCGCCGAAAGCAGGCCGTTGAACAGATAGAACAGCGACAACTGCGACGACGGATCCGAACTGAGGACAAACTGGATAAACGGTGTGAATAATTTCTGGTCAACAATTACCGCAACGACGGAGAAAAACACAGTCAGCAGTGCGGTAAACGGCAGTGCTTCTTCGAAAGCCTCACCGAGAGCATGTTCTTCCGTGATCCCGCAGAATGCCGTCGCGAGAATAATCACTGATAAACCGATAAGTCCGACTTCGGCGAGATGCAGAGCCAGCGCAGTAATCAGCCAGATACCGATAAGGCCCTGAACAATCAGCTGCATTTTTTCCTGTTTAGTCCGGCGTGCTGCGGATTTTTGTGCATTATCTTCCAGTACGGCTCTGACCCGCTCCGGCAGTTCCGCACCGTAACCGAACAGTTTAAACCGTTCCACCAGGTAGCAGACCAGCAGACCACAGACAAACACCGGAATTGTCACCGGTGCCATGCGCAGGAAGAAATTCACGAAATCCCACCCGGCATGTTTGGCAATAATCAGGTTCTGCGGTTCACCGACCATGGTCATCACGCCGCCGAGAGCAGTACCGATACCGGCATGCATCATCAGGCTGCGCAGAAAGGCGCGGAACTGGTCCAGTGTCTGGCGCTTTTCGGTGCTGTCGATAAATTCATCATCACTGAGCGTCACCGTTTCTTTTCCGGAAGAGGCATACTGATGATAAATCGCATAAAACCCGACAGACACACTGATCACCACGGCGATCACCGTCAGTGCATCCAGAAACGCGGATAAAAAGGCACTTGCCAGACAGAAAGCAAGAGAAAGCGCGCGTTTGGAACGGATAGACAGGAGCAGTTTGGTAAACAGAAACAGCAGCAGCTGCTTCATAAAGTAAATACCGGCAACCATAAAGATCAGCAGCAGGATAACCTCAAGGTTATTCACAATCTCATGGCTGATTTGCGCCGGCGATGTCATGCCGATCAGTACCGCCTCAATCGCCAGCAGGCCGCCGGGTTGCAGCGGATAGCATTTCAGCGCCATCGCAAGGGTGAAAATAAACTCAATGACCAGCAGCCAGCCGGCTGTAAAAGGGTCAATAAAGAAGTAAACAACCGGATTTATAATTAAAAAAAGAATAATAGCAAGCTTATACCAGTCAGGGGAGTGACCCATGAAGTTCTTCAGGAAGGCCTGCCGCATTGATATTTCCATTGTTGCTGTGTGTCCTCCGCAGGGGGTGAAAAGATGATCCGCGTATAACTACAGTGCTTTATACTACGCCGGTATTCTGAATTTATTAAGAATTTAAATCAACTGATGGTCACAGGTTGTACCATTGTGATTTATGACCGGATTCACTCTTTCGCAAGCTGATTGCTATATCGCAGCGTCACATTCTGTTATCATCCGGATAATTGGAAGGTTAATTGTTTTGGACGAAGTCACCTATGGTAATCAAGGCGCAGAGCCCTGCGGGGTTTGCAGAAGAGTATATTATTGAAAGTATCTGGAATAACCGCTTTCCGCCGGGATCCATTTTACCCGCAGAGCGTGAGTTATCTGAACTGATTGGTGTGACCCGGACAACCCTGCGTGAAGTGTTACAACGCCTTGCCAGAGATGGCTGGCTGACGATTCAGCACGGTAAACCGACAAAAATTAATAATTTCTGGGAAACATCCGGACTGAACATCCTGGAAACCATTGCCCGTCTCGATCACGAAAGCGCGCCGAAACTGATTGAGAACCTGCTGGCAGCCAGGACCAATATTGCCTCTATTTTTATCCGTACTGCGTTTCGCAATAATCCGGAAAAATCACTGGAAATTCTCAGTCAGGAAAATGAACCGGATGATAATTCCGATGCGTTCAGCCAGTATGATTATGACGTGTTCCGCGGCCTGGCATTTGCCTCTGGTAACCCGATTTACGGTCTGATCCTCAACGGTCTGAAAGGGTTGTACACCCGTGTCGGCCGCTTCTATTTCGCAAGCCCGGAAGCCCGTAAACTGGCGCGGAATTTTTATCAGCAGCTGACCGGCCTGTGCCGCGAAAAAGCCTATGATAAAGTGCTGGATTGTGTCCGCAGCTACGGCAAAGAGAGCGGTACTATCTGGCAGACCATGCAGAGCGGCATTGCACAGGATCTGAATCCGCAGTAACACAGACGGTATATGATGAAAAACCGGCGCTGAGCCGGTTTTTTGTTATGCGCGGGCCAGTGCCTGTAATATCGCCTGTGACTGTGTCCAGAGCAGGGAGCCACCTTCTTCCGCAAACAGATGATGCTCCGCGCGGGGAAAGCGTCCCGCCAGGATTTTGCCGCCATCCGGGGAGTGCACGGTACTGGTGTCCTTTTCCCCGTACCACAGTGACACCTGACAGGTAATTTGCTCCGGTGTAAATCCCCATTCCTGCATGGCAATCAGCAGATCCTGTGTATAGCCTTCATTTCCCTGAGAAAATGCCTCTGTCATACACTGCCGGTAAGCGGGTAAAAAATCTGCCGCCTGATAAACTGCCAGGTCTGTTTCCCCGCTGTAGTTCAGAATGAAACTCATCAGCCAGTCTGCGGTGATATTTTCCCGTACCCATGAGGTAAACCCGTCAGGCTGAGTCCGTGCGTTCTTCTGCATATCAATGATATCAGCAGATAACAGCGCCCGGGTTGGCGGGTAATCGAACTGATCCTGCCCGGAAATCAGTGCCAGCGCGGAAACTTGCGCATAATAGGCCAGTGCCATGGCATAAACCGCACCCTGAGAGAATCCGGCTGCTCTGAACCGGGTGTAACCCAGCGACTGCATCAGAAAAGTGACATCAGCGGCAAAGGATTCCGGTGATTTTCCGGCATCGGGAGAAGAATTACCGAGCCCGGGGCGATCCGGTGTGATCAGCCGGATATTATTGTCTGCCAGGTAAGGAATACCGAAGCCGGCAGAGCCACTCATGCCTGCACCAGTACAGAACACAACCGGAATACCGGTCTCAGGGCCGGAGTCATACCAACTGAAGCGGCGGCCGTCGGGTAAGAGGGTGATGTTTTTACGTTGGTTTTTAATATTCATCGTTATTACCGGAAAATATGCCGGAAGGCATAAAAAAGAAGAGGGGTTTTCTGATAAATAACCGGCGTAACGTAAATATACGGATTATTTATTCAGTCTGGTGTCATCGGCAACAAAGACGGGTGTCCGGTTGCGTTTCGCGATGAGTTCGCAGCGGTGCCTGCGACAGATAGACTGCATACTATTTAACAAATGCTTATATTACAAGATAATAAAACCATTTTCGGATAAAAGGATAATTTAATTAATTATATCAGTGATTAAAAAAAACACTGTTTTGTGACAGGCAGCAAAGAAACAGACTTAATATGACGTGAGGGGATTCCGCTATGTTGGCAAAATGTTTCTGAAATATTATGCTGATGCTAATGTGAAATAAATAACAAGGCGGCAACATGAACATTGTCATCCTGGGAAGTGGTGTTATCGGTGTTACAACAGCCTGGTATCTCGCGCAGAAAGGGCACGATGTGACTGTTATCGACAGGCAGCCGGCGGCGGCGGAAGAAACCAGCTTCGGTAATGCCGGGCAAATATCTCCCGGTTATGCCACGCCGTGGGGGGCGCCGGGTATTCCGCTGAAAGCCGTGAAATGGATGTTTGAAAAACATGCCCCGCTGGCCATCAGGCCGGATGGTTCGCTGTTCCAGCTGCGCTGGATGTGGCAGATGCTGCGCAATTGCGGTGCTGATTATTACGTCATGAATAAAAGCCGCATGGTACGGATTGCGGAATACAGCCGTGACTGCATGAAAGCATTACGTGCCGAAACCGGAATACAGTATGAGGGGCGTCAGGGTGGCACACTGCAACTATTCCGCACACAAAAACAGCTGGATAACGCAGCCAATGATATTGCAGTTCTGAAACAGGAAGGCGTGGCGTACCGCCTGCTGAGTGCCGGTGAACTGCATGAGGCAGAACCGGCGCTGGCCCATGCGGAACATAAACTGGCGGGTGGCCTGCAACTGCCGAATGATGAAACCGGGGACTGTAATTTGTTCACCAAAAGGCTGGCAGAAATGGCGGAGCAGGCCGGAGTGAAATTCCGCTTCGGTGTCAATATACATCGCCTGCAATTCAGCGGTGATCGTGTCAGTGGGGTGATTTGCGACGAGGAAGTGATCACCGGTGACCAGTATGTGGTGGCGCTGGGGTCATACTCGACAAAATTACTGCACGGCCATATCGCTATCCCGGTGTATCCGCTGAAAGGTTATTCTCTGACCATGCCGATTATTGACGAAAGCCGTGCTCCTGCATCCACGGTACTGGATGAAACCTACAAAATTGCGGTGACCCGTTTTGACCAGCGTATCCGTGTCGGCGGCATGGCAGAAGTGGTTGGTTTTAACCTTGATATTGTCAGACGGCGCTGCGAAACACTGAAAATGGTGGTGCAGGATCTTTACGGCGGCGGCGGGGATATCAGCAAAGCCACTTTCTGGACCGGTCTGCGCCCGATGACACCGGACGGCACCCCGATTGTCGGGCCGACTGCGTACAGTAATCTGTTCCTCAATACCGGCCACGGCACCCTCGGCTGGACAATGGCCTGCGGCAGCGGGCAGTTGCTTGCCGATATTATGTCCGGCGATAAACCGGCTATCCGCGCGGATGATCTGGCAGTATCCCGTTATCTGAACGGGTTCAGAACCCGGCTGGTGATCCCGCAGCAGTTACATACCGCATAACCAACAAAATAAGGAGCGGTGATTTTATGCCTCGTCCGATACAGGCTGTGATTGACAGTGAAGCTGTCCGCTATAATCTGGCCCGGGTAAAAGAGCGGGTCAGCCCGTCCCGGGTATGGGCAGTGGTAAAAGCGGATGCATACGGACATGGCATTGAACGGATTTTTCCGGCACTGGCGCAGGCGGAGGGCATTGCGCTGCTGGATTTCAGTGAGGCAGTGAAGGTTCGTGAACTGGGCTGGCAAAAGCCGGTTTTGCTGCTGGAGGGATTTTTTCAGCCAGAAGATCTGTCACTGATTGACCGTTATCAACTGTCAACATCTGTACACAGCGAGTGGCAGATTAAAGCGATAGAGGAAGCTTCATTTATTCATCCGCTGAATGTGTATCTGAAACTGAACAGCGGCATGAACCGATTGGGTTTTTCTCCGGCGGCGTACCTGAATGCACTCCAGCGTCTGACAGTATTACCACAGGTCGGCACTATCACACTGATGAGCCATTTTGCGGATGCGGATTTAACTGCCGGTATTCATAAACAGATGTCGCGCATTGCACTGTTCAGTTCTCTGAACTTACCGCAGTGTCTGGCAAATTCCGCAGCGGCCATGTGGGAACCGGACACCCGCGCGGATGAAGTGCGCTGCGGTATCATCCTCTATGGTGTTTCACCCAGCGGCAACAGTGCGGATATTGCAGAGTTCGGCCTGAAACCGGCGATGACTCTCCGCAGTGAAATTATTGCTGTTCATGATATTGAAGCCGGTGAAACCGTGGGTTATGGCAGTCGTTTTACCGCCGCGGCACCGATGCGGATTGCCACCATTGCCTGTGGTTATGCGGATGGTTATCCGCGCCATGCACCGGACGGCACACCGGTCTGGATTGCCGGACAGCGCTGCCCGCTGGCGGGACGGATCTCCATGGATATGCTGACAGTTGATATCACCCGCTGTCCGGAGGCGGATATCGGTACACCGGTTGAATTGTGGGGCGCGAATCTTCCGGCGGATGATGTCGCACAATATGCCGGGACTATCGGCTACGAACTGCTGACAGCGCTGGCACGGCGGGTACCGGTGATCACTGCCGGGTAATTATACGTCTTTCCGGCTGTTTTTATGATCCTGATAAATACCCGGCCACTCTGTGCGCAGTAAACTGTTCCGGTTGAAATCAGGCAGGAGTGCGTTATGCAGGCGGGTGTGGAAATCCGGGTGAAGGGAAAAGTTCAGGGAGTCGGGTTTCGTCCGGCTGTCTGGCAGATAGCCCATCAGATGGGATTGTGCGGTGATGTCAGCAATGACAGTGAAGGGGTGCTTATCCACCTTCCGGCAGAAGCGGATATCGCCGGTTTTATCAGCCGGTTACAGGCACAATGCCCGCCGCTGGCGCGAATCGACCATATCGGGCAGCAGCATTATACCTTTGAACAGTGTCCGGCGGCATTTACCATCACCGCCAGCGGACAGGGGGAAATGGATACCGAAATTATCCCGGACGCAGCAACCTGTGATGTTTGTCTGAGTGAATTGTTTGCCCCCGGCAACCGCCGTTACCGTTATCCTTTTATTAACTGCACACACTGCGGGCCCCGTTTCACCATTATCAGGGGAATGCCGTATGATCGTCCGAATACCGCGATGTCGGTTTTTCCGTTTTGTCCGGTGTGTCAGCATGAATACCGTGACCCGGCAGATCGCCGCTTCCATGCTCAGCCGAATGCCTGTCCGGATTGCGGACCGCATATCTGGCTGACGGATCCGCAGCAGCAGATTACCGCCCGCTTTGATGATGCTCTGTCAGCCGCAGTCCGTTTGCTGAAAGACGGCAAAATTCTGGCGATGCAGGGACTGGGTGGCTTTCACCTGGTGGCGGATGCACAAAACAGTGACGCTGTGGCCGTACTGAGAGCCCGAAAACACCGGCCTGCCAAGCCATTTGCGGTGATGATACCGTCCGTTGACTGGTTGGCGGAATGCACAGGCAGGAAGCCGGATCCCGGCCTGATTACCCTGCTGAAAAGCCCTGCCGCACCGATTGTGCTGACAGATGAACCGGAAGTAATCGCCGCATTGTCTCCGCTGGTCGCACCACGATTGTGTGAAACCGGCATTATGCTGCCGTCTAATCCGTTACAGCACCTGTTGCTGCATGATATTCAGCGCCCGCTGATTATGACCTCCGGGAATGCATCAGGCCATACTCCGGCGCTGGATCACGCAGCGGCATTTGAGCAGCTCAGTTCCATTGCCGATGCTTTTCTGTTACATAACCGCGAAGTTATTCAGCGGGCGGATGATTCCCTTGTCCGCTATCAGTCCGGTGATATTCAGGTGCTGCGGCGCGCGCGCGGTTATGTGCCGGATGCTATCGATGTCAGCACAGTGACCGGCAAAAATCCGCCGGCAGTTCTGGCACTGGGTGGTGACCTGAAAAACACCTTCTGCCTGCTGCATCATCAGCAGCTGATTACCGGGCCGCATCTCGGGGATTTGGCTGATCTCTCCGTACAGGGGCAACTGGAGGCTTCGCTGAAACTGTTTGAGCGGATTTATCAGTTCAAACCACAGGTTATCGCCGGGGATGCGCATCCCGGCTATATCAGTCATCAGATGGGGATGGCACTGGCACAGGCGCATCAGGTGCCGTTCATGCCGGTTTATCATCATCACGCGCATATTGCAGCCTGTCTGGCAGAACATGGCTGGCGTCAGGAAGATGGTGAAGTCGTAGGGATAGCACTGGACGGCCTCGGATACGGCGCGGATAACACACTATGGGGCGGTGAAATCCTGGCGGGTGATTACCGTCATATGACCCGTACCGGCGGGTTACCGGCCGTGAGTTTGCCGGGGGGCGACAAAGCGGCGGTGCAGCCGTGGCGTAACCTGCTGGCTCATCTGTATCACGCCGGTTTGTGGTCGTCTTCACCACTGGCATCACGGCTTGCCGGGAAGAATGTATCATTACTGATTAAAGCCATTGAGCAGGGTATCAATGCCCCGAAAGCATCATCCTGCGGGCGTTTGTTTGATGCAGTGGCTTGTGCGCTCGGATTAACCGCAGATCAGATAAGCTGGGAAGGGGAAGCCGCCTGTGCGCTGGAAAATTGCGCGTTACAGTGTCACAACCAGAATGAGCTTATTACCGGTGAAACACTGCCGCTGACTGCGGATAACACTATTAATTTACGTCCGCTCTGGCAGATGCTGGCGGATGATACTCAGACAATACCGGAAAGAGCATTCCGTTTTCATGTACTGCTGGCAAATACGGTTGCCGGGCTGGCGGATGATACAGCAACCCGGAAAAATACGGATACCATCGTGCTCTCCGGCGGCGTGTTTAATAACCGGTTGCTGCGCCGTATTATTAAGGACAAATTAAGCCACAGGCAGGTGCGGGAACCCCGTCAGTTGCCGTGTGGTGATGGCGGAATAGCGGCTGGTCAGGCACTTATCGCTGCAATGACATTACTTAACTGAAACCGGTGGCACGATTTAGCACAGTAAATATTTGTAATTTTTATCATCGCTGAATTATCATTCACCGTAATATATGCGCCCCGCAAACATTTGTTGCGGTAATTTGTACATGAATTTAACTCAGGAAATGATAATGCATAAGAAATTAACCGGCCTGCTCAGTCTCAGTATGTTAACTGTCATGTCAGCCTCTGCCTTTGCAGACGACGGAAAATGGTCTGTCGGTGCTTCCGTACTTTATCAGGAGCAGGCATACCGCGGCACAAAAACATCTGATAAATTTATGCCGGTTCCGATGGTTAACTATGAAGGTAAAAACTTTTATTTTCATACTTTAGCGACCGGTTATTATCTGTGGAATGACAAAAAAGATCAGCTGTCCGTTGACCTGTTCTACTATCCGCAGGCATACCGTGCCAAAGATAATAAAGATTCCCGCATGCGCAAACTCGATAACCGCCGTGATACTGCCATGGCCGGGCTGAGCTACCGCCATCATGAAGAGTGGGGAACACTGCGTACCAACTTCTCCGGAGATATCCTGGGTAAAAGTGACGGTATGCGTTTTGATGCCGCTTACCTTTACGGGTTTGAGGGCGATAAATGGTCTGTCCAGCCGGGCGTGGGTGTAATCTGGTCCAGCGAAAAACAGAACCGTTATGAATACGGGATCACCGCTGCTGAATCCCGCCGCAGCGGTCTGGATGAATACCGTCCGGGCAGCAGCTGGACACCGTATGTTGAGGTGACCGGTCATTATCAGTTTGATGAAAACTGGTCTGCATTCGCCATGGGCCGCATCGACCTGTTACCAAGTGAGGCCAAAGACAGCCCGATGGTGGATAAAAAACACACCTCTATCCTGTGGACTGGTGTGACTTATACTTTCTGATAATTCAGTGGTATAACAGAACTGCACCTGACCTGTGTCCGGTGCAGTTTTTTTATGGCTGTTAACCATGCCGGAGGACTTCTGTGATCAGTGTATTGCGTCATTGTCTGCTGTTGCTCTGTTTTTTTGCCTCCGCTGTGTACGCGTGGCAGCCGCAGCAGGGCGATATTATTTTCCATACCTCGCGCACCTCTCAGAGCCTCGCCATACAAAAAGCGACCGGGTCGGTCTACAGCCATATGGGGATTATTCTGCTGCGTGACGGTAAGCCGTATGTGTATGAGGCGGCAAAAACAGTCCGCTTTACACCGCTGAAACAGTGGATTGCACGCGGCACCGGTAACCATTACGTGGTGAAACGCCTGAAAAAGCCGCTGAGTGCCTCACAGCAGCAGGCGTTATACCGTGAGGCGATACGGTATCAGTCCCGGCCTTACGACCTGACATTTTCATGGGATGATGAGCGGATTTATTGTTCTGAACTGGTCTGGAAAATCTATAAAAATGCCCTGAATACAGAGGTCGGTCAGTTACAGACATTGCGGGAGTTTGATTTATCTTCACCGGAAGTACAGGCAAAGATGAAAGAACGGTACGGAAAGGCGGTTCCGCTGAATGAAACGGTGATTTCGCCGGTGGCTGTGTTTGATTCACCGCTGCTGACAACGGTATATGAAAGCCGGTAAGCATTCACCGGCTTTATATGTTCCTGAGCAGCCCGTCAGCCTATTTTCGGGTTCAGGCGGATACGGACGGAGAGATGGGACGGTTTATCGCCCTGCGGAGCCATAGGGCGGTTAATCCGCGCACTTTCAGCACACACCATCGTTTTATAGCCATCATCCGGCATATCGGCCATTGAAGCGGACAATGCTGCACCCGGGTTCCAGCACACCACATCGCTGTGATGAAAGTGCACCACTTCAATATGACGTTTTAATTTCTTATCGTGGATATAGGTGGATTGCTCCGGCTCGGTATAGATGCGGTCGGTACGGCCGTTGAAAACCAGCTTTGTCTCTTCCGTATATTCTTCACGCTGTGACAGATTATCCAGCAGATGCTGCCCCAGCCCGCTGATACTGACCTGTGCAATATCGCCGACGGTAAAATAGGTATGCAGTGCAGCGGTTGCCTGATACTGCCCGTAAGCTTCCAGCTCAACCTCACAGGTGTCTCCCAGGCGGATGCGGGCGATCAGTGTGAACTCGTGCGGCCACAATTTGCGGGTTTCCGCACTGTCACGCAAGGTGAATGTGAGAAATACACCCTCTTCATTTTCATTATGAGCCGTGAACTCCCACTGCATAATACGGGCAAAACCGTGGGAAGGCGCCTGCACCGGGCCGAACCACGGCCAGCAGATCGGGATCCCGCCGCGGATGGCCACACCCGGGGTAAATGCACTGTTTTCACTGAGCCATAATCCCGGCTGTTCTGAACCGGCCGGTTGCCATGCCAGCACCTGTGCTCCCTGAAAACTGACCGCAGCACGGACTTTCGGATGGTCGATCACAATAACCGGCAAATCCCCCATCTGACGCTGGGACAGCGAAGGGGTGATCGGACTGGTAACCGGTAACGCAAGAAGGCGCTCAATCATAATTTACCCTTTTGTAATAAAAACAGGACATTTACTTTCTACTTTACGACTGTTTACCACAAAACAAAAGAGCCGCAAAAGCGGCTCTTTGTGAGGATAACAGAGTGCAGACTTATTTGGAGATGTGTGCAATCAGATCCAGAACTTTATGAGAATAACCGGTTTCGTTGTCATACCAGGAAACCAGTTTCACAAAGTTGTCGTTCAGTGCGATACCGGCTTTGGCATCGAACACAGAAGTCAGTACTTCGCCATTGAAGTCAGTGGAAACCACGTCATCTTCGGTGTAACCCATTACGCCTTTCAGCTCGCCTGCTGCTGCCGCTTTGATAGCTTCACAGATTTCAGCGTAAGTTGCTGCTTTTTCCAGACGGACTGTCAGGTCAACAACAGAGACGTTAGGCGTAGGAACACGGAAAGACATACCGGTCAGTTTACCGTTCAGTGCAGGGATAACTTTGCCCACTGCTTTTGCTGCGCCGGTAGAAGACGGGATGATGTTCTGGGATGCACCGCGGCCGCCGCGCCAGTCTTTGTGTGAAGGACCGTCAACAGTTTTCTGGGTGGCAGTGGTTGCGTGAACAGTGGTCATCAGACCTTCAACGATACCGAATTTGTCGTTGATGACTTTTGCCAGTGGTGCCAGGCAGTTAGTGGTACAGGATGCGTTAGAAACGATTTCCTGGCCCGCGTAATCTTTGTGGTTAACACCCATAACAAACATCGGGGTCGCATCTTTGGAAGGACCGGTCAGAACGACTTTCTTCGCGCCTGCCTGGATGTGTTTGCGTGCAGTTTCGTCAGTCAGGAACAGACCGGTTGCTTCAGCAACAACATCAACACCGGCTTCGTTCCACTTCAGGTTCGCAGGGTCACGTTCGGAGGTAACGCGGATAGTTTTACCATTAACAACCAGATGGCCATCTTTCACTTCAACGGTACCGTTAAAACGACCGTGAGTTGAGTCGTACTTCAGCATGTATGCCATGTAATCTGCATCGAGCAGGTCGTTGATTGCAACGATTTCGATATCTGAACGCTCTTGTGCAGCACGGAATACGATACGGCCGATACGACCAAAACCATTAATACCTACTTTGATAGTCATAGTATTACCACCAGCTATTTGTTAGTGAATTAAAGTTGCTACTAAAGTTACCAAAACCTTGCCAGCCGTCAAGCGGAATCGTGTCAATTAATGTCATTTAACATTTAATCTGCTCAACAAATCGCCACTTTCAGTAAATTTGTCGCCGCTATTATCGGGACTTAGCGGAATAAAGACAGCGTGTATGGGGCATAAATGTGAAACATGTCACAAATAAGTGGTGTCAATGCTGACATGACAAGTTTAGAATAACATCCGGTCATTTGATGTTAATTTTTTGTTATTCTGTATTCTGACTGACCCTGCACAATAATGATAAGGATTCAGCTATGTCCGGGACTGATAAAAAGCGGGATACACCCGCTGAGCTGACAGAGATTCAGCGCTATGTCACACAGGAAGCGGGAACTGAGCACCCGTTTACCGGCCGCCTGCTCTATAATGAGAAACAGGGGGTATACCGTTGTATTTGTTGCGGTTCTCCGCTTTTTTATTCGGATACCAAGTTTGATGCCGGCTGCGGCTGGCCGAGTTTTTATGAGCCGGTCAGCAAAAGTGCAGTCCGGTATATTGACGATACCTCTCATGGCATGCATCGTATTGAGACCCGTTGCGGCCATTGTGATGCGCATCTGGGACATGTTTTTCCTGACGGGCCTGCGCCGACAGGGCAGCGTTATTGTATTAACTCAGCATCACTGAGTTTTGAAGATGAAAAAACAAAAGCAATAACAAACGGTTAGTTTGGTTATATTGAAATTTAACATTTATATAACGATAGAAAAAACGATTCAGCTTCTGATGTGATCAAAAGGTAAAATCAGATGCTTTCGGGGAAGGAACTGTATGGAAATTGATGATTTATTGTCCGCCATGACGCCGGAAGTCTACGGGCGTCTGGTGACAGCCGTCGAACTGGGTAAATGGGCCGATGGTGTACCACTGACGGAATCTCAGAAAAGCAGCAGTCTGCAGCTGGTGATGTTATGGCAGTCCCGCCATAACGCGGATCCGGCACATATGACGGTGGGGACTGACGGGGAAATCAGCCTGAAAAGTAAGCAGGAGCTGAAAGCGCTGTTTACCGATACGCATCTGGCCACACTGAAACCGCAGGACTGAGTGTAAAACGGGACAGTGTTTACTGTCCCGTCATGACATTTGCTATTCTTTCTCGCCGCAGAACTGAGCCGCTGTCTGCAACCGCGCACCGGCGTTCTCCATCTCCGCAAATGCGGTGAGGCTGTCATCCGGCTTTAAATTAACGCCCCGGCAGCCGTCTGTGATCACAGTGACGGCAAATCCTTCCGCCAGTGCATCCAGCACCGTAAATTTCACACAGTAATCGGTGGCGATCCCCAGAACAGCGAGATGCGTGATCTGCAGTTCTGCCAGCAGTTTCAGCAGGACGGTCGGCTCCCGGTGATCGTTATCATAAAACGCGCTGTAACTGTCCGTGGCCTGGTTTTCACCCTTATAAATAATATGGCTGATAGCCTGTTTATTCAGGTCAGGATGAAAATCCGCCCCCGGTGTGTTCTGCACACAATGCACCGGCCACCAGACTTGGGGCAGTCCGTTCAGTTCGCCGCATTCACCAATCACTGTCCCGGAATTGACGGCAAAGCTCAGATGCTCAGCCGGATGCCAGTCCTGACTGGCGATCACCGGGATATTCTGTTGCTGACAACGGGCTATCATCCGGTTCGCTGTGCGGATCACCGCATCACTGTCGCGGACAGCCAGGCTGCCGCCCTGACAAAAATCATTCTGAATATCCACCAGAAGCAGTGCCGGTTTCATTGCAGACTCCTTAGTTGTCGTTATAGCTCAGCTCGCCGCGCAGATCCTGCTGCATCAGAATGCGGATCTCATCGCTGGTGTAATCCTGGCTGAGCAGATAATGCAGTTTGGTCAGCGCTGCCTCGAAGGTCATATCAAAGCCGCTGATCACGCCGGCTTCTGCCAGTGCATGACCGGTGGCATAGCCGCCCATATTGACGCGTCCTGAAATACACTGTGTCAGATTGATCACAATGATGCCGCGCTCTGTGGCCTCCCGCAATGCGGTGAGCAGTTTCGGTTGCTGCGGTGCATTACCGACACCGTAAGAGCGGATAATCAGTGCTTTGACCGGCTGCTGCAGAATGTTGTTCACCACATCCACCGACAAGCCCGGATACACGGTTACCACGCCGATAGGCTGCGGGGTGATGTTATGCAGCGTGAAAGGTGCGGTGCTCTGCGGCAGCGGGTGAGTATTGAGATTGCGGATATTAATCCCGGCTTCCATCAGCGGCGGGTAGTTCGGGGAGGTAAAGGCCGCAAAACCGTCAGCATGTGCTTTGACGGTGCGGTTGCCCCGGTATAAGCGGTTATTGAAGAATAATCCCACTTCATTGACCGGATAATTCGCCGCCAGATAAAGGGCATTAAGCAGATTGATCTGGCCATCTGAGCGCAGTGCCTCAAGCGGGATTTGTGACCCTGTCACAATGACCGGCTTGGTCAGGTTCTCAAACATAAAGGAGAGCGCTGATGCGGTGAACGCCATGGTATCCGTACCATGCAGGATAACGAAACCATCATAGTGGTCATACTGGGCTTTGATATCATCCGCGATACACTGCCAGTCATCCGGTGTCATATCGGAAGAGTCAATCAGCGGCTGGTGCTCGGTGATGGTGAAATCCGGCATCTCCGGACGGAAGAACTCCGGCATTTTGGCAACCTGGCGCTGAAGGTGGCCGGAAACAGGGATATAGCCCTGCGCCGAGTGCTGCATACCGATAGTCCCGCCGGTATAGACCACATAAATGGATTTCTTTTGCATGTTACTGCTCTTAACAATGAGTACAGGGAAGGAAATTATAGGGGCTTCAGAAATAAAAAAAAGCCTGTTCGTCACGAACAGGCTTTTGTCAGCTGAGAAGAAAACTTACTGAATATTGGTGCAATTTAAGCAGAATGCATAACGGTACTGCGGATCCGTCAGCATTTTCATAAAGGATGCCTGTTGTGTCAGCTGTGCGCCGACCGGTGCCGGGATCAGTCCCTGCAATGATGACGGCAGTGTCACCTTCACATTACCGGCCGTTTCCGCAAGCAGTCTGTCAATGAATGTCATTTCCGGCTGCATCCAGTTCAGTACCGGATGCTCAACAGAAGCCAGCTCTGCGGCTTTGGCAACTGCATCATCAAAATCACCGAGTTTATCGACCAGGCCGTTAGCTTTGGCATCTGAACCGACCCAGACACGACCCTGCGCAATTTTATCCACTTCCTCCGGCGTCTTGTGACGGGATTTGGCAACGAGATTAATAAAATTGCTGTAGCCGCTTTCAATATAGAGCTGCATCAGCTCTGAGAATTCCGGTGTCAGTGCTTTGGTTACGGTGGCATCGGCCAGCGGCGAGGTGGACACGCCGTCAGTGTGCACGCCGATTTCGCTCAGCGAGTCCTCAAACGTGGTGACTACGCCGAAAATACCGATGGAGCCGGTAATGGTGCTCGGTGAGGCAACAATGTAGTTTGCCGGTGTTGAGACCCAGTAACCGCCGGAAGCTGCCACGCCGCCCATGGAAACCACCACGGCCTTGCCGCTCTGTTTCAGTGCCGCGACTTCCGCACGGATCTGCTCCGATGCCGTCACACTGCCGCCCGGGCTGTTCACCCGCAGTACCAGCGCTTTCACTTCCGGATCCAGACGGGCTTCGCGGAGTTGTGCGGCGATAGTATCACTGCCGGCCATGCCCGGGGCATCGGGACCGTCAACGATAGCACCCTGAACCACAACCACGGCGATGTTACCGGTGGTCTTGCCCTGCGGCACGCCGATGTTCATGTTTTTGGCGTACTCGGTAAACGGAATCGCATTGATTGTGTTGTTTTTCTTATCCCAGCCGAAAGTTTTGGTCATTTCGGATTCAAACACGTTAGCCGGCATAATCTCATCAACCAGTTTTTGCGTGACGGCATAAGCGGCATTATCACCTTTTGCCGTTTTCATCAGAGCCAGCATCTGCTGTGCGCCCGGGAAAATAGTATTCTTACCGGTTTTACGGTTTTCCGCGAGACTGGTGAGATAGTTATCCCACAGCACACTGATAAAACGCTGTGTGGATTCGCGGGCTTCCGGTGACATATCGTTGCGCAGCATCGGCTCAACCGCCGATTTATAGGTACCGACGCGGAAGATATGGGTTTTCACCTTCAGCATTTCCAGCAATTCGTTATAATACAGCGTATTGGTGGCGAAGCCGTAGATACCGACGCTGCCCTGCGGCGGCATATATATCTTGTCTGCATAGGATGCCAGGTAGTATTGAGCCTGATTATAATTGCCGCTGACGGCATAGACCCGCTTACCCTGTTTGCGGAATTCCGTGATGGTTTTGCCGATATACTGAAGTGACGGCTGGTCAGCACCAACGAAATCATCCAGCTTCAGGATCATTCCGGTAATATCCGGGTCGGTGGCGGCGGTACGGATAGTTTCCACCACATCAAACAGGGAGTTTTCCTGTAACTGACCGGAAGACGCGCCAAGCAATTGGAGAGAGAGACTTTCCAGCGGACTGTTACGGGTCAGCTGATCGACGACAACGCCGGAAAGATTTACATATAATGCTCCGGGTTCACGGCTGGTCTGAGTATCCTGTTCACTCAGCAGTGCATAGGCCCCGGCGGCTAACAGCAGTATGATGATAAAAAGGACATTGGCGACAAGCTGACGCACAAAATTCAGTATACGCCAGCTCCATTTAAATATTCCGGCAATGATAGTCCATAAAGTATGCATGACGGCTCCAAAGACAAAGATGTCCTGCTATCGTAAAGAGGATGTGCGGATTTGTCAGCCTGAAAACGACACATTGCGGAAAATATAGGCAGTTAAGCAATCTATCCTTAAAAATAGTGAAAAAAGTGGTAGCTTATTAGCGACTAAAAAAGGGGAAAACCGATGGATGCACTGACATTACTACTCAATCGCCGTTCTGCTTCTCGTCTGACCACACCTGCGCCCGAAGGCGAAGCATTAAAAAATATTCTCAATGCCGGGATGCGTGCGCCGGATCATGGCGCGTTACAGCCCTGGCATTTTATCGTGATGCAGGATGACGGCATCACCAAATTCAGTCAGTTGCTCGAAAAAGCGGCAAAAACAGCCGGACTCGGGCCGGAAGTGGAAGAGAAAGCCCGCAATGCGCCATTACGCGCACCGCTGATTATCACGGTTATCGCGAAAGTGAAGCCGGAACATAAAGTTCCTGAATGGGAGCAGGTTGCAGCGGCAGGTTGTTCGGTTCATGCGATGCAGATGGCTGCTGTGGCTCAGGGCTTCGGCGGGATCTGGCGCACCGGTTCGTGGACAAAGGACCCGGTGGTACGGGAAGGTCTGGGATGTGAGGAGCACGATAAAATTGTCGGCTTTCTGTATCTCGGCACTCCGGCACTGAAAGCGCCTGCCAAAGTGGCGGCACCGGATCTGACACCGTTTGTCACGTATTTCTGAGCGGATTGACGTTAACAAGGAGACTATCATGTCAGAAGCGGTGCGTTTAACGCAATACAGTCACGGCGCGGGTTGCGGCTGTAAAATTTCCCCGAAAGTGCTCGACACCATCCTGCACAGTGAGCAGGCAAAATTTATCGATCCTAATCTGCTGGTCGGCAATGAATCCCGTGATGATGCGGCGGTGTATGATATCGGTAATGGTACCGGCATCATCAGCACCACCGATTTCTTTATGCCGATTGTGGATGACCCGTATGATTTCGGCCGTATCGCGGCCACCAACGCCATCAGTGATATTTATGCTATGGGCGGCAAGCCGATTATGGCGATTGCGATCCTCGGCTGGCCGGTCGCCAAACTTGCTCCGGAAATTGCACAACAGGTGATTGAGGGCGGACGGGCTGTCTGCCGCGATGCCGGTATTTCACTGGCGGGCGGCCACTCTATTGATGCGCCTGAGCCGATTTTCGGCCTGGCGGTCACCGGTATTGTCCCGACAGATAAAATTAAACAAAATAACCGTGCAAAAGCCGGTTGTCAGCTGCTGCTGACCAAACCGCTGGGTATCGGCATTCTGACTACGGCTGAAAAACAGAGCAAACTGCGTCCGGAACATAAAAATCTGGCGCGTGACACCATGTGTCAGCTCAATAAACCGGGTGCGGACTTCTCTGAAATCGACGGCGTAAAAGCTATGACCGACGTGACCGGCTTCGGTTTGCTCGGCCACCTGAGTGAAATTTGTCAGGGTTCCGGGTTACAGGCCGTAATCCACACCGATTCTGTTCCGGTACTGCCTGGTGTGTATGACTATATTGCACAGGGTTGCTGCCCGGGCGGCACACAGCGTAACTTTGACAGCTACGGCCACCTTATCGGTGAAATGACCGACGTTCAGCGCAAACTGCTGTGTGATCCGCAGACATCCGGCGGCCTGCTGCTGGCGGTTGATCCGGCAGCGCGTGAGGAAGTGGAGGCAGTTGCCCGCAAATACGGCCTGACATTAAGCCCGGTCGGTGAACTGACTGAGCCGGACGCATCCCGTGCACTGATTGAAGTCACCGCATAAACATGCGTTTGTTTATTGCCGAAAAGCCCAGCCTCGCCCGTGCGATTGCGGATGTATTACCCAAACCGCACCAGCGGGGGGACGGCTTTATCCGCTGCGGTCAGAATGACTGCGTGACCTGGTGTGTCGGCCACCTGCTGGAGCAGGCAGAGCCGGATGCGTATGATCCGCGTTATGCCCGCTGGAACCTGGCTGATCTGCCGATTATCCCGCAAAAATGGATCCTCAGACCCCGCGACGCGGTGGCGAAACAGCTGCGCACCATCGGTACGCTGCTCAGTTCCGCAACCGAAGTTATCCACGCCGGAGACCCCGATCGTGAAGGGCAGTTGCTGGTGGATGAGGTCCTGGATTTCCTGGAGCTCGCGCCGGAAAAGCGTCAGCAGGTGCAGCGCTGTCTGGTCAATGATCTTAACCCGCAGGCGGTAACACGGGCGGTGGATAAAATGCGTCTTAACCGTGATTTTATCCCGCTGTGTGTTTCTGCGCTGGCCCGGGCACGGGCAGACTGGCTTTACGGCATCAATATGACACGCGCCTACACCATCCTCGGCCGTAATGCCGGGTATAACGGTGTGCTTTCGGTCGGCCGGGTGCAGACCCCGGTGCTCGGGCTGGTGGTGCGGCGTGATGAGGAAATTGAAAACTTTGTACCTCGCGATTTCTTTGAAGTGCGGGCACATATTGTTACCCCGGCGGACGAACGTTTTACGGCAATGTGGGTGCCGAGCGAGGCGTGCCAGGATTATCAGGATGACGAAGGACGCCTGACTCACCGGCCGCTGGCGGAGCATGTGGTCAGCCGCATCACCGGTAAACCGGCCTTTGTGACCGATTTTCAGGATAAAACGGAAAATGAAATCGCGCCGCTGCCGTTTTCACTGTCTGCGTTACAGATTGAGGCTGCCAAACGCTACGGGCTGAGCGCCCAGGCAGTGCTGGATATCTGTCAGCGTCTGTATGAAACCCACAAACTGATTACCTATCCCCGTTCGGACAGCCGTCATCTGCCGGAAGAGCATTTTGCCGGGCGTCACAGTGTGTTCAATGCGATTTCTGTGCATACCCCGCATCTGCTGCCGCAGGATAACCTCGATGATTCGCAGCGTAACCGCTGCTGGGACGATAAAAAGGTCGATGCGCACCACGCCATCATTCCGACCGCCAAATCGGTCTCCGTGTCGCTCAGTGAGAATGAAGCCAATATCTACGAGCTGATCGCGCGTCAGTATCTGATGCAGTTTATGCCGGATGCACAATACCGCAAATGCGTGATTGAGCTGGATATCGCCAACGGCAAATTTGTGGCAAAGGCGCGTTTCCTTTCTCAGGCAGGCTGGCGGACCATGCTGGGTGCCAAAGAGCGTGACGAGGAAAACGAAGGTACACCGCTGCCGGTGCTGACCAAAGGGGATGAACTCCTTTGTGAGCGCGGTGAAGTGGTGGAGCGTCAGACTCAGCCGCCGAGACCCTTTACCGATGCCACGCTGCTGTCAGCAATGACCGGGATTGCCCGGTTTGTGAAAGATAAGGCGCTGAAAAAAGTACTGCGCGAAACTGACGGACTGGGCACTGAAGCGACCCGCGCCGGGATTATCGAACTGCTGTTCCGCCGCGAGTTTTTGTACAAAAAAGGGCGGAATATTCATTCGTCCCCGGCAGGGCGCGCACTGATTCATGTTCTGCCCGAAATGGCCACCTTACCGGATATGACGGCGCACTGGGAATCCACACTGACACAAATCAGTGAAAAACAGTATCGTTATCAGGATTTTATGGTGCCGTTGTCTGAAACACTGACCGGGCTGATAAACCAGGCCCGGCAGAACCGGAATGTCCGTGCTTTCCGTGATTTACCACCACCGCCGCAGGCGAAGAAGGCCGGCGGAAAAAAAGCGCCGCTACAGGAAGAAGAATAAAAAATGTCCCGCACTGCGGGACATTTTTTTATCAGCGGGTTAAATCAAATTCAGCCCAGATTGGCGCGTGGTCAGAGGGTTTTTCCATACCACGGATTTCATAATCAATGCCGGTGGCGGTACAGCGTGGTGCCAGCGAGTTGCTTGCCAGAATCAGGTCAATCCGCAGTCCCCGGTTGTCATCAAAGCCGCGTGAACGGTAATCGAACCACGAGAAACGGTCGTCTGCATCCGGATACATCGCGCGGTAAGTGTCAGTCAGTCCCCAGCTGAGCAGGCGATCCATCCACTCGCGCTCTTCCGGCAGGAAAGAGCATTTGCCGGTCTTCAGCCAGCGTTTGCGGTTGGCGTCACCAATTCCGATATCAATATCCTGCGGGCTGATATTCATATCACCCATAATAACAATCGGATCCTGGTTGGAGCGCCCGGACAGGTAGTCCTGTAAATCCTGATAGAACTTGGTTTTCGCCGGGAATTTCAGCGGGTGGTCGCGGCTCTCTCCCTGGGGGAAATAACCGTTAATCACTGTCAGTACCCCGGCCGGGGTATCAATATCCGCCATAATCAGACGGCGCTGGGCATCTTCATCATCCCCGGCGAAGCCTTTGCGCACGGCAAGCGGCTCTGCTTTGGTCAGCAGGGCGACGCCGTAATGGGATTTCTGACCGTGATAAAAAATGTGGTAGCCGAGGTGTTTCAGGTCATCGAGCGGGAACATCTCGTCATGGACTTTGGTTTCCTGGAGGCCGATAACATCAGGCTGATGCTGTGCGATAATCGCTTCCAGCTGGTGAGGCCGGGCTCTTAACCCGTTAATGTTAAAAGAGACAAACTTCATAAAATTCCAACCGGTTGATGAGTTAACAACAAAAGAGTAACAGATCGCAGAAAAAAAGTAACCCGCCGGCAGAATAATAAAAACCGGCACACCCGGCAGGGGTTAATATATCTTAATTTTAATTGACAAAATAATCAGTATTAATAATGATAATTCTTTCTTCTGTACAGTGAAATGAAATGGGTGTGATAAAAATCGGAAGGAAGATTTTAGTGTTTATGTATTAATCTTTAAAATGAAATTTAATAAAACAGAATAATAAAAATATAACATTGCATTATTGTTATTGTATAAATTTTAATAAAAATCGTATTTAAACTCTTTGTGTAAGAAAAAAACACCAGAAATAAAGTCGTTACATATCAATAAGTAATTATTTAACTGATTATTTACTACAGCACAGGAATCGACATTATGTTTTTTTCAAGGAAGTTAGAAGCCTTTATGGCCGTTGTTGAATACGGCTCACTCAGCAAGGCAGCAAAAGTGATGAACAGGACAACCCCGCCGGTGGCGAAGTCTATCAAGGACTTTGAGATCTCGCTGGGTAAGCGTTTATTTAAACGTGAAAAATTTGGTATGAGCCTGACACGGGAAGGGATGGAGTTGTACAATGATCTTAAAGATCTTTATATGCAGGAAAAAGAAATCACCAAAAAACATATCAGCGGAACGATATGTAATAAGGTGAATATATTTTATGACTGGGGGAAAAGTAAATATATTGCGGCACTGTACCGGACGGCATTCAAAGCGGGTATACAAATTAATATATTTCGTTTCCACTATGATTGTATTGATGAAATAAATGATTTTGAGGGCAATACGCTGATACTGTCGTCAGAGCAGGTTATCAGCGAACGTTTTAGGCTGCTGCGCCACTTACCGCAGGGACAAATCGGAATTTGCTGCCGTCGTTCACTGTTTCAGGACTGTGATAACAATTTACAGACATTATTATCCTCCTGTGTCTGGTTATGTGAGCCGTTATTATATGAAAGCCCGTTACTCAAAACATTATTGCTGCAGCTCGGTGAGCAGAGCAAACATGAACATGTGCATCTGATCGAGAGAAGGATTCGAACCTTCGAAGTCTGTGACGGCAGATTTACAGTCTGCTCCCTTTGGCCGCTTGGGTATCCCACCAAAAATCAAATTGTCTGTCCGTTCAGCTGTTGCCTTGGGACGGGCTGCATAATAGCAAATATGCGGACGCTGTAAAGTAAAAAAAGAGAAAAAATGTGTGGTCGTTGTTTTTTTGCCCGAAGTGCACGTTAACCGTGCAACTTCAGGCAATTAAGCCGTTATAAAATGACAGTACGGTTACCGTAAACGAATACCCGTTGTGTCAGAACACGCCCCAGGGCATGGCTGAGCACATTTTTTTCCACGTCACGACCGGCCATGACCATATCATCGGCGCTGTAAGTGTGGTCGACGTTAATCACGCTCTGGTGAATGATCGGACCTTCGTCGAGGTTATCATTCACATAGTGCGCGGTGGCACCGATAATCTTCACGCCGCGCTCATATGCCTGATGATAAGGCCGTGCGCCGATAAAGGCCGGCAGGAAGGAGTGGTGGATGTTGATAATCTGGTTCGGATAGTGCTGCACAAATGCCGGGGTCAGCACACGCATGTATTTCGCCAGCACGACGTAATCCGGCTGATACTGATCAATCTGCTGAATGATCTGCATATCATGCTGCTCACGGGTCAGTCCGTCGTGGCTGATATGATGGAACGGAATACCAAACTGTGTGACCAGATGAGACAGCAGATCGTGGTTGCCGATAACCGCCGCGATTTCGACATCCAGACCGCCGTAGGCGCTTTTCATCAGGATATCGCCGAGGCAGTGTGCTTCTTTGGTCACCATAATGACAATGCGGCGGCGTCCGGCGGTGGTTAATTCGCGTGTGGAGCCTTTCGGCAGGGCATCATCCAGGTCGGTCAGCAGGGTTTCATCGTTAAAAATCCCTTCCAGCTCGGTGCGCATAAAAAAGCGGCCGGTACGGTGATCAACGAATTCATTGTTCTGGACAATATTCAGCTGATGCTTGTAACAAATATTGGTGATCTTGGCGATAAGACCTTTTGCGTCAGGGCAAATGGTTCGCAGAATTTTTTTCTGGCTCGTCTGGTGTTGCATGGAAGGTGTGGATCCTTAATAACTGATGTCGGTGATGTTTGTTTACAGAAGGTGCCTGTCCGGTGTCAGGCACAGCATTTTTTATATTTTTTTCCGGAGCCGCAGGGGCAGGGATCATTACGGCCGGTCTGTGGTTTTACGCCGTCGAGGTACATCCAGCCACCGTCAGTCAGGCGAAAACGGGAACGTTCGTGAATGAATTGTTTATCTTCGGACTTTTTATCAATAAAGCAAGCACAAAATTCAACGAAAGCCTCGTCCGGCGCGGTGCCGGGCTGAAAATCAATGACATTCAGTCCCAGCCATTCCGTTTCACCGAACCCGGCGGTCAGTTCTGTCCGCAGTGCTTCCGCGCGTGCCGGTGGATACCATGTCCGGATCAGATGATCAGCATTATGGGTGACAAACGCACTGTAACGCGAACGCATCAGTGCCCGCGCATCGGGGGCGGACTGCGCACCGGAAAGATAAGGCTGGCAACACTGTGCAAAAGTATCCCCGCTGCCGCACGGGCAGGGATCGGTATCTGTAAAATGAGACATAATTATCAAATAATGTGTTCAGGGTAAATAATCGTAAGGAACAGAGCTCAGATGCTACCGGAAATAGCGATCACACGCTATCCTTAATCTCAGCAGCAGTGCGGGAGCAGCGGCATTCCCGGTGTTCCGGGCACGCTGAGTTGTGAGGCCGGGCAGAAAGGGGATGCGATGAAGCAGGCACTGGACGGAAAACGATTGTTAGTCATCGATGACGACCCGGCATTCAATATGGCGCTGTCATCCTATCTGCGCCTTCTCGGTGCCACGGTGTTATCTGCCGGTGACGGTGCGCGCGCATGGGAATGTATAGAACAGGGCTTTCAGCCGGAACTGATTTTCTGTGACCTCAATATGCCGGTGATGACCGGCGCGGAATTTATTGCCCGATCACAGTCGGATTTACCGGCCATTCCGGTGATTGTTATCTCTGCGACACAAAAAATGTCGGATATCGATGAAGTGCTGCGTCTCGGGGCAAAAGATGTGTTGTTAAAACCCCTGAACAGGCTGGAAGAAGTGAAAAAATTATGTTTGTCCCACCTGTATCCGTCATTTTTCTCACCGGGGGTGCTGGAAAATAATGATCTCTCCGGGATCTGGGCTCAGTTACAACATAATGTGGATGATGTTTTACGTTTATTAAAACAGCTGAATCCGCCGCCGAGCCAGGTGCTGGCCAATTATCAGATCCGCTATGCGCAATTATCCGATAGCTGCCGGGCGGGGCTGGTATTTGATGTGGCAGAATTTTCTGATAATGAAGTGGCGTTTTATTGTCTCGATATCAGTCAGAATACCGGCAACGGCCCGCTGATGGCGATGTTAATCCGCGTCATCTTTAACGATCTGCTAAAACGCTATATTCATAATCACCACCGGAAATTACCGAGCATGACCGCCATCTTAAATAAGCTGAACCGGTTATTACAGGACGCAGGTATTCCGGGACAGCTGCCGCTGCTGCTGGGGTATTATCACACCCGGCGTAAGTCGGTGTTATTGTCCAGTGCCGGTATCAGTGCGGAATTACGCTCTGACAATCATGTGATCCGCGTTAACCGGGGTATTCCGCTGGGGACACTCTCTTCTGTTTATTCCAGTCAGATAAGTGAATTCAGCCGCCATCTGCAATGCCGGATCTGGAACAGCAGCAGTCAGATTAAATTAAGCCTGACCCCCGGACCGCATCAGGGATAATTACCGGACTTTACCAACCCGTTCAGATATTAAACATCTCTTAACACTAAACCGCATTTACGCGGCACAGAGTATTTATCCCGGAAAATTAGCTGGTATACTCAGTCTCATTATTTTTTATAAATCGCGTATTTATTCTGTTTATGCGCATTGAGGATGATGTATGTCAGTGCAGAAAAATAAAGTACACAAGGCTGTGATCCCGGTTGCAGGATTAGGAACACGTATGCTGCCGGCCACAAAAGCGATTCCGAAAGAAATGCTGCCGCTGGTGGATAAACCGCTTATTCAGTATGTGGTGAATGAATGTATCGCGGCGGGGATCACTGAAATTATTTTAGTGACCCACTCATCAAAAAACTCCATTGAAAACCATTTCGATACCAGTTTTGAACTGGAAGCCATCCTGGAAAAACGTGTAAAACGTCAGTTGCTGGATGAAGTCCAGTCAATCTGCCCGCGTCACGTTACTATCATGCAGACCCGTCAGGGGATCGCCAAAGGGCTTGGTCACGCCGTATTATGCGCCAGACCAATGATTGGTGATGAGCCTTTTGCCGTGGTATTGCCGGATGTGATTATTGATGAATACAGCACTGACCTGGCGAAATTCAACCTGAAAGAAATGATTGCACGTTATGAAGAACACGGAGCAAGCCAGGTAATGGTCGATCCGGTTCCGCAGGAAATGGTGGCAAATTACGGCGTGGTGGATTGCCACGGTGAAAGCCTGGCCGCCGGTGAAAGCAAACCGATGTTTGCCGTGGTGGAAAAACCGGAACCGGCTAAAGCACCGTCGAATATGTCTATCGTCGGGCGTTATGTGCTTTCCCAGGATATCTGGCCGCTGCTGGGGAAAACTGCCCCGGGGGCCGGTGATGAGATCCAGCTGACTGACGCTATCGCCATGCTGATTGAAAAAAATCCGGTGGAGGCGTACCGTCTGGTAGGCTGCAGCCATGACTGCGGCGACAAAATGGGTTATATGAAAGCCTTTGTCGAATACAGCATGCGTCATAAGCACCTGGGTCGTGAATTCTCAGACTGGCTGAAAACATTACAGAATTAATAATTGTTGCAATAGGTGAACTATGAAAGTAACCGTATTTGGAATCGGATATGTCGGTCTGGTGCAGGCGACTGTACTGGCGGAAGTCGGCCATGATGTTATGTGTGTCGATGTTGATGCAAAAAAAGTGGAAAACCTGAAAAACGGTGTGATCCCGATTTTTGAACCGGGCCTGACCCCGCTGGTGAAGAAAAACTATGAAGAAGGTCGTTTAAGCTTCACTACGGATGCGGCACTGGGTGTGGCACACGGCACACTGCAATTCATCGCGGTCGGTACACCGCCGGATGAAGACGGCTCTGCGGATCTGCAGTATGTCACCGCGGTTGCCCGCACTATTGCGCAGCATATGCAGGACTACAAAGTGGTTATCGATAAATCCACCGTTCCGGTCGGTACTGCGGATAAAGTTAACGCCACGATTAAAGCCACACTGGCTGAACGCGGCGCGGATATTGCCTATGACGTGGTGTCCAACCCTGAATTCCTGAAGGAAGGGGCGGCGGTTGCTGACTGCATGCGTCCTGAGCGCATTGTTATCGGCTGTGATAATGATCGTGTTATCGATATTATCCGCGAACTGTATGAGCCGTTTAACCGTAATCACGACCGCATGATTGTGATGGATATCCGCAGTGCGGAGCTGACCAAATACGCGGCAAACTGCATGCTGGCGACAAAAATCAGCTTTATGAATGAGATCTCCAACCTGGCGGAAATGCTGGGCGCGGATATTGAGAATGTGCGCCAGGGTATCGGTTCTGACTCCCGTATCGGTTATCACTTTATTTATCCGGGCTGCGGCTACGGCGGTTCCTGCTTCCCGAAAGACGTGCAGGCGCTGATCCGCACCGCGGAACATATCGGCTTTACCCCGCGCATTCTGCGTGCGGTGGAAGAAGTAAACGAGCAGCAGAAATACAAACTGCCGTCCTTTATCAAACGTCATTTCGGTGAAAACCTGGAAGGTAAAACCTTCGCGGTCTGGGGGCTTTCCTTTAAACCGAACACCGATGATATGCGTGAAGCCTCCAGCCGTATCCTGTTACAGGAATTATGGGCCGCCGGTGCCAAAGTTCAGGCGTATGACCCGGAAGCGATGCAGGAAGCGCAGCGTATTTTCGGGCTGCGTGATGACCTGGCGCTGATGGGCACCAAAGAAGCAGCACTGCACAATGCGGATGCATTGGTTATCTGCACTGAGTGGCAGAGTTTCCGTGCGCCGGACTTCGATGCTATCAAAGCAGGACTGAAAACCCCGGTTATTTTTGACGGACGTAACCTTTATGACCCGGAACGTTTAGAAAATCGCGGCTTTATCTATTATGGTATAGGCCGTGGTGCTTCCATTAATCCGGTAATCTGAGTCTGAATATGAAAATACTTGTAACCGGCGCGGCTGGTTTTATTGGTTATCATGTCTCGCAGCGCCTGCTTGAGCAGGGGCACGAGGTTGTCGGTGCCGACAACCTGAATGACTATTATGATGTGAATCTCAAGCAGGCCCGTCTTGATCTGTTATTACCGCATCCGCAATTTCAGTTTTTTAAAATGGATTTGTCGGAAAAAGCGGCTGTCAGTGAGCTGTTTGCCGCACAGAAATTTGAACGGGTGATCCACCTGGCGGCGCAGCCGGGCGTGCGTTACTCCATCCAGAACCCGATGGCGTATATTGACGCGAATATTCTGGGGCATATGAATATTCTGGAAGGGTGCCGCCATCATAACGTCGGGCATCTGATCTACTCCTCCTCAAGTTCTGTATACGGTCTGAACCGCAAACAGCCGTTCTCTGTTGAGGATGATGTGGACCATCCGGTGTCGTTGTATGCGGCAACGAAAAAAGCCAATGAATTAATGTCACACAGTTATTCACATCTTTATCATCTGCCGACAACCGGTCTGCGGTTCTTCACCGTCTACGGCCCGTGGGGTCGTCCGGATATGGCGTTATTTAAGTTTGTGAAAGCCATGCTGGACGGAAAACCGATCGATGTGTATAACCACGGCAATATGGTGCGTGATTTCACCTATGTCGGTGATATTGCGGAAGCGGTGGTGCGTCTGGTGGATGTGATTCCGGCGGTGAATAATGACTGGACGGTGGAAGAAGGGCTGAAGTCAGCCAGCTCTGCGCCGTACAAAATTTATAATGTCGGTAACGGTCAGCCGACCCGGCTGGGTGATTTTATTCAGGCTATTGAAACGGCGCTGGATATTAAAGCTGACAAACACTATATGGATATGCAGGATGGTGATGTGTTATCCACTTGTGCAGACTCCTCCGAATTGTATAAAACGATTGGTTTCTCACCGGATACGCCGGTTAATTACGGCGTACAGCAGTTTGTTGACTGGTATATGTCGTTTTATCACGGAAAAAAATAAATAACAGCAACGGTTATAAGTATAAAAAGGAGGCGAAAGCCTCCTTTTTGCTGTCCGTCTGACCGGCAGATATAAAAAAGCCCTTCAGAGAAGGGCTTTTTCGGCAGATATTATCACTTACTTGATTAAGAAATCGTTCAGAGATTTACCTTCGTTATCGATAGCTTGTTTGATCACAGCTGGTGTACGGCCCTGGCCGGTCCAGGTTTTGCTTTCACCGTTTTCATCGATATATTCGTATTTGGCAGGGCGCTGAGCACGCTTGGATTTGCGGGCTGTTTTGCCTGTACCCATAGACTGAATTAATTCTTCCGGGTTGATATTCTGCTTTTCAAGCAGCTGACGGAATTCTTCTAATTTACGGGTGCGCTCTTCTTCTTTAGCCTGAGCCTGGGATTCTTCCAGACGGCGTTCTTCAACAACAGAAGTCAGCTTTTCCAGAATTTCTTCTAAAACTTCTAAGCTGGATTCTCTCGCCTGAGCGCGAAGAGTACGGATATTATTAAATGGCTTCAAAGATTCACTCATAATCCTGGTCTCAAATTAAATGTTGGCTGGTGTATAGATAATAATAGATTGCTATTTAAAAATCTGCAATAGCAAATTTCGGAGTAAGGTTAAAACACATTTTTTTTAAAAGCAATTATTTCTGAGGAATAATAAGGGTCTTTTTGGCTTTTCGTTTAAATTTGATAAGGGGACGGGGTGAAAATGCGTTGATGTTCAGCATCTTCATAAAAATTGTTCATAAATGTGGTAGGGAATACAAATTATATTTAACCTTATCTTATGTAAAGAAACGTTATTCTTCGCTCCCGGTATAATGAAAAACAGGATAAAGCGAAGGATACCTGATAACAACAGTGAATATCCGGTATGTAACCATGACCTGTGTGAATTTACGTGTGCGATGAACTCAGGATATTGTGCATGCGATCACGGCATGTGTGAAATACAGATTGCGCTGTTTTTAACACTAATGTGTTAGTATTGTCCCGGATCTTGAATGTGTAAGGGGAGAGAGCCGGTGGCTCAGCTTTATTTTTATTACTCCGCAATGAATGCGGGAAAATCGACAGCGTTACTGCAGTCATCCTATAACTACAATGAACGCGGCATGCGCACGCTGATATTTACCGCAGAGATAGACAACCGCTATGAGCAGAGCAAAGTCACCTCACGTATCGGCCTGAGCGCCGATGCACGGGTCTTTGGCCCTGAGACGGACGTCAGCTCGGTTATTATCCGTGAACATCAGCAGACACCCGTACACTGCGTATTAATCGATGAATGCCAGTTCCTGACCAAAGCACAGGTGGAACAGCTCTGCTGTATCGTCGACGATATTGATATCCCGGTTCTGTGTTACGGGTTACGCACAGACTTTAAAGGTGAGTTATTCAGCGGCAGCCATTATTTATTAGCCTGGGCGGATAAATTAGTTGAATTAAAAACTATTTGTTATTGCGGACGAAAAGCCAGCCGTGTTTTACGTTACGACGGACAGGGGCGGGTTATGTCAGATGGTGCACAAATTGACATCGGCGGTAATGAAAAATATGTATCCGTCTGCCGCAAACATTACAATGAAGCGATACGCGAAGTAAAAGCAGCAGAATATCGGTCATAAATCAGGGAAGCCTCTCTGTTATACAAAAAGTGCCGGGCGTCATTGTCCGGCTTTTTTATATCCGCTGCGGATTGCGCCGGATATCAAAAAACACCGGAACGGTTTCTGCAGGGAAAGTGATGAGGCGGTATTTGAGTCAGCAGGGATAAAATACCGGTGAATACCCCCGGGAGTTACCACAGTTTTGTAACGGGTATTAAGTGAAATATTAAAAACCGGCTGTTCCGGAAAACATGATCAAAAGTGAACAGCTGTTAATACAAAGACAATTATTTAATAATTATTATGAGACGGATATAAAAAAGCCCTCCGGGGAGGGCTTTATGGTTATTATTTGCCGGATTGATGATTATTTCTTAGCATTCCGTTTGGCAATCGGTTTTGGCGCCGCAACAGGAACAGATTCGTCATAGGTGCGTCCGTAATAGGTATCCAGCATGATTTGTTTTAATTCTGCAATCAGCGGATAACGCGGGTTTGCACCGGTACACTGGTCATCAAAGGCATCTTCGGACAGTTTATCCAGTTTTGCCAGGAATTCGGCTTCCGGCACACCGGCTTCACGGATGGATTTCGGGATCCCCAGAGATGCTTTGATTTCATCCAGCCAGATCAGCAGTTTTTCAATCTTCTGCGCGGTACGGTCACCGGCAGCACTCAGTTGCAGATGGTCAGCAATCTCCGCGTAACGGCGGCGCGCCTGCGGACGGTCATACTGGCTGAACGCAGTCTGTTTGGTCGGGTTATCGGTAGCGTTATAACGGATGACGTTACAGATGAGCAGGGCATTAGCCAGACCGTGCGGAATATGGAACTCAGAGCCCAGTTTGTGCGCCATGGAGTGACATACCCCGAGGAAGGCGTTGGCAAACGCGATACCGGCGATAGTCGCGGCATTATGTACGCGTTCACGGGCAACCGGGTTCTTCGCACCTTCGTGATAGCTGGCCGGTAAAAACTCTTTCAGCAGTTTCAGCGCCTGTAATGCCTGGCCGTCAGAGAATTCGTTTGCCAGCACGGATACATACGCTTCCAGTGCGTGAGTGACCGCATCCAGCCCGCCGAACGCGGTGAGGGATTTCGGCATGTTCATCACCAGGTTGGCATCAACAATCGCCATATCCGGGGTCAGCGCATAGTCCGCCAGCGGGTATTTCTGGCCGGTGGTATCATCTGTCACAACTGCAAACGGAGTCACTTCAGAACCGGTACCGGATGTGGTGGTGATAGCAACCATTTTTGCTTTCACGCCCATTTTCGGGAACTTATAGATACGTTTACGGATATCCATAAAGCGCAGTGCCAGTTCCTCAAAATGGGTTTCCGGATGCTCATACATCACCCACATAATTTTGGCTGCATCCATCGGGGAGCCGCCGCCGAGGGCAATAATCACGTCCGGTTTGAAGCTGTTCATCTGCTCTGCGCCTTTGCGGACCACAGAAAGTGTCGGGTCAGCTTCCACTTCAAAGAAAATTTCCACTTCCATACCGTAGGATTTCAGCACACGGGTGACTTCATCCACATAGCCGTTATTGAACAGATAGCCGTCAGTCACGATAAAGGCGCGTTTTGCACCGTCACCGGCGATCTCTTCCAGGGCAACCGGCAGAGAACCACGGCGGAAATAGATAGATTTCGGAAGTTTATGCCACAACATATTTTCAGCTCGTTTTGCCACGGTTTTGGTGTTGATCAGATGTTTCGGTCCGACGTTTTCGGAAATGGAGTTACCACCCCAGGAGCCGCAACCCAGTGTCAGTGACGGAGACAGTTTGAAGTTATACAGGTCGCCGATCCCACCCTGTGATGCCGGGGTGTTAATCAGGATACGTGCGGTTTTCATCTTCTCACCGAAGAATTTCACGCGCTCCGGCTGGTTGTCCTGATCGGTATATAAGCAGGAGGTGTGGCCGATCCCGCCCATTTCCACCAGTTTTTCCGCTTTGATCACCGCGTCTTCAAAATCTTTGCCGCGGTACATGGCTAACAGCGGGGAGAGTTTTTCGTGTGCAAACGGCTCGGATTCATCCACTACGGAGACCGCACCGATAAGAATTTTGGTCCAGGCAGGTACTTCGATACCGGCCATTTCAGCAATTTTCACCGCAGACTGACCGACAATTTTCGCATTCAGTCCGCCGTTGAGCAGAATGATGTCCTGAACGGCTTTCAGCTCTTTGCCTTTCAGAATATAACCGCCGTGGGTTTCAAAACGTTCTTTGACCTGCTCATACACATCATCCACTACGATAACCGATTGCTCAGAGGCACAAATCACGCCGTTATCGAAGGTTTTTGACATCAGAATAGAGGCCACCGCGCGTTTGATATCAGCGGTTTCATCAATTACGACAGGGGTGTTACCCGCGCCCACACCAATGGCCGGTTTACCGGAACTGTAGGCGGCTTTCACCATGCCCGGCCCGCCGGTGGCGAGGATCAGGTTGGTATCAGCGTGATGCATCAGGGCATTGGACAATTCCACTGACGGCTCGTCGATCCAGCCGATAATATCTTTCGGGGCACCGGCGGCAACAGCCGCGTTGAGGACAATCTCTGCTGCTCTGTTGGTGGCTTTTTTCGCACGCGGATGCGGGGAGAAAATGATCCCGTTACGGGTTTTCAGGCTGATCAGCGCTTTAAAAATTGCGGTGGAGGTCGGGTTAGTGGTCGGGACGATACCGCAGATAATACCGATAGGTTCTGCGATGGTGATGGTGCCGAAGGTCGGGTCTTCCGATAAGATGCCGCAGGTTTTCTCATCGCGGTAGGCGTTATAGATATATTCAGAAGCAAAATGGTTTTTGATCACTTTATCTTCAATAATACCCATGCCGGACTCTTCAACCGCCAGTTTTGCCAGCGGGATACGGGCATCTGCTGCGGCGAGTGCCGCGGCCCGGAAGATAGCATCCACCTGTTCCTGGGAGAAACCGGCAAACTCGCGCTGAGCTTTCTTCACGCGGACAACTAATTCATTGAGTTCGGTAACGTTCGTTACGGCCATACAGATCACTCCTGATAAATTGTTAAACTTTTTAAGCAAATCAGCGGATTGATACAATTTGATTATAGCGGTGATATCTTCCGGTAACTAAATCGATTTTGCCGGTAACATAATGCAGATATGCCCGCTGATTTGCTTAAAAAGCCCGTCAGGTCTTTCTGTTCACATTATAGTTGAATCGATTCAACTATAATGAAAGCAGCTTAACATTCAGGGGAAATATTAAAGTGATCTAAATCACAAATGTATCAAGCTGACACCATTCAGCATGAGTCAAAACGGGAACAATACGGAGTGACGGGAATGGTATCGGGTTTCAATTTCACAGAAGAACTGATGATTGTCTGAAATTCAGGCAGAAGTAAGGCGATATAACTGTATCGAATCAGCCGGAAGCAGAAAATATTCTGCGTAAAGCAATTCCTTTTCCTGCACATTCAACGGTATGATGTCTGTGTTAATAATCACATTTATAATTATTACAACCCCCAGGCGATAGCCTGCTGTTATTATCAGCAGGCTATCACTGTATTATCATCAGGTTGAGGATCCTTTGTGGGCAACACTTTGCTGGATTTTTCCGGTTATTTAAAATTTTTTGTCGGCTTATTTGCCTTAGTCAACCCGGTCGGTATTTTGCCGGTCTTTATGAGCATGACAAATTATCAGACTGCCGCAGTGCGCAATAAGACCAACATGATTGCGAACTTTTCGGTGGCCGTGATTTTGTGCACATCACTTCTGGTCGGCGATAAGATCCTCATTATGTTCGGTATTTCCATCGAATCTTTCCGGATAGCGGGGGGGACACTGATTGTCCTCATCGCCATGTCCATGATCAGCGGTAAGCTGGGGGAAGATAAGCAGAACAAACAGGAGCAGTCGGAAACGGCTATCCGCGACAATATCGGTGTGGTGCCGCTGGCGCTGCCGCTGATGGCGGGGCCGGGGGCTATCAGTTCCTGTGTGGTCTGGAGTGCCCGCTGGCAGGGCTGGCAGAACTTTTTCGGACTGGCGCTGACCAGCATCGTATTCGCGTTCTGCTGCTGGCTGTTGTTCCGCTCCGCGGGACTGTGGGTAAAATACCTCGGACAAACCGGCATCAACGTAGTGACCCGTATTATGGGTCTGATGCTGATGTCATTAGGTATTGAGCTGATCATTACCGGCATGAAAATGAGTTTCCCGGGATTATTGTCATAATCACGTAGTTCATTATTATCAGAACGGGGCCATCGGCCCCGTTTTTATATCTCTTAGTTCTCCATCCGGTGGTCGCCGCGCAGCAGGGCGGCGCGATCAAATTCCCGTTCAATTTTCCCGTTCGCCATAAATGCCGCCCGGTCTGACATATGCGCCACCACATCCGCATCGTGACTGACCAGCAGATAGGTCATGCCGTGGGCGGTTTTCAGATGATTAAGCAGATTGAGAATTTCCGCCTGCACAGACATATCAAGTGCGGATGTTGGTTCATCGAGTAACAGGATTTGTGGGCGCAGCATCAGGGCACGGGCAATAGCAATGCGCTGGCGCTGTCCGCCGGAGAGCTGATGCGGATAACGCTGTGCCACATCCGGCGGCAGCCCGACAGATACAATGGCCTCTGCCACCCGGTTGCCGATGTCATTTTCGCGGTGAATGCGTAATGGTTCGGAAAGCGCCCGGTGAATAGTATGGAACGGATGCAGAGACGCATAAGGATCCTGAAAGACCATCTGCACATTGCGGCGCAAAGCCCCCTGATAACGCTGGCCGGGGTGGATATGCTGTGACAGCAGTTGCACGCCGCCCAGCCATTCCCGCTGTAATCCGGCGATCACCCGCAAAATGGTGGATTTTCCACAGCCGGACTCACCGATAAGACTGAACGTCTCTCCGGCATTGAGATGAAAACCGGCCTGACAAACCACCTGCCGCTGTCCGAAGCTGACGGAAAGATTATTAACTTCAATAATCGGCGCTGAATTATTTTCCGGCATGATGTGTCTCCTGAGTCAGTAACGCCTGCAGGGCGGTGCGATCCAATACCGGCAAATCGGTGCCGTACGTTTGTGCATCCGGGCGGCAGGTCCATAATGTGCGGGTGTAAGGGTGTGTTGCCTGCGGCAGTTGTGCGGCGGGCAGTTCATCCACCTGCTGACCCTGATACATCACCATTACGCGCTGACAATGCGCCGCCACCAGTGGTAAATCGTGGCTTATCAGCAGCAGCCCCATCCGGCGTTTCTCACATTGGCTGACAATCAGTTCCAGAATCTGGTGGCGCAGCCGGGCATCCAGGGCGGAAGTCGGTTCGTCGGCAATTAAGACTGACGGGTTGTTGATCAGGGCAATCGCAATCATGGCACGCTGTCCCATACCACCGGAAAGTTGTCCCGGATAGCGGGAGAGCGCCTGTTCTGATAACCCGGCGGCACGGGCCATTTCAAAAACACGGTCGCGGCGATCAGATTTGTTCAGTGTCTGATGACGCAGCAGGGATTCTTCAATCTGCTGATACAGATTTCTGACCGGATTCAGCGCATAGCGCGGATCCTGCATGATCATGGCAATGTCATTGCCGCGCAGTGCCGCCCACTGTTTTTCCCGCAGAGACAGCAGGGAGGTCTGACCGAATGTCAGTGTATCCGCACTGACAATCCCCGGTTTGCGCACCAGGCCCATCAGCGCTCTGGCGGTCATGGATTTGCCGGAACCGGATTCCCCGACCAGCGCCAGCCGCTCCTGCCCCAGGGTAAAGGAGATATTTTTCACCACTTGTGCGCGGGGGTAATCCACACACAAATTACGGACACAAATAAGCGGCTCAGTCATGTTGCGGCTCCATAATATCCCGTAAACCATCACCCAGAAGATTGAATGCCATACCGGCAATCAGAATGGCCGCGCCGGGAACGGCGGCTATCCACCACTGGTCAAAAATAACCTGCATACCATCAGCAATCATGGCTCCCCATTCCGCCATCGGCGGTTGTGCGCCCAGCCCGAGGAAACCCAGACCGGCGGCCGCCAGGATAATGGTGGCGAGATCCAGTGCCAACCGGACAATAGCTGACGGCAGACAGAGCGGCAGAATGTGTCCCCACAGCAGACGCAGACCACGGATCCCCAGCATTTCCGCACTGGCCAGATAATCACTGTTGCGCAGATGGCGGATTTCACTGCGTGCCTGGCGGGCATAGGCGGGCCACGAGGTCAGGGCGAGAGCCAGTGCGCCGTTAATCAGCCCCGGGCCGAGAATAGCAACAAAGGCAAACGCGAGGATCAGGCGCGGCATCGACATGACAATATCGGTAAAGCGCATCAGAATCGTTTCCACCCAGCGGCCGTAAAATCCGGCCAGAATGCCGATCAATAACCCGGCGGGCAGGGTGATTGCTGCGACCAGTGCAACCAGACCAAACATCGGGCGGGTGCCGTAGATCAGGCGGGAGAGCACATCACGTCCGTAGCTGTCCGTTCCGAGCCAGTGTTGAGCATCCGGTGCCAGCAGGCGTTGTGCCGGGTTTTGCAGTACCGGGTCATAAGGGGCGAGCCACGGCGCAAACAACGCCACCAGCAGCAGAAACAGAATAATCAGGGTGCCCGTCAGCGCGGACGGGGAACGGCGGATTTTCGGCAGTAATGTCATGATTTCACCCGCGGATCCGTTAAACGCACAATCATATCTGTCACGTTATTAATAAAGATAAAGCAGATACCGATCACCAGGGTCCCGCCCATTACGGCGGTGGTATCCCCGGCAAATAAGGCGGCGGTCAGGTAACGGCCGATGCCGGGCCAGGAGAAGACCGTTTCGGTCAGTACCGCGCCCTCCAGCATCCCTGTATAGGCAAGGGCAATCACTGTGATCAGCGTCCCCCGGATATTCGGCAGCACATGACGGAACAGTACCTGCATGTCGGTATTGCCTTTGGCGCGGGCCAGCGTGACATACTCTTTATTCATTTCACTCAGACAGGCGGCGCGCGTCAGCCGGGTGATCCCCGCCAGGCAAAAATAGGCCAGTAACGACACCGGCAGGATCAGGTGTGCCACCGCATTGGTAAATGCGCCGGGGTCATCGGACAACCAGGTGTCGATCAGCACAAAACCGGTTTTCGCCTCGACGGTATACTGGTAGATATCATCCAGCCGCCCCGGGCCGGGGCTCCATTGCAGCGTGGCGTAGAACAGCAGCAGCATCAGCAGTCCCAGCCAGAAAACCGGTACTGAGTTGCCAAGGAGTGTCAGGGTGCGGATGATAAAATCAAATGGTGTTCCGGCATAACGGGCGCATAACACGCCGCAGAGAATGCCGAGCGAAGCGCCGATCAACAGTGAGAGCGTCGCCAGTTCAATGGTCGCGGGCAGGGTGGTCAGCACGCCGTCGAGCACCGGCTGTCCCATAGAGGAGGCCATGCCGAGATCGCCGTGCAGCAGACGCTCTGCATAATGCCAGAACTGAATATAGACGGGTTGATCGAGCCCCAGCTCCAGCCGTACCTGCTCATAGGTCTCATGGCTGGCGTGATCGCCGACAATCTGTAATACCCGGTCAACCGGTGAGAGTGCCGACAATGCAAAGGTGATCACCAGTAATCCGAGCAGTGTCAGCGCAAGGGTAAAAATACCCTGAAGCGTCACACGCAGCGTATGGCGAAACAGTGTTCCGGCAGGGGAAATATCGGACATACAGCAGTTCCTGAATAAAAACAAAACACACAAACCCCGTCAGCGATACTGACGGGGTGATAACCGGAAAATCAGCAGATTATTTGGTGACTCTGTCGTAATACACCATGTCAGCGTTCAGTCCCTGCTGATAGCCTTTCACATTGTCACGCAGTACCACCTGGTTTTGTCCCTGTGCCATAAAGACATACGGAGAACTGCGCTGTAATTCTTCCTGCATGGCGGTATACATTTGCGCACGTTTGGCTTTATCCGGCTCAGCGACCGCTTTCAGCGTGGTTTGTGATAACTGAGGAATATCCCAGCCGTTCAGCCACGCAACAGTGCTGCTCTTGCCGTCATTAAAGGCGAAGGCGCTGGCATTGGAATGGGCATCAAAATAGTCCGGGATCCAGAAACGAATGGCCGCCTGATGCTGGCGTGCCCGTACACGGGAATAGACCTGGCTGCCCGCCGCCGGTAATAATTCCACTTTGATACCGCCCTGAGCAAAACTGGCCTGAAGTGACTGAGCGATAGTGATATACGGTGGCTTGTTTTCCACATCGAGGGTGAAATGGGCATCTTTAATCCCGGCGTTTGCCAGAATCTCTTTGGCTTTGGCCGGATCAAATTTATACGGGTTATTTTCCAGCGCGCCCGGTAAACCGACCGGCAGGAAGCTCTGATGAATAAAATACTGGCCTTTCAGTAGATCGCGGGTAATGCCTTCATAATCCACCAGATAACGGGCCGCTTCCCACAATGCCGGGTTTTTCAGCAGCGGATTGGCGCTGTTGCCGGTGTTGAACGCCATATAATCCTGCTCGGCGGACGGAATATTTTCCACCCGTACCCCGGCGCTGTTTTTCAGTGCCGCAGTCTGGTCAGCACCCAGTTCACGGGCAATATCCGCATCACCCTGCTGAATCAGCAGACGGCGGGAAGCCGGATCCGGCACGTTTTTAATAATAATGGACGGGATTTTCGCCTCGCCGGTGGAGACATGCGGGTTAGCGGCCATCACAATCGCCTGGTTTGGCTGATAGACCTTCAGGGAATAAGCACCGCTGCCGGCAGAATGCATTTTCAGCCAGGCATTACCGAAGTCATTATTTTTAATATTCGGTGTCACCAGTTTTTCGTCCACCACTGAGGCTATCGGGGTGGACAACAGATTCAGTGCCACATCCGGGCTGATATCCGCACTCCATTTTATTTTCAGGGTGCGGTCGCCGGTTTTTTCAAACTGCTGCGCGATATTCTCTTTATTCCAGCCAAGAATATTGAGAATAAACGCAGGCGATTTATTCATGACCACAGCGCGCTGGTAAGAGAAGATAATATCTTCCGGGCGTACCGGGTTGCCGGAGGCAAATTTTGCATTCTCTTTAATCCGGACGGTCAGGGTTTTATTGGTGGCATCGGCCTGCCAGTCTTCCAGCAGGATAGCGTCAAGCTGCTCCGGATTATCACGGTTCGGCTGTACCAGGCGCTGATATAAGCTGGGAACGGTCTGGATACTGGACAGTTCATTACTTTCTGCCGGATCCAGACTGACAATATCATCCAGGCTCTGGACAACAATTAAGGTATTCGGTGGTGTGGCGGCAAATGCGGAGACGGAAAAGAGCAGAGCCAGTGACGCTGCCGGATATGTTTTTTTCATATATTTCCCCTGAAACGCGGTGTTATTGATTTTTTGTAATACTGACACGTTAAAAAAAACGGCGCTGTTTTGCAAAGTCTGTTACGTGCTTGTTTATAACTTTTCGTTATAGCCGAAATTAATCATAGTCTGAAATTGCTGACCGGGAGATTTCACCGGCAAAAAAAGCGGAAAAACAGCTGCAATATAACAACAAGTTATCAGCCCATAAAAAATAACACTAAAAATGGCGCTGTATGAGCGGAGACAGTAACCCGTACTGTTCAGTAATAAACGGGTATAACAGATAAAGGTGGTTAAATAAACAACAGAAACTATATTTGCTGTCAATCCATTATTTTCAGCGCTCACCAGATTGATATTTCAGTGAAATTTTTTACTTTACTCTTTTTATTTACAGTTGTTTTTTAAGTGGTTGTTAATATTTAATCAGTTAAAACTGTGATAGAGGCAGGGTTTTTATCTGGAAAAATTGCTTTTTGTTAATTAAATGTTTACTTTTTTATCCGGGCTGAGCAAAACAGCCGGATCATAAGCAGTCTTGGGTTAATGTTTTATTTCAGCGGCAGAGCGGCACTGTTTGCAGATAAAAACAATCACTGCCCCGGAAAATGCACATCAGGCCGGAAAACAGCACCGAAAAACAGGCTGATCCCGTCGCTGACGGCACTTATAAATAAAGCATTTGCGATTTTTTAATCACGTTGTTCATTTAACAGGTGTTATTCAGAAGGGACGGAAGATGAAAAAACACACTATTGCTGTTTCCCTCACGCAGGCGCTGCTGCTGAGTGCACTCTCTTATTCCGCATGGGCGGCACAGGTTCCGCCGGGAACAAAGCTGGCGGAAAAACAGGTTATTGTTATCAATAACGGTACTGAACCGGTATCACTTGATCCGCATAAAGTGGAAGGCGTGCCGGAATCCAACATTATTCTTAATCTGCTGGAAGGGCTGGTTTCCACTGACGGTGATGGTCATATCGTGCCCGGGGTGGCAGAGAGCTGGTCGTCCCCGGATAACCGCATCTGGACATTCACGCTGCGGCCGGATGCTAAGTGGAGTGACGGCTCGCCGGTGACCGCACAGGATTTTGTCTACAGCTGGCGGCGGCTGACTGACCCGAAAACCGCATCACCTTACGGCAGCTATCTGCATTATGCCTATGTCGAAAATGTGGATGACATTATCAGCGGTAAAAAACCGCCGGAAAGTCTCGGCGTCAAAGCGGTTGATGACAGAACCTTTCAGGTTCAGCTGACTCAGCCGGTGCCGTATTTCCCGGATATGCTGAGCCATACCGCACTGAAGCCGGTACCGAAAGGGGCGATTGAACAATTTGGTGATAAATGGACATCCGCCGGAAAATTTACCGGTAACGGCGCATATACCCTGTCTGCCTGGAATGTGAATGAACGGCTGGTGCTTAAACGCAACCCGAAATACTGGAATGATAAAGATACCGTGATTGAACAGGCGACATTCCTGCCGCTCCAGTCAGAAACCAGTGATATTAACCGCTATCGCGCCGGTGAAATAGATGTCACCAACAGTTCGGTGCCGCCGGTTCTGTTCGCCAAAATGAAAAAAGATATTCCGGCGCAGGTTCAGATTTCCCCGTATTTATGCACGTTCTATTATGAAATAAATAATACCGCGGCACCGTTTACCGACCCGAAAGTACGCGAAGCCGTTAAACTGGGGCTGGATCGCGACATTATCACTCATAAAATCATGGGACAGGGACAAATTCCCGCTTACGGTTTTACCCCGCATTATATTAACGGCGGGCATTTCACCACACCGGAATGGGCATCCCTGACTCAGGAACAGCGCAATGAAAAAGGGCGCAAACTGCTGGAAGAAGCCGGTTACAGCGAAAAAAATCCGCTGACCTTTGAATTGCTCTATAACACGTCCGATCAGAATAAACAGCAGGCAATTGCCGCCGCCTCCATGTGGCAGAAAAATATCGGCGCGAAAGTGGTGCTGAAAAACCAGGAATGGAAAACCTCCAATCAGAATCGCCATGAAGGAAATTATCAGGTAGCCCGGGCGACCTGGTGCGCGGATTACAATGAGCCATCCTCGTTTCTGAACATTTTTCTGTCAGACAGCAGTAATAACACCAGTTTCTACCGGAATATTGCATTTGACAGTGCAATGCAGCGTGCTTTGCTGGCAACGGATGAAAAAACACGTCAATCCGCTTACCAGGAGGCAGAAACTCAGTTAGATCAGGACTCTGCATTAATTCCTGTTTATTATCGCGTGAGTGTCCGGCTGATAAAACCATCAGTCGGCGGAATTACCGGCAATGACCCGCTTGATTATATGGATATTAAGCGCTTATATATGGTAGAAACACATTAATAATAAAAAATTTGCACTCACAGAGTGCGAAAAAAATGAAGGTGCGGAAGTTAAAACGAAAAGCACCTGATAAAAACGCAACAAACGCAAAACACATTCGTCAATGGGGAGTTTATGTAAGATGGTTAATTCAACGAAAAAAACACTGCTGGCACTCAGTGTGGTAGCAGCAATGGGGATGGGTATTGGTACACAGGCGTTTGCTGCGGATGTACCGGCCGGTGTTCAGCTGGCAGATAAGCAGGATTTAATCCGCAATAACGGCTCTGAGCCGCAGTCACTGGATCCGCATAAAGTGGAAGGGGTACCGGAAGCGAATATTATCCGTGACCTGATGGAAGGTATTACCCTGGAAGGACCAAGTGGTGAAATTCTGCCGGGCTCGGCAATCTCCTGGGAAAATAAAGATTTTAAAGTCTGGACGTTTAAAATCCGCGAAGATGCAAAATGGTCCAACGGCGACCCGGTCACCGCACAGGACTTCGTTTACAGCTGGCGCCGCCTGGCTGATCCGAATACCGCATCACCGTATGCCAGTTATCTCCAGTATGCTCACGTGGTGAATATTGATGATGTTATCGCCGGGAAGAAAAAGCCGGAAGAGCTGGGCATCAAAGCGCTGGATGATAAAACCCTTGAACTGACCCTCTCTGAAGAAGTGCCGTATATTCCGAAACTGCTGGCGCATAACTCCATGTCTCCGGTGCATCCGGCCACTGTCGAGAAATTCGGTGATAAGTGGACTCAGCCGGGCAATTATGTCAGCAACGGCGCATACACCCTGAAAGACTGGGTGGTTAACGAAAAAATCGAACTGACCCGCAACCCGAAATACTGGGATAACGAAAAAACCGTTATTAATAATGTCCGTTTCCTGCCGATTTCCTCTGAAGTTACTGATGTTAACCGCTACCGCAGCGGTGAAATCGACATGACCTATAACAACCTGCCGATTGAACTGTTCCAGAAACTGAAAAAAGAAATTCCTGACGAACTGCGCATTTCGCCGTATATGTGTACCTATTACTACGAAATCAATAACGAAAAAGCGCCGTTTGATAACCCGAAAGTCCGTGAAGCCCTGAAACTGAGCCTTGACCGCGACATTATGGTCAACAAAGTCAAAGCACAGGGTGATACCCCGGCATTTGGTTTCACACCACCGTTTGCGGATGGTATGTCAGCCAAAGAGCCTGAGTGGTTCGCGAATATGACGCAGGAGCAGCGTAACGAAAAAGCGCGCAAACTGCTGGAAGAAGCCGGGTTTACCAAAGATAAACCACTGAAATTTAACCTGCTGTATAACACATCTGATCTGCACAAGAAAATGGCGATCGCCGCATCGTCTATCTGGAAGAAAAACCTCGGTGCAGAAGTTCAGCTGGTTAACCAGGAATGGAAAACCTTCCTCGATACCCGCCATCAGGGGACTTATGATGTTGCCCGTGCCGCATGGTGTGCGGATTATAACGAACCATCTTCATTCCTGAATATGGTTCTTTCTTACAGCAGCACCAACACCCCGCATTATAAGAGTGCGGAGTTTGATAAGCTGATGAAACAATCCCTTCAGGTGAAAACCGATGCGGAACGTGCGCAGATCTATCAGCAGGCGGAAGCCCGGCTGGATAAAGACTCTGCCATCGTGCCGGTCTATTACTATGTCAGTACCCGTTTAGTGAAACCGTATGTAGGTGGCTATACCGGAAAAGATCCGCTGGATCACTTCCACACCAAAAACTTATATATGATTAAAAAATAATACCGACGGTTGGCCGCCCTGCGAAGGGCGGCCTGTGTAGTGTGTACCCCCGGAAGCGGGTACTGTATAGGAACGGGCAATGTTTAAGTTTATTCTTCGCCGTATACTCGAGGCGATCCCGACGCTTTTTGTGTTAATTACTATCTCTTTCTTTATGATGCGTCTGGCTCCGGGCAGTCCATTTACCGGTGAGCGTAAATTGCCGCCGGAAGTGATGGCGAATATTGAAGCCAAGTACCATCTTAATGATCCGATTCACGTTCAGTATTTTGATTATTTAGTTCAGTTATCAAAGGGGGACTTCGGGCCTTCCTTTAAATATAAAGATTACTCGGTGAATGACCTGGTCGCCTCCGCGTTTCCGGTCTCCGCAAAACTCGGGCTGGCGGCGTTTGTGCTGGCGCTGATTGTCGGGGTGAGTGCCGGTGTGATAGCGGCACTGAACCAGAACACCAAATGGGACTATACCGTCATGGGCTTTGCCATGACCGGGGTGGTTATTCCCAGCTTTGTGGTGGCGCCGCTGCTGGTTCTTATCTTTGCCATCCATCTGCACTGGCTGCCGGGCGGCGGCTGGAACGGCGGGCAGCTCAGCAATATCATTCTGCCGATGATCGCGCTGTCACTGGCCTATATCGCCAGTATCTCCCGTATTATGCGCAGTTCCATGATTGAGGTGATGCACTCCAACTTTATCCGTACCGCACGGGCGAAAGGTCTGCCGATGCGTAAGATTGTCTGGCGGCATGCACTGCGCCCGGCACTGTTACCGGTGGTCTCTTATATGGGACCGGCATTTGTGGGGATTATCACGGGTTCAATGGTGATTGAGACGATTTTCGGTTTACCGGGCGTGGGGCAGTTATTTGTCAACGGCGCGCTGAACCGCGATTACTCTCTGGTGCTGAGTCTGACCATCCTGGTCGGCACACTGACCATCGCCTTTAACTGTATCGTTGACGTGCTGTATGCCGTTATCGATCCGAAAATCCGTTATTAGTCCCGGAGCACGCTATGTTACCGAATGAAAAAAACCGCGAAGCTCTGGAAAATTTCACGGAGCAGCTTGATGTCGAAGGACGCAGCCTGTGGGCGGATGCCCGCCGCCGCTTTATGCATAACAAAGCCGCGATCACCAGTCTGTGTCTGTTGTTTTTAATTACCCTGTTTGTGATTTTTATGCCGATGCTGTCGGAGTTCGCCTATGACGATACCGACTGGGGCATGATGTCCGCAGCGCCGGATACGGAGAGCGGCCACTATTTTGGTACCGACTCCTCCGGCCGTGATCTGCTGGTGCGTGTGGCCATCGGCGGGCGTATCTCGCTGATGGTGGGACTGGCAGCGGCACTGGTTGCTGTGCTGGTGGGAACACTGTACGGCGCGATGTCCGGCTATGTCGGCGGCAAAACTGACTCTGTCATGATGCGCGTGCTGGAAATCCTCAACTCCTTCCCGTTTATGTTCTTTGTTATCCTGCTGGTGACCTTCTTTGGTCAGAATATTTTTCTGATCTTCGTGGCTATCGGTATGGTTTCCTGGCTGGATATGGCGCGTATTGTGCGCGGCCAGACACTGAGCCTGAAGAGCAAAGAATTTATTGAGGCGGCGAAGGTCTGTGGTGTGCCGACCCGCAATATCATTCTGCGTCATATTGTCCCGAACGTGCTGGGTGTGGTGGTGGTTTACGCCTCACTGCTGGTGCCGAGTATGATCCTGTTTGAATCCTTCCTCAGCTTCCTCGGGCTGGGTACACAGGAGCCGTTAAGCAGCTGGGGCGCGCTGCTCAATGACGGTGCTAACTCAATGGAAGTTTCGCCCTGGTTACTGATGTTCCCGGCAGCATTCCTGGTGGTGACTCTGTTTTGTTTCAACTTTATCGGTGACGGGCTGCGTGATGCCCTTGACCCGAAAGATCGCTGAGGAGGCCGCCAATGACTCAGTTATTACAGGTTAACGACCTGAACGTGACATTCAAAACGCCGGACGGCGATGTCACCGCCGTAAACAAACTTAATTTTTCGCTGGCGGCGGGTGAGACACTCGGGATTGTCGGTGAATCCGGCTCCGGGAAATCACAGACGGCGTTTGCGCTGATGGGACTGCTGGCCCGCAATGGTGTGGTCAGCGGCTCTGCGGTGTTCAACGGGCGTGAAATTCTCAATCTGAAAGAGAAAGCGCTGAACAAAATGCGGGCGGAAGAGATTTCGATGATCTTCCAGGATCCGATGACCTCGCTCAATCCGTACATGAAAGTCAGCAAACAGCTGACGGAAGTGCTGATGCTGCATAAAGGTCTGAGTTCTCACGATGCTTTTGAGGAATCTGTCCGGATGCTGGACGCGGTGAAAATGCCGGAAGCCCGCAAACGGATGAATATGTATCCTCATGAGTTCTCCGGCGGGATGCGCCAGCGCGTTATGATTGCGATGGCGCTGCTGTGCAAGCCAAAACTGCTGATCGCCGATGAACCGACCACAGCGCTGGATGTGACGGTGCAGGCGCAAATCATGACGCTGCTCAATGAGCTGAAGAATGAGTTCAATACGGCGATTATTATGATCACCCATGACCTGGGTGTGGTCGCCGGTATCTGCGATAAGGTGTTGGTGATGTATGCCGGACGTACCATGGAATACGGCACGGCCCGTGATGTGTTCTACCATCCGTCGCATCCGTACTCTATCGGGCTGCTTAAAGCGGTTCCGCGCCTTGACGGGCAGGAAGACAGTGAGCTCGCCACGATACCCGGCAACCCGCCGAACCTCCTGCGTCTCCCGGCAGGCTGTCCGTTCCGCCCGCGCTGCCAGTATGCGACAGACGAGTGTGTGCGGCATGAGCCGCCGTTACAGGCATTTTCTCAGGGCCGTTTGCGTGCCTGCTTCAGAACTGCAGAGGAGTTGGCATAATGACACATTCAGAACGTCCGGTTCTGCTGGAAATTGAAGATTTAAAAGTCCATTTTTCCATCAGAGATAACAAACAATGGTTCTGGCAGCCGGCAAAAAGCCTGAAAGCGGTGGATGGTGTGACTGTCCGTCTGTATGAAGGGGAAACACTCGGTGTGGTCGGGGAGTCCGGCTGCGGGAAATCCACGTTTGCCCGCGCGATTATCGGCCTGGTGAAATCCACGGCCGGCCGGGTAACCTGGCTGGGCAAAGACCTGTGCGGTATGAGTGAAAAAGACTGGCACAATGTCCGCAATGACATCCAGATGATTTTCCAGGATCCGCTGGCATCACTTAACCCGCGTATGACTATCGGCGATATTATTGCGGAGCCGCTGCGCACCTATTATCCGTCAATGAGTAAGACGGAAGTGACAGACAAAGTCAAAGCCATGATGATGAAAGTCGGGCTGCTGCCAAACCTGGTGAACCGCTATCCGCATGAGTTTTCCGGCGGACAGTGTCAGCGTATCGGTATCGCCCGCGCGCTTATCCTCGAGCCGAAACTGGTTATCTGTGATGAGCCGGTTTCAGCGCTGGATGTGTCTATTCAGGCTCAGGTGGTGAACCTGCTGAAGGAATTACAGCGGGAGATGGGATTGTCCCTTATTTTTATCGCTCATGACCTGGCGGTGGTGAAACACATTTCTGACCGTGTGCTGGTGATGTATCTCGGCCACGCAGTGGAACTCGGTACGTATGACGAGGTGTATCATAACCCGCTGCATCCGTACACCAAAGCGCTGATGTCTGCGGTGCCGGTGCCGGATCCGGACAAAGAGCAGAATAAAACAATTCAGCTGCTGGAAGGGGAACTGCCGTCACCGATTAATCCGCCGTCCGGTTGTGTCTTCCGCACCCGCTGCCCGCTGGCGGACAGTGAATGCGCAAGAACCCGGCCGCTGCTGGAAGGCAGTTTCCGCCATGCAGTTTCCTGCCTGAAGGTTGATCCGCTGTAAATACGGTAAAGCCGTTAATCTTATTTTTGCGACAGAGCGCCCGGTACGGGCGCTTTTTTTTCATCTCCGCATCCTGCTTTTCCGCACCAGCCGCAAAATTTGACAGAGCGTACTTCGCGGCCTTGCAGGCAGCTTACTGATTCCGTTATTAAAAAGCACAGCCGGTTTTTCAGGTGTGTTAATAACGGGGTGTTGACGAACGTCAACACATAAACTACAGTAGGTACAGGAAATGAAGAAACATCCGGATAAACATATTCAGTCCGCGATTGAATATGCACTGTTACAGGGATGGGTATGGATTGCGCCGGGGAATTCCTCGCATGCATTCTGCCGGTTACGGTGCGGGTCACCGAATGATGAGCACCGGCAGCATCAGATGAGCGTCTGGTCAACACCACGGAATCCGGAAAACCATGCAAAGCAGATCAGACGAAAAGTGGATGCCTGTCAGTGAAAACGGGCAGCAGGAAAGGGGGAAACGATGGCACTGTATAATTTTACGCTGACGCTGTCCGGTGTGACAGCAGATACAGAGAACCTGGAGGATGCCTTATTTGCAGGCGGTTGTGATGATGCATTACTCTGTTTTTACGGTAAATCAGTCTATCTGGAATTTGACCGGGAAGCACCGTCTCTGGATTGTGCAATCTGTACGGCGGTGGAAGATGCGGAGTCAGCCGGTGTGAATGCACGGGTGGAATCGGTGGATTCTGCTCTTGTCGGCCTGAGTGATATTGCGGAACTGACTGGTATGTCACGTCAGGCAATCGCGTTGCTCAAAGATGGTGCGCGCGGCCCGGGCACCTTTCCGGGGCCGGTGCAGCGGCTGCGCGGGCAATCCCCGTTATGGGACTGGGCTGCGGTCGCGTCTTGGCTGATGGCAGAAGGGCGGTTGGCTGCACATTCTGAGATGGCAGAAAATGCAAAAATTATCAGCAAATGGAATCTTGCATTACGTGCAGGGGCTGCAGAGGATCCCGCTGAAATTGACATTATCACAAGGTCATTAATCGCCCGGCGTGAAAAATGCCGCTGCTGACCGCGTGACCGGCGGGGAGATTATTCCCGCCAGCGGACAGCGTATTCCGGTGAGCCGGTAAAATGCCGGGAAATCAGCACACGGGCAAAAATCTGATCGATATCTGCATTTTCATCCGGAGCCAGGCCGATAACCACTTCGGCACATTCCGGGTTTTGTGCCAGAAAAGGTGCAAACTCTGACCAGTCACTGCCGGTTGGTACAATTTCAGCACCGCCGATCTCTTCAAACTGAAGGTTAAACAGCAGGACGTCTGCCGGGTCAAGGTTATCCATTGCCTGTTCCAGAAACAGGTCATAGGCCATTTCAATCGTTTCCTGCTCGCTGAGGCGACGGGGAAGAGAGGTACTCATAGGTCAGGTTACATTCCGGTGATCCCCCGCCGTTTTATACCGGCGGGGATAATAAAGAAAGTCAGTTTATCACAGCAGAGGACTGAAGAAATAACATAAGCGCTCAAGAACCCGGTTGGTCAGCGGACGTTTCTCCCACTCAGTGTAATCGAGACGGGTTGCGCGTGAAATATAATCATTCTGGACAATATTCAGGTCACCGGCAAAACTTTCATCATCGATAACGGCGGTGATTTCAAAGTTGAGCCACAGGCTGCGCATATCCAGGTTTACGGAACCGACCATACTGAGCTGGTCATCCACGAGGACACTTTTCGTGTGCAGCAGACCATCCTCGAACAGATAGATTTCCACACCGGCTTCCAGCAATTCAGTATAAAACGCGCGGCTTGCCCAGCGGACGAGGAATGAGTCATTAAGGCGCGGCATCACAATTGCAACACGCACGCCACGCATGGCGGCGGTACAGATGGCATGCATCAGGTCATCGCTCGGGACAAAATACGGCGTGGTGAAGGTCAGACGCTCCTGTGCGGCAAAAATAGCCGTCATCAGGGATTGCTGGATCAGCTCTTCAGGGTAACCCGGACCGGAAGCCACAATATTGACGGTATGGCCGCTGTCTTTTTCAAACGGCATTTCAATATCGTCCGGCGGCGGCGGTAACAGGCGCTCTCCGCGCTCCATTTCCCAGTCCAGTGCATAGATAATACCGAACAGAGTGGTGACAGGGCCTTCCATACGAACAAGGATATCAACCCATTCACCGACACCGGCGTCCTGTTTAAAGTAGCGCGGATCCACCATATTCATACTGCCGGTGTAGGAAATATAGTTATCGATAGTGACGATTTTCCGGTGCTGACGCAAATCCATCCGGCGCAGGGCGAAGCGCAGAATGTTTACCGGCAGAGCTTCGACAAATTCTATCCCAGCATTCCGCATCATCTCCGGATAATCATGGCGGAAGAAGTGCCAGCTGCCGGCGGAGTCCACCATAATCCGGCATTTTACGCCCCGCTTGGCGGCGGCGAGCAGGGCATTGGTGACATTGTCCACATCACCGCCTGGTTTCCAGATGTAAAACACCATATCAATGCTGTGTTTAGCATTATCGATATCTTTGACAATCTGGCGTAATGAGTCCTCGCAGGTGGTAAACAACTGAATCTGGTTACCTTTTACCCCGGGAATTCCCTGGCGGTGCTCAATCAGCTGAAACAGCGGAGCAGCCTGGGTACTGTTTTCCGTAGCGAAAATGTGTTTTGACTGACGCAGATTTTCAACCCAGCCGGAGACAGACGGCCACATTCCTTTTGCCTGCTCAACCCGGCGGCGGCCGAGATGGAGTTCACCGAAGGCGAGATACGCAATAATTCCGATAAACGGCAGAATATAGATGATCAGTAACCAGGTCATGGTAGATGTTACCGGGCGGCGTTTGTACATTACGCGGACAGAGATACCGGCGACCAGCAGCCAGTAGAAAAGAATACTCAGCCAATATAACAGCGTATAAAATGTCGACATAGGTATTATCTTTCTCTAAGAATAAGGTTTGCAGACAAAACAGGCTCAGGATCTGATTGATACTCCACCGGAAAATGTATCAGAAAGCTTTCTGTAATGCTGCTGTATTTGTGATTTAAGTCAGTTTAACCACTTTTTTCTGCCGGTGTTTGCAGATATTGCGGGAAAGCGGTTGGTTATTGTGTCAGGCAGTTTATAATAATTGCCCTTATTATTAGCTTATTTTTTCACACAGTCTAAAAAAGGGTTTAGTTATGAGACACAGCAGACCGGAAGTTGCACGTTGGCGTATGTTACGGCAGGCAACCCGTCGTCGTCGTCGCTGGCTGGAAAGTCAGTCCCGGCGGAACATCCGGATTTTTGCTCTGCGCAAGCTGGATATCGCGAGACAACGCCGTTCGCTGCTGTTTGCTCAGGCTGAATTAAGCCACTAAGAAGTGACCATCAGCACGATAAGTGACAATGGTTGTGTCTTTCGTATTGAAATTGATTGCTATTTGCATTTACACTAGTGACCATTGTCATTATTAGCTGCTTATAAGATTGTATCGACTATGCCTATTTTTCGCTGGATCAGCTGGCCAATTCTCATTTCTCTTTGTCTGCATGCCTCTGTGGCCGCAGCGATTTACTACAACATGAATAAGGAGGTTGAGGACGAACCTAAAGTGCTGATGGTGGAGATGGCAGCGTTTGCGCCGGCACCGGCAGCAGCTGTGGCTGAACCTCAGCCTGAACCGGAACCCGAAACAGAGCCGGAACCCGAGCCTGAACCTGAGCCGGTCGTGAAGCCGGTTATTGAAAAACCGGTGGAAAAGAAACCGGTTGAGAAAAAACCAAAACCAAAACCAAAACCGAAAAAAGAGAAAAAAGTTGAGAAACCAGCCGTAAAACCGGTTGAAACCAAAGCACCGGTCTCCGATAAACCGCTGTTCAGTGGTACGCCGGAAGGTCAGCAGAATGTGCAGAAAGCCCCTGCAGGCCCGGTCGGAAATGTGGCTTCTGCCGGACAAAGTGATGTTGGCGGTGGTGACCCGAAAGCCCTGAACCGTGCTGATCCGGTCTATCCGGCACGGGCACGCAGCCTCGGTAAAGAAGGGAAGGTGCGGGTCAGATTTGATGTCGATACCGATGGCCGTATTCAGAATATCGATATTATCGAAGCATCACCGAAAAATATGTTTGAACGTGAAGTCCGTAATGCAATGCGTAAATGGCGTTACGAGAAAAAGCCGAAGAAAGGCATGACGACCACCATTATTTTCCGGATCGACGGTAAAACCTCTATTCAGTGATCCGATAAAAAAAGAAAGCCCGGCACATAAAAATGCCGGGTTTTTTGTTTCTGTCTTATTTTGCCGGGAAAAGATCAGCGCGTAAATTCACCAGATTATCCGGTACTACATGAATAACCCCTTCACCCGGAATATCAATTTCCGCAATCATAAACAGAGCCATGGTTGTCAGCAGCGGCAGAATTAAAATCATAATATTGCTGCCGCGCAGTCCGCGGATATTATACCCGATCAGCACATTGGCACTGACGGCAAATAAAATCAGTAATACCCAGGCGGCTCCCGGGATCTGATAGCGCCAGCTGGCCATGGTTTTTTCTTCGGACACATAGAGATCACTGAATGCGGTCAGGACGGAGGCAATCACCGGATTCGGGGCCGTGCGGGCTTCAGATGCAGCGATCTGCCAGAGAGAGGACTGAGCCTCAAGGGAGATATCCCGCCATTTTTCATTTTTTGCCTGTGAGCCGCCGTTAAAAAAATCAATACGTGCGTCAATATACGTGTTAAGCAGAGTATTTGCCCGCAGGTTATTTTCCGGAGACAGTAATTGTGCCCGCTGGAATGCATTACCGACAGCAATAGCTTCGTTTTCTTCCATCTGTTCGCGGTTATTATAGCCGCCGATAGAGATCGTCAGTAAAAAGCCGATTAATAAGCCGAGCAGGGATAATACGGCACCGAGAACAATTTTGGTTTCATCATCTGCTAATTCGGTTTTCCCATGACGTTTTTTGAACAGGTATTTTCCGGCATAGGCCGAGCCGACAGATAAAATAAAGATAACGACAAATAAAATAACTGAATCAGAGACTAAAGCATTAAACAGCGCTGCCATACAAAGACCCTTTAACAGAAAATGCCTCAGCAGAATACTGAGATGCAGGTGGAATAAAGCCGGCCTGAAAAGGCCGGCCGGATATAAAACAGAGATGTCATCCGCTGACGGGAAATGCTGTCCTTTGTAATTATTTCAGCAATCTGACTCTGACAGGTTTCCCTTTGATTTTACCCTGCTGAAGCAGTTTGCGTGCCTGCTGCGCGATACCCTGACGCACCGCGACATAAGCATACATCGGGTGGATCACGATTTTGCCGATATCTTCGCCGTTCAGCCCCATATCACCGGTCATGGCGCCGAGAATGTCCCCCGGACGGATTTTGGCTTTTTTGCCGCCGCCAATACACAGTGTCGCCATTGCCGCATCCAGCGGGGTGATACGCAGCCCGGCAGGGATTGGCTGCCAGTTCAGTTTCATATGCAGCATCTCTTCCAGTGCGTTTGCCCGGACCGCTTCTTCCGGTGCACACAGGCTGATCGCCAGTCCGCTTTCACCGGCACGGGCGGTACGGCCGATGCGGTGAACGTGCACTTCCGGATCCCACGCCAGTTCATAGTTGATCACCAGCTCAAGGGCTTTGATATCGAGCCCGCGTGACGCCACATCGGTGGCAACCAGCACACGGCTGCTGCCGTTGGCAAAGCGGATCAGGGTCTGGTCGCGCTCGCGTTGTTCCATATCACCGTGCAGCACTAAAACACTCTGTCCGCTGCCTTCCAGGGCTTCATACACATCCTGGCAATCTTTCTTGGTGTTGCAGAATACCACGCAGGATGCCGGTTGTTCGCGGCTCAGTAATTTCTGTAACAGTTCAGTTTTGCCACGCCGTGAAACTTCATAAAACTGCTGCTCAACCGCAGGAAGTTCGTCGGTGCTGTTGATTTCGATGGTTTGCGGATCGCGCTGAAAACGGCGGCTGACAGCTGCAATCTCATCCGGCCAGGTGGCGGAAAACAGCAGAGTCTGACGTTCTTCCGGGGTACGGGAGAGGATTTCAGTAATATCGTCAGCAAAGCCCATATCCAGCATACGGTCAGCTTCATCCAGCACCAGTGTGCGGATAGCATCAAGGTGCAGCGTGTCTTTGTTCAGATGGTCAATCAGGCGGCCCGGGGTGGCCACAATAATATGCGGCGGGTGGATCAGTGAATCGCGCTGGGCACCAAACGGCACACCGCCGCATAAGGTCAGAATTTTGATATTCGGCAGATAACGCGCCAGGCGGCGCAGCTCACCGGCGACCTGATCCGCCAGTTCGCGGGTCGGGCACAGAACCAGTGCCTGGGTCATAAAGTGTCCGGCATCGATATGCTGTAACAGCCCCAGGCCGAATGCGGCGGTTTTCCCGCTGCCGGTTTTGGCCTGCGCACGGACATCTTTACCCGCGAGAATAGCCGGTAATGCGGCGGCCTGAACCGGGGTCATGGTCAGATAACCCAGTTCATTCAGGTTGGTAATTTGTTCTGCGGGAAGTGCATTAAGTTCAGCAAATGAGGTCACGATGAAAATTCCGGATTAAATAAAAAGAGAGATTTGCGGCAATGATACTATTACCGGACGCCGGTGTCGCGGGGAACCTGTGGTTTATTCCGGCAGACAAAACGGCCACTCAGAAGAGTGGCCGGTATGAAACGCATTATTTTAAATCACTGTTACTGCTGTCTAACTGAAAATGACGTTTTCCGTCAGGCAGCGGGCGGGGACGGTTATCCGCATCCACCGCAACATAACTGAAGACAGCTTCTGTTGCCCGGTAACGGTCACCGATAGGATCGGTAGCCACTTTTTTCACCCAGACTTCGACTTTAACGGTCATGGATGAATTCCCGGTTTTCAGGCAGCGTGCATAACAGCAGACCACATCACCGACCGCGACAGAGCGCAGAAAGGTGATGCCGTCCACGCGGACGGTCACCACGCGGCCGAGTGCAATCTCCTTTGCCAGAATAGCGCCACCGATATCCATCTGCGACATCAGCCAGCCGCCGAAGATATCCCCGTTGGCATTGGTGTCTGTCGGCATGGTTAAGGTGCGCAGCACCAGTTCCCCGTTAGGTAAACATTGTTGTTGAGTCATGAGAAACACTTACATCCGTTTAACGAAAAAGGATACCGGCGGAAACAAACCGATATCCGGTTGATTTTATTATTTTTCTTCTTCCCGTGGCAGATGACGGTAAATATATACCACACTGGCAACGGTAAATACCAGTGTTACAGCGGTCAGACCAAACACTTTGAAGTTCATCCAGGTATCCATGGATAACCAGAACGCGACATACACGTTCACGGCCGCGCAGACGATAAAGAAAAGAGCCCAGGCGAGATTCAGACGCTGCCAGACCTGTGGCGGCAGGGTCAGTTCTTTGCCCAGCATTTTCTGAATCAGCGGCTTACCGAAGATAAACTGGCCGCCCAGTAACACGAGAGCAAACAGCGCATAAATAATGGTCACTTTCCATTTGATAAACTGCGGATCATGGAAAACGATGGTCAGGGTGCCGAAGATGGCCACAATCACAAAGGTGATAACGGCAGATTTCTCCAGATGTTTATACATGAACCAGCGGACAGCCAGCGCCACCGCAGAGGCGGCAATCAGGGCACCGGAGGCGTAATAGATATCCACGGTTTTATATATGGCAAAAAAGATAACCAGGGGGATAAAGTCGAGTAGTTGCTTCATAATTGAGTCTGTCCGAAATTTAAATTTATTTTAAGCACGTGGCATCCAGTCACTTATTTTTAAAGAAAAAAAATATATTACAATTGATTTTGCAATATTTTACCATAAGACGCGGTCTGACTATCTTCTTTATCCGCGTTCGGTTATAAATCAGTTTAACTATTAGCAGTAAAATTAAATTGTACATCTTAATACGATATTTTTATAAGGGGCGATAATGCAGTCGAACCGACTATTGCGCTGGATGCCGGGACTTTCTGTTTTTCTGCACTATGAACGCAAAAACCTGCGCTTTGATATCCGCGCAGGGCTTTCTGTTGCTGCCGTGGCGTTGCCGGTGGCTATCGCTTACACAGGACTGATGGGCATTAATGCGATTGTCGGTCTCTATGCCTGTATCCTGCCGATGGTGACTTATGCGCTGTTCGGCTCCTCCCGTCAGCTGATTGTCGGGCCGGATGCGGCAACCTGTGCGGTGATTGCGGCGGCGATTATTCCGCTGGCTAAAGGTGACCCGGATACGCTGTGGCAGCTGGCGATTATCATGACGCTGATGACGGGTGTCTGGTGTCTGATCGCCGGACATTTCAAACTCGCCGCATTCGCGGATTTTTTATCACAGCCGATTTTACAGGGGCTGCTCAACGGCGTGGCGGTGACGATTATTGTCGGCCAGATAGGTAATGTGCTCGGGCTGGATGAACTGCCGTCCCAGCTGATTGAGTGCCTGGTGGCGCTGCCGGAGCATCTGCATCTTATGCATATGCCGACGCTGATCCTCTCCGCTGCCAGCCTGGCGGCGCTGTTTTTATTACGGGCTGTCCGCCGCAGCTGGCCGGGGCCGCTGATTGTGATGACGATTGCCACACTGGTCAGTGCGCAGCTGGATTTTGCCTCAATGGGGATTGCTGTGGTCGGTAATCTCGGTAACGGGCTGCCGCATATCAAAATGCCGGCATTTGACCCGGGTCTGCTGCGTGAACTGGTGATCCCGTCACTGAACCTTGCGGTGATCAGCATTGTCAGCTTTATGATGACGGTGCGCAGTTTTGCCGAGAAAAACGGCTATGCCATCGATGTGGATCAGGAACTGCGGGCACAGGGGTATATCAACATTGCTTCCGGGTTATCCCAGGGGTTCGCGGTCAGTGCCGCGACCAGCCGTACAGCTGTCAACGATGCCACCGGTGGTAAAACACAGATGGTATCGCTGATCGCCGCCGGATTGATCGCACTGGTGCTGTTTTTCCTGACCGGTTTCCTCGGACACATTCCGCTGGCGACACTCGGGGTGGTGCTGATTTACTCCTCCTGGTCGATGTTCAGCATTCGTCAGATTTTCTCTTTCCGTAAACGGAATAAATCGGCTTTCACGCTGGCGCTGTTTACTCTGGTGGCGGTGCTGGTGGTGGGGCTGATCAACGGTATCGGGTTTGCGGTTCTGCTGGGACTGGTACAGTTCCTGCGCACGGTTTTCCGCCCGACAGACCAGTTACTGGGGGTGGATGAGCAGGGGATGATCCATTCCATCAACAACAGTAACGTGGATATTAGTCAGGTTGACGGATTATTGATGTACCGTTTTAACTCGCCGCTGACCTATTTCAACGTTGCGTACTTTAAAAAGCGGGTGTTACAGGTGGTGAATACCGCACCGAAACGTCCCGGATGGGTGGCGGTGGATGCGACCGTCAGCTTTATCAATAATGACATGAGTGTGTTCAGCACACTGAATGAGCTGGTGACTGAGCTGAAAATCAAAGGCGTTACCCTGATCCTGGCGGGACGGCGCACCGAACTGACACGCTGGGTGTCGGAAAATAAAATCAAACGCAATGATGATGATTTGATTATTGTGCCTGATCTCTATTTCGCTATCCGGCTGATTCAGAGCAAACAGCAAAGCCGTGTCAAAGCGATAGAAGAGGCGATGGAACAGGCGGCAGAGGGAGCGGAAAAACCGCTCACCACCTGATTTCAGCGATAAACCCGCCCTGCGGGCTGCGGCGGAACTGTATGGTCATATGATGCAGTTCCGCAATTCGTTTCACGATAGACAATCCCAGACCGCTGCCGGTTTTTTCCTGTCCCGGCGGCCGGTAAAAACGTTCTCCCAGCCGGGCCAGTATCGCATCACTGACGCCCGGACCATCATCCTCAATCACTAACTGCTGCGGTGTCAGCGTCAGCTGAACGGTGCCGCCGGTTTTTCCGTAGCGGATAGCATTATGCAGCAGATTGCGCAGCATGACGGTAAGCAGCAGCTGTTCGCCGCGGATCGTCAGTTCAGGCGCGGCGAGCTCAGATATCACGCTGACCTGATGTGCAGCCGCATCCGGAGCTGTTTGTGCAATGGCATCATTAATAATGGCTGACCAGCGCAGCTCTGTACATTCCTGCGGGTGAGACTGTGATTCCAGCCGTGAGAGGGTCAGTAACTGATCCACCAGGCGGGTGGCGCGGTCAATCCCGGTGATCAGATTCGCGGTCACGTGTTCACGAGTGGCGGGGTCATCCCCGGCAATCTGCATCACTTCAGTCTGTACTTTCAGTGCGGCCAGCGGGCTGCGCAGTTCATGAGCGGCATCAGAGGTAAAGCGGCTTTCCCGCTCGCGCAGATCGCGGATACGCAGAAATAATCCGTTCAGGGCGTCCAGCATCGGGCTGACTTCTTTCGGCAGCACCGGCGGGGCCAGCGGCGTCAGCTCAGCCGGGTTACGGCGCTGTAACTGCCGTGCCAGCAGGCGCAGCGGAGTCAGTGCGCGGGTCAGCAGCCACAGGAACAGAAGCAGCATCAGCGGCAGTGCCACCAGCCACGGGATCGCCTGAGCGGTGATAATGGTCAGCCCCATATCCTCGCGGTATTCCCACTCCTGGCCGACCACGATGATGTAGCGGCCATCGGCGGAAGGCAGCTGCACAAAGCGCCAGCGGTCGTTATCATCCGTCAGCGAGCCGTCCCGGAACCCGTTTTTCTTGTCTGAGAACGGAATTTTCCGGCCGTTTTCGCCGTCATCCAGCACCCGCTCGCCCGACGGACTGAAAATAGCAAAAGCGAATGCATCGTCATCCTGCTTTCCTCGGTTGGCGGAGAGCATTTTTTTGGTTTTCTGTATGGCAGACGGCGGGAACTCGAGCCCGGACGGCAGAACTGACAAACGTTTGGCAAAGGCCATTTGTTGTGTATCGAATAATTCATTGATGGATTTTGTGGTCTGCATCCAGGCGAACACACTGGCGACACCCCAGGTCAGCAGGGTGAGCAGCAGCAATAATCCGCCCAGCCGCAGGCGCAGACTATACGTCTTCATCATTTTTTCCCGCGACATAACCGACACCGTGAATAGTTTTGATAAATCCGCGTCCCAGTTTGCGGCGCAGATGGTGAATATGCACCTCAACGGCATTACTGGAGACATCTTCATCCCAGTTATACAATTTTTCTTCAATCATCGCGCGGGACAGCACTTTCTGCGGATTGCGCAGAAACAGTGCCAGCAGCGCCAGCTCTTTACCTTTCAGTGATACCGGTACGCCGTTGCGGGTGACGGTCATCGCCACCGGATCCATCTCCACGTCGCCGAGCACCAGTTTTTCAGAGAGTTGACCGTAGCGGCGGCGGATCAGTGCCTGTAACCGTGCCGCGACTTCTGCCAGGGCAAACGGTTTGCACAGATAATCATCTGCGCCCTGTTGCAAGCCGCTGACGCGCTGCTCAAGGGCATCACGGGCGGTCAGGATCAGTACCGGTTCGTCGCGCCCCTCTGACCGCCACTGTTTCAGGATATCCAGTCCGTCCATGCCGGGCAGGGAGAGATCGAGGATCACGGCATCATAAGGAGCGGCATAGAGCGCCTCCCGGCCGGTTTGCCCATCGGTAAACCAGTCAGGGGTAAAGCCGAGCCTGCTCAGGCCGATTTTCAGCCCGTCGCCAATCAACCGGTCATCTTCAATTAATAATATCCGCATAATTCTTATCCGTATAAATAGCGCTATACTAGTTTTAACTCAGATATCTCAGGATAACCACCTGTTTTTTCTGAAATTAAAAATATAATCAAAAATGATATCCCCTTAAGATCCTGTTAAGAACTTAATGGTTTAATAGTGTCCATGAAGCAAAGACGCTTCCTCATAAAGGAGATAAATGATGAAAAAATTACCTGCACTCGCATTACTTGCCACTTTACTGGCAGGATCAGCCGGTTCCGTTTTTGCAGCCAACGGCGGTTTTGAAGGTCCCGGTGCAACAGCCGTGACAACCACCACAGCGGCACAAAACGGCGGTTTCAGCGGCCCTGATGCCCGTAAAATGACCGTTGCGGATGCACTGAAATTATCTGATGATGCACCGGTTGTGCTGCGCGGTACGATTGTCCGCCAGCTGGATAACAAACATTATGAATTTAAAGACAGCACCGGGACTATCCGTGCTGAAATTTCCCCGAAACGCTGGGACGGACTGAAAGTCACGCCGCAGGATGAAATTGAGGTCGAAGGGGAAATCGACAAAGAGTGGAATAAAACCGAACTGGATGTAAAAGCGGTACGCAAAGTACAGTAATCACCACCGCAGATACACCGGATAATCAGGCCATCTTATTGGCCTGATTTTTTATCTGCACATTTCTTATTTTCTGTGACAGCAGGTGCAAAATATCTTTCTTCTGTGCCTCTGACTGAATATCCCGCAGCGGAATAATAATACCGTCATATTTACCGTGGTAAAGATAAAGCCCGGTGGCGCTTTCGGCATAATCAATGACCGATTCCCAGGCAAAAAAAGAATGGTAAAGGGCAGAAACCTGGTTTATCCCGTCATTATTCAGTTCAAACGTTGCCGGCCGCAGGAGGTAATGTCCGGACTGAACAGAAAGCTGCTTCATAACCCGTCTGCTTTTGACAAAACGGCTGTAAATAAACACCAGTAGTGCTAAAAACCCGCAGCTCAGCCCGTAAAAAACAGAATAAATATCAAATTTGCCCGGCAGCGGCGAAAATGTACTGAAAATAAGTAATAACATTCCGCATAATATCAGCCAGATAAGAATATAAGGAATTCGTCTCCACCCGACCGGCTCCTGATAAAAATGCCGGAAACTGAACGTCTGATAGTCAGCCAGATCCTGAACAGTAAGCGTGACGGGCAGAGTGATCATAATCGTATTCCTTTACACAAAAAAGACAATATCATTATCTGTGCGCATTATCAGGCCTTACTGATAGTCGCTGGCAGATTGCGATTGTGTAAATAACTGATAGAACCGGAACAGATAAATAATTACCAGTCCGCTGATGACATTATTAATAAACAGAATAACGGTCATCAAAATATGCTCATTTTCTATCGGAAGTTTACTAAGAAACACTACGGATGCCTGTTTCAGGGCAAACCATATTAAAATAGCAGGCAGAAGTGTTCTGATATTTTTCAGGGCAATATTTCCGCTGATTTTAATGGCGGTAAATACGCTGTTCTTTTCGGTGAACATAATGATCGGTGCCAGCGCCAGTAACATAGCCAGAATTAATCCCGGCAGATACATGGCAACAAGCCCGAGGGCAATCACCAGCGAGCAGATTAACAGCAGCACCAGCATGCGCGGAATGCGTCCTGCAGAGCCGGTGATGGCCTGCAACGCGGATACCGGCTGTCCCTGTGAGGCACTGAAGATCAGGAAAATCATGGACGTTACAAAGACGGCATTGCCCAGCAGGGAACTGAAGATAGTTCCGAGGCCGGTTTTCAGCATTTGCCACTGGTCATCGGATGTCAGTGCGGCGACCGCCCGCTGAAAGCCGCCGGAGCCTTCAGTGGCGTAAGTGGTTTCCAGGGCGCGGATAAGCGCCAGCCCGTTGGAGTTATAAGTCAGGAGCACATTGAGCCCGACGGTCACAGCGGCGGTGAGCAGCGAAATGATCAGGACAGACAACAGCTGATTACGGAAAAAATTAAGACTGTCGCGGGCAAGAACCGGCACCGGCATGGACATGGAACAACTCCTGTAAGGCATGAAATAAAAACGTTGATGCAATTGTAAAACAGTATGGCGGGGATTGTAACCTGTTCGTCCGGCAGAAATACAGTGATCAGACGGAATATCCGGAAACAGGCAGCCAAAAAGTCACAAAACATTAACAATAATAAAACAAAATATTCGACGGTATAGTAAGCATCTTATTTTGCAAATTGATATAAAACACACAAAAAATGATTGCGCTAAAAATGACGAAGGTTGTTTTTGATATAAATCAATAAATGAAAATGTCGCCGTGGAATAATAATTTAGATCTTTGTGAAAAATGCGTTTTTTATTTAAATGTTGTGATCTGTCTTAGATCATAATTGCATTTAAGGTTGTATATTTCAAACTGTACTTATTGTGTTTTTTTTCTTTTTTTTAGGATGGGATAGATAATGAAAAAGCTTTCTGCAGTGTGTTTAGCACTGGCAACTGTTTTACCGTCAGTTTCAATGGCACACCAGGCCGGTGATTTTATCGTTCGTGGTGGTACTGCGACTGTACGTCCGAACGTCAGCTCTGATAATGTTCTGGGTTTCGGTTCTTTTGAAGCGAACAATAATACTCAGTTAGGTTTAACTTTCAGTTATATGATCACCGATAATATCGGTGTGGAATTACTGGCAGCGACGCCGTTTGAGCATAAAATCTCTGTTCCGGCTGCGGGTGAAATTGCCTCTGCCAAACATTTACCGCCAACCTTAATGGCACAGTACTATTTCCGTACTCCGGAAGATAAACTGCGTCCGTATTTAGGTGTGGGTGTTAACTATACCTTCTTCTTTGATGAAGGATTTAACGATACCGGTAAAGGCGCAGGCTTAAGCGATCTGAGCATGAGCAGCTCATGGGGTGTGGCAGCACAGGCAGGTCTGGATTATGAATTAGACCAGAACTGGATGCTGAACGCCTCCCTCTGGTGGATGAACATCAAAACTGATGTTGATTTCAAAGCCGGTGGTGCCAGCCAGTCTTACAAAACTAACCTGGATCCATGGGTATTCATGTTTGGTGTCGGTTACAAATTCTGATAATCCTCGTTATCAGTACCATAAAAAACGGCGCAATTCTTATTGCGCCGTTTTTTTATCCGGTAATCTGATATTCAGAGTCACCGCAACTTCATTGAGTTAATAACAACCTTCACACCCGGAACTTTACGCGCGGTATTTACCGCCAGGTTCGCTTCTTTTTCTGAAGAGACAAATCCGCTCAGCTGAACTTTACCTTTAAATGTTTCCACGCTGATTTGAGTGGATTTAATGCCTTTCTCACCCAGTAACGCTGTTTTCACTTTAGTGGTAATGACGGAATCATCAAAATACCCCCCGGTACCTTCACTGGTGGCAGTCGGGGCACAGGCGGACAGGGTGAAAGCCATAAACATGACAACAAAAAATGAGGTGACCAGTTTCATATACTTCATTATGTTCTCCTTATTACCGGCACGGATCGCAGAATAATGTGTGCCTGACCTTTTCAGTATTGATGAAAACCGGATGTTTCTCAACAAAAAATAACCCGCTGTTAACAGCGGGCGGAATGAAAAATTATAATTGCGTTGCGTTTTTCATTTTCTGCGTAAATTCCCGCAGTTTCTGACACATCACCGGTATATTATCCAGATTTGCGGCGATGATTTTTACCACAGCAGAGCCGGAAATCGCCCCTGCAGCACCATTCCGCAGTGATTCCTGTACCTGTTCCGGTTCAGAAATCCCGAATCCCTGAACCGGCGGTGCGGCATTCAGCGCGGTCAGTTTTGCCGTCAGATCAGCCAGGGACTTTTCAGCCCGCTTTTCTGTTCCTGTCACCCCGGCGCGGGAGAGCAGATAGGTATAGCCTTTTCCGGCGGCGGCCAGTGTTTCCAGTAATTTATCATCCGCATCCGGCGGGCAGATAAAGACCGGTGCGATATTATTGGCCAGCGCGGCATCCCGGAACGGCTGAGACTCATGCAGCGGCACATCGGCGATCAGCACCGAATCCACCCCGGCTTTTGCCGCTGTTTCATAAAACTGACTGATACCGTTATGGAAAACCAGGTTGGCATACATCAGCAATCCCACCGGCAGTTCCGGATATTTTGCACGGATTTGTGCAATCAGCTCAAAGCAGCGTGCCGGGGTCATACCGGCCGCAAAGGCACGAAGGTTGGCATCCTGAATCACCGGACCGTCTGCCAGCGGGTCAGAAAACGGAATACCGATTTCCAGGGCGTCGGCACCACCGTCCACCAGTGCATCAATAATTTGCAGGGAAACCTCAGCGGACGGATCACCCAGAGTGACAAACGGGATAAACGCACCCTGATTACGGGACTGCAAACGCTGAAAAAGTTGTTCATACCGGCTCATCAGAAATCACCTCTTGCTTTAAAAATGTCATAAACAGTGAAAATATCTTTGTCTCCGCGACCGGAAATATTGACGATAATAATTTGTTCTTTCTCCGGATTTTCACGGATCATTTTCAGTGCGTGTGCCAGGGCATGGGAGGATTCCAGTGCCGGGATAATCCCTTCCTGACGGCTCAGGGTTTTAAAGGCGTCAAGTGCTTCGTCATCGGTGGCGGAAACATAATCCGCCCGGCCGATAGCATTCAGATACGCGTGCTGCGGCCCGACAGACGGGAAATCCAGACCGGCGGAGATGGAGTAAGATTCCTCGATTTGGCCGTCTTCTGTCTGCATCATCGGTGATTTCATGCCGAAATAGATACCGATACGGCCATGTTTGAGCGGCGCACCGTGTTCACCGGTTTCAATACCGTGTCCGGCCGGTTCGACGCCGATCAGGGCGACGGATTCATCGGGAATAAACCCGGCAAATGCACCGATAGCGTTGGAACCGCCGCCGATACAGGCGATCACCGCATCCGGAAGACGACCTTCACGGGCGAGGATCTGGGCGCGGGCCTCATCACCGATCATACGCTGGAACTCGCGGACAATGGTCGGGTACGGATGCGGACCTGCCGCGGTGCCTAATAAATAGTGGGCGCGGTCATAATTGCCGCTCCAGTCGCGCAGCGCCTCATTACAGGCATCTTTCAGCGTGGCGGAGCCGCTGTGCACCGGAATGACTTCCGCGCCCATCAACCGCATGCGGAACACATTCGGAGACTGACGTTCCACGTCTTTTGCCCCCATATACACCCGGCATTTCAGGCCGAGCAGCGCACTGGCCAGTGCTGCCGCCACGCCGTGCTGACCGGCTCCGGTTTCGGCAATAATTTCCGTTTTTCCCATCCGTTTTGCCAGCAGTGCCTGGCCGAGCACCTGGTTGGTTTTATGCGCACCGCCGTGCAGTAAATCTTCGCGTTTCAGATACAGTTTGGTTTTGCTGCCCGCAGTCAGGTTTTTGCACAGTGTCAGGGCTGTCGGGCGTCCGGCATAGTTTTGCAGCAGATCGGTAAATTCACGCTGAAATTCCGGGTCTTCCTGAGCGGCAATAAAGGCATCTTCGAGCTGGTCGAGTGCCGGGATTAAAATCTGCGGCACAAACTGCCCGCCGAATTCACCAAAATAGGGATTTAATTTACTCATTGTTTTCTGATCCTTTTTCTTTTCAGTCGTAGTCAGGCAACTTGCTGATGTAATTGATTAAATATCTGACGAAGTTTTTCTGCATCTTTAATACCGGGGGCGGATTCGGCGCCGGAGTTAAAATCCAGCCCGGCAGCACCGGAGGCGGCGGCGGAGACACAGTTTTCCGCATTCAGCCCGCCCGCGAGGGTAAAGGGCACCGGCAGTGAAGGGGGCAGAGTCTGCCAGTCGAAAGTCTGCCCGGTGCCGCCTTTGCCGTTATCCAGCACCAGCCGCACCACGCCGTCCGGCACGGTGATATCCGCACCGTGCGACATATCCAGTGCTTTCCAGATCTCACATTTTGCCGGAAGGTGCAGACGCAGCAGCGCGATATCGTGCTCGTTTTCATCACCATGTAACTGAATCGCATGCAGTTTCAGGCGGCGGGCAATGGCAGCGATATCTGCGGGATCGTGGTTACGGAACACACCGACGTACGCCAGCGGTGCACCGCGCATCACCTCCGCTGCCTGTGCTTCATCCACATAACGCGGCGATTTGCTGACAAAAATCAGGCCGCCGAAGGTGGCACCGGCGTCATAAGCGGCGCGGGCATCGTCCGCACGGGTCAGTCCGCAGACTTTGTGTTCGCCGTAAATCAGGCGGCGGATAGCTGTGTCCAGATCAGGCTGCGCCATAATGGCACTGCCGATCAGGAATCCGTCAGCATGGGGACGCAATTCGCGGATGTGCTGATGGGTGGTAATGCCGGATTCACTGATAATAATGCGGTCAGCCGGAATATGCGGTGCAAAATCCGCTGTCCGGCGGCGGTCAATGGAGAGGTCGCGCAGATCGCGGTTATTGATACCGATAACCTGTGCATCAAGGGCAATAGCGCGATGCAGTTCTTCTTCCGTACTGACTTCCGTCAGCACACCCATATTGAGGGAATGAGCCAGGGTCGCCAGTGAGTGATAATCCGCATCATTCAGGACGGAGAGCATCAGCAGAATCGCGTCTGCTCCATAGTGGCGGGCGAGATACACCTGATAAGCATCAATAATGAAATCTTTGCACAACACCGGCTGAGTGATCAGCGCGCGCACCTGCCGCAGATAGTCATGTTGTCCCTGAAAATATTTCTCGTCGGTCAGTACAGAGACTGCTGTGGCATACGGCGCATAGGCTGCGGCGATTTCACTGAGATTAAAATCCTGACGGATAAGCCCTTTCGACGGAGAGGCTTTTTTGCACTCCAGAATAAACGCAGTTTCCGCGCTGCGCAGAGCCTGATAAAAATCGCGGTCACTCAGCGGCAGATTATCCGCAAAACTCAGCAGCGGCTCCTGTTTCTTCCGCGCAACCAGGGAGATACGTTTATCATTCACAATCTGTTCTAATACGGTGCCTTTCATGGTTTATCCTCTCGCGGCCAGGGCGGTGACGCGCTCAAAGGCGTTACCACTGCGGATCATTGCCAGCGCGTGCTGAGCATTATCCTGTAAGTCTTCGTTATCATTGAGTTTCATCAGCAGGGCGACATTGGCTGCCACGGCGTGACTTTGTGCTGCGGTGCCTTCTCCCTGTAATAACCGGGTCAGCAACTGACGGTTTTCTTCCGGGGTACCGCCGCGCAATTCCTGCATGTCATAACCCGGCAGGCCGAAATCGTCTGTGGTCAGGCGGTATTCGCGGATCTCCCCGTTATGCAATTCGGCAACCTGTGTCGGTGCGTGCAGGGAAACCTCATCCATTCCGCCGCTGTGTACTACGGCGGCACGCTGGTAGCCGAGGACTTTCAGCGTCTCAGCAACAGGGCGGATCAGCGCCGGGCTGTATACGCCGATCAGGGCAACCGGCGGACGGGCCGGGTTGATCAGCGGCCCGAGGACATTAAATAAGGTACGGGTTTTCAGTTGCTGACGCACCGGTGCGGCAAAACGGAAGCCGTCGTGATAGTGCGGGGCGAACAGGAAACAGACGCCGACATCATCCAGTGCGCTGCGGGATACATCTGCCGGGGTGTCCAGCGCAATCCCGAAGGCGTTCAGTAAATCAGAAGAGCCGGTTTTGCTCGAAACACTGCGGCTGCCGTGTTTGGCGACTTTTATCCCGCAGGCCGCTGCCACAAAGGCGCTGGCCGTGGAGATATTGATGCTGTCGGAAGCATCGCCGCCGGTGCCGACAATATCACTGAAACGATAGTCCGGGCGCGGGAAGGCGCGGGCATTGTTCAGACAGGCCTGGGCGGCACCGGCAATTTCATCCGGCTGCTCGCCGCGCATTTTCATGCTGATCAGCGCTGCCGCCAGCTGGGTTTCACTTAGTTCTCCCCGGATAATCGCGGAAAATAACTCCCGGCTTTCCGCCAGGGTCAGTGTTTCACCCCGGTAAAGTTTTTCAAATAATGTTTGCATCTCTCTGTTCCTTAATCTGTTTTTTTATCTGTTATTCAGGTTGAGTTATGCCTGTGCCCACGCAAGGGTATTAGCCAGCAGGGCCGCACCGTCCGGTGTCAGAACGGATTCGGGGTGAAACTGTAAGCCGCAGACTTTGTCCTGTTCATGGCGGACGGCCATCACAATGTTGTCGCTGGTGGCACACACGGTCAGGGCTTCCGGGATGATTTCTGCTGCCAGTGAGTGATAGCGTGCCACTTTCATCGGGTTCGGCAGACCGGAAAACATAGATTGCTCATCGTGGTGCAACTGGCTGGCTTTACCGTGGAGCACAGCACCGGCGTGACTGACTTTGCCGCCGTAGGCTTCAACAATTGCCTGATGGCCGAGGCAAATACCAATCACCGGGTAACGTCCTCTGACACGGCTCAGCACTTCCGGCTGACATCCGGCATCTGCCGGTTTTCCCGGCCCCGGAGAGAGCACCAGCACCGGGTTTTTCATGGTTTCCAGAGCGGACAGAATGACCTCTGCCGGAACCCGGTTGCGGTAAATCACCACCTGATGGCCCTGAGCACGGAACTGGTCGGCCAGGTTATAGGTAAAGGAATCGACATTATCGAGCAGTAAAATATCAGCCATCAGAATGTCTCCTCTGCATGATGGGCGCGGGTGATGGCGCGGATCACCGCGCGGGCTTTGTTGCGGTTTTCGTCAGCTTCCGCCTGCGGGTCGGAATCCAGTACCACACCGCCGCCGGCCTGCACAGTGGCAATGCCGTTTTCGACATAGGCAGAGCGGATCACAATGCAGGTATCGAAGGTGGTATCGCCGCGAAAATAGCCGACTGCGCCGCCGTAGCTGCCGCGACGGACTTTCTCGGCCTGTGCAATCAGTTCCATTGCACGGACTTTCGGTGCGCCGGTCAGGGTGCCCATGTTCATGCACGCCTGATAAGCATGGAAAATATCGAGGTCGTCGCGTAATTCACCGGTGACGCGGGACACCAGGTGCATCACAAACGCATAACGATCCACTTTGGTCAGTTCCGCCACACTACGGCTGCCGGGACGGCAGATACGGGCGAGGTCATTACGGGCAAGATCGACCAGCATGAAGTGTTCGGCCAGCTCTTTCTGATCCGTACGCAGATCAAGCTCCAGACGGCTGTCTTTATCTGCATCCACCGAACCGTCTGCTGACAGACCGCGCGGACGGGTGCCCGCAATCGGGTAGATTTCAATCTGACGGGTTGCCGGGTCATATTTCAGTGCGCTTTCCGGTGATGCGCCGAACAGAGTGAAATCCGCATCCTGCATAAAGAACAGGTAAGGACTCGGGTTGCGGGTTTTCAGTTCGCGGTAAGCGGCCATCGGGGATGGGCACGGTAACTGAAAGCGGCGTGACGGCACGACCTGGAAGATATCACCCTGAACAATGGATTGTTTTAACTGATTCACGATAGTGCAGAAATCGGCATCCGAATGTGACGTTGTCACGCTGATGTCTACCGGTGTGACAGACGCAGAACCGGTTACCGGCTGTGCCAGAGTCGTTAATACCTGCTGATGCTGTGCTGTCAGGCGGGTTTGTTCTGCGGCATCCGCTGTAAATGTCAGGGTAACCAGTTCACTGGTCTGCTGCTGGTGGTCGATGGTGAGCAGTGTTTCCGCCAGATAAAAACAGTAATCCGGGCAGCTGTTAGTGCGCTCAACCGGCGGCAGTGCCTCAAAGGCCGCGACCAGGTCGTAGCTGAACAGTCCGCCGCAGAACAGCGCGTGACGGTCATCTGCCTGTGACGGCAGGTTCATCAGGGTGCGGAGCACATCAAAGACCGAGGCGGCGCGCAGGCGGGTATCTTCATCCGCATGGGCGGCCGGCGCAGTGAAATGCAGTGTCAGTGTGTTACCGCTGATAGTCCCGGCGGACAGACTTGCCTGCAATACCGGCAGCAATGCAGCGCCGTTGGCGGTCAGTGCTTCTGCGGTGACGGTGTGTCCGGTGCAGCGGATACGCAGTGCGCTGTGCAGCACCAGCATGCTTTTTAAATTTGCTCTGGACGCGATTTCGGCGGATTCTAATAACAGCGTTGCAGGACGCTGTGCGCAAAGCGCGGTGAATACCGCCGCCGGGTCGGGCTGATAAGCCGGATAAGCTGTCCGGATGTGTTGTGTGAAAATCGTGCTGTCCATGATAATTACCTTGCTATGTGAATTTTTTGCCATAAAAAAACCCGCCACGGGGGCGGGTTCTGTGCTCTGGTACAGCCGGTTAACTGACATGCACGCACAACCATTCCGCCCGACGGGAAAGATTGCGCCACCAACGATTGTTCAGTTTGTGCATGTTCATGGGATGTCCTCAGTATAAACAGTGATTACAGATAACTCGTTCTGTGTACTAGTTAACTAGATCGCGGTTGGTGTGTCAAGGGTTTTTGTGGAATACTGTGCGTCCCGTAAATGCGGATGAAATTTTATGAAGTCACTTCTGGCAATGCATTGTCAGAACAGAAGGGAGACGTGATGGAGCCGGAAAATACAGGTATTGACCTGTCGTGCTATGATTTACACAGCCATACCACTGCGTCAGACGGCATGCTGACACCGGAGCAGTTACTGGACAGAGCCGTTGAGATGAAGGTGACCGTGCTGGCAATTACCGATCACGACACCACGGATGCACTTCCGGCGGCACATCATTATCAGCAGGCAAATAATTTACCGCTGACGGTGATTAATGGTGTTGAAATATCAACACTTTGGGAACATCATGAGATTCATATTGTCGGGCTGAATATTGATATTACCCATCCGGCAATGACAGAATTACTGGCGCAGCAGTCAGAACGGCGCCGGGCACGCGGGATGCTCATCAGTGAACGGCTGGCAAAGGCCGGAATTGAAGGCACCTGGGAAGAGGCGAATGCGCTGGCGCAGGGCGGTGAAGTCACGCGCGGACACTTCGCCCGGGTGTTGATCGCCCGTGGTGTGGAACCGACGATTCCGAAAGTGTTCAAACGCTATCTCGCCCGTAACAAAACCGGCTATGTGCCGCCGCAGTGGTGTGATATCCCTGACGCGGTACAGGCCATTCATGCCGCCGGCGGACAGGCCGTGCTGGCACATCCCGGCCGCTATGGCTTATCCGCCAAGTGGCTTAAGCGCCTGTGTGATTTCTTTAGACAGGCCGGCGGGGATGGCATGGAAGTGGCGCAGTGTCAGCAGGCTCCGGATGAGCGCCGGACTCTGGCGCAATACGCAATAACATACGGATTAAAAGCCTCCCAGGGATCCGATTTTCATCAGCCGTGTTCGTGGATAGAACTGGGCCGTAAATTGTGGTTACCGGGTGATGTAATACCAATCTGGCAGGATTGGTCACTGAAGGATTAACAGAGGAAACAACATGGGCCAGATGTTTTATATCCATCCGGATAACCCGCAGGCACGCCTGATCAATCAGAGCGTGGAGATTTTTAACAAAGGCGGCGTGGTGATTTACCCGACCGATTCCGGCTATGCCATCGGCTGCCGCCTGGAAGATAAAGATGCGTTACAGCGGATCTGCCGTCTGCGTCAGATAGACAGTAATCATAACTTTACCCTGATGTGCCGCGATTTATCGGATATCTCTACCTATGCACATGTGGATAACACGGTATTCCGTTTAATCAAAAATAATACACCGGGTAATTACACCTTTATTCTGCGGGCGACCAAAGAAGTGCCGCGCCGTCTGATGAGTGAAAAACGTAAAACGATTGGTCTGCGTATTCCGGCAAACCCGATTGCCATGGATTTACTTGCTGCAATGGGTGAACCGCTGATGTCAGCCAGTCTGATCCTGCCGGGCAATGATTTTGCGGAATCTGATCCGGAAGAAATTAACGATACCCTGGGCAAGCAGGTGGATCTGGTGATCCACGGCGGTTATATCGGCCAGCAGCCGACCACGGTTATCGATTTGACTGACGACGTGCCGGTTGTGGTGCGTGAAGGAACCGGAGATGTAACGCCGTTCCTGTGATCGCCGTGTGCGTCACATGTGTAAAATGCGTTAGCGCCGTGCATTAACCTGTGTATAATGCTGCGGTTGATTTTTATGACGCCTGTGAAGGCGACAGCAGAGGGTGCTCAATGAGCCAGAAAACAGAAAAGTTACAAAAGGTGTTGGCGCATGCAGGGCATGGCTCACGCCGCGAAATTGAAAGTTACATCGAAGCGGGTCGTATCTCTATTGACGGCAAAACTGCCACACTGGGTGACCGTATCGATGTTAATACGAATGCTAAAATCCGCCTCGACGGCCGGATTTTAGGCATCAAAGATGCACAGAAAAACCCGTGTCGTGTTCTGGCGTATTACAAGCCGGAAGGGGAATTATGTACCCGCCACGACCCGGACGGCCGTCCGACAGTCTTTGATCGTCTGCCGCGTATTCAGGGAGCCCGCTGGATTGCCGTCGGTCGCCTGGATGTGAATACCAGCGGATTACTGCTGTTCACCACCGACGGGGAACTGGCAAACCGCCTGATGCACCCGAGCCGTGAAGTAGAGCGTGAATATGCGGTCCGTGTCTTCGGTGAAGTGGATGATGCCAAACGCAATCAACTGCTCAAAGGTGTTCAGCTGGAAGATGGGCCGGCCTCATTCCGTTCGCTGAAATTCAAAGGCGGGGAAGGTATCAACCAGTGGTTTAATGTCTCCCTGACCGAAGGCCGCAACCGCGAAGTCCGTCGGATGTGGGAAGCGGTCGGTGTGCAGGTCAGCCGCCTGATCCGTGTCCGTTACGGCGATATCGATCTGCCGAAAGCGCTGCCGCGCGGCGGATGGGTGGAACTGAACCTGGAAAAAACCAACTATCTGCGTGCACTGGTGGGACTGCCTGCAGAAACTACCACCAAGGTTTCTGTGGAAAGTGATAAACGCCGGATCAAAGCCAACCAGATCCGCCGTGCGGTAAAACGTCACTCACAAGTCGGCACCACCGCATCAAAACGTAATTCCGGGCGTCCGTCATCAACCCGTCAGGGTACCGGAAATACACAGAAACGCCGTACCGGTAAATAATAATTCGGTTACGTAAAACCGGTATTTTCTGTTATTTCAGCCTGTATTTGTTCTTATAAACGTCCTGTGCCATCGCACGGGGCGTTTTTTTGTACAGGAGTCATGCAAATACCCTCAGTGTGGGTTAAAATAATCAAAACAGTATTTCCCGCCGGTGAATGACCGGGAAACAGAGATATATCTGCGAGGAGATGATTATTGCGATAACCAGATGCGGTCTGTTAACGCTCATCTTTCTGCTCCCCGGATGTGGTGACGAAACACAGCCCGACGCACCTGAGCTGAGCCGGTATTACTATAGTAATATTACCGGGGATGATCTGTTTTTTACGGTAAACGGGAAAAGTTATCACCTTGCACATGACGCGGAGGGCATTGTTTATCTGCCGTCCGGCCTGAATAAGCTGGAAACCCCGCAGGGACAACAGATTTCCTTTATGGCTTATCCCGGGAACAGCGGCGGGATCCTCAATCCGTCCCGTGCCCGTTATTATTCCTATACCATTCATGACGGCGATACCCTGTATTCACCGCAATTTAATTCCATGGTAAAGACATTTAAATTTGACGGTCATTATTATCAGGGACCGTTGCGGACCAGTAATGCCGACGTTATCGATAATAACCTGTTTAAATGCCGGTATCCTTCCGATGTGCCGGATATAAAAGCCGTGCTGGACAGATTTGTTGCCGGGGAAAAAGGAATGATGACAATCTGTATGAATGAAAATGAATTCCGCCGGTTCCTGGAATACAATCCGCGCGGTGTCAGTTTATTACCGGATAATACGGTGATCACACCGGAACAGGATGCGGATACCGGTAATACTTTCCGCCCGCATGACATTCAGTTTCAGGATGCGGAATTGCGTGAGGATGCTGAAAAAATCACTGATATTGTGACGGAGTTCCGGCATCAGACGGATGTGACAAAAAAATATGAAATATACAGCCGTTATCACACGGTACTGATGCGGATGGCTAATCGTTACCGTCAGATACTGCTGCAAAGCGATAAAGAGAATAAGACAGATAAAGAAGAGAGCAGGAGATTCAGTGAGTTTGTGCAGGAAACCGGTGAAATTTTCGGTGCCGGGGTTTTACCGCTGCAAACGGATGAAACGCCCCCGGCACACTGACGTTACTGCCTTTAATTATTCCGCCGGTCCGGCTTTGCGTCCGGGCTGTGCATCATAGCTGATCCCGTTTTTACCGGCACTGTCATCACACATCACATATAAATAGGTCGGCATAATATCCGCCGGGGTTTTCAGTTTTTCTGATGCCTCATCCGGAAATGCGCCGGCGCGCATGGCCGTGCGGGTACCGCCCGGATTAATGCAGCTGACGCGCAGCCCTGTGCCTTTATATTCCTCAGCCAGAACCTGCATCATACCTTCAGTGGCAAATTTTGAGACGGCATAGGCTCCCCATCCGGCACGGCCTTCGCGGCCGACACTTGATGATGTGAATACCAGCGAACTCTGCGGGGATTTCAGCAGGAGCGGTAACAGTGCCTGTGTCAGTATAAAGGTACCATTAACATTCACCTGCATTACATCCTGCCATAACTGTACCGGCTGCTCAGTGAGCGGCGCGACCACGCCCAGAATACCGGCGTTGTGCAGTACGCCATCCAGCCGCGGAATCTCCTGTTCCAGCGCGGCAGCGAACTGACGGCTTTGCGCTTCTGTCAGTGTCAGTAAGTCCTGATGATAAATACGTGGCACTGACCCGTAACGCTGCGTGATTTCATCACGGACGGCCTGTAATTTGGATTCTGTCCGGCCGGTCAGGATCAGTTCCGCACCGTAGCGGGCATAGGTCAGGGCGGCTTCACGGCCAATCCCGTCACCGGCACCGGTTATCAGGATGATTTTATTCTTCAGTGCATCAGGGGAGGACGGGGAAAAGCGGGATACATCATTATTATGCATGGTGATAACTCCGGAAAAGCAAATGGACGGGTATCACATCCCGGACAGGGTGTGAACCCGTTTTTATCATACCGTCCTCAGGGCGTGATTGCCATCAAGGGTTACAAAACTAGTTGAGCATTTATCAGATTTTTTAGTTAAAATAGTGCCATTCAATTTAACAGTATTAAGGTGTGCCGGTGGAGTTTCTCTCACAATACGGTTTGTTTCTTGCTGAAACCGTAACTATTGTTCTGGCAATCATTGCCATTGTCGTGTTCTTTGTCATGCTCAGCATCCGTAAAGGGCAGTCTCTGGGTAAATTACGTCTGACGGATCTGGGTGAAAACTACCGCGACAGACAGCGTGAAATGCAACATGCCCGCATGAGCGAAGCAGAACAGAAAGTCTGGAATAAAGCGTTTAAAAAACAACAAAAAAACGAAGATAAAAAAGACAAAAGCAACGCCAAAAACGGTCAGACCCGTCTGCGCAAATCCTGTATCTATGTAATTGACTTTAAAGGCAGCCTGGATGCGCACGAGGTGGAATCACTGCGTGAAGAAATCACCATTATTCTGTCCGTGGCCGAGCCGGGTCTGGATGAAGTGCTGGTGCGTCTGGAAAGTCCGGGCGGACTGGTTCACGCCTATGGTCTGGCAGCCGCTCAGCTGACCCGTCTGCGTGAGAAAAATATCCGTATTACCATTGCGGTTGATAAAGTCGCGGCCAGTGGTGGTTATATGATGGCGTGTGTGGCGGATAAAATTGTGGCCGCGCCGTTTGCGATTGTCGGTTCGATTGGCGTGGTGGCACAGGTGCCTAACATCCATCGTCTGCTGAAGAAAAATGATATTGATGTGGAAATGCATACTGCCGGTCAATATAAACGCACGCTGACATTCATCGGGCAGAATACCGATGAAGGCCGTGAGAAATTCCAGCAGGAGCTGGATGAAACGCACGTTCTGTTCAAAAGCTTTGTTTCTCAGAACCGTCCGTCTCTGGACATTGATAAAGTGGCGACCGGTGAACACTGGTACGGCACCCAGGCAAAAGAGCTGGGACTGGTTGATGAGCTGGCAGTGAGTGATGATTTAATTGTCGCGGCAATTCCTGACCATGAAGTGATTCAGGTGCGTTATTTCCGCCGTAAGCGTCTTATTGATAAAATCACCCAGAGTGTGATGATGAGTGCTGACCGCCTTATTCTCCGCTGGTGGCAGCGCGGGAATGGCCCGGTTGGGAAATAACCGTCTCAATATAAATAACGGCAGCGCAGGCTGCCGTTATTCTTTGCGGATTATTATTATCCGGCCGGTGACTATTCCGGTATCCGTCTGTTAATCCGCCAGATGATATTGTTCTGACAGAACGTGAGCGAGATGTTTAAACATATTAAAGACGGCCGCACTTTTGAGTGTCGGCAGTCCCTGGTCGTCTAAAAAGTATTCACCTTTAAAAACCAATACGCCGGATTTCTGTTCAACATCATCAGCCTGCATACCCTCCAGAAAATCGTCATGTTCCTGTATGATTTTATTGGCTTTTTCTAACAGCTCTTGTTTGCTGATGGCGATGGTTTCTTTTTGCATTCTGTGAACTCCTTTGAAAAATAATTTGTTGCGCATCACTATTTATCAGGTAGAGTGTGAACTTTTCAAGAGCCCCGCAACGTGGCGGGAAGACTATTTGCGTAATACACTCCGGTGACGGCGATATTAAAAATACATCATTTCCTGACAGATGTTTTGAGTTGAAACAAAGCATTAGTATAAAAAGAGTTGATCTATTACGAAAGTGCCTCAATATAAAAGGCAGTGTATTTAACGCAAAAATTGGCGTTTTTATAATCGCCCCGAAAATTTAGGTAATGATAATTATGGGTAAAGCTCTTGTCATCGTGGAGTCCCCGGCAAAAGCCAAAACGATTAACAAGTATCTCGGCAAAGACTACGTGGTGAAATCCAGCGTCGGTCACATCCGGGATCTGCCGACGAGTGGTTCAGCGAGCCGTAAACCCGCTGCTGCAGGCGATAAAACGAAAAAAGTTAAAAAAGACGAACGCACAGCGCTGGTCAGCCGGATGGGTGTTGACCCGTACCACGGCTGGGAAGCGGATTATCAGATTCTGCCGGGCAAAGAAAAGGTTGTTTCTGAATTACAGCACCTGGCCGCCGATGCATCACACATCTATCTCGCAACGGACCTTGACCGCGAAGGGGAAGCCATTGCATGGCACCTGCGGGAAGTGATCGGCGGTGATGACAGCCGCTTCAGCCGGGTTGTATTTAATGAAATCACCAAAAATGCGATAAGTCAGGCGTTTGAACAGCCGGGCGAACTGAATATTGACCGTGTGAATGCCCAGCAGGCGCGCCGCTTTATGGATCGCGTGGTGGGTTACATGGTGTCTCCGCTGCTGTGGAAGAAAATTGCCCGTGGTTTATCCGCCGGTCGTGTGCAGTCTGTCGCGGTGCGTCTGATTGTTGAGCGCGAGCGCGAAATCAAAGCGTTTGTACCGGAAGAGTACTGGCAGATCCACGCACTGCTGTCTGATAAAAAAGATCAGCTGCGCATGGAAGTGGTGCAGGAAAACGGCAAAACCTTTAAAGCGGTCAATGAGAAACAGGCACATGCTGCTGTCAGCAAGTTACAGGCTGCCACCTTTAAAATTACTGACCGCGAAGACCGTCCGACCTCCAGCAAGCCGGGTGCACCGTTTATTACCTCCACACTCCAGCAGGCCGCGAGCACGCGCCTGAGCTTTGGTGTGAAGAAAACCATGATGATGGCACAGCGTCTTTATGAAGCCGGTCACATCACCTATATGCGTACCGATTCCACCAACCTGAGCCAGGATGCCATTACAATGGCGCGTGACTATATCACTGAGAATTTCGGTGATAAGTATCTTCCTGCCTCGCCGAATCTGTACAGCAACAAAGAGAATTCCCAGGAAGCGCACGAAGCTATCCGTCCGTCTGATATCGCTGTAACGGAAGAGATGCTCAAGGATATGGAGCCGGATGCGCGCCGCCTGTATCAGTTGATCTGGCGTCAGTTTGTCGCGTGTCAGATGACACCGGCAAAATACGATTCCACCACACTGACCGCAGAAGCGGGTGATTTCACACTGAAAGCCAAAGGGCGCACACTGCGTTTCGACGGCTGGACCAAAGTGATGCCTGCACTGCGTAAGAATGATGAAGATAATACGCTGCCTGCGATTGCGCCGGGCACGGTCATGACGCGCGAAGCGATTGATCCGGTACAGCACTTCACTAAACCGCCTGCGCGTTTCAGTGAGGCGTCACTGGTTAAAGAGCTGGAAAAACGCGGTATCGGTCGTCCGTCCACCTATGCGTCAATTATTTCCACCATTCAGGATCGCGGTTATGTGAAAGTGGAAAACCGCCGTTTCTATGCTGAGAAAATGGGTGAAATTGTCACCGATCGTCTCGAAGAAACCTTTGCGGAACTGATGAACTACGACTTTACCGCACGGATGGAAAATCAGCTCGACCATATCGCCAACAATGAAGCGAAGTGGAAATCGGTGCTGGACGAATTCTTTGCTGATTTCAGCAAGCAGCTGGATAACGCGGGCAAAGAGCCGGAAGAAGGCGGTATGCGAACGAACCCGATGGTCATTACCTCGATCATCTGTCCGACCTGTTCCCGCCCGATGGGGATCCGTACCGCATCCACCGGGGTATTCCTGGGCTGTTCCGGTTATGCTCTGCCGCCGAAAGAGCGCTGCAAGCAGACCATCAACCTGATTCCGGAACACGAAATCCTCAATATCCTTGAAGGGGATGACGCGGAAACCAATGCGCTGCGTGCCCGCCGCCGCTGCCCGAAATGCGGCACTGCGATGGACAGCTACCTGATCGACACCGGCCGTAAACTGCATGTCTGCGGTAACAACCCAGAATGTGAAGGGTACGAAGTCGAAGAAGGTGAGTTCCGCATTAAAGGGTATGATGGCCCGGTCGTTGAATGTGAGAAATGCGGCTCTGAGATGCACCTGAAAATGGGGCGTTTCGGTAAGTACATGGGCTGTACCAACGACGAGTGTAAAAACACCCGTAAAATTCTGCGTAACGGTGAAGTCGCTCCGCCGAAAGAAGATCCGGTTCCGTTACCGGAACTGCCGTGCGAAAAATCAGACGCGTACTTTGTACTGCGTGATGGTGCTGCCGGTATCTTCCTGGCGGCGCACAATTTCCCTAAATCACGGGAAACCCGTGCACCGCAGGTAGCAGAACTGGTTCGCTTTAAAGATCGTCTGTCTGAGAAAATGCGTTATCTGGCGGAAGCGCCGGTGGCGGATCCGGACGGTAATCCGACGACTGTCCGCTGGAGCCGCAAAACCAAACAGCAGTATGTGGCATCCGATAAAGACGGCAAAGCCACCGGCTGGTCTGCATTCTATATTGACGGCAAATGGGTTGAGAAAGCCAAATAATCTGTCGTCATAATATCGGCGGTATCGTAATAATAAAAACCGGTCAGGAATTTTCCTGACCGGTTTTTTTATGCCGGAAACAGTGATCTGGCGGTGTATTGTACGGCAGACAGTGATTAATAGCTTTTTGTTATAAGCATTGATGAAAACGGCCTAAGAGGAGGTAGCCGCGATTTTCCGTACTTTCCCGTGAGATGTGCGGTATAAGGGTATTAGCCTGTTATATTTTGACTGGTGTCAGTGCGGTTTTTGTTATATCGTCGGTGAATAGAATAACGTTATAACAATTTGCTCACTTATTCTTTTTCGGAATAATAAAGATGAAAAAGGAGTAAGCAATGCCGAGCCTGCACGGAAAGGAATAAGCGGATGAAATTACAGCAGCTGCGCTATATTGTGGAAGTGGTTAATCACAATCTGAATGTCTCCTCGACTGCCGAGGGGCTGTACACATCACAACCCGGTATCAGTAAGCAGATCCGGATGCTGGAAGATGAGCTGGGAATGCAGATTTTTGCCCGCAGCGGTAAACATCTGACCCATGTGACACCGGCCGGGGAATCCGTTATCCGTATCTCCCGTGAAGTGCTGGCGAAAATTGATGCCATCAAGGCTGTCGCCAGTGAGCACACATATCCGGAGCAGGGAACCCTGAGTATCGCCACAACCCATACCCAGGCACGTTATGCACTGCCGCCGGTGATTAAAGGCTTTATTGAGCGTTACCCGCACGTTTCCCTGCATATGCACCAGGGCACGCCGACACAGATAGCCGAGGATGTCTGCAAAGGCAACAGCGATTTTGCCATCGCGACAGAAGCCCTGCATCTGTATAACGATTTGATTATGCTGCCGTGCTATCAGTGGAACCGGGCCGTGGTGGTCCGCCGTGATCACCCGCTGGCACAGCGGCGTGATCTGACTATCGCGGATATCGCGGAGTATGAGATTGTCACTTATACCCACGGTTTCACCGGCCGTTCCGAGCTGGACAGCACCTTTGAAAAACAGGGGCTGAAGCCGAAAGTGGTCTTTACCGCAACAGATGCGGATGTGATTAAAACCTATGTCCGTCTCGGGCTCGGGATCGGGATTATTGCCAGTATGGCGGTCGATCCGGAGACGGATAAAGACCTCGTCAGTATCGATATGCGGGATAAATTCAGCTACAGCACCACAAAAATCGGTTTCCGGCGCGGTAGTTTCCTGAGAACCTATATGTATGATTTTATGTGGCGTTTCGCGCCGCATCTGACGCGCGATGTGGTGGATAAAGCGATTGCGCTGCGTAATAATGAAGACATCGAAGCCATGTTTAAAGACATTCCGCTGCCGATTGTCTGAATACTTATTATCAGGGGAACAGATGAGTAAATTATCCGCACTGACAGGCGCTGTCCTGCTTGCCGCCGGGCTGTTGCCGGCGGCTGTATCTGCATCCGTACCGGCGGCACCGGTCTGTAAAGAGACCGTGCGTGACCCGGAAAGCTATGATTCAACGGATGAATGCTACTACAAAGGCAGCAATCTGGTACAAACTTACGGGCTCTACCGCAGTACAACCGGGAGCCGAAAAATCTGACGGAAAAATTGACACCCAGCACGGATCAGTCTTTCACCGGTTATGGTGATACGGTCAGCCTGGAATACAAATGGCAGGGTAATAATCACCTGACGGTAACACAGTTGTTTAATGGTGGTCAGGATACCATCTCATTTGAGACTGACGGGCAGGGCACCCGGGTTATTACGGAATACAGCCCGGATTAATTATCCTGCAAAATTGTTAGTTTTGGTTACATTGAATTAACAAATTGTGTGGCTGCCCCCGCAAAGATTACGGGAATATGGTATCTTTATAATGAAAATAATAAGGAAGATACCTGTTTAACCCGTACACTCTGTGTGGAGGCGTTATGTCGTTAACCTTAAAGCAACAGTGTGAAACCCTGCTGACGGCGGGCGGAAAACACTACCATATCTATCATCTCTCCCGCCTGGCGGAACAGCTCGGCAATCTCGATAAATTACCCAAATCCCTGAAAGTGCTGGCCGAAAACCTGTTGCGTAATCTTGATGGCGACAGCGTGCAGGTGCGCGATTTACAGGCGCTGATCGACTGGCAAAAAACCGGCACGGCTGACCATGAAATTGCCTTCCGGCCCGCCCGTGTGCTGATGCAGGATTTTACCGGTGTGCCGGCGGTGGTGGATCTGGCGGCGATGCGCCAGGCTATCCGCGTGCTGGGCGGAGAAGAGAGTAAGGTCAATCCGTTGTCGCCGGTCGATCTGGTTATCGACCACTCGGTGATGGTGGATGAATATGCCAGTGAGCAGGCTTTTGCTGATAACGTGGCCATTGAAATGTCACGTAATAACGAACGTTACCGCTTTCTGCGCTGGGGACAGCAGGCCTTTGACCGCTTCCGTGTGGTGCCGCCGGGAACGGGGATCTGCCACCAGGTTAACCTCGAGTACCTCGGGAAATCCGTCTGGTATGAAACCCGTGACGGTAAAACCTATGCGTATCCGGATACCCTGGTCGGGACAGATTCCCACACCACCATGATTAACGGCCTCGGCGTACTGGGCTGGGGCGTGGGCGGTATTGAAGCGGAAGCTGCGATGCTCGGACAGCCGGTGTCAATGCTGATCCCGGATGTGGTCGGGTTTAAACTGACCGGCCGTCTGCGCGAAGGGATCACCGCCACTGACCTGGTGCTGACCGTGACACAAATGCTGCGCAAACACGGTGTGGTGGGCAAATTTGTTGAATTCTGGGGTGACGGTCTGGCGCAGCTGCCGCTGGCTGACCGCGCCACGATTGCCAATATGGCGCCGGAGTACGGAGCAACCTGTGGTTTCTTCCCGGCGGATGAGGTTACACTCAGCTACATGCGCCTGACCGGGCGCAGTGATGACGAAATCGCGCTGGTGGAAACATACTGCAAAGAGCAGGGGTTGTGGCGTCACGAGGGAGATGAGCCGCGCTTTACCTCCGGGCTGGCGCTGGATCTGGCGGATGTGCAGACCAGCCTGGCCGGGCCGAAACGTCCGCAGGACAGAGTGGTGCTGGCGCAGGTACCGGGCGCGTTTCAGGCGGCGGTTGATCTGGAACTGAACAAAAAGTCCCCGGCGGCGAAAGTGCCTGTTTCTCTGCATGGCGACGATTTTACCCTTGAGGATGGTGCCGTGGTGATTGCCGCTATCACATCCTGTACCAACACCTCCAACCCCGGTGTGCTGATGACCGCCGGTCTGCTGGCAAAAAATGCCGCTGAAAAAGGGCTGACCCGCAAACCGTGGGTGAAAACCTCTCTGGCCCCCGGTTCGAAAGTGGTGACAGATTACCTGAATGCCGCCGGATTCACGCCGTATCTGGATCAGTTGGGATTCAATCTTGTCGGTTATGGTTGTACTACCTGCATCGGCAACTCCGGGCCGCTGGATGCGGAAATCGAAACCGCCATCAAAGAGAATGACCTGACAGTCGGTGCCGTGCTGTCCGGCAACCGCAACTTTGAAGGGCGCATCCATCCGCTGGTGAAAACCAACTGGCTGGCTTCTCCGCCGCTGGTGGTGGCTTATGCTCTGGCCGGCAATTTGCACTGTAATCTGGAAACCGATCCGCTGGGCTATGATAAACAGGGTAAGCCGGTGCTGTTAAAAGATATCTGGCCGGATAATGCCGCAATTGCTGCTGCGGTGGAAAAAGTGAAAACCGAGATGTTCCGCAAAGAGTACTCGGCAGTGTTTGACGGGGATGAGCAGTGGCAGTCACTGCCGGTGGAAAATACGCCGACTTACCAGTGGCTGCCGGATTCCACCTATATCCGTCATCCGCCGTATTTTGAGGGAATGCCGGTTTCCCCGGCGCCGGTCAAAGATGTAAAACAGGCGCGGATTCTGGCGATCCTCGGTGATTCTGTCACCACTGACCATATTTCTCCGGCGGGGAACATCAAAGCTGACAGCCCGGCGGGGCGCTATTTACAGGCACACGGCGTGAAACCGGCGGATTTTAACTCCTACGGCTCACGGCGCGGTAACCATGAAGTGATGGTGCGCGGCACGTTTGCCAATATCCGCATCCGCAATGAAATGGTGCCGGGCACGGAAGGCGGATTTACCCGCCATATTCCGTCCGGGGAAACGCTGGCTATCTTTGATGCCGCGATGCGTTATCAGGAGTCCGGGACACCGCTGGTGGTAATAGCCGGGAAAGAGTACGGCTCCGGCTCCAGCCGTGACTGGGCAGCGAAAGGCACTAATCTTCTGGGGGTGAGAGTGGTGCTGACGGAATCCTATGAGCGGATCCACCGTTCTAACCTGATTGGTATGGGTATCCTGCCGCTGGAGTTTCCGGCGGGAACCGATCGCCGTACGCTGGGGCTGACCGGGGATGAACTGATTGACGTCGGCGGCCTGAACAGCGTCACACCAAAACAGATTGTACCGGTGAAAATCACACATGCGGACGGACGTGTGACTGAACTGAATGCGCTGTGCCGTATCGACACACAGACGGAGCTGGAATATTACCGCCACGGCGGCATCCTCTGCTATGTGATCCGGCAGATGCTGGCGTAACGTATTCAGACAGGTAAAAACAAAGCGCGGCATTTGCCGCGCTTTTCTGTTTTTACTGACTTTTGCAGGTGGATCAGTGATTACAGCCCGGAGACTGGCACAGCATGTGTCCCATTTTCTCCGCTTTGGTATCCAGATAATGGGCATTAGCCGGATTACGGCCGACAATCAGCGGCACGCGTTCAGTAATGTTAATCCCGGCCTGGGTCAGAATCTCGACTTTTTCCGGGTTATTGGTCAGCAGGCGGATGGCGTGCACATCCAGCAGTTTGTACATATCGGCGCACAATGTGAAATCGCGCTCATCCGGGGCAAAACCCAGCTTCTGGTTGGCTTCAACAGTATCCAGCCCGGTATCCTGTAATGCATAGGCGCGGATTTTATTCAGCAGGCCAATATTACGGCCTTCCTGACGGTGATACAGTAATACACCACGACCTTCTTCCGAGATTTGTTTCAGAGCAGCTTCCAGCTGGAAACCACAGTCACAGCGCAGGCTGAACAGCGCGTCACCGGTTAAACATTCTGAATGGACACGGGATAACACCGGCTCATCACCGCTGATGTCCCCGAACACCAGAGCCACGTGATCGTGACCGGTGGCAATTTCTTCAAATCCGACCATCAAAAATTCCCCGAACGGGGTAGGTAATTTTGCCTGTGCGACACGTTTTAACTGCAACTCTTTATTCATGATTTATTAACTCATTGATATAAATATCTTTATTTAAACGCACATAATCGTATTGGCGATGTTATTATCTGCGTTGCCCGGGAAATGAAACTGACATTCCATTTGCGGGTCAAATAACTGAACATGACCATAGTAGTACATCAGTTTGACAAAAATAATATTTATTTTTAACGGAATGATTCAACCCGGATGAAAAACCTGACAAAACCCTTTATCGCCGGTGTCATATTACTGATGCTGGTACCGCTGGTGACATTACTGACCGGCTGGCGCTGGCAGCCATCAGGTGATGATGACCTGCTGCGCGGCCTGTGGCACCTGACAGATACCGCGGCATATCCGCTGGCCATTATCGTATCACTCATTTTTTGTATTCTGTTTGTCCGTTTGTTTCGCGGCAGCAGAAAGCAGGCACTGCGTGCAGCAGCACTGATCCTGGTGGTGGTGGCTGCCGGACAGGGTATCAAAGTAGCGATGAAAAACACCATTAAAGAGCCGCGCCCGTATGTGGTCTGGCTGACACAGCAACATATTGTGTCAGAAAAAGGGTTCTATGACCTTTCCCGGAAAGCACGGGCACAACTGCTGGAAAATACCGTGAAAAATCATTATCAGGTGCCCGGCTGGCTGCTGAAACACTGGAAAAGTGAAACCGGTTATGCGTTTCCATCCGGTCATGCACTGTTTGCCAGTGCGTGGGCGCTGATACTCTTTGTGTTTTTTACCGCACAGGGCCGCCGCGGGCTGGCGGGCGTGATTCTGCTGTGGGGCATTCTGGCGGAATACAGCCGCCTGGCGCTGGGGATGCACTGGCCGTCAGATATCATTATGTCTGTGATTATTAACGCAATCCTGGCCGGAATATTCTTTATCTGGCTTAACAGACAGAAGGAAAATGGTGTGCAACCGCCGCCGCTGACCTGAAATCATGTTATTATAAGGCGCGTGAAACCCGTTGCCGGTATTCTGTGCGGATACCGGCAAAAAAGCGGAAAAAACTCGGGAACACAACAAATTACTTTCATTCTCCCCGGGGTAAATGGTAACTTAAGGGGTTAGTGCGTCTGCAAGAAGCAGGCGCGGAATGCAAGCCTGATAATAGGAACGCCGGTGAAATATTTTCTGATTTTTATCCTTGTACTGGTGGTTTTCATCATTTCGGTGACACTGGGCGCAAATAACGATCAGGTAGTCACATTTAATTATCTGATTGCGCAGGGACAGTATTCTGTATCCACCTTGCTGGCCGTACTGTTCGGTATCGGTTTTGTGCTGGGCTGGATTGTCTGCGGTCTGTTTTATTTACGTCTGCGGTTGTCGCTGGCCCGTGCCCGGCACCGGATCAAACGTCTGGAAGCTGACCAGACGGTGCAGTCTTCCGGTTCGGTTGCACTGCGGGACACCACTAAGGAATAAGCATTATGCTTGAGCTGTTGTTTCTTCTGTTGCCCATTGCTGCCGCATACGGCTGGTATATGGGGCGGCGCAGCGCGCAGCAGAATCAACAACAACATGCTGACCGCCTGTCACGCGACTATGTGGCAGGCGTAAACTTTTTGCTGTCCGATCAGCAGGATAAAGCGGTTGATTTGTTCCTCGACATGCTGAAAGAAGACAGCTCTGCATTTGAAGCTCACCTGACACTCGGCAACCTGTTCCGTTCGCGCGGCGAAGTGGAACGCGCCATCCGCATCCACCAGTCTCTGATGGAAAGCGCCTCTCTCTCCTATGACCAGCGTCTCCTCGCCACACAACAGCTGGGCCGCGATTATGTGGCCGCCGGGGTCTATGACCGGGCGGAAGTCCTGTTTTTACAGCTGATTGATGAGGCGGATTTCAGACAAAGTGCACTCCAGTCGCTGTTATCGATCTATCAGTCCACCAGTGACTGGAGCAAAGCTATCGATATCGGTGAAAAGCTGCTGAAACAGGGTGATAGCGGGCAGCGGGAGAATATCGCTAATTTCTATTGTGAGCTGGCATTGCAGGCGCTGGGCAGCGATAACACTGACGGGGCATTTGCGTATCTTGCCAAAGCGGCGGGGGTGGATAAAAACTGTGCCCGGGTGTCGATTATGCAGGGGCGCATTCATATTGAACGGGCGGAATACAGCAAAGCCGTTACCGTGCTCAAGCGGGTGTTTGAGCAGGATAAAGAAATGGTCAGTGAAACACTGCCAATGCTGGAAACCTGCTACACGCACCTTGATCAGCCGGCAGAATGGGCAGAATACCTGCTGCACTGTTCGGATGAAAATATTGGCGCTATTGCCGAACTCTATCTTGCGGATATTATTGAACAGCAGGAAGGGCCGGAAATGGCGATCACCTATGTTAACCGCCAGTTGCAGCGCCATCCGACCATGCGTCTGTTCTGCCGTCTGATGGAATATTATCTGTCAGAGGCGGAGGAAGGGCGTGCCAAAGAGAGTCTCGGCCTGCTGCGTAACATGGTCGGCGAACAAATCCGGACAAAACCGGATTACCGCTGCGGCAAATGCGGATTTACATCACACGCCCTGTACTGGCACTGCCCGTCCTGCCGGTCATGGGATACTATCAAGCCTATCAGAGGGCTGGACGGACAGTGACAACGTCACATTTATCCGTAATTATTTACCCGTATTAATTCATCAACCACAGGTAATACATTCATGACATCTCTTTCTTCGCATACAGGCCGTGCAGATATCGCATCGCCTGTTATTGTTGCGCTCGATTACGACAACCCGGATGATGCGCTGGCTTTTGCCGACCGTATCGATCCGGCACAGTGCCGTCTGAAAGTCGGTAAAGAGCTGTTTACCTTCTGCGGGCCGGAATGTGTCCGCGCGTTACAGCAGCGCGGGTTTGAGGTCTTTCTTGACCTGAAATTCCATGATATTCCGAATACCGCAGCGCATGCGGTGCGGGCAGCGGCTGAGCTGGGTGTGTGGATGGTTAACGTCCACGCGGCAGGTGGTGAACGCATGATGACAGCGGCAAAAGAGATCCTGCTGCCGTACGGCAACGATGCGCCGCTGCTGATCGCGGTAACTGTGCTGACCAGCATGGAGCAATCCGACCTGGCCGGAACCGGTATTGATGCCACACCGGCAGAGCACGCGCTGCGTCTGGCAAAATTAACACAGAACTGCGGGCTGGATGGTGTGGTCTGTTCTGCTCATGAAGCGAAACTGATGAAAGAGACCCTGGGCCGGGAATTTAAACTGGTCACGCCGGGGATCCGCCCTGAAGGCAGTGATGCCGGTGACCAGCGGCGTATCATGACACCACCGCAGGCAGTCAGTGCCGGGGTGGATTACATGGTTATCGGGCGGCCAATCACCCGCAGTGATAACCCGCAGGCGGCATTACAGGCGATTAATGCTTCAGTGGGAGTATTATAAGATGGACAATAATTCACGCCTGGTTTATTCCACAGATGCCGGCCGTATTGATGAGCCGGAAGTCAAAGCGGAACGCCCGAAAGGTGACGGTATTGTCCGTATTCAGCGTCAGACCAGCGGCCGTAAAGGTAAGGGTGTGTGCCTGATCACCGGTATTGATTTGGATGATGCTGCACTGAGCAAGCTGGCGGCAGATCTGAAAAAACGCTGCGGCTGCGGCGGGGCGCTGAAAGACGGTGTAATTGAAATTCAGGGTGATAAACGCGATTTACTGAAGCAACTGCTGGAAGAGAAAGGCTTTAAAGTCAAACTGGCAGGCGGCTGACAGAGAGATAAGGCGTCCGTTGCGGACGCCTTTGTCACTGACCGGCCTCGTGGCCGATAATCCCGCCGACGGCAGCACCACCCACTGTACCCAGACCGGAACCATCCGTCAGGATCGCGCCGCTGATAGCACCTAACTCAGCACCAATTGCGGTATCTTTCTCCTGCTCTGACAGGTTCTTACAGCCGCTGAGTGCCAGCAGGCCACCAGCAACAAGCAATGCCGTTACTATTTTCTTCATCTCATTTCCCCGCTGAATGTCTGATTATCATCACTATAGCAATCACGTTACTAATTACTATCCTCATGATTTAAATAAAATTTAAATGCTGATAAAGGTATTAATGTCCGGGATTTAATGACAGGAACAGCGGCGGGTTCTGAGTGGCAGGAATAAAAAAACCGCCGTGAATACAGAGCGGCGGTTCTTATCAGTCAGTGATTCCGGATCAGAGCGGGCGGGCCAGAATACTGCGGGTTTCCATCTTAACTTCCTCAATTTTCACCGGAATGATGTCATTGAGGCGGTAACGTACGTCACCTTTAATCAGCACTGAGCCGGTTTCCTGGCTGCACTGGAGCTCATCTTTGACCGGGTGAATAAAGGTGCCGGGGATAAAGGCGACCGCGCCGTTGTCTGTCAGACGGACACGCACGCCACCGCGGGTGATATCAATGATCTCAGCCGGGAACGGGGTATCTGTACCGGCATACGGCTGCAGATAACGGGCATATAACCAGTCACCGACATCACGCTCTGCCATACGGTTGGCACGGCGGCGCTCTGCCAGGTGCTCGGCCAGGGCTTCAGCTGGTTTTTCCGCAGACTGACCGGCGATAATCGCTTTCAGCAGACGGTGGTTCACAATATCGCTGTATTTACGAATAGGGGATGTCCAGGTTGCATAGCCATCCAGTCCCAGACCAAAGTGCGGGCCTTTTTCCATGCGGACTTCGGCAAAGGTCTGGAAGCGGCGGATACGGCTGTCGAGGAACTGTGTCGGCTGATTATCCAGTTCACGGCGCAGACGACAGAAACCGTCGAGAGTCAGTAATTCTTCAGCGCTGAAGTTAATACCGTTTTCGGCGAGCAGGGCAACGGCCTGACTGATGGTCAGCGGATCCAGCCCGGTGTGCACGTTATAGACACCAAAGCCGAGTTTTTTATCCAGCACTTGTGCGGCACAGATATTGGCGGTGATCATCGCTTCTTCCACAATGCGGTTGGCACTGCGGCGCTGTTCAGCCACGATATCCGTCACTACGCCGTTTTCATCAAGGATAAAGCGGTAATCAGGACGATCTTTAAAGACCAGCGCATGAGTTTCACGCCAGTGATGGCGGCGCTGATACATATCCTGCAACAGGGAAATCTGACGGCGGATAGTTTCATCCGGCGTCACGCGGTCAGCCACACCTTCCAGCAGGTCGGAAACATCGTCGTAAGCCAGCTTGGCTTTGGATTCAACCCAGGCGGCGAAGAATACGGCATCATCAGACAGAGAGCCATCCTCATTAACGGAGACCTGACACACCAGTGCCGGGCGGCGCACATGCGGATGCAGCGAGCACAGGTCATCAGACAGGTTACGCGGCAGCATCGGGATATTAAAGCCCGGCAGATAGTTGGTAAATGCGCGTTTATGGGCAATAGCGTCCAGCTCGCTGCCGGCCGGGATGTAGCTGGTCGGGTCCGCAATCGCGATAGTCAGCTGAAGCTGATTGTTATCACCGGTAGTGATGTAAAGTGCATCATCCATATCTTCGGTGGATGCGCTGTCGATAGTGACAAAATCCAGATGGGTCAGATCAGTACGCGGCAGATTATCATCCGCCATGGTTACCTCAACCGGCTCCGGCTCTTTCAGTGCGTGCTGGTGGCGGGTCAGTGTCACCCACCACGGCGCGTAATGGTCGTCCGCATCGGTGATAAAGCCGGTGATTTCCGCGTGGAAGCTGCGATCACCTTTCAGCGGGTGGCGGCGCATTTCCGCAACTGCCCAGTCACCCTGACGAAACTCATGATCAACGCCTTTTGCCGGACGGCAGGGAATGGAATCTTTTAACAGCGGATGATCAGGAATGATCCAGAGACGGTCATCATTTTCCTTGCGCTGCACACGGCCGACAAACCGGTCCAGAAACGGGGTGATCAGCGCTTCAGGCTCAGCCACATCTTTATTATTCACCGTGTGAATAGCTGCGGTGACGCGGTCGCCGTGCATGACTTTTTTCATCTGCGGCGGCGGAATAAAATAGGATTTTTGTCCGTCAACTTCCAGGAAACCGTAGCCTTTATCGGTACTTTTTACGATCCCTTCGACACGCAATGTTTTATCGTGGAGCTGTTGTTTTAGCTGAGCTAATAGCGGGTTATCTTGAAACATAGGTTCCCGTACTGGTTGGGTGAGCAAATTTATGGTTATTTTTACGCGAATTTACGCTGCCCGCAAGCACAGAGGGCAATTTCTGTTTAAAGCGCAGCAGATTAATCTTCCGGATACACTTTTTCGCTGAATTCACACAAATCCTCAATGATGCATGAACCGCAGCGGGGTTTGCGGGCAACACAGGTATAACGCCCGTGCAGTATAAACCAATGGTGGCAGTCGACTTTAAATTCTGCCGGAACAACCCGCAATAATTTTTGTTCCACCTCATCCACATTTTTACCGGGGGCAAATTTTGTGCGGTTACAGACACGGAAAATATGGGTATCAACAGCAATGGTCGGCCAGCCGAACGCAGTATTGAGCACCACATTGGCAGTTTTGCGCCCCACACCCGGCAGCGCCTCAAGAGCAGCTCTGTCTTCCGGCACTTCGCCGTTATGCAGCTCAACCAGCATCCGGCAGGTTTTAATCACATTTTCTGCTTTGGTATTAAATAACCCGATGGTTTTAATATAGGATTTCACACCGTCCACACCCAGATCCAGAATGGCCTGCGGCGTATTGGCAACGGCATACAGCGGACGGGTGGCTTTATTGACACTGACATCTGTCGCCTGGGCGGATAATAAGACGGAGATCAGTAATTCAAACGGAGAATCAAACAGCAGTTCAGTGGTGGGTTGCGGGTTGTTGTCCCGCAGGCGGGTCAGGATTTCAATACGTTTTTCTTTATTCATAACGACATTGGCTCATTCATGATAAAAGCAGCCTCCCGGAGAGGAGCCTGCTTAATTATACAGTTATTTGACCAGATGGCTTCCGCATCCTTTTTCAGTTTCATATTGCGGAGCGGCAGGTGCATTTTTGCGTTTTTTCATTTTCTCATCAATAAGATACTTGCCTGCCAGCATTAAGCCAAGCCCGATAAAGGCACCCGGTGGCAGCATAGCCAGCAGGAACGGGGTGTCAAGATGCAGCACATCGACGCGCAGCACTTTGGCCCAGTCACCAAGCAGCAGATCGGCACCGTCAAACAGAGTGCCGTTACCGAGAATTTCACGCATGGCACCGAGCACAAACAGCGCGGCGGTCGCACCGAGCCCCATAGCCAGGCCGTCAATCGCAGAAGGGTAAACGGCATTTTTGGCAGCAAACGCTTCGGCACGGCCGATGACAATACAGTTGGTCACAATCAGCGGGATGAAGATACCGAGCGACTGATATAAGCCGAAAGCATAGGCGTTGATCAGTAACTGAACCGCAGTCACGACGGAGGCAATCAGCATCACATAAATAGGAATGCGGATTTCTGACGGGATCCAGCGGCGCAGTGCGGAAACCGCCACGTTAGTACAAATCAGCACCAGGGTGGTGGCCAGTCCCAGACCCAGCGCATTGGTGACCGTGGAGGAAACCGCCAGCAGCGGACACAGCCCCAGTACCTGAACCAGGGCAGAGTTGTTTTTCCATAATCCGTCGGCGAATAACTCTTTAATCTGACTCATTATTCTGCTCCGCATTGAGGTAAGGTGTTCAGCAACGGCGGCAGTGTCTGCATATAATCCGCTGTTGCACGGACAGCATTGACGACTGCGCGCGGCGTGATGGTGGCACCGGTGAACTGATCAAAATCCCCGCCGTCTTTTTTCACTGCCCAGTGCGGGTCATCAGCGGATTCAATGTGTTTGCCGCTCAGAGATGTGATCCAGTCGGAAATCCGGGTATCAATTTTATCACCCAGCCCCGGTGTCTCTTTGTGTTCGGTCACGCGGGAGCCGAGCACGGTACGGTTAAAATCAGCCGCAACCAGCAGCTGAATATTACCGGAATAGCCGTCCGGTGCGGTGGACTCCAGCACTGCGGCGACAGGTGTGCCGTCTTTGCGGGCAACATACAGCCGGTGCGGCAGTTCATTACCCAGGGCAGGATCGGTGACCAGATAACACTCTGCAATCACATCATTATTATAAACCGATTCCGGCAGGATTTCGGCAAACAGTGCCTTTTGCTGTGCGGCGGCCTGCTTATCAATTTCCGGTTTTGTCAGGGTGTAGACAAACCCGCTCAGCCCGGTGGTACCGGCGGCAAACAGGGCGAGGATCAGGCCGTAACGGCGTAATGTGGCAATCATTTATTCCCCCGTTTGTGCCCGTAAACACGCGGTTGTGTGTAGGTATCGATCAGCGGCACGGTGATATTGGCCAGCAGGACGGCAAATGCCACCGCATCCGGATAACCGCCGTAAACACGGATAATCCACAGCAGAAGGCCGATCAGTATCCCGTATATCAGGCGGCCGCGTGGTGTGGTGGAAGCGGTGACCGGGTCGGTAGCGATAAAGAATGCCCCGAGCATGGTGGCACCGGAAAACAGCTGTATAACCGGGGATGTAAAGTGTGATGAATCAATCAGGTATCCGATCACTGACAATACCGCGAGTGTTCCCAGCATGGCGGCCGGGATCTGCCATGAAATCACTTTACGGTTAAGCAGAATACAGCCGCCGATCAGGTAACCGATATTCACCCACTGCCAGCCGATACCGGCGACAGAGCCCTGTAAAACGGGTTGTGTCAGGATTTCGGACATATCGCGGGTCAGCAGACCGGTTTTGAAACTGTCGAGCGGAGTCGCCTGGCTCATACCATCCGCTCCGGCGCGTAACTGCTCCAGTGTCTGGCCACCGTCTGATAACCCGGTGAAAATTACATGCAGGCTGTCACTGAGCGAAACCGGGGTGATTTGCAGACTTTCCGGCGGCAGCCAGCTGGTCATCTGTACCGGGAAGGAGATCAGCAGCACCACATAACCGACCATTGCCGGGTTAAACGGGTTTTGTCCGAGGCCGCCATATATGTGCTTGGCAATAATCACGGCAAAGAATGTACCGATAACAATCATCCACCACGGTGCCAGCGGCGGAATACTGACAGCCAGCAGCACCGCAGTGACCAGCGCGGAGTTATCTTTCAGATACGGCATCACCGGCTGATTGCGCAGCCGGACAGCAATACTTTCTGTCACCAGCGCAGTGACAACCGCAATCAGAATCTGAAACAGGGTACCGGCGCCGAAAAACCAGAGCTGCGCGGCAATCCCCGGGATCATAGCAATCACCACCCACAGCATGATGGCGGAGGTGTTGTCACGGTTATGCGTAAACGGTGATCCCGCAATTTTCAGCCGGTGCGGGGCGTTTGAGGAAACGGGCCTAAATTTCATGCTTATTTCGCTTCATTAATCAGTGGTTTCTTCAGAATGTTGTGCAGCGGCCTGAGCGGCTTTCTTCGCTTTGGCACGGGCAATGGCGGCAGCGACAGCGGCTTTGCGCGGATCTGTCTCTGCTTCCGCTGCCAGTTGAGCAGCTTCCGCCGGAGCTTCAGCAGTCTGAGCGGCTTTTTTCGCTTTAGCGCGGGCAATGGCGGCAGCAACAGCGGCTTTGCGTGGATCTGTCTCTGCGTCTGCGGCTGGTTGAGCAGCTTCCGCCGGAGCTTCAGCAGTCTGAGCGGCTTTCTTCGCTTTGGCGCGGGCAATGGCGGCAGCAACAGCGGCTTTGCGCGGATCCGTTTCTGCGTCTGCGGCTGGTTGAGCAGCTTCCGCCGGAGCTTCGGCAGCCTGAGCGGCTTTCTTCGCTTTGGCGCGGGCAATGGCGGCAGCAACAGCAGCTTTGCGCGGATCTGTCTCTGTTTCCGCAGCCGGTTGTGCAGCTTCCGCCGGAGCTTCGGCAGCCTGAGTGGCTTTCTTCGCTTTGGCGCGGGCAAGGGCGGCAGCCACTGCGGCTTTACGCGGATCGGCGTCTGCTTCTGTCGCCGGTTGTGTTGTTTCAGCCGCGAGAGCCGCTTTTTCTGCCTGACGTGCGCGGGCCTGTGCTTTACGGACTTCGCGGGCAGCAATCACGGCGCTGTTATCCGGTAAAACGGACGGATTAACAGAAATCGTCATCCCTGCATTGCTGTCTTTGGCTTTCACGCGGGCAAGGGCGGCGCTGATAGCCGCACTGTCTTTCTCATCCACCTGAACAGCCGCGCTTTTATGGCGGGCTTCACGGGCTTCTTTTTCCCGTGCCATTCGTGCCTGTTTGGCTTCAAAGCGGATTTTGGCATCTGCGGCGCGTTGGGCTTCTTCGCGGATCTCAATGACCTGTGCTTTTTCCTGACGGTAATACTGCACCAGCGGAATATTGCTCGGGCAGACCCAGGCACAGGCACCGCATTCAATGCAGTCAAACAGATGGTGCTGTTCTGCTTTTTCGTGTTCATTACCTTTACTGAACCAGTAGAGCTGCTGCGGCAGTAATCCGGCCGGACAGGCATCCGCACAGTGACTGCAGCGGATACAGGCTTCTTCCGGTGCAGTTGGTTCCATCTCGTTCGTGGTTGGTGCAAGAATGCAGTTACAGATTTTTACTACCGGCACATCGAGATCCGGCAGTGTAAAGCCCATCAGCGGGCCGCCCATCACAACCATTTGTTCATGCTGAGGACGGAAACCGGCCTGTTGCAACAGGAAACGGACCGGCGTACCGAGTCGTGTCCAGAAGTTACCCGGTGATTCAACCGCTTCGCCGGTTACTGTTACCACGCGCTGGATCAGCGGTTCGCCGTCGGTAATGGCGCGCTTGATGGCAACCACAGTTCCGACGTTCTGCATCAGCACGCCGATATCAGAAGAGCGTCCGCCGGATGGTACTTCGCGGCCGGTGAGAATTTTGGTCAGCTGTTTGGCGCCGCCGGACGGGTACTTGGTCGGGATCACCCGCACGAAAATCTGTTTTTCCCCGGCAGTAACGTCACGCAGTGCGGCAATCGCCTCCGGTTTATTATCTTCAATGCCGATAAGCACCTGTTCCGGCTCAAGAAGGTGCATCAGAATACGGATACCGGTGAGAATTTCCCCGGCATGTTCCTGCATCAGACGGTCATCCGCCGTGATATAGGGCTCACATTCCGCCGCATTGATAATCAGAGTGCGGATAAGATCACCGCCGCCTTTCAGCTTGCTGGCGGTCGGGAAGCCTGCGCCGCCGAGACCGGCAATCCCGGCCTGATGAATGCGGTCAGTCAGCTCTGTTTTGGAGAGAGAGGTGAAATCCGCTGTTTTTTCCGCCGGGTACGGGGTATCCAGCCCGTCAGTCCGGATACGGATGCACGGCGCGGTCAGCCCGGACGGATGCGCGGTCACACAAGGCTCCACGGCAGTCACCGTGCCGGATGATGAGGCGTGCACCGGCAGGCTGCGGCCGGTTCCGCGTGTCAGCGGCTGACCTTTCAGGACATGGTCGCCGGGGCTGACCAGCACATCGCCTTCGTTCCCGATATGCTGCTGGAGCGGAATAATCAGTTCTTCCGGTACCGGGCACACCCGCATCGGTGTCCGGCTGGACTGTAATTTCATTTCCGGCGGATGAATGCCGCCGTCAAAATCCCATACCCGGTCTTTTTTCAGAAAGTTGAGCAAATTGAACATAAAACTTACGACGCCTCAATCTGAACAGGTTTGACAGGAGTACCGCCGGTATCCGCCGGAATATTTCTGACCGGAATGGTGTTTAAATCCCACTTCCAGTTACGCGGGGTGACGGCGACCGGGATCATCTCAATGCAATCTGTCGGGCAGGGTGCGACACACAAATCACACCCGGTGCAGAGATTTTCAACCACAGTGTGCATGGCGCGGGTGGCACCGATAATCGCATCCACCGGGCACGCCTGAATACATTTGGTGCAGCCGATGCACTGGTCTTCATGAATAAAGGCCACTTTACGCACCGGATTGAGTACGGACTCGTCACCGTCGAGCGGCTGCGGATCCACACCCAGCATATCCGCCAGTTTCAGCATCACCTGCTCGCCGCCGGGGGCACAGCGGTTTATTGCGCCGCCATTGGCAACAGATTCCGCATACGGGCGGCAGCCGGGAAAACCGCACTGGCCGCACTGACTCTGCGGCAGAATGTCATCAATTTTATCCACAATGGGATCTTCCTCCACTTTGAAGCGGCGGGAGGCGTAACCAAGTATCAGACCGAATGCCAGACCCAGCAGGCTGAGTACGGCAACGGCAATCCAAATCATTGTCATCAGAATTTCACCAGACCACTGAAGCCCATAAAGGCCAGAGACATCAGACCGGCCGTGACCAGCCCGACAGACGCCCCGCGGAAAGGCGCCGGCACATCTGCCGTTGCCAGCCGCTCACGGATAGCGGCAAACAGCACCATCACCAGGGAGAAACCGGCTGCCGCACCAAAGCCGTAAACGGCGGATTGCAGGAAATTATGCGACAGGTTTATGTTCAGCAGCGCCACACCGAGTACCGCACAGTTGGTGGTGATCAACGGCAGGAAGATCCCGAGCAGCCGGTAGAGCGCCGGGCTGGTTTTCCGCACCACCATTTCGGTGAACTGCACCACCACGGCGATCACCAGGATAAAGCTCAGTGTGCGCAGATAGAGAATATCCAGCGGGATCAGGATAAAGGTATCCATCAGCCACGAGCAGACGGAGGCGAGTGTCATCACAAATGTGGTGGCAAACCCCATGCCAATCGCGGTTTCCAGTTTTTTGGAGACCCCCATAAAGGGGCATAATCCTAAGAATTTGACGAGTACGAAGTTGTTAACCAGCACCGTCCCGACAAAAAGTAATAAGTAGTCAGCCATTACAATGCCCAAAGCGAGTCTTTAAAAACATACAAATAAAGCACATAAAAAACCGGGATCCCCGGTAAGCGGGGTGAATAATAGCAATCCCCGGGCATCCGGGGTTATCGGGATTGTGTGAAAGCGCGGATAACTGTGTGTATCAGAATGAAAAAGCGGCAAAACTGATGAAAACCGGGCACAGCATTTGCGTCACGGAATCAGTTAGTGGTACTTTTCAGGAGGATGACAGATTCTGAAAGCATGTTTTTATCCGTTAACATGACAATCCCCCGGAGGGAGTGATGACGAAAATACTGAAAGTGGGCCTGATCGGGTACGGTTTTGCCGGAAAAACATTCCATGCGCCGTTTATTGTCAATAATGCCAATATGGAACTGGCCAAAGTCGCGAGCAGTGATGCCGCCAAAGTGCATGCTGATTATCCGGATGTGCAGGTTGTCGCCACACCGGAAGATATTTTTGCTGACCCGGCCATTGACCTCGTCGTGATCCCGACCCCGAATGACACCCATTTCCCGCTGGCGCGGATGGCGCTGGCTGCGGGTAAACATGTGGTGGTGGATAAGCCCTTTACCCTGACATCGGAAGAGGCATTTACCCTGGCAAAACAGGCGGATGACGCCGGACTGGTGCTGTCTGTTTATCATAACCGCCGTTTTGACTCCGGGTATCTGACGCTCAAATCCCTGTTTGACAGTAAAAAACTCGGGGCTATCAAATATTTTGAAGTCCATTTTGACCGCTACCGCCCGCAGCCGCAAAAGCGCTGGCGCGAAGCTGCTGCATTAGGCAGTGGTATCTGGTATGACCTGGGTTCTCATCTGATTGACCAGGCACTGCAGTTTTTCGGCAAACCAACGGCGATCACTGCCGACCTGGGGATGATCCGTCCGGGTTCTGAGGCGGTGGATTATTTCCATGCGCAACTGCACTATCCGGATGTCAAAGTCGTGCTGCATGCCACCACGGTCGCGGCAGCGGAATCCCCGGTGTATATCGTTCACGGCATGAAAGGCAGCTATGTGAAGTACGGGCTGGATCCGCAGGAAAATGCACTGAAAGCAGGGCAGATGCCGGTCGGTGTCAACTGGGGTCATGACAGCCGCGACGGGGAACTGAGCTTATCACCGGACGGTATTGAAGTGATCACAGAAACGTATCCGAACAAAGCCGGGCACTATGGCCGCTATTACGCGGAAGTGGCTGAGGCGATTATCAATAACGGCCCGACCCCGGTGACGGCGCAGGAAGGGGCGGAAATTATCCGTATTATAGAGGCCGGTATGGAATCGCATAAAACCGGACGGACTGTGACACTGTAACAAATAGTCATTACTTCTTATTGCAGACAAAAGTGAATAACGCATGACAAACTGGTGGCAGAAACTGCGGTTAGATCCGTTCCTGGTCATAATGATCACGGTTGTTATTTTGGCGTCACTCTTTCCGGCAACCGGCAGTGTGGCGACCGGATTCCGCTATCTGACCACCGCCGCGATTGCGTTATTGTTCTTCTTCCACGGCGCAAAACTCTCTCGGGAAGCGATTGTGACAGGGATGGGGCACTGGCGTCTGCATCTGATGGTGTTCTCCAGTACTTTTATCCTCTTCCCGCTGCTGGGGCTGGGTTTACAGTTCCTGGTACCGGAATGGATGTCTCCGACCATTTACATGGGTTTCTTATACTTATGTGCCTTACCGGCGACAGTACAATCGGCTATCGCCTTTACCTCTGTCGCGGGCGGAAATGTGGCGGCGGCGATTTGCAGTGCATCCGCCTCCAGTATCCTTGGTGTGTTCTTATCACCGGTCATTATCGGTTTTATGATGGAAACGCAGGGCGCGCATGAACTGGATACCCTGGGTGCTATCCGCTCTATTTTATTGCAGCTGATGCTGCCGTTTGTGGTCGGTCATTTTTCCCGTCCGCTGATTGGCAAGTGGGTGGATCGCAATAAAAAAATCATTAATAAAACAGATCGCACCTCTATTTTGCTGGTGGTGTATGTCGCTTTCAGCGAAGCGGTTGCCGAGGGGATCTGGCAGAAGATTGATGCAATGTCTATTCTGCAGATTGCGGTGGTGTCGTGCGGGTTGCTGGCGATTGTGCTGGTGATCAACGTGTACGGCTCACGGGCACTCGGCTTTAATAAGGCCGATGAAATTACCATTGTATTCTGTGGTTCGAAGAAAAGCCTGGCAAACGGCGTGCCGATGGCAAACGTTATGTTTCCGCCGGCCGTGGTGGGAATTCTGGTGCTGCCGCTGATGCTGTTTCATCAGATCCAGCTGATGGTGTGTGCGGTGATGGCGGCGCGCTATGCGCGGCAGGGGAAAGAACATTCACAGGAGTAATTATGAGCAGGGTTATGGCAGGATGCCTGATACTTCTTTTTGTCAGTTTCTTTGCCCGTGCGGATGTGCAGGCTCTGCCGGAACTGAAACGGGAACGGGTTATTGACAGCGCCGGTCTTCTGACCGGCTCTCAATTAACACAGCTTAACCGGCAACTCATTGAGTATGAACTGAGCCGCAATGACGGCAGCCAGTTCGTGGTGTTTATTGTGCCGTCAACCGGCGGAGAAAGTATTGAGACATTTGCGCACCGTGCGTTTAATACATGGAAGATCGGCCGCAAAGGTCAGAATAACGGACTGTTGCTGGTCGTGGCGGTGAATGACCGTAATTTGCGTTTTGAGGTCGGCTATGGACTGGAAGGTATTCTGCCGGATGTCTCCGCAGGCCGTATTATCCGTCAGCGTATCACCCCTGAATTTAAAAAAGGCCATTATTTTACCGGAATTGAAGCGGGTGTGACCGATGCCATTGATATTATCAGCGGAAATGAACCGGAATATATCAAATCAGAGACATCCGGAACAGAAGCATTAAAACTCAAACGACTGACGATTATTTATCTTCTGACCTTTATTACGGTGTATCTCTGGTCATTATTTATTGGTTCTCCCCGCCGTAAGAAAAGGATAGAAAAGCAGGTTCTTAACGATATTGAATATCTGAGAGAAGAATACGCGAAATCCAAAAACAAGAAAAAACGTCAGCCTGAACGGATAATCCGCCTTGCGCAGAAACGCCTGACGGCATTTTTGCAGTATAAGTATATTTATCCGACACCGCTCGGCCATACTGTGAACGTATTATTTTATTCAGTTCTGATTTTTATAATGACACGGGTTCTGATAGACGGAGATCCTGATCCTGATGCGTTGTTCATCAGTATAATGATGCTCATTTTTCTTAATGTATTTGGCTCACTATTTATTTGTTATTTGTTATTTGTTATATACATTAATTCCGGAATATCTTACTCAGGAAGCGGAAATACGGAAATTAACCGGTGTCATAGCAGGTACAGGAGGCGGGTATTCATCCGGTTCTGATAGTGGCAGTTACAGCAGCAGTTCCGGCGGTAGTTCCGGAAGCAGCGGATCGTCCGGTGGCGGAGGCGGCAGCAGTGGTGGTGGCGGTGCTTCCGGGAGCTGGTAAAAGACATAAAAAAGCCGTGACAAAGAATGCCACGGCTTTTTTTTACCGGAATGGCGCTTACTGGCCGCGTTTTGCTGCCATTTCTCTCAGTGCCGCTTTTTCCTCTGCGGATAAAAAGGCTATTTCCAGCCCGTTAATCTGAGCCTGTTCAATTTCTGCCTGTGTCAGACCGGCTGCCGGGGCAGCAACATTGTATTCATGGGCAATCTCAATACCCTCAACCGCCGGGTCATCCGTGTTGATGGTAGCGGCAATGCCGTGTGCCAGGAACTGTTTCAGCGGATGCGCGGCCAGTGACGGCACGGTGCTGGTCTGAATATTCGAGGTCAGGCAGGATTCCATACCGATGCGGTGCTCTGCCAGGTAATCCATCAGCGCCGGGTCTTCAATCGCCATCACACCGTGACCGATGCGCTGTGCACCCAGGTTGCGGATAGCCTGCCAGATACTGGCGGCGCCGGCGGCTTCTCCGGCATGGGCGGTGATGGCCCAGTTGACGTCACGGGCTTTGCGGAAATGATCGGTGAATAAATCGCCCGGATAACCGGATTCATCACCGGCAATATCCAGTGCCACAATCCGCTCATGGTGAGCGAGCAGGGCATTCAGCTCTTCATGACAGGCATCTGTACCGAATGTCCGGCTCAGAATACCAATCATATTAATCCGTACCGGGCTGTTGCGGACTTCGGACGCCACACCATCCAGTACCGCTTCCACCACGCCTTCAACGGGCAGATGGTGTTTCATCGCCATATAGTAAGGGGAAAAGCGAAGTTCGGCGTAATCCAGCCCGGCACTGACGGCATCCTGCACGTTTTCAGCGGCCACACGGCGGCAGGCATCGAGGTCTGCCAGCACGGAAACACCCCAGTCCAGCTTACTCAGAAACTGCACCAGATCCGGTTCATTGCTCATCACCTGCACATGCGGGCGCAGGGTTTCAGTCTCATAAGCGGGCAGCGGCAAATTGTGCTGACGGGCCAGATCCAGAATGGTGGACAGGCGGATATTACCATCGAGATGGCGGTGCAGGTCGGTCAGGGGAAGTGAGCGGTTAATCATTGTGGTATTCCTCAGATGATAAAAAGCCAGTCTGACGACTGGCTTTTGTCTGATCAACAGATAATAACAGTGTGAAATTACTGAGCAGCAGGAGCCGCAACGTCAGCAGCCGGTTCTTCACCGATAGTCACGTCTTCAGTAACATCACCGTTAGGATCCATTTCGATTGCTTCTTCCTCGTAACCTTCGTCGTCACCGCTGTTGTCGCTCAGTGCACCGTACTGGTCATATTTTTCCAGGAATTCAGCAACGGTGAATTTTTTACCGTTGAAATCGATGTTGTTGTTGCTGTATTTCAGATCCATGGTGATCGCTTTATCGGTCACTTTCACGATTTCCATCATGGCACCCATGCTGGCCATCTGAGCAACACCCTGTTCACCCTGTTCTTTGGCTTCTTTCGCGCCCATACCCTGTGACTGCATGGCAACTGCAACGAAATCAGTCAGCATCGGTTTGGACAGATCCATATTGAACCCGAACTCTTTCACCAGAACCGGCAGAACTTTCTCAAAGCTGCCTGCGTGTTCCAGTGCTTTAAAGCTCTCTTCGTTCAGTGCGTTGAAGGTCACGTTCAGGTTAACTTTTGACTCACCGCCGCTGTTTTTCCAGCTCAGAGGTGCGATAGCGAAGGACGGGCTGTACTTGAACAGACCCAGTGCATTGGATTTCATTTTCTCATCCAGTGCTTCCATTTTCGCATCGTCGAAATCTTCGGTGTACATAGACTCAGACAGTTTGGTGTACTCTTCAACAGATGCCATCAGCGTATTCGCGGAAGTGGCATCCAGATCTTTCAGAGAACCTTTCAGGCTGATAGCGCCGAGATCGATATCACGGTAGCTCAGTGAACCCAGGCTGTAATCAACATCTGCAGTCAGTTTGTTATCTTTACTGCCGGAGGTGCCGTTCAGTTTCAGATCTTTCAGAGAAACGGTATCGCTGTAATTAACAACCGCTAACTCTTTCAGGCTCAGATTCTGGTCACCCAGGTAGAAGTAGCTGTCACCGGATTTGGCAACATCGCTGTCAAATGACAGGCCTTTCATCACGATACTTTCGCGATCGCCTTTACGGTAAGTCAGTTCATTGCTGCTGCCTTTACCTTTGACGTTTTTGAATTCTTTGTCGAATTTAACGTTCAGATCAGCACCGGAGAATGCCAGCTCTTCACCGTCTTTCTTATAGTTGATTTTGCTGACAGCAAGATCAATATCGAAACTCTGGTCGTAGCTGATACGGGTATCCGTTGCAACCGGGGATTTACCGCCGGTGATTTCGAAGGCTTGTTTGGTGATGTCATTGTTTTCCAGCTCAGAGTGGATAGCAGCCATATTTGGCGAGAACACCATACTCTTAAGCTGAGATAACGGGAACGGACCGTGATCGATAGTATTGAGGATCACAAGTTCTTCGCCGGAGGTATCACCGCTTTTTTTCGTTTCTTTGATGATCAGTTTGACATCAGAGCTGAAAATACCGCGTGAAAAATCTTTGGCGGTCAGCGTGACAGGTGCATCAGGGTAGTTGTCCTTGATTGCTTTATTCGCTTTGGCGATATACTCATCAAGGTTTGCTTCAATTTTCTTACCTGTCTGCCATGAAGCTACACCCCATGCGGCGCCTAATGCGACAATAACGCCAACAGCAACTAACGACTTTTTCATAGATCAATCCATCCTTTATATGCGATTTATTTTGCAGGTTTTCGCACGGTATCAAAATTAACGGGCAGTTCAATGGCGGACTGCCCGGAGAAAATTAGAGAAGTTACTTACACAGCATTATAAACGCGGGCAATGATTCCTTCACCATCTATTTTAAACTTTCTTTCTATAGCAGAAAGAAAAACAGATTCACCTGAGATAACTCTTAATTGTTCTGTTTCTGTAGTGATAACTGCATGACCTTCCACACAAAAAAGAATATTAGCACTGTTATTCTCAAGAATCATTTCCTGATTATGCAATTTCATCACCGAAAAAGAAAAATCAGCAACCGGAATCGGGAAAATTTCAGTGTTGTTAATATGTTCCGGCTGCATAAATAAACTTTTTGCGTGTTTCGGTACAAAATCAAGGTTATTCAGCAATTCACCGACATCAATATGTTTTTGTGTCAGACCTGCGCGTAACACATTATCCGAGTTAGCCATGACTTCCAGCGCAGTTCCTTCAAGATACGCATGGGGTGTGCGGGCATACAGGAACATTGCCTCTCCGGGTTTTAATTCAACAACATTGAGCAGCAGCGGGGTGAAAAGGCCGTTATCGTCAGGATAAAACTCTGTCATCTTACGGATGGTATCCCACGGTTCACCCTGACGGCTGTTCAGTGCGGATTTCAGTACAGCGACAGCCCGTTCTTTGGTGTCCCCGCTCATGGAGAGCAGACGGGTAAACAGAACGGACAGGTGCTCCTCTGACGGCGAGGCAATAAAACGTTCAATGGCAGGATGTGCCGGAGCGACCTCACTGAGCAGTCCGGCAATGTCGGCCAGCGGACGGAATGCATTCATTGCGCGGAACGGGGTGAGGGCATAAACCAGCTCCGGCTTATGGTTATCATCCTTATAATTACGAACCGGTGAATCCAGCGGGATCCCGGCGTTGTTTTCGCGGGCAAATCCTTCCTCTGCAGCGGCTTTATCCGGATGAACCTGTACCGACAGCGGCTGAGCGGCACTCAGCACTTTAAACAGAAACGGCAGCCGGCGAAAACGGCGGTTAATTTCATCCCCGAGCGCGGACTGCGGGTCACCGGCAATAAAATCATATAAAGAGCAGGTGTTGCCGCGGGTGTCTGTCACCACCGAACTGGCTTTCGGATGGGCGCCCATCCATAATTCGGCCATCGGCTGCTTGTCAGGGTTCGGGTAACCGTACATTTCTGTCATCGCGGTATGGCTTCCCCAATCATAGAATTGCACCTGATTCTGCATTTTTAACATAGCAACGCTCTCTTTTTAAACAGTTAACAATAAGATAGTAACAATAAAGCAATAACTCCGCCCGGATCGCATAATCGGAAATGAAAGTATGGCAAGATAGGCCCGTTTTCAGAGTCTATCTGTAACTTTCGGGATTTTAAATCCATTTTATTTTGTGTGCTAAGGAGAGACTAATGGCAGCCACGCGTATTGAAAAAGACTCAATGGGCCCTATCGATGTTCCTGCGGACAAATTATGGGGCGCTCAGACCCAGCGCTCTCTGGAGCATTTCCGTATTTCAGTTGAAAAAATGCCTGCGGATCTGATTGCTGCGCTGGCCATTACAAAAAAAGCAGCGGCAGCTGTCAACTGTGATCTGGGACTGCTGGCGAAAGAGCGGGCAGATGCGGTGATCGCCGCAGCGGATGAAGTGCTTGCCGGTAAACATCCGGAAGAGTTTCCGCTGGCAATCTGGCAGACCGGCTCCGGCACACAGAGTAATATGAATATGAATGAGGTGCTGGCAAACCGTGCCAGTGAAATCCTCGGCGGGAAGCGCGGCGGCGAACGTATTGTTCATCCGAATGATGATGTGAACAAAAGCCAGAGCTCTAACGACGTGTTCCCGACAGCGATGCATGTCGCTGCAGTGATTGCGGTCAGCACACAGCTGATCCCTGAGCTGAAATCCCTGCACAGTGTTCTGGCCGCGAAAGCGGAAGCTTACCGTGGTATCGTGAAAATCGGCCGTACCCACTTACAGGATGCGACACCGCTGACACTGGGCCAGGAGATTTCCGGCTGGGCGGCAATGCTGCAATATAACCTGAAACATCTGGAAAACAGCCTGCCGCATCTGAGTGAGCTTGCACTGGGGGGCACTGCGGTCGGTACCGGTCTCAATACTCATCCGGAATATGCTGTTCGCGTGGCGAAGAAAATTGCTGAACTCTCCGGTCAGCCGTTTGTGACGGCACCGAATAAATTTGAGGCGCTGGCTACCTGTGATGCACTGGTTCATGCCCATGGCGCACTGAAAGGGCTGGCAGCCTCACTGATGAAAATTGCCAATGATGTCCGCTGGCTGGCATCCGGTCCGCGTTGCGGCATCGGTGAAATTGCCATTCCGGAAAACGAACCGGGCAGTTCTATCATGCCGGGTAAAGTGAACCCGACACAATGTGAAGCCATGACGATGCTGTGTGCTCAGGTAATGGGTAATGATGTGGCGGTTAATATCGGCGGGGCATCGGGTAATTTTGAACTGAACGTGTTCCGTCCGATGGTGATCCACAACTTCCTGCAATCTGTCCGCCTGCTGGCTGATGGTATGCGCAGTTTTAATGAGCACTGTGCGGTCGGAATCGAACCGAACCGCGAGCGGATCAGCCAACTGCTGAATGAATCACTGATGCTGGTTACGGCGCTGAATACGCACATCGGTTACGACAAAGCCGCTGAAATTGCGAAAAAGGCCCATAAAGAAGGTCTGACCCTGAAAGCCTCTGCCATGAAGTTAGGTTATCTGACAGAAGCTGAGTTTGATGCATGGGTACGTCCGGAAGATATGGTCGGCAGCATGAAGTAATCCGCAGTCAGGAATCGTGATAACGGAGTCGCTGATGGCTCCGTTTTTACATTACTTCCATATATACATACAGTCGTGATATCACCGGAATTAATTTCTTTGCTTTCGGTCTGTGACGGATTTTGATGTTTTCCGCATCATAATCCGGTAGTACGCCTGTTACCGGTTTTTCCTCATTCTCATCACAAAATACAATCAGCGGCGATGCACAGGCATACTGCACCTGCTTTTGCGCTTCGCTGTACCAGACTCTGGCGATTGGCTGTACTTTTACCGGTCGTTTGATTTTGAGTATGGCGTCTTCCGGCACCTGTTTTAAGGCGGAAATCTCTTTCGCCAGATAAACCTGCCGTTCTTCACGCGTCAGAGACTGAATGGCGCGCGGGTTCTGATATTGTTCTTCCAACTGAGATAACAATGTATCGCGATCCACCTTCTGAATAATATGTTTATTGGCCCAGCCAAACCGGACTGAGGAAGGGGAGGTGACTGACTGGATCTGCCGGTAGGCATTGAGTGTAATCAATCCTTTTATCTGATTGTGTACGAATTCAAAACGCTGTGTTTTGTCCACACCGGAGGTTTCTGTCACGATTGAGGCCAGTTGCTGTTTCAGCCTGTTAACCTCATTAAGCTGTTGCTGCATTATTTTTCGTTGTGCAGGGGAGAGTGTAATGAGCAGTACACCAGGCAACCGGATGGCAGATTTGCTGCTGATTTCCTGATCATTATCGAAGATAAACAAACGTTGATAGTGGGACAGCGCCAGGGAAACAGCATCTTCGCCACTGACCGGAATGACAGAAATGGTGTTGACGGTGTTATTTTCCTCTCCTTTCAGTATCTCAGGAAGTTGGTAAACCTCAGCAGTCCGGGAAGGGTGCAGCCGGATAGCTTTGCATAATGTATTCAGTGCCGATTCCAGCTGATTAAAGCAGTCGGTGAGAGAAATCATTGCATCGTATCGCATATATCGCCATTTTAGTTACAACATACAAAAGTGTTTTTATCATATTAACTCAGCATCGTGCCTTGTACAAATACATTTTGTCTGGCACGAGGGGAGGGACTGAAGTGTCAGGAACATATGGTAGTTTTCACCGTTAACCCACAGCATCGTGGGTTAACGGCAAAGTTTGTGGGTGTATATCAACGTCGCATTATCCCTTTACGGTTAATGTGCGTAAAAATGATTGCTCATCATTAGTATGGGATAATAATATACGGCTGTATTTTTATATTTTGCTGCAATAAGCCTTAGTCTTTGGGCAGTTATCATAAACAGAGTGGATTTCTGCTGGTTCCCAAAGGTCTGGTGGTGTTTCATCTGCATTATGTTTTGGAAAACAGCTGTGAATCATAAGTGAGCTACTTAAAATAAGTGTCAGCATAAAGACTCCTTAACATGATTCATAAAAGTAAGTTACTTGTGTATATCTGCCATCATTTAAGATCGATTTTTTTAATGGCCCCATATAACCGGGCAGTATTCCGGTGCAACAATATCACAAGACTCAAATGAATCCACTGATGAGAATAATAAGGTTCCGGTTAATAAAAGTGTCAGCATAGTTACCTCAGTTTATCAGGAATGAATATATTATCTGCTGGGTATCAGATTTCAGCAAAATGGATTGGACAGCGAGCAGGTATTTTCCCGGTATATTATCAATTCTTTTTCAGGTTGTGGTGACTGCGTTAGTTTCGGGTCTCCGGGAGGAAAGATATCATATGTAAACAGGGAAGTGCTCAGTATCAGTGTCAGCATATTAACCTCGCATGCGTCTTTTGTGGTGAATGAGAGTGTGTCTGGCCTGATAACATTAACGTAAATCCTGCCTGGTGGTAATTAACTGGATTAGGTATTTTTCTTGTAAGATATATAAATACGTGATTATTATTTTCGTTATTTTTATCAGATTTCTCAGCAGGTAATTAAAAAGCACCACCAATGAACTTTTCATTGGTGGTGCTAAAAATATAAATAAATCAATACAGGAAATTATAGATATGAAGATGCTAATACCATGGTGCTTGTTACGCAGTAAATATTTACTCCGTTATTTCTGTTAATCCGACAGGCGGCCAGATATCACAGGACTCAGGGTAATTAATATCACACTGATACAGATTGCTGAACACGAGTGTACTGCTCAATATAAGTGTTATCATAAAACCTCACCGGATCAAGAACATTTACTGTTGCGAAACATATGCAGATTACATATCTGTATGCTGACCGGCAATTAACCCGATGAGGTATTTTATATGACATAACTATTAATTACCTGACTGTATTAGTTATGTACTATGAGTGAGCGTGCTTATTCAGATACAGAGCAATCAGCACACCGGTTGCCAGCATAGCGGCAATAAACCAGCCGATGCCATTCCAGTGCCAGTAAGACCAGAAAACACCGCCCAGAGTACCGGCAATGCTGGAACCGCCGTAATAGCAAAACAGGTACAGTGAGGATGCCTGGGCTCTGGCGCGCCGGGCGCGGCGTCCGACCCAGCTGCTGGTGACGGAATGGGCGGCAAAAAATCCCGTCGTCAGTACCAGCATACCGATCAGAACTGCTGCCAGTGAACTACCGAGCGTAATGAGAATCCCGGTCAGCATTAATGTGACTGCACCAATCAGTACTCTGCCGTAGCCGTATTTCCGTGTCAGTGCGCCTGCTTTTGAGGCACTGTAAGTTCCTGACAGATAAACTATCGATAACATACCGACAACGGCCTGGCTGAAGTGATACGGCGGCTCCATCAGCCGGTAGCCGATATAGTTAAACAGGGTGACAAAGCTGCCCATAATGATAAAACCGATGGCAAACAGCCACGGCAGACCATCATCACGGCAGTGCAGGATCAGGTATTTCCACAAGCTTTTCGGTTTCAGTGAACTGGCTCTGAAATGGCGTGACGGCGGCAGTAACCGCCAGAACAGAAAAGCACCGAACAGAGAAAATGTTCCCAGTACCAGAACGGCAATCCGCCAACTGGCATAATCCGCAATAACGCCAGTGATCAGGCGTCCGCTCATCCCGCCGATAGAATTACCGCTGATATACAGCCCCATAGACAGGGCAACATAGCTGGGATGAATTTCCTCACTCAGATAGGTCATGGCCACGGCGGCGACGCCACTGAGAGATAATCCGACCAGGGAGCGGACAACCAGGATCCCCGCCCAGCTGGTGGTAAACGCACTGAGCAGGGTAAAGATTGCCGCGCATGTCAGGGATATCACCATAACATTTTTACGTCCGACCGCATCTGACAGCGGGCCGGTGATCAGCAGCCCGACGGCCATGAATCCGGTCGCCAGAGAAAGGGACAAACTGGCCTGCGCCGGTGATACCGAAAAATCGTCTGACAACAACGGCAGGATCGGCTGTACAAAATAGAGCAGAGCAAACGTCGCCAGACCGACCATAAAGAAAGAGAGAGTGACACGCAGATACAGTTTGTCGTCGCGCTGGATATAGTGCTGCTTTGCCTGATCATTCTGCACCGGTGAGGTCACACGGTTGTCAGTTATCAGTTTATTCTCGTCTGTCATACACTTATCTCAGCATTTGGTAATAATACCGAGCATAAAAAGATGCTGGTATTTTGTCTAATATATTAATACTCTTGTTTGATATGTTTTACGACCTAATGAGGGAATAATGATCGAATTCCGCCATCTGCGTTATTTCATTGCGGTCGCTGAAGAGCTGCATTTCGGACGGGCAGCGGAGCGTCTCAATATCTCCCAGCCTCCGCTCAGTCAGCAGATTCAGGCACTTGAAAACGCGATTCCGGCTAAATTACTGGCACGGAACAACCGGAATGTCAGTCTGACCCCAGCGGGCGAAATGTTTCTGCGTGAAGCTTACCAAATCCGTACTCAGGTCGAGGCAGCGGTTGAAAAAGCAGCCAGAATGGATCGCGGGGAACTGGGGGAAGTTTCTGTCGGCTTCACTTCCACAACCCCGTTTATGCGTCATATTACGGCGACATTCCGCCAGTACCGTGAAATATACCCGGATGTGGCTATCCACATGCATCAGATGAATACCAAACAGCAGATTAACCCGCTGCTGAGCGGCCGGATTGACTTCGGTGTAATGCGCAATACGCAACTGCCGGATAATCTGGTTCATGAACTGCTGTTTAAAGAACGATTTATGCTGGCGGTCTATGATGATCATCCGCTGATGAAATACCTCAAAACGGGCATTCCCCTGGAGATGCTCACTGGCGTACCATTGGTTTTCTTTGAGCGGGATGTGGGAACGGCGCTGTATGATGAGATTATCAATCTGCTGAAAAAAGCGGGTGTCACACCGGTTATCGCCCAGGAAGCAGGGGAAGCTATGACTATTCTGGGGCTGGTCTCTGCCGGGTTAGGTGTTTCACTGGTAACGGAATCTTTTACCCGTATGAAAGTGGATGGTGTCCGTTACATTCATTTAGCTGAAAATCAGGCATTTTCTGAGGTCTGGCTGGTGTATCATAAGCACAATACACTTTCTCCGGCCGGTCAGCGGCTGATTGAGATGCTGAAAAATAATGTGTTCCGCTGAGCGGGATCTGACTGTCAGGAGTTCGGATGTTCCGGCGATACCGGTTTTCTGTTATTACCGCATTTCTTTTTCTTTTATATACAAGCGCCGCGGGAGCAGGGGTATCGCTCAGCTATTTCTATCAGCCGGATGGCTCACGCAAAATTGCGCCTGACAATATTACTGCACTGACCGGGCAGTTTCTCGGCGTACCTTACCGCGCCGGTCAGCTGATTGGCTCTCCCGGATCACCGGAAATTCTGGTGGCTGACCTGAACGCGCTCGATTGTTTCACTTTTCTGGATTACACCGAAGCACTGAAACGCAGCCCGCAGCAGCAGAATTTCCGCAACAGACTGATGCACATCCGTTATAAAAACGGAGAGGTGAATTATTATCAGCGTCGTCATTTTTTGTCGGATTGGGTCAGCGGCCCGCAGCCTGTGGCTCAGGATATCACCCGGCAACTGTCGCCGGATTACCGGGTGACACACAAGATGCTGAATCAGAAAAAAAACGGCTCCCGTTATATCCCCGATATTCCGGTTACGGCACGGGATATCACCTGGCTGCCGGTTTCCGCACTGACACCCGCTGTGCTTTCACAATTGCAGACCGGTGATTATATCGGTATCTATTCTGACCGTCCCGGCCTGGATGTCTCGCATGCCGGAGTTATTATCCGTACCCCGGACGGGCTGTTTTTACGTAATGCCTCATCAAAACGGAATGAACAACGGGTCATTGATTCACCATTACGGACATATCTGCAAAATAAAACAGGAATTGTGGTTTATCGTTCGGCTTTTGCCCCCTGACTGTGAATCATTTCACAGTTTTGTGTGAAGCCACTTACTAAGCGCGTATTTATTCGGATAATTAACATCTTAGCATCATCTGCATAGGATTATTATTGGTGAAACCTTCAGCACAGCCCGGACATATTGACCATATAAAACAAACCAATATGGGGGTTGTGTACCGTTATATTGATCGTGAAGGCCCCATTTCCCGCATTTCACTCTCGAAAAAATCACAGCTGGCACCGGCGAGTATCACCAAAATCACCCGTGAGCTGATGGATGCGCATCTGGTCCGGGAAACTGAGTTTCCGGGATTAGGCTTTCGCGGCCGCCCGGCAGTGGGGCTGAAAACGGACTGTGACGGCTGGCATTTTTTATGTATCCGAATTAACCGGGGGGAACTGGTTTTTGCGCTGCGGGAACTGAGCGGAAAATTACTGGCCGAAGATATTATTGCATTTCCGGCGGATAGCCGGGATTTTGTCACCCTGTTTCTGGCACAGGTTGATGCCTTCTTTTCCCGTAATCACCGGATAACCGAGCGCCTGACTGCTATTGCCATCACCACCGATGCCATTGTTGACCCTGCAAACGGTATCATCCGCCATTCCCCGTACTATCAGCTGACCGATTTACCGGTAGCAGAGATTCTTTATCAGCATACCGGGATGCCGGTATTCCTCCAGCATGGTATTTCTGCCTGGTCTCTGGCGGAATATTTTTTTGGTGCGGCGAAAGAGTGCAGGAATATTATCCAACTGGTGATTGATGAAAATGTCGGTGCTGCCATTATTACCGACGGTGCATTGCTGCATGCCGGCAGTCACAGCACGGCAGAAATCGGTCACACACAGATAAACCCGCAGGGTAAACCCTGTTACTGCGGTAATCACGGCTGTCTGGAAACTGAAATTGGTCTGCATCATGTATTGGAAATGGCCGCTCAGTTCCTGGCCGTTCCGGAGGGGCAACCGCTGACCGCTGAAATGCTGTGCCGCGCGGCACTGGACGGTAATCCCGCCGCCCGTGAGCTGATAGAGCAGGTGGGGCAGCATATCGGGGATATTGCCGCCGTGATGGTCAATATCTTTAATCCGGAGATTATCCTGATTGGCTCACCATTAAACCCGGCATCCTCTGTTTTGTTTCCCGCCATCGGCGCCCGGATTACGCAGCGCGCCTTGCCGGCATTCAGCCGGGAGCTGACAATGACTTCATGCGAATTTACTAATTGCGGTACATTACCCGGCGCGGCGTTAATCAAAGAGGCACTGTATAACGGCTCACTTCTTATCAGACTGATGGATGGTTAAATAATTCTGTAGTGTCTATCTTTGACATAAAACAAATAAATGACAGGGATTTGTTCATGAAAACAGGATTTTCGCAAAAAATTGCGCTGGCGCAAGCCTGATATAAACCGGATGTCTTACACTGCTTCCGTTATCAATTTTGATACGCACCTCTTGATATAACGGAAAAACATCTATGTTAAGGCGCTTGTTTATAACCGGCACAGATACGAATATCGGCAAAACTGTTGCGACGCGGGCTTTAATGCAAGCCATCAACCGCCTGGGTAAATCTGTCGTTGGCTATAAACCAATCGCGACAGAATACCACGACACACTTAACGGCAAACGTAACCGTGATGCGATGATCCTGCATGATTCATCATCAGTTGATGTTTCTTATCAGGATATCAACCCAGTCATGCTGGAAAGTAATTACGGTCAGACGACCACCGACGTTCAGTTTCCTGCATTATCGCAGGGTCTGGAAAAATTAAGTCATCTGGCGGATCAGGTCGTGGTGGAAGGGAACGGCGGATGGCGTTATTTACTGAATAACGAGACTTTTTTATCCGACTGGGTGAAAAAGGAAAAACTGCCGGTGATCCTGGTGGTCGGGATCCAGTCCGGTTGTGTGAACCATGCATTATTAACCGCCGAAGCCATTAAAAATGATGATCTGGAAATTATCGGCTGGATTGCGAACCGGATAAACCCGGGGTTATCACACTACGCACAGGTTATGGATCGCTTACTGACGCATTTACCGGCACCACTGCTGGGCGAGATCCCGTATCTGCTGCGTCCGGAAGAGCGGGAGTTGTCGCACTATCTCAATGAAGAGCAGATTGAAATGCTCTGGGGTGAGGCGTTAGCGGCGTCCTGAGTCTCTGGTAAGAAATACAAAAGGGCTGATAAATCAGCCCTTTTTCATGGTCAAAACCTGACAGCGAGATACTATTTACGCAGATAAATAATATTCTGAGTTTCGTTGTTGCAGTTACCCACAACCTGACCTTCTGCCTGTGCCGCTTCTTCAGCCGGAACCACAGTCAGTGTAAAACCGTCAGCAGGAACACCATTGCTGATGATTTTCTGCGAAATTTCCTCAGTCACACTTTCACAGGATGCCTGCGCCATAACAGGCGAAACGGCAAACAGAACAGCACTGAGCGCAATCAGTTTTTTCATTATTTATCCTTAAATGTATTTATTTCCAGCCAGTGGAAACTTCACGCCCTGTATTTGCATCAAGGCAGCGCAGCGTATTAGGTTCCCAATACGCGGTAACAACCGAGCTTTTTAAACATGCATCTTCAGCATCAATAGCACGGTCAACTTTGTCGAACTCTTTTTCCGCACGGCGGTTGATCTTCTGACGCAGGGAACGGGTATCATCCCATTGCTCTTTTTCCTGGCGTGCTCTCTCTTTTTCAAGCGCAGTATCGCCGCCGCTGATCACACAAGTGCTGCCGGGGCTGCAATTGGTGGTGGCTGCGCCTGCATGAGTTGCAAACATGAAGGGTGCAGCAAAGGCGGTCGCGATAAACCACTTTTTGAGCATGGAGTTAGTCATTGTCGTGTTTTCCTCAAAGTTCAAACCTGCAAACGTCATTCTGATCGTGAGCATTATAGCAAAGTGTATTAATGCACCAATAAAAGACAACGTTTTTCAGCGATAATTTCAGGTAATTTAAGAAAATTACCTGATTATACGGATACCGGCTTATCTTTTGTGGTGGTTTCAGCCTTCGCGGTGCACACTCAGCCCGGCGAATGACTGACAGACCGGCATCATTTCCATAGTATTAATATTTACGTGCGACGGCAATGTTGCAACCCAGAAAACAGCTTCCGCGATATCATCCGGCATCAGCGGATCAGTATTTTTATAGGTATTTGCGGCTTTTTCCTCATCCCCGCGATAGCGGATACCGGAAAACTCGGTACCACCGACCATGCCCGGTTCAATATCAGTCACACGGATTTTTTTACCGGCCAGATCTGCGCGCAAAGCCAAGCTGAACTGGCGGACAAACGCCTTGGTGCCGCAGTAAACGTTACCACCGGCATACGGCCATGACCCGGCGGTTGAGCCCAGGTTAATGATATGGCCACGGTTTCTTTCCACCATTCCCGGCAGGATTGCACGGGTCATATGCAGCAGCCCTTTGATGTTGGTGTCCACCACCACATCCCATTCTGCCGGATTGCCTTTATCAACGGTTTCCATACCCAGCGCCAGTCCGGCGTTATTGACCAGAACATCAATTTCGCGCAGGGATTCAGGCAGTGAATTAATCACATTATCGACCGCCGGGCTGTCTGTCATATCCAGAGCCAGCGGGAAAAATTTGCTTCCGAACTCTTTTTGCAGTTTCGCCAGGCGTTCAATACGGCGGCCGGTGCCGATAACGGTATGGCCGTTCTCAATAAATTTGCGGGCAAATGCCTCACCAAAACCTGCTGTTGCACCTGTAATTAAAACAATCATCACATACTCCGATTCTGTCAGCGGGGATCCCCGGAAAAAATAACAATAACCATGGCGATATAATACCGGTGGTAATATCCTGATAGTGTATCGTGTCTGCATGACAGAAAGCGGGTTACAGATTCCGTTTTTCAGTTTTCTTCACGGAAAAACACTGAAGTTAATCAATAACAACCTGATTATATACAGGAGACAGAAAATGGTTCAGGGTCAATGTTTGTGCGGTAAAGTAACAGTATCTGTGCCAAAACAGGTGCACGATGTTTCTGTCTGCCATTGCGGCATGTGCAGAAAATGGAATGGCGCACCGTTTATGTCCGTGGATTGCGGCAGTGATGTGACGCTCAGTGGTGAGGAATATATCACCCGTTATCACTCCTCAGAGTGGGGCGACCGTTGTTTCTGCCGCGAGTGCGGGACACACCTGTTTTATTACCTGAAACCGGCAGATCAGTATTATGTCTCTGCGGCACTGCTGGGAGAGACAACAGAATCCCGCCTCTCAATGCAGATTTACACTGACAGTAAACCGGCGTATTACAATTTTGCGGAAAAAACGCCGATGCTGACTGAGCAGGATATTCTGGCAATGTTTCATGCTGAATAATATTTAAAGCCAGATAAAACAGAAAGCGGATACCTGAGTATCCGCTTCGTTTTTCTGCGTTGCCGGGCAGAGAAATTAAATAACAAACAGATCCATAAACTCGCTGACAGACATGGATTCGAGTGTTTTACGGTCACGGGCAGCATTCAGAATGCGCTGCTGCTGCGTTTCCGGGAACATACGCGCCAGATTGGTACGGAATTTCGCCAGCAGCAGCGGAATACCTTCCTCACGGCGGCGGGCGTGCCCGACCGGATATTCGACCACAACCTCATCCAGCACGGTACCGTCTTTCAGGGTCACGGTCAGGGCGTTGGCGATAGAGCGTTTTTCCGGATCATGATAATCACGGGTGAACGCGGTATCTTCCTCACAGTGAATTCGGGCACGCAGGGCATCGATACGGCTGTCTGACGCGATCCCGTCTTCATAATCTGCGGCGGTCAGGCGACCGAAGATCAGCGGAACTGCCACCATATACTGAATACAGTGATCACGGTCAGCCGGGTTATTCAGCGGGCCGTGTTTATCGATAATACGGATACAGGCCTCATGGGTGCGGATAGTGACTTTCTCAATATCATCTGCGGTTTTACCCAGTGCCGCCAGTTTGTGATGCAGTGTCATTGCTGCTTCAACGGCGGTCTGTGAGTGGAACTCTGCCGGGAATGAAATCTTGAACAGCACGTTTTCCATCACATAAGAGCCGTAATCGCGCTGGAATTTAAACGGTTTGCCGTCAAACAGCACGTCATAGAAGCCCCAGGTTTTGGCAGTCAGCACGGTCGGATAGCCCATTTCGCCTTTCTGCGCGAACAGCGCCAGACGCACCGCCCGGGAAGTGGCATCACCCGCAGCCCAGGATTTACGTGAACCGGTATTCGGCGCATGGCGGTAGGTCCGCAGAGACTGGCCGTCCACCCATGCATGAGAAACCGCGCTTAATAACTGCTCACGATCCAGCCCCAGCATTTCGCCGACAACTGCCGTAGACGCAACTTTCACCAGTACAACGTGGTCAAGGCCGACTTTGTTAAATGAGTTTTCCAGTGCCAGGCAGCCCTGAATTTCATGGGCTTTGATCATGGCGGTCAGCACACGTTTCAGCGGCAGTGGTGCTTTGCCTTTGGCAATCGCTTCACGGGATAACCAGTCTGCAACGGCCAGGATACCGCCGAGGTTATCGGACGGATGACCCCATTCCGCCGCCAGCCAGGTATCGTTGAAATCGAGCCAGCGGATCATGGCACCGATATTGAAGGCCGCCTGAACCGGATCCAGCTGGAATTGGGTACCCGGTACTTTTGCACCGTTCGGGACAATGGTTCCCGGCACAACAGGGCCGAGCATTTTTTTGCACGCCGGATATTCCAGGGCTTCCAGACCGCAACCCAGAGTATCCAGGAAGCAGTAATATGCGGTGTCATAAGCGCGATCACTGCTGATGTCCATATTCAGAACATAATCAGTGATGTCCTGAATGACCTTGTCGTACTCTTGATGCTGCGGGGTAAAAGATGCTGACATACTTTATCTTCCTTTTTAATCAATAATTAGCGCGCTTTAAGGGGTACGAAGGTCTGGTTTTCCGGTCCGGTGTAATTGGCGGACGGACGAATAATTTTATTATCCAGACGCTGTTCAATGATGTGTGCAGCCCAGCCTGCGGAACGGGCAATAACAAAAATCGGGGTAAACATGGCGGTCGGCACACCCATCAGGTGATACGCCACCGCTGAGAACCAGTCGAGGTTCGGGAACATCTTCTTGTGCTGAGACATCACGGATTCAATACGATCCGCAATATCAAACAGGCGGAAATCTTTCGCTTCTTCGGATAACTCACGGGAAATCGCTTTGATAACCTGGTGACGCGGGTCAGCAATGGTATACACAGGGTGACCGAAGCCCATCACGACTTCACTGCGGGTGAGGCGGGCGAGAATATCGGCCTGAGCTTCATCCGGTGAGCTGTAACGTTTCTGAATTTCCAGAGACACTTCGTTGGCACCGCCGTGTTTTGGTCCGCGCAGTGCGGCAATCGCCCCGGTGACGGAGGAGTAGAAATCCGTTCCGGTGCCGGCGATAACACGGGCAGCAAAGGTGGAGGCGTTAAACTCATGTTCTGCATAGAGAATGAACGAGGAGTTCATAAAACGCACCCAGTTTTCAGACGGTTTTTTGCCGTGCAGCAGATGCAGGAAATGGCCGCCGCAGGTATCGTCATCAGTTTCGGTATCAATGCGGCGATCATTAAAGGCATAGTGATACCAGTAAAGCAGCATGGAGGTCAGGGAAGAGAGCAGGCGATCGGCGATATCACGGGCACCGGATAACGGATGACCCTCTTTTTCCGGCAGAACGCAGCCCATAATAGACACGCCGGTACGCAGCACATCCATCGGGTGGGCAGAAGCAGGCAGCGCTTCCAGGGCTTTCTTCACACTGTGCGGCAGGCCGCGCAGTGATTTCAGTTTCGCCTTGTAAGCGGCCAGTTCTGCGGCGTTCGGCAGTTTTTCATGGATCAGAAGATGAGCGACTTCTTCAAAATCACATTGTGTGGCTAAATCCAGAATGTCATAACCGCGGTAATGCAGGTCGTTCCCGTTAATCCCCACAGTACAGAGTGCAGTATTGCCGGCAGCAACGCCGGACAGTGCGACGGATTTTTTGCCTTTCTTCAGTGCAGGTTCAGGTTTGCTAAGTTGTTCATTCATGACGGGTGATCCTTATTATTATAGTGAGTGTACAACCTGCTTCGCGTTATCTTTCAGAGGTTATTTTTTCTGCGAAAACAGTGCGTCGAGCTTATCTTCATAATCGTAGTAGTTAATGCTTTGGTATAATTCATCACGGGTCTGCATCTGTGAAATCAGGCTCTGTTGCGTGCCTTCACGGCGCAGGGTGTTATAAACATTTTCAGCGGCCTTGTTCATGGCGCGGAAGGCGGTGAGCGGGTACAGGGCGATAGCGATATTCACACTGCGCAGCTCATCCAGGGTAAACAGCGGTGTTTTACCGAACTCGGTAATGTTTGCCAGTACCGGAACGCTGATTTTGTCGGTGAACAGACGATACATTGCCAGCTCTGTAATCGCTTCCGGGAACAGCATATCCGCACCGGCATCGATATAAGCCTGTGCGCGGTCGAGAGCGGACTCCAGACCTTCCACCGCCAGCGCATCGGTACGCGCCATCACCACGAAATTCTCATCAGTCCGTGCATCGACCGCGGCTTTAATGCGATCAACCATTTCCTGTTTTGAGACGATTTCTTTGTTCGGGCGGTGACCACAGCGTTTTGCGCCGACCTGGTCTTCAATATGCATCCCGGCAGCCCCGGCTTTGATCAGGGATTTCACGGTGCGTACCACGTTAAAGGCTGACGGGCCGAAACCGATATCCGCATCCACCAGCAGCGGCAGATCACACACATCCGTAATACGGCGGACATCCGTCAGTACATCATCCAGTGTGGAAATGCCCAGGTCAGGAATACCCAGAGAGCCTGCGGCAACACCGCCGCCGGAGAGATAAATTGCTTTGTAACCCGCACGTTTTGCCAGCAGTGCATGGTTGGCATTAATAGCACCGACCAGCTGCAGCGGGGATTCAGACTGTACAGCGTCGCGGAATGCGCGTCCTGCGGAATAAAGTGCCATATATTCACCTTGTTATTAGTTTGATACTCAGATGTTATAAAGCAATCGCTATGCCAATCAGCCGGGTAAGGTAACTAAAACGCGAGATACATCACACATTTGGCGTATTTATCCTGTCATTACGTTACCCACTATAGAATTTGCCGATTCCGTCTGACAAGCGGGATGTTAGCTTTCTGTGATGGTGATGCTATTTATGTTTCAATATAGCTGTTAATGTGTTTCATAAGATTAATATGAAACATCTGAAACGCATGAAACAGGGGAGAAACGTATGGCTCAGAGTGACAAACCGGTGATCTGGACGGTCTCCATTTCACGCCTTTTTACCCTGTTCCGTGATATCAGCCCGGAATTCAGTGCCCGTGCCAGTATCAGTGCGATCAATCTGGGGTTCGATGCCGCAGTAGAGGCGATTCGTGAACGGCTGAAAACAGAACGCTGTGATGCGATTGTCAGTGCGGGCTCTAACGGCGCGTATCTGAAACAGCATCTGCCGGTGCCGGTAATTGTCGCAGCGCCGGGCGGGTTCGATATCATGCAGGCTTTGGCGCGGGCACGGCAGCTCAGTCAGCGCATCGGCCTCATTTATTACCGTAATACTTTTCCGGCTCTGGATTCGCTGGCGCAGAGTTTCGGCATGCAGATTGAACAACGCAGTTATGTAACCGCCGAAGACGCACGGGCAGCCTGTCTTGCCCTGAAAGCGGACGGTATTTCTGTGGTGGTGGGGGCCGGATTAATCACCGATATCGCCGCAGAGTGCGGCATGACCTGTATTTTCATTTATTCCAATGATGCCGTCCGCCGGGCATTCACCGATGCAATAGAACTGACACGCATCCGCGACCAGCCGCAGAACATGCCGCTGCCGGTGGCGGGCTCTCTGAATGTCCGCCATACGCTGAATGATATTCTCGGCACCTCGCCGGTGATGGAACAGGTGCGTGAAACCATCACGCTGTTCGGGCGCTCGAAAGCGACAGTGATGATCCAGGGGGAAAGCGGTACCGGTAAAGAGATGGCGGCACAAGCTATTCATCATGAATATACGTTGTTTCATAAACATAAGCGGACGAAACGCGCTGCACCGTTTGTGGCGGTGAACTGCGGGGCTATCCCGGAGAGCCTGCTGGAAGCGGAACTCTTTGGTTATGAGGAAGGCGCATTTACCGGTTCGCGGCGCGGCGGCCGTGCCGGGTTATTTGAGGCAGCGGACGGCGGCACACTGTTTCTGGATGAAATCGGTGAAATGCCGGTATCGCTGCAAACCCGCCTGCTGCGGGTGCTGGAAGACCGTGCCATTGTGCGTATCGGCGGCTATAAACCGATTACCGTGGATGTGCGGGTGATTTGTGCGACTCACAATGATCTGGATAACCGGGTGGCGGCAGGGACATTCCGTGCCGATCTGTTTTACCGGCTGGGGGTACTGCGTCTGCAGCTTCCGGCACTGCGAGACCGTGGGGCGGATATCCTGTTACTGACAGAAAAACTGCTCAAACTGGCGTTTGCTGAGCTGGATCTGCCGCTGCATCGTGGCCATCTGCAGCAGATTCTGGCATGCAGTGATTTTTTCTATCACTACCACTGGCCGGGAAATGCCCGCGAGCTGCGTAATCTGATGGAACGGGTGGCGCTGTATTGCAGTGCTTATCCGGATAAAATTATTACAGAATCATTATTACTGAAGCTCTCTCCTGAACGGCGCACGGTGATTGCTCCCGCCCCTGTGACCGATCTCCCGCCTGAGCCGGTGAATACCGCCACGGCAACAGAAGCGGTAGCCCGTTTCCGGGGGGATCGCCGTGCTGCCGCCGACTGGCTGGGGATCAGCCGTACCACTCTATGGCGCCGTCTGAAACAGGAACAGAACACTTCATCCTGACTGTCCGCCGCTTTATACTGTGCCTCAGAATTGAAAAGCAAGAGCCGGAGTGTTTGTCTGTATCCGGCCTGCAATACTGTCATCACCGGAAAGACACAGGAAACAGAACGGAGGCGTTATGTCAGATCTCTTTGCTCACGATGAACCGCTTGCAGTGGCACCCGATGCGTATCTGCTCAAAGGTTTTCTCAGTGATGAGGATGAGATGCTGCTGGCGGAAATCCGCCGCCTGACGGCCATTTCACCGTTCCGCCACATGCAGACGCCCGGCGGATACCGGATGTCTGCGGCCATGAGCAGCTGCGGCACATACGGCTGGATCTCCGATGCCAAAGGTTACCGCTACTCACAAACAGATCCGCTGACCGGCAATCCGTGGCCACCGCTGCCGGATGCGTTTTTGTCACTGTCGCAGCTGGCTGCAGAGCGGGCCGGGTTTCACGGATTTTCGCCGGACAGCTGTCTGATTAACTGTTATGCACCGGGCGCCGGTATGTCTCTGCATCAGGACAGGGATGAGCCGGATCGCCGCCAGCCGATTGTGTCATTTTCACTCGGTCTGCCGGTGCAGTTTCAGTTCGGCGGCAGTGAGCGGCATCATCCCCTGAAAACCTTTGCGCTTGAGCACGGTGATGTACTGGTGTGGGGCGGCCGTTCCCGTCTGAATTACCATGCTGTCCGTCCGGTAAGAGCCGGGGTGCATCCGCTTGCGGGTGCTCGGCGGTTTAATCTGACCTTCCGCTGCGCGCGGTAACGGAGAAACAGGATGACAAAACAGACAATACTCTCAGACGATGCGTGCTGGGCAGCGCTGGTCGCCAGAGATAAAACAGCCGATACGCTGTTTGTGTATGCGGTGAAAACCACACAGACATGGGGATTTCCGTCCACTGTTGTGCGGCTGCCGAAACGGGAAAATACTGAATTTTTTGCCACGCCTGAAGAGGCGGAGGCTCACGGCTACCGCGCCGGAAAGCGCCGTCAGCGCAGCGGTGAGGCCATGACGCAGCGCCATGCGGAACAGGTGGTGCTGGCCTGCCGTGAGCTGGAAACGCGGATCGATAATGGTGAACCGCTGCCGTCACTGGCAGAGCTGGCCACACTGTGCGGCGTGAGTCAGTTTCATTTTCACCGTATTTTCCGCTCACATACCGGACTGACACCGGCGGCATGGGCAAAAGCCTATCGCGGGGATAAACTGAGGGAACAACTGACAAAACAGACGACAATCACCGGCGCAATCGCTGAATCCGGCTTCAGTTCCGGCAGCCGGTTTTATGAATCGTCGGATACACTGCTCGGTATGACGCCGAAAAGCTGGCGGGCAGGCGGCAAAGGGGCGCGGATTTTCTTTGCTCTGGCGATATGTGCGCTGGGGGACATCCTGGTGGCGCAGAGTGAAAAAGGCATTTGTGCCATTCTGCTGGGGGATGACGCGGAAGCACTGTTACGGGATTTGCAGGATCAGTTCCCCAATGCGGAACTGGTCGGTGGCGACGCACAGTTTGAACAGGTGGTCTCCCGGGTGATCGGGTTTGTGGAAGCACCGTCTTCCGGGCTTGATCTGCCGCTGGATATCCGGGGAACTGCATTTCAGCGCCGGGTCTGGCAGGCATTGCAGTCAATCCCGGCGGGTACGACTGTCAGTTACCGGGAGATTGCGGAGCGGATCGGCTCCCCGAAAGCGGTCAGAGCGGTGGCCGGTGCCTGTGCGGCAAACTGTCTGGCAGTGGCTATCCCGTGTCACCGGGTGGTGAGAACCGGCGGGGAACTCGCGGGTTACCGCTGGGGGATCGAACGGAAAAAACGTCTGTTGCAGCGCGAGGCATTGCAGCAGGAAACCGGTTAAGAATATAAGGGATACGGATGCGTTTTCGCACAGATGTTTTTCGAACAACAATGTTACTGAGCAGTTTATTCTTTGCTGTTTTGCCGGTGACGGCAGCCGCCGCACCGGCAACGGCGGAGGTCATTATGGATAATGACGCAACAATTCCTGCGACAGCGACCGGCCCGTTGTTTAACTGTGACAGTGAGCTGATAAAGCTGATTGCAGGCAGTAATCACGGGCTCGTCCGCGCAGAAAAAGTCACTGCGGACAGGCTGGGGATTTATATTGAAAACCGGGATATCAACGAGCTGGCGATTCAGCTTTCTGATACGCGGCAAAAACCCTCGCCTGAATCGCCGGGAGCAGGGCAACTGGGCTGGGTGACTTACAATATCAAAGAAAATACCCTGACAGCGACAGGGGCGGATGCGGAGCATCCCGTCCCGCTGACCTTCAGTGCGGCACAGGGGGAACGGCTGCAATCCTGTCTGAAAAAAGAGAAAACGTGTCAGCAGATCCTCAGTACGCTCCGCTACGAACCCTTTATTGCCATGTCGCCGGAGTGGCGCGTCACCGGCAAAGGCCGGGCTTATTTTTACGCCGCGCCGGCGGAACAGTGCCGTAATGATAATGTCTTTGTGGTTCCGGGAGATGTCCTTCAGGTGGTCGGATTGCGGGCCACGAAACCGGTGAAAGGGGAAAAAGAGGGCTGGCTGCTGGTGGCTTACGGCAATGCGCAGGGCTGGATTAATGTTAACCGGCTGGCGTCACAGGACGCGCTGTGCGATGCGGCAACCGTGAACGCGGACAAACAGTATCAGGCGGGCCTGAAAAACAGTAAGCCTTCCTCATACAAATACAGTGTGACACAAAATCGCCTGCGTTTTTATGATGCTCCGGATAAGGGTTGTATTACGGATGCTGCGGATTTTGTGGTGAAAGATGATGCGATCTGGGTGGATCGTCCTCAGCCATATCAGGGATTTGTTCATGGCCGTTATATATATCCGGCCACCGGTAAAGTCACAGAAGGATGGCTGGAAGCAGACGGACTTAAAAAATGAATTAAAAAGGCCGTTACAAAAAACGTAACGGCCTGCATTTATAATGGCGTATTACAGTCCCAGTTCATCCCGCAGTTGCGCAATCTGTTCGCGCCACTGTTGTTGCAGAACCGGTTTCTGATGTGCGGGTTTGCGCTGCAAATCCGCCGCCAGTTTTTCCTCCAGCGTAATCAGTGCCGCCAGCGAATCCTCTTCGTCACTGACCGGAACGGATGGCTCCGGAACCGCCGGTAACACGCTGTTGCCGGTGCCGGAATCTGCATTCAGGGCACGGATAGCATCATAGACCTGATCCAGATCGTGATATTCCGTCAGTCGGTTACCGTCGATATACCAGAAGCGGTTACAGCTTTTTTCGATCAGCTCCCGGTCGTGACTGACCAGAATCAGCCCGCCCTCAAACCGGCTGATTTCCTCCGCCAGCGCCAGTTTTCCGTCCATATCCAGGTGGTTGGTCGGCTCATCCAGTATCAGCAGGGAATAGTTGGCCAGGCTCAGTCCGACAAACAACAGCCGCGCCCGTTCACCGCCGCTCAGGGCAGATACCGTCTGCTGATGGCGCAGATACGGGAAACCGGCGCTGATCAGTGCCATTTTCCGCTGCTCATCAATCAGTCGCGCGAATGGTTTCAGCGCATCCATCAGTGAATCACTGTCATTCAGTTGCACCAGTTTCTGGTCGTAATACCCCAAATGCACACGGGGATGCAGCACCAGCGGGCTGTCCGGCAGTGTTACCTCCGGTTTCTGAGACTGTGACCAGATCATCCGCAGCAGTGAGGATTTTCCGGTGCCGTTTGCGCCCATCACCGCAATGCGGTCGCCGGATTTCACAGACACATTGTCTGTCACATACAGCGGCGGACAATTGTCTGCCGGGATCACGGACAGCTGATTAAAGGCACACAGCCGGTCTGCCCGCAGGGTATCCCCGGTCAGCTTAAGCTGCCACTGACTGCCGATCGCCAGTTCAACCTGATCATCCTGCAACCGGTCTATCTGTTTTTCCATCTGTTTGGCTTTACGGGAAAGGGCTTCGTTATCATACACTTTCCCCCATATCGCCAGCCGTTTGGCACTTACCGCAATGCGGTCGATCTCTTTCTGCTGCGCATTGTGGCGGTGCTCATCACTTTCGTCCTGTTGCGCCAGCGCTTCCCGCGCCTGTGTGCAGGGCAGACGGAACACCGACACATTACCGTCCCGCAGCACCCAGGTGCAGTTGGTGACGTGATCCAGCAGGGCGTTGTCGTGAGAAACCAGGATAAAACTGCCGCGCCAGTTTTTCAGGAACTGTTCGAGCCACAAAATGGTCGGCAGATCCAGATGGTTACTCGGCTCATCCAGCAATAACAAATCCGGCCGGCTGATCAGCGCCCGTGCCAGTAACAGCCGGGTATGCTGGCCGCCGCTCAGCGCGGTGACCGGTAACTGCCATTGTACCGGGTCAAACCCCATCTCTGTCAGCAGCATTTCTGCCCGCCACATTTCGGACAGATGCTGTTCCGCCGGTAATTTTTCCAGCACGGCATCCGCCAGTGACAGGGTATTGAGGGATTCAGGCAGATGCTGTTCGATATACGCCATAATGACGCGGTTCGCCGGGGTAATGGTGCCTTCATCCGGTGCCAGCTGGCCGGACAACAGCTTCATCAGGGTACTTTTCCCGCAGCCGTTATGACCAATCAGGCCGATCTTTTCCCCCTGATTCAGGGCGACAGAAATATCGGTTAACAGTGGTGTGTGACCGGGATGGAATGACAGATTACGGGTTGATAATAATGTGCTCATAGCTTACTCAAATTTCAGGCATAACAATGCCATGGGTCATAAAACGCGATAACCCTGTAAGCTGAGGAAGGATGTTAAATTCAGTAAAGCTTCACTCAGGCAGGATTAACGCACAGCGTTAACAGAAAAGCCTGAGTTCTGACGATTACCAAAGAAATGTGAGAATTCAATCACATAACTTAACACCATAATTAGCCTCCTTATTTATTTTCTGAGTTGATGGATACGAGCATCATACCATTGCCTGTGAATAACAGACAATGGTGGTGCTTAATTTGCCTTAAACTTCCGGAACAGAAGGTTATTTTCTGGCGTTTTTCTCTGTGGTGTCATGATAAAAACGTCTTTTGTATAACGGGGACGACACCATGCCATTAAAGCGAACCGGATTAAAACTGGATTTTTCACTGCTTAACCTGCCGGAGAAAGATGATAAAAAAACACACTTGCCGACAGATGATTATTTGAAACAGCATATTGATGCCTTATTGATACAGATGAAACAAATGCCGGTTTCATTCATAAAAGAGGCAGAGAATGCGCCGGATTATCCGATGCTGCAACAATGTGGTTATTCCTCACGATATAACGGATTTCATTTATCTAATGATTGCGGTGATGTATTTATCCGCGCCCGCAGAGAGAAACCTCACTGCGCTGGTGGGTTTGAAGGTGATAAATTTCATTTGAGTGTGCATGAATCACAGATTGCACAAGCGGTCACTATGCTGTCAGGAGCGCTGTTTTCAGATAACAATCCCTGTGACAGATGGAAAATAACGGATATTTCACAGGCAGAGCCTGACAGCAGAGTTAAACGCGGAGCCCAGATAACTTTGTATGTTCGTCCTGTTCCGGGTGAACATCCTTATAGCGCAGAGCTGCTCAGTGAAACCCGCAGATTTATCACCGGGCTTGAATACCGTCTGACAGAAGGGGGGATTGTACCGGGAGAATACCCTTTATCAGATATCCGTCCGCCACACTGGCAATTTACCAGCTACCGTAATGAAATTATCAGCGGGCGTGAGGGCTGTGAGGCGGACCATCAGCGGTTAGCGGAATCCGCATTTTACCGGCTGATGACAGCTCGGGATTAATCGGCAGCGGGGCGGAACATATCACAATGCGGAATACCGTCCTCGTCATAAACGTCAGAACAGACGGTAAAGCCGCATTTTTCATAGAAAGCGGTCAGATGCGCCTGTGCACTGATAACAATGCGCCGTGTCCCGAAATGCCGGTATACCGCCTGAACGGCGGTAGCCATCAGCGGATAGCCCAGTTTTTGCCCGCGGAATTGCGGATTGATCACCACCCGGCCGATAGCTGCCGGTGCCGTGCTGTTTTCCGGCGGAAGAATACGGCAGCAGGCCATGATTTCACCGTCCTGTTCCGCCCAAACGTGCAGCGCCGTGAGGTCGGCGCCGTCCGGATCGAGATAACAGCAGGTCTGTTCAACCACAAATACCGCGCTGCGCAGCGCCAGCAGGCGGTAGAGTGTCTGCGGGGAGAGGTCATGCAGGGCAACTGTCTGCCAGTTAATCGGTGTCATGTGTCTGTCCGTCAGTAGTAAGAGAATTATGCACCGGGCATAAAAATCAATATGTGCATCAGTAATATCATGATTACGGATCCCATTCAGCCGGATAATGGTTTTCAGCCTGAGATAGTGCGACAACAATTGCTCTGTCCGCTGACGGCCCATGCACGGGTTTACGCCGAACGCCATCCGGGTGGAGGTGTGCGGTAAATGTCCGGAAGGCAGAATAAACATAATCAGCTCATTATAGTGTGGGTAAAGCCATGTAATACCAGCCGTAAATATCCATATAGCGTTCGGTGGTGCGTGAGGTTTCGTATTTCACATCCTGAAAACCCCGGCGCAGATACAGCTCTCTGGCTTTTATATTTAAGTCAGAGACATACAGTGATAACCGGTTAATGGCCGGGTCCGCCCGTAATTGTGTGGTGATCTCATCGAGAATCTGATTGCCTATCCCGCTACCGCGCAGTGATTCATCCACACACAGGTAGGACAGATAAGCCGTATCCGCCGCCGGAATATGGACAAACATCTGAAAAATCCGGCGGATTTTCAGAAAGGGAATAAAACCGGCTCTGCGCAGGATAGCCAGAGAAGAAACCGGTGCCGGGGCGTGCTGCGGCGGGTGTTTAACCCCGAAAGTCAGGCCATATACGGCGACCAGTCTGCCATTACGTTTTACCTGAAAGTGGCGGTCATACGGGTCACTGAGCCCGCGCTGCCAGAACATCGCCAGCACGGCCTGACGCTGTGCATCCGGCATGGTGCTGACCGTTTTGAATTTGGATGAAAATGCCTGATAAAACAGGGCAGTGGCAGGCTCTAACCCGGTTTCATCCAGACATTCGGTGATTAATCTGCTGTTATCAGTAGCAGATGTACTGTTTTTTATTATGTTTGTCATAATCTTCAATACAGAAAATGTGGTATTATAATAGATAGAGTAATCGGTCTAATTTCTATTATCCGGTTTTTCGGAGACACTTCCTTATGGAAAAATTAACGGAAAAGCAGCAGCGCAAACGTCGTCAGATCCTTGATGCTGCAATGCATTGTTTTATCGAAAAAGGTTTTCATTCCACCTCGACGGCGGAGATTTGTAAAGCCGCCGGGATGAGCCCCGGGAATCTGTTTCATTACTATCCGACTAAATACGCCATCATTGAAGCGATTGCGGAACTGGACGAGGATGACCACAAGGCGATTCTGAGTATCGGTGATGCGCCGGGACATACGGCAGATATTATTGAAAAAATGATAACGGCGTTGATTATGTTGTATAGCGAACCGGGTTATACCCGCCTCAGTCTGGAAATTATCACCGAGGCAAGCCGTAACCCTGAGCTGAATGCAGCTTTTGTTGTTAATGAGCAGCGGCTGCACAAAAAATTCTGTGATGTGCTCAGACGCGGCATGGCCGCAGGAGAGATTGACCCGCAGCTGGATCCGGCACAGACGGCGTCCTGGCTGCTGGTGATGGCGGACGGCACGCTGGGGCGTGAACTGACGGAACCTGAGTTCAGCCGGGAGGTGTTTCTCTGCGGGTTACGTGTGTTGCTGAGAAAGGCGCTGAAGCCCTGAATTACGCTTCGCTGACAGTCCGCTGCATCACCGTGACCAGCTCGTCATTGATCACATCATCATATATAGCCTGCCAGCCCATCCGTGCATACATGGCCTGTTTATCCGGCGTGTAGAGATTCAGTGCTGGCAGGTGGCGCTCTCCGGCGGCGGCAAAGACCGCCTGTGTCAGGGCGCTGCCGAGGCCTTGCCCGCGGGCTGCGGGCAGGGTGTAAATCTCGCCGGTCCACCAGTCCGCATTTGCCATACGGCAGGTTTTCAGCTCCCGCCAGATCAGGCTGGCCGTCCCCGATAGTGCGCTGTTTTTATCCGTGGCGACAAACAGCATTTCGCCGTTATCACCGTTCATCCGTTTTATCAGACGCGCCAGGATAATTTCCGGTGTCTGCCACTGCGGTAGTTCCTGCCATTCCTGGTGTAAAACCTGAGCAATGCTTTCCAGCAGCGGTAAATCGCCGGGTAAACCGGTAACAGGGCGGATATTCATGATAATGATGCTCCGGGGCGTTCAATAAGTTCGGTAATTAATGCCAGTACCGGCTGAAACAGCGCCCGGCTCTGTTCAAAGGTGTAATCAGTCCGGCGGATCGCCACCGTATGGCCGTGCAGGGCATCCGCCAGCAGATGCAGAATAGCGGTCTGCCGTGACTCATTCAGCCCGCAGGGTGCAATAATGCGCAGATAGCGCTGACGGAAACAGCCGGACGGGCCGTCACTGTTCAGTGATAACAGAATATCCAGCAGATCACTGTAAATATAGAGCAGATGCAGATAACTTTCTGCCAGTCGCTGAAGCTCCTGTTGTACCGGAGCCTGTGCCGATGGCTGATAAATATCATCCACCAGGGCAGTGGCGAGGGCTTCCAGCAATGCCTGTTTATTGCGGAAGTAATAATAAATCGCCATCGGATCGACCTGCAACTGTGCGGCAAGGACGCGGATCGACGGTACTTTTCCCTGTTCCTGTAACAGTTTTCCGGCCTCGGACAGAATATTTTCGGCGGTCAGTTTGCTGCCCCGGTGAGCAGGGCGTCCGCAGGGCGGTATTCGGGATGATGTCATAGGTTGCCTCTGTCAGCGGAAATGGTGGCGGTATTTACGGATAAAACCGGTCACGGACATTGGTTGTTTTCCGGTGATTGCCGTGAAATTATCAAAAGTGGTGCCACGAAAATACTCAGCGGCTTCGGCCCGTTTTGTGTTTACCCGCCAGATGCTGGTTCAGGCCAGACAACGGAACGGAAAAGATCCGTTTGTACAGGAAATTAACTGATGTTTGCCGACGGACGTACCCGGATCACGTTGCTGGCGGTTGTGTTTATCACCTCAATGATGCTGACGTTTTCTGATTCATTTTTTTCAGCGCCGGAGAGAATACGCACCCGCAGTTATCTGCCGGAAAAAAAAGCGGTAGAACTAACGTCACCGGCCATCAGCAGTTTCCGCGATGGTGTGATGATAACCGGTGCCAGAGACGCTATGCGGGTTGATCTCGTTACCTGTGATCAGAAAACCCGCAGTTGCAGCCACAGTAAAAATATTGCTTTTAACCCGGCAGAAGAGCCTGATATTCCGCTGCTGAACCTGAAAATATCCCCGGATAAAAAAGCCATCGGCGATTACCTGCACAAACAAACCCATTACCTGAGGCGCAGTGAAGTCTACGGCGACAGGCCGCTGGTGCCGGTCACCTATATTATGACTGAGCAGAAAGGGGATTTACGGGTCAGCGCGATGTTTATGGGGCAGGTACAAAGCCAGCTGTGTGATATGCAGGGACGCTGCCTGATTATTTTCAGTGATTATACCTCCTACGGCAAAGAATATGTCTTTTACTCCCGGGACGGTGGTCAGCAGTGGCAGTGGTTATCACAGTGGACAATGCCGGAACCTGCCGGAGAGACTCAGCTTCTCGCTATCACAGAACCCGGCAGTGTGCTGATGGTGCAGAGGGACACACTGTATCAGACCCGTGATTCCGGAAAACGCTGGCGGCCTTTATTCAGCATGGATAACCGGAAAAAACGGTATCAGGATGACGGACGCTGGTATACCAGCCTGAGCACCACTAAATGGCACTATAACGGAGACGCGCGGGTGATCGCATGGATGAAGGATGAACAAAATGATCCGGAAAACACGATACTGGCTTGTTTTAATACCCGGACCTCAGAAACTGAATCTGATCAGGTTGTCCCCGGGGAGATTGACGCGCTCGACAGTACCACCGGCGGAGAAATTTATTTTGTGCTGACAGAAAAAACCCGTAAACGGCCGGAGGTTAACCACTTTAACTGTAAGGGTGATTATTCACAGCGGCTGGAAACCGGCGGATCTTATATTAACGGACTGCGGGGCGGCAGTGATGATTTACTGATAGCGGGGTCAGGTTCAGAAACCCGGATATCGGATGATGGCGGGCTGAACTGGAATACAGCAGCACCATTGGCGAAAGAGTACGGGGAAACCGTTTTATTTGATAAATGGCGCAATCGTCTGTTCTATTTTCAGGAGAGTCACTACAGCAATAGCCTGACAGGAAACCGTGACGGCATTGAGTATAAAACCTCGGCGGTGCAGTAATGATATCCGCCGCTGTCGTTAAGGCAGCGGCGGTGATGTATTCAGGCGGCGGCCTTTTCCGCCGGGGATTCATTCATACTGTGGCGCAGTAAAAACATCACTACCAGAATCACAATACCGGTTGCCAATCCGGCGACATTTACGGAATACCAGCCCGCATAACAGAAGGCGAACCCGGCCAGCAGACTGCCAAGCGCCCCGAAACTGAAGATAAGAAAATCGGTCGCACCCTGGATTCTAGCCCGTTCATTGCCGGTATAAGTGCGCGGCAACAGATGCGTGGTGCTGATCAGAATAAAGTTCCACGCCAGCCCCAGCGAGGTCATGGCAATGAGAAAATGCGCGTAACTGCTGCCGGTCAGACTGACTGCATTGCTGATTAACAGGCAAATCACTCCCAGCCAGACAAAGCATTTTACCCCGACCCGGCTGATTAACTGCCCGGTAAAGAAAGAGGGCGCAAACATTCCCAGTATATGACACTGAAACACAAAGGCAATTGCCGGGAATTCAAATCCCTGCGCTTTCATCGCCAGCGGGAAAGCACCGACCATATACACTACCAGCGCATACCCGGCGGCACTGACCACGGCGATCAGAATCAGCAGCGGCTGGGAATATAACTGACGGTATGGGCGGTTTTTTGCGGTATCGCTGATCTGAGCGGGAAGCTGAGCTTTCAGCGGCAAAAATGTCAGCAGAACAAAAGCCATCAGATAAATAGCCGTCAGCGCGCCGAACGTGCCGAGGAACGGATAAGCCGCCACCAGTGTCCGGGTGGACATCGCCAGTGACGGACCGATCAGCACGGCGATAATCCCGCCGCTCATCACCACGCCGATAGCTTTTGCCCGCAGCGCGGCAGGGGCTTCCTCCAGTGCGGCAAAGCGGTATTGCTGGGCGGTACCGATGGCAATACCGGTAAAGAACGTTCCGGCGGAAAACAGCAGCATGTTGTGTGTATAAATACCGGCGATTGCCAGTAATGCACCGGCCAGCCCGCCGATATTACCGAGAATAAACCCGGCGCGGCGGCCGAAACGCATCATAAAGTGAGCCATCGGCACTGAGGTGGAAATCAGGCCGATATATTGTGCCAGCAGCGGGATCGTGGCATGTGCCGGATCTTCCGCCAGTTGTGACCCGATAAGAACGGCAACGGAAAGCACCAGGGCATTCCCGGTGGTAAATAAGGCTAAGGCGGCAGAGAGCCAGTAAACAGAACGCGGCATAATAATTCCTTATTATTCAACAGAAAAAGTGAATAATGACATCAAACGGAAATCAGTATGCCGGATGATACAACTTCAAGTTAACTTTAAGTCAAGCGGGATTTTTCACCGCTTTGCTTCTGTTTTTTTTCAGACTGACACTCAGGATTTTGCGGAATTTCGGGCACGCCAGATGGTTTTCTGCCGGGCACTGCTCAATATGCAGCAATCCCTGTTTCAGATTTTGCAGCTCGCGGATTTTCTGGTCAATTTCTGTGATTTTTGCCTGAATTGCCGTCCGTTCAATCCCTTTTGACGGCAGTTCGCTGAGCATGACCGCGATTTCATCCAGCGAAAAATGTCCTTGTTTGGCGAGAATGATCAGGGACAGCCGGGTCAGCACCTCTTCATCATAAATACGAGTCAGGCCCCTGCGCCCGGCAGGCGTGATCAGGCCTTTGCTTTCATAATAGCGGATGGTGGCGGTTGTCAGGCCGGTCAGCTCTGCGACACGGCCGATATCAATCATTTTCATGCTGCATCACGCAGGGATGCCAGGGAGCGGATCTGTTTACCGTCCGGTGTGAAATTATCCGCTGACAGCCACTGTTCCAGGGCGTGGTTAACCAGCGGCCATTCACGGTCAGTAATGGAAAACCATTCGGTGTCACGGGTGCGGCCTTTGACAACCCGCGCCTGACGGAAACAGCCTTCATACTGAAAACCCAGGCGCAGTGCCGCATTGCGGGACGGTGCATTGAGGCTGTCACATTTCCATTCATAACGGCGGTAACCGAGGGTATCAAATACATATTTCATCAGCAGCCAGTGGGCTTCTGTTGACATCACCGTGCCGCTGAGCAGCGGGGAAAAATGCACATGACCGACTTCCGTGACGCCGTTTTTCTCATCAGTCCGCATCAGGGAAAACAGGCCAACGGCTTTGCCGGTGTGCTTATCCGTAATCGTGAAAAACAGCGGATCCGACGATTGTGCATTTTTTTCGGTACGGGCGCGGTATTCATTCAGATCGACCGGTGGTTCATCCGGCAGCCAGGTCCAGTAACGCCCGTCAGGGGCGAGTGAAAATGCCCGGTACAGGTCATCCGCATGGGACGGGCTCAGCGGATCGATCCGGCAGTGACGGCCTTCCGCACTGATGCGGGCAGGGTAAGGGCGGGCGGTCCAGTCCGGAACGATATCACCGACAGTTTGTCCGAATGCATTTATCTGACTCATTTATTTTCTCTCCGCGCTGTTTTGCTTTCCTGTACTGTAATATGCTGAACGGGATGAGAAAAGAGCCGGTTTTTTAAAATTTCAGAGAACCACTTCAGTGATTGGTATTTACAGCACGATTTTCCGGCAGAATAATTTTGATGCGGTAAAATAGTGCTGTTCAGATAAATAAAACGCCGGGAAATCTTCCGGCGTATTATTCTGTGCTAATCAGATACAGATCATTAAATATGGATATTCACGGATTATTTCCCGGAATATACTCTGGGGGAGTACATAACCTTGATGTATTCTCCGCTATAATCAGAAAAATAGTGGAAACAGAGACTGACAGGCAAATTATGGCGGTATTTCGTTATCATAATGTGATATTTCCGTAAATCTGTTAACAGCCTCTGATCTGATGAAATACAGGTTAACAGTGATGAGTGAAGCAGTAAGAGAAACACCCGTGCGGCGTAAAAAGAAACTGAATGGCCGGAATTTTTCACAATTTTTTATCTGCCTGTCTGTGTTGCTTGCTGCCATGTTTTTTTCACTGTTTTACGGCAGCGTCAATATGGAATTTCATCAGAAGCTGGATACGGTAATCAAAATTATTAGCGGGGGCATCAGCGGTGATGATCTCCTGCCGTATGAAACCATCATTTATAATATCCGTCTGCCCCGGATTATCCTGGTGGCAATTACCGGTGCATCCCTGTCGCTGGTGGGGATCCTGATGCAGACCATAACCCGCAATGAACTGGCCGACCCGTATATTCTCGGGGTTTCCTCCGGTGCCAGCGCGGGGGCGGTATCTGCCATTGTGCTCGGGTTATTTGCTTTTATGTCACCGTATAATGTCTATATCGGTGCATTTGCCGGCGGGCTGATTTCCACTGCTATTATTGTCCTGTTTAATTTCAAAAAGAGCAATATGACCAATCTGGTGCTGATTGGTATCGGTATTTCCAGTCTGTTTTCTGCTATCACTACTGCCATTATTTATCTGTCCAAGAATGAAAGTCAGGTTAAAAGTGCAATGTTCTGGATGCTGGGCAGTTTCTCCGGTATTAAATGGTCTTATATCCCACTGCCGCTGGTGGCATTAATTGCAGTATTAATTTTTTGTCTGTTATTCAGCAATGTGCTTGATACGTTATTGTTAGGTGCGGATGCATCAGCACAATTAGGTGTAAATGTCGGTGCCATCAAGCTGGCGGTGATTATTTTATCATCTTTTGTGGTTTCTATTATTGTGGCCAATGTCGGTGTGATTGCGTTTATCGGACTTATTATTCCGCATATTGTCCGTAATACGATTTCTGTGAAACACTTTAAGTTATCGCTCTATTCCTGTCTGGTCGGTGGTGCATTTCTGGTGATTATTGATACGATTTCCCGCAGCTGGTTTAAACCGGAGGAGATTCCGGTCGGTATTCTGACCTCACTGATAGGCGCACCGCTGTTTGTTTATATCATTATTAAAGCGAACAGGAGCCGGTAACGTGAGTACTGTTGATATTAATGACCTGAATTATAACGGGATACTGAAAGATATTAATCTGTCATTTTCCGGCAAAAGAGTGATCGGTATTGTCGGGCCTAACGGCTCCGGTAAAACGACCTTATTACGGCATATTTACCGGGATATCAAAACCCGGGGCACCGTTTTCTTTGATAACACGGATGTGGCTCAGTTTTCTGTCAAATCACTCGCCCGTAATATCTCGGTACTGACGCAGTTTAATGACCAGGTGGAAGGCAAACTGACCATTGAGGAAATCGTGGTGATGGGGCGGATGCCGTATAAAAAACATTACGTGGATTACAGCGACCGGGATTTTGTGATTGCAGACAACTACATGGCATTGTTTGGTCTGCAGAAAATGAAAAATAAAGAGTATCACGCACTGTCCGGTGGTGAGAAACAGCGGGTGATGCTGGCGAAATGTTTTTCCCAGGAAACCGATATTATGATCCTGGATGAGCCGACCAACCACCTGGATATCCGCTATAAAGTGGAAGTAATGAAAGCGCTGGCCGCATCAGAATCCACCGTAATTATGACCATTCACGATATTAATTTATCCGCAAAATACTGTCAGCATCTGATCCTGATGAATGACGGGCAAATTTATGCGCAGGGCACACCGGCGGAAGTATTAACCCGGGAGTGCCTGTTTGATGTATTTGGTGTGGAATTTACGGTATTACCGGTAGAAGACCGTGTTGCTATATTTTTATAATCCGGATGAGGAAATTATGAAAAAATTATTATTAGGTACCCTGGTTATCTCTGCATTGTTTTCCGTGACAGCCACTGCGGAAAATAAAAAAGCACAGGCTTATGTTCCTGTTGAATTCAGTGCAAAACTGGATGGCAACGAATATCACTTTAAACCGGAAACATCCCCGCAGCGTATTGTTTCTCTCAGCCAGATCACCACCGAAATGCTGCTGGCACTGGATTTGGGGGACCGTATGGTCGGTACCGCTTTTCTGGAAGAGCCGATTTATCCGCCGGTAAAAGCAGCATATGACAAAATTCCCGTATTGGCAGAAAAATGGCCGTCTTACGAAGTCTTTATGTCTGTCAAACCCGATTTCGCCACCGGCTGGGCAAACTCATTCTCAAAACTGGCACTGGAAGCCAATAAAATTGTGCCGGAAGGGGTTGCCGTTTATGTGCCGGAATCCATGACATCACCGAAAGCAGATGTGAATACCTATTTTAACGACATGCTGAAATTTGGTGAGATCTTCGGTGTGCAGGAGACAGCTGAAAAATACGTGGCAGCAGAAAAAGAAAAACTGAATACCGTTATCAGCCAGATTCAGGCGTATCCGGAAAAAACCGCCTTTATTTTTGATTCTCAGGACGGTAAACCCTATACCTTCTTTGATGGTTATACCTCAGAGATGCTGAAACTGATTTCTGTTAAGAATATTTTTGCCGGCAAAAATACCGGAAAAACCTGGGCGGTCGGTAACTGGGAAGATGTGATTATGTCTGATCCGGAAGTGATCATTATTCCTGTCTATAAAGGCTTCCGTAATGATGATGATTATGACCAGAAAGTGGCATTTATTGAAGCCATGCCGGAAATGCAGGGTGTAAAAGCCGTGAAAAATAAAAATTATATTAAAGTGAATCTGTCTGAATTAGTGCCGGGACCGCGTTCGATTGATATTTTGCCGGTGCTGGCAAAAGAAATTCATGAAAAACCGTAACGTTCTCTGAGTTCCGCACCGGGTTTCCGGTGCGGACAGTTAAATAATCAGAACAGATAAATCAGGGTATAGAAAAATACCAGCGTCAGAACCACGGTCAGCAGGGTATTTTTAATCAGCCGTGCGGCGATAATACAGAACAGTGTACCCCATAAATACGGATTATCACTGATATCACGGAACTGCTGTTCCTCCAGTAATATAATCGGTGCGCAAATAGCCACCAGCAGACAGGGCGCGGAATAGGTCAGGGCCTGCTGAATAAAAACCGGCAGCCGCAACGGTAATCCCGGAATCAGAAAAATAAAGCGCAGCGAAAACAGCATCAGTGTCAGTGCGAATATTAATCCCCAGCTCATTTTACATCCCCCCATTTACGCCCCAGCAGAACGGCCAGCAGCATGGCGCTTACGCCGGCAATCACCGCGCTGCCCTGTACACCGGCGCGGGTCAGAATAATCGTGACCACAAAGGAGAACAGGGCCCCGGCGAGTGCACTTTTTGATTTGATCAGCGGCACCACAATCGCCAGCAATGTCGCCACCACTGAAAAATCGAGCCGGAGCTGGCTCAGGTCGCTGATGCTGTGTGCCAGCACAATGCCGAGAATACTGACCAGCACCCAGACCAGATAAAAACTCAGTCCTGCGCCGAACAGATACGCAAAACTCAGGCGCTGCCGCCCGGCGACACTGACCGCAAACAGTTCATCCGTCAGCAGAAAACCGATACCGGCCCGCTGCAGCGGGGAAAAAGGGCGCACATGCGGGCGCAGTGTCAGCCCGTACAGCAGGTGTTGTGAGGTGATAAAAAAGACGGACACGATAATGGTGATCACCCCGGCACCGCTGTTCAGCAGGCCGAGTGTTACCAGTTGGGCAGCACCGGCAAAGACCATTGCGGACATCGCGACACTTTGTGCAAAGGTCAGGCCGCTGTCTACCGCCATCGATCCGGCAAGGATCGCCCACGGCACCACGGCCAGGTTGAGCGGGGTCATATGCAGTGCGCCGGTGAGGAAATCTTTCAGCGGAGAGGCGGGTAAATCTGTGGTTGTTGTCATTGTTATCATCCGTACAGCGTAAAACAGTCCGGATACTCTGCCATGACACAACAACAGAAAGATTGTACAAAATTGTTCAGCGGGATCAGCGGCGCTGCATAAATTTGCCCGGTGAGACTCCCATTGCCCGTTTAAAATGGCGGGTAAAGTGGCTTTGGTCGGTAAATCCGCACTGTAAAGAAACATCCGCCGGGCGGTCGCCATTTTGCAACAGCTGACGCGCTTTGCGCAGGCGTGCCTGAATCAGCCACGCGTGGGGCGGCATGCCGTAACGCAGACGGAACTGGCGCAGAAAATACCACGGGCTGAGATTCGCCATTGCGGCCAGTTCATCCAGGGAATAATCGGTTTCCGGATGGCTGTTCATCATCTCTGCAATATGCTGCAGGCGCTGACCGGCCGGGGTGATCTCCGCCGGGCGAAAGCCTTTTTTATTGTGGCGGGTGATAAGCCAGGCCAGGGTTGAGAGCAACAGGGAGCCTTTCAGCAGCCGGTTATCCGGCTTCAGCAATACATCAAACAGCAGGCGTAACTGTGCGGCAAGGCCGGGATCATGGACCACCGCGTGAGAAAACCAGGGGACAAAGCCCCGATCGGCCGATTTGAGATCCTGCATCAGCGCATCCAGCATTTCCGGTGTCGGATAAATCGCACGGTAGGCCCAGCCGGTTTCCAGTGCCGATGAACCAGTGTGGATTTCATCGGAATTCACCAGAATGATATCGCCGGTCGGGGCATAATGATTACTGCCGGTGCGGAAAAACTGCTGAACACCTTCGTCAATCACACCAATACAAAAGCCTTCGTGCGTATGGCGGCTGAATTTCTGCTGATAGTAACGGGCAGAGATCATCCCCAGACCATAAAAATCGTCCAGATGAAAATAATCAGCCTGTTCACGGCAATGCCCGTCACTCTGCATGGTGTGTCCTGCTCTGTCTTTACGGTAACCAGTTATTATCGCGCTGCGTTACATTCTGTCTTGTACAAAATTGCGCAGCTGCGCGATATCAGCCGATCAGTTTCCGTGCTGCCAGGTCTTTCACAATCAGTGCCGCGACCAGAGAACAGCGGGGCAGATCACGGCTGTCCAGCCAGTCCAGTTCAGCAATTTCCGCGGCCGGTTGCAGTACGCCGGTAAATTCCGCCTGATAACAGCGGATACGCACCTGTGTGCCATCCTGTTTACCGTCCGCCTGACCGGTGAATTCCCCGTAAAACGTGATGGTGTCCGGTTTCAGTGTCACCGTCAGTTCTTCGTCAATTTCGCGGCACAGAGCCTGTTCGTCAGTTTCACCGGCTTCGCGTTTGCCGCCCGGCGCGTAGAACAGGGTTTTGTTATGAGAGCGGACCATGGCTACCTTGCCGTCTTTCAGCGTGATCAGTGCCAGTTTATCGATCATTTTTGCCGTCATTGCTGTTCCTTTATCACTCTGGTGAATGTGTGCTTTGCAGCCATTATGACACTGTGCTTTCCGGAGAGTGTCAACTTTTTTGCTACTGACAGTTTCCGTGACTGATCTTCCGTGCTGATCGCAGATTTGCCAGGATAAGCACCGGATATATCCGCACTATCAATTCACATTATTTATATCAGGAGCATTTATCGTGCTTCCTGCGGGTATCTCTATGAAAAATAACGTTATGCTGATTTTACTCTCGCTGTCACTGGTGGTCTTCGGCGTCATTACCACAGAAGTGGCGGTGATTGGTTTGCTGCCTGCCGCAACTGACGGAACAGTTGCAGATCACGGCACCGCAGGTCGGGTTTCTGGTCAGTATCTATGCTGTGGTGGTCGCCATTACCGGGCCTGCCATCACGCTGATGCTGGGGCGCTATAACCGCAAAACAGTTTTGCTGGTGATTATGGCGATTTTTATTATTTCCAATATCGCGTATGCCATTACGCATCAGTATGATGTGATTCTGTTTTTCCGTATTTTACCGGCACTGACGCACGCGGTATTTTTTGCTATTGCCCTGGTGGTGGCCGCCAATGTGGTGCCGCCTGCACGATGTGCCCATGCGATTGCCATTGTTTTTTCCGGGGTGGCTGTCGGCATGGTGCTGGGAATGCCGCTCAGTGCCTTTATTGCGGAAATGTTTACACTCAATGCTGCGTTCTGGTTCGGTGCGCTGACCAGTGTGGTTGCTTTTACGGGGATCGCGCTGTTTGTGCCGTCATTACCGGTGACACAGGCGCTGAAAGTGCGTGAACAGCTGGCGATTCTGCAACGTCGTGATGTATGGCTGAGTATTGCGGCAGTGACACTGATTTTTTCGGCGATGTTTGCAGGGTTCAGTTATATCGCCGGTTATCTCGTCACTATCACCGGTTTTTCCAACAATACGACCAGCGCATTATTGGTGGTGTTCGGCATCAGTGGTTATTTCGGCAACTTTATTTTCAGCCGGTATTTACAGCGCAATGTCATTAAAACCACGTCACTGTATCCGCTGCTGTTTATCCTGATTTACCTGGCGGTCTGGCTCTGCGGTCCTTCGCTGCGGCTGATGGTGCCGGTGGTGGTGCTCTGGGGAATACTGCATACGTCCGGGCTGATTGTCAGCCAGACCCGGCTGCTGCGTGAAGCCGGGAACACGCCGGAATTTGCCAACAGTCTGTATATCGGATTTTCCAATCTCGGGATCACCCTGGGCGCAATGGCCGGCGGGCGGATGATCCGCAGTTTTGGCGTTGAAACCATTATCTGGGAGGGAATTGCCTTTGCGGCGGCAGCCTTTATCACAATACGGCTGAAAGTCCGGCAACAGGCGGCACACACCGTCTGCCGGCCGCTGATTTGGTGATCCCCAGTTTATCTGCTGCCGCAGTAAAACTGCCGTGCTGTGCAGCGGCGACAAAGGCGGTAATCCCGGAAAAAGAATCCGTTTTCTGCATGAGCGATTTATCACAGTGATGGTTAATGATTTCATCATAATCGTTTTCTGTGATAAAAATCATCAGCTCTGCTCTGTTAACACATAAAAAGGATAATAACGTTGAATACCCGCATTTATCAGTTTTACCAGGTCGATGTTTTTTCTGATGTACCGCTGCTCGGCAATGCGCTGGCGGTGGTGGTTGATGCAGATGATATGACGGATGAGGAAATGCACCGTTTTGCCCGCTGGACAAACCTCAGCGAAACCACCTTTTTGCTGAAACCGCAGGATCCGCAGGCTGATTACCGTGTCCGCATTTTCACCCCGGATGGTGAATTGCCGTTTGCCGGACACCCGACCCTGGGCAGTTGCCATGTCTGGAAGCAGCATACCGGTTTCAGTGAAACGCGGGATATCATTCAGGAATGTGCCGCCGGGCTTATTACGCTGCGTCAGTCTGAACAGGGAACTGCCTTTGCCGCACCACCGATGATTAACGAGCGGGATCTGACAGAAGACGAGTGCAATACGGTTGCATCGGCATACGGTATCCCCCGCAGTGCCATTTTGCAGGCAAAATATATTGATAACGGCCCGGCATGGGCAGGGGTTGAGGTGGATTCCGTTGCCCGCCTGCTGGCAATCACCCCGGATTATGCGGTGCTTAGCCAGTCAGGGAATAACGCGCTGTATAAAATCGGCGTGTGTGCACGGTATCCTGCGGGCAGTGATGCCGCACTTGCGGTAAGGGCATTTATTAACCGCAGGGGGGCGGAAGACCCGGTAACCGGCAGCCTGAATGCAGCACTGGCACAATGGCTTATCAGCAACGGCACATTGCCGCCGCACTATCTGGCGCGGCAGGGTGAAAGTGTGAAACGTGACGGCTGGCTGAGTGTCCGGCAGGATGCCGACGGGATCTGGGTCGGCGGTGTTGTGACAGACTGTATCCGGGGTCAGGTTTCACTGCGCTGAAAAATACTCACCGGCGGATATTATGCCGCCGGTGATGTCAGTGCAGACTGCAATACCATCTGACCGGCACGAACCATCTCTGCCAGTTGCCCGGCACTTTCACCGGCCCGGGCGCGCAGGGAAATACTGTGCAGGAACGCAGTCAGTGTTTTCGCCAGCAGCGGGGCGCAATCCGGATCGTGCAGCGCAGTTTTCTCTTCATTCAGACAATCCAGCACCATCATCTCCTGCGCCGCAATCACTTCCTGCAGACGCTTGCGGATGGCAGGGTCGTACACTTCGGCGGCGGCTGTCGATAACACCATGCATCCTGCAGGGCCGTGCTCTCCGGTATAAAGGGTGACGGTTGCCTGTAACCAGCGGGTCAGGCGGGCGGCCAGCGGCTCACCGGGCGTCTGCGGTGCCAGTGCGGCGGAGTAATGCGCCTGAGCGATTTCACCGAACCTGTCCATTGCCAGCTGATAAAGCCGTTCTTTATTACCGAAAGCAGCGTACAGGCTGGGTTTCCTCATGTCCGTTTCTGCGGCCAGTTCATCGAGAGACGTTGCGGTATACCCTTTGCGCCAGAACTGCGCCATGATTTTATCCAGTGCGGCGGCACTGTCGTAATTCCGGGGTCTGCCTTTTTGTGCCATTTGATTACCGATCAGTATAAAAACAATTTACATCATTGTACCTCATGCATTATTTTACCGGTTAGTAAATAAATATTGTCACGGAGTATTTTGATGTCTGATCATGATTATGCAGTTGAAACTATTTACGGGCTGAGCACGCCTTCCATTCAGGCGCTGATCGCTGCCGGACGCGCATCACAGCCCGCATTACTGAAAGTCGGCATTTTTGTCTGTCCGGGTTATATGCCGATGGATATCAACGGTGCGCAGTCTGTTTTTACGATTGCAGGGGCGGAAATCTATTTTATCTGGAAACGCCGGGAGCTGGTGGAGGGCTATATCGGCTGGCCGACGATGCCGACAATGACCTTCGATGAGTGTCCGGATGATCTGGATGTACTGGTGACCGGTATGGTGCCGCCTGAGGTGATTGAAGATCCGGAGGTGATCCGCTTTTTCGCGCGGGCAGGGCAAAAAGCAAAATATGTGATTGGCACCTGTTACGGTTCGCTGATACTGGGTACAGCCGGATTACTGAAAGGCAGAAGGGCAACCAGTAACAGTAATGTGGTGCCGATGCTGCCGGATGTCGGGGCTGTTGCCGTCGGCGGCAGTGATGTGGTGATAGACGATACTATCTACACCTCCGGCTCGGCTACCGGTTCGTTTGATGCCTCATTACTGGTGCTGAAAGCCCTGCGGGGTGAGGAACTGGCTGCGCTGGTTGAACTGGCGATTGAATATGACCCGCGCCCGCCGTTCCGCACCGGCTCCCCGCAACTTGCAGGGCCGGAAATGACCGCCATATCACAAAGTATGACCGCGCCGCTGAACCGGCAATATCACGAAGCGGCGAAACGGGGCTATGCCCGTTATCAGCAGATGATTCAGGACTGACAAACCGGGTAATAGGCTGTCAAATCCGGGATTTTGTTTTTTATCCAGTCAGTGATAAGAGACAATGCTCCCGGATGATAGGCTTCCCGTCCGGCATACAGAAACTGCCACTGGCGCAGTACCGGCCAGTCGCTGCTGAGCTGATAATTATAGGCGGGTGCCTGTAATAAACCGTGCCCGGCCTGCGGAAAGACAATGACTTTTGTCTTTGGATTATCTTTCAAAAGTGACTGATAACGGCAGGAATTCTGCCGGGCATCGACATTCAGATCTTCCGCGCCCCATACCGCCAGCACACGCCCGTTCATCTGAGGGATTGCCGGGGTGGCATCACTGAGATAATTTTTGACCACAAATTCAAAGCGGTCGGGTGTCATATCACTACGTTGTGCCGGGTCTTTTGAGCCATTGCGGCCAAATATCCGGTCATTCTCTGCCTGTTCTGCTGCCAGCAATTGTTTAATGTCTCCCGGCGATTTTCCCTGCTGTGCGTAGCGCAGCCCCTGATAAAATTGTCCCTGATCCCGCCAGTTCACCGCACCGCCGATAATCACGGAAAAATCAGGCTGCGATTGTGCCGCCGCTGCCGGGATCACCCATCCTGCCTGGGAGAAACCAAGAAAGCCAATCTGCACCGGGGTATTCTGATAAAGGGATTGCAGCAATGTCAGTGCGGCCACGGCTTCCTCTGCGCGATCATCCATTGATTGATGCAGCCAGTTTCCCTGACTGTTACCGATACCGGCTTTATCCCAGGAAAATACTGCAATACCGGCTTCCAGCAGGGTATTAAACAGCGGGTTATATCCGTTGTCTGAATATCTGTCCTGCGGGCCGTCACCGTGGATTATCACGGCAACCGCTGCCGGATGTCCGTTGCCGGGCAGCAGCAGGGTACCGGAAAGCCTGTTTCCCTGTGAGGTGAAGGTCAGTTCTTTTGCCACTGCATTGTCAAAATCAAAATCATCAAGATGGCTGGTAAAAAACAGTACCAGTCCGGCAATCAGTAACAGCAGAGCAAGCCCGGCAAGTGTCCGGCGGAAATAACGCGCTATCATGTTGTTATTCTTCGTCCCCGCGAACAGTGATCATCGCAGGGAATGCAGGGCGGAGAAAGGCGGCAGCAGCGGCTCGGGCCAGCGTTTCGGTATCGCATTCTTCGCTGTTGGATAACGCGACGATAGTGGTGTCTGATTTTGTCAGCCGGATAAAGTAAGTACTGGTACCCATCCAGCCTCCGGCATGTTCCAGACTCAGCTCACCGAAATGATGAAGGGTATGTAACCCCGCAGCATAAGGCTCATAATCCGTAACGGGTGTGCCGTTTTCTGTCAGCGGGGAAAGGGTTTCTGCCATCTGTTGTATCAGAGCAGTACCACCAATACGGGCAGTGCGGTAGTTTTCGCCCCATTTCATCAGGTCAGCGGCACTGGAATGTACCGCGCCGTCGCCGGTGTGTGTCCACGGGCTTTCAGAAATCCGCCACTGACCGGCAGCTTTGCCGTAGCCGGTGGCAATGGTCTGCGGTGCCGGATATTGCTCAACAATAAAAGTATGGTTCATTTCCAGCGGTGCAAAAATCCGTTCACGGGCAAAATCAGCAAATGACTGCCCGCTGACCCGCTCAATAACCGGAGACAGCAAAAAATAGCCGGTATTACTGTAATCATGACGGGTACCGGGCGGAAAATCCGCTTCTGTCTGACTGACCAGATCCGCCAGGGTTTCCTGTGGTGTCAGCGGATCATAAAAGCCGGTTTTGCGGGCAAAAGCCAGATCCATATAATCCTTCAGGCCGCCGGTGTGGTGCAGCAGGTAGCGTAATGTCACCGGACGTGCATATTCGCCCAGCTCCGGTAAAACAGATAAAACAGAATCACTGAGCGAAACTTTACCTTCCTGCACCAGTAACAGCAGCGAAAATGCGGTGAATTGTTTGGAAACGGAGGCTAAGTTGAAAATAGTGTCCGGTGTTACCGGCGTGTGGGTTGCCACATCCGCCATGCCCCGGCAGCTGTACCATGTTGCGCCGTTATCGGTATGTACCATGACGATAACACCGGGCTCATCCGGCGAAAAGCCTTCTGTCAGCGCATTCAGTGCCGTTTGCATTATTGTTTCTCTCTTATTTTTACAGGGCAGGTTTATTTTAAGACTAATTGCGCTGAAAAATATTGTCGAGAAGATACTGAGATGCGCCGTCAGCGGCTTAAGGTAGTATTCAGATTAACCGGTACGTTTAAAACACTGGCTGTGTTGCAGAACAAAGTCGATAAAACAGCGCAGCCGGGGAGAAAGTGCCTGACTGCGGTAATACACCGCATTAATCGGTAGTTTGTTTTCATAAGTGTATGATGTCAGAACCTGACGAAATTCCCCGTTTTCGCGCATTTCGTGTGTCACAAAATCGGAAATACAGGCAATTCCCGCGCCGGAACGTGCCAGATTGCAGATAATTTCCCCGCTGCTCGCAGCCAGTGACGGGGTAATTTTCAGTCCCTTTTTGTTGCCGTCATACAGCGGCCAGGTATTCAGGCTTTCCGGCGCGATAAATCCCAGCAGAGTATGCTGTGCCAAATCTTCCGGCGTTTTCGGTTCGCCATGCTGCTGAAGATAACGCGGACTGGCCAGAATCCGCTGGCGGGTGTAGCCCATCAGCGTGGCATGCAGGGAAGAATCTGCCAGCGGACCGAAGCGGAATGCGATATCGGTTTGTTTTTCCAGTAAATTGGTGATGCCTTCATAGTTAGTCAGTTCAAGGCGGATTTGCGGATAACGTTCATGGAATTGTGTCACCAGCGGTGCTATCACATGGAGCTGAACTGGCGTTGAGGCATCAATACGCAGTGTGCCGGAGGGGATCTCTTTGTGGTTCATCAGCACATCTTCCGCTTCCTGTGCCAGTTGCACCACATCACGGGCTTTTTGTAAGAACAATGCGCCTTCTTCACTCAGTTTAAGCCGCCGCGTGGTGCGGTACAGCAGCGTACTGTTCATCTTTTCTTCAAGACGCAGCAGGGCGCGGCTGATGGCGGATACGGTCAGCCCGTTTTGTGCGGCAGCGGCTGTGACGGAGCCGCTGTCAACGACGGCAATAAATGCCCGCATTTCTTCCAGGGTGATTTTCATTATTGCGTTTTATTCAATTGTTTTTTGCAGATTAGCGGCTGTTTCCGCAAAAATCAATGTGGCAGAATCGCCGTCCTGACAACACTGTGACGTTGTTTTTTATTCTGAGGACATTATGCGAACAAATACTGCTCTGTTATCCCTGTCTGTCGGCGCGTTTGCTATCGGGGCAACGGAATTTTCCCCGATGGGTATGCTGCCGGAAATTGCCGGGTCACTGGCTGTTTCCATTCCTGCCGCCGGGATGCTGGTTGTGGTGTATGCACTGGGCGTGATGCTGGGTGCTCCGGTGATGACGTTACTGCTGATCCGGCGTTCGCCCAAAGCGGCACTGATTTTCCTGATGAGCATCTTTACGGCAGGTAATGTGCTGTCGGCACTGGCGCCGGATTACAATACACTGCTGTTTGCCCGCTTTATCACCAGTCTGAATCACGGCGCGTTTTTCGGCATCGGTGCGATGGTGGCGACACGGGTGGTAGCCAAAGGCAAAGAAGCCGGGGCGATTGCAGGTATGTTTATGGGGCTGACCATTGCCAATATCGGCGGCGTTCCGGCGATCACCAAACTGTCTCAGATGCTGGGCTGGCGTGAATCCTTCTTTGTGGTCAGTCTTCTCGGCCTGCTGACAATGGCGGCGCTGTTGCGATCACTGCCGCGTAATATGCAGGGACAAGAACTTAATCTGCGCCGTGAATTACAGGTACTGACCCGTCCGGCGGTATTACTGGCAATGTTGTGTACTGTGCTGGGTGCCAGTGCCATGTTTACGTTTTATACCTATATTGCCCCCGCACTGACCTTTATCTCGTCTGTGCCGGAAACGCAGATCAGCATCATGCTTGTTCTGGTCGGACTGGGCTTCACACTGGGGAATTATCTGGGCGGTGTATGGGCAAACCGTTCGGTTTCCCGCACATTGTACGGATTATTTGCACTGCTGGCGCTGACGATGGTTCTGTTTCCGCTTATGGCCCGTGACACTGTCACTGCGGGGATTATGCTGGTTATCTGGGGAGCGGCCAGTTTTGGTATCGTTCCGCCGCTTCAGGTAAAAGTGATGCAGGTAGCCTCAGAAGCGCAGGCGCTGGCCTCATCAGTCAATATCGGTGCCTTTAATCTCGGCAATGCAGTCGGTGCCGCGCTGGGCGCATCGGTGCTGGCAAACGGTGGTGATTATGCCGGTGTCAGTTATGCAGGGGCAGCGGTAGCCGCCGCCGGATTAGTGGTGCTGCGGATAACCTTACGCCGGACAAAATCGCAGAAGCCTGCTTCAGATGCAGAGCAATGCACGACTATATAAATGAATCAGCAGGTTAAACCAGTATGGCAGTCCGTGATGTAAATCCACGGACTGCTTGTCTTTTATGCGGGTTATTGATTAGAGTGGTGAATTCTGTTTACTGCTAACCGGTGATTTTGCTATGACAACCTCTTCTGACACAACATTCCGTACGTTGTATCCGGCCATTGAGCCTTATGAGACCGGGTTTCTCGATGTTGGTCATGGTCACCGGATCTATTACGAACGCACCGGCACACCCGGTGCGAAACCGGCTGTTTTCCTGCACGGCGGACCCGGCGGCGGAATCAGCCCGGAATACCGGCGCTATTTTGATCCAGCCCGTTATGATGTGCTGCTGTTTGACCAGCGCGGTTGCGGGCGTTCAACACCGCATGCGGAAATTTCCCATAACACCACATGGGATCTGGTGGAGGACATTGAGCGGCTGAGAAAGCATATCGGTGTCAGTAAATGGCTGGTATTCGGCGGCTCCTGGGGTTCGAGCCTCGCACTGGTATACAGTGAAACGCATCCGCAGCAGGTCAGTGAAATCATTTTGCGCGGTGTGTATACCGTGACAGAGGCGGAACTGAACTGGTATTACCAATTTGGCGTTTCACAGATGTTCCCGGAAGAGTGGGAAGCCTTTTTGGCACCGGTTCCGGTGCAGGAACGGCACAATATGATTGCTGCCTATCATAAACTGCTGACCGGTGATGATGTTCAGGTTCAGCTGGCGGCGGCCAAAGCCTGGACTCTGTGGGAAGGGAAAACCACCACACTGCTACCGGATGCAGAGCACGTTGGCGAATTTACTGATGACCATTTCGCCATCGCCTTTGCCCGGCTGGAAAATCACTATTTTTATCACCGGTGCTGGCTGGAGGAAGGTCAGTTGCTGCGTGATATTCACCGGCTGCAGGGTATTCCGGGAATTATTGTTCACGGCCGTTATGATATGCCGTGTCCGGCAACCTTTGCGTGGCATCTGCATAAAGCCTGGCCGGGATCGGTGCTGCACCTGATTGAAGGTGCAGGGCACGCGATGTCTGAACCGGGGATCCGGGATCAGCTGCTGCGGGCCACAGACTATTTTGCCGGTCAGGAGCCATGACCGGTAATCTGCAGGGTATTTTGGGGCTGGTGATCACCAGCTCCGTGCTGATTGCCATTCCGGGGCCGAGTATTTTGTTTCTGGTCGGCCAGGCGTTATCTGCCGGGAAGAAAAATGCCCTGAAAGGCGTGGCGGGAAATGCCATCGGTATGTACAGCATTGCGGTATTGCTTTCTTTCGGAATTGGTGCGGTGCTGATGTCTTCTCCGCAGATCCTGATGATTATCCGTCTGATCGGGGTACTGGTTTTGCTGCTGATTGGCTGGCAGTATGTCCGGGCATCCCGGATCAGTATGGCGATGGATATGCCGGCGAATAAAGGCCGTCAGTCGTTGTTTGCCGGTATTATTGTCGGTGCCGCGAACCCGAAATCCGTGATTATGTTTGGTACGATTGTTCCCGGATTTACCGGTGAAATTCCGCCGGAGATGTCCGCTACCACTGTGTTGCTGCTGATGTCGCTGATCCCGATAGCCCTGGGCATTGTTATCGATATTATCTGGGTTTATGCCGCACATGCTGTTAAATCCGCATCATTTTTCCGGGGAAACAGTCTGCGCTGGTTTAATCTGTGCGGCGGTATCCTGATGATCCTTATGGCATTACTGCTGGCGGTGGCATCGGTGATTTAATCTTCACTGGTAACCGGCGTATACACCAGTAACCGGTTGGATTTATCGATATCAAATGTCAGGGACGCATACTCGTAGGTTTCCCGTCTGCCGTTAAATTCAATTTCACGGATACCGTTACAGGGCTGATATATTTCGTGTTTATTCCACAAGATGTCAAAAGCCGCAGATTCCTGACATAACGCCGTTATCATCCGCTGAATATTGGGGTCATGCTTTGTTCTGGCATAATCCCGGCGGAAACTGGCCAGCAGACGCTGAGCATCGGTTTCCCAATCAATAAAGCGGGTCTGATAGCGGGGATCGGTAAACAGCAAATAGAGAAAGTTACACATCCCGGGCTGTGCTTCAGAAAAGTGCAGGTAACGATCTGCTTTTTCATTATACGCCAGCACATCCCAGTGCAGATTCAGCACATAGCAGAGATAATTATCCGGAAAATCATCCAGCATCCGGGTGATAACCGGCGGCACATGATGCTCTGTATCACCGGAAGCTTCCGGAGCCCGCTGGTGAGCCAGCAGATACAGGTGCTGGCGTTCTGCTTCATTCAGACGCAGTGTCCGTGCCAGGTTGTCCAGAAAGCGGGTGGATACTCCGATTTCACGCCCTTGTTCCAGCCAGGTGTACCAGGTCAGGCCCACCCCGGCAAGTGCGGCGACTTCTTCGCGGCGCAGACCGGGAGTACGGCGGCGCGAAGTATGCGGCAGCCCCACACATTCCGGGGTCAGACTTTCGCGTTTTGTGCGTAAAAAATCAGCCAGTTCCGGCCGCGTGCGCGGGTTTTCACTCATTATCAGATGCCTTATGCTATGTTGCCCTGAGTTCCTGTCACTATTAGTAATAGTATAAACGGTTAAATTGTAACAGAATAACGACCTGATTATAGTCTCATTCCTGCTTTTAAAAATGGCAAAATGAGAAAAACATGAATCAGCAGCAACGTATTGCACTGTTTGTATTAGTCCTCGCCGGGTTTGTCACTATTTTTGATCTGTTTGTCGTCAATGTGGCGATAGTCAGTATCGAACGCGGCTTACAGGCTAGTTTCACTGAACTGACACTGATTATTGCCGGGTATGAACTGGCTTTCGGCCTGCTGCTGATCACCGGTGGGCGGTTGGGCGATATTTACGGACGCCGCCGGTTATATCAGGCCGGAATGGCCTTTTTTACACTCGCGTCACTGTTGTGTGCTGTCGCACCGACAGCCTTATTACTGGTGATTGCCCGTTTTATCCAGGGACTGGCTGCCGCATTACTGTTCCCGCAGGTGTATGCAGGTATTCGCCTGAATTTTGATGAAACACAGGCAAGAAAAGCATTCGGCTGGCTGGGGATGACGCTGGGGCTGGCCGCGATTGCCGGTCAGGCACTGGGAGGCTGGCTTATTACCCTGAATCTGTTTGATATGAGCTGGCGGCTGATTTTTCTGGTTAATCTCCCTGTTGGTATTCTGGCTCTGGTATTGTCCCGCCATTTACAGGAGGGGCGCGTTGCGGACGGACTCACCACTGACTGGCCGGGCGTACTGTTATCCGCTGCCGGAATTACCGCATTTCTGTTACCGCTTCTGATGTTACCGGTTTGGGGCCTGACACTTTTCAGTGCCGGATTGCTGTTTACGGGTATGGTTCTGTTGTTCTGTTTTGTCCGTTATCAGCAGCATTTATCACGCACCGGACAAACGCCGCTGTTTGATATTGCGGTATTGAGTAACCGGCCATTTGTTACCGGCACCGGCGCTGTGCTGTGTGTCTATGCCACCTCATCCGCATTTCCGCTGATACTTTCCCTGTTACTGCAAAACGGTATGGGGGCTACACCGCTGGAAGCCGGGCTGATTTTTGTACCGTCCAGTATCGGCTTTGTTATTGCCTCCTTTATTACCCCGCGAATGATTATCGGACGGGGCGAACCGGTGATTTATTACGGTGCATTAGGGTATGCCGCCAGTTATCTGGTATTAATTGCCGGGCTGAATTTCCTGCCGCAAAGCACCGCAAATACGATACTCAGCCTGTTTCTGTTTTTGGTCGGGTTCACACAGGGCATGATTATGACCCCGATGCTGAACATTGTGCTGTCCCGGGTTACACCGGCACAGGCTGGGATGGCATCCGGACTGACGGCCACATTACAGCAGATTGGTGCGGCAACCGGTGCAACCGCAGTATCGGTTATTTTACAGTTTTCACTCCGGCACAGCGGAGATACGGTACTGTTATCCACCCCGGCCGCAGTTTACAGTGTCAGCCTCGGGTTCAATGTGCTGATGGCACTGTGTGCCGCATATCTGATTTACCGCATAACACGCGCCCGGCAGCCGGAAATAGTTTCCTGTCTGTAGTGCATCATTACGGATGTATTAAAAAAAGAAAATACCCCGAATTGTGTATTTTCAGCCAATGTGATACCACGTAATGTACGAATAACAGCGATACAGGGAGTTGTCTGATGATTACAATTTCACACCTTGACCATCTGGTTCTGACGGTGGCCGATGTTGAAAAAACCTGTGATTTTTACCGTCGCGTACTGGGGTTTTCGGTCATTACGTTTCGCGGGGATCGCAGGGCTTTAGTGTTTGGCCGCCAGAAAATTAACTTGCATCAGGCAGGAAATGAATTTCTGCCGAATGCGGATAAACCGGTACCCGGTTCAGCAGATCTCTGTTTTCTCACCGGGACCCCGGTTGAACAGACGCTGGCGCATCTGGCAAAAGAAAAAATTGTTGTGGAAGAAGGGCCGGTGGAACGCACGGGGGCAACCGGCCCGATAATATCAGTCTATTTCCGTGACCCGGATTTAAACCTGATCGAGATTGGCCTGCCGGTGACGTCCCGGCCGGTATAAGCGGATAACAAAACCGCAAATCAATATCAGCACTATTGCAGCACAGATGAGTGCTGCAATGACATTTTCCTGTAAGGAGAACGCAGACACCATCATGCCACCGGCAGCAGACCCGGCAGCAATACCGGTGTTGAAAAAGGCGATATAAAGTGACCCGGTTATTTCAATCGCTTGTGCGCTGTAGCGGATCATCCAGTTCATCAGCGTCACAGATACGCCGCCGTATGCCATTCCCCAGAGCGTGAGAATAATGATGTGTGATGCAGGAACGGCAGGCAGCAGGAGTAACCCTGCCAGGCTCAGGGCAATACCGCCGGTAATGCAGAATACGGCACGGAACAGATGACGACCGGACAATAACCCCAGCACGAAATTACCGGCAATACCTGCAATGCCGTACAGCGCCAGTAACCCGCTGAGTTCATGTGCCTGCAACTGAGGATCCCGTTGCAGAATCGGGCGGACAAAGGTAAATGCCATAAAGTGGGCAGTCACCAGCAGTAATGTGATCAGCAAGCCTGTCCGGATAACCGGGCGGCGGAGCTGGGTCAGAAAATCGCGGACAGCTGGTGCCTGAACCGGCGGCAGAGAGGGAAGATTCAGCATCAGCAGCAACACGGCCAGGGAAAACAGGCTCATGATACCAAACACACCACGCCAGCCGACCCATTCACCGAGGATCACCCCGGCGGGAATTCCCAGTACGGATGCAGCGGCAACACCGGCAAATATCAGAGAGGTGGCAAGCGCCACATGCCGGGAATCGACCAGCCTGACAGCTATTCCGCCGGCGATTGCCCAGATCCCGCCGATGCTCAGCCCGACAATAATCCTGGCCGCGACCAGAACAGAGAAGTGGGTGGCTGTTGCCGCACAGATATTGGCCACCATTAATAACAGCATCAGTATCATCAGCAGATAACGACGGTTCAGGCGGCCGGTGAACAGAATAATCAGGGGGGAACAAAGCGCAGCGACCAGGGCCGGTATGGTTAGCATCAGGCTGACATACGCCTGCGGCACCCGGAACTCTGCCGCAACCGGTGTCAGTAACCCGACCGGCAGCATCTCTGTGGTGACCACGGCAAACGTTGCGAGGGTCAGCGCAACAACAGAAAACCATCCCCGGCGGGCAGGCGGCAATGAAGGTGATAAACAATGACTGTCTGACATACATTCCTCATGGTAATAACTTTACTTGAGAAGAGAGTCTATCTGCGCCAGTATGACAGATAAATATCATCTTTGGCCAAACACCGGGGACAAATCGTGGCAGATAAAAATGGTTTACTGCTGGATAACTTATTCGATGTGCTGGTTTTTGTACGGGTCAGTGAAACCGGTAATTTCACATCAGCAGCTGAAAAACTACAGATTTCACGTTCCGCTGCCGGAAAATGCCTTCAGCGCCTGGAAAACCGTGTCAGTACCCGCCTGCTTCACCGGACCACACGGCGGTTGCGTCTCACAGAAGAGGGCGAATGTTTTTATCTGCATGCCAAACGGATATTATCCGAGGTGGATGATGCGGAAAATGCATTATATGAAGGCAGACAAAAACCTTCCGGCACATTGCGGGTCGCTGTTCCTGTGGTTTTTGGCCGCAATTATGTGATGCCGGTGATACAACAGTATGCCGCACAATGGCCCGATGTTGATATTGATGTCAGTTTTTCTGATGATTACTGTGATCTGATTCAGGAAGGTATTGATGTGGCCGTGCGTATCGGCGGTAATGATGATAGCCGCCTGGTGCGTAAAGTTCTGGCGCCGCATCGCCTGGTGACCTGTGCGTCACCGGGTTATCTGGAACGGCACGGTATACCTGAAACACCGGAACAGTTAGCAGCACATGAGTGTCTTATCTTCCGCCACCGGGGACGAAATGTTCCCTGGCAGTTTATGCGGGATAAAAACGTTCAGTTGCATCCGGTCAGCGGCCGGTTCAGTCTGGGAGATACCGGCGCGGTTCTTGATGCTGCACTGGCTGATGGCGGAATTTGCCAGTTGGGTGCTTTTCTGGCCGGGCCTGAGATAGCGAAAGGGGCATTGCAGCCGGTACTGACTGCATTTACACCGCCCGGAGAACCCGTGAGTGCGGTATATCCGTCAAAACAATTTCTGGCGCCGAAAGTCCGCGAGTTTCTCAATACACTGGAAACACAATGGCAGGGGAAAGCCATATGGGAATCCCCGTTAATCAATCATAAGGAATAACTGATGACAGATAGTGAATTTCTGGCTCAGGCGATAGCACTGGCCCGCCGGAATGCCGAAAAGGGCGGTCGCCCGTTTGGTGCCGTTGTGGTCAGAAACGGGGAAATTGTCGGTGAAGGGGTTAATCAGATGCTTGAGCTGCATGACCCGACCGCTCATGCGGAATTGCTGGCTCTGCGCCATGCCGGTAACAACCTCCGGCAGACCCGGCTGGAAGATTGTGTGGTGTATGCCAGCGGACAGCCATGCCCGATGTGTCTTGCCGCAATGCGGATGGCGGGTGTGACCCGTGCTGTCTATGCTTATTCCAATGCGGATGCGGAACCTTACGGTTTATCAACAGCATCCATTGCACTGGCTTTACGGGCCGATCCGCATGAACAAACGGGCTTCTCTTTTACACAGCAAAAACCGGAAGGTGAGCCATCACTGTATGATTTCTGGCAGCAAAAACAGAACTGATTATAGTTGCCACTGATGCTGCCGGGTTTCCGGCAGCCGGTATTCCTGATACCATACCCGCCGGTATCCTCTGCTGGTTTCGTATTTTTACCTTCTGTATTTTCCGCTCTGTTTTACATCCCTCTTATTTATCCTCTGAATATGCTGCTGTTTGTCTGCAGTGCGCCCTCAGTCTGCCAGTCATTTCGCCTGTTTTATTTTCCCCTGATGAGTGAATTCAATCCGTAACCCGTTTATTTTCATTTTGTTATACAGGATTTTTATGATTTCACCTTACACATTGCCGGTACTGGCATTCACGGTATTTTTTACCGGCGTTACTGAATTTATGGTTTCACCGATGCTCACGCCGCTGGCGGCTGCATTTGATGTCACACCCGCACAAGCCTCATGGCTTATTGCAGTGTATACCTTATCGTATGCAGTGGCTGCACCGGTGCTGGGACGATTATCAGACCGTATCGGCCGTTACCGGATGTTACGTGCTGCATTATTGCTGTTTGTGGCAGATGGTATCGCACTGGCACTGGCACCGTGTTTCAGTGTGGCTGTGGGCTTGCGTATTCTGGGCGGTCTGGCCTCTGCTGCGCTGATCCCATCTGTTTTTGCACTGATTGCAGAACAATTTCCGCATGACAGACAGGCTTCCGCGATGGGACTGGTGATGACGGGTATGACCGCCGGTATTATCTCCGGCCCGGTGATTGCCGGATGGCTGACAGTCCGCTGCGGCTGGTATGCACCTTTTCTGCTGACTGCCGCCGGAAGTCTGGTCATGTGGATAGCCTGTTGTTTTGTGTTTCGCGGTGTCAGCCGGACTTCCTCTCAACCGTCAATCCGGCCCGGTAAATGTTATTCACGGGCATTATCGGGGCTGATCACGGCAAAAGGTCTGTGGAACGGTACTGCAGTGGTTATGTTTGTTCTCAGTGGTGAATTGCTGCGTGACCGGTTCGGGCTGAATACAGAAACGATAGGGCTTATCAGTGCAATATTCGGTGGCGGATTACTGACCGGGAATCTTCTGATGCCGCTGCTCCGGCGTTTAAGCGGTACAGATACCCGGCTGCTGCTCATCAGCCTGATAGTGATGAGTGTGATGATTGCCGGATTTATCAGCGGAACAGGCGGGCTTCCCGGGATGATGTTGTGGATGTTATTGCAGGGATGCGCTCTGGGAATTGCCGCTCCCGTCAGTACAGCCATCATTGCTGAGCATGCCGGAATACGTAAAGGAGAGGCTCTGGCATTGTCAGAAAGCATGAATAATCTGAGCATCTTTATTTTATTACCGGTGGCCGCAGCACATCAGGATAGTCAGATATTATTACCCGCAGTTACCGCGCTATTATTTTGCGCTACGGCACTGACGGGGTACATTCTCAGTCCGATATATTGCAAAAAGTAATAATAACGAGAGAAATTATCTCTTCCGGAACTCATTGATACCGATCACGTTTACCCGAAGCGAAAATCAATATCATTTACGCTGTATATATAAATATATAACGATGACAGTAAAACGATAACGGATGGTTCTATGAAGACTAACTATATTTCGCGGGCACTGCTGCCTGCGCTGATTTCTGTTGCCCTTTTTCCGGCGCAGCAGGCACTGGCAGATACCATAATTGTGACGGACAAGCCTTCTCATATCACCCCGCAAACACAAGCCGGTGCCGGTTTTGTGGCGACCGATATTGATATGGGGCCGCTTGGTACCCGCCAGTGGCTGGATATTCCCTACAGCAGCAATACGGTCAGCGAAGCGATGATCCGTAATCAGCAAAGTAAAAGTGTCAGTGAAATGCTGAAATATCTGCCGTCTTCTCAGATGCAGGCCCGCGGCGGCATGGATGTGGGCCGTCCGCAGAGCCGGGGAATGCAGGGTAGTGTGGTGGAAAACAGCAGACTGAACGGCCTGAATATTGTCTCCACCACCGCGTTTCCGGTGGAAATGCTGGAGCGGCTGGATGCCGTGAACAGCCTGACCGGTGCAATTTACGGCCCGGCCAGCCCTTCCGGTCAGTTTAATTTTATCTCTAAACGGCCGACTCAGGATCCGCTGCACCGGGTGACGGTAGGATATCAGAACCGTAATGCTTACAGTGCACATCTGGATCTTGGCGGTCAGGTGGATGAAGAGAAGACTTTCGGCTACCGCCTGAATTTACTGGATGAAGAGGGTGAAGGTTATGTCCGGAACAGTAAAATCCGCCGTCAGCTGGCCGCTGTTGCCCTGGACTGGCAGATCCGGCCGGGAACACAGATACAGCTGGATGCCAGTCACTATCATTTTGTGACCAAAGGATTTCCCGGCAGCTTTGGTTACGGCCCGGATATTGATTTACCGAATGCGCCGGACAGCTCCAACCCTGACCTTGCACTCAATACCGCCGGTAATGACCTGACGACAGATTCCGTCAGTACCCGTTTTACCCACTATATGAATGATGACTGGTCACTGAGCGGCGGTATCGGCTATCAGCAGGCAGATCGGGCAATGCGCTCTGTTTCGTCGCAAATTCTGGACAGCAAAGGGACTATCAGCCGTTCAATCACGGATTCTCCGGCAGCCGGTCGTTTCCGTGTGCTGAGTAACAATCTCGCCCTGAACGGTCAGTTTGATACCGGCTCCGTAAACCATGATGTTGCTCTCGCCACCACCGGTTATACCTGGTCAATTTACAGTGCCAAAGAGCGGGGTAAAACCTTTCAGCTCGGCAATACCAATATGTATGACCCGTCTTCCATGACCGAACCTTCCGATGGCCGCATCAGAACCGGCGGGGAACGTTACAAAGCCAGTGAAAACCAGCAGCAGAGTATTATCATTGGTGACACTGTCACGTTTAACCCACAATGGTCTGCCATGGTGTATGTCAGTCAGAGCTGGATCACGACCCGTAACTTCGATAAGCAGGGACACAAAACTGACCGTGATCAGCAGACCGGTACCAGCCCGAATATGGCGCTGATGTACAAAATCACTCCGGATGTGATGACCTATATCAGTTATGCCGATTCTCTCCAGCCCGGGGATACCGCGCCGGATGATGATAAAGTCAAAAACCGGGGTGAAACACTCAGCCCGTACCGCAGTACACAATATGAATGGGGTATTAAAGCCAATACCGGCAATATGAACCTGAGTGCCGCAGTTTTCCGCCTCAAACGGCCGTTTGCTTATACCGATAGCGACCAGATCTTTAAAAAACAGGGCGAACAGGTAAATGACGGGCTGGAACTGACTGCCACCGGCAATGTCTGGCAGGGGCTGAATATCTACAGCGGTGTCACGTTCCTGAAAGCAGAACTGACGGATACCGGAAACAGTAAGACTGAGGATAAACGGGTTGTAGGGGTGCCGAAAGTACAGGCAAACCTGCTGATGGAATACAGCCTGCCATCTGTTCCGCAGTGGGTATACAGTGCCAATATTCATTACACCGGCAAACGGGCAGCAAATGATACCAACACCAGTTGGGCGGACAGCTACACCACACTGGATCTCGGTGCCCGCTATACCACTCAGATAGAAAATGTACCGGTCACACTGCGGATCTCTGCGGATAACGTTACCAACGAGCATTACTGGGCGTCTATTTTCCCCGGCAACAGTAACGGTAAAAATGGCGGCGCCAATGCCTTTACCGGTGCAGGCCGTGAATTCCGGGCTACCGTATCATTTGATTTTTAGCACGGAGGCAGCGTGATGCGGCACTATTTATCAGCGTTATGCCTGTTATTTGTCAGTACCTGCGCTTTCAGTACCCCGGCGGAAACCCCGCCGGAACCGGCACTGCGGATAGCAACACCGTGGCCGGCGCAGAATGCGATTATTATGATGCTGGGTTACGGCAGTAATATCACCGGAACCTCGCGGGTTGCCAAACAGATCCCGCTGTTCCGTCAGATGCTGCCGCAGATTGATGATGTGCCGGTCATCGGCACCACCGGCGGAAATGAGCTGAATATTGAACAAATTCTGAGTCTGAGGACAGATATTTTATTTATTCATGACGGGATCCGCGTTCCGCAGCAGGAGGTGCTGGCACAGGCCGGTGTCCGTGTGCTGGCTTTTAAAGCCAACAGTATGGATGCACTGCGGGAGCGGGTAAAACTGACCGGTGAGGCGCTTGGCCCGGATGCGGCAGAGAAAGCGGCGCAATATGAGCGCTATTTCCGTGACAATATCCGCCGCGTGCAGGAACGGCTGAAAAATGTTCCGGCGTCTGCCCGTCTGCGGGTGTATCACAGCATGGGAAACCCGTTATATACCTCAGGGCGGCCATCGCTTAATCAGGACTGGATGGATCTGGCCGGCGCAGTCAATGTGGCAGAAAACTGGTTTCCGGCACACAGCAGTGCTAACGGAGAGGTATCATCAGAGCAGATTATCGCGGCTGATCCGCAGGTGATTATTGCGATGAACCGGCGGGATGCAGAATTTATTCAGCAATCGCCGCAATGGCAGTCAATTGATGCCGTGCGTAACGGGCGGATCTATACCAATCCGCGTGGTATGTTCTGGTGGTGCCGCGAAACGTCAGAGGAGGCATTGCAGTTTCTCTGGCTGGCTACAGTGCTGTACCCGGACGCCTTTGCGGATATTGATATGAGAAATGAAACAGCCACGTTTTATCAGACGTTTTATGGGATTACGCTGACACCGCAGCAGATCACGGATATTCTGCAACCGGAGTGATCCGGATATGCCGTCGCCGGTTTCCGGTGACGGCATTGTACCTCTTTTATACTTTCACAAATTCAATATGCTGCAGCAACCCGCCGCCGGAAAGGGAACGGTCCTCATGTAATGTCAGCACAATATCGCCTTCCTCAAGGTTCACCCGGGTCTCCCGGTAAATGACCGGGCCGTAATTTGACCCGGATTTATACGGTGTCAGCACCGTTTTGGTTAAATCTGTCAGATGGGTATCGGTAACAATTTTTCCGGCCTGTTCAATCCGCAACTGAGTTTCATAATCGAAACTAAGGGAATTGGTCATATAGGCATAGTACAGGCGGATATGGTACTGCCCGGCGCTTCTGACCGGCAGTGTGACCGGGTCTCCGACTCTGTCATAACTGCGGGGTTTGGCGGCGGATAAATAATTGTAGCTGCCGTTAGCAGAAGAATTTCCGGCGGTCAGGAACAGATTGCCGAGATAAACCATATGGTTTTCAGCATTAACCGGATTGGCAGCGATATCGCTGCGTTCAGAACAGACCCTAGTGGATTTTTGTTGCGCGCCGTAAGTCAGATGATCCTGAATATTGGTGTACCCGGATGTCCAGTAAATAACGGAGCGTTTGGCCTGGCTTTCCGGATCATAAAAATCATCATTTTCGGTGTAATTATTGATTTCTGCAGTCAGCACGTCTTTAAACATAATATCCGCCTGTTCCGTCAGAGTTTTGCTGTATTTTTCCAGCATATCAGAGGCATAGCCCCAACTCTTGCCGAATACCAGGGTATCGCGCAGTGTAAAGAAATAGAGCAGGCAGGACAGGGCACACACGCCGCACAGCCGGACAATACCTATTCTTTTTGCGGTATTGATGCTGAGAATGCATAAGCGGCTCATACTTGCGATGGCAATCTTATTGCGTACCACAATCAGCTGGCGCGCCTCTTCTGTCGGTGAATTCTGCCAGGAGCTGATAGCATCCTGCAGGCTTTCGGCATCTTTGCGGACGGCCTGATATTCTGATTCCAGCCATTCAGAGGTATTTTTCATCAGTGTTTCCTGAATAATACCAATAACATCCACTTCCTTTGGCTCTGTCATTTTTTTATAAACCAGTTTCAGCACCATGCTGAGAATGGTGGTGGCAATTCCCTGCGGTGAAGCGGCAGGTACGGCGAAAGAGGCGGGCGGGATCATATTCAGTGCCTGTAACGTCAGCATATGCAACTGTGGCTGGGTACTTTCTGCGGCAAGGTGAAAGGCAGAAGTCTGAGTCATAATGTTTCTCCGGCAGATAATAAACAGATAAGGGGAAATCAGTTTATGGCTGCTTATCTGCCGGTAACAGACTCATTTTTATCAGATTTATGAGAAACGCTATTACAGAGGTTTTTCCATAACCTGCGGGTGATATTCACTGACCGGGTAAACATTCAGTTCTGTTTCTGAATCCCGGGAAGCAGAAAAATGATAGCGGTACGCGGAATATCCGGCATTGCTGAGTGCTGCGATCTCATCCGGTGTGACTGCCCGCAGTGTGAGTGTTGTTGACATAAATAGTTACCTGCTGGTTTTACGCTTTTAAAACAGCCTGCCGGATAAATTAAACCGGAACCTGAAGGGTTTATAAAATATTATCCGTCAAATCAATAGAGTGACACTATTTTACTGAGAAATTAGGAATTTTCCTTGTTGTGGTAAATGACTGTAGTACCTTGATATTATTCTGATTTTACAATTCAACATAAAATGACACGATAGTATTTCGTGCCCTGGTATGCTAAAACACGGTGTGCTGAAAATCAGAAAAGCAGTTTAATTGATTTTTTTTAAAAGGAAATTTTCAGATGATGTTTATCGACAGGGTTATTCACCTGGTGCTCAGTGGTATTATTATCGTAGGTGTCTATCAGTTTTATTTCTTTACGCAACGTCATATGGTCAGGCCGGTTAAAACATTTAACTCTGCACTGGATGAAAAAATTCCTTTCTGGCCCTGGTGGTCCTGGATCTACAGCTTTCTTTATTATCCGGCGATTCTCTATCTGAACTGGATTATTCAGGATTCACGTCAGTTTATCATCATCGTATTCAGCTATGTTATCCTGTTACTGATGCAGATGTTTTTCTTTGTGGTGTATCCGGTTGCCACGCCGCCGCACTGGCGTGAAATGAATACCGGGAAGAAAGCGTCCGAAAAATTCCTGCTGTTTGTGCAGAAATTCGACGATACATCCAACTGTTTCCCGAGCATGCACGTCTCTGTTGCCACATTAACCGCGCTGCTGGCCTATGCCACTCTCGGACCATGGGTATTCATGTTCCCGCTGTTAATCGCCTTATCCTGCATGTTCACCAAACAGCATTATATTATTGATTTACCGGCAGGTGCCGTACTCGGCTGGCTGGCTTATCAATGTTATGTAGTATTAATATAATACCCTCATGACTTAATTGCCGCATTCAGTGCGGCATTTTTTTTGCCCGGATTCTGGTTATATTCACTGATACTGAAAAAATTCAGACTGAGCCAGGCGAGGATCATATAGATGATAAGTCCGGAAATATCGGTAAGGTAAGTTCGTCGCAAGGGCATTTGTTGAATGGAATCAACAAAAAACCTGCAAAATGCAGGTTTTTGGGTATACCTTACTATTGCTTTTTTCCGGCGGAATATCAATGCGCCATACGCGCAAATCCATCCGCCAAATCACGCTTCAGGTCATCAACATCTTCCAGCCCGATTTGCAGGCGCAGTGTCCGCCCGCCCGGATTCCACTGTGTGACGGTGCGGTATTCCGCGCAATCAAACGGTGTGATCAGGCTTTCAAAACCACCCCAGGAATAACCCATGCCGAAGATGGAGAGGCCGTCCAGTAACCTGCCGACGTCATCCTGTGTAAATTTCGGATCCAGGACCACTGAGAACAGGCCGGAAGAGCCGGTGAAGTCACGTTTCCAGATCTCGTGCCCCGGGCAGTCTTCAAAGGCCGGATGCAGCACGCGGATCACTTCCGGACGCGATTTCAGCCAGTGTGCAATATCCAGCGCCCGTGACTGCGCTTCTTTCAGGCGGATTGACAGGGTACGCAGCCCGCGCAGTGCCAGGAAGCAATCTTCCGCGCCCGGCAGCATTGCCATCAGATCATAGGTTTCCCGCAGTTTCGGCCACCATTCCGCGTTGGCGGAGACAATTCCCATCAGCAGATCGGAATGACCGCCCAGATATTTGGTACCGGCCTCAAGGGAGAGGTCGCAGCCCATATCATGCGCCCGGAAAAACAGCGGGGTTGCCCAGGTATTATCAATAATCGTCGCGATATTGTATTTTTTCGCCACCGCCGTAATGGCCGGAACATCCTGAACCTCAAAGCTCTGCGATCCCGGGGACTCCAGGAAAATCGTGCTGGTGTTGCTTTTTATCAGAGATTCAATGTCACCGCCGATCATCGGGTCGTAATAGGTGATGGTGATCCCCATTTTTTCCAGCAGACCACGGCAGAAATTGCGGGTCGGACGATAAACACTGTCCGGCATCAGCAGGTTATCGCCGCTTTTCAGTGTGGTCAGCAGCGCCAGCACAATGGCGCCCAGCCCGGATGGTGACAGCACGGTTCCTTCGGCGCCCGCAAGGGCGCTCCAGGATTGCTCGAGGTTCTTAATGGTCGGCGTGCCCGCAGTGCCGTAGTTAAACTCAGCCCGGTTATTGAGCAGGGCATCCATAGTCGGGAAAACCACGGTAGATCCCCGGTAAACCGGAGCATTAACAAAACCGGACTGAGACGCCGGGTCGCGTCCCAGCTGCGTTATCTGTGTATCAATATGAAAATCTGAAACGGTTTTTTTAGTCATAACATCCTCACGCGTAATACGTCATTATTCATTTACAGCGTTATTCGAAAAACTTAAAGAACGGAGAGAGACACAACAGCACGCCGAAGAAGATAATAAACCAGACTGTTGCACCTTTGAATTTATGTAAGACCGGCACGCGGTAAACCAGATAGCACGGGATCAGGCAGGAAACCACGCCGAATAACGGCCCGCCGAGCTGCATAAAGAACAGAATTGAGAAGCGGGTGGAGACCCAGAACCACAGGGACAGGATCACCCCGATACATACACCGTAATGCAGTACGGTCTGATTAATGCGCTCCTGCGGCATAAAGCGGGTCAGGATATTCACCACAATACCTTTAATCGCTTCCTGGAAACCCAGATAAATACCGAGAAACGCGGTCAGAATCGCGAAAATATTCAGCATTGCGGTCATGACTTTAACAACGGAGCCCGGAATTACCTGTGCGGCAATTGCCAGTGCCGAGATATTCTGCTCAAACGCTGAGACGGCCTGGTCGTGGCTTATCGAGAACGTAAACGAGAAGGCAAAGAACAGAACAGCAACGGCCAGAATAATATACGCCACCCGGTTTGCCCGTACCGCGCGGTAAGTTGCGACACGCTTGTCTTTTTCCAGTCTGCGGTAGGCAATGTTCATCGGGCTTAAAATCTGCACGAACAGAATGGAGAACAGGGTAAACGGCAGTGTCAGAAACACATCCCGCAGGAACGGCAGGAAGTCCGGGAACGCGCTGATATTGGCAAAGTTCCAGTAAGGCACCATTACAATCCCGAGTAATACGATAATCCCGAATTTCACTATTACCATCGGGCCGGAGACCTTAAATAACAGGCGCTCCCCCTGTGCGGCGACAGCCACCAGAACCGTCAGGATAATCAGCCCGTACCACACCGAATCTGATAACAAACCTTCTGTTAAACCGAATGTTTTGATGTAGGAGGCACTGTCAAAGGTCACGGCGAGCGAATAGGAGAACATGCCGTGCAGCAGCATCAGGAAATAGGCGATACCAAGGGCAACCCCCCAGTTTTTCCCCAGATACTGCGTGATAACGCTGGCATAGTCTTCACATTCTTCCGATTCTGATAATGTCCTCAGATATAAATTCTGCAGCCAGTAAATCGCCGGATATGACAATAATGTGGCGGCAATAAATACCCAGATGCCTTTAATACCAATCTGAACCGGCATAAAAACAATCCCGGAACCGATCGCCATCCCGATACATAATACAACCCACCCGGCATCATATTTGGTAAAGGGTATCTTTTTTAAATCACTATTTGCATTTGCACCTGTCTGAATGCTGTCTTGCATAGTCAATTCCTCAACGTTATAGATTTAATTATTTAAAAAGTCAGGAACAACGTGAATATATTTATGTTGTATGGATACAGTGTTATAAAGCCATTGTTATAGTAAGGGGTAACACGCAGGCTGAACAGGGTACGACTATGCTAATAAATAAAAACACTTTTGCGTTTAAAGCAAAAATTGACAGCTACGCGATTTTTCGCCATCTGGAGCTGTTTATCAAAATTGTGGAGTGCAACAGTTTCAGCGGTGCGGCACGAAAACTCAATGTAACACCGTCGTCTGTCAGCCGTGGCTTACAGCAGCTGGAAGAGCAGCTCGGTGTGGTTCTGCTGAAACGAACCACCCGCAATTTTATCCTGACTGAAGCCGGACGTTATTTATTGCAGAGGGCGCAACAGTTACTGACAGATCTCGATGACTCATTAGTGAATACGGCGAGTTTTTATCAGCATGCACAGGGACAGCTAAAAATAACCTGTTCAATTGCCTTCGGCGTCTGCCATTTAATGCGGCTTTACAGCGAATACCGGGAAATAAATCCGCAGGTCAGCTTATCCGTTGATCTGAACGATGCATTAATTAATTTAAATGAAACTGACTTTGATATTGCATTGCGTATTACCAGTCATCCGCCGGAAAATTTTGCATTACGGAAACTATGCAATATAAATTGGATCTATTGCGGCAGCCGTCATTATTTTGAACAAAACGGGATCCCGCAGTCACCGGCGGATATTGCCCGGCACAATTGTTTAATTAATCCGAATATCCCGGACACCTGGCGGATGAATGATAAAGACGGTGTAGCCTATCCGCTGGCGATCAACAATATGATTGAGGTCAACAGCAGCCTGGGATTACTGGAGGCGGCGCGCTGTCATCAGGGGATTGTCTGCCTGCCGACCTATATGCTGGGAAACTATATTGATAACGGTGAATTATTGCCGGTATTACTGGATTACAATCCGAAAACCACGCCGTTCGCGCTCTATGCACTTTACAGCCCGGCGCACACCCATGCCCCGAAAATCCGCACCTTTATTGATTTCCTGGCGGATAAGCTGCCGCTTGACCCGCCGTGGGACAGCTGGATGCATCAGGACAGAGCAGGGAGTTCCCCGGCATAAACATAATAGGTTTCAGTCACGTCATGGCCGCCCCAGTCATAGGCTTGCGCGGCGATACGCTGTAATCCTTTGTGTTCATAAAAACCGAAATCGGAATCACTGTCTGTCCAGAGGAAATAACGGGCGGATTGTTTTTCCCGCAGATAATCCATCGCCAGCTGCCAGAGCCGGTTACCGATACCGTGTCCGCGGAAGCGGGCATCTATCATAAACAAATTCAGAGAGGCATCGAAATTCCCGTCACAGGAAGCCAGCAGATTTCCGTTGATAATCAGCGTATTCAGATACATATCAAACAGGGTTTCTTCCTGCGGGTCACGGGCGATAATATTTTTCAGGGCAGAATACTGACGGGTTTTGGCGTGGACTTTCTCCCGCAAATCGGCAGATGCCGTGACCGCCATAATACCGGCGATGGTATCGCCATCCCGCACCACAAAAATTCGTGATGAGGTCAGAATGACATCATCCAGCAAAAATTCCGCCATCGGCAGAACTTTCTCTTTCGGGATCCAACTACGGTAATCCCAGGTGGTGATAATTAATTCATTAATTTGTGCGATATCTGCATCAGATATTGTGTGTAATTCGCTGTAACTCAGTGCCTGAGTGTCACTCATGCAACCCGCCTTGTTTGTGGATTATCTGCGGCAGATTATATCGTCAGCATTAATATGCCTGCAAATAATGCTGGCAGTTTTGCCATTGCCGGAGGCGGATAAAGCGATTAGAGTGTTCTGCAAACCCGCAATTTTGCTGACATCCGGTGAACTATGACTTCCGAACAGAGCACTGTCCGTATTATTGATACCATCACGCTTTCCGATAACTGGTATATCCTCAAAAAATATGTCGTTGATTATCTGCGCCGCGACGGCACCCGCCAGCGTCTGGAGCGGGAGGTCTATGACCGCGGTAACGGTGCGGTTATTCTGCTGTATAACCGCCAGAAAAACAGCGTCATTCTGATCCGTCAGTTCCGTTTGCCGGTGTATGTCAACGGCCATGACGGCTTTCTGATTGAAGCGGCCGCCGGTCTGCTGGAAGAGCAGGATCCGGTATCCCGCATCAAAGCGGAAGCAGAGGAAGAGACTGGTTTTCGCATTACCGATGTTGAAAAAGTCTTTGAAGCCTTTATGAGCCCGGGAGCTGTCACCGAGAAACTTTATTTTTTTATTGCCGAATACGAAGACAATAACCGGCAGACGGCCGGTGGCGGCCTGCCGGAAGAGGGCGAAGATGTGGAAGTGCTGGAAATGCCGTTCCCGCAGGCTCTCGCAGCGATCAAAAGCGGTGAAATAAATGATGGCAAAACGATTATGTTGTTACAGCATCTGGCGTTGTCGGGGAGAATGGCATGACGGACGAAGAAAAAGAACAGAAAGAAGCACAGTTAATCCGTGATTTTCTGACAAATGCAACGCCGGAACAGCGGCACTTGTTTATCGCCCGGTCTAATTATGACAGTAATTATGATGCACTGAACGAACTGGCGGCGGATCCGCAACTGGATCGGGCATCCGCACTGCTGATGTACTGGTCTTTGGGTGCTGCCTGGTATGTGCAGTATGGCCATGATGATGATGTACCGGACTATTCACGGCAAACACTGGCATTGATCCGGTTAATTGAAACCCGCTATTCTGCGGGGTTTTATGCCGATCATGGTATCTGGTTTGACCCGATGCAGTCAGAAGGCGGACGGCCGGATGACTACCCGGACCTGCCGGTCAGACGGCCTGTGCCTGACATCATGCTGATCGCCGCACCCGGTGATGTGTATGTTGATTTGGATGATGACCATTATGATGACGGTTTACCATTACCGCTGGCAGAACAGCTGTATGCACTCTATGAGTAATATTTCTGCCGGCGGATTATAACCTGCGCATCATATGAGGAAAAATCATGAACATTGCACAAAAAACAACAAAATACCTCCCGCTGATTTTGTCTCTGCTATTGCCGTTATCAGCGGTTGCTGCACAATTATCACCGGAAAATGTGGTATTGGATTTCTACCGTCTCAATTTGCAGGATCCTCCTTCTGATGGTTATGCAAAAAGCCAGGATTTGTATGTCAGTCCGGCGTTGCAGGAAAGCATCAGTGAATCCCTCAGTTGTAATTTCGATGGTCCGGGCACTGATCAGGCGTTCTGCGACCAGCCGCGTCCCTGCAAAGAAACCGAATATAGTTATATCTGTCTGTGGGGAGAGCATTGGGTGGAAAATGATGTCAATTATTACACCAAGTCACAGGATTACCCGGATTCGTGGATGACAGAGCGCGCGGCACATACTGAATCACAAACCCCGGATACTGCCACAGTGCGCATCACACTGGGTAAAGCACCGGAGCCGCTGCGGTCATTCCGGGTAAAACTGATTCAGCAAAACGGACAGTGGAAAATTGATAGTATTGTGATGCTTGAGTGAGGCTGTGGGGTTATACCCGGCAGGCTTATATTCATTCAGGTTCAGACAGCATTACAACAGGGAAAATACCGGGGAAAAATTGCGTCATACTTAACACCCGTTCTTCCTTCTGGTATTAATGAGCGCAGATCTTTTCCCTTCTTTCAAACCGGGTGTAAACTGGCAGAAATGCAGATTGCATGAGGTCAGTCCGTCTGCGGGCATCCGGCATATTATTCCGGTTATGGTACTATAAAAACAGGAGCCGCACGCGGGGTACAGACGGGTACTGCCGTGAAGTGGTCACAGGATATTATGGCTTTACGGGAAAAAGACAATGCCATCGCCATTACCGGCCTGGTCATTTTAACACTGATCTGGAGTTACAGCTGGATCGCTATGAAGCAGGTCACGCACTATATTGGTGCGTTTGACTTTACGGCGATGCGCTGTGTATTCAGTGCCATTATGTTATTACTGGTGCTGTATATCCGCGAACGCGCGATGGGGCGGAAAATCCGCTTTACGCCATTCCGCTACACTCTGGGGATAGCCGTCCTTCAGACCTGCGGTATGGTCGGGCTGGCACAATGGGCGCTGGTCAGCGGCGGTGCGGGGAAGGTGGCGATCCTCAGTTATACCATGCCGTTCTGGGTGGTGATTATGGCAGCAGTATTGCTCGGTGAGCGGATGCGCCGCCTCCAGTATGCGGCTATTTCAGTTGCCGGTGCAGGGCTATTGTGTGTGATCCAGCCCTGGACGCTCGATTTCGCCTCTATGAAAAGTGCCTTTCTGGCCGTGGCATCCGGTATCAGCTGGGGAGCGAGCGCGATTGTGGCGAAAAAACTCTACAGCCGCTATCCGCAGGTGGATTTACTCTCTCTCACCACCTGGCAGATGGTGTATGCCGCAATTATTATGACCGTGGTGGCGTTGTTGGTGCCGCAGCGTACGATTGACTGGCAGCCGTATGTCTTCTGGGCACTGAGTTACAGCGCTATTCTGGCGACCGCCGTTGCCTGGAGTTTATGGCTGTTTGTGCTGAGAAAATTACCGGCGGGGATTGCCAGCCTGAGCACACTGGCGGTGCCGGTCTGCGGTGTGCTGTTCTCATGGTGGCTGCTGGGTGAGGAGCCGAGCAGCACAGAAACGGCAGGGATCGTGATGATTGTGCTGGCACTGGCGGTGATAAGTATTAAACGGCCGAAAAAAACTGCCTGACATCCGCAGCAGACTCTGCTAAAACAGAATCACTGAAATGATGATTATTTCAAAAAGGTTAATACCATGAATTCATACAGCACATCCGGCATGATTATTATCTCCGCACCATAGCGGGGGATGTGCTGTATTCAGAACCCGCCGCCTGAGCGGGTTTTTTATTGCTCTCTCAGCGGCATAACAGACAGGGAGCAATCATGTCAGAAACACAATCCGCCGCCTCACTGCATTTCCTCTGCGGCAAAATCGCCTCAGGGAAATCGACACTGGCACAACAATTAGTCCGCGAACAACAGGCGGTTCTGTTGTCAGAAGATACCTGGCTGGCGGCGCTGTATCCGGGACAAATCACACAGCTGGCTGATTATATTGAAAAAAGCCGTCTGCTGAAATCCGCCCTGGAGCTGCATCTGGTGACGTTATTACAAAAAGGAATAACACTGGTACTGGATTTTCCGGCGAATACCCCGGAACAACGCCAGTGGCTGAAAGGACTGGCAGAGCAGGCCGGATGCAGCTATTGCTGTCATGTGCTGAATGTGAGTGATGAAGAGTGTAAACGGCGCCTGGCCGCAAGGAATCTGAGCGGGGAAAACCCGTTCACCACCTCAGCGGAGCAGTTTGACCTGATCACCGCGCACTTCAGTTATCCGTCAGAAGAGGAAGAACTGGTCATCAGCGGCCGGTGAACCGCTTAAGCTGGTCGGCCAGCAGGGTTTTGACCAGCCAGATGGCTTCTTCACAGACTTTTGCTTTCAGCGCCGGGTCAGCAAACATCATCAGGCACAGTGACTCGGTTGCACCGAAAATCATCACAGAAGTCCATTCCGGGATCCGGAAATTATCCGGCAGCCAGCGCTGCAGTGCACGTTGCAGGATCTGGCAGAAAAAATCCTGCACTTCGCGGCTGATCCCCGCATATTCAGGATAGGCTTTCAGTGCCGCCACGGTGGCATTGAAGGCTTCCCCGTCATCCGCCATCACATCAAAATAGGTCGTGATAAAGACAGAAACGGCCTGATCGAGGTCCGCTATCGGCTGTTCCATCCCGGTATTCATCCGTTCAGTCAGAACATCATCACTGTATTTAAACAGCGCGTGCAGCAAAGACTTGCGGTTGCCGAAATGTTTGTAGGTTACCGGCTTGGTCACGCCCGCCTTTTCCGCAAGGGTAATGAGGGTCAGGGCATCGGTGCCTTCCGCCAGGATAATGCTGTTGGCGACATTGAGCAGCTGTATCTGGCGCTCGTCGCGCTGTAAACGTCCGGACAAATCTGCCTCCTCATTGATATTAAAGTCGTTCTGTCTGCCGGAAAGTGTATCACAGAGTTCCCGGTCGCGGTCAGCTGGCAGAAAAGATCGAAAAAAGATCGGAAAGGTGTTTACAAGTTACCAAAGGTAACATATAACTATACCAAAGGTAACTTATAAACGTTTCACCTGCAACCAGAAATCAGTGAGGATGTACCATGCCGTGGATTTTATTAATTACTGCCGGATTATTTGAAGTCGTCTGGGCATTTACCATGAAACAATCAGAGGGTTTCACCAAACTGGGGCCGTCAGTGATCACCATTATTGCCATGCTGATAAGCTTCGGGCTGCTGGCAATGGCCATGCGGGCACTGCCGCTGGGGACGGCTTATACCATCTGGACCGGAATTGGCGCTATCGGTGCCTTTATCGTCGGGATTGTGGTGCTGGGTGAACCGGCAAATATGATGCGGATTATCGCAGGGGTATTAATTATCTCCGGGCTGGTGATGATGAAATTAGCCAGCCCGGCATAAAAGATTCAGTACTGTGTTGCTTGCCGGCAGATATTGCCGGCTTTTTTGTTACAACAGGGGCAGTTCCCGCGCCGGGATCACATCTTTCATTACCAGGGTGGAGGTCAGGCGCTGAACCCCCGGCATGGCGGCCAGGCGGCTGTCATATAATTTCTGAAAGGCATCGATATCTTTGACCACAACGGTCAGCATATAGTCCGGATCGCCAAACAGCCGTTTGGCTTCGATAATCTGCGGAATATCCGCCACCGCTGTCTCAAATTTGCTCATACTTTCCTGGTTGCCGTCTTTCATAGTGACAAACACCAGTGCGGAAAAATTCAGCCCCAGCACGCGCGGATCAAGCTGTGCGCGGTAATCACAGATAGCCCCGGATTGCTCCAGTGCTTTCAGCCGCCGGTGGCAGGGGGACAAACTAAGACCCACGCGATCTGCCAGTTCAGTGACAGTTAATCGCCCGTCGAGTTGTAATTCAGAAAGAATCTTCCTGTCAAAGCTGTCCATTGATGATTTTCTCCCTCAAATAAGGTAAATCAGGGTCTGATTAGCAAGCACATTCTACCCGAATACAGATATTCTTCCTATCAGTTTCCGGTACAGGACAGAGGTATGCGGGAACTGGTTTCTGAAAAATGTCAGATATGCCGGCAACCGCCCCCGCCGGGTCTGACGAAAACAAAAAGCCCCGTTTCATGGCTCTGAAACGGGGCTTTTCTTATTGGCAGAACGGGGATCAGTTATTTTCTGATTCAATACCGCGGCTGCGCAGGTACTCATCGTAACTGCCGGTAAAGTCAGTGACTTTTTCCGGTGTGATTTCGATGATACGGGTCGCCAGGGAGCTGACGAACTCACGGTCATGGGAAACAAACACTAATGTTCCCTGATATAATTCCAGCGCCATATTCAGGGATTCAATAGATTCCATGTCGAGGTGGTTGGTCGGTTCATCCATAATCAGAATGTTTGGTTTGGTCATCATTAACTTACCAAATAACATCCGGCCTTTTTCACCCCCGGATAACACCTGTACGGATTTTTTAATGTCATCCTGGGAGAACAGCAGGCGGCCCAATACACTACGGACTGATTGCTCATCATCACCCGGCTGCATCCACAGGCTCATCCAGTCGAAAACCGTCATATCAACTTCAAAATCGGTGGCGTGATCCTGCGCGTAGTAACCGATATTGGCGTTTTCAGACCACTTATAACGACCGGTATCCGGTGTCAGCTCACCGACCAGGGTTTTCAGGAAGGTGGATTTACCCACACCGTTCATACCCAGAACCGCGACTTTTTCACCCACTTCCATCATCATATTGACGTTTTTGAACAGCGGGGCGTTACCGTCATAACCTTTGGACAGGTTTTCCACTTCCAGCGCATTACGGAATAATTTTTTATCCTGCTCAAAACGGATAAACGGGTTCTGACGGCTGGACGCTTTAATCTCGGTCAGCTGAATTTTTTCAATCTGTTTGGCGCGGGACGTTGCCTGACGGGACTTGGAGGCATTTGCGCTGAAACGGCTGACAAATGACTGCAATTCACTGATTTGTGCTTTTTTCTTCGCGTTATCCGCTAACAGTCGTTCGCGCGCCTGAGTAGCAGCAAACATATATTCATCGTAGTTGCCCGGATGCACATTCAGGCTGCCGTAGTCCAGATCGGCCATGTGCGTGCACACCATATTCAGGAAGTGACGGTCATGGGAAATGATGATCATGGTGCTGTTGCGCGCATTCAGTGTCTGCTCCAGCCAGCGGATGGTGTCGATATCCAGGTTGTTGGTCGGTTCGTCGAGCAGCAGAATATCCGGGTCCGCAAACAACGCCTGTGCCAGCAGCACACGCAGTTTCCAGCCGGGTGCGATTTCACTCATCGGGCCGTTATGCTGTTCCAGCGGGATCCCCACACCCAGCAGTAATTCACCGGCGCGGGATTCAACGGTGTAGCCGTCCATTTCAGCAAACTGCACTTCGAGATCCGCCACGAGCATACCGTCTTCTTCGCTCATGTCCGGCAGGCTGTAGATGCGGTCACGCTCCTGTTTGACTTCCCACAGTTCGGTGTGACCCATAATGACTGTGTCGAGCACAGAAAATTCTTCATAGGCGAACTGATCCTGTTTCAGTTTACCCAGACGTTCGTTCGGGTCGAGAAACACGTTGCCGCTGCTTGGCGCCAGATCACCGCCGAGAATTTTCATAAACGTGGATTTACCGCTGCCGTTTGCGCCGATCAGGCCATAGCGGTTACCGCCGCCGAATTTGACAGAGATATTTTCAAACAGCGGCTTGGCGCCGAACTGCATCGTAATATTGTTGCTGATTAACAAGACGAATACTCATAAGTTAAAGGAGAAAATAAACGGCGGGCATTATGCCACAGATGGGCGGCGAGGCACAGATGTATAAAAAAAGGGCGGTGACCCTGCAGGCCACCGCAGTACATATTATTGTGAGTTCGGATCCATGGCATAGATTTCACCGGATCCATCTTCCGGCAGACCGTAATTCAGAACATCATAGATCCCCAAATCGGTTTTACAGACCTTTTTATTGATGACTTTATCGCCTTTATAGACCGCCAGGCCGGTAAATTCCCAGCCGCGGCCCATTCCGCTGTATACCACATAGTTAAACGGGCCGTTTTCAAAGCGGATATACGCCGAACCACCGCCGCTAAACATGGTTTGTCCGACATAAACACCATTTTTCGCATTGCTTTTTACCGGCAGGGTAATTTCCGGTTTTGCCAGCGTCCCGTAGCGGTATGCCGGCGTTTTACCTTTTTCCACCACCACACTGACATATTTATTATTTTCCAGCTGGCAGGTAAACTCCTGAGCCAGCGCCGGGGCCGATAACAGCCCGGTTACGATCATCCCGGTAAGATACTTTTTCATTTTTCTGCCTTTACAGGTTATTGTCCGGAGTCCGGCGTGTTATTAATTGTTGTGATCGGCTATTTATTAGCATAAAAATGAATTTATTTCCGGTTTTCCGGAGCAGGATAAGTATATATGCCATGGACTTTTGCACATCCGGCGATTGTTTTTCCGCTGAAAAAATCCCGTTACGGGCGGTGGCTGAATCTGCCCGCACTGATTACGGGCAGTGTATCGCCGGACTTGCTGTATTCTTCCGGGATGTACCGCGCAGCGGATGAGGCGCATCATTTTACCGGCTGGTTTTATACCGGACTGCCGGTGTGTCTGGCGGTTCTGCTGATTTTTCACTGGTTATCCGTGCCGCTGAAAACCGTGTTACCGTTTCCGGTGACTGACCCGCTGACCCGTTCTCTGCGGAAAAACAGTGTCATTTTGTTGTCTCTGTTTATCGGGGCGGCCACACATATTATCTGGGATGCATTTACCCATGAAACCGGCACGATGGTGCGGGCGCTGTCCGTTTTGCAGGTACCGTTGTTGCAAGGTATGACTGACGGGCAGGAGATTGCGGTATATAAAGTGTTGCAGCATCTGGGATCACTGCTTGGTACCGGCTATCTCTGTCTGAAATTTGCACAGTATCAGCGGGCACTGCCGGAAGCAGAGAAGCGCGGGAATCTTATCCGGCTTATCCGTCTGATTGCACTGGCAGTTCTGGCGGCACTGTGTACGGCGCCGCTGGCGTACCGTCTGGCGCAGACAGCAACCGGTGTTCATATAAATCGTTTTGTCTTTTATGAATTGTCACTTTCTGTCTCCTTTTTTGCCGGGCTTGTTGTCCTGGTGGCACTTTTTCAGGTTATCAGAAAGCGTTAATACGTTATGATCGCGGATTAAATTTTGCAGTACAGAGGAAAATAAACAGTGGCGATTTGGGTGGATGCGGACGCCTGTCCGAAAGTTATCAAAGAGATCCTTTACCGGGCAGCGGATCGGGAAAAAACGGAAGTCACCTTTGTGGCCAATCAGCGGCTGGTGGTACCACCGTCACCATTTTTAAAAACATTGCAGGTCTCAGCCGGGTTTGATGTGGCCGATAATGAAATTGTCCGCCGCGTGCAGAAAGATGATCTTGTCGTCACCGCTGATATTCCGCTGGCCGCTGAAGTGCTGGAGAAGGGCGCGGTGGCACTGAACCCGCGCGGCGAACGTTATACCCCGGCGACTATCCGTGAGCGCCTGACCATGCGTGACTTTATGGACACCATGCGGGCTTCCGGCATCCAGACCGGCGGTCCGGCGGCGCTGAACCAGCGTGATCGCCAACTGTTTGCCAATGAACTGGATAAATGGTTTCTGCAGTGTAAAAAACGCACGCCATCCGCCTGATTTTTCCCTCATTATTAATATATTTATAAAACGCCGGGTGCTGCTGTGGCATCCGGCGTTTTATTTTTATTCCTGATGTAACAACTTCTTAAAAAAGCTCATTACTTAGCCTTATCCACTATAATAACAATGGTTTATGATATTTCCCGCTGGTTTTATCGCAGACGATCCGGCCTGAATCCTGTTTATCACCTCGTCAAATCCGATACTTTATATCGGCAATTCCTGATAAAGCTTACCTTAAGTCTCGTTATTATTAACATCACACTATATTCATTAACATTACAATGATAATTGTTATAATTAGTGTGCTACTTAATTAAAAAAATGCCACACAAATATTACAGATAATGATGAGGCTTTAGATGAAAATCTCACGCAGAAAGTTAATTTTAGGGGTTGGTGCTGCCGGCGTACTGGCAGGTGGTGCTTCAGTATTAGTTCCTATGGTTCGCCGCGACGGCAAATTTGTGGAATCGACTTCACGCGCAAAACATGTTGACGGCACCGAAGGTGCATTACCGAAAGAGTCCGATGCAGTCATTATCGGCGGCGGCATGATGGGGATCATGACAGCGATTAACCTGGCGGAAAGAGGCATGAGCGTCACCGTCCTGGAAAAAGGTGAAATCGCCGGTGAGCAGTCCGGACGTGCTTACAGCCAGATCATCAGCTACAAAACATCAAAAGAAATTTTCCCGCTGCACCATTACGGCAAAATGTTATGGCGCGGTATGAATGAAAAAATCGGAGCGGATACCAGCTATCGTACCCAGGGCCGTGTTGAGGTACCGTCAAGTGCGGAAGATCTCGCAAACTCACAGGCCTGGGTTGAGAGTGCCAAAGAGTGGGCTGCTGATTTCGAAGCACCGCTCAACACCCGTTTCATTCAGGGCGACGAACTGAAAAAACGCCTGGTTGATGCCAAAACAGACTGGCCGATTGCCGGTTTTGAAGAAGATTCAGGCAGTGTTGACCCGGAAACCGGTGTACCGGTTCTGGCGCAGTATGCCAAGTCTCTGGGTGTTAAAATCTACACTAACTGCGCGGTCCGTGGTATCGAAACTGCCGGTGGTAAAGTCTCTGATGTGGTCACAGAGAAGGGTGCAATCAAAACCTCTCATGTGGTCCTGACCGGCGGTATCTGGTCACGCCTGTTTATGGGTAACCTGGGCATTGATATCCCGACACTGAACGTCTATCTGTCACAACAGCGTGTTTCCGGCGTTCCGGGCGCACCACGCGGTAACGTGCATCTGCCGAGCGGCATTCACTTCCGCGAGCAGGCAGACGGCACATATGCCGTGGCACCGCGTATCTTCACCAGCTCGGTGGTGAAAGACAGCTTCCTGCTGGGGCCGAAATTCCTGCATCTGCTGGGTGGCGGTGAGCTGCCGCTGGAATTCTCCATCGGTGAAGATCTGTTCAACTCATTCAAAATGGCAACATCCTGGAACCTCGATGAAGTCACACCGTTCGAGACTTACCGCATCGCAACCGCCACACAGAATACCGAACACCTGGATGCGGTATTTGCCCGCATGAAAGCGGAATTCCCTGTATTTGAACAATCGAAAGTCGTTGAACGCTGGGGCGCGGTTGTCGCACCAACCTACGACGAACTGCCGATTATTTCTGAAGTGAAAGAGTATCCGGGTCTGGTGATCAACACCGCGACTGTCTGGGGTATGACAGAAGGTCCGGCATCCGGTGAAATCACTGCGGATATCGTGACCGGTAAAAAACCGGTTATTGACCCGGCTCCGTTTAGTCTTTCACGTTTTAGTTAATTTTCTGATTACTTACGTTGATACTATTAAGAGGCTTAATATGCGTTACAAAAGTTTACTGTTAGCTCTTCCGCTGGTCTGGGGCGCGGCTCACGCGTCAGAAGGTGTTGTTCATCATAAACTGAACGGTATGCCTATCTCTGAATCTGTGGAAATCAGCAGCAGCAAAAATATTATTTTCCTCAGCGGTAAAGTACCGACCAAAATTTCCAAAGACGCACCGGAAGGTGTTCTGGCGTCATACGGCAATACTGAAGCACAGACCATCAATATCATGGAACAGATCAAGGCGCACCTGGCTGGCTTAGGTCTGGAAATGAAGGATGTGGTGAAAATGCAGGTATTCCTGGTCGGCGGCGAAGAGACTGACGGTAATATGGATTTCGCGGGCTTTATGGCCGGTTACTCCAAATATTACAACGACAAAGATTCCGGTAACACATTACCGGCGCGTACCACTGTTCAGGTTTCTAAATTAGCAAACCCGGCATGGCGTGTAGAGATCGAAGTGACAGCTGTTCGTCCGTAATGGTATCAGCGCGTTAACAGCGGGTTTGCCTCCGGAAGGGGCAAACCCGTTTTTTATTACCTGATATCAGAACATTATCCGGCCTGATGCATTCCGGATACCCCGTGGTTAAATTATAGAACTGTCCTGTACCTTATTCTGATGTAAAAAAGAAGCCCGGACATATTGCCGGAATACTTCGGAGAAATAAGAATGACCACAGCAAATTCTGAAAAACCGCGTAACGGATATTTGACGGATTATCAGTACAATGGGGTATGGCGTAAAGGGATAAAATTTCCGGAAGGGAAACTGAGCTATTATGACCAGTATGATATTGTTATTGAAGGTATTACCTGGCAGTCACCTGAACAGATTGACAGCGAAAATATAATTCTGGTTCCGGCAGAAGAGGATATCGTATGGAACAGCCGGATCGGGATATATGGTTCGCGGGGTTCTGAAGCCAGTGAGACCGTTTATCTGGAAGGAACCGAAATTAAACCATTCGGCGGCAAAATAGACAATTCCGGAACACAAACCCGGGTTGTGTTCGAAGAAGGCAGTGTTACCCGTTATAATAATTATCAGGCTGTCATCGGCGGCAAAAAATATACGGATTTACCTGTTGATTCCGCCAATAATGCGATCGGCCTGACGGTTAAAATGGGTGAATATGACGGTGTGGTTTTATCCGGGCTGAATGACCGCAGTCAGCCGGTCACAATTTTTGAAAAAGACCGCGAAAATAAACCATTACAAGGTTTTGTTATTTTTCACGGCAGCACATCTACCTGTATCATGTTTCGTAAAGGTGACCTCACTGCCTTTGCTGCCGGGTATAAATTGTACTATGAGGATACCTTTACCACCGCATCAATTAACCTTGAGCCGATTCATATCCGTTTTGAATCCGTAGGTAAAAATATCCGCACAGAAGTACGTTTGGTTGCCCTTGACAGTAATGGTGCAGAGGGGGAAACCTTATTCCGGGGTCGTTATAATCAGGGATAAACTTTATATTCCTGGTTTTACTGTGTTAAAGCTGCGAACAACCAGTAAATTACTTATTGTTCGCAGCGGGACTTTACCACTCCTTCACATCCCGGTCGGCTTTGGTGACGGAAGTCAGTTTTGCCAGACGCGGTAATAATGCTTTTTTCAGATCATCCATAAAAGTATAAATGACCGGTACAAACAGCAGGCTGAGAATCGTGGAGCTTATCAGGCCGCCGATAACCGCGATGGCCATCGGCGCGCGGAACCCTGCATCTGCGCCGGACGTCAGTACCAGCGGGACCATGCCGGCAATCATGGCAAATGTGGTCATAATTATCGGGCGGATCCGCTCGCGTCCCGCATCTTTTACCGCCTGTTCACGGCTGAGCCCGGCGCGCTCTTTTTCCAGGATAAATTCCACCAGCAGAATGGAGTTTTTTGTCACAATGCCCATCAGCATCAGAATGCCGATAATCACCGGCAGATCGATCATTGCCCCATACAGCACAAGGGCGATGATCGCGCCGCCGACAGAAAACGGCAGGGCGGCGAGAATGGTGACCGGCTGGAGAAAATCTTTAAACAGCACAATCAGAATCGCCAGCACCAGCAGAATACTGAACAGCATGGTACTGCTGAAACGCATAAACATATCATTCATATATTCCATATCGCCGTATTCCAGTTGTGACACTGTCGCCGGGAGGTTCTGATACTCCGGCAGCGCCATCACTGCATTCAGTGCTTCACCGAGTGATAAACCGGTCAGATTAGCTTCCACCGACATTTTCCGGGCGCGGTTTATCCGGTCGATTTGTGCCGGCCCATCACTGAAATCAATGGCTGCCACCGCTTTCAGCGGTACATTTCCCTGAGCCGTGCTTCGTACGGATAAATCATTCAGCACACGGATATCATTCCGCTGGTATTCAGGCAGTACCACCTGTAATGCCAGTTGTCTGTCCGGAAGATTGAATTTGGCACTGCGGGAGCCTGATTCCCCCATGGTAGCGACCCGCAGCGTGTCAGCGATTTCACTGACACTCACGCCGGTCCGCCCGGGGCCGTCAGGACGCGGTGTGACAATCAGCTCTTTGCGCAGCAGCGGTTTTATCACCTGCACATTACTGAATCCCGGCAGGCGGGCAATACCGTTACGCAGATTTTGCATGGCACTTTCCAGTTCAGCCGGGTCTGTGCCGGTGAAAACCAGCGAAAACTCTTTGCCGCCGTTACTGTTGCTGAAGTTATAACGGGCATCCGGCAGTTCACTGAACAGCGGGGCGATTGCGTGCTCAAATTCCTTCTGTGACAGTTCACGGCCACCGGGATCAACCAGTGTCAGAATGATTTCCCCCTTATGCTGCGCGATACCATCCGCATCATCCGCCACACCCGCAATGGTATAAACGGATTTTATCTCCGGCCGGTCTTTCAGGGATTTTGTCAGTGTCCGCAGGCGTTGCTGTGTCTGCTCAACCGGCGTGCCGGGCGGCAGTTCCACTTCAATCTGTGTCACACTGATATCGCCCTCCGGCATAAAGCCGACAGGCAGCCGGGTCACGGAAGCCACAGAACCCACCAGAAATACTAATGCCAGCGCCAGTGCGGTTTTCCGGTGTTTCAGTGTTGCAGATAACAACCCGGTGTATTTTTCTATCCAGCGCGGTACGGCTGATTCCGGATGCGGTTTCTTTGACGGTAACAGGATATACGCGGCCATCAGCGGCGTAACCAGCCGTGCAACCAGCAGAGATGAGAACACCGCCGCAGATACCGTCACTCCGAACGGCACAAAATATTTGCCGACAAATCCGCCGATAAAACTGACCGGCAGGAAAACCGCCACAATGGTCAGTGTGATCGCAACAATCGCAAAACCAATAGCATCAGAGGCTTTGAGTGCAGCAAGATACGGGCGCTCACCGCGCTCAATGTATTTCTGGATATTCTCGATTTCCACAATCGCGTCATCAACCAGGATCCCGATAACCAGTGTCAGTGCAAGCAGGGTGATGCTGTTGAGACTGTAATCAAACAGTGCCAGCACAAAAAATGCCGGTAATATGGATAACGGCAGCGCCACTGCCGCAACCAGGGTTGCCCGCCAGCTTTTCAGGAAGAAAAAGACAATCACGATGGTCAGGAATGCCCCTTCCAGCAGGGTTTTAATCGTCAGCTGATAGCTTGATTCGGTATAAGTAACGGTGGATGAGATCAGTTCAATCGTCAGTTCCGGATGTTTGGCGGCGATCTCCGTCAGGGCGGCATTTACCTGTTCCGCCACGGCGGTATCACTGGCACCTTTGGCGCGGAATACAGCAAACCCGGCCACATCACGGCCATTGAGCTGAGAAATACTGCGGGTGGTTTTTTGTCCGTTATAGATCTCCGCAATATCACCCAGTTTTATCCATTGCTCATTTTCAGCAGGCAACTGAATGCTTTTAATATCATCAGCCGTTGTTTTTTCACCCAGTACACGGATGGTATGGGCCAGCGAATTATACTGCGATGAGCCACCTGCCGCGTTCTGATGCACACCGCGCAGCCATTCATTCACAGTAACCACCGACAGATTCAGGGCAGAGAGTTTGTCCGCGTCCGGTTCAATGCGGATCACCCGGTCAGCGCCGCCCTGACGGCTGACTTTCTGAACGCCGGGTAACATAATCAGCTGCTTACTGATGGTGTCATCAATAAACCAGGAAAGATCGGCTGCCGGAACGGTATCGGATGATACGGCGTAGCGCAGTATGGCACCGCCTTCGACGTCTATCCGGTTAATCAGCGGTTCATCAATGCTTTGCGGCAGTTCTCCCCGAATTTGTGAGATCTGCTCGCGGACATCATTAGTGGCAATATACGGATCAACATCGAGGTTAAATTCCACCGTAGTTGAGGAAATACCTTCTGTTACGGAAGACGAAATATGACGGATGCCGGGAATGCCGGAAACGGCCCGTTCGACCTGTTTGGTCACCGCATTTTCCAGCTCTGACGGCGAGGAGCCGTCCTGAGTGACCGTCACTGTCACAATCGGGAAGTTAATCACCGGATTGGCTGTTACCGGCAGTTGTGCAAAAGAAAATAACCCGGCAATGGTCAGCGCCAGAAAAATAACAATGACCGGAACCGGACGGGTGATAGCCCATGAGGAAAGCTGTAATTTCATTGTGCGGCCTTCACCGGTGTGACGGTGTCATTATCAGTTAAAAATGCCTGCGCATTGACCACCACATCCGCATCCGGCGGAAGCGAACTGAGGACCGCAATCTGCCCGTTATCGATAGCACCGGTCTGCACCGGCTGCTGCATCACTTTGTTATTTTTCACGATAAACACCGTACGTTCACCTTTTGCACCGGTGCGTACCGCACTGTAAGGCAGGCTTTGATACTCACGGGGCGCGGCGGTGTATGTCAGTACGCCGGTCTGTCCCTGCCGTAAATCAGTACCGTCCATAACCGTGATCCTCACACGGCCGGACTGTGTCAGAGAGGAAAGTACCGGTGAAATAAACCGGACAGTGCCGTTCAGTTGCCGGTTATTCGCCGTTTTCATCGTGACTGCGGTGGTTTCCTGCATTTGTGCCAGTTCATCAGCCCCCGCAGTGGCCTCAAATTCGATCTCACCGTTTTCGATCAGCTTAAACAGCAGGGTGTTATCAGACAGCATGCCCTGTACCGCGTGGCGCTCACTGATAATCCCAGCGGCCGGAGCATAGATTTTTGATTTATCCTCCTGGCTTTTTTCCCGTGCCAGTTGCGCCTGTAACTGACGCAGTTCTGCCTGCCCGGCATCAACCAGTGCCCGCTGGGCCTGGGTGTCTGATTTGGCTTTTTCAAATTCACTGGCGGAAATAACGCCGCTGCGGGCGAGTTTTGTCATCCGGGTCAGATCACGCTGAGATTGCGCCGCCAGCACACTTTGCTGCCGGATATACGCGGCTGCTTTTTCCGTTTCTGCCTGCAACTGCCGGACAGCGGCACTTTGCAAAGGGGATTCCAGGGTTGCCAGCAACTGATTTTTCTCCACCGGCTGACCTTCCTCAGCAAATACTGCCGTCACCGTCTGTTGCTGCAGCGGCGAGCCGATAGCAATTTCATTTCTGGCCACAAATTTTCCCGGCAAGGTAATGACCGGTGCAGAGCGGATTATTTGCGGATGCGTCACACTGACCCGCACATCATCTGCCAGGCCGGCAGGTGATACAGAAAATAAAAAGAGTGTGGTTACTATCAAAATACGGTTTTTCATCGTGGTACAATTTCCGTCCGGAAGCATTGCCCGCTAAAATAAACTAAATAGTCTAATTTTCCTTAAACCCGCGTTAAGCCGCGATTTTTCGTTAAGCTGAATTAAGCTTTTCCGGGGAGCCCCCCGTTATGGATCCGCTGCACAGCATTGCCGTCACGCTTTTTTTGTTTGTCCTGACTTTTTTCAATCCTGGGGCAAATCTGTTTATTGTGGTGCAGACCACACTGAGTTCCGGACAAAAAGCGGGGCTGACCTGCGGTTACGGCGTGGTGCTGGGCAATGCGATTTACTCGGGGCTGGGATTATTCGGGCTGGTGAAGGTGTAGGTCAGCCCCGCACGGTGGCTGTAAACTGAGGTATCACTGTTTTGTGTTGTTCCGCTGAGGTTGTTGGTGGTTTTCAGTGAGGAATCATCATAACGGCCGCTTAAAATCAGGCTCCATTGCTGCCAGCGCAGATGATCCTGCATATAAACACCATAGCGCCGGTAAGTCTGTCCGGTGGAGGTGGATGATGTCATGTGCGGCGTAAACTGCGGGCGGTAGTGAGAACCGTACGGATCAAATGTTACCGTTTGCGAGCCTGACCAGTCCTTATCCAGCTTACCGGTCTGAAGATCAAAGCCGGTCAGAATTTCATGGGATACCGGGCCGGTGAGAGTTTTGTAAATCAGTTGGTTATCTGCTGCCAGGGTTCTGGCCCGGGACGGGGAATCCTGATACACCGCTGTCAGCAGGCGGTTATCCTGCACAAATCCGCGCGTAAAATCACGGCGGATATGCGTTTTCACATCCGCATAGCGGAGGTTCTGTTTCAGTGTCAGTGAATCCGATACCTGCCAGCTGACCAGCGAAGTAATGGATTGCTGTGTCCGGCCCGATTTTTCATGATCAGGATTACTGTAGTTGCGGTGCCTGTCAAGACAGCAGCCAGGAATCAATTTGTGCACCCCAGATCCCGCTGTTACCCGCGACCCGCAGGCCGTCGAGATAATAATCCGCATCAAACCCGCGCATTTTCGAAAAATCAATGCTATTGCCGAAGCCCCCGAATTTTTCACTGGCCACCCCGGCGCTGTAGCGCAGCGCTTTGCTGAGGGACTCAGCCGGCAGGGTATCGAGCTGATCACGGCGGATCACTGATACAAACTGCGGCGTTTCCGCCAGTGCGGCGGAGCCTTTTGTTGCCGAGGACTGACGCAGGGCACCATAACCGTGCGGCTCATAATGAACATCATCCGCAGCGGTGACATACACCACATCGTCCGGTTCCGCTGAAACAGACGGAGCAGACAGCAAAGAGGCAGAAAAAACAGATGTAATAACGACAGGGTAAGAACTCAGTAATCGGCGCATGAGGGTTTTTCTCAGTTGATCAGAACAGCGGCAGTACATACATTGACCGACCATCAGTCAATAATGGTGGTAATTGTTTTCATTTGCATTTAAAAAATCAGGATGGAAGGGACACAAAATTTCGCTATAGTGGGGCGGATTCCATCACCCAACGGACCGGGAAATGACAAAAAATACACTGAATAACACAGAACAGTCTGCACAGAGCGGTATAAAAATCTATCTGAGAAACGGGCTGTATTTTGTGCTGTTTTTAATGGCAGTACAGTTACTGACCACACTGACCGGCGGGGGATTAACTGCGCTGGGTATTGAGCCGCGTACGGTTAACGGGCTGTTCGGTATTTTCCTTGCGCCTTTTATTCACAGCAGTTGGGGGCATTTATTCAGTAACCTGCCACCGCTGTTAATTCTCAGTGTGTTACTGATGATCCCGTCAGTGAAACATTATATTAAGGCGTCCCTGTTTATTATTATCGTCGGCGGATTACTGGTCTGGTTATTCGGGCGGACGGCCGTACATGTCGGGGCGAGCGGCTGGATATTCGGTCTGTGGGCGTTACTGATTTATCAGGGGATTTTCCGCCGCAAACCACTGGATATTATTATCGGCATTGTGGTGCTGATTTATTACGGCGGCATGATCAGCGGACTGTTTCCGGGACAGCAATTCGTCTCAGTTGAATCCCATCTGAGCGGTGCCGCCGCCGGGGTTTTATTCGGCTGGCTGCAATACCGCAAGCAGAAACAGAATAACAAACCGGTATAACACTCTGCCGGGTGATAACACCCGGCATCATAATCTGTCAGCCGCGGATGCGGGATGTCAGACCTTTCAGGAAATAACGCAGCAGCTGATCACCGCAGTCGCGGTAATTTTTATGATCCGGATTGCGGAACAGAGCGCTGATTTCCGGTTTTGACACCCGGAAGTCGGCACGCTGAAAAATATCAGCCATATCCGTATCCTTCAGTTCAAACGCAACGCGCAATTTTTTCAGGATAATATTGTTGGTCAGACGGGCATCTACCGCCGGTACCGGGCGGCTTTCATCTTTGCCGCGGCGGAAAATAATCAGTCCGTTGAGAAAATGACCGGTCACATTATCATCACAAAGCTGATAATCCGCTTCATCTTCTTTTTTCAGCCAGTCGCTCATCTGCGCTTTGGTGACAGTTAATCCGGCAAGTCCGGTGATTTCGGCCATTTTTGCGTCACTCAGATCCAGCATGTAGCGGACACTGCGCAGAACATAGTTATTCAGCATAAACAGGGGTTATCCATGGAAGGAGTTATAAACCCTGCAATACTAGTGATTATCCGTCCGCATTTCAATGAAATCCGCTGGTTGGAAGTGGATTAATGGCGGTGATATAGTAGGTTTTTCCGTTCAGTCATGAGGTTACTATGTCATTGTCCCGCGCGTTTGCCACCACACTGCTTGCTGCTGCCTGCTCCGCTTATGCTGCCGACCCGGCAGATCTGATGATAACGGACGGCACTGTGCTGACCATGAACCCGGAAAATACGGTGTTTGAACACGGTACCGTGGTGGTCAGTGACGGAAAAATTGTCGCCGTCGGCGGCCCTGAGCTGACAGCGAAATATCAGGCAAAGAAAGTGCTGGATGTAAAAGGCGATATTGTCATGCCGGGGCTGATAAACACCCACACTCACGGCTCAATGACGGTTTTCCGCTCTCTCGGGGATGATGTGCCGGATCGTCTGCACCGCTATATTTTCCCGCTGGAAAATAAACTGGTTTCCCGCGATATGGTGCGCACCGGTGCCAATCTGGCCAATATCGAAATGATTAAAGGCGGCGTGACCACCTATGCGGATATGTATTATTTCGAAGATGAGGTTGCGAAGACCGTAGATAAGGCGGGTTTACGCGCCGTGCTGGGTGAGACCATCATTAATTTCCCGGTTGCGGATGCACAGACGCCGGAAGAAGGGATCGCGTATGCGGTACGCTTTATCAATGAATACAAAGATCATCCGCGCATCACACCGGCATTCGCCCCGCATGCCCCGTATACCAATACCACTGAAAACTTACAGAAAATCGCGGCACTGTCTGAAGAGCTGAATGTACCGGTGATGATCCATCTGGCGGAAACGGATCGCGAAAAAGAAGAGATAGCCAAACGCACCGGCGGGAAAAGCCCGGTACAGTATATGGCGGATATCGGCGCGCTGAATAACCGCCTGCTGGCGGCACATGTCATTATGGCCGATGATAATGACCTGGATCTGCTGAAAAAATATGATGTCGGGGTGGCACACAATATCAGTGCCAACACCAAATCCGCCAAAGGTGTGGCACCGGTCACGCAAATGCTGGAAAAAGGGATCCGCACCGGTCTCGGTACCGACGGGCCGATGTCCTCCAATACATTAACCACCATGAATGAACTCAATCTGGTCGGTAAAATCCATAAACTGGAAACCAAAAACCGCGCGGCCATGCCGCCGCTGACCGTGGTTGAAATGGCGACCAAGGGATCGGCCCGTGCACTGCATATGGATGATAAAATCGGCTCGCTGGAAACCGGAAAACTGGCAGATATCATTGTGGTGGATACCAAAGCACCGAATATGGTGCCGGTGTATAGTCCGTATGCCGCCCTGGTTTATGGCGCAAACGGCGCCAATGTCCGTCATACCATTGTTGACGGTGTGATCCTGATGGAAGACCGGCAGTTACTGACCGTCAATGAAAATGAAATTATTCAGGATGCACAGCGTCTTGCGGAAAAAGTCCGTGAAACCGTGCGCGCTTCAGGGGAAGAGGTGAAATGACAGAAAAACTCAAATGTGCGCTGATTTATGATTTTGACGGCACCCTGGCTGAAGGTGATTGTCCGGAACACGGGCTGATGCCCGCATTGGGTATCAGTGACACGAAAGCATTCTGGCGGGAAGTGAAGCGGTTTGCCAAAGCAGATGACGGCGACGAAATCCTCTCCTATATGGGATTACTGGCCGCCAAGGCCGCGAATAAAAAGTCAGAGGAACTGAGTATTGAAAACCTGAAGAAACACGGTGCGACGATTCCGTTGTTTCCCGGGGTGACAGAGTGGTTCACCCGGATCAATGCCTGGGCCCATGAGCAGGGGCTGGACCCGGAACACTATATTCTGTCCAGCGGACTGGACGGTATGATTCGTGGTACGGCTATCGGCCATGAATTCCGCGATATTTTTGCCTGTAAATATCACTATTCCGCTGACGGAAAAACAGCACAGTGGCCCGCTCAGGCTATCAACTACACCACCAAAACACAGTTTTTATTCCGGATAAACAAGGGAATACATAACTCGTGGGATAATGTGGCGGTTAATCATTTTATCGAGCAGGAAGAACGCGCTGTGCAGTTCCGCCATATGATCTATTTCGGTGATGGTGATACCGATATCCCGGCCATGAAGATGGTGCGTTATCAGGGCGGTTTCTCACTGGCAGTGTTTGATCAGAAGAAATGGGGCAACCCGGAAACACAGAACAAGGTCGGCAAGCTGATCGCAGAAGAGCGGGCAAATTATGTGGTACCCGCAAACTATGAGGAAGGCAGCCAGCTGGATGTGACCGTAAAAGGACTGTTACAGCTGTTCCGCCGTAAGCGCTGATATCTGCAAACCCTTATTGGTGACACTGTCACATAAAATACGGGTATTACATGTCCGTTCAGAATATTTTTGCCCGGTCACCGTCCGTAGCCTGTCAATTGGTGTACCATAACGACAGATACTATTCAGAATAAGAAATGTATGGAGAAAGTATGAAATACCAAAATGTGACTGACACGCCCGGTGAGAATTCCTATTTCCTCGTTTTTAATCTGACAGATACCCCGCAAACGCGGGAGACGGTTGTTACGCTGTGTAATAACCTGTCCGGTATTCTGCGCAGCATCCGTAACCGCTTTCCGAAACTGGAAGTCAGTTGTGTGATGGGCTTCGGGGCGGATGCGTGGCAAAAACTGTTTCCGGATGCGGGCAAACCCCGTGAACTGAATACTTTTGAAGCAATTAAGGGACCGCGCTTTACCGCCGTATCCACCCCCGGTGATATCTTCTTTCATATCCGCGCCCTGAATGTGTCCGCCTGTTACGAGCTGGGCTCTATTATCAGCCGTGCTCTGAGCGGTGCAGTGACCTGTGAGGATGAAGTTCACGGTTTCCGTTATATGGACGGACGCGCAATTATCGGCTTTGTCGACGGGACAGAAAACCCGGAATTTGAGGATGAGCGCAAAGAGTATGCGGTTATCGGCGACGAAGATCCGGGATTTGCCGGCGGCAGCTATGCCTTTGTGCAGAAATACATTCACGATATGGATGCCTGGCAGAGCCTGAGCACCGAAGATCAGGAAAAAGTCATCGGCCGTCATAAATTCAATGATGTCGAACTGACCGATGAGCAGAAAATCCCCGGCTCCCACAATGTGGTGACCAATATTCAGGACGAAGAGGGCAATGACCTGAAAATAGTCCGCGCCAATATGCCGTTCTCCAACCCGGCCAAAAATGAGCACGGTACCTATTTTATCGGCTACGCCCGTTATTTCTCCACCACCCGGCGGATGCTGGAAAATATGTTTGCCGGAAAAGAAACCGGTGCCACCGATGAATTACTGAAATTCAGTACCGCCGTGACCGGTACACTGTTCTTTATTCCGTCACCGGCCATGCTGGATGATGTTGAATAACTGACCTGATCCGGGAGATCACTCCCGGATCATTTTTCCCGCCTGTTGTTTCCGCGTTTTTTATTGGTATTTCCCCGTTGTCTGCGGTAAAGTTTCCGGCTTTTTTCCGGCATGGCAAACAGCGGAGGCATTATGTTTATTGGTTTTGATTACGGAACATCCAACTGCTCAGTGGCAGTGATGAAAGAGGACACTCCGGTGTTATTACCGCTGGAGGGGGATAATGTCTATATTCCGTCCACCCTGTGTGCACCGACACGCGAATCCGTCTCCGAACACTTATTCCGTCACCGCGATATTCTGCCGTCAGATAATACCGGCGAACAGTTATTGCGCCGCTCTATCGCCTTTAACCGCGAAGAAAGTATTGAGCTGGTGCCGGAGGATATTTTGTTCGGCCAGGCTGCGCTGGAACTCTATCTTAATGATCCGCGTGACGTGTATTACGTCAAATCCCCGAAATCCTTTCTCGGCGCCTCAGGGCTGCATGATGTGCAAATCAGCTTCTTTGAGGATCTGGTCTGCGCCATGATGGCGAATATCAAATCTCAGGCAGAGCGTTCAACACAGGAAACTATCACCGAAACGGTGATCGGCAGACCGGTTAACTTCCACGGACTGGGCGGCGAAACCGCCAATCAGCAGGCGGAGGCCATTCTTCTGCGGGCGGCAAAACGTGCCGGTTTTCAGCAGATTACCTTTCAGTTTGAACCGGTGGCGGCCGGGCTGGAATATGAGTCGGTACTGAATACGGATCAGACGGTGCTGGTGGTGGATATCGGCGGCGGTACCACCGACTGCTCACTCATCCGCATGGGGCCGGGTTACCGGGGTCAGGCCGATCGCACCGGCAGTCTGCTGGCACACAGCGGGCAGCGGGTCGGCGGAAACGATCTTGATATCTATCTGGCCTTTAAACAGCTGATGCCGCTGTTCGGGATGAACAGCCGCGCGGCTTCCGGTATCGAAATGCCGCTGATGCAATTCTGGAACCCGATCGCCATTAATAATGTGGAAGCACAGAAAGAGTTCTACTCCCGTCAGAATCTCACACTGTTACAGCAACTGAAGCGGGATGCGGCAGAGCCGGAAAAACTGCTGCGTCTGCTGGAAGTGTATAACCAGAGCCTGGGTTACAGCATTGTCCGCCGGGCGGAAGAGGCAAAAATCGCGCTTTCCGCCTCACCGGAATACCGTGCGGCAATCCGCCTGCTCAGTGAAACGCTGGAGACAGACATCAGTGCGGCGGAGATGGAAGAATCGATTTCCTCCCCGAAAGATAAAATGATTTCCCTGGTGAATGATGCAGTGCAGCAGGGCGGCGCAACGCCGGATGCTATCTTTATCACCGGCGGATCAGGCCGGTCGCCGGTGTTATGCCGCGCGATTGAGGCACAATTACCGGGTATTCCGGTGGTCAGAGGAAACGATTTCGGCTCGGTAACCGCCGGTCTGGCACGCTGGGGCGAAATTTGTTTTAAATAAACTTGCAACAGACCGGTCGGTCTATTAAAGTATTGTCATGAACAAACACACTGAACATGATACCCGCGAACATCTTCTGGCTACCGGCGAACGCCTGTGTCTTCAGCGCGGCTTTACCGGCATGGGGCTGAGTGAGCTGCTGAAAACGGCCGGGGTGCCGAAGGGCTCGTTTTATCACTATTTTCGCTCCAAGGAATTATTCGGCGTAGCTCTGCTGGAACGCTATTACGAAGATTACCTGGAACGCCTGACCGGTCATTTTGAGCACGGCCCCGGGAATTACCGTGATCGCTTTCTCGCGTATTACGGCGATATTCTGAAAAATGCCTGTCAGCACAGCCATATTCAGGGCTGTCTGACGGTCAAATTATCCGCCGAAGTGTGTGATTTATCGGAAGATATGAATGCCGCGATGGATAAGGGCGTCAGTAAAGTGATCGCACTGCTGGCGCAAACCCTGGAAAACGGACGAAAAGAAAATTCGCTGATGTTTCAGGGCGATGCGCAGCACGCCGCACAGGTATTTTATTCATTATGGCTGGGGGCAAATTTGCAGGCAAAAATTTCCCGCAGTACCGCGCCGCTGGAAAGTGCACTGGCGCATGTTGAAACACTGATTACCGCGCCTGAGTAATTTTTTCGCAGGCGTTTTTATTTATCTGAAAACTAGTCGACTGGTCTAATCCGGAGATACTATGTCACAACAACCATTGTCACAGAAAAAACTGTTTACCCCGCTGAAAGTAGGCGCCTTTACCGCACCGAACCGCGTATTTATGGCGCCGCTGACCCGGCTGCGCAGTATCGAACCCGGCGATATCCCGACCCCGCTGATGGGTGAATATTACCGCCAGCGTGCCGGTGCAGGGCTGATTATCTCGGAAGCCACTCAGATTTCGGCACAGGCCAAAGGCTATGCCGGTGCGCCGGGTCTGCACAGCCCGGAACAGATTGCGGCCTGGAAAAAAATCACGGCCGGTGTGCATGACGCAGGCGGCCACATTGCTGTCCAGTTGTGGCATACAGGGCGGATTTCTCATAACAGCATTCAGCCGGGACAACAGGCACCGGTAGCGCCGTCTGCGATCAGTGCCGGTACCCGCACCTCACTGCGTGATGAAAACGGTCATGCTATCCGTGTTGATACTTCCATGCCGCGTGCGCTGGAAACCAGTGAAATCCCGGGGATTGTGAATGATTTCCGTCAGGCGGTAGCTAATGCCCGCGAGGCCGGGTTTGATATGGCAGAGCTGCATTCCGCTCACGGTTATCTGCTGCACCAGTTCTTATCACCGGATGCCAACCACCGTACCGATCAGTACGGCGGCAGCCGCGAAAACCGCGCCCGTCTGGTGCTGGAAGTGGTGGATGCAGTCTGTGCAGAGTGGGGACCGGAACACATCGGGATCCGTGTGTCACCAATCGGTTCTTTCCAGAATATGAGCAACGGCCCGGATGAAGAGGCGGATGCCCTGTATCTGATTGAGGAACTGAATAAACGCAATATCGCCTATCTGCATATGTCTGAACCGGACTGGGCAGGCGGCAAGCCGTACAGCGAAGATTTCCGTCGTAAGGTTCGTTCTCTGTTCCGTGGTGTGATTATCGGTGCCGGGGCTTATACCCCGGAAAAAGCAGAAGATCTGATTGAAAAAGGGCTGATTGATGCGGTGGCATTTGGCCGTGATTATATCGCCAACCCGGATCTGGCCGCGCGTCTGGCGAAAAAAGTACCGCTGAACCCGCAGCGTCCGGAATCCTTCTACGGCGGTGGTGCCGAAGGGTATACCGATTATCCGTTTATGTCATAAAAACATTAATCCGGCGGCAGAAAACAGCCGCCGGGTTATTTTTACGGACGGATAATCGTATGTGCATACACTGTACTGTAACCATCCATCTCTATTTTGCGGAATTCCACATCAAAGACTTCATTTAATAAAGAGGATTCCAGCAGTGCGGCGGATGAACCGAAATAGCGCAGTTGTCCCTGTGATAACACAATAACCGATTCAAAATAGCGGAATACCATATCCAGCTCGTGCAGACACACCACCACCAGTTTTTCTTTTCCCTGTGCCGTTAAATCTTCAATCAGCTGCATGCGGTGTTTTATATCCAGCGCCGCACCCGGTTCATCGGCAAATATCACCGGCGGATCACACATCAGTGCCATTGCGGTCAGTACCCGGCTTTTTTCCCCGCCTGATAATATATGCCAGTGTTTATCCAGTAACGGCTGTAATTCATATTTGCGGCAGGCGGCTTCTTTTGCGGCTTTCGGGTCAGATGCCCGCTCTGCGGCCAGTGAAATTAATTCCTCTGTGCGCTGATCCCAGCAGGGATTAAAACTCTGCGGAATAAGACCGATTTTCTGCATCCGCGCCGCTCCCTTATAACGGCTGATATTTTTCCCGCCCAGGGTAACGGCGCTGAATACCTCCGGGTCAAGCCCGGATAAGGCCTTTATCAGGGTGGATTTACCGGAGCCGTTCGGGCCGATAAGGGCAATGCTGCCTCTGGCGGGTAAATGCAGGAAATCAACCGTCAGTATTGTTTTATCCTGTTTACGGACGTTCAGTTTATTCACTGTGATCATGATTTTCTCACCCGTTTCGCCAGCAGATAAATAAAGAAAGGGCCGCCGATAAAGGCGGTGATCAGCCCGAGCGGTATTTCCCCCGGCGGCAGCAGGCTGCGTGATAATGCATCGGAGAACATCACCAGTGCCGCACCAATAACAGCGGAGGCGGGCAGTACATATTTATGACGGGCACCGACCTGCCAGCGGGCAATATGCGGGGCAATCAGCCCGATAAAACCAACAACGCCGCCGAGTGAAACGGCAATTGCCACAATGGCGGATCCGGCAATTAAGGCCAGCACGGTAAACCGTTCAACGGATAAACCGAAACTCATGGCCATTGTTCTGTCCAGTCCCATTAAATCCAGCCCGTCAGATAACAGATAAACGGATAATAAAATGGCGGCCAGGGTTAATATCAGGCTGATGATCAGACCTTCTCCGGACGGAGTTTGTATTCCGCCCAGAATCCAGCTTAATACCACCTGGAGGCTGGTACTTTCATCGGATAATGCCATCATCATAAACGAACGGGCGGCATTTAATACCGCACTGACCGCCACCCCGGTTAATAACAATGTGGCGGTATCCAGTGAACCGGCAATCCGGGAGACAGATAACACAATAAATATCGCCGCCAGTGCGCCGCTGAAGGCAAACAGCGGCAGCGATACCGCCAGCGGTAATCCGAGCGGCACTAATAATGCCACTGTTCCGCCGATCGCGGCACCGCCGGAGGATCCTAATAACCACGGCTCTGCCAGCGGATTGCGGAATACTCCCTGAAAAATGGCACCGCTTAATCCCAGTAATGCGCCGGTAAATCCGGCGGTAATCACACGCGGTAAACGCCATTCTGTTAATAAGCGGGATGTCAAATCATCACTGTAAAACAGGGCGCTTACCACCTTCAGCGGACTTTCCCATGTATGTCCCGCACAGGCGGAGAAAATAAATGCGGCGAAGAAAATGAGTAACAGACTGACTATTTTCACTGTCTCAGGCTCCATTGCTCAAAGATGTCAGACATATATTCAATGCCATCAATAATCCGCGGGCCGGGAATAAGCACATACGCACTTTTGACCGGATAAATATCATTATTTTTAACAGCTTTCATTTGTGACCAGCCGGGAAGTGTCAGTAAATCCCGGATTTTGTCTCCGGAAATGGTGTACAAAATAATATCCGGGTCGGCGGCGATAACCGCTTCCGGAGATACCTGTTTCAGCGCCGGTCCGGCCTGTTTATATTCCTCCAGCGCCAGGGTTCCGCCCGCTTTTAAAATGGAATCGGCGGTGTAACCCGGTGTTTTTTTATACACCTGCGGCCTGGCAACCAGTAATAACCCGTTACTGACCTGACCGGTGATCATAATGACCCTTGGTGCGCGGTAACCTGCGGGCTTTTGCTGAACATTGTGCAGCCGCTGTTCTATTTCTGCCGCCACCTGTTCGCCTTTTTCCGTTGTTTTGGTGACCTGTGCCACCAGACGGATATTATGAATAATTTCCTCAATACTGTTTCCCTCCAGCACCAGCACAGGAATGCCGAATTTACGCAGCGGTGTTAATAACTGATGCGTGGCCTGGCGGGCAGGGGTCATAATCACCAGATCCGGTTTCTGTTCAATGATCCGCTCAAGGGAAAACCCGAGGCGGCCGCCGATTAACGGTTTATTTTTGATTTCATCCGGGAAATAGGTGTAGGCATCAATACCGGCGATATTGTCAGCCAGTCCGAGGATCGCCACAATTTCGGTATTTGATGAAAAGATAGTCACAATACGCTGCGGTTTTTCGTTCAGCGTGACCGGCGCAGATAATTGCGCCATCATACTGAAAGCAGGCAGAGCACGGCACAGGGCCATGCTCAGAGTGATAATTATAATCAGGACTTTCATTATTGCCGGTTAAAAACGGTATGTCACACCGGCAATAAATGACCGGCCCGGCATAGAGGTTCCCAGACTGCCGTTGGATTTTGACGGCAGCATAATATACGGGTCTTCATCCAGGGCAAAAAATACCGGATGCTCGTTTTTATCCAGAATATTGTCTATCCGTCCGTACAGCGTCAGTGACTGGCTGATATCCACATCCGCCTGAAGATTCCAGACCATAAACGGCGCTTTGCGCATCACATAAGAAGAATAAGGGCGGACATCCGGGATAATTCCTTCCTCTGTTTTATACCACATCGGTCCGCGCAGAATTCCCTGTAACTGGAGGCTCCACGGATAACGGGCATTGGTAAAATAGAGCTCGTTAATAAACGCCGCCTGATACTGATACATGCGCTGAACTTTATTACTGTTATTAGTTGCGGTTATTTTGGCGCCTTTATCTTCCATATCGAAATTCCAGCTGCCGTTTAAACGCATGACCCAATCCCAGTCTGTCTGCCAGTCAAATACACGGTTAACGGTGGCACGGCTGTTAATTTCCAGCCCGCGTACCACAATATCATCGTCGCTGTTGGCGTACTGATAGACATTCGGTGCCAGAACGTTGGTCTGTATTCTGTTCTGAATCGTATTTTGGAACAGGGCAATATCGACGGAATTCAGGGAATCACCAAGTGTCGCGCCCACTTCAAACTGACGGTTACTTTCCGCTTTCAGGGAACTGTTGCCCAGATATTGCGTACCGGACAGCGTAATATAATCCGCGCCCAACTGTGTGGCGGTCGGCGCACGGTAGCCGGTGGCGACAGAGGATTTCAGGTTCAGCCAGTCATTGACCTGATAGTTGGTACCGAGACTCCAGGTTAACTTATTATATGAGGCACTGCCGGTGAACTGATTATCCAGGTTCGGTGTTTTATCGAAATTGGTTTTCCCGTAGGTATAACGCATCCCGCCGCGGATTATCCAGCTGTCATCAAATAAACTCTGCCGGTCATCGAAATAAACGGCATACTGATTTTCAGTCTGGTTATTATCATACGGCGCGGATTGTTTCAGCGGGTTGCCGCTGACACTGACCTGATCCCGTTCTGAACGCAGACGGCTGTATTCGTAATCCACCCCTAATAACAGATCGTTCTGCTCATGGAGTTTAATCACCGGCTGGAATTTCACGCCGTAAATATCCAGTTGGCGGCGGTTATGATCACTGCGGGTTTTTGCGGTTAACGGTGATGCCCAACGGAAATTATCCACATCCTGCACAAAATAGGCGTGGCTGTTCATTCTGAAAATACTGTCGTCAGTGCCGTTTTTCCAGACCACATCCGCTGAACGGTTATAACGGGTATCTTTGGCGTAAATATTCCCGGTTGATCCCCGGAAACCGCCGTCATAAATACCGTCAGTCCGCAGTGACACATCGAGCAGGTTACTTTCGTTGATCTGCCAGCCTAAATTACCGCTTAAACCAAAGCGTTCCCAGTTGGTATTTTCCTGTTTGTGGCCGCCTTTCCCTGAATGGTAATCATCGCGGCGTCCGGCTTCAAACCCGATATAGCCGTAAATATCGCCGTCATCATTCTGAAAACCATAGCCGCCGTAAGTCTGTGCCAGTCCCCAGGATCCGGTTTCTGCTGAGATTTTCCCGCCTTCGTCGGTTAATCCGTTTTTCAGGAAAATATTAATCACGCCGCCCATCGCCTGGGAGCCGTAAATAACCGAAGAAGGGCCCCGGATAACTTCAATCCGGCTGACATCTTTCGGTGATAATTTGGATAAGTTCGCGGTTCCTGCCCGGCGGCCGTTAACTAATACCAGCACCTGTCCGGCAAAATCTTTTCCCTGACCATCCGTTGCAGCACCGCGGATATTAATGGATGTCTGCCCGGGACTCCATTCACTGAAAAAGCCGACGCTGTTCTGTGCCAGTAATTCGGTCAGGCTTTCCGCCCGTGAGCGTTCAATCTGGTCGCTGTCGATAACCTGGGTGGTAACGGTGGATTTTCGCTGCTGTTCTTCACGCCCTGAAGCGGTGACGATTAGTGTGTCACTGTCCGGATCCTGTTTTGCGGTATTTTCCGCCCCGGCGGAGAATTGTGAATATGACAGGATCAGTGAAACCAGTGCCAGTTTCCTGCTGTTTATTTTCATTGTTAAAAACTCATTTTTATATAATGCCTGACCAAAACACCGGCTGTTACCGGTGAATTTCCCTGAAACAACTTTTCTGAAACAAATAACATCAAGTGTTAATGCGATCCGTTTTCATCTTAAGAAAACAGGAAAGGCTAAGTCACTAAAAAATATGACTAAAAGTCCGAAACGGGAAAGCGGTCAAGGTAATTGAAAATAAACCGTTATAATCACATGGGTGAATTATAAAAAAGGTGAGCAAATGTTGAAAATATGCTGCGTTGTTAAAAAGTCGGCGGCACCGGTAGCGTTGCCGCTTTTCCGGATTGGCGGTTTAATTCTCTGTTGCGCCAGAAGATTTACGGTCCCGGTTATCAGTGCGTTGTGTTCCTTACCGTCTAGTGTCTGAACAGGGTAAGAGAGTGTTCACCGCCGGGACAGCAGATATATCTGATAAGAGGTTAACTATCCTTAACTTGATTTTGCGCCATAACGGCGAATAATGGGGCGGGTAAAATTCACAGATACACGCAGTTGTTTATTCCCCGGGGTTTCTTCATGGTCAGTGGTTTATTTATCGGCATCCTGTTCGGTGGATTGCTCCAGTCAGGTCAGTTCTGTTTTGTTTCCGGATTCAGAAACATTCTTTACCAGCGAAATACCCGGTTTCTTACCGCACTGCTGATTGCGGTCACTATTCAGTCCGCAGGTTTCTTTGCTCTGGAATCCGCCGGATTATTACATATACCGGAAGGAAATCTGCCAATCACCGCAACACTTGCCGGTGGTCTTTTATTTGGTGCGGGCATGGTACTGGCCGGTTGTTGCGGCAGCGGCGCATGGTTTCGTTCCGGTGAAGGATTAACCGGTACCTGGATTGCCTTATTTGCCTTTGTTGTTACCATGGCGGCCGCTCAGAAAGGCAGCCTGAAACATTGGTTTGAACCCTTATTACAGCATCCCGCACAGCCGGATACGATTTATAAAACACTGGATATCTCTCCGTGGTTTCTGGTCGCGTTTTTAATTATTCTCACCGCCGGATTACTGATTTATCAGCATTATCATCCCCGTTATACGCCACCTTCACAGGGACGCTTTAATTATCTGCCGCTGAATATTACCGGTATGCTGATCGGTATTCTCGGGATTATTGCCTGGGTTTTCAGTGCTGAGGCCGGACGTAATTTTGGCTATGGCGTTGCTGTTCCTTCCGGCAATGTTATTCAGTATCTGATCACCGGACAGCAGCGTTATTTTAACTGGGGAACCTTATTTGTTATCGGTATTTTCGCCGGTTCAATGATAAGTGCGGTTATCCGCAAAGAATTCAGATTAAGACTTCCGCCTGATGGTATTACCGTCGTTAAACGCCTGACCGGCGGGATTGTTATGGGAGCAGGGGCAACACTGGCAGGCGGCTGTACCGTCACGAATTCCCTTGTGGCAACCGCTTATTTCTCCTGGCAGGGATGGATTTCCACATTCATGATTATGGCTGGTGTTTGGATCACCAGTTATTTTTTCCGTTCAGGGCAATGTCGTTTATAGGATCACATATGAAAACAAAATCACTCTTTCTTCTGATACCGTTATTACTCTCAGGTTGTGACCAGACGGTGGTAAAAGAGATCGGCATTGAAGAATTGTCGGAGAACCTGAACAATCCGGAATACATTATTATCGATACCCGGCCGGACAGTTTATATTTCGGTTTTAAAGATAAAGGCGCGGCCCGCGGCGGCCATATTAAAGGTGCGATGCAGTTTACTACCGGCTGGCTGGATTTTATCGATGAGAATAAATTTGATACGTTTGTCGAAGAAAAGGGGATTTCCAAAGAAAAAACCCTGGTATTTTACGACAGTGACCCGGATTCACTGGAACGTATTACTGCTGAATTTGCTGCCAAAGGTTTTCAGGTCAGGGCATTTAAATCCTTTATCCAGTACAGCAATTCTGATCTGCCGATGGATAAATACCCGAATTACTTTCTGAGTGTTTCTCCCGCCTGGGTTCAGGCCGCACTGAACGGTGAAAAACCGGAAAGTTATACCAGTGATCAAAAACCGGTGATATTTGAAGTGTCGTGGGGGGATGCGGAGCAATCAAAATCCTATGCAACGCATATTAAAGGTGCTTTCCATTTTAATACCGACTGGATAGAAAATGCGCCGGTCTGGAATTTATCCGAACCTGACGTTATCAAAAATAATCTGCTGAAAAACGGGATCCGCAAAGATACCCCGGTTGTCGTCTATTCTGAAAATCAGATGGCAGCATTGCGGGTATTATGGGCACTGAAATGGGCGGGTGTTGAGGATGTCCGTTTCCTGAACGGCGGTTTAAATGTCTGGACTGATGCGGAATTACCAACGGAAACCACCCTGAATATTCCGGTACCGGTTGCGGATTTTGGTGCGGAAATTCCGGTTAATCCGCAGGTCACTATTGCCATGCCGGCAGAAGCCATACAGGGTCAGAAATCCGGCCTTAAACTTATCAGCAACCGGACATGGGATGAACATACCGGCAAAATCTCCGGTTATGACTATATTCCGCGCAAAGGTGAACCGGCCGGGGCAATATGGGGATTCGGCGGTAAAAATTCGAATGATATGTCCGATTACTATGACCCGGACGGCACATTACGTAATCCGGAAGAGATTTTTGCTTTATGGAAAACGCAGGGTATTGAACCGACAGACCAGGTCGCGTTTTACTGCGGCACCGGCTGGCGGGCAAGTGTTTCCTGGTTTATGACCCAACTGGCGGGCTGGGAAAACAGCCGGATTTATGACGGCGGCTGGAATGCCTGGCAGATGGATCCGACATTACCGGTATTAAATAATATTCAGAGCCAAAAACCGGCAGCACTGAATGATTATGGTGAAATAATCAAAAAACCGGGACAATCCTGTAAAAGCTGATTTAACTGAAACACCGGTTTCCGCAGAATTAACGGAAGCCGGTATTATTGGTTATTTACCATGGGCCTTCCGGCCAGATGCTGTCTGTTTTTTCAGCAGCATCATCCAGCGAATCGAGATATAAGTTCTCAACCTCGGTACGGGCCCAGGGAGTGCGGCGGAGAAATTTCAGACTTGATTTTACACTGGGGTCATTCTTAAAACAGTTAATATTGATTAACTTACCCAGCTTTGCCCAGCCATATTTTTCGACCAGTGCATTAACCTGCATTTCGAGAGTAACGCCATGCAGCGGATCGTTGGATTTGTGGGCTGTCATGAATGAATATCCTGTTATTTTGCCTGAGCCGGGAAGAATACCGCAAACGCCGGAGTATGACAATTATCCCTCCCGGCAGACTCATTCCGTATTACTTCAGGATCTGCATTCTTCCGTTAGTCACCTTACCTTCACTGACTAATTTTCCGGCAGTATCGAATTGTTTAACTGTACCGGTAAGGGCACCGTTTTCCATTGTACCAACTGAAAAATATCGTTCCGATATTCAGAATAGAGCGGAAAAATTGCGCTGACTATAGGAAAGGGATTACTGGCGTACTGTTTTATATTGATGCTGATGACTGATAAGATATCTGTCAGAAAAGTTAAACGGATTTAATTACCACAAAAGAGAGAACAGGGCAGATGAATCTGAAAAAGCAGGCAGCGAACCGTCTTATTTTTGTACTCTCATTTTTCCTTATAGCCGGATGTAAACCGGGTAACCCCTCAGAGCAACCTGAAAAAATCAGCCGGTTTGATGGCGTTTATATATGCAGTATAAGCAAGTCATTCAATCAAATCGCAATTGAACAGAAAAATAAACACGTTTTTCCGTCTGTACTGACAAAAACCACCATTACAGTTAAAGATGGCATTATGACAGTTCATGGTATGACGTCAGGTGATTACGTCACTCATCAAATGTCGCTGACTGAGCCACCGGTTACCGGCAACGGCCGTGTGCTGTATTCAGAAGTGGAGCTGCGTTATAAAAACGGTTAGCGGTTGCATATACAGCAGATATGCAACCCGTTGAATTTAATCGGGGTAGTGACGTGTATCAGAGTGTCGGCGTGGTTTATCTTGCCATGAATATCATTTAACATAATATACATTATGCGAACTAAAGTATGAAATAACGAAATCTGTTATTCCGCCAGGCTAAATCATGCTGGTTCATTTATCGTGGATAACGATTTCTTGTCTCCGACCGTCCGACAACTGAATCACTATAAGCCCACGAATCTCCCCGCAAAAGTTATTGACCCGCACTTGACCCCAAACAAAAATATGACAGCGCATTGCTTCTATAATTATCCGCTTATTTCCTCATATAGATGTGGTCACATGGTTAACAAACTGAATCTTAACTGGCCTGAATTTTTAGAAAAATACTGGCAGAAAAAACCCGTTGTACTGAAAAATGCATTTCCTGATTTTGCCGACCCTATCACGCCGGATGAACTGGCCGGCCTGGCTATGGAGCCGGAAGTTGACAGCCGCCTGGTCAGCTTCATTGATAACAAATGGGAAGCGAGTCACGGTCCGTTTGAGGACTACAGCCAGTTAGGTGAAAAAGGATGGTCATTGCTGGTACAGGCTGTCAACCATTGGCATATGCCGGCTGCGGAATTGGTAAAACCGTTCCGCGTGCTGCCTGAGTGGCGTCTTGATGACCTGATGATTTCCTACTCAGTGCCCGGCGGTGGTGTCGGACCACATATTGATAACTATGATGTTTTCATTATCCAGGGCATGGGCCGCCGTCGCTGGCGTGTGGGTGACGCCCTTCCCATGCGTCAGTTCTGCGCACATCCGGCATTACTGCATGTCGACCCGTTTGAGCCGATAATTGATGTGGAAATGGCGCCGGGCGATATTCTGTATATTCCGCCGGGATTTCCTCACGATGGTTTCACCTTCGAAGATACCATGAACTATTCTGTCGGCTTTCGCGGACCGACAGGACGTGATCTGCTGAGCAGCTTTGCAGACTATGCACTGGAACAGGATCTGGGTGGCGTCAATTATGGCGACCCTGACCTGAAAGTACGTGAAAACTCAGGTTCAATGGAATCTTATGAGGTTGAACGCCTGCGTGCCATGATGATTGAAATGATCAACAAGCCAGGTGATTTCGAACAGTGGTTAGGCCGTTTTGCAACTACCCCGCGCCATGAGCTGGATATTGCACCTTCGGAACCGCCGTATGAGCCGGAAGAAGTACTTAGTGCTCTGAATGCCGGTGAAAAACTGATACGACTGAGCGGACTGCGTGTTCTGCATATCGGGGAACATTTCTTCGTTAATACCGAAGGCTGGATGACCACCGAAATTAAAGGTGCGGATACATTGTGCCGGTTAACCGAAGTCGGCGTGAATGAGCTCGGTGAAGCACTGGAGAACCCGGTTTTTGTTGCGGAATTAACCGAATTTATCAATCAGGGATATTGGTATTTCGACGAATAAGTCACATCAGCCCGACAAGATAAAACACCCGCTGACGGGTGTTTTATCTCCGCGTTTCAAAAACCTCTCGTTCACTACGCTCAGCCATGATAAATTGGCCGGATGTCCATCCCCAAATATTTCCTTTTTTGTGAGATAGTTCAATGAGTAAGAGCGGAAGAAACTATACAAAAGAAAAAATAAGACAGCGCCATATAGCAAATAAAAAAAGAAAACACCCTATTCGTCTTTTTATCAAAAGTTGGGATTTTTGGGGTAAATCCTGCCTTGGCCTTTTTGTTTTTGGCATGTTTATTTATTCATTAAATGATAATGTAACCATTCATTTTTTATGGATAATCTATGCCTGCATTTGTTTACCTTTATTTCCGTTTGCTAAAAAATGCAGTGATGATGTCCTTCGTCATTATTTTTCAGAATCAACATTTGAGGATGTTATTAATGGTAGTAGCCCCCGGGGGCTTGGCGGATTGTATCTGATGCTCATTATTCCGTTTGTCATCCCACTGGCAGCGGGATACTTTATATATCAGATTATAAATTACAAATAAAATCTATCGTTATTTAATCATGTCCATCTGTATGATCTGAAAATAACCGGAATCGCCGGAAATCCACACCATCATAGTTAACAGAACCATCCGGCTGAAATCCGTAACGTGTTATAAACCGGGAAACTTTCCGGGATAATGGTAATAAAATGGTGATACTGGTTAAGTGTATTTCATCAAATGCGTGGCGGATAATTTCATCACAGATGATTTTTCCCGTTCCCCAGAAATCAGGATGAAGTACCAGCGCCAGGTCAGCATCATCACCTTCTTTCTGAAGCCCTCCCCAGCCTGCAAATACATCGTCGATCACAAATGCCCAAGGGCCATATCCATTTATTTCCCACTGAGCGTCTTTTTCTTCTGCCCAGTTGCGGCTTTTTCCATCATCAAAATCCGGACTACCCAGCGGCATTTGCTGTAACACTTTCGGGTGATTGTTCAGTGCGGTAATATCGGCCGGTTTTATCTGAGTGAGCCGTTTAAATTCTAAGTGCATAGTATTCCTTTTATTTTGATACTCTGATTGTACCTATTATTCAGTAAAAATCAGCTGAACAACAGGTACAACATATCTTAACTTACAGCCACATTCCGAAACGGCGGATATAAATACCCTTCATGATTTGTGCCAGACCGCAATAGCTGACCAGCGTAGCAGCAAGCCACGGGAAATATTCCCACGGTAACGGCTCAAGCCCGATATAACTTCCGATTGGTGAAAACGGCAGCCAGATCCCGATGGCCATAACAATCCCGGTAACCAATAATACCGGCAGTGTTGCTGTGCTCTGAATAAACGGGATCCGTTGTGTTCTCAGCATATGCACGACCAGCGTTTGTGATAATAACCCCTCAACAAACCAGCCGGAATGGAATAAAACCTGACTGTCCGGACTGTTTGCCCCGAAAACAAACCATAATAATGCAAAGGTGGTGATATCAAATACAGACGATGTCGGGCCAATCCAGATCATAAAGCGCCGGATATTGCCCGCATCCCATTTACGGGGTTTGCGCAGGAATTCTTTATCCATTTTATCCCACGGCAGCGCAAGCTGAGACATATCATAAAGCAGGTTCTGAATCAGTAACTGAATGGCCAGCATCGGCAGGAACGGAATAAAGGCACTGGCGATAAGAACAGAAAATACATTACCGAAGTTAGAGCTGGCGGTCATATTCAGGTATTTAATAATATTACCGAATGTCTCGCGCCCTTTAATGACACCCTCCTCCAGAACCATCAGATCTTTTTCCAGCAGGATAATATCCGCGGATTCTTTGGCGATATCCGTTCCGCTGTCCACGGAAATTCCGACATCCGCGTCCCGCAGTGCCGGCGCGTCATTAATTCCGTCCCCGAGAAAACCAACGGTATGGCCGGCGGACTGTAAAATCCGGACCAGGGCTGATTTTTGCAGCGGCGTCAGTTTGCAGAAAATAGTGTGTGTTTGCGCCACCTGTTTCAGTTCCTCATCACCGAGGAGCGCCAATTGATCACCACTGATACTCATCGAGGCATCCAGCCCGACTTCACGACAGATTTTTGCTGTGACAACCGCATTGTCCCCGGTAAGCACTTTTACGGTTACCCCGTTATGCTTCAGTGCTTTAAGAGCTTTTGCCGCACTGTCTTTAGGCGGATCCAGGAAGGTCAGAATTCCACATAAAATCATATTTTGTTCACTGTCTGCGGAGAGCGGCAATCCCTGCTCTTTGCTATCCAGAACCCGCTCTGCGAGCAGCAGTACTCTGAATCCGGTCTCATTGTAATGATTGACCAGCGCCATAATGGCCTGTTTTTTCTCATCATCCGCAGGAGAAATATGATTTCCGGTCCGGATCAGAGAACAGCACGCCAGCATCTCTTCCGCCGCACCTTTACAGATAAGCAAGGCGGTACCATCCGGTTTTCTTACGGATACAGACAGACGTCTGCGGACAAAATCAAACGGCAGTTCGTCAATTTTCTGATAATTGTGCAGAGACTCTGTTTCGGCTTTACCGCGCCCGAAACGGATGATCGCCTGATCCATCAGGTTACGTGTGCCGCTCTGGTGAAAACTGTTCAGCCACGCCAGTCCCAGTATGGCTTCATCGGTATTACCTTCCGTATCAAGATGATGCTCGAGGATAATGTTGTCCTGTGTCAGCGTCCCTGTTTTATCCGTGCACAGGATATCCATCGCACCAAAATTTTGTATTGCATTCAGCCGCTTAACGATAACTTTCCGCCGCGACATTGCAATTGCGCCTTTCGCCAGGTTCGAACTGACAATCATCGGCAGCATTTCCGGGGTTAACCCGACTGCGACGGCAAGTGCAAAGAGTGTGGCATCAAACCAGTCGCCTTTGGTAAATCCGTTAATCAGCAGGACAACCGGCACCATCACTAACATAAAGCGGATCAGCAGGATACTGACACTATTCACCCCGCGATCGAATGACGTCTGTGAGCGTGTTCCGACAATGGATTTCGCCAGTGAGCCAAAATAGGTTTTGTCACCGGTTGCCACCACAACACCCAGTGCCGTGCCGCTGGCCACATTGGTGCCCATCAGGCAGATATTGCCCGATTCCGTCAGTGATTGTCCGTTTTCCGTTATCGTTGCGGCATCTTTTTCATGGATATCGCCCTGAGTATCATATTTCTCTACCGGAACCGATTCCCCGGTCAGAATGGCCTGGCTGATAAAAAGATCACGGGAACGGAGCAGCCGCAAGTCCGCCGGTATCATATCCCCGGCGCTCAGAACTACTATATCCCCCGGAACCAGACATTTTACCGGCAGTTCTGCCCGGACAGATCGTCCTTTTTTACGCCGGAGTACTGTGGCAGTGGTTTTTACCAGTGATTTCAGGGCTTCTGCGGCTTTGTTGGTCCGGTATTCCTGCCAGAAACGCAGTACCACACTCAGAAAAACCATCGTTCCGATGATCAGTACACCGGTGAGGTCAGTGTCTTCGCCCTGTTGCAGGGGGATCAGATAATCCGTCATAAAGCTGATAACGGCCAGCGCCAACAATACATAAATAAACGGATTATGAAATGCGGAAATAAACTGAATAAACGCGGGAGGTGCTTTGTCATGTGCTACCACGTTTTCCTGATGTTCTATCAGGCGGTCAAGGGCATCAATTTCATCCAGCCCCAGCATATCAGAATGTAATTCTGCTAATGTTTCGTCTGGTTTTTTTGCGGCATATACCGCCGCAGGGAAAGCATTATTATCGCGCACAGCCGGAGTGACAGTGCGGTTAACGTTGACAGTCATGGTACGATTCCTTTTATTTCCTCAGATAAACTGAGTCATTTATTTTTCACCGGACTGTCTGATTTAACAGTTAATTTAAATAACTGTCATGATAACGGACAGTCCGGGAAATGATATATTTCCGGGCCCGGGTGGTGTGTCCATATATTCCTTATCAGCAAAAGATAGCCTGTACGCTTATTCATAAATGAATACGTACTGTGGATTTTTTAATAAAAAGCCATTCCCCTTCCGTTCTGAATAGACGGAATAGCAGGATACGGTGCGCAAACACGGCAATTTAAAATGAATTAACCGAAAAACAATCAGTTAGGAGGGAATAACGCCAGCATATAGAGATTCATGATAAATCCGTCCTTTCGGGCCTATCCCGTGAAAGATAAGCGAAATTAAATAAGGAAGTACCATTATAAAGAGAGGTACTGCCGCAGTATTACTGCCGGCAGTCAGAGAAAAACAGAATTACCGGCAGGATCAATGTATTTTGATAAATAATCTATGACTGTCCAATTACGTGTTCTCCGCAAGAAATAAACACATGGAGTATATTCCCGTAAAATCACAAAGTAAATCGTTTTCTCTGAGGGAGAAACAATATATATAATAGTATTATTTAGTTAAACAACACACTGATTTAACAGCGTATATACGATAAAACAGTATCCCTTTTCACTGTTTATAAATATCCGGTCTGACAATCTGCCAGATATAATTCTCCCGGTTGACCGGGCTGTAACCCGATTTTTCATATAACCACGGCGCTGACGATGTGACCAGCATAATGCGTCTCAGCCGGTTCATCACCGGATGTGACTGACAGCACTCCATCAGCCAGCGGCCGAGTCCTTGTTTCTGATATTCATCGATAATATAAACATCGCAGAGATACCCGAATGTAACCCCATCGGTGACAAGCCGTGCAAAACCGATTTGTTCTGTACCGGCAAATAACCCGAAACACAGGCTGTTCAATATACTTTCATTGACCAACTCCCGGCTGATCCCTTCCGCCCATGCGGAATGCGTCAGATAGTCATGAATTTTACCGATATCCAGCCTGGTGATATCCGTTGTTACGGTATAGTGCCGGTCATGCCATTCGTGAATGCTTTTCATAACATCATAAATCCATCAGATAGGTAATGGTGTCTCTGACAGCCATCAGCGCGGATTCCAGGTCATCATACGGCAGTGTGCTGACAGCCACACGGATAGCCTGCGGGATATCGCGGGTTACGGCATAAGACTCTGCAGGACTGACGGCAATATTGGCCGCTCTCAGGCGGCTGATAACCGCATCGCAGCGCACATTTTCCGGTAACGGGATCCACAAAAAATAGCCGGCCGGATGTGCGATATGGGGTAAATCAGCAAAAATCCGGCTGACAATTTTTTGCCGAGCTTTGGCATCGCGGCGCTTTTTCTGCTCCAGTTTTTCGGCTGCTCCCTGCTCCAGCCACTCACGGACAATACCGGTCATCAGTGCTGGTGTGTTCCAGGTAGTGATGCGGATAATTTTTTCCAGCTCAGCAATATATTCCGGAGGAGCAACAATTAATCCGACCCGCAAGCCGGTGGCGATATTTTTGGAAAATCCGGTGACATAAAATGTGATATCCGGCGCCAGTTCTGCCAGCGGAGCTGGTGCTGGTTTCTGCAGAAAAGCATAGGAGCCGTCTTCTATCAGAAAAAAACGGTTTTCCCGGGCCAGACTTATCAGCTTCCTGCGGGATGTCAGATCCATCACCCAGCCGAGCGGATTATGCAGTGTCGGCATGGTGAAATAGCCGCGGATTTTCCGCTGGCGGCATAATTGTGCCAGCGCTGCCAAATCCGGGCCTTCCGGGGTAACCGGCACCGGAACCAATTCGATATGACAGGTTTGTGCCAGTGCTTTAAAGCCGGGATAAGTCAGTGCATCCGCCGCAATTACATCACCGGGGCTGAACATGCTCAGTACAACAGAGGCCAGACCGTGCTGGGCTCCGCTGACCATGACAACAGTATCCGGGTCAACGGCAGAAAAACCACGCAACTTCAGGTGATCAGCAACAACAACCCTCTCCTGATGCCGCCCGGCGTGAGGCAGGTAATGCAGCAGACTTTCCAGATGGCCGCTCATGGATAACCGGCGCAGCGTGTGGCGCAGTAATGCGGTCTGTTCCGTGACTTCCGGATAGATAAAGTTAAGGTCATACATTGCCGGAGTGACATCACATTCAATACCGGTAACCGGTAATAAACTGATATCTCTGACAAATGTTCCCCGTCCGGTTTCACCACTGACCAGCCCCTGATTGATCAGTTCCTGATACACACGTGACGCTGTCACTAATGACAGCCCTTCCTGAGCCGCAAAAGCACGATGAGTCGGCAATTGTGTTCCGGCCGCCAGTTCACCGTTACGGATACGGGCTGCAAGGGTATCGACGTACTGTTTATAACGTGGCGTTGCCATACAAATGTATCCATGACAATTTTTTGATTGTCATAATTATCCGCATTACTCTCTGTAATAACAAGAGGTAATTAACGGAGTACAGGATGGATAATGCAATGACAACGGTTTCCCGCTCAACACACGGCTGGATCAACGGGTTTATCGGCGTGCTGATTTTCAGCGGTTCCCTGCCCGCCACCAAGGCGGGTATTACCGGCTTTGCACCGGATTTTCTGACAACCGCCCGCGCAGCGATTGCCGGCATTGCCGCTCTGCTCATTCTGGCCGTTCTGCGCCAGCGTTTGCCAGCTGCGAAGTATCTGTTGTCGCTGATCGTTGTGGCGGCGGGTGTCGTCGTCGGGTTTCCGCTGCTGACAGCTCTTGCTCTTCAGTATGTCAGTTCGGCACACTCGATTGTGTACCTGGGATTGTTACCGTTGGCGACGGCACTGTTTGGTGTGCTGCGCAGCAATGAGCGTCCGCGCCCGGCGTTCTGGCTTTTTTCTGTCCTCGGCAGCTTGTTTGTGATGGGGTTTGCCTTATTTCAGGGCGGTGAAAGTACTCTGACAGGTGATTTGTATATGGTTGCGGCCGTGTTGCTGTGCGGACTGGGTTACGCGGAAGGTGCCCGCCTTTCCCGGCCACTCGGCAGCTGGCAGGTGATCTGCTGGGCATTGGTGCTTTCTCTGCCGCTGATGCTGATTCTCAGTATCACTTTCCTGCCGGTGACATTCAGCGGTATACCGGCACAGGCCTGGGGCGGACTGATTTACGTTTCGTTATTCAGCATGCTGATTGGTTTTTTCTTCTGGTACCGTGGCCTGGCGGAAGGCGGTATTACCGGTGTCAGCCAGTTACAGCTGTTACAACCGTTTTTTGGGCTGGTGCTTTCCGCGTGGTTACTGAATGAAACCGTCAGCTCCGTAATGGTTGCGTCAACCTGTGGTGTGATTGCCTGTGTTGCCGGTTCAAAACGGTTTTCCCGGTAAGAAAAAACCATGTTGTGCCCGGTATCTGCCGGGCTGGCTATTGTTTTGTATCATGAATTAGTACATGTACTCCATTATCTGCAAGGTGAATGTATACACATTATTCCTGCTGATTCTCCTGAAAGTATCCGTTATCCTTATTGGGAAGAAGAAGCCAGAACCATTGGCTTCGATCCTTTTACATCAGAAACTATCTCTGAAAATACTTTTCGTGCAGAAATAGGTGTTCCGCTGAGAATTCACTGGTAACCCACTCCCTTTCGCGATGCCAGTATACCGGCGACAACCAGATACAGCGCAATAACCAGCGGTAAAAACAGTATCGAATCGCTGTAAACCGCCGCTGTCATTGCCGCACCAATTGCCAGTGAAATACCGGAGAGACCGTCGAGGACTGCGATTTTACGCGGAGAATTGGCCAGAGTGATCAGAGTATCGATACCCGCACCGTAAAACATTTCCAGCAGAGTGACACCCAGCACAATCAGTAACAGAGCCGGAAGTTCTGCGATACCGGAGAACCACGGAATAAACAAAAAAATGCATAAACCGGTTGCCGCCATCAGTGCGGTAATAATACCCCACTTCTCCGTGAAGTAACGGTATACCGGGATTTGCCCTGCGATAATAACCAGCGTATTAAACAGCAAAACCGGTCCTATCAGATACTCAGAGCCGGATCGGATAAGCTCCAGCGGCACAATGACTTCAAAACTGTAATACAGCATGGCAAAAATAGTGCTGAGCACAGAGATCAGAACGGTGTCTCTGCCGGTAAGATCAGAAAAATGAAGGTAATAAAAGTGATTTTTCGTTTCACCGGGACAAGAACGCAGTTTTGCTGAGAAGAGAATACCAATCATGAAAATCCCGGTCAGAATCAGTAATGCGTACGTAAAAGGCAGTGAAAAAAAGACACACAGTGTAATGAGTACCGGTGCAACCGCAGCACCGGTATTATTCAGCGTCATTCGTACTGAAAAGCTTTCGCTGATATTTTCCGAGGTAGCTTTAATATAGTATTTTGCTGCTACTGAAAATACGGAGGTGGCAATACCGTTTGCCAGCATCACCACAAGACACAGGTAAAATGTTTGTCCGATAAAGAGAAATAACAGTGATACCAGTTTAAACGACAGTGAAAAAATAATGGTTTTCTTACTGTCAAACCGGCTTATCAGCGGAATAATAAAAAAATAGGCCAATGAGAATGACCAGAATTTAATCGTGCCGAGATACAGAATTTCTTTTTCACTGAGTGTTTTCCCGGCAAAGTAAAGTAATGCCAGCGGCATCAGTAACCCGGAGCCCAGCGCATTAAAGAAAAAGCAGATATTAATCGCCCTGCTTTTCCGTTCAAAAATCACCCGGTAGATCAGCATCAGCTGAGGTTCCAGCGCTGACAGATAGCCGTGAAAATATTTTTTCCTGTTTCTGTCAGTATGGCATGCTGCCTGACAATATCGGCGGTATTACGAAGCTTTTCCAGATTACTGCTCAGCCGGTCATAATATTCCGGCTCTGGTATACCGTTACTGTTACGGATAATTTCAGAAAATACATAACATATCCGGGATAATACAAACAAGGCATGAAAAATACCGATCATCGGCCGGTCGTCATCACGCAGTGGAGCAGCAAAGACTTCATCAGCTGGGTTTAGTACCAATGGATCCCCCGCATTGAGGATATTCAGTGCCGTATGGCCGCATTCATGTGCCAGAATATCAATATAATAAGCGACCGAATGTGACGGATGAACATAGGCAAACATCATTCCCCACATATAGAAATTGGTACCGGAACGCATAAAGCGGGAGCCGTCTGCAGTTTCCTGAGTCAGGTATATCTGATGGATAAACCGGTCAATTTCATTGCCGGTTTCCGGCTCGCAGCGATGAATAACGGATAATGCCTGTGTTATTTTTTCCGTTTCCGCTGCTGCCAGTACCGGATCATCACAATAGCCGAAACCAAGTTGTTTATCATCACGGATAATTTTCAGGATCATCGTTTCTGCCAATAAATGACCGGCAGATGTCAGTGGCGAGATAGTCAGTGGTAACGGCGTTCTTTTTCGCATCAACTGATTGAGGTAAGTTACCGCATCAGCATGTTCATCATCTTCCGCATATTTACCGGCGATATAATGAATAGCGCAATTTTGCCATGACAACGGAACTTCTGAGCTTATTTCTGGTAAACGATAATAGGATAATAAATAATTAAGTGATTCATAGACTTCATCAGAAAAATACTGATAAGCCTGCTGATGTTTATAATCAGGAAAAGTCAGATTTATCATATAACAGTGTCCGTCAGGTGGATAAGCCATGCCCCGGCTGACTGACATGGCCTATCAATTAGTTAGTGTGTTTATTATTTACTGAATGACCATCCTGATAACGGCGATTTTATTTTCAGCAATTTACTTTTATCTAATTTCTTCATTATTTCACTTCCTTATTAATAACAGATTATATGAATGGGTGTACTGTGTACTCAGATTGCTGTTAAACCCTAAAATAAAAATAACGATTAAAAAACACTTTTTTTAGTCAGTGTTATTTTTCTGAATCAGTATCACGGAAATAAGCAGGAATAATGATGAAATAAATAATTGCCATAATATGAAGTATAAAAAACCACGCTGTGTTTTCACCGCGTGGTTTTATCAATACGGAAATTATCCGGGCCCTCAGTTCAGTGACAGAAATGTCTTTTTAAAGTCATCGATATCATGCTGTGTGGTTGCCCACGAGGTGCACAGACGCAGACAGGATTTTCCCGGTTCCTGCAACAGCGTTTCATGGAAAACAAACTGTTTTTTCAGCTTTTCTGCCAGTGCGGAAGGCAGAATAACAAAGACCTGGTTGGATTCCGGCGGTGCCAGGAAGGTAAAACCCTGCTCCGTAAAGAATGCCGCCAGTTGTCCGGCCATGCTGTTGAGGTGTTTGCCTAATGAGAAATAGAGGTCATCTGTAAACAACGCCAGGAACTGAGCACCCAGCAACCAGCCTTTTGCCTGAAGAGCGCCCTTCTGTTTGATACTGAACCGGAAATCATCTTTCAGCGCCGGATTATTGATCACCAGAGCTTCCGCCGCGATCGCACCGATTTTGGTACCGCCGATATAGAACGCATCTGTCAGTGCCGCGATATCCTCAATTGTCAGATCACTTTGTGCGGACATTAAACCAGATGCGAGACGGGCGCCGTCAAGATAGAGCCATAACCCGTGCTCATCACAGAAACGACGCAGTGCCTGCAATTCTGCTTTACGGTAAACCGTGCCGATCTCAGTGGAATTGGTAATATAGACCAGTTTCGGTTGTACCCAGTGCTCATCATTATGTTCGGCAATGACCGGTTTAAGATGATCGGGTGTCAGTTTGCCGTCAGGGGAAAATACGGTGATGACTTTGTGTCCGGTCGCTTCAATTGCCCCGGTTTCATGGGTGGCAATATGGCCGGTGCTGACGGAGATCACGGCCTGATGCGGACGCAGAAAATGGGAAATCGCCGTCAGGTTGGTGATTGTACCGCCGTTAAAAAAGTGGATATCAGCCTGCGGCTGACCAATCCGCTGTTTAATCAGCGCTGCGGCATCACCGCATAAAGTATCCGTGCCGTAACCGTCATGGCGGTGGCCTGCTGTGTCAGTAATGGCTTTTAAAACAGCCGGATGTGCAACTTCATTATAATCATTCTGAAAACGGTACATATGCTCCTCCGATAGTGTGCAGTAATACTATGCTTATACTTACCGGCGCACAATGGCACGGATCGCAGTTCAGTCCGGTTTTACCAGCCCGATCACACCTTCACTGAGGGTAATTTTTCCCTGTGTTTTCAGGCGCAGCAGAACTTTATCAGTATGACGCCGCGATGTGCCGAGAATGCTGGCCAGCATGTCACGGGGAAGATGGATCTGATGGCCGCTGATTTGTGTCAGCATATAGAGCAGATTGTTTTCGACGGAATCAACAGCATTCATCAGCCGCTGTTCACCGTTGATAAGGCAGCGTTTTGCCAGCTGGCGGTTAAGCAGCAGAGACAGGCGGTGATCCTGTGACAACCAGGACAGAAATGTTGCCGCCGGCATCCGCAGTACACGGCAGTCTGACAGCGCAATCACATCATAACGGTATGCCTGCCGGCAAATCGCCTCCATCTCCCCGAGGAATTCACCACGATAGCAGAATGTCAGCCCGACCTGCTTACCATTCTCCGCCTGCTTGTTAACAATAAACTCGCCGTCCAGAATGATATAGACCGCCTGAGCCGTGTCGCCCTGGCAAATCAGATTCTGTCCGTTATAAATATGCAGTGTGGTGACACTGTTTCTGACAACTTCCGGCGCATCACGGAGCAGGCCGTCTGCCTCCGGCAGCAGCTCTTCTTCGCTGAATTTCAGCCATAATTCACGAAACGGGGTTGTATTTTGCATGTACCGTATCTGTCAGGACGGGATAATCAGTGGGTAAACGTTAGCATGGTTAACAACAGGTTTGAACCGGTAAACACCGGTTTTGACGGGCTGCGGATTACCGGCAGCCCATCAGTCAGGTTACTTCAGCTCGTAGCCGTTCAGATACTGCTGCTGTCTGGTGGTCAGATTATCAAGTGAAACCCCCATATCCTGTAATTTCAGTGCCGCCACTTCACGGTCGATTTCATCACTGACATCATAAACTTTTGCTTCGTGGTCATGGCTGAGCAGATACTCGGCGCTGAGTGCCTGAAGAGCAAAGCTCATGTCCATAATTTCTGCCGGATGCCCGTCCGCACAGGCAATATTAACCAGCGCACCACGGCCCAGCAGATAGAGTGTGCGGCCATTTTTCAGGGTATAACCTTCGATGTTTTCGCGGACGATTGTGACGCTGTCACTTAACTGCTGAAGATCGGTCAGATTGATTTCATCCTCAAAGTGCCCGGTATTACTGATAATGGCACCCTCTTTCATCAGACTGAAATGATCCGATGTCAGTACATCACAGCAACCGGTGGCGGTGATAAAGATATCACCCAGCGGTGCTGCGGCGGACATGGTCATGACCGCAAAGCCGTCCATTTTCGCTTCCAGGGCTTTTATCGGATCCACTTCTGTGACAATCACTTCCGCGCCCAGTCCTTTCGCCCGCATGGCACAGCCTTTTCCGCACCAGCCGTAACCGGCGACGACCACGGTTTTCCCGGCAATAACCAGGTTGGTGGTACGCATAATGCCGTCAAAAGTGGATTGTCCGGTACCGTAGCGGTTATCAAACAGGTGTTTGGATTGTGCACCGTTAATCGACAGCACCGGGAAATTCAGTGCGCCGTTTTTTTCACGGGCCACTGCACGCAGAACACCGGTGGTGGTCTCTTCACAGGCACCGATCGTGTGCTTTGCATATTCCGGATACAGGCTGTGCAGCTCATGTACCAGGTCACCGCCGTCATCAATAACAATGTGCGGTTCACAGGCCAGAGTCTGTTTTACAAAGTTGCGGTAGGCTTCCGCATCCGCGCCGTGGATGGCAAACGTATGAATACCGCTGACAACCAGTGCGGCCACGATATCGTCTTTGGTGGACATCGGGTTGCTGCCGGTGACGGACACCTCAGCCCCGCCTGCGGCCAGAACCCGTGCCAGATAGGCGGTTTTTGCTTCCAGATGAATAGAAAGCGCTATGCGTTTTCCGGCAAACGGCTGTTCTTGTGTGAAACGCTGTTCCAGTGCACGCAGCAGCGGCATATGGGCGCGAACCCAGGCGATTTTTTGCTCACCCTGTGGTGCTAAGGAGAGATCTTTATAAATACTGGTAACCATGGCAACTCCTGCATACGGATTTTATAACGGGATGAGCCACAGTAACCGGAGGTTGCGGGGGTCTCCAGGGCATTTGCCCTGAAACAGAAAAAAAAGACAGCCGGGTGAAAGCTTTGTTCAGCGGCGCGCCTGCACCATAGCAATCAGGCCGCAGACATCCTGCGGGACATTGTCCGTTTTCAGGATCTCGTCCGGCGTCATCCACTGAAAGTCCGGATGTGGTACGGCGGTTTCATCCAGCGGATGGCACCAGTACACCATATCAATATGCCAGTGGTCGCCGGTTTTCTTATCCGGGATAAACTCTTTCAGGATCGCCATCGGTAATGGCAGCACGCCGGTTTCCGGCAGTGGTGTGATAAATTGCTGCGCCTGTGTATCCCAGCTGACAATCCGGCATTCCAGTCCGGTTTCTTCGTGAATTTCACGCAGTACAGCATCCTGAGGCTCTTCATTTTCCTCAATATGCCCGCCGGGCGGCAGCCAGATACCGAGCTTCGGATGGTGATGGAGCAGAAAACGGCCGTGACTGTCACTGACCAGACCGGAAGCGGTAAAATGTTTGATAACAGACGTCATTATTTTTTCTCAGGTTATTCAGGTGATCATGGTCAGAACCACCGGCAGAGTCAGCACCGCCACCATGGTCTGAAACGTGATAATCCCGGCCATCAGCTGGCTGTCACCACCGAGCTGACGCGATAAAATATAGGCGGTCGGTGCGGTCGGAATAGCAAAAAAGATCACAAACAGCTGATATTCCAGTTGGGTTAATCCCATCACGGTCGCCACAGCAATCGCCAGCAATGGCATAACACACAGGCGGACAAGGCTGTTAAGGCTGATTTTCAGTGCGGAATAGCGGATAGTCGCCACCTGCAATGCCGCCCCGACACAGAGCAGCCCCAGCGGCAGACTGGCACCGGCCAGCAATCTGGCAAACTGACCGGTGTTATACGGAAGACCGGCACCGGTGACATTCAGGAGCATCCCGATAATACAGGAAATAATCAGCGGGTTTGTCAGAATGGGTAACAACAGGCGGCGCAGCGATAACTGCCGAAATTCAGATAACGCAACCACGGAAATGATATTACACAGCGGAACCAGTACCGCGAGGATCACCGCCGCCACCGCCACACCGGACGGGCCGTAAAAATCATTGACGATGGATAGCCCGAGATAGGTATTAAAGCGGATCGCGCCCTGCAGCAGTACGCCGAATTCTGCCGTTGGTATTCCGCGCAGACGTTTTACCACCGCAAATGCTGCGGTGGCCAGCCCGAGCATAATTACCAGTGCGATTGCCAGTTTCGGCAGTTGCGGGTTATCCAGCGGAGCAACGGCGAGGCTGTTGATAAGCAGCGCCGGAAATAAGATATAGTAGTTCAGCTTTTCCGCGCCGTTCCAGAACCCGGCATCGAAAACCGGCCGCCGCTTCAGAATGCAGCCGAGCAAAATCAGCGCAAACAGCGGCCATAATGTCATCAGAATTGCGAACATCAGCGGAAATCCGGCAAGAAACGTATTCCCGCATCATAACAGGAACAACAGGTTACGCGAGCAGCAACGCCGGTTTTGTATCGCTGATCTCGTTTTTACATTTTATCTGCCGCAGCGCATAAAACGCACTACGTTTTGCCGGGGCTATATGTTAGCCCCCGGCAGACGTAATCACCTGATAAGTGCAGTCAAATGCCGCTTTCTGAATACGGTAACTGTCCTGCGGATCCTGTCGCGAGCGCAGCAGCACATCCCCTTTCATAACCCGCTGTTTTTCACCCCACGGCGCAATAATCACAAACGGTTTTTCCTGCGTGATCACCAGATAATCCATCGGCTCTCCCTGCGGCCGGAAACGCTGCCGGTTGCCGCTGTCAGACGGTGTCAGTGCACTGCCGTAACGGCGTGTAAACGCCGTTTTTTTCACCAGAATTTCTTCATTGCCGGTAGCGTCACAGATGTTCTGTACCACCCAATCCCCGGCTTTCGCCGGTTTTGAACGGGTTTCTTCCCCTTCACCCCGGATAAGGGTCACTACGATTTCACCGGGCACCGCCGGACGGGCGAGAACGTCTCTGGTTTTACGGGCAACACCGGTACGGTTCCCCGCGTCCGCAAATAATTGGTTGCGATCCTGAACCGGCAGCAAATCCAAATCTTCCGCCGGTGCGGAAAACGCAGGCAGCGTCAGGAATAGCAGTCCGGAGAGTATTTTTTGCATCGTCGTTATCCGTTTAGCTGGGAAAATCCGGGTGACAGTGTCACGCTTGCAGGCGGCGAGCTATCACCACCAATACGCCGCAGCAGACGCGTTGCGGCACTGCGGCCCACATCCCGCGATGGCTGGGTGATAAAGGCTACCGGGATGTCATACAGTGCTTCACTGCCGATATCATCAAACCCCACCAGGGCGATTTCCTGAGTGAAATAACTTTCGTTATCCCCCTGTCTGACCGTGTTACCGGTGCTCAGGGCGGCAAAATACGCGCCCAGCGCCGTACCGGTGTTGTGGCAGACAATCGCACTGACTTTGGGGTACTGATACATAAATTCAGATACCCGGCGGATAATATTCTGCTGTTTGTTATCCGTTTCCACTATCCATTCGGTGCGGAACGGCAACCCGTACTGCACCAGTGTCGAGCAGTAACCGCCGACCCGCTCAGCGCGGGTGAGAGAATCACTTTCACCGCCGAAATAGGCAATCTGGCGGTGACCGTTTTTGATCAGGTATTCCGTTGCCATTCTGGCGGCAGAGGCATTGTCCGGGCGGACAACATCAATGCCGGAGAACTCACTGGCCCGGGCCGCGCACACCATCGGGATCTGATAATGATTTATCCGCTCAACCACGTCATTGGTGAGAAATTTACCGCCGCCGACAATCACACCGTCCACGCCGTAGCGGATCAGACTGTCCAGTGAACGGGCAAACCCGGCAGAAGAATTGCCGCACTGAGTCAGAAAAACCTGTTTGCCCTGTGTTTCCGCATATTCACTGACACCGGCGGCGACTTCCGCATAAAACGGTTCGGTAATATCTTTGACAATCAGGCCGATTACATTAGAGATATTGTCCCGCAATGTGGCGGCCTGCTGATTGCGGACATACCCCAGTTCTTCAATTGCCGCGTTGACTTTATCTGCGGTTTTCCGCGAGATCCGCCCTTTTCCGCTGAGCACCAGTGACACCGTGGTTACGGAGACACCTGCCTGCTGCGCCACATCGACTATCGTGACTTTTCTGAGATTCATAACGCCGGATACTTCCTTATGCTCAGGATACTGCACGGGATTTTACACAAAATACGATAAAACGTTTTATCTATTTCCGAAATATGGTTGCCAGGTCATGTTTATTTTTTGTGATCGGGCAACTATTATAATCTGGTAAAACGTTTTATCTTATTTTACCTTCACAACACCACACTGACATTTACAGGATACCGTATGAGTAGCCAACCAAAACAAAAAGTCACGCTCTGGGAGTTTTTCCAGGGACTTGGCAAAACCTTTATGCTGCCTGTCGCGCTGCTCTCGTTCTGCGGGATCATCCTCGGCATCGGCAGTTCCCTCAGCAGCCGGGATGTACTGACACTGCTGCCGTTTCTGGATCACACCGTCTTCCAGTTACTGTTCACCTGGATGAGCAAAATCGGCTCATTTGCCTTCAGTTTCCTGCCGGTGATGTTTGCTATCGCCATTCCGCTGGGGCTGGCGCGTGAAAACAAGGGCGTGGCTGCATTTGCCGGGTTTGTCGGCTTTGCGGTATTTAACCTCGCCACTAACTTCTACCTCACTGCTGCTGATATTTTACCGACTACCGACCCTGCTATTCTGAAAGCCCATAACATCCGTGATGTGCTGGGTATTCAGTCAATCGACAGCGGGATCCTCGGTGCGGTTATTGTCGGTATTATTGTGTATATGCTGCATGAACGCTTCAATACCATCCGTCTGCCGGATGCCCTGGCGTTCTTCGGTGGTACCCGTTTTGTGCCGATTATCACCACTCTGGTACTCGGCCTGTGCGGCCTGCTGGTTCCGCTGATCTGGCCGTGGTTTGCGATGGGTATCAACGGATTAGGTAAGCTGATTCAGAGCGCCGGAGCATTCGGACCAATGATTTTCGGCTCCGGTGAGCGGCTGTTACTGCCGTTTGGCCTGCATCATATACTGGTGGCGCTGATCCGCTTTACTGAAGCGGGCGGCACTATGGAAGTGTGCGGTAATACCGTTAACGGCGCACTGACCATTTTCCAGGCGCAGCTCTCCTGCCCGGAAACCCAGGGCTTTGCGGCCAGTGCCACACAGTTCCTGTCTCAGGGTAAAATGCCGGCGTTCCTCGGCGGCCTGCCGGGTGCGGCATTAGCGATGTATCACTGTGCTCATCCTGAAAATCGTCATAAAATTAAGGGATTACTGATTTCCGGTGTGGTTGCCTGTGTTATCGGCGGCACAACTGAACCGCTGGAATTCCTGTTCCTGTTTGTCGCGCCGTTCCTGTATCTGATCCACGCAATTCTGACCGGCCTGGGCTTCACCGTAATGGCGATTACCGGTGTCACTATCGGTAACACCGACGGTAACCTGATTGACTTTGTGGTCTTCGGGATCCTCCACGGTATCCAGACCAAGTGGTATATGGTGCCGGTGGTGGCCTTTATCTGGTTCGCTTCTTACTATGCGATTTTCCGTTTCGCCATTACCCGCTTCAATATCAAAACCCCGGGCCGCGATACAGACACCAAAGAAAGCGCACCGGCAACCGGCAGTTCCGCAGGAAAATCCGGCTATGATGTTCCGGCTATTCTGGCGGCGCTGGGCGGTAAAGAGAACATTATTTCACTGGATAACTGTATCACCCGTCTGCGGATGTCCGTGCAGGACATGAGCAAAGTGGATGACGCACAGCTTAAAGCATTGCGGGCGATCGGGGTTGTCCATCTGAATGAACATAACTTACAGGTGGTTATCGGCCCGCAGGTTCAGTCTGTCAAAGATGAACTGGAAAAGCTGATGAAATCCGCGCCTGATTCCGCTCAGCCGGAACCGCAAAACGCCTGATAACTGACACCGCACTGCCTGACAGTGCGGTTTTTCTTTACGGAGAAACTATGTCCTCTCTCTTTTCTGTCCCGGTTGACCGCCACGGCACTTACTGCACGCAATGGGATTTTGTGCAGGATCGCTTTGGTCAGGCGGATTTACTGCCTTTTACTATCTCAGATATGGATTTTGTCACCGCACCGGTGATCCTGAAAGCCATTTCAGAACGCACCGCGCACGGCGTGTTCGGCTACAGCCGCTGGCAGCACAACGATTTTCTCAGCGCTGTTGCACACTGGTTTTCATCCCGCTTTCAGGCGCAGATTGATACTCAGGCGCTGGTGTACGGGCCATCAGTGATTTACATGGTCAGCCAGATGATCCGCCTGTGGTCACAGCCCGGTGACGGTGTGGTGGTGCATACCCCGGCGTATGATGCATTTTATAAGACGATCACCGGTAATCAGCGCACTATTGTTCCCTGCCCGCTGCAAAAAACTCCTGAGGGCTGGTGGTGCGATATGGATGCACTGGGATCCCTGTTTGCAAAACCAGGGACGCGGATTCTGCTGCTGTGCAGCCCGCATAACCCGACCGGGAAAGTCTGGACCCGCGAAGAACTGACCACCATGGCAGAATTGTGTGAACGGCATAATGTGCGGGTGATCAGTGATGAAATTCATATGGATCTGTGCCGGGCGCCGCATCAGCACACGCCGTGGTCTGAAACCGGGCGCGGGGAGTGGGCATTATTCACCTCAGCATCCAAATCCTTCAATATCCCGGCACTGACCGGCGCTTACGGGCTGATTTCAGATACCGCCTCCCGCGAAGCCTATTTTCATCAGCTGAAAGCCTGTGACGGGCTCTCTTCTCCTGCCGTGCTGGCGGTTATCGCTCATATCGCCGCCTACCGGGAAGGTGCGCCGTGGCTGGATGAGCTGCGTGATTATCTCTTTGCTAATCTGGATTATATAAAGCAGCGGCTGGATGCTGAATTTCCGCAGCTGAACTGGCAGGTGCCGGAATCCACCTATCTGGCGTGGATAGATCTGAACCCGCTGAATGTTGATAATAATGCCCTGCAACATGCACTGATTACACAGGAAAAAGTGGCGATCATGCCGGGATATACCTACGGAGAGGAAGGACGCGGATTTTTGCGTCTCAATGCCGGATGCCCGCGTGATAAACTCGCCGCAGGCATGGATAAATTAATTAATGCGCTGAAATCACTCTGATTTTTTTGCACGACCCGGGCGCATTCGCTGCGCCCCGGTTATTCGTGTTTGCCGACCTTATTGCGCAAGGCGCGGCGTAAATAGGAAAACGGTAAGCTGGGACACGACTTATCTGCGGGCCTGCCGGTGTTCACCGCTTCCTGTTTTTCATCCTGAACCGGCTTTTCCGGCGGGATTTTTCCGGAGGTGGTGTTTTCCGCCATATTATTCCCCTTCTTTACTCAGCGCGTCGTTAACCGCTTCTATTTTCCGTACTGCATCATTAAGAATATCGGCAATCTGCCCGAGCTTGGTTTCATCCAGTTCACTGGTGACCAGTTTATGGCGCAGCAGTGCCCGTAAATTCCCCAGAGCCTGCTCGATTTCATCTGATAACAGAGAACCACGGCGGAAAGATTTGGTCTCCTGCAGGCGCTGTGCAATCTGTTCCAGAACATCGGTGTTCTCTTCCAGATGCATTTTACCTTCCGGTGTCAGGCTGTAGCTTTTACGGCCGTTACCGGTGTTTTCCGCGACAATCAGCTGCTGATCTTCGAGCAGGGTCAGTGTCGGGTAAATCACGCCCGGACTCGGTGTATAGAGGCCGGAAGTCAGCTGACCGATAGATTTGATTAACTCATAACCGTGACTCGGTTTCTGGTTAAGATTAGCCAGCATCATAATACGCAGGTCACCATGATCAAGCAGACGGCGAAGCCCTTTTCCGCGACCGCGGTGACGACCGTGTTCGGGCCCTTCGTGACAACCGTGGCCTTCGTGGTGCTCATGATGATCACCGTGGCAACCATGTTCGTGTTGTCCGTCATGTCCGTGATGATCACCATGGCAGCAATGGCTGCGGTGTTCGTCGTGACCGTGATGTTCGCCGTGGCAACGATGCCCGTCTTGTCCGTGGCGTTCCCCGTGACGGCCGCCATGACCCCCGCGGCGCTGACGCCCTTCCTGTGAATCACAGGCGCGGTGGCGTAAAGCATGAAGAAACATAATAAATTCCTTTTGTGATAAATAGTGATAATCAGCAAAATCAGAATTTAGATATATCTGTTTTGCCTTCAGGAACTACTATAGTCTCCCGGAATAGAAAGATCAAATTAGATATATCTAAAATAGCACTTTTTGTCTTTTAACGGGAATGATTATCACTATCACAGTAGTGCAGGAAGTGACCTGCACAATCAGCAAATGGTGCGAAACACCCTGACAGTGCAGGTATAAAAGAAGAAAATCAGAAGTCAGGATTAATCAGAACAATTTTTCCGGTTAAATCGCCCGACTCCATCAGCTGGTGGGCCTGTGCCGCATCCGCCAGGTTAAAGGTATAGTTGACCAGTGGCTTGACCTTTCCTGACCGCAGCAGCGGCCAGACTTTATGCGCAAGATCCCGGGCAATCACCGCCTTCTCTTCCGGCGTCCGCGCCCGCAGTGTCGAACCGGTATGCAGCAGGCGTTTTACCATCAGCGGCATCAGATTCAGGTTCTGCGGATTACCTCGCATCAGGCCGATCTGGATAATCCGCCCGCCTTTAGCCGCAACCTCATAGTTTTTGCTGACATAATCACCACCGATAAGGTCAACAACCATATTTACACCCTGACCGCCGGTCAGTTCCGGAATGACCTGTGCAAAATCCTCTTCACGGTAATTAATGACGTGATCGGCGCCCAGTTGCCGGGCAAGCTCTGCTTTTTCACTGCTGCCGACGGTGGTGTATACCGTGGCACCAAAAGCTTTCGCCAGCATGATCGCCACACTGCCGATACCGGAGGTGCCGCCGTGGATAAGCACACTCTCTTCACTCTGCAGTTTGCCGGTCTGAAAGACGTTCGCCCACACGGTGAAAAAGTTTTCCGGAATGGCTGCCGCTTCCGTGTAACTCAGGTTTTCCAGCGGCAGCGCGATACTGTCATGAACCAGGCAATATTCCGCATATCCCCCGCCCGCAACCAGCGCACACACCTTATCGCCGACCTGGCGGCGTTTGCAGTCTTCCCCGACAGCCACAACGTCACCCGCGATTTCCAGTCCCGGAATCGGGGAAGCATCCGGCGGCGGCGGGTAACTGCCCTGACGCTGGAAGACGTCAGGCCGGTTGACACCGGCGGCGGCGACTTTAACCAGCAGGTATTCTCCCTGTACCTTCGGCAACGGCATCTCAATCGCCTGTAATACGTCCGGGCCACCGTGCCGGGTTATATCAATTGCCATCATCGATTCAGGTAATGCATATGACATCATTACTTTTCCTTAAACAGTCCCGGTTTTGTAATGCCTGTCGTTTTATGACGAATCAGGCAAATTACGGTTTCAGCATAATGCAGCATATCAAAGATAGCACTGCAGGTTTATGACGGTGTATTATGTCCGGTTGCTGCTTTTTTATATTTTTTATCTGTGCCGGACCGTGTTTCTTTTCGTTATTTATTTGTGATTTTTTTTAATGTATCACACCACTTTATAACGTGAAAAGAACGCGTTATTCATATTTAATCCATTTATTAACATACTGATGAGCAGGAAATTGACCTGCATTCCCTCCCTCTGTTATTTTAAACCGGATTATTGAGAGTTTAATCAAATAATTCACATTATGACATCACGAAAAAAGCATAATATGTCAATATTATGCCCCTGTTTTCAGCCCGGTATGACGATATTTAAACTCAGACCACTTACCACTTTTGGTAGTCTGTGATAAAATTGATTCAAATCAATATTATTTCAAGAGCAAGCCTATGATCCCGGAAAAACGTGTAGTACGTAGAATTCAATCAGGTGGCTGCGCGATCCACTGCCAGGATTGCAGCATCAGCCAGCTTTGCATCCCGTTCACGCTCAATGAGCATGAGCTGGATCAGCTCGATAATATCATCGAGCGCAAAAAGCCTATCCAGAAAGGCCAGGCACTGTTTAAAGCCGGAGATGAGCTGAAATCACTGTATGCAATCCGCTCCGGGACCATCAAGAGCTACACCATCACCGAAGAAGGTGATGAGCAGATCACCGGTTTCCATCTTGCCGGTGACCTCGTCGGCTTTGATGCCATTATCAATACCGAGCATCCGAGTTTCGCCCAGGCGCTGGAAACGTCCATGGTCTGTGAGATTCCGTATGAGACCCTGGATGACCTGTCCGGTAAAATGCCTAACCTGCGCCAGCAGATGATGCGCCTGATGAGCGGCGAAATCAAAGGTGACCAGGAAATGATCCTGCTGCTCTCCAAAAAGAATGCGGAAGAGCGTCTGGCTGCTTTTATTTATAACCTGTCCCGCCGTTTTGCGCAGCGCGGTTTCTCCCCTCGCGAATTCCGCCTGACCATGACCCGTGGCGACATCGGTAACTATCTGGGCCTGACGGTCGAAACCATCAGCCGTCTGCTGGGTCGTTTCCAGAAGAGCGGAATGCTGGCAGTAAAAGGCAAATATATCACCATCGAAGATATGGAACAGCTGGCGGCCCTGGCCGGTAAAGTACCTGCACTGCCACAGGATTAGTAATTCCTTCCCCGGCAACATTTTTGGCTGCCGTAAAACGCATCAGACCGGTTTATTTCGGTCTGGTGCGAATATTTCCTACATTCCTGCTCCCGTTTGGTTTATCTTTATAGATACGTATCCAGCCCCGCGAGGAGAGATGAATGTCTGAATATCAGAACCTCTTAGTTGCAATAGACCCCAATCAGGATGATCAGCCGGCATTACGGCGTGCGGTATATATCGTGCAACGCAATGGCGGACGCATCAAAGCTTTCTTACCTATCTATGATCTGTCATACGATATGACCACCCTGTTGTCCCCTGAAGAACGGGATGCTATGCGCAAAGGCGTAATTGCCCAGCGTTGCGCGTGGATCAAACAGCAGGCGCGTTATTATCTGGAAGCCGGCATCGATATCGAAGTGAAAGTGGTATGGCATAACCGGCCTTATGAGGCGATTATCAGGGAAGTTGTCAGTGGTGGTCATGACCTGCTGCTGAAAATGGCGCATCAGAATGATAAGTTTGAGTCTCTGATTTTCACCCCGCTGGACTGGCAGCTTCTGCGCAAATGTCCGTGTCCGGTCTGGATGGTTAAGGATAAAGTCTGGCCGGAACAGGGTTCTGTGGTGGTCGGTGTGAACCTGTCCAATGAAGAATCCTACCATGATGCGCTGAATCTCAAACTGGTGTCGCTGACACAGGATCTCGCAAAACGGATTGTGAAAGACCCGGCAATCCATCTGGTCAGTGCTTATCCGGTGGCGCCTATCAATATCGCTATCGAATTACCGGATTTTGACCCGAATACTTACAATAACGCGCTGCGCGGCCAGCATCTCATCGCCATGAAAGAACTGCGCCAGCAATTCTCCATCGGCGAAGAGTACACCCACGTTTATGAGGGATTACCGGAGAAAGTGATCCCGGAAGTGTGCGGTGAACTGAATGCCGGGGTGGTGGTGCTGGGTATTATCGGCCGGACCGGTATTTCTGCCGCGTTCCTCGGCAATACCGCAGAGCATGTTATCGACCATCTGAAGTGTGATTTGCTGGCGGTGAAACCGGACGGCTTTGTTTGTCCGATCGATACCAGTGATGATGATTAATCCTGTCTCCCGCAGAGGCCACGGCTTCTGCGGGAATTTTCTGCGCGTTCTGCGATAATCAGAACAATGGCGCACACATCCCGTCACCGAGCACTTTCTTCACGTTCTTCTTATTCGGTTTAAATTCACCGACTAATTTATTATCGGAATAAACCTTAAATTCCGCAGCTTTACTGAGCGCTTCAGTCAGATTGGTCCAGGCCGCAGCACCGGCACGGTGTTTGGTGCTGTCCGGTACAAAATATGCTTCGTCGTCAATCAGAAATTCAATCTGCCCTTCCACTTCATGATCACCGGCCGAAATATCAATACTGTGATCGATTGAATTTTCATAATCCTCCGGGTCCGCCCCGACGTTACAGGCAACGACAACGGTCACGCCGGTGTCATTACTGATCCCGTACTCGATAAACCCCTGGCCGAAACCGGATGTCCAGATATTCGGAATGGCTAATGCGGAGGCAGAAAAGAGAAAGAGTGAAACGGCCATCATTTTTTTCATTAATCTGAGCCCTCTGAGTGAAAAAAAGGCGGGTAACGCATTTACCCGCCTTGTGCATTTTATGCTTTTTTACCCGGATTACAGTGCGCGCAGAATAGCGTCACAGCTGGCTTTGGCATCGCCAAACAGCATCTGGGTGTTTTCTTTGAAGAACAGCGGGTTCTGAACCCCGGCATAACCGGTATTCATCGAACGTTTGAAGACAATCACGTTCTGCGCTTTCCACACTTCCAGAACCGGCATCCCGGCAATCGGGCTGTTCGGATCTTCCAGTGCCGCAGGGTTAACGGTGTCGTTCGCGCCGATCACCAGCACCACGTCGGTGTCTTTGAAATCATCATTGATTTCATCCATTTCCAGCACGATATCGTAAGGCACTTTTGCTTCAGCCAGCAGGACGTTCATGTGCCCCGGCAGACGACCGGCAACAGGATGGATACCAAAACGGACTTCGATGCCCTTATCACGCAGTTTCTGAGTGATATCGTGAACCGGATACTGAGCCTGGGCAACCGCCATACCGTAGCCCGGGGTGATGATAACGGAACTTGCCCCTTTGAGCATTTCCGCCACATCTTCCGCACTGATTTCACGGTGTTCGCCCTGCTCTTCATCACCGGATGATGCCGTACCGTCAGTACCGAAACCACCGGCAATCACACTGATAAAGGAGCGGTTCATCGCCTTACACATAATGTAAGACAGGATCGCACCGGAAGAACCGACCAGCGCACCGGTGACAATCAGCAGGTCGTTGCTGAGCATAAAGCCCGCCGCCGCCGCTGCCCATCCGGAATAGGAGTTCAGCATGGAAACCACTACCGGCATGTCCGCACCGCCGATAGAGGCGACGAGATGCCAGCCGAAGGCCAGTGCAATCACGGTCATCAGGATCAGGGTGAAGACCTGTAAGCCGGTGCTGTCGGTTTTGACAAAGGTCCATAACAGCAGGAAGGACACCACCAGTGCCGCCAGGTTCAGCTTATGGCGGTTAGGTAGCATCAGCGGTTTGGAGGATAATTTTCCGCATAATTTGCCGTAAGCAACAATAGAACCGGTGAAGGTCACCGCACCGATAAAGATGCCGAGGAACACTTCTGTCAGGTGAATATTGTTCATCACCGCCGAGGTCAGCGCCTGGTTGTGATCCATATAGCTGTTGAAACCGACCAGGACTGCCGCCAGACCCACAAAGCTGTGCAGAACAGCAACCAGCTCCGGCATTTCGGTCATTTCGACTTTACGTGCCAGACGAATACCGATTACCGCACCAATCACCATGGCAACAATAATCCAGCCGATATTGGCAGAATACGGCCCGAAGATGGTGGCAACCAGCGCGATAGCCATACCGGTAATACCCAGCAGGTTACCCCGTTGTGAGGTTTCATGGCGGGATAACCCGGCCAGACTGAAAATAAATAAGATTGCGGCAACAATATATGCCGCTGTAACGACTCCGCCCGACATATTCATTACCCCTTACGAAACATTTTAAGCATACGCTGTGTGACGGTGAATCCGCCGAAAATATTGATACTGGCAATCAGTACCGCAATGAAGGAGAAGAATGTCACCCAGCCGCCGCTGCCGATTTGCAGCAGTGCGCCGACAACGATAATCCCCGAAATTGCGTTGGTCACCGCCATCAGCGGGGTATGCAGCGCATGACTGACATTCCAGACCACGTAATAGCCGACCACACAGGAGAGTGCGAACACGGTAAAGTGGGATAAAAACTCCGGCGGAGCCACGTTGGCCAGCCAGGAGAACAGGATAAATGCCAGTACCATCAGGCCGTATTTCAGCCACGGTGACATCGGTTTTTCCGGTTTTTTCTCTGCTTTCACAGCGGCCGGTTTTGCCTGCGGTTGTGCGGATACCTGAATCGGCGGCGCAGGCCAGGTGATTTCACCGGCTTTCACTACCGTCAGACCGCGGATCACCACATCATCAAAATCAATGTTGATCTGCCCGTCTTTCTCTTTGCACATCAGCTTCATCAGGTTCACCAGGTTGGTGCCGTAAAGCTGGGATGACTGTGTGGCAAGGCGCGCCGCCAGGTCGGTATAACCGATGATTTTCACGCCGTTTTCCGTGGTGTGGATTTCCCCCGGAACGGTCAGTTCACAGTTACCGCCGTTCTGAGCCGCCAGGTCAACAATCACGCTGCCTGATTTCATCGACTCAACCATTTCTCTGGTGATGAGTTTCGGTGCCGGTTTACCCGGAATCAGTGCGGTGGTGACAATAATATCCACTTCTTTCGCCTGATCCGCGAACAGCGCCATCTCAGCTTTAATAAAAGCTTCCGACATGACTTTCGCGTAACCGTCACCGCTGCCCGCAGTTTCTTCGAAATCAAGTTCGAGGAATTCGGCACCCATACTTTTAACCTGATCTTTTACCTCAGGACGGGTATCAAAGGCACGGACAATGGCCCCGAGGCTGCCTGCCGCACCGATAGCGGCCAGACCGGCAACACCGGCACCGATAACCAGCACTTTGGCAGGCGGTACTTTACCGGCAGCAGTGATCTGCCCGGTGAAGAAACGGCCGAAGGCGTTGGCGGCTTCCACAATCGCACGGTAACCGGCGATATTGGCCATCGAACTCAGTGCATCCAGCGACTGGGCGCGTGAGATACGCGGTACAGAATCCATCGCGAAGACGTTAACACCCTGTGCTGACAGTTTTTCCAGCAGCTGCGGGTTCTGGGCAGGCCAGATAAAGCTGACCAGTGAGCTGCCCGCCTTCATCAGCGGAATTTCATCATCCTGAGGAGCATTCACTTTAAAAATAAGGTCAGACTGCCAGGCTTCCTGTGTGCTGACAATATCAGCACCGGCTTCGCGGTAAGCGTTGTCATCAAAACTGGCAAGATGACCGGCTCCTGTTTCAACAGCCACATCAAATCCGAGTTTTTTCAGTTGTATTACTGTTGCCGGCGTGGCGGCGACCCGGGTTTCACTGGACTGTCGCTCTTTTGGTACACCAATACGCATAATGTTCCCTTATATAAGCTCAAGTGTTTTACGGATGATTGGTCGGACATGTGCGTAAAAAAACAACCAACTGCACAAATTCAGATCAAAAGCACCCTTTTATCCGATATGTCCTAATAAGCTACTGAAAAATGTGATATCGATCCATCTAATTTGTTTGCTGAATGAAATTAAAACGGTATTTATCCGGGCGGAAATTTTTTTTGCCGATAAATGACTATGATTGCATAAATTTATGGTAAAAATAGCTGTATGATTAACAGTCGTTAGATTGCACGATAAATTAAAGCGACAACAAGCACAAATACATGTCATAATTGTGCGGCCAGGATATAAAATTTACAGGTTCAGCACGTTATGAATATTAATTGCGCAAGGCGGAAGGATTTTGTATGAAGCTGAAAACAACGGTCATCGCATCTGCGATGTTTTTTTCATTTACCAGTCTGCTCCCCGCTCAGGCGGCACAGGAATTAACACCGGAACAGGCCGCTCAGTACCAGCCTTTCGAGCGGATTGCAGTTACAGGGCGTTTTAATGCTATTTATGAAGCCGCAGCTGCCGTTTCGCGTAAAGCAGACAAAATGGGTGCCGATGCTTTCTATATCCAGAGCCTCGATGATCTGAACAACAACGGCAATATGCGTGTTGTTGCGGATGTTTACCACCGCGATGCACCACCGGCCGAGGAAAAAGGCTACCGCCAGTTCCGTGGCGTTAATGAATTACCTGAGAAAGATGCCATCGGCCTTCAGCCGTTTGATACCGTCACTGTCAGCGGCTTTTTTGCCAACAGCCCTGATCTGAACGATGCTATCGCCAAAGAAGCAGTGAAAAAAGATGCGGCCTCTTTCTTTATCGTCCGTAATATTTTCACCAACGATGGCGGTAACCAGCTGGTCACTGCATATGTCTATAAAGCGGATGCACCAAAACGTGTACTGCAGACAGAAGAAGCGCTGATCCCTGCGGATTCTGATGCCGGTCGTGCCGCACTGGCTGCCGGTGGCGAAGCTGCCAAACAGGTCGAAATCCCTGGTGTGGCCTCCTCTACTGACACCGCCGGTAACAATGTCGGTCGTTTCTTTGAAACCCAGTCCTCCCGCAGCGGCCGTTATACCGTGACTCTGCCGGACGGCACCCAGGTTCAGGAACTGAACAAGGCGTCAGCCGCTGTTATGGCACCGTTTGACAGCGTAACCTTTACCGGTTACTACACCACGTCACCGGAAGTCTCTTATCAGGTCGCCAAACGTGCGGCAGCCAAAGGGGCGAAATATTATCATATCACCCGTCAGTGGCAGTCCAGCGGCGGTAACGTGACTATCAGCGCTGATTTATTTAAATAATCACCGCCTGACAGTTCACCGGAAAAAGCGTATCTCTGATACGCTTTTTTTATGGCTTTTGTCCGGGGTATTAACACTTTCACTACATTCTTCTGCTGTCATTCTGATAAACAGTAAATATGCATAATATAATGCAATTAATGCATGATTAAACATTGCATATCCCGCCGTGTATCCGTACAATCAGCGCCAATTTTTGCGTATTCAGTCAGATTGACTGCATGAATACCCTGCTTACCGCATCAGATTTACCGGGAAGGTCTTTTGGATAAGAAACTCAGTTTAACCGCGCTCACCGCATTAGTGCTCAGTTCTATGGTTGGTGCCGGTGTGTTTAGTCTTCCGCAGAATATGGCCGAAGTGGCCAGTCCGGCTGCACTTATTATCGGCTGGTCAATTACCGGTGTCGGTATCCTCTTTCTGGCTTTCGCCCTGCTGCTGCTTTCCCGGCTGCGTCCGGATCTCGACGGCGGCATCTTTACCTATGCCAAAGACGGTTTCGGGGAACTGATTGGTTTCTGCTCCGCCTGGGGATACTGGTTATGTGCAGTGATCGCCAACGTCTCCTATCTGGTGATTGTGTTTGCGGCGTTCAGCTTTTTTACGGATACCCCGGACAATATTGTTTTCGGCGACGGAAATACCTGGCAGGCGCTGATTGGTGAATCTGTTCTGCTGTGGTTTGTGCATTGCCTGGTGCTGCGCGGCGTACAGACTGCCGCCGGTATCAATAAACTGGCAACGTTCGCTAAACTGGTGCCGCTCGGCCTGTTTATCGTACTGGCTGTGATCGCTTTCCGCTGGGATACCTTCCATCTTGATTTCACCGGTGTGGATCTCGGCGTGCCGGTGTGGCAGCAGGTGAAAGATACCATGCTGATCACCCTGTGGGTGTTTATCGGGATTGAAGGTGCTGTTGTGGTTTCTGCCCGTGCCCGCCGCCGCAAAGATGTCGGCCTGGCCACAATGATGGCAGTGATTTCCGCACTGACGATTTATATCCTGGTTACCCTGCTGTCAATGGGGGTTGTTGCCCGTCCGGAACTGGCAGAAATGCGCAACCCGTCAATGGCGACACTGATGGTGAACCTGATTGGCGGCAGCGGTGAGATTATTATCGCAGCGGGTCTGATTATTTCTGTCTGTGGTGCATACCTGAGCTGGACAATTATGGCTGCCGAAGTGCCGTTTATCGCCGCACTGCATGGCTCTTTCCCGTCACCGTTTAAAAAACAGAATGCGAATAATGCCCCATCCACCTCTTTATGGATGACTAACGGTGCGGTACAGCTGGCACTGGTGCTGATCTGGCTCAGCGGCAGTAATTACAATACGCTGCTGACCATTGCTTCTGAAATGATTCTGGTGCCCTATTTCCTGGTCGGTGCATTCCTGGTAAAAACCGCCCTGAGAATGAAAAAACCGGCACTGCTCGGCGTGGGTATGATTGCGGCAATGTATGGCTTATGGCTGATTTATGCATCCGGCATTATTAATCTGATGCTGTCAGTTGTGCTCTATGCACCGGGTATTCTGGTATTTCTCTATGCCCTGAAAAACCGTGAGATAAAAACCACACTGCATTTTGTCGAGTGGAGCATTATTGCAGCCCTGCTGATAGCGGCAGTTCCCGCACTCTGGTATCTGGTGCGCTGAAAATCTGAAAACAGGAGCCGGTCACTGACCGGCTTTTTTGTCTCCTTCCCCGCTTCCCCCAATTTTCTCTGCCGAACATAAACAAGCACCGTTGCTTCCTGCGGAGGATTGAGATGAAAACAAACTGCATGTTGTAACTAAAATGATGCATTCACAGAAAAAGGACAAAAGAAAACGGGCGATGATATGCCCGTTTGTTACTATAATCACCGGCACTGGATAAATAAACAGCGTTCCGCAAAAACGGCACTTTACCCGCTGATTTGTTCCATTGCCTGAATAATCCGTTTATCAGAAACCGGATACGGCGTTCCCAGTTGCTGGGCGAACAGACTGATACGCAACTCTTCTATCATCCAGCGCACAGCCTCCGCTTCCGGTCTGCGTTTCTCCACCGGTGGTAACTTACCCTGCCACTGCTTCCACAGGTTCTGAACATGCTCAATTTTACTCATATTCGCCCTGTCGCGGTTAACGTCAGATACCAGTTTTTCGATGCGCCGCTCTATCCCCTGTAAATAGCGCAGGATATCCGGCAGACGCTGCCAGCCGTGAGCCGTTACAAAGCCCGGGAAGACCAGTCCGCTCATTTGTGCTTTGATGTCAGAGAGCGCAAACGCCATCTGCATATCAATCCGCCCTTTCAGGCGTTTACTGATGGCAAATGTGGTGGTCAGGATCTGCTCCACCAGCTTCGCGATACCGACAACGGTTTCGTTCAGCTCAGCCCGGACAAACTCCTGTAACTGCGCGAATTTATCTTCCTGCCAGACCACGCCGCCGTATTGTGCGATCAGCTTGTCGACGCCACAGGCGATACAGTCATCAATCAAATCCAGCACTTTGCCGTACGGGTTAAAATACAGCCCCAGTTTGGCTTTGTTCGGTAATTTCTCATGCAGATATTTGATTGGCGACGGGATATTCAGCAGCAGTAAGCGCCGCGTTCCCGCCTGCATCGCCAGTTGCTGCTCAAATTCCGTTTCAAAGACCTTAATCCCGACACTCTGCTTTTCATCCACCAGCGCCGGGTAAGCTTTCACCGCATAACCTCCGCGCTTTTGCTCATAACAGCCGGGAATATCGCCGAAACGCCAGATATGAGCACCGCTTTGCTCGATACCGTCATCGACCACATCAGACAGTGTCTGTTGCACCTGCTCTTTCAGGCTCAGTTTCAGTGCTTCCAGATCGTAACCTTCCGCCAGTTTTTTCTGTTTATCCCCCGTGATACGGAAGGTGATTTTCAGATGTGCCGGAATTTGATCCAACTGCCAGGATTCGCGATCAACCGTGACACCGGTCATACGGCGCAGTTCCCGCTCCAGCGCATCCAGCAGTGCGCCCTGCGGCTCAGGTACCCGCTCCATAAATGCGCCCGCATAGTTTGGTGCAGGCACAAAATTGCGGCGTACCGGTTTCGGCAGCGATTTAATCAGCGCAATAACCAGCTCTTCACGCAGCCCGGGGATTTGCCAGTCAAACCCTTCCGGACTGACCTGATTCAGTACCGGCAGCGGAATATGTACGGTCACACCGTCCGCTTCGGTTCCGGGTTCAAACTGATAGCTCAGGCGGAATTTCAGATCCCCCTGATACCAGTAGTTCGGATAATCCTGTGCAGTTACCTGATTAGCATCAGAGCGGATCAGCATGTTTTTCTCATAATTGAGAAAATCCGGTTTCTGTAGCCGTTCCCGTTTCCACCAGTTATCAAAGTGGCGTGACGAGATAATATCCGGCGGCAGACGGGTATCGTAGAAACTGAACAGAGTTTCATCATCCACAAGGATATCGCGGCGCCGGGATTTGTGTTCCAGCTCTTCCACTTCATTACGCAGTTTCTGGTTTTCCCGGAAGAACGCATGACGGGTCAGCCAGTCACCTTCCACCAGCGCATGACGGATAAAGAGTTCACGACACAGCGCCGGATCGATATTACCGTAGTTCACCGGACGTCCCGCCACGACCGGCAGGCCATAGAGAGTCACTTTTTCCATTGCCATCACCGCACCCTGAGATTTCTCCCAGTGCGGCTCGCTGTAGTGATATTTCACCAGATGCGGTGCCAGCGGCTCTATCCATTCCGGTTCAATTTTAGCGGCAATCCGCCCCCATAACCGGCTGGTTTCCACCAGCTCCGCCACCATTACCCATTTCGGCGGCTTCTTAAATAAGCCGGAACCCGGGAAGACGGAGAAACGCGCATTACGCGCCCCGGTGAACTCCTGTTTTTCCGTGTCTTTCTGCCCGACATGGGACAGCAGACCGCTCAGGAGCGACAGATGGACACTTTTATAATCCGCCGGTTCGCTGTTCACCGGAATTCCCTGCTCTTTCACCACCTGGCGCAGCTGGGTATACACATCCTGCCATTCGCGGATCCGCAGATAGTTAAGAAACTCCTGACGACACTGTTTGCGCAACTGCGAGTTGGATAACACTTTCTGCTGTTCTTTCAGGTAGTTCCACAGATTCACAAAGGCAATAAAGTCAGATTCTTTATCCGCAAAGCGGCGGTGTTTTTCATCGGACGCCTGCTGTTTCTCCAGCGGACGCTCACGGGGATCCTGGATGGAGAGTGCGGCGGCGATCACCATGGTTTCCCGCACCGCGCCGTGGTTACGGGCTTCCAGCACCATCCGCGCCAGGCGCGGGTCAATCGGCAGTTTCGCCAGCTGACGGCCGGTTTGTGTCAGATGATAATGCCCTTCGGCGGAGGTTTTACCGTCGATAGCACCCAGTTCTTCCAGCAGTTTGACGCCATCCTGGATATTGCGTTTATCCGGCGCTTCCACAAACGGGAAGGCGGCGATATCCCCCAGCCCGATCGCGGTCATCTGCAGAATAACGGAGGCCAGGTTGGTACGCAGAATTTCCGGGTCGGTAAATTCCGGCCGTGACAGGAAATCATCCTCCGAATAGAGTCGGATGCAGATCCCGTCAGAAACACGGCCGCAACGCCCTTTGCGCTGGTTTGCCGAGGCCTGCGAAATTGGTTCTATCGGCAGACGCTGAACTTTTGTCCGGTAACTGTAGCGGCTGACACGGGCAAACCCGGTATCAATCACATATTTGATGCCGGGAACGGTCAGCGAAGTTTCCGCCACGTTGGTGGCCAGTACGATACGGCGCCCGGTGTGCGGCTGAAAAATCCGGTTCTGTTCACTGTTGGAAAGACGGGCAAACAGCGGCAGCACTTCGGTATGGCGCAAGTCTGCTTTGTTCAGGGCATCGGCGGTTTCACGGATCTCCCGCTCCCCGCTCATAAAGATAAGGATATCCCCCGCGCTTTCCCGTCCCAGTTCATGCACGGCATCCAGAATGCCCTGAGTCAGGTCGCGATCCGAATCATTCTCTTCCCCCATCACCGGACGATAACGGACTTCCACCGGATAGGTACGCCCGGAGACTTCAATAATCGGTGCATTACCGAAATGACGGGAAAACCGCTCCGGATCAATGGTCGCAGAGGTGATGATCACTTTCAGATCCGGACGTTTCGGCAGAAGCTGACGCAGATAGCCGAGGATAAAATCAATATTCAGGCTGCGTTCGTGGGCTTCATCGATGATGATGGTGTCATACTGCAGCAACAGCTTGTCCTGCTGTAATTCTGCCAGCAGGATCCCGTCCGTCATCAGCTTAACCAGCGAATTATCACTGACCTGATCACTGAAGCGGACTTTATAACCGACGGCGCCGCCAAGCGGGACTTTCAGTTCCTCCGCAATACGGGAAGCTACGGTCCGTGCAGCCAGACGACGCGGCTGGGTATGACCGATAAACCCGGTGATACCGCGTCCCAGTTCCAGACAGATTTTCGGGATCTGCGTGGTTTTACCGGATCCGGTTTCACCCGCGATGATCACCACCTGATTATCACGGATCGCGTTATAAATCGCTTCGCGCTTCTGCGAGACCGGCAGATTATCCGGATAGGTAATCTCCGGCCGGTTGGCAATGCGCAGCTCTGTGCGGGTAATACCGCGCAGCATCTCATCCTGTAACCCTGCCAGCACCTTCTGCTGAGATTCGGGGTTGCGGATCTTCGCCACCCCCGCCAGCCGTTTGCGGAACTGATGCTGCTCCCGCAGCGATAGATGGGGGATTAACTGTTTTAATTCATTAAGAAGGGAATTCACCTTGCTGTCCTTCTGATAGGTAATATCGTGCCGTCTGTACGGTTTGGCTTTTTGTGCGGCGGGTCTCCCCTCTGTCATTGTTATCCCGTTTTCGGAGTAACGCACACCGCGTGTCTTTATTAAACTTGCCGTATCCGGCCATTGTCAGATTTTTTGATGTTATGCGCCGAATTTATCTGCTGTTCTTTATACAGCGGCTTTCATACACTGATTACGTAATAAATAAGCTGAATCACAATAACAAGGTTTACTATGCAAAAAGTTCTCGTTCTGAAATCCAGTATTCTTGCGGACTACTCACACACCAACAAAATGGCGGATTATTTTATCGGACAATGGCGGAAAAATCATGCAGATGATGCGATCACTGTCCGCGACCTGAGTGCTGACCCGGTACCGATTCTGGATAACGAAATTGTTTCCGGTATGCATGGTTCCGCAGGCGGCACCTTAACACAGCGTCAGGAGTCCGCAAATGCATTACAGACTGAACTGATTGATGAGCTTTTTGCACACAACGTTATCGTATTCACCGCACCAATGTATAACTTCACCATACCGACACAGCTGAAAACCTATCTGGATTTCATTGCAGCTGCCGGCAAGACCTTCCGCTATACCGAAAAAGGTGCCGAAGGGCTGGTGACGGGCAAACGTGCGATTGTTCTGACTGCACGCGGCGGTTTCCACCGCGATCAGACGTCTGACCTGATTGTGCCGTTTATGACACAGTTCCTGGGTTTTATCGGGATCAGCGATATTGAGTTTATTTATGCCGAAGGTGTCTCGATGGGTGAGGATTTTGCTGAAAAAGCACAGCAGAATGCCCGTCAGTGCGTTGAAGCGCTTTCCGCATAACCGGATAACAACACAAAAACAAGCAGTATCATCATTAATCATCCTTGTTCCGCGCCGGGTCATCCGGCGCTTTTTTTTGCATCCGTTAATCCGTTACTCTTTCTTCAGCCATTTACCGTTGATACCGAGCACATATTCGCCCTGCGGCGCGCGGGTCACCAGTTTCTGTCCGGCGATTTTAGCCACTTCATCCGCTTTCATCCGGTTGGTTTGTGCCAGTTCGCTGTATTTTTGCGTCCGGGCTGTATTAATCTCTTTCACCAGACCGCTGACATCCTGCCGTGACGATGCTTTATCCACGGCCGCGATATAACCGCTGAAGGTTTCGCCCACCAGTCCCTGCTGTTTGGCCTCATCCAGGGTCAGTGCAAACGCAGAGCTGCTGATCAGTAATGTCAGCGCGGCCAGCCCGCTGTTAATGAATTTACGCATTATTCACCTCAAAATATCGCTGAGTTATTTTTCAGCAAATCTTCAACCTGGCGGTCAATTTTGACATTAATTTCATGTTCAATTTTGACATTCATATTGATATCAATGGGTTTATCCGGTGTGGCCACTTCCACCCGCAGACAACCGTTAAGCGCGATAATCATCAGCGGTAATACCGCACCTGCTATCCATTTTTTCATTCTGACTCCGTCGGATGTTACTCCTGATTCTGTGAAATACTCTTTTCCAGCCAGGCTTCCAGATTGCTGCCGAAACGCAGACTGCGCCATAACTGAAACACATTTTCCTCATGCCGGTAATTCAGATTTACCGCCCGCCGTGCATCCAGTACCGGATTATAGCCGGAAACCACTGATGACATCGTCAGGACACCCAGGTTGGTCAGATTAACATCCGTCCGCACCCGTTTCATCACCAGATAATCCAGCCAGTTAATCGCCGTACCCGCTGAAATATTGTTTTCACTGACCGATTCAACAAACTGATTATCCAGATTGAGGGTCAGCGGTTCGTCGTTTTCCACCCAACCGTTATGCACAATCCACTGCGGATTATCAATATAAAACGGTAATTCCCCGCTGATACTGCCTTCAAGGGCAAACTGTGTCACTTTCAGCGTATTGATCAGCGGGCCGGTATTCAGTTTATCCAGTTTTATCACCGCTGCGGTTTTCTGCGGAATGGTCAGTGACGGCATGGTGACCTGTCCGCCCAGAATATCCAGACTGACGCCGGACAGTTCCAGCGGATAGGCATCACCGTACGGGTAATAACCCTGCAAATCGGCTTTAATATCCGTCACTTCAAACAGATTCTCAACACGCGCAATCCGCAGCATCACAGGCGTTTTACTGCCGAGCTGCCAGCGGCTGTCCGCGAGCCGCCACGGCAGCACAAAATCCACGCCGCTCACTTCGCCGTCTTTCAGCCACATGCCCGCCTGTTTGACCACCCAGTGCCCGCCGGCGACAAATCCCTGACCCGGTGCAGCAGAATACGCCGCCTGGGCATAGAAAACACCGTTACGCAGTGTGATCCCCAGATCGGCCGGGATCAGCGTCTGAAATGCCCGCATATCCTGCTCCGGCCAACGAGCCTCACCACGCAGACGGACACCGTCCCAGCGGCTCCAGTAATGTATCGGCCCGATATTTTTTCCGGCTGACAGTGTGCCTTTAACAGAAAAATCGCGGGGGTCACGGCCATCCAGCGTCATATCAAAGGTCGCGGACGGCAGATAGCTGTTATCCAGCCGGATTTTCCGGGTGGTCAGCTGCACTTTACCGGACAATTTCTCCTGCCCGTCAACCCGCGTCCAGATCAGCGGGGATAACAGTGTCAGCGCCGGGGCATCCATCGACATCATACCGTAGCGGATACCGTTGAATCCGGTGTTCAGTTTCCGGATACGGATTTCCTCATCCAGCCAGGAACCGGCGCCGGAGAATGTCCAGTCCGCATTCAGCGGTTTCATCCGGCCATTTCCCCAGATTTGCCAGTACCAGCGGCCATTATCCGGCAGGAATTCCCGCGCCTGGCCTTTCATCTGAAAACGGTAACGCCCCAGCTCCGGATTATTCACCGTCACAATAGCATCCAGCGGCCCGGAAATTCCCTGCTGTGACAGCGAGGTTCCCGCCAGCGGCAGACGCAGTTCTTCCACCAGAAAATCCGGACTGAGCTGCCCGCGAGCCCGCACCAGTGCCCCGGAGCGTAACCGGATCACCGGATCGGCAAACGTGCCGGTCAGTACCGCCGGTACCCGTCCGGCTGCCCACATATCATTGTGATTAACCTGCCCGGCCAGCTCAAAAGGAATATCAAACTCAGTCAGCGGAAGCGGTGTTTCCGGTAACTGCAATACCACCGTGCCTTTACCGCGCACACCCTGCGTGGTCACGGAGATCCGCGCCCCCAAAAGCATATCCGCCGGTGAGGAGAGCCAGTTTTTCAGTTCTGCGCTGATAGTTCCCCGCAGGGGCTGTTCCCACTCATCCCAGCGCCATTCCCCGTTTTTAATCAGAATACTTTCCGCCGTGGCTTCCCAGGGAATATTCAGCAGCACGGTCTGCGGATCAGTTTCACTCAGCGTCAGAACACCCTGCCGCCCCTGCCAGTCAAAGGCAGCCATCAGCGGCTGTGGCCGGTATGTGGTTGTGATTTCAGCCTGTAATCTGCCTTTATCCGGCAGCTCCGCTGTATTCAGCGGCAGTGTCAGTGCGCCGCTGAGCGCAAATTTTTCATCACCAACAGTGGCATCCAGTTGTGACAGAGTCAGGTTCAGCGCCGGATCAACCGCCAGTTCCGCCTGAATGTTCTCACCCTGATAACTCAATTGCTGTCCCCGGCCGGGTGCGGTTGTCAGGCTCAGTTTTCCCCGGTACATCTGCCAGGGCGCGGGGATAACGTTATCAGCGGTCAGCGTCACCGGCGGCAACTGCGATAACAGCGCACCGATATCAACCGGTGTAGTGTCTGTTTCTTCAGGGCCGGAAGGTAATTTCTGAAAGCAACCCGCATCACCGGTCAGTGAACCGGCATCAATAATCCAGCGGCCGCCGCGCTGATAGTGAAGTGACAGCTTTTCCCCGCCCGCCAGCTGACATTCATTACTGCGGAGAGCCGCTTCTTCTATATAGAGGCCACCCGCACGAATTTTTGGCTGAGAAAGTGACAGTGTAACGCCATCCGGCAGAGAGGATTTCACCACGGCAGGCAGCCAGCGCGGAATTGTCAGCCAGGCCGCCGGGAGGATAATCATCAGCAGAGCAAGCAGTACGACCAGCACTTTCAGTAATTTTTTCATAGACCTCAGAGGTGCAGTTCCCCGGTTACAGATACATCAACTAAGCGTTATACTGTAGTCAGCAGATTTCAATCATTTCTGAACACAGGACCGCCCTATTTTGTCAGGGCTATCCGGTTTAGTGTAGCGATTTATTTTTTAGCGGAGGAACCCCGATGAAAATCGTCAGTTACAGTACCAAACATTACGACAGCAAACATATGGATTTGATTAATCAGGATCCTCGCTTTCAGTATGATATCGAATATTTTGATTTCCCGCTGACACAACAAACCGCAAAAAACGCCGTGGGTGCCGATGCTGTCTGTATTTTTGTTAATGATGATGCGAACCGGGAAGTATTGCAGGAACTGGCGGATCTCAATATCAGAATCCTCGCACTGCGCTGTGCGGGTTTTAATAACGTGGATTTAGCCGCCGCTGAAGAGCTGGGTATTCAGGTTGTCCGTGTTCCGGCCTATTCCCCGGAAGCTGTGGCTGAACATGCCGTCGGTATGATGCTGAGCCTGAACCGCCGTATTCACCGTGCTTACCAGCGCACCCGCGATGCTAACTTTTCTCTCGAGGGTCTGACCGGCTTTAATATGCATAACCGCACAGCCGGGATTGTCGGAACAGGCAAAATCGGCCTGGCCGTACTGCGGATATTAAAGGGATTCGGGATGCGCCTGCTGGTGTCTGATCCTTATCCTAACCAGACAGCACTGGATCTGGGTGCAGAATATGTCGATCTGAACACGCTGTTTGCGCAATCTGATGTGATTTCACTTCACTGCCCGCTGACGCCGGAAAATCATCATCTGCTGAATGAAACCGCATTTGCCAAAATGAAAGACGGCGTGATGATTATCAATACCAGCCGCGGTGCATTAATTGATTCCGCTGCCGCCATTAATGCCCTCAAACAGCAGAAAATTGGCGCGCTGGGTATGGATGTGTATGAAAATGAACGTGATTTATTCTTTGAAGATAAATCGAATGATGTGATTCAGGATGATGTGTTCCGCCGTCTCTCTTCCTGCCATAACGTCCTGTTTACCGGCCATCAGGCGTTTCTGACAGAAGAAGCTCTGTTGAGTATCAGCGAAACCACGCTGGAAAACATCACTAAGCTCTATAATGGCGAAACATCTTGTAACATTGTGTTACAGAATTGGTAGCTATTACACGGAACATTACAATTTAATCCCGGGGATTTTATTTTGTTTCCCGGGATTCTGGTCATAAAAAAACCAATAAACATAAACTTAGGTGATGTCATTCAGTTTATTCTTAATTTTGCCCATCCCGATTTTTGATGCTAATATTCGCTCCGTTTTTTGATGAGTTTTCCTCAATAATCACAGCAACTGACATTCCCGTTTATATTGATCAAATTTAAACAGGAATGTATTTCGGATAAAAAAAGCCCCGTAACGGGGCGGACAGGATATAGATACTGAGTAAAGTGTTTTTGTTTTAATGTCCGCATTATAAACTACACTTAATAAACAAATCCTAAATAAAAAGAACAGAAATAACAGCCCTTGTTTTTGTTGCGACAGGCTATTTGTTATGGGTCTGTTTAATAATACTGATGTAACATTCAAACTATAAAGTAAGACGTAGCGATCATATATTATCATTAACCGTTAACTATCATTTGTGATGTTATTAACTGATACTTTTCTCATAATATTAAAACGGGACACTTTCAGTTAATATCGAATACAGAGAGTAAAAATATGTCTATGTTAAACCGTTTAGTTTTAGTTGCAGGTATTGCATTATCTTTTGTTACACACAGCGCATCATTGCAGGGTCAGCAAGGCGGCGTCATCAATTTCTACGGGTCACTGACAGAAGCCCCCTGCACCTATCAGGTATCCGGCAATAACGTCAATGCCGAATGTTACCGTTCCGGTGAAACCGCCAAATATAACAGCAGTATTCAGGCGGATAATAAACCTAACGGTACATTAATACCGGATAACATTGGTGAAGTAAATATCACTCCGGTTTTATCTGATTCAGAAAAACATATTGTCACCATAAGCTATCGCTGATTAGGCAAAGATATACTACACAGCAAATATAGAAGTCAAATAACGGATTTATTAAAAATAACATTTATCCCGTATTATAAAAAATAATAAACAATATGCCTCATTTAAATCAAACACCCACGGGTGTTTGATTTTCTTATTTGTGATAAAGAAGAATCTTATTCCCGCCCTCATCGTGACCACTCTCAGATTCAGCCGGTAGTACTCTTATCTGTCATATGATAACGTCGTATGTAAATTAAGTAATATTAATGATACCGGTAAAGGGACACCGCACGAATGAATCATTCTCTGACAATGTTACTGCAGCGTTTGCAAACCACCGTACCTGCATCACAGGTTACTTTTACCCGTGATGAACTGAATATACTTATCCGGGTACTCTCTGCATACACTGCAGCACCGGCAGCCTCACTGATTATCACCACCCGCGACTCCGGAGCGGTCAGCCATGCTATTAACTACGGCTGGAGTGAGGAAGAAAAACAGCTGACGGAACAGCAAGGCGGGCAATATATCCCGCTGTTCCGTCATGATATCAACAGCTGAACTATTCCCCGGCCAGAGCGCGCGGAAACAGTAAGTTATTCTCCAGGCTGATGTGTTCCATTAAATCATCAATGAAGGTATTGATACCGTTATACAGTACCCGCCAGGTTGTGCAGGCTTCTTCCGGTGCTGTGACATTATTGGTGATAAATTTAATCACCTCCACAATATCCCCCGCATCATCATGCTCTGCTTCCATAACCTGTACCGGCCCTGCCGCCTGCGGTCCCATGCCGTTGCAGATCATCGGAAACAGCACTTGTTCCTCTTTCATCATATGCGAGGTCAGCTCTTCATGCAGTGCCGTCAGTTGCCGGGTCAGCCCTTTCGGGACACTGGCTTTGGCGGCATGCACCCGCTCCACTTTTTCCGCCTGTAAAATCAGTTCCGGTAATTGTGCGCGGTGGCGATCGTGATAACGGGTAATAATAAAGGCGATAATGTCGCTCAGCGGGGCTTTCCGCCAGTCCTGCGCCGGTGCCTCATCTTTCAGGGCGAGTAATGCCTGTTCAATTTCATCGATATTCAGGGATTTTTTCTCTGCCGCTTTTGCCAGTGTCCGTTTTCCGCCGCAGCAGAAATCCAGATCATAACGGCGGAAAAGTGCCGATGCACCATTCACAGACAGCGCCAGTTCGCCCAGGGTTTTTTCACGTAATGTCATTTTTATTACCTCAAAATTCAGTCATAAACCATGATAAATCAGTGCTGCGGCAGCTGACGCAGCAGCGTAAAAGCATCACTGAGTTTGTCTTCCGTTACCGCAAAAGCGTGCAGATTTCCGGCGCTGTCATGGCCTTTGGCCGTCATACCGTTGCGGCTGATATCAATACTCCACCGCAGATCAGGATGATGAAAATCCCCGGCGAGCTGTACCGGCAGATCCGGTGTTTTCACCCTGATAAGCATTGGCGGCAGTGTCAGTTTTCCCTCTCCGCCGGTCAGATTTTTTGCCAGACAGACCGCGCTGAGCATAATCGGCTGCAGATACTGCATCACTTTACCGTCAATTTCCGCGCAATCGCCGAGGGCATAAATATCCGGATCGGATGTCTGTAATGAACTGTTTGTCACAATACCGCGCCGGACAGTCAGACCGGCCAGCTCAGCCAGCGAGGTATCCGGTTTCAGTCCGGTGGCGGCAATCACCACATCCGCGCGGGTCACACAATCATGATCAAACAACGCCTCTATATCATTTTCTGTTTTCTTCAGTGACTGTAACTGTGTACCGGTCAGCACCCGCACACCGGATGCGGACAGGTTATGCCGCAGACGGCTGCTGAGTTCAGCGGGCATCAGTGAGGACAAAATACTGGCCGCCATATCCGCCAGGGTAACGGTTTTCCCGGCCCGGCAGAAATCCATTGCCAATTCTGTGCCGATCAGGCCGCTGCCAAGGATCAGTACCCGCTGTGCATTACGCAGCCGTGTTTCGTGCCGCTGAAAATCCTCGCGGCTGTTAAGTGTCAGCATCAGTTCATTGCCGGGCACCGGCGGACGGCCCGGTGTTGCCCCGGTCGCCAGCACCAGTTTGTCATAGTGCCATTGCTGCTGCTCACCGCTGATAAGATGCTGTTGTGCATCAATGCCGCTGATCCGGGTATGCGGGAACAGCGCCACATTATATTGCTGTGCAAATTCCTGTGCTGACTGCCGGATAAGATCATCAGCACGCTGATTCAGACTTATCACATGGCTTAAATCCGGTTTGTTATATTCATCGATACTGTCTGCCGCAATCACCGTCAGCAGCACCTGTGTATCGGTTTTACGGATATTTTTCACCAGCTGGCGGGCAGCAAAGCCCCCGCCGATAATCACAATACCTGCACTCATGCGGCCTCCGTCGCCAGGACATCAAATACATCTTTACCGAGAGAGCATTCCGGGCACAGGAAATTATCCGGTACACAGGACCACGGTGTTCCCGGCTCCACGCCCTGCACCGGCTCGCCTTTCTCAGGATCATAAACCCACTGGCACACACCGCACTGCATGCACGGCCCCAAGTCCTGAGATGATACATTGGTGACACTGTCACATGATTTTGCTTTTCCGGTATCATTAACAGCGGCTGCCGGGGCGGCCACCGGTTGCGGCGTGATCGCTTTTGGTGCCGCAGCTGCCGGTCTGCTGACCGCCGGTAATACCCCGGTCGCCCACTGCCGCGCCAGGTCACGTCCGTATTGGCGGCACTCTTCAAGGGTATTCAGATCAGGACGCCATTTTGCTTTCAGTGACATCGTGGTTTCAAAACCGGCATCCATCAGCCGGGTCTGCACACGGTCAACCGCTCCGCCGTTCCAGCCGTAGCTGCCGAAAGCCGCTGCTTTTTTATTGCGGAACCGCAGACCGGTTAATTCCTCCAGCATGCCGGCAATTTTCGGCATCATGACATTATTCATAGTGGATGAGCCCACCAGCGCTCCTTTTGAACGGAACACACTGGTGATGATGTCATTCTTATCGCTGCGGGCGACGTTAAAGATTTTCACCGCCACATCCGGGTCCGCTTCATTGATCCCCTGTGCGATTGCATCGGCCATCATGCGGGTGTTGTTCGACATGGTGTCATAGAAAATCGTGATACGATCTTCCTGATAATCCGCCGCCCATTTCAGATACCACTCCACGATTTGAGTCGGATTATCGCGCCAGACCACGCCGTGTGAGGTCGCGATCATATCCACCGGCAGCCCGAAACCGAGGATTTCAGTAATTTTCGGGGTCACCAGACGGCTGAACGGCGTCAGGATGTTGGCATAGTAACGCTGGCACTGCTCAAACAGCTCAGTCTGATCCACCTCATCGTTAAACAGGCGCTCGTCGCAATAGTGCTGACCAAAGGCATCATTACTGAACAGAATGGCATCTCCGGTCAGATAGGTCATCATACTGTCCGGCCAGTGCAGCATCGGGGTTTCGACAAAAATCAGCTGTTTGCCGTTACCGATATCCAGGGTATCCCCGGTTTTCACCACATTAAAATGCCATTCCGGGTGATGATGATGTCCGTTAATAGAATCAATGGCATTTTCAGTACAGTAGATTGGCGTGTCCGGGATCGCCGCCATCAGTTCGGTTAATGCCCCGGCGTGATCTTCTTCCGCATGGTTAATCACAATGTAATCAATATCGTTCAGGTCGATTTGTGTCTGCAGATGCTGCACAAACTCGCGGCTGAATTTGTGATCAACTGTATCAATCAGGACATTTTTCTCTTCGCGGATCAGATAGCTGTTATAGCTGCTGCCGAGCAGGGTTTTGTATTCTGTTCCGTGGAAATCGCGGACTTCCCAGTCACGCTGTCCGACCCAATGCACATTATTTTTTACATGAATAGCCATTTGATAGTTACCTTCTGTTTTTATGCTTCGTTACAGAGAGATAATCAATTTGCGTGCCAACTTTTACTTTGTTGTTTTATAAAGATTTTAAATTTCAGGACAAAAAATAAGTGTCAAAATGACTATGCAATTAACTGTCATTATGACATTGTACTGTCATAATGACAGCGGAGGAACGCATGGGATTTTCAGTTGATGTACTTACCGGCATTGCTATTGCCTTACAGCGGGATATCGGTCATCAGGATCGCTTTCAGCGTCTGGTCTCCACGCTGCGCCGGGTACTTAATTGTGATGCAGCCGCGCTGCTGCGTTATGAATCACATCAGTTTATTCCGCTGGCGATTGACGGGCTGTCGCCGGATGTTCTCGGCCGCCGCTTCCGGCTGGATGCGCATCCCAGACTGGAAGCCATCGCCCGTGCCGGGGATGTCGTCCGTTTTCCCGCAGACAGTCAGTTGCCTGACCCTTATGATGGTCTGATCCCGGATCATGTCCATCTGAAAGTGCACGCCTGCGCCGGTCTGCCGCTGTTTGCCGGGCAAAACCTTATCGGTGCGCTGACACTCGACAGCCTTGCACCGGACCAGTTTGATACATTCAGTGATGAAGAATTACGCCTGATTGCCGCTCTGGCCGCCGGAGCACTTAATAACGCCCTGCTTATCGGTCAGCTCGAGAACCAGCAACTGGCATTCAGCGCCTCCGCCGGGCTGGCGGCAGGGCAATCCGGCGGACAAACCGATATTATCGGCCTTTCACCCTGCATGATGCAGTTAAAGAAAGAGATAGCCATTGTGGCCGGTGCTGATATGAATGTGCTGGTCAGCGGCGAAACCGGTACCGGTAAAGAGCTGGTGGTGCAGTCCATTCACGAATTATCCGCCCGCCGTGATCACCCGCTGGTGTATCTTAACTGTGCGGCACTGCCGGAAACCGTTGCGGAAAGTGAACTATTCGGGCATGTCAAAGGCGCATTTACCGGTGCTATCAGTAACCGCAGCGGGAAATTTGAAATGGCGGATAACGGTACCCTGTTTCTGGATGAGATTGGTGAGCTGTCACCGGCGTTACAGGCCAAGCTGCTGCGGGTCTTACAGTATGGTGATATCCAGCGGATCGGTGATGACAGGCCGCTGCGGGTGAATGTCCGCGTGCTGGCTGCCACCAACCGGGATCTGCGGGCAGAAGTTGCCGCAGGCCGTTTCCGGGCTGACCTGTTCCACCGGCTCAGCATTTTCCCGTTACAGGTGCCGCCGCTGCGGGAACGCCATGAAGACATCCTGCTGCTGACCGGCTATTTCTGCGAACGCTACCGTCAGACGTTTGGTTTGCCGCAGGTGGTAATAAGCCCCGCGTTACGCCTGGCGCTGCTGCACTATCACTGGCCGGGTAATGTGCGGGAGCTTGAACATGCCGTGCACCGCGCCATTGTGCTGGCGCGTGCCACCGGTAACAGTGAAGAGCTGCTGTTACAGCCTCATCACTTCTCGCCGGAAGAAATCCCTGAACCGGTTGTCAGCCCGGAAACACATCCTGCAGAGGCCGATCAGGATCTGCGCACGGCCACCGATGCCTTTCAGACGGAACTTATCCGCACGGCACTTACCCGCAGTGACGGCAGCTGGGCAGCGGCGGCCCGCCGTCTCGGGATTGATGCCGGAAATCTGCACCGTCTGGCAAAACGTCTGGGGCTGAAATAATCCCCGGACGGGACTTTTTGACAAATGTCATAGGGTAAGCCGCATTTTCTGCACTATGTTATGACCTCAAATGAAAATGATAACCATTACATTTATGAGGTCAGGGATAATGCAGAACAAAATCACCCGCCGCAGGCTGACACACTGCCTCGCGCTCTCACTTACTGCCGGTGTCTCCGCTGCGGCAGCGGAACCCGCACCGGACACCCTTATTGTCACCGCTGCAAAACAAAGCCGTCTCGCACCGGATGCCGCACAGGAAAAAGAAAAACTGGAGAATGTCGCGGGCGGCACCAACCTGATTATGGTTGAAAAGGATACCCGGCTGGCGACGCTGCATGATGCACTGGATTATCAGCCCGGCGTGCTGGTGCAGAATTTCTTCGGCGGTATTGATCAGCCCCGGCTGAATATCCGCGGCTCCGGTGTGCAGAGTGCCCCGCTGGCACGCGGCATTCTGCTGATGCAGGACGGGCTGCCGGTCACCGATGCGGACGGCAGTTTTCATATCAGCACCCTGGAAATGAGGGATGCGCGGATGATCAGTGTCCGGCGCGGCGCCAACAGCCTGAACCCGCAGAGTAACAGTCTGGGCGGTGAGCTGGATCTGATTTCCTATACCGGCCGCGATGAAGGCGGACGCCTGCGCTATGAATACGGTTCTTACGGCCGCGAAGGTTTACAGACGGCATTCGGCGGCGTATCGGATGACGGCCGTTTCGACGGACGCATCAATTTCACTTATGACCATTTCGACGGCTACCGTAAACACTCCTCATCACAGCGCAAAACCGTGCGCGGTAACTTTGGCTATACCGGTGATAATTTTGAGAACCGCACCTCCCTCAACTGGACCGATCTGCGCTTTGATGTCGCCGGGCCGGTCTCTGAAGCCGTGCTCGACAGTGATCCGACAGAGGTTTACCCGATGGTCTGGCTGCGGGATCCGCACCGCAATGTGGAGCAGTTCCGTGCCGCCAACCGTTCGGACTGGCAGATCGATAATCAGCGCATCAGTGCCGGTGTCTGGTATATCCGTACCCACGATAATTTCACCACCCCTGCCTATTACCGTTTCAGTCAGAGCCACAGTGAAGGTATGCAGCTGGGCTGGCAGATGGAAACCGAGCCGGTCTCCTGGCGGGCAGCACTGGCGGCTGATCATATGAGCCTGGAAACCGATCTGATGCAGAACCGGCGCGGCACAAAGATGGACAAAACACCGATCGGCAAGTTTGACGGCAAAGCAGACAATATTTATGCCTCCGCCGGTGCCGGTATTCATCTGACACCGGGTCTGACCCTGAATCTGGATCTCAAAGCCACTCATGCGCGGCGTGATACGGAAAAGCGCAACAGTTCCGTTTCACTGGATCAGAACTGGACCTTCTGGACCCCTAAAGCCGGGGTGATCTGGCGTCCGGCTGATAATCAGCGCTGGTTTGCCAACGTCAGCGCCAGTCAGGAGCCCGCGACCTTCCATGAAATCATTAATTCCTCTGACGGCCGCCTGACAAAACTGGATCCGCAGAAAGGCGTGACGTTTGAAATCGGCGGTGACGGTGATATTACCGAACAGCTGAAATGGAATGTGGCGCTCTACCGCAGCTTTATCAAAGATGAATACATCACAACTTATGATTCAGAGGGAAATATCACCGGCGTCTTTAATTATGCCGCCAAAACCCGTCATCAGGGGCTGGAAGCAGGAATTAACGGCGTGATCCCGGCGGGTCCCGGAGATGTGGAATATAAGCTGGCCTGGACGTGGAATGATTTCCGTTTTATGGGCGGTGAATATAACGGCAATTATATCGCCGGAATCCCGCGTAATATTGTCTCGGCGGAAGTGCTGTACCGGATCGGCGACTGGCGTTTCGGCCCGAATATTCACTGGGCACCGACCGACATGGCCGTCGATCACGAAAACCATCTCAATATTCAGAAGCGCAAACACTATGCGGTGCTCGGGCTGAGAGGCACTTATCAGCCTGCGGATAACTGGTCGCTCTATATGTCAATGGATAACCTGACCAACGAACACTATGCGACCACCTCTGTAGCGAACCGCTCAGTCACCGGCAAAGACAGCACTCTGTTCCCGGGGATGGGATTCAGTGTCAACGGCGGTATCACCTATAATTTCTGATCTTACTGATATAAGAAATCCCCGCCCGGCGGGGATTTTTTTATTTATTCAGAACGGGCGCTGCGCCGGGATAGCCAGTTCCGCCAGATAGGATTCATTGGTGATCCGCACCGCGTCTTTATCAATTCCGATAAACGCTTTCTGCCGCCAGCCGGAAAACAGGCGGCTGAGAGTTTCATAACGAACACCCAGTTTTGCGGCTAACTGCCCGCGCGATAACGGCAGCACCACACAATCCGATTGCTGGCACCGTTTCAGATCCAGCAGATAAGCTGCCAGCCGCTGCTCTGCGGAGCTGGAGGTCAGCCAGTCGATATGGTTAATATTCTCATACAGCTTCAGGCTGAACCGCGCCAGTAACTGCGCCATAATTGCCGGACAGGCATGACACAGCCGTAAAATCGCCTGTTTATCCAGCATCAGCGCACTGCTGTCTGTTCTCGCCCGCAGGCTCATCGGGAAGCGATTGTGCGGCATAAAGACAGCAGCAATCGCCACCAGCTCACCGGCGGTAAACATACCGAATACTTTTTCCTCACCCGACCAGGTGTGACGGAAAACATCAATCTGCCCGCTGATCATCAGCGGACAGGCTTTTACGGTCTCTCCTTCACGACTGATCAATTCCCCCGCCGCAAACTGACGATGTGTGCTGTCTGCCAGTACCAGCGTCAGATCATCATCCTCTGCCGCCTGAAATAACGGGCACGACCGGAGGATCGCCATTTGCTGTGCGGGGGCAAGGGTCTTTTTGACAAATGTCATAGGGTTTTCCTCTCAGTGCGGCCAGAATAAATGCAATTATAAATGATAACCAATCGCATTATCAATTTAATCATAAAATAAAAGGCGAATAACCTTATGATTAGTAATAGATTTACATTATTGCCGGTACTGTTTTTTACCTGCACAACAGCAGCTTATGCCGCAAAAGGTGCCGTGCATTTTACCGATATGTCACAGCAGAATATTGAACTCGCCGCTCCGGCACAGCGGATTGTGGTGATCCCGATTCCTGCCGCCTCCATGCTGGTCAGTGTTGATGAGAGCAGCAAACGGCTCGCCGGGATGCATCCCTTTGCCGGTGTCGCTGCCCGCGACGGCATGCTCAGTGTGATGTTTCCGGATGTGCTCTCTGTACGCAGTGATGTGGTGGGGAATGATTTCGCACCGAATATTGAAGCCCTGCTCTCGGTTAACCCGGATCTGGTCTGGCAATGGGGACACCGGGGCGATGACATTATCACGCCGATGCGCAATGCCGGTCTGACCGTTGCCACACTGGATTACGGCAAAGAAGCCTATACACAGGAGTGGCTGACCCTGATGGGGAAAACCCTCGGCAAAGAAACCAAAACGGACGGGCTGATTGCCTGGCGCAAACAGGTGATCAATCAACTGGAAAACAGTGTTGCTGCGATTCCGGAAGACAAACAACCGCGTGTGCTCTATCTCTCTCATTTTAAACAGAGTATCCAGACTTTCGGATCCACGTCTCATAACAATGCGGATTTTGCACTCGCCGGGGGTGTCAGCCTCAACCGTGACCTGACCGGGCCGCGCACCCTGAATATCGAGCAGATTCTGGTGTGGGATCCGGACATTATCCTGCTGGGCAATTTTGAGGCCGGACTGGCACCCGCTGATATTTATAACAATCCGATGCTCAGTGATGTGACCGCGGTAAAGAATAAACGGGTCTATAAACTGCCGATCGGCGGCTTTATCTGGGATGCGCCAAATCAGGAAACGCCGCTTTACTGGCAGTGGCTGGCTCAGATTTTTCATCCGGAAAGTGCGGCATTTCCGCTGCGGGAAGAGATCCGCAAACGCTATCTGCAACTGTACGGCTATTCTCTAACCGATGAAGAAACAGACCGTATTTTACAACTCGATCTGAACCGGGAAGGCCGTGATTATCTGACACTGATGGGGCGGCCGTGATGCGAAAATCCCGTCTGCAATGGTGCCTGTTATCCGCCCTGCTATTACTGACCATCGTGCTCGCGCTGTGTGCTGGGCGCTATGCGGTCTCTGTGACAACGGTTCTGCAAATTCTGGCGGATACCCTGACCGGACGCAGCCCGTCTGCAGAATACAGCCGCACCGCTGAAAATGTGGTGTTATATGTCCGTCTGCCGCGCATTCTGATCGCCGGGCTGGCCGGTGCCGGGCTGGCGGTTGCCGGTGCCGCATTACAGGGCATCTTCCGCAACCCGCTGGTAGGGCCGCAGATTATCGGTGTTTCATCCGGCGCAGCGCTGGGCGGCGCACTGGCCCTGCTGCTTTTCTCCTCTTTATTTATCACTATCAGTTTTGCCTTTCTCGGCGGTCTGCTGGCCATTGTGCTGGTCTTTTTACTGGGGCTTAACCGGCACGGCAGCAGTCTTCTGATGCTGATCCTTGCGGGAGTGATTATTAACGCTTTTTTTGCCGCCCTGATTTCGCTGATCACCTATTTTGCGGATCCGAATAATACCCTGCAAACCATCGTGTTCTGGCTGATGGGCAGTTTTGCCACTGCAACCTACCTGAAAGTGAGCGTGTTACTGCCGGTTGTCATCATCGCAGGCGGGATTATTTTTGCCCTCCGCTTCCGCATCAATGTGCTGTCCCTCGGCGAGGAAAACGCACAGGCGCTGGGGCTGCCCGTCACCGTAACCCGCTGGACTATCCTGGTCTGCGTCACGCTGATCACCAGCGCCACCGTGGCCGTTTCCGGCACCATCGGCTGGGTCGGGCTGATTATTCCGCATATCGCGCGACTGATCAGCGGACATGACCACCGCGTCCTGCTCCCCGCCAGTGCCCTGACCGGTGCGATTTATCTGATCGCCGTAGATACCCTGGCGCGCAGTATGACCAGCGCGGAGATCCCGCTGAGTGTCATCACCGCACTGATCGGGGCACCGATTTTCGCCCTGCTCATTCACTCCATGAATAAAAAGGTGGCAGACCTGTGATCCGTGTTAATCAGCTCAGTTACCACACCGGCAAACGTCCGTTATTTGACGGACTGACATTCCGCCAGCCGCCGGGTACTATCGCCGCCATTCTCGGCCCGAACGGCCGCGGAAAAACCACCTTGCTGCGTCTGCTGCTCAGCCTGCAAAAAGGGGCAACCGGTACTGTGCAGCTCAGTGCACCGGCAGCCTATGTGCCGCAACTCAGCGGCGCGCTGTTTAATTACTCTGTCCGCACCATGGTCAGCCTCGGCAGGGTTCGCCACCTGCCCTGGTATGCGTCCCCGTCCCGCCGTGATCACGACATAACTGAACAGGCAATGGCTGACCTCGGATTAACCCCCTTTGCGGACACCCCATTTAACCTGCTCAGCGGCGGTGAAAAACAGATGGTGATGATTGCCCGCGCACTGGCCGGTGAACCGGACATTCTGATCCTGGATGAACCCACTTCCGCGCTGGATCTGGCAAATCAGGATACGGTTCTTTCCGTTCTGAAAATGCTGGCTGCAGAGCGCGGCAAAACCATCCTGTTTACCAGTCATTATCCGCAGCATGCCCTGCATATTGCGGATCACTCATTGTTACTGTTTGACGGTACACAGGCGCAGTTTGGTCAGACACCCGCACTGCTGACTGAAGAAAATCTGGGAAAGCTATATCAGCTTCCGGTTTCTGTCGTGCCGGTTAATCATCCGCACCGGCAGACCTGCGGAGTGATCCCTCTGTTCCGCTGACTCTATGTTTATTACCTGATTAACTACAAGGATACTTATTATGAGCAATAACACGATTACCCCGGCAGAAGCATTAGTGATTGCTGACCTGGTGAACTACACCGAACAGGGTATTTCCAGCCGCGTTCTCGCCAAAAACGGCGGCGGCAATATCACCCTGTTTGCTTTTGATAAAGGTCAGGCACTCTCTGAACACAGTGCCCCGTTTGATGCCATTGTAATGATTGCCGAAGGCTCTCTGATCCTGACCATCGCCGGAAAACCGGTGACGGCAAAACCCGGGGATATTGTCCGTATGCCGGCCAATATTCCCCATGCTGTGGACGCGCCGGAGCGGGCAAAAATGCTGCTGGTGATGTTACGTGAACCGGAAAACAAACAGGACTGAATAATGGAAAGTACACATACCGGTCATGAAGCCGGACACAAATTTCTGGCGCGTCTGGGTAAAAAACGTCTGCGCCCGGGGGGCCGCACCGCCACAGAATGGCTGCTGGCACACAGCGGATTACAGACCGACAGCCGCGTACTGGAAATTGCCTGCAATATGGGCACCACCGCCATTGAAATCGCACAGCGTTTTCAGTGTCATATTACCGGCATTGATATGGATAAACAGGCACTTGCCAATGCACGGAAAAATATCCTCGCTAACGGGTTGTCACACCTTATCACCGTACAGGAAGCGGATGCCTCAAAACTGCCGTTCCCGGATAATCATTTTGACGTGGTTATCAATGAAGCCATGCTGACCATGTATGCGGACAAAGCCAAAGCCCGTCTGTTACAGGAATATCTGCGGGTACTGAAGCCCGGTGGTCGTCTGCTGACCCACGATATCGCGCTGACAGAGCGGCGAGAGGATGAGAGTGTCACGCAGGAAATGCAGGCTGCCATTCATGTCAAAGCACAACCGATGCTGAGTGATGACTGGCTGGCACTGTTCCGTGACGCAGGTTTCCGTGATGTGATCCGCTCGGAGGGTGCGATGACACTGATGACACCGAAAGGTATGCTGCACGATGAGGGACTTGCCGGCACACTGAAAATCATCCGCAACGCCCTGAAAAAAGAGAACCGCCCGCAGTTTTTACAGATGTTCCGCCATTTCCGGCAGAATCGTGATCGCCTGCGCTATATTGCCGTTGTCAGTACAAAATAATAAGCAGTGAGGAATGTCGTGAAAAATGCACCGGATATTTTTTTCCGGTGCACTTTTATCTGTTTCCGGGGCAAAGAATTGTTACCATGATGAAAAATGCTGCCCGTCACCGGGTTTGATATTCAGAGGAATGATATGCAAATTATTTATCCTGGATACTACACCGGCAACTATCTGCCTGACGACACCTTTGCTGAGGAATATCGCTGTGCACAGCAACAGGGGGTTTCCTGTCTGTTACTTGACTAGGAAGCGGTATCTGACGGTAAATACCGCTTTTCCGGCAATATTTCAGCTGACAGCCCGGTAATCTGGCGCGGGTGGATGCTGACCGGAAAAGAATACCGGCACTTACATCATGCTGTTACGACCTGTGGCGGTAATATGCTGGTGTCCCCTGAGGAATATTTGCAAAATCATCATATTACCGGCTGGTATGATTTTTGCCGTCATTATACAGCAGAAACAATCTTCACAACCGAAGATGCTGATTTCGATACCCTGACCTCACAATTAAAGTGGCCGGGGTATTTTGTTAAAGACTATGTTAAATCACTGACCACATCACGCGGATCACTTGCTGCAAACGCTGATGAGATCCGCGAAATTATCCGGCTGATTTTTCGCTACCGGGGACAAATTGAAGGAGGTATCAGCCTCAGGCACTATGAATATTATAAAACTGACAGCGAACGCCGCTATTTTGTGCTGAATGGTCAGGCTTTCTCTGCTGATGATAATATCCCGCCTGTTGTCCGGGAAATTGCAGATATCATTACCACACCTTTCTTCTCTGTGGATATTACGGAAAATACAGCCGGTGAATTACGTCTGATAGAAATCGGCGACGGTCAGGTCTCCGATATAAAAGAATGGGATACTGAAAAATTTATTACTCTGTTTTCTGGTGCTGACTGAGATTACATTTCGTTATGGCTCACTCACAACACATGACCTATCCATCAAAACTAAACTTAAATATGCCATTTTTCAAATGTATAATAAATATTTATTGCGGAACAGATGGAGCACGTCAGCGCAAAATGCCCCATCTATGTCCCGCGTTGTAAACAATCAGTTAAAACCCGCCCTCGGGCTTATTCAGAATATGGTCTTCCCAGTTCTGTACCACACTTTCGGTGACGGCTATGTGACGGACGGTAATGCCTTTCTGGTGCATCAGGGATTTGGATCCGCTGATTAGCGGGTGCCAGGGTAATAACGGTTTGCCTTCCATGACCAGGCGGTAAGCACAGGTCATCGGCAGCCAGGCGTCAAATGTCGGCAGGTTTTCCCGCGTCAGTTTGATGCAGTCCGGTTCATAGCGGAAACGGTCTTCATAATGACGGCACTGGCAGCTTTTAATATCCAGCTGGTTGCAGGCCACATCGGTGAAATAAATTTCATCAGTGTCTGCGTCCATCAGTTTCTGCAAACAGCATTGCCCGCAGCCATCACACAGTGATTCCCACTCTTCGTCACTCATTTCATCGAGGGTTTTCACCGTCCAGAATGGTTGAGACATGTTCTTTTTTCCTTTTACTTCGTGGCTGACCCGTTTCAGATAATCCGCGTGGTCAGCATGTGATCATTTACAGAGATTTTCAGCATATCGCCCGATACCAGCGGCCCGACACCTTCCGGTGTGCCGGTCAGGATAATATCCCCCGGACGCAGCGTGAAATAGCGGGACATATAGCTAATCAGCGGTATCACCGGCGTCAGCATTTCGCGGGTATTTCCCTGCTGGCGCAATTCATTATTAACGGTCAGGCTCAGGGTGACATTCTGCGGATCCGGGAATTCATTGACCGGAATAAACCCGGACACCGGTGCAGAGCCGTCAAATGCCTTACTTTTTTCCCACGGCTGCCCTGCCGCCTTTAATTTCATCTGCACATCGCGCAGTGTTAAGTCCAGCGCGACACCAAAACCGGCAATCGCCCGGGCGCAGCGATCTTCATTGGCCTGTTTCAGCGGAGCGCCGATCAGAACCGCCAGTTCGGTTTCGTGATGCACTTCGCCGAACTCTTTCGGAATGGCGACCGGCTGACGCAGATCGCACAGTGCTGTTTCAGGTTTAATAAAAAGAAGGGGTTCTGCGGATGCCTGTGATTTCATCTCCGCAACATGCTTTGCATAATTCAGCCCCACACATACCACTTTCCCGACCGGAAAATCCAGGAGAGCGCCCTGCCAGTCACGATGCTGATACATAGTCTTACCCCTTTAATTTATTATTCTGATGACATCAGCGGATTTCCGCACCGACATTATCTGCCATCAGCGAAACGCTGAGTGCAAAGAAATACGAGCGGTTCCAGTGCATGATGGTGATAAAGTTCTGTGTGACCAGATACACCCGCTCCTGCTTATCTTCCGGTACGACTAACCACATCGGGGTCGATTCCGGCAGGTTTGCCTGTGCAGGGAGTGTCACACCCAGGGCCTTCCACTGCGCCAGTGTTTTGCTCTGGTTTTTCTTTGTTCCCTCAATGCTGCGGTCAAAGCCTGCGGGAACAGTCACTTCATATCCCCACGGCAGCCCTTCTACCCAGCCTTCAGTGGCCAGATAATTCGCCGTGGAAGCAAACACATCCGCTTTGTTATTCCAGATATCCACCACGCCGTCACCATCACCGTCCACGGCATAAGTCAGATAGCTGGCCGGCATAAACTGGTTTTGTCCCATGGCTCCGGCCCAGGAGCCTTTCAACTGCTGATCTGCCGGGATATGTCCCTGGTCGATAATCTGCAGTGCTGCGATAAACTGTTTAATAAACATCTCTTCGCGGCGGCCTTCATAGGCCAGGGTTGCCAGGGCGGAAATCACATCTTCTTTACCCTGATAACGACCGAAACCACTTTCCAGTCCCCACAGGGAGACAATATATTCCTGCGGCACGCCGTAACGCTGACTGATACCGGATAGCAGCGCCGCATTGGCATCATGCTGTTTTACTGCGGCGCTGACAGCGCCTTTGGTCACACGGCGGGCCAGGTAATCATCCAGCGTGACTTTTTTCTCAGGCTGGTTTTTATCAGACGTTATAACACGTTCGATAAAATGAAAATTCTCAAAAGCGCGGGTCAGTGTGGATTCTTTAATACCCTCCTGACGTGCCATCGCTTTCAGCTGTTCAGCATAGGCCGGAAATTGTTCTGCTGTCCGTGAGTCAGCCGGAAATTCCCGCTGTAAATCCGCCACGGACAACCGTGCAGCGGCCGGCTGCTGCACTGCCGGAGCATCAGCCGTTAATTTGGCCGGTGATACCGGTGTCTGAGATGCACTGCATGCCGTCAGCGATGCCGTAATAATCACGGCGCTTAATAATGTCAGGCGCATAGCGATATCCTTTCTGGTTATTTCGCGGGGATTATTATTAGGATTTATCCTGAATATTCAGTGTATCCCGGTATTCCGATAACAGATCTTCCACCGGTGGCGGGAACTGCAGATAATAACCGGCATCGATCAGTTCCTGTTTCACTTTCTCAATATCCGCATTGGCCAGTTTATCGCGGTTTGCAAGGTTGATCAGCATGCTGAAGACGGGCTTGCCGAAACTTTTCAGCAACTCTTCCGGGACACGGGAAAAATCATCTTTCTTTTCGATGAACAAATAGGTTTGATCGCGGTTCGGACTTCTGTAAATTGCACACAACATTGGAATTATCCCGTTTAAATCAAATCGTGACTTGCCAGTAAATGGCACTAACTATAACATGCTATTGTTTTTGATAATATCGTTACCCGGCATTGCGTCGCTGCAATGCAATTTATATATGGCTGAATAGCGGGCCGCTAATTATACTGAGTCGGACAGATGTCACCATCGCCAATTGATCTTAAAGGCAGTAACTTCACACTTTCGGTTCTTCATCTGAATAATGAGGATCCTCAGATTATTGAACAGGCTGTGCGCGAAAAAGTCAGCCAGGCGCCGGCCTTTTTCCAAAATGCTCCTGTTGTGCTTAATGTCAGCCAGATTTCATCCGGCGCGAACCTGAAAATTATCTTCCGTGCCGTCACTGACGCCGGTTTGCGGATTGTCGGGATCAGCGGCTGTCAGGATGAGAAAATGCGCCGGGCCGCAACCCGAAGCGGGCTTCCGCTGCTCAATGAGGGCAAGAGTGCCCGTGTTGCTGAACCGGAAGCGCCGGAGCCTGAAACACCGGCAGCATCATCCGCCGCAGATTCATCCTGCCGGAAGACCCGGCTGATTAATGTGCCTGTCCGTTCCGGCCAGCGCATTTATGCCCCGAACAGTGACCTTATCGTGACCGCCAATGTCAGTGCGGGCGCGGAACTCATTGCGGATGGTAATATTCATATTTACGGGCTGATGCGCGGACGTGTGTTAGCCGGTGCGGCAGGTGATACGGAAAGCCAGATTTTCTGCACCCATTTGCATGCGGAACTGATTTCTATCGCCGGACAATATTGGCTGAGTGATCAAATCCCGGGCGAATTCGCCGGGAAAGCGGCCAAACTCAGTCTGGTTAATAATGAACTCACTATCAACAATCTAATATAGACCTTTAACAAGGAATAATTCCATGGCACGCATTTTAGTTGTTACTTCAGGTAAAGGTGGCGTAGGCAAAACCACTTCCAGCGCGGCCATAGCGACCGGCCTTGCCCAGAAAGGAAAGAAAACCGTTGTGATCGATTTTGATATCGGTCTGCGTAACCTTGACTTAATCATGGGGTGTGAGCGTCGCGTCGTGTATGACTTCGTGAACGTTATTCAGGGCGATGCCACACTAAATCAGGCACTTATCAAAGATAAGCGGACTGAGAATTTATTTATCCTGCCTGCTTCGCAGACCCGCGATAAAGATGCACTGACCCGCGAAGGCGTGGAGAAAGTGCTGAACGAATTAGGTGAGATGGACTTTGATTTCATCATCTGTGACTCCCCGGCAGGGATTGAGAGCGGCGCACTGATGGCGCTCTATTTTGCTGATGAAGCCATTATTACCACCAACCCTGAAGTTTCATCTGTCCGTGACTCTGACCGTATTCTCGGGATCCTGTCCTCCAAATCCCGCCGTGCGGAACAGGGACAGGAGCCGATTAAAGAGCATCTGCTGCTTACCCGTTACAATCCGGGCCGTGTCAGCCGCGGTGATATGCTGAGTATGGAAGATGTGCTGGAAATCCTGTGCATCCCGCTTATCGGTGTGATTCCGGAAGATCAGTCTGTTCTGCGTTCATCCAACCAGGGTGAGCCGGTGATTCTGGATCAGGAATCAGATGCAGGTAAAGCTTATGACGATACCGTCGCCCGTATTCTGGGTGAAGATCGTCCTTTCCGTTTCATTGAGGAAGAGAAAAAAGGTTTCTTAAAACGCTTATTCGGGGGGTAAACCATGGCGCTGTTAGACTTCTTCCTGTCGAGAAAAAAACCGACAGCTAATATTGCAAAAGAACGTTTGCAAATCATTGTTGCAGAGCGTCGCCGCGGTGAATCTGAACCGAATTACCTTCCGGATCTGAAACGCGATTTACTGGCAGTTATCTGCAAGTATGTTCAGGTCGATCCGGAGATGCTGTCTGTCCAGTTTGAGCAGAAAGGCGATGATATATCCGTTCTTGAACTGAACGTCACGCTGCCTGAAGGCGATGAAGGCACGAAGAAAGACGAGACTGCAAAAAAAGAGTAGTTTTAGTGACTGATAATAACACGGCGGGTTACCCCGCCGTGTTTTTTGCTGTTTATTCCCCGGAGACAGCACTGACCTCAATACCGGCAACCACCTCTGCCAGAACAGTCTCCAGCAATGGTTTACGCCAGCCGTTCAGCAGTTCCGGCTCTTCGGATGACGTTTTAAATCCCCACACTTTATTCAGATACTGGTTAATCTGACGGCGTGATGCCAGCAGCTCCGGACTGAATTGTTCCGCTTCGCTCAGCTCAGTAATGCGTGCTTTAATCGCCTTAAATGTTTTGCGGTATAACGGATGATCGGACACATTTTCCACCGGAGCCGGATAATCAGCCTCATTCAGTGCACGGCTTTCTTCCGTTAACGCCAGCAGGCGTCTGCCGTGACAGCGGATTTCCTGGCCGGTCAGCCCCAGTCCGTCCAGCTCGCCCAGCGAGGTCGGCATATAACGCGCCACTTTCCACAGATGTTCTTCACGTACCACAAAATTGACCGCCATATCACGCTGACGCGCCTGTTCCAGCCGCCATTGCGCCAGTTTCTGTAAACAGGCCAGTTGCTGCGGACGCAGTTGTGCGGCACCGCTGAAATCGCGGTAAGCTTCCGCCGGGTCAGTCTGGGTAATACGGCGCTGCGCCATCATGGCACACTCTTCTTCCGCAGAAGCCAGGTAACCGGCCGCACGGACTTTTTCTGTCAGTTTTTCCGCCAGCGGCAACAGGTAATACACATCCGCCGCTGCATATTCACACTGTTTTTCTGTCAGCGGACGCGCCAGCCAGTCAGTGCGGGATTCACTTTTATCCAGGGTAACACCGAGGTAGGTTTCCACCAGCGTGGCAAACCCGCAGGAGAGCGGATGCCCGGTAAAGGCGGCCAGCACCTGGGTATCCACCAGCGGCTGCGGCACACATCCCATGCTGTTGAAAAAGACTTCGATATCCTCACTTCCGGCATGGAGATATTTGATCATATCCGGTGCAGCCAGTAAGGTTTTCAGCGGTGTCCAGTCAGTGATCCCCAGCGGATCGACCAGTGCGAGATGCTCCCCGTCATAAAGCTGAACCAGACCGAGATGCGGATAATAGGTTCGTATCCGGACAAATTCGGTGTCCAGAGCAAGATAAGGTTTGCCGGTAACCTGTCCGCAATAGGCGGCAAGGTGTGTATCGCTGGTAATCAACTGATAATTCAAAACAACTTCTCTTAGTCTTTGACGACGTGGTTAAGTGATGTGATACAGAATAATTCAACAGATCAGAGTATTTCAATCAATAGTCGTAACAGAACAGATAAACGCCGGTTTTAACCGGCGTTATTATTCTGCGGCCTGATGTGGTGTCATGCAACCGGCTGAACATCCGTTTTGTGCTTTTCCTCATCGCGCAGTTCGCGGCGCAGAATTTTACCGACATTGGATTTCGGTAATTCATCACGGAATTCAATGATTTTCGGGACTTTATAACCGGTCAGATAACGGCGGCAGTGCAGACGCAAATCATCTTCTGTCAGTGATTTATCTTTACGGACCACAAAAATCTTCACAGTCTCACCGGAGCTTTCACTCTCCACGCCGATAGCAGCACACTCCAGCACTGCCGGATGCAGCATGACCGCATCCTCAACTTCATTCGGATAGACGTTGAAGCCGGACACCAGAATCATGTCTTTTTTGCGGTCAACAATGTGCAAAAAACCGTTCTCATCAAACTGCGCGATATCCCCGGTGGCGACCCAGCCATCTTTCAGCACTTCAGCGGTGGCATCCGGGCGGTTCCAGTACCCTTTCATCACCTGCGGACCACGGACCCACATTTCACCCGGCTGCCCTTCCTGTACATCCGTGCCGTCATCATCCAGCAGGCGGATCTCAGTGGACGGTACCGGGAATCCGATACTGCCGCTGTAACTTTTCAGGTTATGCGGGTTGCCGGCGACCAGCGGGGAGCATTCTGTCAGCCCGTAGCCTTCCAGCAGATGTTTGCCGGTCAGTTTTTCCCAGTTTTCCGCCACTGCTTTCTGCACCGGCATACCGCCGCCGACAGAAAGATTCAGGGTGGAGAAATCGAGTTTGTGAAATTCCGGATTGTTGATCCAGGCATTAAACAGGGTGTTTACCCCGGTAATAGCCGTGAACGGGTATTTGCTCAGCTCTTTAATCGTTCCGCTGACATCACGCGGGTTAGTGATAAGCAGATTACGGCCGCCGATTTCAATAAACAGCAGGCAGTTCACTGTCAGTGCAAAGACGTGATACAACGGCAGTGCGGTGACAATCAGTTCTTTGCCGACATTCAGCTCCGGAATATAGGCCGCCCGCGCCTGCTCAAGGTTTGCCAGCATATTGCGGTGGGTCAGCATCGCGCCTTTAGCCACCCCGGTGGTACCGCCGGTGTATTGCAGAAATGCCAGGTCTTCACGGTGAATTTCCGGTTTGACATACTGCATGCGGTAACCCTGATGGATAGCGCGGCGGAATGAGATAGCATCCGGCAGGTTATATTTCGGTACCAGACGCTTGATATATTTGACCACAAAATCCACCAGCGTGGCTTTCGGACGGGAAAGCTGATCACCCATACGGGTCAGGATCACATGGCGGATTGGCGTGTTATAAACGATTTTTTCGAGGGTGTGTGCAAAATTGGAAACAATCACAATCGCGGCACAGCCGCTGTCATTTAACTGATGTTCTAACTCTCTTGGTGTATAGAGGGGGTTGACGTTCACCACCACCATCCCTGCACGCAGGATCCCGAATAAAGCTATCGGGTACTGCAGTAAGTTCGGCATCATCAGCGCGATGCGATCCCCTTTTTTCAGGCCCAGTCCGTTTTGCAGGTAAGCGGCAAATGCGCGGCTTCGCTCTTCCAGTTTCCGGTAGGTCATCACCTCGCCCATATTGATAAAGGCGGGCTGGTCCGCAAAGCGTGATACCGCATTCTCCAGCATCTCTGCCATTGAGGCATAGGTGTCAGGATTGATATCTGCCGGGACATCTTCCGGATAGTGTTTAAGCCAGACTCTTTCCAAGGTTTTACTCCTGATTATTGCTGCTCATCTCATGACCCGCCGGTGTTAACAAAATATTTACATAAATAAAGTATTTACATAAAACGGCGTTTTCGGATAATTTTTCTGTTTCAGGTTGAGAGTCACATCACTAATTTGTTTTATAAAGCCAGATAACAATCGAGGCGGCAAATGCCGCCTCTTAATCTATTCACTGTAACAAGCTGAGGATAATCATTCCTGCTTATCGTCACGGGCGGGATTATACACTCAAATCCGCATTTATGCTGAACTTTAAGGTTACCGTACCCGCAAATCCGCGCGATTAAGGTACTAAATAATCCTGCACCACTGCCGGTCCCGGCGGATAATACCAGCCGCCGCCATAATAGCCGCCGCCGTAGTACCCGTTATGCCAGCGCCACGGATCCGGACCATACACCGGCGGCGGCATAATCACCTGCCGTGCCTGGTGCCAGCGCTGGAAACCAGTGACATCAATCACCGGGAAAGTATAAGGAACATCGCCTATCTTACCGGCTTGTGTACCGTTCATCAGCCCGACCACCGTGACATACTGGTCGCGGAAGTTATCCGGCTCCATAAAACTGTTGATCCGGGCATACATCCGGCCGGTGATCGTTGAACCGAGGAATGGCGCACCGGTGCTGTTCAGCGGCATCACCGCGATTTCCAGCTGTGTCATATCCGGCTGATTCTGCACGCTGAGTACCCGCCCGCCGAAACGCGCTTCCATCCCTTTGTAAGCCTGCGGCGCTTTCTGAACGGCCTGAAAATCCGTCAGCATCGTGGTGCCGCTGCCCTTAATGGATTCCGGTACTGTGGCGCAGCCGGCCAGCGCCAGTGATAAAATCACAACACCATACTTCAGACTGCCCCGTAAGCGATTCATCATGATATGAGCTCCTGTGACGGATAGTATTCATTTATTGTGGCTGATGATTGCCGGTTCAACAATTGACACAGGCTATTTTTTTACGTTATTCCCGGCCCGGTAATTTCTTCCAGGTCACTTCGTTGCGCAAATACACCGGCTCTGCCGATTCAGGGGCAGATGTTTCCCCGCGGCGCAGTGCATTCAGTGCAGGCGGCAGCATATCCTGTGCATGCGGCAGCGTAATCTCTGTCATTTGTGTGCTGAGGGTCAGCGTTTCCTGCATCTGCGGATACGCCGCCCAGCCGGTGCCTGCCAGTCCCCATTCGCCGGTGAGTGCGGCACAGCGGGTGACAAAATCAGCCGGTTTCAGCACTGCTTCCGCCAGTTCCTGCCGGAAAATACCCTGCTCATCACGGACATACGCCGCGCAGTACACTTCATCCATGCGGGCATCAATGGCAACCAGCACACGGGAGAGCCCGGCAGTACGGAAAACCCCTTCCGCCATGGTTTCCAGTGATGAGACACCGATCATCGGCAGCTCAGCGCCCAGCGCCAGACCCTGCGCGATCCCGACACCAATCCGCACGCCGGTAAAGCTGCCCGGCCCCTGACCAAAGGCCAGTGCATCAAGATCACGGAGAGAGAGATTCTGCTGTGCCAGCACCGCCTGCACCATCGGCAGAATGCGCTGTGTGTGTTCGCGGGGGGTGACGGCAAAATCGGCGGTGATCTCACCATTGTTGTAAAGTGCAACAGAACAGGCTTCTGTTGCTGTATCTAAGGCTAAAATTCGGCTGGACATGCCATAACTCCGGCAAATAAATAAGGTTTATGGTAACAAAAAAATCACGGTAACAGTGACTTTTATTGCGAAACTGATTCAGTGTTATTCCGCTGTGCGGCGCTGTGACTGCCGTGCTGCCAGAAATTCCGCAGCTTTGGTCAGTGAACGGGTCCGTGGCGACGGCGGCAGACTTTTCAGGAAGATTTCCCCGTAAGGCCGCATAACAATCCGGTTATCACAGATCACAATCACGCCGTAATCCTCCGTATCACGGATAAGCCGCCCGACCCCCTGTTTAAGGCTGATCACCGCATCCGGGATCTGAACATCACGGAACGGATCGCCACCGCGTACCTGACAATCTTCCATGCGTGCTTTCAGCAGCGGGTCATCCGGTGCGGTAAACGGCAGTTTGTCGATGATGACACAGGTCAGTGCATCACCGCGCACATCCACCCCTTCCCAGAAACTGGCGGTGGCCACCAGCAAGGCATTACCGGAGGAGATAAAATCACGGAGCAGCTGTGTTTTACTGGTTTCCCCCTGCACCAGCACCGGCAGTGTCAGTGACTGGCGGAATTCGGCGGCGAGATCACGCATCATCTGGTGTGAGGTGCATAAAAAGAAACAGCGGCCACGGTTATGGTTGATCAGCGGGCGCAGTTGTTCCGCCAGCTGTTTTGCCGCACCGTACTGATTCGGCGACGGCAGAAAACGCGGCACACAGAGCAGAGTCTGTTCCTGATAATTAAACGGGCTCGGCAGGATCAGGGTTTCGGCGTTATCCAGCCCGAGGCGGCGGGTAAAATGGTGCAGATCATCATTCACCGACAGTGTCGCGGATGTAAATACCCACGCCATTTTCTGATTACTCATCATTTCGCGGAATTTGTCTTCCACGGTCAGCGGTGTCAGTGCCAGCAGGAAATGACGTCCATAGCTTTCAAACCAGTAACTGTAACCGGGGATGGAAACATCTTTCAGCCGTTTGAGCCGGTTGCGGTACAGGGTCGCCCGTTCAAACGCCGCATCCAGCATGGCAGAGCGGCCGAGAGAGAGCTTCATCACGTCATAACAGAGTTCCAGAGCATCATCGAGCAAGGTGAGCGCCCGCTGAAACTGCGGCTGTGCCAGCAGTTCCCGCAGATTACCGCGAAAACCGGTATCACCGAGTGCCAGCCGGAAATCCTGCACACTCATCGTCAGGCGATCCGCACATTTCTGTAACTGCGCCTGGTCACGCAGCTCGCTGCGGTAGGCTAATGTGATATCGCGGGTCAGATCAAATAACTGACGGCTGCTGAGCTGCTGACCGAAATACTGACTGGCGATATCCGGGATCTGATGCGCCTCATCAAAAATAATCACATCCGCCTCAGGGATAAGCTCCCCGAAACCGGTGTCTTTCACCACGCGATCCGCCATAAACAGATGATGGTTGACCACCACCACATCCGCTTCCAGTGCCTTGCGCCGGGCTTTCAGTACAAAGCATTCTTTATACTGCGGACAGTCGCTGCCGAGGCAGTTATCGTTGGTACTGGTGATCAACGGCCAGACCGGGCTGTCTTCCGGAATATCGTGACAGGTGGTGATATCCCCCAGTTCAGTCGCTGTTGCCCAGCGCCGCGCCGCCACTATCTGCGGGAGCGTTTCCGGCTCCATATTGATATCGCCGAGAGTCTGCTGCTCCAGCCGCTCCAGACAAAGATAGTTCGAGCGCCCTTTGAGCAGCGCCACCCTGCCGTCATAATCCAGCGCCTGAATAATGGTGGGGAGATCGCGGTTATAGAGCTGATCCTGCAACGCTTTGGAGCCGGTGGAAATAATAGTTTTCTTTCCGGCACGCAGCGCGGGTACCAGATAGGCAAACGTTTTGCCGGTCCCGGTTCCGGCTTCCGCCACCAGTTGCCCCTGCGTTTCAATTATCCGGCTGATCGCCGCCGACATAGTGACCTGGGCTTCCCTCGGCTGAAAACCGGGAATGACACGGGCTAAGCGGCCGTTTTTTGCAAAATCGTCTGACACGCGCGTTCTCTTCTGACAAAATAGGCGCTAATTATGCCAAGGGTTGAGCAATAGCACCACCTTGCCGTGTAAGAAACTGGATATATTTACAGGAGAGAGAATGACAATTCAGCGAATTGATCCGGAAGACCGCTGGTCTGAAGCGGTTGTACACAACAACACCGTTTATTACACCAGTGTTCCGGAAGATCTGAGCGGCGATATTACTGCCCAGACCACCAGTGCCCTGCACGCGATCGATAAAATTCTGGCCCGCGCCGGTTCAGATAAAAGCAAAATCCTCGATGCGACCATTTTCCTGGCAGACAAAGCCGATTTTGCCGGTATGAATACCGCCTGGGATGCATGGGTCGCGAAAGGCAGTGCGCCGGTTCGCTGCACCGTGGAAGCTGCTCTGATGCACCCGGATTATAAAGTCGAAATCAAAGTGATCGCAGCAGTCTGAGTGTTGAAAAAAGCTCTGCCGGTCAGGTACTGAGCCGGTAACGGGCAAAGGAAACGAAAAGCATGCGAGCCATGGATGGCGAGCCTGAGCGTACAGGGACTGTATTCACAGCGACTTTTCGTTTTTGCCCGTTAACGGCCCTCTCCGGAGCCGGATTATACCCCCGGTTATTTCAGCCCCGGCGCCTTCCACATCGATGTTGTCAGGCCGGAATCCACCAGCGAAAGCTGATCCGCATATACCTTCTGCCAGTTCTGTTTGGCTTTGTCATAAACCTCGCGGTGTGCCGGATTTGGCTGATACTCATGCTGCCACTGCACCAGACGCTCACCCGCCGTCACCATATCATCATATAACCCGACACCCGCTCCGGCGGCGATCGCACACCCCAGCGCCGTGGCTTCTTTGACAACCGGTACCCGTACCGGCACACCGGTAACATCCGCCAGGATCTGGCTCCACAGTTTGCCTTTCGAACCACCACCGGCGAACACCAGTGAATCCGCTTTCACACCACTGAATTTTGCAATCAGATCAAGATTGAGGGATGAAACAATCGCTGCGTTCTCCTCCAGTGCGCGGAACAGCGAGGCTTTGTTACTCTTTTCCGCATCAATGGAGAGGTTAATAAAGGAAGGCGCCGCGTGATACCAGGATTTAAAGCGCATCACATCGGAGAAAATCGGCATAATACCGTGAGAGCCGGCAGGCACACGGGCCGCCATATCTTCCAGTAATGAGTAAGTGTCCACGCCGAGACGTTCAGCGATAATTTTTTCTTCCGCGCAGAACGCATCACGGAACCAGCGCATCGTCAGGCCGGTAAAAAAACTGATGGATTCCGCCTGTACCATCCCCGGGATCACATGTGGGTTGATGCGGGTATTCATATCCGGATCGGTGACCGGTGCCGGTAAATTCACCACCTGCTGCCAGAACGTGCCGCCGAGCACCGCAGTTTGTCCCGCTCTGACCACGCCCAGCCCGAGACAGCCCAGTTGAACGTCCCCGCCGCCCATCACCACCGGCGTGCCTTCTGCCAGACCGGACTCTTTCGCGGCATTCGCTGTGATATAGCCCAACACGGTACCGGTTTCTTTAACCGGAGAGAGAATATCCGCGCGCAGCCCGGCCATTTCCAGCAGGCCAGGCCGCCAGTCACGGGTTTTCAGATCCAGCATCCCGGTGGTACCGGCATTGGAAGGATCAACTGCCAGCTCGCCGGTCAGTTTGCAGGCCAGCCAGTCGCTGATCATAGTGAGTGTGCCCGCCTGACGGTAGATATCAGGCCGGTGATGTGCCAGCCACAGCAGACGCGGCATAGCACCGAGGGCTAAAGTCTGGCCGGAGCACTGATAAACATCATATTCAAAAGTGTTATCGTACAGCTCTTTTAATTCACTGACTTCATGGCTTGAGCGCGCATCCACGTTGGCACATGCCCAGATCGGTTCGCCGTTGCGGTCATACAGTACAATGCCTTCACGCATTGAGCAGGCCGCCACCCCGGCAATCGCCGAAGCAGGCAGACCGGCATTTTTCAGCGCCAGCGCAATACAGTGACACGCCAGCTGCCAGTTCACCGGCAGATCAAATTCCATCGAGCCCGGTACATCCGGCAGCTCATTGTGACGCCACTCCGCCTGTCCGACCGCCACCTGATTGCCGTGAAGATCAAAAATAACGGCTCTGATACTGCCTGTTCCCGCATCCAGCGCCATCAGGTATTTTTCTGATGAGCCGCTGCCCGTAATCTGATTCATGTCGCCATCCTCACAAATTCAATTGGACTGATACCGTTACACCATGAAATACAGCGTGATTTTCGTCTGCGGGACAGTCAGTGCATCAGGTTAATAATGTCAGCATCACCCGTGCCGTCTGCTCGTCTGTCACCAGAGAGTTGATATAGCCCCCCAGCAGTGCCGCCACAATCACCTCGGCTTTTTCCTCACCGCCCGCCACCCCGACCACCGTCGGAATATTTTTCAGCTCTGCGGGGGTGATGCCGATAAGTTCGCGGTGCATCTCCACTTCTTCTGTCAGTTCCCCTTCGCGGCCGATAAAGTAGCCAAGAATATCCCCGACCGCCCCGCGCCGTGCCAGCATCAGCTGTTCGCCGCTGCTGATATAGCCGGAACGCATAATGGTCGCATCCTGTTTCTGATTCACAGCGCCCAGGCCGACAACGGCAATATCCGCTGCACTGGCTGCCATCAGCACATCCTGCACGCTGCGTTCCTGACGGAATGTCGCTGCCACTGCGGCACTTGATGCCCGCAGCGGTGCCGGAATAATGCTGACCGGGCAGTTGGCATCAAGCTGGCCGATGCCGGTCATGTACTGCCCGACGCCGCCGGAGAGAGTCACCAGACGGATCTGCTGCGAAGAGACAAACCCGCTCAGATGCTGCAATGTCGCCATTGCCGCCTCCCCGAACCCGACTGCCAGCAACTGGCCGGGCGAAAGCTGAGACATCAGCAGATGTGCACCGGCCACGCCGAGGCGGGTATGGATCTCCGGGCCGTTCAACGCCGGGAGTATGCGAATTTGTTTTAACGAAAATCTTTTTTTCAGAATATCTTCAAGTTCAAGGCAGCCTTCAAACCGAGAATTTATCTGTACCCGGATGACGCCGGACTGACGTCCTTTTTCGAGCAAACGCGAAACTTTCAGCCGTGTCAGACCGAGCAGATCCCCGATATCTCCCTGCGTGAGACCATCGTGGTAATAAAACCAGGCAATACGGGCCAATAACTCTTCTTCATTCATACTAAGTCCTGAGGCGTCATAGTCCATCGAAGAAACGGAGCTTACCGGGGCTGCTTTCGTGTTTTTTGAAACTGTTGTCATGTGAACTTTTGTTTTCCGTTTTTACAGATAAGCACCTTTTACAGAAATCTGCCAGAGGTGCAGGCCAAAATTTTGAACAAATTCTAACGCAGATCTGATTTTTTCACAAAATATGGCCGAAATATTGTCTTATTTGATTTTTATGGCTTACATTTATGAACAAATGTGTTTATAAATTATAAATGTTCATTTTATTGATGTTTTCTTAACCACATAACATCCGGCAGCAATACCCATAACACCAGAGGTGCCGTTATGTCAGAGAAGCAACACCCGATTCAGCCGCTGCTCACCGCCCGCGGAATAGCCAAACAGTTCTCCGGTGTGGTTGTCCTCAAACACATCGATTTCACACTGTTGCCGGGACAGGTTCATGCGCTGCTGGGCGGCAACGGCGCGGGAAAATCCACGCTGATGAAAATTATTGCAGGGATTGAACAGCCGGATGCAGGCACCCTGACGCTGGAAGGTCAGGAGATATCGCACCTGACTCCGGCGAAAGCCCATCAGCTGGGACTGTATCTGGTTCCGCAGGAGCCGCTGCTGTTCCCGAATCTGTCTGTGCAGGAAAACATTCTGTTCCGGCTGCCGAAACATCAGGCGGGCAAAGCCAAATTACAGCAAATGCTGACATCACTGCGCTGCAATTTTGATCTCAGTGCGCGGGCGGGCAGCCTGAATGTGGCGGATCAGCAGCTGGTGGAGATCATGCGCGGTCTGATGCGGGATTCCCGCATCCTTATTCTTGATGAACCGACAGCATCTCTGACCCCCGCCGAAACCGAACGCCTGTTTGGGCGGGTGCGGGAATTACAGCAGCAGGGTGTCGGGATTGTCTTTATCTCTCATAAACTACCGGAAATACATGCCATTGCCGATTATCTGAGCGTGATGCGTGACGGCAATATTGCGCTGGCCGGTCCGGCAAAACAGTTTTCCACTGATGAAATCATTCAGGCCATCACACCTGAAGCGAAGAAAAAGCCGCTGTCAGAGACGCAGAAGCTCTGGCTGGATCTGTCCGCCACCCGTAACAGTCCGCAGGATGATACGCCGGTGCTGGATGTCCGTAATGCGTGCGGCGAAGGATTCCGTAACATCAGTTTTGTTGTCAACCCGGGGGAAGTGGTCGGGCTGGCCGGTGTCGTCGGCGCCGGCCGGACCGAACTCGCAGAAACATTATACGGGCTGCGCCCGCTGATCGCCGGAGAGGTTTTCCTCAACGGTGACAATCTGCGCGGTGTCAGCAGTGAAAAACGCCTCATCCGGGGGCTGGTCTGTTTACCTGAAGACCGTCAGGCCTCCGGACTTTTCCTTGATGCCCCGCTCACCTGGAATATCGGTGCGCTGGTGCATAACCACCAGGGGCTGCTGGTCAACCGCTCGCGGGATGATGCCTTGCTCGAGCGTTACCGCCGTGCCCTCAATATTAAATTCAGTGACGGGCAACAGACGGTACGCACGCTGTCCGGCGGTAATCAGCAAAAAATCCTGATCGCCAAATGCCTCGAAGCCAATCCGTCACTGCTGATTATTGATGAACCGACACGCGGCGTGGATGTCGGCGCCCGTAATGACATTTATCAGCTGATACAAAGTATCGCACAGCAGAATGTGGCAATTTTACTGATCTCCTCTGACCTCGATGAAGTGGTGGCGCTGGCTGACCGCGTGCTGGTGATGCATCAGGGGGAATTCTCCGGGGAATTGCAGCACAACGAGCTGAACACCGACACTATTATGCATATGGCGTTCGGCGAACACCGCCCGCAGACAGAAACAGAAAGCAGCCCGTTACAGGAGGCCGCATCATGCTGAAATATATCCAGAATAACCGTGAAGTAACGGCACTGCTTGCTATTCTCTGCCTGTTTGTCCTGCTCGGCGGCATGGAAACCCGTTATTTCAGTCTGCAAACCGTCACCATGATTTTCGGCAGTGCGCAAATCCAGATGCTGCTGGCCATCGGTGCCACCCTGGTGATGCTGACCCGTAATATTGATGTGTCTGTCGGATCCACCACCGGGCTGTGTGCAGTGATTGTCGGTATCGCGCTGAATGCGGGACTGCCGCTGACGGTGGCGATCCTGCTGACTGTCGCTGCCGGTCTGCTGGCCGGATTCTTCAACGGCATCCTGGTCACCTGGCTGCGGATCCCCGCCATTGTTGCCACCCTCGGTACGCTCGGGCTATATCGCGGCATTATGCTGCTGCTCACCGGCGGAAAATGGATTGAAGGTTTACCGGCGGAACTGAAAGATCTGTCAAAACCGGTCTTCCTCGGGCTGTCGCCAATCGGCTGGTTTATTATCCTGCTGATTATTCTGATGACCCTGTTCCTGTCCCGCACCACCGCCGGACGCGGTTTCTACGCCACCGGCGATAACTTACAGGGCGCGCGCCAGTTGGGTGTGCCGGTTGATCGCACCCGCATCATTGCCTTCTCTGTAAACGGCATGATGGCGGCACTCGCCGGGATTGTGTTTGCCTCACAAATCGGTTTTATCCCGAATCAGACCGGTAACGGCCTTGAAATGAAAGCCATCGCCGCCTGTGTGCTGGGCGGGATCAGCCTGCTCGGCGGCACCGGTACCATCGTCGGCGCTATCCTCGGTGCCTATTTTATGACTCAGATTGACAGTGTGCTGGTGCTGCTCAGATTGCCGGCCTGGTGGAATGACTTTATCGCCGGCTTTGTTTTACTCGCGGTTCTGGTCTTTGACGGCCGTCTGCGTGTGGCGCTGGAGAAAAACCTCCGCGCCCAGCGCTATGCCCGGTTCCTTAATCCTTCCGCACCGCAGGAGGCGAAAAAATGAGCATCACCAAACGTTACGGCTGGGAAATTGCCCTGGCGCTGCTGATTGTCCTCGAAATCCTGTTATTCGGTATGGGTAACCCGCGCCTGCTGGATGTCAATGTGCTGCTGTTCAGTACCAGTGACTTTATCTGTATCGGTCTGGTGGCGCTGCCGCTGACGCTGGTGATTGTCAGCGGCGGGATGGATATCTCCTTCGGCTCCACCATCGGGCTGACCGCTATTGTGCTCGGGATCCTCAATCAGGCCGGTGTACCGATGATTGCCGCCATTCCGCTCACTCTGCTGACCGGCGCACTGTGCGGCCTGATTAACGCCCTGCTGATCCTGTTTACCGGGGTTAACCCGCTGGTGATTACGCTCGGCACCATGTATCTGTTCGGCGGCTGCGCCCTGCTGCTCTCCGGATTATCCGGTGCGACCGGTTTTGAGGGGATCGGCGGCTTCCCGGCAGCCTTCACTGATTTTGCTAACCTTGATTTACTCGGCATTCCGCTGCCGCTGATCATTTTTGTCCTGTGTGTACTGGTGTTCTGGTTTTATCTGCACCGTACCCATCCGGGCCGTAATGTCTTTTTAATCGGGCAGAATGCCCGTGTCGCGCGCTACAGTGCTTTCCCGGTGACACGCACTATCTGTCTGCTGTATGCGATGGTCGGTGTCAGTGCCGCACTCGCCTCTGTCATTTTAGTGTCCTATTTCGGCTCTGCCCGTGCGGATCTCGGGGCATCGTTCCTGATGCCTGCTATCACCGCTGTTGTACTGGGTGGTGCTAATATTTACGGCGGTTCCGGCTCTGTATTAGGCACCGCGCTGGCTGTTTTGCTGATCGGCTTTTTACAGCAGGGATTGCAGATGATCGGCGTACCAAATCAGGTCTCCAGTGCACTCTCGGGTGCGCTGCTTATTGTTGCCGTTGTTGGTCGTTCCGTTTCTTTACACCGACATCACATCCTTGGCTGGTGGGCGCGTAAACGCAACAGGCAATTCGTATCAGAGTAAAACACGTTTGTTATCACAGATTTGACGAAATGGAGAAAACCATGAAACCCATCATGAAAAAACTGGCGCTCGCCACTGCATTAAGTCTCGCATGTGTTTCCTGGGCGAATGCAGCAGAAAAAGTCGCCTTTATTCCTAAACTTGTCGGTGTCGGCTTCTTTACCAGCGGCGGCCAGGGTGCTGTGGAAGCCGGGAAAAAACTCGGTATCGATGTCACCTACGACGGCCCGACCGAGCCGAGTGTGTCCGGTCAGGTACAGCTTATCAACAACTTCGTTAACCGGGGCTATGACGCGATTATTGTCTCTGCCGTTTCGCCGGACGGATTATGTCCGTCACTGAAACGCGCCATGCAGCGCGGTGTGAAAGTCCTGACCTGGGATTCCGATACCAATCCGGAATGCCGCTCTATTTATATCGACCAGGGCACCCCGAAACAGCTCGGCGGCATCCTGGTGGATATGGCTGCGGATCAGGTGAAGAAAGAGAAAGCCAAAGTCGCCTTCTTCTATTCCAGCCCGACCGTAACTGACCAGAACCAGTGGGTCAAAGAAGCGAAAGCGAAAATCGAAGCCGAGCATCCGGGCTGGGAAGTCGTCACCACCCAGTACGGTTATAACGATGCCACCAAATCCTTACAGACTGCCGAAGGTATTCTTAATGCCTGGAGTGACCTGGATGTGATTATCGCGCCGGATGCCAACGCCCTGCCGGCGGCGGCTCAGGCCAAAGAGAACCTGAAACGTAACGATGTGGCGGTTGTCGGGTTCAGTACCCCGAACGTGATGCGTCCGTATGTGGAGCGCGGCACAGTTAATCAGTTCGCGTTATGGGATGTTGTCAAACAGGGCGAAATTTCTGTCGCCGTGGCTGATGCACTGATGAAAAAAGGCGAACTGAATGTCGGCGATAAGATTACCGTCGCCGGTGTCGGTGAAGTTGAAGTCTCCCCGAACAGTGTTCAGGGCTATGACTACGAAGCAAAAGGCAACGGGATTGTGGTACTGCCTGAGCGCGTGATCTTCACCAAAGAGAACATTAACAACTATGATTTCTGATGTAGTTGCTGATTTAACCAATGGCGCGGGCACCCTCCGCGCCAGTTTAACCAGGGGAGAATTCCATGGCTGATTTAGATGATATCCGTGACGGCAAAGACTTCGGGCTTAATACGCCGCAAAAAAACACCCTTTATACCCTCAAAGGCTGCGGTTCGCTGGATTGGGGTATGCAGTCGCGTCTGGCCCGTATTTTTAATCCGCAGGATAATAAAACGGTCATGCTGGCCTTTGACCACGGCTATTTCCAGGGGCCGACCACCGGCCTTGAGCGGATTGATATTAATATCGCCCCGCTTTTTGAGCATACCGATGTCCTGATGTGTACCCGCGGGATCCTGCGTGCCCAGGTGCCGGTCACGACCAACAAACCGGTGGTGCTGCGGGCATCCGGTGCTAACTCCATCCTGACCGAACTCTCCAACGAAGCGGTTGCGGTGGCAATGGATGATGCGGTACGCCTGAATGTGGCGGCGGTTGCGGCTCAGGTCTATATCGGTACTGAGCATGAACACCAGTCCATCAAAAACATCATCAAAATGGTGGATGCGGGGATGCGTGTCGGTATGCCGGTAATGGCAGTGACCGGGGTGGGTAAAGATATGGCGCGTGATCAGCGTTATTTCTCACTCGCCAGCCGTATTGCTGCAGAAATGGGCGCTAATATCATCAAAACCTACTTTGTTGAGGAAGGTTTTGAGCGCATCACCGCCGGTTGTCCGGTACCGATTGTCATTGCAGGCGGTAAAAAACTGCCGGAAAACGAAGCTCTCGACATGTGTTTCCGCGCCATTGACCAGGGCGCATCCGGGGTGGATATGGGCCGGAATATTTTCCAGTCCGAAAACCCGGTTGCCATGATGAAAGCGATCCGTGCCGTTGTGCATGGCGGTGAGAGTGCAGCACAGGCTTATCAGCTGTTCCTGAGCGAAAAGAACAAGGGGTAAATTTTGAACGTAACATTAGTGGAAATTAATGTGAAACCCGGCAAAGTGGATGAATTTATTGCCGTTTTTCGTGAAAACCATCTGGGATCGATAAAAGAGCCCGGTAACCTGCGTTTTGATGTGTTACAGGACCCGGAAGTGGAAACCCGCTTTTATATCTATGAAGCCTATGCCGATGATGCAGCCGTGGCGGCACATAAGAAAACCCCGCACTATTTACAGTGCGTGGAAAAGCTGGAAGACCTGATGACCGGCCCGCGTAAGAAAACTGTCTTTATCGGGCTGATGCCGGAAGTGAAATAAGCATATCCTGTTTGATCTGTTAAGTGACCGCACAATGGCGGTCACTTTTTTGTATTGATTATTCATTGTTTCATTTTTATGGATGATTATTTATCTTATTTTTTTATTTTTCCCGAAAAATCGGATTAATAAAATATAATACGCATGTTCATAATTGCACTCAAAAATAACAAGCATGTATTTTTTAATCTATCTCATATTTTCCTTCTGACATAAAATCGGGCTCAATCCATTTTGGTCCTTTCATATAAAGGCCGCCTTTCTCTCCTCCGCACATTATTTTTTCTTCATTCAGAAGCCGGTGCGTTTCGCGGAGAATCATAATATTACACGACTCATATTTATCCGGGCCATTATGACGATAAAAAAAACGATCTATTGCCGGGTAAATAAGACCACTTTCACGCCTGGCAACCAGAAACAGGATAACATCTTCCATCGATTCATTTTTTACCATTTCATTGTAATCAATCATTTTACATATTTTTCTCTCATAATAAAATCTGACTCAATCCATTCATCTCCTCTTCTGAACGCCATTCACAATGAATATGCTGTATCAGCTATATCATACATATTATCAGCAGCATTACTTTAAAATCTGCCTGCAGGTGATTTTATCTGGTGATTCTTTTCCGGACAATACTGAAATGCGTTACTCTGACTTTCTAAAACTGTTGTTTCGGCGAATATCATTAAGAGAATTTCAGAATAAATAATGCAGATTGTCTGTTTGTCTGGTTGCCTGAACGGAATAACTCCCTTACCATCGAAATAAATGAATCTGAATTTATAGCTTTCCGGAGAAATCGTGAAAAAACTCACAGTAACCTGCTCAGTTCTGCCTTTGGCGCTGTTTTCCGCTGTTTTCGCCCTGCCATCCTATGCCGCAGAAACTGACTGCCAGCCGATGTCTGAACAAACCCGGCTCAATCATATGAGGATGATGGGGCTTTCTTACCTGAACGGACCGGTAAAATCATCCTCCATGGTCACCGACAGCGATCAGCAGGACAGCGATGTCAGGATATTTTCTGCCAGTAATGTGACACTGTCACCCTGCGGACAGATCACTCACTATGATTTCATCCGCAGAAGTATGCAATACGGCATGACCTTTGATATACAGGTAGCCGGAGCGGAAACCGCTGATGCCATCAGTATGGAATACCGTTTTTCCTCAGACGAAGTCGGCCGGAAAAAAGAGCGCCCGACCATCAGCCGGATTATCCTGCTCAAAGATGCACAACAGGTGATTACCGGCTACCGGACAGAAAATTTTATTGAGGGCAACAGCACTATCCTGACCGAAAACGGCGCTGTAGAATACCGCGATGGCAATATACATTCTGTAGTGATAGACGGCGAAGTTCTCGCCAAACCCTACAGTATGAACTTTGAATATGACAGTGCCGGCCGGGTAACCCGTATTTACACCACGCCGACCCTTCTCAGTAATTACCATTTTACCTACAATGAGAAAGGCGGCCTGGATAAAGGAACAGAAAGAACGGAGTCGATCGGGATCGTCACCGGTAATGATATTCAGTGTACAGAATGGGATACCTATCAAAACTGTACCGCAGGGCTCTGGCTCCGACATATTAACGGTGAACCGGCCGGTGAAGTACCTTTCCGTACCACTTATGAGTATTACAGTGATAAATAACAGCAGAAGACAATCAGCATAATCGTATTACCCGATTTTATCGGGTAATACTTGTTCTTTACTTCGCTGCTGCCGGCGATGACAGTACGCCAGAATAACCAGTACCAGATAAATGGCCGGTTCCGGTGTATCTGTCTTCGCTGCTAAAATATAGTGCGTAATAACAATAAACAACAACGGATACAGCAAATTATGAATTCGTTTCCACCACCGGCCTGATAAGTTGCGTATCCGGTCAGACGACGTCACTGCCATCAGGCACAAAATTAACCAGCCAGCCACACCGAGATTAAGATAAAAACGGGAAAGTATCTCACTGAAAAAGAGTGCCGTATTTTCTGCACCTATTTCAAGAAAAAAATAGCTGGCCAGATGCAGCGTTGCCCAGAAAAAACACCATAATCCGAGTAATTTTCTCACCTGATATAAACTGTTCAGCTTAAAATAAAAAGCAATCACCGGTATCACTGTGATAATAATAACTAAACGAAGTGCCGTAATACCGGTGAAATGCTGAATGTCTTTTGCGGGATCTGCCCCCAGTACCCCGTAACTAACAGCATAAATAAGCCATACCAGTGGCAATACTGCCGTCAGATGAAAAAAAAGTTTAACCACCGGGTAACGGAATAATTTCATCATCAGAAATATCTCCGCAAATCCATTCCTTTATATAATTCTGCCACGTCTTCTGCATACCCGTTAAACAGTAATGTCGGCTGCCGTGTTGTCCGGCCTAACCCTCCGGAGCCGATAAAACGTTCTGTAGCCTGTGACCAGCGCGGATGATCAACCTGCGGGTTTACATTGGCATAAAACCCATATTCACGGGGTGCTGAAAGATTCCATGTGGTCGGCGGCTCAGATTCTGTCAGGCGAATTTTAACAATGGATTTTATGCCTTTAAAACCATATTTCCACGGTACCACCAGCCGGACAGGTGCTCCATTTTGTTTCGGCAGTTCTTTTCCGTAAACACCGGTTGCCATCAGTGTCAGAGGGTGAAGTGCTTCATCCAGGCGCAACCCCTCAATATACGGATACTGAAGCCCGCCTCCGGTAAAACGGCTCTTTTGACCGGGCATTTGTTCCGGGGCGTACACCGTTTCAAAAGCAACATATTTCGCTTTGCTGTTCGGTTCCGCTGATAATAATAAATCTCTCAGAGGAAAACCGACCCACGGAATAACCATTGACCATGCTTCCACACAGCGCATTCGGTAAATACGCTCTTCAGCCTGAAATTTATGACGGATCTCATCGGCATTTAATACCAGAGGCCGGTTAACTTCCCCCTCAACTGTCAGTGTCCATTCATCCGTTTTCAGGGTATGTGCGTTTTCAGCCGGGTCCGATTTATTCAGGCCGAATTCATAGAAATTATTGTAACCAGTCACCTTATCCTCCGGCGTTAATGCCAGGCCGGACTGATACTTTTCAGGTTTTGTATAACTGAGGTCTTTTAAGATTGTCTCCGGAACGCCGGGCTTATCATCGCCGGAAAACCACGAAAACAGACCGGCGCTGACTGACGGGCTGACCATTAATCCGGCCGTACCGGCACCTAATAACTTAAGCAGATTCCTGCGTTTCATCATAAAAACGGATTCCGGCGTAATCTCAGACGATCGTATTATTTTTTTCATGATGAGTCCCTGTATTCAGCAATCACGGTGATAACATTCCGGAACTGTTATACCGCATAATCTGAATTTAAAGCTGACAGGACGATGACAAATTTGTCATGAAAGGGGATGAGTATCCGGAAAAATTAAGGTTACCGTGTTATATGACCCGGTACGTTCAAATCTGACCTCACCTGAATGCAATTCTGTTATTGCCTGAACAATCGATAAGCCCAGCCCGCTTCCTTCTGACGTTCTCGCATTATCTCCGCGCCAAAAGCGGGTAAAGACCTGTTCACTGTTTGCAACAACATCACCTTTGTTCATCACTGAAATGACGGTGCTGCCATGATTATTTTCTGCACCGGCAATAACCTCCGTATTTTCATATGAATATTTAACCGCATTTGACACAACATTAACCATAATCTGCATCAGCAATACTTTGTCTGCTGATACCGTCACATCCGATATTTTATTAACCAGCCGGATATTTTTCTCATCGGCATAAAATGCCAGTAACTCATAAATATCCTCAACCAGCTCAGAAACAACGATGGTTTCCCGCTTCAGATTAATATTTTTATTCTCTGCTCTGGCGATAAACAGAATATTTTGTATTATTTTTGCCAATTTATCCAGCTCTTCTGTATTGCTGGCGATAATCGCTTCATACTCATCCGCAGTGCGCGTTTTTTGTAATGTGATTTCATTCTGAATTTTAATGGCATTAATGGGTGTTCTTAATTCATGCGCTAAATCATCCGCAAGTTGTGTCAGCCGGACAAAATCATTTTTCAGCCGTGAGCGCATGATATTCAATGAATCACCCAAACTTTTCAGTTCATCCGGTAAGCGGCTGATATCCACCGTCTGTCCCAGAGAGTGCAGATCTGTTTTCGCGGTGATCCGGCTGAGATGCGTAATATCCTGCAATCCCCGGCGGATAAGCCATATACTGAAGACGACCATCAGAAGAATAGCAATAACGGAAACAATCAGACTTTGCTGTAAATATCCGCGTAAAACACTGCTGCGATCAACCGAACGCTTTGCCAGAGTGACATATAATTTACCTTCAGGAGCCTGAATCTCAAAATTAACCACGGAAACCGGCATGTTATCATCCGTATTCTGGTATGAGATTAAAGGCGTTTCCTGATTATCCGGATAATTAAGTTTGTCCCGGGTATTCAGGGTTATCTCCGGGTTGGTATCCACAATAACGTGATTATCAGCATCTGCTATCTTAATAACATCCTGCCGCATATCCATCATCCGCCGGAAATAAACAGGTAACGATTTAATATCAATACCACTGACTATCAGTTTAGCCAGTTGGTCGGCACGGTTAATCAGGATGTCATCATCTTTTGAGGCAAGTTCATTTTTCAGAGAGTGATAAAGGATCAGTGTGACAAAACCTGCGTTTGCCACCATCAGCAACATAAATAATGATACAATTTTAAATCTCAGTGAACGTATTTTCATCATTCCGATCCGTTCAGGCGGTATCCCATACCACGGACAGTTTCAATTAATTTACGATCATGATCGTCATCTATTTTTTTTCTGAGCCGCCGGACAGCCACATCGACAATATTGGTATCACTCTCAAAATCCATTCCCCACACCTCACAGGCAATCAGTGTTCTGGGCAGGATCTCCCCTGAATGCAGCGCAAAAAAAAGCAACAGTGAATATTCCTGACGTGTCAGCGATATTTTCACGCCTCCCCGCTGTACATCATGACGGGTCAGATCAATGCTGAGATCGGCGATCTCAATCACTTTGGAAGCTGGTTGAGAAGTACGCAGCTGATTCCGGACTCTCGCCAGTAATTCGGAAAATGAAAACGGTTTAACCAGATAATCATTCGCGCCCAGTTCCAGTCCTTTTACCCGGTCAGCAACTGCATCCCTGGCTGTCAGACAAATAACCGGTACCATTTTGGCGGTTCTCAATATTCTCAGCACTTCCCAGCCATCCATACCGGGCAACATAATATCGAGAATAACCAGCCGGTAATTGTTCTCCAGAGCAAGATACAACCCGTCTCTGCCATCTGCCGTGATATCAACAATAAATCCGGCTTCCTCTAATCCCTTTTTAACCCAGCTGCCGGTCTTTTCATGATCTTCAATCAGTAATATTTTCATTTTTATAATCCGGAATTTTACCTGTACATCCTGCATCAGTGTATTTTAATTCCGGACATAAAAAAACAGCAGACAACTCCGGGTTGTCTGCTGTTTTTCTGTGACGCAATGATCAGGCAAACTTAATCATCACCATACCCAGCAGAAGCAGAATAATCCCGCTCCAGCCTTTGTAATTGAGGCGCTGGTTAAACAGGATCCAGCCTGCAGCCACTGTTGCCACAATACCGAATGCTCCCCACAATGCATACGCAACGGAAAGCTCGATACCGCGGACTGCCAGTGCCAGACAACTGAATGCCCCCAATACCGCCAGCAGCGATAAAATACCCAGCCACAGACGTTTAAAGCCGTTTGACATTTTCAGCAGGATATTCGCCAGAATCTCCAGTACCACGGCCAGCAGTAAAAATGCACCGTGCCACCATTCAAATGTCGATAACATATTACGCCCCTTTCAGCATCTCATTCAGTGGCGCACGAACCGGTTTGGCAGCAGGCTGCTTTTTCTGCACTTTTTTGGTGCCGTATTTAATCAGGGTGATACCCGCGATTAACAGTGCCAGACCGCCCAGTTTCAGCGGTGACAGCGATTCATGGAACCACATCACACTAAACGTGGTGATGATCAGGATCCCGATCCCTTCCCACAGCGCATAAGCCACCCCGAGGGCCACTTTTTTCACTGCCATGGATAATAAAATATAAGAAGAGGCAATCATGATATACATCACAATCATCCCCGCACTGCCGCCGGAGACACTCGCGTATTTCATCGACAATGTACCGATCACCTCGGTAATAATGGCTAAGCCTAAAAACATCCAGTAAATCATAGTTATTTCTCCTGATGGACAACGCATACAGGTTCACGGCGCAAAACAGACTGTTTGCGTGAACGGGTGCGTTTATCGCGAAACGAAAACGTTAAATGTAACGATGTGACCAAAAACGCAGGCGCGTTTGGTTCGTCAGACGAAAAGAGAAATAGCTATAACTCGCCGTACCAGTAGTGTTCGCTTGATACGATAGCGGAAAGGAAAAGTACATGGGTAGAACGTCGGATTTTAATCCTGCTACTACTGTCGCTTTGCATGATGTCTTATTCTTTTGTCTGTCCCCGGACAGGGTGACAACAATGAAAGAATCCTCCGGTTATTAATATTCATATTATTTTTAGCACAAGTAACACAGTTCAGCAATGCTGCGGTGAATTATTTTTCAGTAAATAATTTTATTTTTTAGACAGTTATAAAAAATGACCACCTTCTTATTCAGAAGATGGTCATAATTACGCAAATATTGAACCGGTTAACTACCTTTACTGATACCGCAGATGGATAATTATTCCACTTCGTTCCAGGCATGACCGTCACGGGCCATCATGGCGATAGAGGCTATCGGCCCCCAACTGCCTGCCTGATACGGTTTTGGCGGTTCATTATCCATTGCCCAGGCGTGCATAATAGAATCCACCCACTTCCAGGCTTCCTCCACTTCATCACGGCGGACAAACAGTGCCTGAATACCGCGCATAGCTTCCAGCAGCAGGCGTTCATACGCATCCGCAATATGTGTCTGGTTGAACGTTTCCGAGAAACTCAGATCCAGCTTGGTGGTTTGCAGACGGTGTTTATGATCCAGCCCCGGTGCTTTGTTCAGCACTTCAATATCAATACCTTCGTCCGGCTGCAGACGGATAGTCAGTTTATTCGGCGGCAGATGCTGATAGGTTTCATTGAAAATATTCAGGGACGGCTGTTTGAAATAGACCACCACTTCCGAACATTTTGACGGCATCCGTTTTCCGGTACGCAGATAGAACGGCACACCGGACCAGCGCCAGTCGTCGATATCCGCGCGGATAGCGACAAAGGTTTCGGTCTGGCTGACGGTATTCGCGCCCTCTTCATCCAGATAACCCGGTACTTTTTCGCCGTGAACAAACCCGGCGGTATATTGCCCGCGTACGGTTTTTTCACGGACATTCGTGATATCAATGGTCCGCAGTGAGCGCAGCACCTTCACTTTCTCATCACGGATACGGTCACTGGTCAGGTCATCCGGCGGTGACATGGCAATCATAGTCAGAATTTGCAGCAGATGGCTCTGCACCATGTCACGCATCTGCCCGGCTTTATCAAAGTAACCCCAGCGCCCTTCAATCCCCACTTCTTCCGCCACCGTGATCTGGACGTGGTCGATGGTACGGTTATCCCAGTTATTCACAAACAGGGAATTGGCAAAACGCAGCGCCAGCAGGTTCAGTACCGTTTCTTTGCCGAGATAATGGTCGATGCGGTAAATCTGGCTCTCTTTAAAATATTTCGCTACTTCGGTATTGATCGCCTGTGATGAGGCCAGATCATTACCCAGTGGTTTTTCCATCACCACACGGCTCGGTTCTTTATTCAGATGCGCTTCACCCAGCCCTTTGCACATGGCGCTGAACGTGCCCGGCGGCATCGCGAAATAGTAAACAGCAGTATTTTTGTTTTCCGCAATAATATTGGCGAGGCTTTTGAAATGAGAGGTCTCATTCACATCGAGATTACAAAACAGCAGACGGGCACTGAATCGTTCCCAGAGCACCGGATCCAGTTGCTCGTTGAGGAAGGTATTGAACGCATCCTCAACAAATTTCTGATACTCCTCACGGGACCAGTCCGCACGGCCTGCCCCGATAATCCGCGTTTCCGGATGAATATTACCGGCTTTTTCCAGCTGATATAAAGACGGGAGTAACTTGCGGCGTGCGAGGTCGCCTTTGGTACCGAAAATGACTAAATCACAGGCGGGAACCGTTGCTGTCAGCGCCATAGAAAACCTCTCCTCGTGGCTGTGGAATTGTAATTTTGTTACAGAGATAACGAATAATGTACTCGTTTGCGCCTGGCCAGTAAACATAAATGCGGGTTACCGCACATTCTGACAGGTCTCTGTCGCCGGTCTTTCTGTGTGCAGTTTTGTAATTTAATTACTTTTTTGATGCAAACTTACTAAAATGAAAATCAGACACAGCTCAAACTTTCAAAAAAAAGCCGGATCCGGGGGAGTTTCCCCTCTCCTTTGCCCGGGCTTACGTAGTATATTTTCAAAAAATGAGGGTGGCCGGTGTGTCACACAGATCAATATAAAAGGCACAGTGGCATGAATATTTTAGACCGTCTCCGTAACAGTCTGGATTACCTGAGTAAATCGGAAAAAAAAGTTGCAGAGACGATCCTCGGTGCACCACAAATAGCTATTCATTCCAGTATCGCCACACTCGCCAAAATGGCGGATGTCAGCGAACCAACCGTTAACCGGTTCTGCCGCCGTCTGGACACCAAAGGTTTTCCGGATTTCAAACTGCTGCTGGCGCAAAGCCTGGCAAACGGCACTCCGTATGTCAGCCGCAATGTGGATGAAAATGATTCCGTTGAGGCATACACCGGCAAAATCTTTGAGTCCGCCATGGCTGGTCTGGATGCAGTCAGAAGCACCCTCGATATGCTGACCATCAACCGCGCCGTGGATTGCCTGACACAAGCTCGGAAAATCGCCTTTTTCGGCCTGGGTGCATCTGCGGCGGTCGCCCATGACGCGATGAATAAATTCTTCCGTTTCAATATCCCGGTGATTTATTCCGACGATGTGGTGATGCAGCGCATGAGTTGTATCAACAGCACCGAAGGTGATGTGGTGGTTTTAATTTCCCACACCGGCCGGACAAAAAACCTGGTTGAAATCGCCCGTATCGCCCGTGAAAATGACGCTACCGTGCTCGCCATCACCTCCGAGAACTCGCCGCTCGCGGCGGAAGCCTCTCTCACCATCATTCTTAATGTACCGGAAGACACTGATATTTATATGCCGATGATCTCCCGTCTGGCACAGCTGACGATTATTGATGTCCTCGCCACCGGTTTTACCCTGCGCCGCGGCCCCAAATTCCGCGATAACCTGCGCCGGGTCAAAGAAGCCCTGAAAGACTCCCGAATAGATAAACTCCGTTGATTTTTAACCATTTGTGTCAATTTGACACATTTCCTGCTGCCGGGTGTAATGACCATCACGAATTAGTAATATAACGGATGGTAGGATAACGTCTGACTCACTGTTTTGCGTTTGCTGACTCGATTTTTATTTTAAATACGCGATAATCAGACAGGAGTGAATCGATTTTACACTTTCCTGCCGGGAGCGATTTTCCCGGCGGGGAGTTTTTATCAACACCATTTCACCTTATTCAGGTCAACGGAGTAATTTATGTCAATACGCCTCAGAAGAACGAAAATCGTAACGACCCTGGGCCCCGCCACCGATCGCGATAACAATCTTGAAAAAATCATCCGTGCCGGTGCCAATGTGGTTCGTATGAACTTTTCTCACGGCAGCCCGGACGATCACGTTGAACGTGCGAATAAAGTCCGTGAAATCGCTGCCCGCCTCGGCGTACAGGTGGCTATCCTGGGTGATCTCCAGGGGCCGAAAATCCGGGTGTCCACCTTTAAAGACAATAAAGTTCTGCTGAATGTCGGCGATAAATTTATTCTGGATGCAGAGCTGGGCAAAGGCGAAGGTACCAGTGAGCACGTCGGGATCGACTATAAAAAGCTGCCGGAAGATGTGGTGACAGATGACATTCTGTTACTCGACGATGGCCGTGTGCAGCTGAAAGTGCTGGATGTCAAAGGCACTAAAATCATGACCGAAGTGACCGTCGGTGGTTTGCTTTCCAATAATAAAGGTATCAACAAACTCGGCGGCGGGTTATCTGCCGATGCGCTGACAGAAAAAGATAAAGAAGATATCAAAACCGCAGCCCGTATTAATGTTGATTACCTTGCTGTCTCCTTCCCGCGCAGTGCGGAAGATCTGCACTACGCCCGCCGTCTCGCCCGTGATGCCGGTTGTGAGGCAATGATTGTCTCCAAAGTCGAACGCGCCGAAGCGGTCGCCACCGATCAGGTGATGGATGAAATCATTCTCGCATCCGATGTGGTGATGGTCGCCCGTGGTGACCTCGGTGTGGAAATCGGCGATCCGGAGCTGGTCGGCGTCCAGAAAAAATTGATTCGTCGCAGCCGTCAACTGAATCGTGTCGTGATCACAGCAACCCAGATGATGGAATCCATGATCACTAACCCGATGCCGACCCGTGCGGAAGTGATGGACGTGGCAAACGCCGTACTTGATGGTACCGATGCAGTAATGCTCTCTGCAGAAACCGCTGCTGGCCAGTATCCGGCGGAAACCGTGGAAGCAATGGCGCGGGTTTGCCTGGGCGCAGAGAAAATGCCGAATGTGAATATCTCCAAACACCGCCTGGATATGACCTTCGACAATCCGGAAGAAGCAATTGCGATGTCCACCATGTACGCGGCCAACCACCTCAACGGCGTGAAAGCGATTATTGCCATGACCGAATCCGGCCGTACCGCGCGTATGATGTCCCGCATCAGCTCCGGCCTGCCGATTTTCGCCATGTCCCGCCATGAAAAAACTCTGAATCAGTGCTCACTGTACCGTGGTGTCACCCCGGTATTCTGCAGCACCCACACCGATGGCCTGGCAGCAGTCACCGAAGCTATCAGCCGCCTGAAAGAAAAAGGCTATCTGTGCACCGGCGACCTGGTCATGGTCACCCAGGGCGACCAGATGGGCCTGGTCGGCAGCACCAATACCAGCCGTATTCTTGAAGTGAAGTGATTTTCTTCAGATAAAAATGAAACCGCCTGTCGGATGACGGGCGGTTTTTTTTATGTCCCGTCTCAGGGCAATTCTTTGTGTTTATAGATTTTATACGGCTCTTCTTCACCGTCTTTGCGGGTTTTCAGCAGTTTCAGGATCCAGGTGTATTGTTCGATATTCGGGCGCACCAGGGCTTCCACTTCTTCGTTCATGCGACGGGCGATATACAGGTCGTCCTGACCGTCAATATCATCCATCGGCGGGCGGACGTGGATATGGAACTGGTGATTTTTATGATCGTACACCGGAAACAGCGGGACAATCGCCGCTTTGCACACTTTCATCAGCCGCCCGATAGCAGGCAGTGTGGCTTTATAGGTGCTGAAAAACGGAACAAACTCACTGTGCTCTTCGCCGTGATCCTGGTCCGGCAGATAATAACCGCTGAAGCCATTACGCACACTGGCGATAAACGGTTTGATACCGGCCTCGCGGGAATGCAGGCGGCCACCGAAGTGAACCCGGGCTTTATTCCACAGGTAATCCGCCACCGGGTTTTTCTGGTGATGGAACATACCCGCCACTTTATTTCCCTGCGCGGCAAACAACATAGCCGGTAAATCGATCGCCCAGCCGTGCGGCACCATAAAGATGATATTGCGCCCTTCTGCCTGTAACGCGTCAATAATGTCCTGCCCGTGAACCTGCGTGCGGGAAATCACCCGCTGCGGATTGCGCAGACACAACTCCGCCAGCATCACAAAGGCGTGTGGTGCACTGGCAAACATCTCATCTGTGATCCTTTCCCGCTCCGCTTTCGGCATGTCCGGGAAACAATAATACAGATTGATCAGTGCCCGGCGGCGTCCGCCTTTGGCAAAACGCCCGGCAATCCGGCCCACACCGGCCAGCATCGGGTCACGTAATTTAACCGGCAGGTAGCTCAGACCGGCCAGTGCGCCTGCCGCAACCCACATGCCCCAGTATTTCGGGTGCAGGTAATGGCGGTGAAATGTCGGGATATAGCCCGCTTTGCTGTCTGTATCGTTTTCTTTATACACAGAGGGATACCCGTATTAAATTAAGCTTATTTATCATGATATTATAAATACCGTGATCTATTATTATTGATTATCTGAAATCAGAAGTACATTAAAATTCTGTACGCTGAGAATGCGGCAGGCGGGTGTCTGTGCACCCGCTGCCGGAATGAGAGGATTAATCAAGTGTCAGCTGTGGCCGGTATTGTTTGACCAGTGCCAGATAGCCGGTGCGGTCTTTGCCGGTCAGCCCGCCGGAACGCGGCAGTTTTGCTGTCAGCGGGTTCACAGCCTGTTGTCCGTTCCAGACTTCAAAGTGCAGATGCGGACCGGTTGAGCGCCCGGTATTACCGGATAACCCGACTTTATCACCGCGTTTGACTTTCTGGCCCGGTTTGACCAGCAGTTTGCGCATGTGCATATAACGGGTGGTGAACTGACGACCGTGACGGATAGCCACGAAATTACCCGCCGCACCACTGAATTTAGCCACAACCACTTCCCCGTCACCGACTGCCAGTACCGGTGTGCCGACCGGCATCGCGAAATCGACCCCTTTATGCGGGGCAACACGCCCGGTGACCGGGTTTACACGGCGCGGGTTAAAGTGTGAGGAAACACGGAATTGTCTGGCGGTCGGGAAACGCAGGAAGCCGCGCTCCAGCCCGTCGCCTTTGGCATCATAAAAACGGCCGTCTTCGGCGCGGAATGCATAATAATCACGTCCGTTAGTATGCAGACGTACAGCCAGCATCTGGCTCTGTTCCTGTTTGCCGTCCAGCATTTCACGGGAAGTCAGTACAGTGAAGCGATCGCCGTTTTTCACTTTACGGACATCCACCTGCCATTGTAATGCTTTGGAAATATCACGCACTTCGCTGCGGGTCAGTCCCGCTTTTGATGCACTGGCATTCAGGCTGCCGCTGACTTTGCCGGTCAGGCGTTTAGTCTGCCATTCACCTTCGCGCATCTCTTTGGTTTCTTTGAATCCGTTGCCGCTGCGGACATAGGTACGGGTTTCACGGCGGTTCACCGCCCAGCTCAGGGATTTCAGTTCGCCGTCGTCATTCAGCTCCCAGGCGAGGGTCTGGCCGATTTGCAGGTTACGCAACCCTTTGTACTGATTGGATAATAAAGCCACATCAGAGGAATCTATCCCGTACTGTGTCAGAATGGCAGACAGGCTGTCGCCGCTGGCAACAGTGTATTCAAGTGATGTCGGGATAACGGTGTCAGTCGGGGAGGCTTCGTCGATATCATCAGACTCTTTGGCAAGTCCTTCATCCGGCAGCTGATCACTGCTGTCGGTGATAATATCGTCAGTATCGGTATCAGTGTCCGTGCCGGTTCCTGCCTGCGTGCCGGAGGAGTCAGCAGGTGGCGCAAAATCAGTTTCAATATATTGTTCGTTATCAGCATTCCGCTCATGATATACAGCAAACGGGTGCCAGACAGCGACACCCAGTGTTGCGGCAGTTAACATCCCCAGCATCATGCGATGCGCTTTGGGTAACTGGTTGTATACCAGAACGGCGGATTTTGCCAGTTGCTGCAATTGCACGCGTTCTGTTCCTTATTTATTGCTCCAGGCAGGATGCGTACTGTGCTGATAACCGTGACAGGAAGTTGGTATAACCGTCCCGATCCACTGCAATTCCGCTGCCCAGCGGGTCAAGGACGCCCATCTTCGCGTTCGTCCCTTTGGCCACCGCTTTAATGACTGCCGGCCTGAACTGCGGCTCAGCAAACACACACAAGGCGTTTTGCTCAGCCAGCTTTAATTTGATGTTATTGAGTGTCTGCGCACCCGGCTGAATTTCAGGGTTGACCGTAAAATGCCCGGAAGGCGAAAGGTCAAAACGTTTTTCAAAATAACCATAGGCGTCATGAAAAACAAAATACCCGTGTGTTTTCACCGGTGCCAGCTGCTGAGCAATATTCTTCTCAGTTTCAGTAAGTTGTCCATTGAATTTACGCAGGTTTACGTCCAACACAGATTTTTTATCCGGATAACTCACCAGGAGTTTATTATACACTGCCTGAGCGGTCTGCCGGGCAATATCCGGTGACATCCACAGGTGCATATTGTACTCACCGTGGTGGTGATGCCCGTCCTCATCATGGTCGTCATCTTCATCGTTTTTCAGCAGAAAAGGTTTAACAGACTCAAGTTCGCTGATAACGATCTGTTTTTGCTCCGGAACAGCTGAAAGCGGCTTTTGCAGGAAGGTTTCCAGCTCCGGCCCGACCCAGACAACCAAATCCGCTGAACGGATTTTTTTCAGGTCAGACGGTTTGAGTGCATAATCATGCGGCGAAGCACCATCCGGCAGTAAAATCTGTGTGTCCGTGACGCCATCTGCAACCGCAGCGGCGATTAACCCGATAGGACGTACTGATGTTAACACATCTGCGCTGGCGGTTTGTGCGGCCAGACTCAAAAATGTGGCAATAAACGCTGTTTTTATTCCGTGCCGTGACTGGTGCTGCATAATGGAAACTCCGTGACATGATTGCGATAATGTTATATTATAACGTTTCATTCATTCTGCAAGATAATAATTTGTCATGTCAACACTTATCGCGGTAAATGATGTTTCTGTCGCTTTTGGTGCCAATACGGTACTCGAGGACATTTCATTTACATTATCCCCCGGGAAAATCATCACCCTTCTCGGGCCGAACGGCGCGGGAAAATCCACTATTGTCCGTGTGGTACTCGGCCTTACCGAACCGACGTCCGGCACCGTCACCCGCACACCGGGTCTGACTGTCGGCTATGTTCCGCAAAAACTCTATCTCGACCCGACAATGCCGCTGACGGTGGCCCGTTTTCTGCGTCTGAAGCGCGGTGTCAGCAAGGGCGAGAGTCTCGCGGCGCTTGAGCGGGTCAATGCCGCGCATCTGACCGGAAAACCGATGCAACGGCTGTCCGGCGGTGAAATGCAGCGTGTGCTGCTGGCCCGTGCCCTGCTCGCCCGGCCGCAGCTGCTGGTGCTGGATGAGCCGACTCAGGGTGTGGATGTCAACGGCCAGGTCGCGCTGTATGACCTGATCACCCGGCTGCGTGATGAACTGAACTGCGCGGTGCTGATGGTTTCTCACGATCTGCATCTGGTGATGGCAAAAACCGATACCGTGCTGTGTATCAACCGGCATATCTGCTGCTCCGGCGAGCCGGATGTGGTAGCCGCCCATCCGGAGTTTACCGCCATGTTCGGTAGCCGGGCCGCGACACAGATCGGCGTGTACCGTCATCATCACAACCACAGTCACGAGAACGGCAGTGCAGTGCTATCCCCTTCTGCACCCTGCTGCGGGAATCACGCCCCGGCAGATGTCTCTGTAAAACCAGCTCCGGAGTGCCGCCATGATTGAATTACTGTTACCGGGCTGGCTCGCCGGGATTTTACTGGCGATCGCGGCCGGTCCGCTCGGCTCCTTTGTGGTTTGGCGGCGGATGTCCTATTTCGGAGATACGCTGGCGCACGCTTCGCTGCTCGGGGTCGCCTTTGGCCTGCTGCTGAATGTCAGTCCGTTTTATGCCGTGATTGCCGTGACACTGATTCTGGCTATGCTGCTGGTCTGGCTGGAACGCCGTCCGCAACTGGCGGTGGATACTCTGCTGGGTATTATGGCGCACAGTGCGCTGTCTCTCGGTCTGGTGGTGGTCAGTCTGATGTCGAATGTGCGGGTGGATCTGATGGCGTATCTGTTCGGTGACTTGCTCTCAGTGACCTATGAAGATTTGCTGCCTATTGCCGTGGGTGTAACTATCGTGACCGGTTTGCTGATGTGGCAGTGGCGCAATCTGCTTTCTCTGACCATCAGCCCGGAACTGGCATTTGTTGACGGTATCAACCCCGGCAGACTGCGGATGATGCTGATGCTGGTCACGGCACTGACCATCGGCCTTGCCATGAAATTTGTCGGGGCGCTGATTATCACGTCTCTGCTGATTATTCCTGCCGCTGCCGCCCGCCGTTTTGCGCGGACACCGGAGCAGATGGCTGCGGGTGCGGTTGTCACCGGGATGATTTCCATCACCGGCGGATTAGCCTTCTCCGCCTTTTATGACACCCCGGCGGGACCGTCCGTTGTGCTGTGCGCCGCCTGCTGCTTTATTCTCAGCCTGTTGGTGAAACCACATAATTAATTGTCTGTACAGCAAAAAAGCCCTGTTCTTTCAGGGCTTTTTACTTTCAGCTAAACTGTGTTATTACGCTGTTTCTGATTTTGTCCGCACTTTCGGTTTCACCGGATTCACACTCAGCACCAGCTTATCGAGAAATGTGATTAGTTTTTCATTCATTTCACTGTAGCTGTGTCTGCGGATAGCGCTTGGTGTATCAACAAAACGGAATCCGGCGGCAGATTTCAGATCATTTTCGCCGTTGAGGATCAGATACTCCACCACATCACGGGTCAGTTCCATATGACACTGGAAGCCGTAAACGCGTTTGGTGTATTCAATAATCTGACGCGGACAACCGGCACTGAAAGCGATAATCTGCGCGCCTTCGGTTAATCCCGGCATATCATAATGCCAGTGGCCCACCCCCAGCGAATCGCCGAAATGAGAAAACAGCTGGCTGCGTTTTCCGGCGTTGGTCATATGGATGGTAAATTTGCCGAACTCTTTTTCCGGACTTTGTGTATACGGCGCGCCTAATGCTTCGCCGATAAGCTGTGCCCCGAGGCAGACCCCGATGACAACTTTATTTGAATTGATAGCATTGGCGATAAACGCCTGCTCTTTTTTGGAATCAAAATAAGAGCATTGCGCAGTGGTGGTTTCCGGGTTTTGCGGCCCGCCCATGATAATCAGAAAATCAATTCCGCTGATGCTGTCAGGTAACTTGTCACCTTCATACAGACGGGTGAACGTGACATCGTAATTATTCTTCCTTGCCCAATACTCGTAAGCGCCCGGTGCTTCAAAATAGTCATGAATGATAAAATGAACACGCATAGTCAGTTCCTTTTCCCTTTAACGAAATCCTCCTTTTTACATTACAGGGTTCAGACGATGCATGCCAATTTTTAAATGTCGAAAAACAACCAATTACAGAGATATCCTCCCGGAATAATCCCCAAAAAAGCCATTTAATTATCACATGGGCAAAATGGTAAACATATTATGTTTACCCTAAGGTTTGACGGCCGGGTTCTTAATCGTTTCCACTGTGATCAATACCAAAGTGACGATAGGCATGTGCGGTGGCAAGGCGTCCGCGCGGTGTCCGCTGAATAAAGCCCTGCTGGATTAAGAAAGGTTCGATGACATCCTCAATGGTTTCCCGCTCTTCACCGATGGCCGCCGCCAGGTTATCCAGCCCGACCGGGCCGCCCATAAATTTATCAATAATGGTGACCAGCAACTTGCGATCCAGGTAATCAAACCCGGCAGAATCCACATTCAGCATATCCAGAGCCTGACCGGCAATCAGCCCGTCAATACCGCCGTCACCTTTCACCTGGGCAAAATCCCGCACCCGGCGCAGCAGACGGTTGGTGATACGCGGCGTGCCGCGTGAGCGCATGGCAATCTGGCGGGCACCATCATCCGAGATATCCAGCCCCATATAACGGGCACTGCGGCTGACAATATGCTGCAAATCATCAGTATTATAAAATTCCAGCCGCTGCACGATCCCGAAACGGTCCCGCAGCGGTGATGTCAGAGAGCCTGCACGGGTGGTGGCACCGATCAGAGTAAACGGCGGCAGGTCGATTTTAATGGAACGGGCAGCAGGCCCTTCCCCGATCATGATATCCAGCTGGTAATCTTCCATCGCCGGATAGAGAATTTCTTCCACCACCGGAGAGAGGCGGTGGATTTCATCGATAAACAGCATATCGTGGGGTTCGAGGTTGGTCAGCATGGCCGCCAGATCACCGGCTTTTTCCAGTACCGGTCCGGAGGTGGTGCGCAGATTAACGCCCATTTCATTGGCGACAATATTCGCCAGTGTGGTTTTCCCGAGCCCCGGCGGGCCGAAAATCAGCAGATGATCGAGGGCATCCCCGCGCTGACGGGCAGCCTCGATAAAGATTTCCATCTGTGAACAGACCTGCGGCTGACCCACATACTCCGCCAGTAATTTCGGCCGGATAGCGCGATCCACCACCTCATCATCCGGCAGCGTTTCCGCCGTAATCAGTCTGTCAGCTTCAATCATGACCTGTCACCCCGTTGTGTCATCATCGTTTTTATTATTACAGCGCGGCGCGCAGTGCTTCGCGGATCAGTGTTTCGCTGTCTGAACCGGCTTTTGAGACTTTCGCTATCATGCGGCTGGCTTCCTGCGGTTTATAGCCGAGGGAAATCAGTGCCTCAATGGCTTCAGATTCCGCATCTGCCTGGCTGTTACCCGCCTGCTGACTGGCCGGAAGCGACATTTCCGCATCACGGAACAGGTCACCGTTAAGCCCTTTGAAGCGGTCTTTCATTTCCACGACCAGACGTTCGGCAGTTTTCTTGCCCACACCCGGCAATTTAATTAACTGTGCCACAGCCCCCTGCTCAATCGCCGCCACAAACTGCTGCGCAGACATACCAGAGAGGATAGCCAGTGCCAGTTTCGGCCCGACGCCATTCACTTTGATTAATTCACGGAACAGCGCGCGTTCCTGCTTATCATTAAAGCCGTACAGTAACTGTGCATCTTCCCGCACAATAAACTGGGTGAACAGAATGGCTTCCTGACCGGCATCCGGCAGTTCATAGAAACAGGTCATCGGCATATGGACTTCATAGCCCACACCATTGGTTTCCAGTAATACGACAGGCGGCTGTTTTTCCAGCACAATACCTCTTAAGCGACCGATCACGCGCGTCTCCTTTATGATTGCGGCAGAGCCTGTTTATAGCATAAAAAAAGCTGGACGTATATCCAGCCATCAGAAAATCACGGGTATCTGCGACACCGGTTACTCTTTCAGCCGTCCGCGTGCCATCACCAGACGCGGCTGCCCCATCTGCACCAGGTTCTGGTTAAAGTGACAGTGAGTAATAGCAATCGCCAGTGCATCTGCCGCATCTGCCTGCGGTGCCGCTGACAGTTTCAGTATTGAGCGCACCATATGCTGTACCTGGGCTTTTTCCGCCGCCCCGGTACCGGTGACCGTTTGTTTCACCTGGCGCGCCGCATATTCAAATACCGGCAGATTATTATTCACCGCTGCCAGAATCGCCACCCCACGGGCCTGTCCCAGCTTCAGGGCAGAATCAGCATTTTTGGCCATAAAGACCTGTTCGATAGCAAAACAATCCGGCTGATACTGGGTGATGATTTCACTGACACCGGCGTAAATTTTGCCCAGACGGGACGGGAGATCATCCACCTGTGTGCGGATACAGCCGCTGCCGATATACAGCAGACGCCGTCCCTGCTGGCGGATAACACCATAACCGGTCACCCGCGAGCCGGGGTCAATACCGAGAATAATTGCCATAGGAGGACCGTATTGTCACAACAGGAAAAAAGCAAGAAAACAGAGGGATGCGCACAGTGGCGCATCCTCTGCGGAGTGAGTGACGGAAATTACAGCAGTGCTGCAACTTCGTCTGAGATATCGCCGTTGTGGTAGACTTCCTGCACATCGTCAGAGTCTTCCAGCATATCGATAAGGCGCATCAGTTTTGGTGCGGTTTCCGCATCCAGATCCGCTTTGGTGGACGGGATCATCGATACTTCGGCAGATTCAGCTTTGAAACCGGCTGCATCCATCGCGTCTTTGACATCACCCAGAATTTCCCAGGCGGTATAAACGTCGATAGCGCCGTCGTCAAAAGTTTCAACGTCTTCAGCACCGGCTTCGAGCGCCGCATCCATCACCGCATCCTCATCCAGACCCGGTGCATAGGAAATGATACCTTTGCGGGTAAACAGATAAGCGACGGAGCCATCGGTTCCCAGATTGCCGCCGGTTTTGGTGAACGCATGGCGCACATCCGAAACCGTACGTTTACGGTTATCCGTCAGGCACTCAACCATCACAGCAGTACCGCCCGGGCCGTAACCTTCGTATACGATGGATTCCATGTTATCGTTTTCATCATTACCCGCCCCGCGTGCAATCGCACGGTTCAGGGTATCGCGGGTCATGTTGTTTGCTAACGCTTTATCCACTGCCGCACGCAGACGTGGGTTAGATGCAGGATCAGGACCACCAATGCGCGACGCCGTGACTAATTCACGAATGATTTTCGTGAAAATTTTACCGCGCTTCGCATCTTGCGCGGCCTTGCGGTGTTTGGTGTTGGCCCATTTACTATGACCTGCCATTCTCTAATCTCCAGATTAAGTCTTACGACGTTCATTCATTTAAATCCGCTGTCACTGCGGAAGAACACACTGACGAACGAATTCTTCAATTGCTTCCCCGTTACTGGGTGAGATAGTTTTCGCGGCGGCATCCGCTGCCGGTAACCACTCATACGCCAGATGCTCCGTTAAGGGAACCGCTTTCAGCGCGGGTAAGCATAACACAAACCAGTGTTCCGTATTGTGCGTCACGTCCGGTGCATACCGGTGACGGAAATGCGGAAAAATGGTATAGCGGACGGTGCGCTGACAATCCGTCAGCCGCAGTCCCTCCGCAAGGATATCAATACCGGTTTCTTCTTTTACTTCCCGCAATGCGGCATCGCGGGGAGTTTCTCCCGGTTCCAGACTGCCGGTGACGGACTGCCAGAAAGCAGGATCGTCACGGCGCTGTAACATCAGAACACGCCCCGTTTCCTGCTCACAGATAACCACCAGCACAGATTCAGGGCGTTTAAAAGCCATCAGATTCAGTCACTCTCTTTCTGAGTTACTGCAATCGCCAGCTCTTTCAGAGCATCGTCATTCGCGAAGCTCGGTGCATCTGTCATCAGACAGGCGGCAGCCGTGGTTTTCGGGAACGCGATAACGTCACGGATGTTTTCGGTACCGGTCAGCAGCATCACCAGACGGTCAAGACCAAAGGCCAGACCCGCATGAGGTGGTGTGCCGTATTGTAACGCATCGAGCAGGAAGCCGAATTTGCGGCGCTGTTCTTCCGGGGTGATCCCGAGGATGCCGAATACCGTCTGCTGCATTTCGTTACGGTGGATACGGACAGAGCCGCCGCCCACTTCGTAGCCGTTGATAACCATATCGTAGGCATTGGCGATCGCGTCTTCCGGCGCGTTTTTCAGCTCTTCCGGTGACATATCACGCGGCGAGGTGAACGGATGGTGCATCGCGGTCAGACCGCCTTCACCGTCGTCTTCAAACATCGGGAAGTCGATCACCCACAGCGGACGCCAGCTGTTCAGGTCGGTCAGGTTCAGGTCACGGCCGGTTTTCAGACGCAGCGCGCCCATTGCATCGGTTACGGTGCCTTTCGCGCCCGCGCCGAAGAAAATAATGTCGCCGGTCTGTGCGTCAGTGCGCTCCAGAATGGCTTCAACGGTTTCTGCGGTCAGGAATTTGGCGACAGGAGACTGAACACCCTCAATACCGGCAGAGCGGTCGTTCACTTTCATCCATGCCAGGCCTTTCGCGCCGTAGATGCCGACAAATTTGCCGTATTCATCAATCTGTTTACGGGTCATTTCCGCGCCGCCGGTGACACACAGTGCCACAACACGGCCTTTCGGATCATTTGCCGCATCAGCAAATACAGAGAACTCAGAATCTTTCACCAGGTCGGCGATATCTGTCAGTTCCAGCGGGTTACGTAAATCCGGTTTATCAGAACCGAAGCGGCGCATTGCTTCCGCAAATGTCATCACCGGGAAATCACCCAGTTCAACATTGATGATTTCATTCCACAGTGAGCGGATCATACGCTCCATGGTCGCACGGACCTGGTCCGCAGTCATGAAAGAGGTTTCCACATCGATCTGAGTGAATTCCGGCTGACGGTCAGCACGTAAATCTTCATCACGGAAACATTTGACAATCTGATAGTAACGGTCAAAACCGGACATCATCAGAAGCTGTTTGAACAGCTGCGGAGACTGCGGCAGTGCGTAGAATTTGCCTTTGTGGACACGGCTCGGCACCAGGTAGTCACGGGCACCTTCCGGTGTGGCTTTGGTCAGCATCGGGGTTTCGATATCGAGGAACCCTTCGGTATCCATAAAGCGGCGGACAAACCCGGTGATGCGTGCGCGGGTTTTCAGGCGGTTCGCCATTTCGCTGCGGCGCAGGTCGAGATAGCGGTATTTCAGACGCATCTCTTCGGTGTTTTCGTGGTTGCTGTCGAGCGGTAACGGCTCGGAGCGGTTAAAAATGGTCAGGCCATCTGCATGCACTTCCACACTGCCGGTCGCCATCTCTTTATTAATTTGATTTTCAGGTCGCGCGCGGACAGTTCCGGTAATCTGAATACAGAATTCATTCCGTAATTCAGAGGCTTTGGCAAATGCTTCTTTTTGGTCGGGATCGAAGAAAACCTGAACGATGCCTTCACGGTCACGCATATCGATAAAAATCAAACCCCCGAGATCACGACGACGGTTTACCCAACCACTAAGGGTTACTTTTTGATCGATGTGAGCACTGTTGAGCTGCCCACAATAATTAGTACGCATACGATATCCTTTTGTCCGCTATTGTGCGTTTCTGCAAAATTTTGGCATGGTTCTTTATGAAGAAATGTCAAAAAGGCGATCATTATAGTGGAAAATTCCTGATGAGATAAGTGCAAACAGCACATCTGCCGCAGAGAATTTAGCCACTAATTGATAATTTTCAAATAATTCAGTATGCATTAATATTAAGGATTGTGTTACCCGCTGCTTTGAGGTTTATCATTCTTTTGCTGTTTCAATTGGCCATGGAGTAAAAAATGGTTAGTTCCCTTTATATTGTACTGGGTGCGCTGTTAATCATTAAACTGTCACTCGATGTGATTAAACTGCGGACACTTTACCGCGTCGCTTATGGTGACGGCGGATTTTACGAGTTACAGACGGCGATTCGTGTGCAGGGCAATGCGGTTGAGTATATCCCTGTTGCACTCCTGCTGTTACTGGTGATGGAGCAGAACGGCGCCCAGGTGTGGATGGTCCATGTCTGCGGGGTTATTCTGATTGCCGGCCGGCTGTTTCACTCTTACGGATTAAAACACCGCGAGAACCGCTGGCGGCGTACCGGGATGGCTGCCACCTTCACCGCCATGATCCTGATGGTGCTGGCGAATATCTGGTATCTGCCGTGGCAGCAGATTTTTTCGCCGTACATGTAACCGCTCACGCCGGGACATAACACTTTCTGCGCCGGGTCACCTCTGTTAGAATGCGCGCATCTTTTTGTATTGCAGATCTGTGTTATGTCCAAAGAAATTCCGAATCCGCCGCAGGATACTCTGTTCGCGGCACCGATTGCCCGTCTTGGTGACTGGACGTTTGATGAGAAAGTCGCGGATGTGTTTCCCGATATGATCAAACGCTCAATTCCGGGCTACTCCAATATTATTGCCATGATTGGCATGCTGGCCGGCCGTTTTGTCACGCCCGGCAGTCAGGTTTATGATCTCGGCTGTTCCCGCGCTGCCGCCACCCTGTCTATCCGCCCGAATATCGCGGATAAACCCGGCTGCCGGATCATCGCCGTGGATAATTCCGCGCCGATGGTGGAACACGCCCGCCGCCATGTGGAAAGTTATAAATCCCCGGTACCGGTTGAAGTAACCGAAGGCGATATCCGCCATATTGCGATTGAGAATGCCTCAATGGTGGTTCTCAATTTTACCCTGCAATTCCTGGCACCGGATGACCGCGCCGCACTGCTGAAAAAAATCTATCAGGGCCTGCTGCCGGGCGGCGTGCTGGTGTTATCGGAAAAATTCAGTTTTGAGGATGAGCAGATCGGCGATTTGCTGTTCAGCATGCACCACGATTTCAAACGTGCCAACGGCTACAGTGAGCTGGAAATCAGCCAGAAACGCACCATGCTGGAAGATGTCATGCTGACCGACAGTGTGGAAACCCACAAATCACGGCTGAAAGCGGCCGGTTTTGAACATTGTGAAGTCTGGTTCCAGTGCTTTAACTTCGGGTCATTACTGGCAGTGAAAGAGAATAACCATGATTGATTTCGGCAATTTTTATCAGTTAATTGCAAAAAATGAGCGCCTGAGCCACTGGCTGGAAACACTGCCCGCGCAGATTGCGAAATGGAATAAAGAGTCCCTGCACGGCTACTATCCTGGCTGGGTAAAAACCATTGAAAATCTGCCGGACATGACTCCGGACATTCTCGATCTGAAAACCGGGGTTACTGCACAGCGCACACAGCCGCTGACCGACGGGGAAACCCGCCGTATCAATAACATTCTGCGCAACCTGATGCCGTGGCGTAAAGGCCCGTTCTCGCTCTACGGTGTGGAGATTGATACCGAATGGCGTTCTGATCTGAAATGGGATCGCGTTCTGCCGCATCTGTCCCCGCTTGCCGGGCGCACCATTCTGGATGTCGGCTGCGGCAGCGGTTATCACATGTGGCGCATGGCAGGTGAAGGCGCGGAACTGGTGATCGGTGTGGATCCGACTCAGCTTTTCCTCTGCCAGTTTGAAGCCGTGCGCAAGCTGCTCGGCAATGACCAGCGCGTGCATCTGCTGCCGCTGGGTATTCAGGAACTGCCTGCACTTCAGGCTTTTGATACCGTGTTCTCCATGGGTGTGCTTTATCACCGCCGCTCCCCGCTCGACCACCTCTGGCAGCTGAAAGATCAGCTGGTGTCCGGCGGCGAACTGGTACTGGAAAGTATTGTTGTTGAGGGTGATGAACATCAGTGTCTGATCCCGGGTGAACGCTACGCGCAGATGAGCAACGTCTACTTTATTCCGTCAGCCAAAATGCTGGCTGTCTGGCTGGAAAAATGCGGCTTCATCAATATCAGGATCGTGGATGAGTCTGTCACCACCACGGATGAGCAGCGCCGTACGGAGTGGATGATCAATGAATCCCTCGCCGATTTCCTCAATCCTGACGACCCGTCACTGACGGTTGAAGGCTATCCGGCACCGCGCCGTGCGGTTCTGATCGCCGAAAAACCATAGCCATCAGTAATACGTATATACCCTGTTATTTGCAGGGTATATACCTCCGAAAAACTGACTGTTCTCTCCCCGGGGATTCAGCTACCCTGCCTGTCATATTATGACGAATAAAGGCCACTCCGGATCATGAAATATCGCCTGTCCGCACTGTATCTTCCGCTTCTGTTGTCTGCCTCTGCGGCCTCTGCCACTGTGTTAACGGATAATAATCATCAGGTTTTTATCGACCCGGAAACCCTGCACATAGCAGTGGCGGATACCACTGTCAGCCGGGGAACAGAAAAACAGCCGGTCAGTGATTTAACAGAATATCCCCGCCGTGTCAGCTGGTTCTGGCCGGACAGAGATATGAATGTCACCGCTGTCCTCAATGATACCGAGCTGACCCTGACATTCACCACCAATCAGCCGCAGAATTTTCAGTGGTTCACCCTGCCGGATAACACTGTTTCCGCCCTCTATATGCCGCTGGGCGAAGGACGTCATATTCCGCTGAATAATGAACAGTGGCGTCACTATATGGTTACTGAACAGGATAATATCGATACCAATCAGGATTTGCAGTTACCGCTCTGGAGTCAGCAGCAGGATCGGGTCTACAGCTGGGTGTTACTCAGCCCGTTCCATAACCGTCTGCACTTTGAGGAAAAACAGCAGCGCCTGCAGATGAGCGCGGTACATCAGTTTAACCGTTTTAATCAGCAGCAGCCGTTTACTGTTCTGCTTCACACCGGTGATACCCCGCTGGACGGCGCACTGCGCTACCGCCGCTGGTTACAGGATAATAAGCAGTTCACATCACTGGAAGAAAAATTCGCACAGATCCCGGACGGCAAAAAACTGATCGGTGCCACCCATATCTATTTATGGGGAAAAAGTATTATCGATCAGCAGGATATTACTGACTGGCCGGGACTGGTACGTTATCTGCAATCCCCCGCCGGTAACGGGTTATGGTCGGCAATGGAGCCTCAGAGCCGTGATGCTTTTGCTGCTCTGAACGGTAAAACACCGGAAAAATGGCAGCAGCCGTTTCTGGCCGATGCTCTCAACCAGGCACTGAAGAAAGTTACACCACTGAGCCGCACCCCGGATGACAGTGACTTTATGGCTGCGCAGAAAACACAGGCCCGGGCGATCCGTTCTGCCGTAAAACAGCAACTGAGTCCGTTCCTGGCACCGGAAGCCAACTGGGGTCAGGGGTTATCCCTTCCTCTTTTAACCGCACTGACCGGGGCAAAACTGGATAAGCTCTGGCTGGGCACCGATAACTGGACTGCTACCTGGTATCAGCCGCAGGCGGTCAGCTATGCCAAAGAGCACGGTTATCTTATCGCCAGCTATGATTCCTACGACACCGCCATCCCCTCGGGAAAAAATACGGAATGGCTGACGGCACAGATCCCGTCAGAATTACGCGAAAAATGCGCGATTGTGACCGGAACAGGCAGAAAACTGCCGGGATTCGGCGGGGATGGTTATTACCTGAATCCGGGCTGCATGCAGGATTTTTCAGAAACACGCATGACTGAACTGGTACAGCTGACCGGCATCAACAGTCTGTTTCTTGACGTGGACGGCACCGGCATGGTGTCTGATGATTATAATCCGGCGTCACCCACAAGTGCGGATGCTATGGCGGCAGCGAGAAATAACCGCTTACGGTCGGTGGCAGAAAACATCCGTATCCCGCTGGGTTCGGAAGACGATAATGCCGTGACCGCGCAATATCTGATGTTTGCCCACGGTACCGAAACCCGCGGCTTCGGCTGGAGTGATGCGGATATTCACCGCAACAAACAGTCCCCTTACTATCTGGGAGCCTGGTGGCCGGAAAATGAACCGGCGATCTTTTTTACACCGGGAAAACTGAAAGATATCTACCTGACCACGGAATTTGATCCGCGCTGGCGGTTGCCGCTGTATCAGGCTGTATTTCATGATGCGGTGATCACCACGCATCACTGGACGCTGGATAACCTGAAATTCCCGGCGGTTACCACCACACGGGAACTGCTGAGCCAGCTGTATAACACGCCGCCACTTTATAACCTCAGCCGTAATACGGTACAGAAGCGTCTTCCTGCGATGATAAAATCGGACAGTATTTTCCGCCCGCTGCATCAGCAGTTATGGAATAAAGCCCTGACCGGCTTCCGCTGGCTGGACAGTGACGGCCTGGTACAACAGACACAGTTCAGTGATGGCTCTGTCATCACCGTGAATTTTGCTGACCATGCCATTGCCGGTTATCCGCCGCGCTCACTCAGTGCGATACCGGCAGAGGGAAAGCCCGTTAACGCCGCCTTCTGACAGCAAAACGCCCTCAGTATGAGGGCGTTTTTGATGTAACCGGAAATGAACCGGATCAGTGCACGACCATACTGTGCAGATCCAGAACCCCTTTCATCGCCTCGACGGTGTCCCCGTCCACACAGGTATGGGAAAACTCATCAGCTTCGCTGTCACTGCCCATCGCCACACCGACTTTGCGGTAGCGCATAGTGGACGGCTTGGTTTTGGATGCTGAACTGTGCACTTCCTGAAGGCCGATATCAAGGAACTTCTGAATATTCGCCAGCCGCACACCGGCACCGGCCATAATCACCGGCCCTCTGCTGGCTTCCTGTAACTCTTTGAGCAGAGGTAATCCCAGCTCCGCACTCAGCTGCTGGCCGGATGTCAGAATACGGCTCACACCCAGGTCGGTCAGCTGCTGTAATGCCAGCATCGGATTCGCACACATATCAAAGGCTCTGTGGAAAGTGACCGCCATGTCGCCCGACAGTTTACACAGCATCTTCATCCGCGGCAGATCAACATGCCCGTCCTCATCCAGAATACCGGTGACCACCCCGGGAAAACCCAGGTCGCGGATTTTGGCGATATCATTCTTCATAACCGCAAATTCCGAGGCTGTATAGCAAAAGTCACCGCTGCGCGGACGGAGGATCGGGTGAACCGGGATCCGCAACCGGTCGATAGTCTGTTTCAGCATGCCCCAGCTCGGGGTCAGCCCGCCCTCTGACGGCGCGGCACACAGTTCAATCCGGTCAGCGCCGGCTTTTTCCGCAGTGAGGGCACATTCCACGCTGTAACAACAAATTTCCAGTTTCGCCATTGATTAGCCTCATCACTTAATTTCGCAGGTAAATATCTCTCGTAAACGATTCAGTCATCCTGATATACACTATTACATGTAATTTAGATTAATGAATTGTTAAATATCACAAGATGCGAAATATCCGGCCGATTCGCACAGGGAAATGTCAGAATTGCAGGTTACCGCTCACTTTCGACAATCTCCTGCAATGTAAACGGATGAAACTTAATGGTGATATTTTCCCGGCTGACAGCCAGTGTCGGGTTCGGCAACCGCTCCTGTTCGCCGTGCGGATGGCTGGCTTTTATCACTACCCCGGCCGGTAATGGTGACGGCAGCAGTGCGGCAGCCCGCTCTGTCAGGGTCTGCGGGTCACCCGGTAACACCAGTTCGATATGTTCCCAGCCCTGGTGTGCATACTGTTTATCTTTCGGGAACGGCAGTTCCACCACCGGAATCTGCCAGTGCAGCAGTGTCAGCGGCTCATACAGTAAAAACAGATAAATCGGGCGGCCGTTAATCTGATTATCCGATAAAACGGTGCCGCATTCGCGGAATCCGGCCAGCCACTGTTCCGCCAGTGCCGTATCGTGAGCCCGCAGTGAGATGTGATCCGCCTGATAGTGCGTGAGATCAAGCTGCAAATCCGCCGCAAACTGCTGTATTTTTCCGGCAAACACCGGCAGCTCTGCCATCAGACCGGCAAGGGATGCTGTCTGTACGCTATTTTTCATTATGATCCCCTGTGAGAATTCATCCGCAAAGGCGCAGATAGTAGCATGAGACCCTGTTTTTGTGGTATAAAACCAGCCAAATTTCACGACAACATCCCGCCCGGACGAGCCCGCTCCTCCGTCGCTGTTTCCGGGGTGTCATTTTGTTCTTTAAATTAAGGTAAACCGGTGAATATTCAGGCAATTCTTTCAGATAAGATCCAACAGGCTCTTATCAGCGCAGGGGCACCACTTGATTGTGATGCTATCGTTAAGCAGTCCGCCAAAGCGCAGTTTGGTGATTACCAGGCCAATGGTGTAATGGCTGCCGCGAAAAAAATGGGTATGCCGCCCCGACAGCTCGCTGAGAAAGTGATTGAACTGCTGGATCTTGACGGAATTGCGGAAAAAACGGAAATCGCCGGTCCCGGTTTTATCAATATTTTCCTCTCCCCTGACTGGCTGACCACTCAGCTGGAAACCGCGCTGGCTGATGACAAACTGGGCCTGACCCCGGTTGAGCCGATGACCATCGCCATCGACTACTCTGCTCCGAACGTAGCCAAACAGATGCACGTCGGGCATCTGCGCTCCACCATCATCGGTGATGCGGCAGCACGTACCCAGGAGTATCTGGGCCATAAAGTGATCCGCTGTAACCACGTCGGTGACTGGGGAACACAGTTCGGCATGCTTATCGCGTATCTTGAAAAAATGCAGAATGAAGATGCCGGCGATATGGCACTGGCCGACCTGGAAGCCTTCTATCGCGAAGCGAAAAAGCATTACGACGAAGACGAAGTATTTGCTGAGCGCGCGCGCGGCTATGTGGTCAAATTACAGGGTGGTGATGAATACTGCCGCACCATGTGGCGTAAGCTGGTGGATATCACCATGCAGCAGAACCAGGAAACCTATAACCGTCTGAATGTCACCCTGACCGAAGATGATGTCATGGGTGAAAGCCTGTACAACGACATGCTGCCGGGCATTGTCAGTGACCTGCTGAACCGCCGTATCGCCGAAGAGAGCGAAGGCGCGATTGTCGTCTATCTTGATGAATTCAAAAATAAAGAAGGCGAACCGATGGGGGTTATTATCCGCAAAAAAGATGGCGGATATCTCTACACCACCACCGATATCGCCTGTGCAAAGTACCGTCATGACGTACTGCATGCCGACCGCGTCCTTTATTACATTGATTCCCGCCAGCACCAGCATCTGATGCAGGCGTGGACCATCGTCCGCAAAGCCGGTTATATCCCGGAGAGCATGACACTGGAACACCATATGTTCGGTATGATGCTCGGCAAAGACGGCAAACCGTTCAAAACCCGCGCAGGCGGCACTATCCGCCTGTCCGATCTGCTGGATGAAGCTGTTGAACGCGCGGAGAAACTGATCCGTGAGAAAAACAGCGATATGCCGGAAGATGAGCTGAAACAGCTGGCGGAAGTTGTCGGTATCGGCGCGGTGAAATACGCGGATCTGTCAAAAAGCCGTACCACCGACTATATCTTCGACTGGGACAACATGCTGGCCTTTGAAGGTAACACCGCACCGTATATGCAGTATGCCTATACCCGTGTGGCATCCGTCTTCAAACGTGCGGATATTGATGCGGACAGCCTGACACAACCTATTATCCTGACTGACGACCGCGAGCGCCAGTTAGCTGCCCGTCTGTTACAGTTTGAAGAAACCATTACTGCTGTTGCCCGTGAAGGTCTGCCGCATATGATGTGCAGCTACCTGTATGATCTGGCAGGTCTGTTCTCCGGTTTCTACGAGCATTGCCCGATTCTGGCAGCGGAAAGCGAAGAACTGCGCCAGAGCCGTCTGAAACTGGCGCTGCTGACACAGAAAACCCTGAAAGCCGGTCTGGATACTCTGGGTATCGGTACTGTCGAGAAGATGTAATCCCGGCATTACCGGCGATTATTTCTGCAAAAAAGGAACCTTATGGTTCCTTTTTTATTGCCTTCTGAGTCTCTTACAGCAATACCCGGCACCCTGCTGCCTGTAATTTTTCTGCCACCGGTGGAATGACGGAGAAATTATTCCAGCGCAGGTCCAGTTTGCGCAGCTGTGTTAATGCTGCCAGGCTGTCCGGCAGTGTACTCAGCTGATTCGCACGTAAATCCAGATATAACAGGGATGATAATTCACCGGTGTTTTCCGGCAGGGCTTTCAGGGCATTGAAACGCAGATTCAGTGTATTGAGTTGTTGTAACCGGCTTATTTCCGGCGAAATAAACGCCACCCGGTTATTATTCAGATCAAGAATTTCCAGCGCTGCCACAGCTGCAATCTCATCCGGAACAGCGGTTATTTTATTATTCATCAGATGCATTTCGCGGGTATTTTTCAACCCGCTGACAGCAGAAGACAGTTCCGTTATCCGGTTATTATAAAGACGGATTTCTTCCATTTTTTCCATTTCAGAAAACCATGCCGGTATTGCTGTCAGTTGATTATCCGTTGCATTAAAATAACGCAGATTTTTCAGTCCGGAAAATGACGACGGTAAGCTGCTGTATCCGTTTTCACTGAGATAAAGATATTGCAGCTGATGTAATTCACCTATTTCCGGCGGAACATCCGCGATACAATTATGTCCCAGATCCAGCATTTCACAGGCAGTCAGCTGTGCAATATCCGGCGGAATATAAGCCAGCTGATTACAGGAGAGATTCAGTACCTGTAATGACGTACAGTGACGCAGTGCAGCCGGATATTCAGAGAGCTGATTGTTATAGGCACTGATAACCTGCCGGGTATACGGCGGCGTGATAAACGCATCAATTGACGTATACCCGCCGTTATCCAGGTTCAGTTCAGCATCAGAAACAGTGTGTTGGTGCAGCATACAAACGCTCCGGCATCCGCGATTCCGCAGGGCTTGTTATCAGCCCCGTCAGAATAAGATAAAAACAGTTTATAAGCTGCGCTGTGCAAAGTCCCGCAGGCGGAAACCAAGCGCATACAGTGCGGCAAAATAGGCACCGGCACCGGCAATCACCACACCCATCAGGCGCAGCATACGCATCAGCATATTGCCCTGTGACCATTCCGGCATCAGATACATCATACCCACCAGTACCGCGGCCATAAACAGCATTGCGATCACCAGTTTGAGGAAAAATTTTCCCCAGCCCGGCAGCGGTGTGAAGATATTCTGTTTGCGCAGTTGCCAGTACAGCAGTGAGGCGTTGAAACAGGCCGCAATACCAATCGACAGCGCCAGACCGGCATGTTTAAACGGCCCGATAAAGGCCAGGTTCATCAGCTGTGTCAGGATCAGCGTGGCAATCGCGATTTTCACCGGTGTTTTGATGTTCTGGCGGGAATAGAATCCCGGTGCCAGTACTTTAATCACAATCATCCCCATCAGACCGACGCAGTAGGCAATCAGTGCCTGTTGTGTCATCAGGGCATCAAAGGCGGTGAAATTTTTGTACTGGAACAGGCTGACCGTCAGTGCTTCCGCCAGAATCGCGAGCGCCACCGCACACGGCAGAGCCAGCAGGAAACAGAGACGCAATCCCCAGTCCATCAGTTTGCGGTATTCGGTGGTATCCCCTTTGGAGAAGCTTTTTGCCAGCGACGGCAGCAGAATCGTCCCCAGTGCCACCCCGAGCACACCGGACGGCAGTTCCATCAGACGGTCAGCGTAATACATCCAGGAGACCGAGCCGGACACCAGGAATGAGGCAAAAATGGTGTTGATAATCAGTGAAATCTGGCTGACCGATACCCCGAGGATCGCCGGCCCCATCAGTTTCATTACCCGCCAGACCCCGCTGTTACGGAAAGAAACTCTCGGCAGCACCAGCATGCCGATTTTTTTCAGGTGCGGCAGCTGATAGGCAATCTGTAATACCCCCCCTGCCAGCACAGCCCACGCCAGCGCCATAATCGGCGGATCAAAATACGGGGCGGCAAACAGTGCAAAACCGATCATACTGACATTCAGCAGGGTCGGTGCAAATGCAGGGACGGAAAAACGGTTCCAGGTATTGAGGATCCCCCCCGCCAGTGAAGCGATGGAGATCAGAAAGATATACGGAAAGGTGACTTTCAGCAGATTGGCGGTCAGCGTAAATTTATCCGGGTCATCGGTAAAACCCGGTGCGGTGACATAGATAATCCACGGTGCGGCCAGCATTCCGAGCACGGTGACCACCGCCAGAATCAGTGTCAGCATCCCGGAAACATAAGCGATAAAGGTGCGGGTCGCTTCCTCGCCCTGCTGAGTTTTATATTCCGATAAAATCGGCACAAAGGCCTGGGAAAATGCCCCTTCGGCAAAAATACGCCGCAGCAGATTCGGCAGTTTAAAGGCGACAAAGAAGGCATCGGCAGCCATCGATGCCCCGAAAATCCGGGCGATAATGGCATCACGGATAAAGCCGAGTACACGCGAGAACATCGTCATCGAGCTGACGGCGGCGAGAGATTTCAATAAATTCATGCTGAGTGTGCTGGTCAGATAACAAAGGCGGAAATAGTATCACGATAACGCGGGCGGAACAGAAAAACCCGCCGTTATCGTGGCTTAACCCAGTCCGGGGTGGTCAGTGCGGTCAGAACATGGTCACGCCACCGGCCGTTAATCATCAGATAATCTTTTGCGTAGCCCTCTTTTTCAAACCCGAGCCGGGCAAGGAGTTGTCCGCTGCGCTGATTATGCGGCATATAGTTTGCCATAATGCGGTGCATGCCCTGCTGACGCTGCATATAGCGCAGTGTCGGCTCCAGGGCTTCCTGCATATAATGCTGCCCCTGCCATTTTTCTCCCAGTGAATAGCCGAGAAAACAGGCGTAAAACACGCCGCGGATGACATTACTGTAGTTCGCCACCCCCATCACCTCATTTTCAGCCTGATCCAGCAGCAGAAAATGGAAAGCGGTGCCCTGACGGTGCATATCCGTCATCAGCTGTAAGCGGGATGACCAGCCGGAAGGATGATAGTGGCTGCGGTCGCGGAGAGGCTCCCAGGGTTTCAGAAATGCTTCGTTTTCACAGTAATATTCACTGATGCGGTACGCGTCCCGCTCGTGCGCCAGCCGGACCACCATTCTGTCCGTGTTAAAACGCAGCTGCGGCGTATTCGCGCGGTAGCCGAACAACATAATTCCTCTCTCAGAAGGCCGTAGTCAGGGTGTGCTTAACCACGTTCCGTCGATAAAAAAATATCATCCTGAATTCTCTGTTATCAGACGCTGAATAAGCAGAGAATAGAAGGCGTAATCATCTCCCTTTTTTCTATTCCTTTCAATATTTAATGTGGTGCTGAATGTCACTTGTCAGACAAGCCCGGACGCTGGGTAAGTACTGGTTGCTGGTGGATAACCTGCTGGTTGTTCTCGGCTTCTTTGTGGTCTTCCCGCTGATCTCCATCCGTTTTGTTGAACAACTCGGCTGGGCGGGGATTGTGGTCGGGTTTGCTCTGGGGCTGCGCCAGCTTGTCCAGCAGGGGCTGGGAATATTCGGCGGTGCGATTGCTGACCGCTTCGGTGCCAAGCCGATGATCGTCATCGGTATGTTTCTCCGTGCAGGCGGTTTTGCCCTGATGGCCATGGCGGATGAGCCGTGGATCCTCTGGCTCTCCTGTATTCTCTCGGCTATCGGCGGCACGCTGTTTGACCCGCCGCGCACTGCGCTGGTAATCAAACTGACCCGCCCGTATGAACGCGGCCGTTTCTATTCCCTGCTGCTGATGCAGGACAGCGCCGGGGCGGTACTCGGGGCACTGCTCGGCAGCTGGCTGCTTATCTATGACTTTCATCTGGTCTGCTGGGTGGGCGCGGCAATCTTTATTATCACCGCCCTGTGTAATGCCTGGCTGCTGCCCGCTTACCGCATTTCCACCACCCGCACCCCGGTCAAAGAGGGGCTGACCCGCGTACTGAGTGACAAACGGTTCTCCCGCTATGTGCTGACACTGACCGGTTATTTCATTCTCTCCGTGCAGGTGATGCTGATGTTCCCGATCATCGTCAACGAACTGGCGGGCACACCGGCGGCGGTGAAATGGATGTATGCCATTGAGGCTGCATTATCACTGACTCTGCTCTATCCGCTGGCCCGCTGGAGTGAAAAACACTTCCGGCTGGAAACCCGTCTGATGGCCGGTTTATTCCTGATGAGCCTGAGTATGTTCCCGGTCGCACTGACTCATTCACTGCATGTATTATTCGCGATTATCTGTTTGTTCTATTTAGGTTCGGTGATTGCCGAACCGGCACGGGAAACCCTCAGCGCGTCACTGGCGGATCCGCGCGCACGCGGCAGTTACATGGGCTTCAGCCGCCTGGGGCTGGCATTCGGCGGTGCCATCGGTTATACCGGCGGCGGCTGGCTGTATGATCTGGGTAAAGAAATGCAATTACCTGAACTTCCCTGGTTTTTACTCGGTACAATCGGGCTGATTACACTGATAGCACTTTACCGCCAGTTTAACCCGAAGAAGATAAGCCCTGCCGTATTAAATTGATCCGGATATTTGGGATTTGCCGCAGCACAGGTTAGTATCGGGTGGTATACAACAGGAGATACCGATGAGATTATTCCTTTTTACCGCGGCACTGGTCGCAGCAACAGTTTTAACCGGCTGCGATAAATTAACCGAAATCAGTGTCAGTGAAGAGACCATTAACAGTGCGGTGGCAGAGAATATCCATCTGAATAAACAGATTGGTATGGATGGTGTGGCAGATGCGGATTTTACCCTGGAAAAACTGCTCACCGAGATTGGCCGTGAAGAGCCCGGCAAAGTAAAACTGACGGCAATCGGCTCGCTGAAGCTGGTTTCGCTGTTCGGTTCACGGGATTTCACTATTTCAATGTCTCTCAGCGCCGCACCGTATTTCGATGCCACCAGCGGGTCAATCTATATGCGGGATGTTGAAATTACCAATTACACGCTGGATCCGGACAAATGGGATACCCTGATTTCCGCGCTGATCCCTTATCTCAATCATACACTGAGCACCTTTTTCAATATCACCCCGGTGTATGTTCTGAATGGCGATAATACAGCCGAAGCGGCTGCGAAGAAGTTTGCCAAGGGCATTGAAATTCGGCCTGGCCGGATCGTTATCCCGTTAACCGAATAATTTCGATTAAAAATTTTAATTGTGATAGTAAATTATTAATTCACTAAATTATGATACCGTTCCTTAACTATCCCGCTGGGAACGGTATCACCTTCCTGTTTTGCAGAAGAATATGACGAAAATTCAATGCATACGAAAAGATACCAGGTTATCCCATTCTGACGCATCTGCAGTACGCTTCCTGTAAAACAGAGTGAAACACTGATTTTTCTGCTGTTACAGATAAAATTAATTTGTGATTGAGCGCTTTTTTCTGAATCTGCAGGATTCTTTTTTGATGATATATTTCACAATTCATAAACATTTTTAACACTCATCTAATCTCTTTCAGTAACATCAGAAAATAACTATTCCGGATAAGGATCATCTGATGCTGACACTGATTGGGCTGCTGATCATCATTTCTATTGTCGTTCTGCTGATGACAGGAAAAACCAGCCCTGTAATTGCCATGTCTGTTATTCCCCTGCTCGGCGCCCTGCTGGCCGGCTATTCCCTGCCTGAAATCACTGAATTTTTTGATTACGGCATCAAAAAAGTGGCCAGTGTCGCAGTGATGTTCCTGTTTGCCATTCTGTTTTTCAGCATTATGAAAGATCTGCACATCTTCAATCCGTTTATCCGCCTGATGATCGGGCTGACCCGGGGAAATGTGGTCATTGTGGCGATGGTTACTGCGCTGGTGGCAGCCGTTGTGCATCTCGACGGTTCCGGTGCGGCAACGTTTCTGATTATTATCCCGGCGTTTTTACCTATCTACCGGCGGCTGGGTATGAGCCCGTATCTGATGTTGCTGCTGATGTGTATGAGTATGGGGGTAATGAATATGGTGCCGTGGGGCGGACCGCTCGGCCGCGCCTCTGCTGTGACCGGTATTTCCGCTTCAGTGCTGTGGCAGCCGCTGATCCCGGTACAAATCATCGGTATTACCGCATCGGTGCTGGTTGCCGCGCTGTTTGGTCTGCGGGAAAAACGCCGGATCGCCCGGGCGGCACAATACGGCACCACGCCGTATGAGCAGGATTCGCTTCTTGAATTGTATGATGAGGCGGATAAAGAACACGGTACGGAAAAACCACAGCGCTTTCTGATTAATATCTCGCTGATCCTGCTGGCTATCCTCAGTCTGGCACTGGGGTGGCTCGCGGCACCGTATATCTTTATGCTGGCGCTCTCCGCCGCTCTCATTGTCAATTACCCGAAACCAAAAGACCAGGTAGCCGTGATTAACCATCATGCCCCGCAGGCGTTATCTATGGCAGCAATTATCCTTTCCGCCGGGGTATTCCTGGGGATTATGGATAAAGGCGGGATGCTGGAGTCCGTGGCAAAGGATCTGCTGCTGATTATTCCGGGACATATGGCGGAACAGTTTCATATTATTATCGGGATGATTGGTGTGCCGCTGGATATCTTTACCAGTACCGATGCCTATTACTTTGCCCTGCTGCCGATTGTCCGTGATGTGGTGGCATCCGCCGGTATTCCGCCTGCTGATGTGGTGTATGCCATGGCTATCGGTAATAACGCCGGAACCTTTGTCAGCCCGTTCTCACCGGCTGTGTGGCTGGCGGTGGGGATTGCCGGGGTGGATATGGGGCGGCATCTGCGCTACTCCTTCTTCTGGATCTGGCTGTTCAGCTTTATCACCCTGGCGGCAGGCTGGTTCCTCGGGCTGTTCTGAGCCGGATACAAAAAGCCCGGTCATCTGACCGGGCCTGAAAAATAATATGTGACAACGTCACACATTAATCATCGTTTTCGTCTTCTTCTGCGTCTTCTGTCAGCTCTTCATACAGCGCGGACAGTGCTTCACGGGTCAGAATAGCCAGGGTGCGGTAAAAGCCGTGCTGTGCATGTGACTCAACTTTCCCGAGAAATGCATCACTCCACGGCAGCAGATAGTCCGCAAACAGCGCCGTCTGCGCACTGACTTCATCTTCCTGTGCCTGATCTTCCAGCCAGGATGCCCCCAGCAGCAAAGATCCGAAACTGTCTGTTACCGCATCAGTCAGCGGCATACCGCGTTCACTGAGAAACTGACGGACTTCACTTTCCGGTTCACCGGTATAGTCCGACCGGAGCTGAGCCACCGCCCCGTCAGCAAACAACTGCTGATAATCCGCTGCCAGTTCCGCACTGTCGCAATGCTCAGCCAGCCGTGTCAGCAGTGCATCCTGCTCCAGCGGCCAGTGGGCTTTCAGCTGCCCCTGCTTAATCATCGTCAGAACCGGTGCCAGCACAGGATCAGCCGGAGCGCGGTTAAACAGGGTTCCGAGCAGGCGGCAGACCAGTGAAAATTCATTCATACTTCAAATCCTTATTAACTGAGTTGCCGCTATTGTCCGGATTGTCCTTATTGCTGTAAAGAATTAATACCCCAGCTCCATATTCACCACGCCCTGCGGTGCTTCGCCCCGCTCAATCCGCTCAATATTAGCAACGATGGCTTTCATTGCCTCTGACGGAATGGTAAATGCAGCAATGTGCGGCGTGACATCCACCCGCGGGTGGGTCCAGAACGGGTGCATTTCCGGCAGCGGTTCGGTGGCGAACACATCCAGGCTGGCACCGGCAATCTGTCCGTCATCAATGGCTTCCAGTAAATCGTTATCCACCAGATGCGAACCGCGCGCCAGGTTAATCAGGTAAGAACTCTGCGGCAGCTTACTGAACAGTGACTGGTTGAGGATCCCTCTGGTCTGCGGTGTGTCCGGCAGCAGATTGATCAGCAGGCGGCTGTGGCTTAAGAATTCATCCAGTTGATCGTTGCCGTGGAAACTGGTCACGCCGGGGATCTGTTTTGGTGTCCGGCTCCAGCCATGGACTTTAAATCCGAATTCTGCCAGCTTTTCCGCCACGGAACGGCCGAGAACCCCGGTTCCCAGCACACCGATTTCGAATTCATCAAATGTGAAAGCAGGCTGTGCTTTCCAGATACGCTGCTCCTGCTGGCGTTTATAAATATCCATCTTGCGGAAGTACCACAGCGCCTTGGCAACCGCGTACTCCTGCATCTGCGCCCCCATCCCGGTATCTTCAAGGCGGATCACCGGCACCCCGGCAGGCAGTGTGCCCGGGTTTGCCTGTTCCTGTTTCAGAATGGCATCCACCCCGGCACCCAGCGCAAAGACCCCTTTCATGGTGGTCCGCCCGGCCAGACACTCACGCGGCGGTAACCACACCAGGGCATAATCCGCCGGCTGGTTATCACCCGGAACCCATTTGCGGATATCCGCCTGCGGCAGGTGTTTTTTCATGCCGTTGATCCACAGCTCAGAATCAAAAAAAGGATGGTAGAAAATAATATTCATGCGGCGCTCCTCTGTTTTTTTACCAGCCTGATAGGATTACGCAAAGAATTCAAGCCCCGGACAGATTTTCGTATCGTTAAAATGTTGTTATTGTTAACTGACCTGCATATTTTTCCGGCAGATGATTTTCCGCCGGAAAAAAATCAGCGGTTATTTTTCAGGCAGCCGGTACGCTGTTTTCAGCGGATTTGCTATGTTAATCACCAATATGCTGTTTTTTTGGTTAAACAAACGAAAAAACACATTTTTTTTCATGGCGTGTATTGACGGGTTACGTCGCTTCCCCTATAGTAGCGCCCCGTTGCAGCGAGATATCAACGCAACGAACAGTACCCCGGTGAGATGTCCGAGTGGCTGAAGGAGCACGCCTGGAAAGTGTGTATGCGCGAAAGTGCATCGAGGGTTCGAATCCCTCTCTCACCGCCATCTTAAGAGAAGAGCCTGCTGAGAAATCAGCAGGCTTTTTTCGTTTCTGCTTTTTCTTTTTTATGCTGCTATCAGGTCCGGCGGCAGAATATCCTGTTTTATTACACCTTAACTTCTTCATATTTTTGATTTTATTTTAATATCCGCTATTGTATACAGCGTCATTTGATGTATCTCAGCTAAATCTCTCCCTGTTTTGCGTAGACTAATGCGCGTTGGCGTCTCCCTATTTTTTTCATATGACTCAGAGGTGACAGTTGTCCGGAAATGAAAATTTCAACATTTAAAGGATTATCTCTTTTTACTGCATTAATTGACTCGTGCTGGAAACAGCCTTACTCCGTTTCCCGTCTGATAAAAGATACCATTGCAGGTATCACCGTCGGGATTATTGCTATCCCACTGGCCATGGCATTGGCTATCGGCAGTGGTGTGGCACCGCAATATGGCCTGTATACGGCCGCTATCGCCGGTATTGTGATTGCGGTGACCGGCGGCTCCCGTTTCAGTGTCTCCGGGCCGACCGCCGCGTTTGTGGTGATCCTCTACCCCGTATCCCAGCAGTTCGGGTTAGGCGGGCTACTGATAGCCACTCTGATGTCCGGGATTATCCTGCTGGCAATGGGTCTGGCGCGTTTCGGTAAACTCATTGAATATATTCCGATTTCCGTGGTGCTCGGCTTCACCTCAGGGATTGCGATCACCATCGCCACCATGCAGGTGAAAGACTTTTTCGGTCTGACCATGGCGCATGTACCGGAAAACTATGTTGATAAGGTTATTGCCCTTGTCAGAGCCATGCCGACCATCAATCTGTCGGATACCCTGATTGGAGTGACCACACTGCTGGTGCTGATCTACTGGCCGAAACTGAAACTTCGTCTGCCGGGACACCTTCCCGCTGTAATTGCCGGGATGCTGGTGATGCTGGTGCTGTCCCTGTTCGGCATGGAAGCGGCCACCATCGGCTCCCGTTTCAGTTATACCCTGGCGGACGGTACACAGGGTGCGGGGATCCCGCCGATTCTGCCGCAGTTTATCCTGCCGTGGAATTTACCGACCCCGGACGGCAAAGAATTTGTGTTCAGCTGGGCCACCATTACCGCCCTGATGCCGGCAGCGTTTTCGATGGCAATGCTGGGCGCGATTGAATCGCTGCTCTGTGCGGTGGTGCTTGACGGTATGACCGGCAAAAAACATAACTCCAACGGCGAATTACTGGGTCAGGGACTGGGTAATATCACCGCACCGTTCTTCGGCGGCATTACCGCCACTGCTGCTATCGCCCGTTCGGCGGCTAACGTGCGTGCCGGTGCCACATCGCCGGTCTCTGCTATTATTCACTCTCTGCTGGTGCTGCTGACTCTGCTGATCCTGGCGCCGCTGCTTTCTTATCTGCCGCTGGCCGCGATGTCCGCTCTGCTGCTGATGGTGGCATGGAATATGAGTGAAGCGGCTAAAGTCATTGAACTTATCCGCCGCGCGCCGAAAGACGATATTATCGTGCTGCTGCTGTGCCTGAGCCTCACTGTGCTGTTTGATATGGTCATTGCTATCAGTGTCGGGATTGTGCTGGCCTCACTGCTGTTTATGCGCCGTATCGCCAATATGACGCGCCTGAGTGAGTCTTCCTATACCGATCACGACAAAGGGCTTCTGGTTGTCCGGGTTAACGGCCCGCTGTTCTTTGCCGCTGCCGAGCGGATTTTTGATGATCTGAAAGTCAAAAGTTCGGGATATCACACCATTGTAATGCAGTGGGATGCGGTGCCGGTACTTGATGCGGGTGGATTAAAAGCCTTCCGCCGTTTTATTGACGAAGCTGGTGTGGATACACACATCGTGGTCACCGATATTCCGTTCCAGCCGCTGAAAACCCTGGCGCGGGCACGGATTGTCCCGGTTGAGAATAAAATCAGCTTTTACCCGTCGGTCAGTAAGGCACTGATTGAACTGGGGCTGATGGATGGTGTGACATCAGAGGCATGATAACCTCTGTAATCAGGCTATAATGAACAGAGCGGCGGGCGTAATGTCCGCCGTTTCTTTATCTGTTACCGGAGAAAAATCATGGCCGTATTCCGTCTTCCCTTTCTTAACTGGCTGATTATCAACGCCGTTGCAGCCATCTGGCTGTATGCCAAAGATGCACTGGTGATTCAGTTCAGCGGCTGGAGCGGCATTTTAGCCATATTGATCGGGCTGGAAAGTCTCGGCTGGATTGGTGCATCACTGGTGTATTTCCGCCGCCATAACACCACGCCGAACCCGCTCGGCGAAGCGACCCATCTCATCACCGGCGGACCGTTCCGTCTGTCACGCAATCCGGTCTACCTCGCGCTGACCACTGCCTGTATCGGCTTTGCTCTGCTGACCCACTCTTACTATTTTCTCATCGGCGGCCTTATTTTCTGGCTGATCACCGATCTGTTCAGCATCCCGCAGGAAGAAAAATTCCTTGCCGGAAAATTTAAACAGGAATGGGCGGCCTATTGCCAGCAGACACGGCGCTGGCTGTAATTCACGCTCAGATTGCGCTGCCCTGGCCGCCGTTTGCCAGCAGATACTGCCACAGACCGTTCATGCCGAGCCAGCGGTTGCTGCACCAGTCCGGAGCCAGTAAAGTCGGACGCCGCGCGCTGGCGCAGATGCGGTGATAAATAACGTCCGGCGGTGTGTGGCGGATCATCTCCCCGGTGGTGGCGACATACTCTTCGAGGGAAATGGTGGGTAAGCGCCCCGCCCGCCAGGCTTTTGCCATGGTGCTGCCTTCCACAATATGCAGCGGATGCAGTTTGATACCTTCAACGCCGGTCTCCAGCACACGCTCAAGTGTGATGAGATTATCGGCTGCGGTTTCTCCCGGCAGACCGGTGATCAGATGACAACACACTTTCAGCCCGCGTTCACGGGCGGCCCGGGTGGTGGCCTGATAACAGGCAAAATCATGACCGCGGTTGATACGTTTCAGGGTTTTATCATGGGCGGTCTGTAATCCCAGTTCCAGCCATACCTCATAGCCCTGCTGCTGATAGCTTTGCAGCAGCTCCAGCACCGCCTCCGGCACACAGTCCGGCCGCGTACCGACACACAATCCCATCACATCGGCCTGAGTCAGTGCGGATTCATACATCTCACGCAGCAGTTCAACTTCCGCGTAGGTGCTGGTATAGGCCTGGAAATAGGCAAGATAACGTTTGGCACGGGTGATTTTGCCGGACTGCTGGCTCAGTTGCTCCTCAATGGAATCATACTGTGCATTTTCATCCGCAAAAGAAGCCACATTACAGAAGGTACAACCGCCGCGCCCGAGGGTGCCGTCACGGTTAGGGCAGCTGAAGCCGCCGTGGAGGGTGATTTTATGGATTTTTTCGCCATAACGGCGCTGAAGATCAGCGCCGAACATGTTAACGACTGTGTGAAGCTGCATCGGAAATTATTCGGTATCCAGCTCAGGGAAGCTTTTCACCAGATCGTCGATAGCTTTAACCTGCTGCAGGAACGGCTCCAGTTTTGCCAGCGGCAGCGCGGAAGGACCATCACAACGGGCATTATCCGGGTCCGGATGTGCTTCCAGGAACAGACCGGCCAGGCCGACTGCCATCCCGGCGCGGGCCAGTTCAGCCACCTGACCACGGCGACCGCCGGATGCGGCACCAAACGGGTCGCGGCATTGCAGGGAGTGTGTGACATCGAAAATCACCGGGCAACCGCCGGAGGCTTTTTCCATCACTTTAAAGCCCAGCATATCCACAACCAGGTTGTCATAACCGAAGTTTGCACCGCGATCACATAAAATGATCTGGTCATTGCCGCCTTCACGGAATTTTTCCGCGATATTACCAACCTGCCCCGGGCTGATAAACTGCGGTTTTTTGATGTTAATGACCGCGCCGGTTTTCGCCATGGCTTCCACCAGGTCAGTCTGACGCGCCAGGAAGGCCGGTAACTGGATCACATCCACCACGTCCGCCACCGGCTGTGCCTGCCAGGATTCGTGAACGTCGGTAATAATTTTCACACCGAAGGTTTTTTTCAGCTCTTCAAAAATCTTCATCCCTTCCTCAAGGCCCGGACCACGGTAAGAATTGATGGAAGAGCGGTTTGCCTTGTCAAAAGAGGCTTTGAAGACGTACGGAATATTCAGCTTCTGCGTGACAGTCACGTAATGTTCGCAGATTTTCATCGCCAGATCGCGGGATTCAAGGACGTTCATGCCGCCGAACAGAACAAACGGCAGCGCGTTGCCGACACGAATATCCCCGATAGATACGACTTTCTGTTGCATGGTATAACCTTTTGGCAGAGGCAATTAAATTGCGTTTATGAAAATATGTAAAACGATATCCGTTTATCAGTGCAGAACGATATGCTGCTGTTCGTAAGTGTGGATCTGCATTTTTATCATTTCAGATACCGGATCCTGCGGACATTGCTCAATAAAATAATTCAGATCGGAAACTGCAATATGGCTGCAGTCCAGCTGGGCATAAATCAGCCCGCGATCACGGATTTCATACGGGTCATCCGGATCAAATAATAAAATGGTTTCGCTGACTTTCAGTGCCTGCTCCATTTTTTTCTCTTCCATCAGCGCGACTTTAATACTGTCGAGGTATTTGCGCACCACATGGCTGTTTTCGGCTTCTTCGAGATCATCCCCGGTCAGATGATGCGCCGGGCTGACCGTACCTTTAATCCAGACATCCAGTGTGTGCTGATCCAGCAGATCGCCGTTAATCGGGTTAATAAACAGGGTTTCGTCATCGAGATCCGCCCGCAGAATCAGCTGGGTCGGGAAAACCACCGGCACAACCGGCAAACCGATAGCCTGTGCAATATGCAGAAACAGGATGCCGAGTGATACCGGCGAGCCGCGCTGAGTACGCAGCACATTATCCAGCCACAGCGTGTCAGACAGCGAATAAACGCCGCTGGCGCCGCTGAACTGCCATTTGTGGTAAAAGAGTGTGATCAGGGTCTGTAAACAGGTATGTTCGTCGGAATACGGCGGGAGGCGTTTACGGGTCTGACGGATAAGTTCATTGATGTGTGCTTCTGCCTTTTCCCGGTCAAAATCCGGACGGACAGTTTTTAACACTAACATAATGCCGCTCAGTAACGGCGCACCATTGAATTCAAAATCGGCAATGCTTTTCATTTCTCTTCCCGTTGACCTAAAGTAACCCGATCATTTCCGCCATAATCGCGGCGGGTTTCCACCCGGTAAAATCCGTTTTCCCGGAACAGTTCGCGGACAGCGTCTCCCTGCCGCCAGCCATGTTCCACAATCAGCCACCCGCCAAGTGTCAGATAATGAGCGGACTGCGCAGCGATTTCCGCCAGATCGGCCAGGCCGTTCTGCGGGGCGACCAGCGCACTGCGCGGCTCGAAACGGACATCCCCCTGCACCAGATGCTCATCATTCTCATCAATATATGGCGGGTTACTCACTATCATAGCAAATTGATGAATCGGCAGTGAAGCAAACCAGCGACTTTCTTTAAAGGTTGTATTCGTCAGCCCCAGACGGGCGGCATTGCGCTGTGCCAGCGCCACCGCATCCGGCTGGATATCCGCCCCGGTCACATGGCAATCCGGCCGTTCAGAGGCCAGTGCCAGCGCAATCGCGCCGGTGCCGGTACCGAGATCCAGAATATCGCAGGATGCTGCCGGTAACAATTCCAGCGCTGCCTCCACCAGACATTCGGTATCAGGACGCGGAATAAGTGTGGCGGGAGACACTTCCAGCGGCAGTGACCAAAACTCGCGCACACCGGTGATATACGCCACCGGCTCGCCCTGCTCCCGGCGGACAAGCAGCGCCTCAAGACGCTGCTGTTCATCCCCGCTGAGCGGGGTTTCATCAAAAGCAATAATGTAGCTGCGGGTTCGGCCGGTGACAAACGTCAGCAGGATTTCCGCATCCCGTTTCGGGCTGTCGCTGTGACTTAAACGGCTGACAGCCTCTGCCAGCCAGGTCCGGAACGTCATCAGTCCTGCTCAGACAGCGCGGCGAGCTGATCTGCCTGATATTCGTTCACCAGCGGCTGGATCAGTGCATCCAGCTTACCTTCCATGACCTCATCCAGACGGTACAGAGTCAGGTTGATACGGTGATCCGTCACCCGTCCCTGCGGGAAGTTATAGGTGCGGATTCGATCCGAACGGTCACCGGAACCCAGCAGGTTGCGGCGCTCAGAGGCTTCCGCCTCATGACGGCGGGACTCTTCCGCCGCTTTGATTCGTGCGGCCAGCACCGAGAGTGCTTTGGCTTTGTTTTTGTGCTGCGAACGCTCGTCCTGGCACTCCACCACAATCCCGGTCGGAATATGAGTGATACGGATAGCGGAATCCGTGGTGTTAACGTGCTGACCACCGGCCCCGGATGAACGGAAGGTATCAATGCGCAGATCCGCCGGGTTGATATCCGGCAGTTCCGCTTCCGGGACTTCCGCCAGCACCGCGACAGTACAGGCTGAAGTGTGAATACGGCCCTGGGATTCGGTTTCCGGCACACGCTGCACGCGGTGGCCGCCGGATTCAAATTTCAGGTTACCGTAGGCATTTTCACCAGTGACTCTGAAAATAATCTCTTTATATCCGCCGTGCTCGCCGTCGTTACTGTTCATGATCTCAATCCGCCAGCGGCGTGATTCCGCATAACGGCTGTACATACGGAACAGATCACCGGCAAACAGCGCCGCTTCATCGCCGCCGGTGCCCGCACGGACTTCCAGGAAGCAGTTGCGTTCATCATCCGGATCTTTCGGCAGTAATAAGACCTGTAATTCCTGTTCTAAGGTTTCATTCCGCAGTTTTGCGTCTTTCAGCTCTTCCTGTGCCATTTCCTTCATTTCAGGATCATCAAGAAGCATTTGGGCGGTGTCGATATCATCCTGAATGGTCTGCCAGGCTTCAAAACATTTCGCAACGTCAGTCAGCTGCGCATATTCTTTCGACAAGGCACGGAATTTATTCTGATCAGCGATAACATCGGCGTCCGCTAGGTGCGCCTGAATTTCTTCATAACGTTCTTTCAATGCTTCCAGTTTTGCGACAATAGAAGGCTTCATTCGTAGTCTGCTACCTTAAAAAATATATAGAGGAAGTTAATGATGCTCCAGCCCAAGGCTGTCGCGTAACAGAGTCAGACGACCGGTATCACCGTCACCGGCGGCCTGCTGAAGTGATTTGGTTGGTGCGTGGATCAGGCGGTTGGTCAGCTGCTGTGACATCTGGTTGATAACCTCTTCCGGGTCATGCCCCTGCTGAATCAGTGCCACGGCTTTTGCGGCCATGGCGGCGCGGATCTCTTCAGCCTGTTCGCGGTATTCGCGGATCGTATTGACCGCGCTCTGGGCGCGCAGCCATTCCATAAAGTGCCCGCTTTCCTGCACCACAATGGATTCCGCCTGTTGTGCCGCCACCTGGCGCTGCGCCAGATTGTGCTCAATAATCGCCTCAAGATCATCCACAGTGTAGAGATAAACGTTACTGAGTTTTTCCACATCGGCTTCGATATCACGGGGAACCGCAATATCCACCAGCAGCATCGGGCGGTTACGGCGCGCTTTCAGGGCGCGTTCCACCATACCTTTACCGATAATCGGCAACGGGCTGGCCGTGGAGCTGATAACAATATCCGCTTCCGCCAGCCGGCTGTCGATTTCCGGCAGTGTGATCACCTCTGCATTGACTTCCTGCGCCAGCACGCGGGCCCGCTCGCGGGTACGGTTGGCGATCATCATGTGTTTTACGCCGTGCTCGTTCAGGTGACGGGCCACCAGCTCGATGGTTTCCCCCGCCCCGACCAGCAGGATATTCAGTCTGGATAAGGATTCGAAAATCTGACGCGCCAGGGTACAGGCGGCAAACGCCACCGATACCGCATTGGCACCGATATCGGTTTCAGTACGCACCCGTTTGGCGACAGAGAAAGATTTCTGGAACAGGCGTTCCAGTTCACGGGAAAGTGAACGGTATGTCTGTGACTGAGCAAAGGCTTTTTTGACCTGCCCCAGGATCTGCGGCTCGCCGAGTACCAGGGAATCCAGCCCGCTGGCCACCCGCATCAGATGACTGACAGCTTCATTATCCTGATGCCAGTAAAGGCTGGACATCAGTTCCTGCGGGTTGATGTTGTGATAGCGGCACAGCCAGTCAATCAGTTGATCGCGCTGATTATTCTGTTCATCCACACTGAGATAGATTTCTGTCCGGTTGCAGGTAGACAGCACAACGCCGCCGCTCACGGACGGTTGTTCGAGCAGATTGGTTAATGCCGCTTCCATGCTGTCCGGTGAGAAAGTCACTTTCTCACGTAAGGCAACAGGTGCGGTTTTATGGTTAATGCCGAGAGCTAATAGAGTCATATCCTGCAATACAGACCGGGGTAAGTGTGTAAAATACCGGTTAAGTATACCGGAAATCAACACCCTTACTAAGGATAACTGCATGCATTTTAGCAGCCGATCCCGCGCAATTAAAGCGTTAAACGGGAAACAGTGATAATAAGCACGTAATGCGGTGCGCAACAGGCCGTGTCAGCCGGGCGGATAATTGCGTAAATCAGCGTAAGAGAGGTAGGAAACAGCCACTGAAACAGGCACAATACTGTTATTGCTTTTATAAGTTGTTAAAGGAAATTACAACGTGGCCTCTATTCAATTACCGCGCTTTATCCGGCTTCTGCCCCTGTGCAGCCTGATACTTGCCGCCTGTACCCTGCCCGACAATACAGAGAAAGGCGATGTTTCCGCCACCTCTGCCGGCTGGAAAGCACAGACAGAACAAATAAATCAGTTACAGCGTTATCAGACGCGCGGCTCGTTTGCCTACATCGGTACCACCCAGAAAACCTATGCCCGTTTCTTCTGGCAGCAGTATTCCCCGGACAACTACAAACTGCTGCTCACCAACCCGGTCGGCAGCACCGAGCTGGAACTGATTGTCAAAGACGGCCAGACCCAGCTGACCGATAACAAAGGTCAGAAATATTACAGTGATGATCCGGACAGCATGATTTACCAGTTGACCGGTATGACTATCCCGATGGAAAATCTGCGTCAGTGGATTGTCGGCCTGCCGGGTGACGCGCAGTCCTATGCCATCAGCAATCAGTATCACCTGAAAGCGCTGAGCTGGGCTCAGGGCATGGAAAAGTGGAAAGTCACTTATCAGTCCTATGATGAAAAAGTCTCCCCGCAACTGCCGAACCGCCTGGATATCGAACAGGGTGATAACCGCATCAAGCTGAAAATGGATTCATGGACACTCAACTGACATCACTGACCTGGCCGTCCCCCGCCAAGCTGAACCTGTTTTTATATATCACAGGCCGCCGCGCGGACGGCTATCATACGCTGCAAACCCTGTTTCAGTTTCTGGATTATGGTGACAGTGTCACAATTACACCACGTACTGACGGTGAAATTCGTCTGCTGACCCCGCTTGCCGGCGTACCGGATGAGCAAAACCTGGTGATCCGCGCCGCCCGTCTGTTACAGATTTATGCACGGGAGCATCACCTGACAGCGGATTTACCCGGTGCGGATATTGCCGTTAAAAAAATTCTGCCGATGGGCGGTGGTATCGGTGGCGGTTCCTCCAATGCTGCCACAGTGCTTATCGCTCTCAACTATCACTGGAAGTTACAGTTACCCGACGAAACGCTTGCAGAGCTGGGTGTGATGCTCGGTGCGGATGTCCCGGTATTTGTCCGGGGCCACGCGGCAATTGCTGAAGGAATAGGCGAAATTCTGCACCCTGCGTCTCCGCCGGAACGCTGGTATCTGGTTGCACACCCCGGAATTTCGGTTCCGACACCGCTTATCTTCACAGATCCGCAATTAATTCGCGACACGCCGATCCGCTCTCTGGCCGCATTATTACAGGCTCCGTACGCAAATGACTGTGAACCGATTGCAAGAAAACGTTTTCGTGAGGTTGATTGCCTTCTTTCCTGGCTGCTACAATATACTCCGTCACGCCTGACCGGTACGGGTGCATGTGTGTTCGGAGAGTTCGAAAACCAGGCAGCCGCCCGACAGGTGTTAATTAACGCGCCGGCGTGGGTGAAGGGCTTTGTGGCACGTGGTGTCAACATTTCGCCGCTTCATCAGTTCCGCGCTGGTCTACTGTAATTGCCCCTGATTCCGTCTCCGGACGCTTTCAGGTTCACAATTCAATCTCTCTGGACGCATGCCTGAGGTTTTTCTCGTGCCTGATATGAAGCTTTTTGCTGGTAACGCCATCCCGGAACTAGCACAACGTGTTGCCAACCGCCTGTACACTAACCTCGGAGACGCTGCGATCGGTCGTTTCAGCGACGGTGAAGTCAGTGTTCAAATCAATGAAAACGTGCGTGGTGGTGATGTTTTCATCATCCAGTCCACCTGTGCGCCAACTAACGATAACCTGATGGAACTGGTTGTCATGGTTGATGCACTGCGCCGTGCTTCTGCGGGTCGTATCACTGCTGTTATCCCGTATTTCGGCTATGCCCGTCAGGATCGCCGCGTCCGCTCAACGCGTGTGCCAATCACCGCGAAAGTGGTCGCTGACTTCCTCTCAAGTGTGGGTGTTGACCGTGTGCTGACAGTGGATCTTCACGCTGAGCAGATTCAGGGCTTCTTCGATGTTCCGGTTGATAACGTCTTCGGCAGCCCAATCCTGCTGGAAGATATGCTGCAGAAAGATCTGGACAACCCGATTGTGGTTTCTCCGGATATCGGTGGTGTGGTCCGCGCCCGTGCGATCGCCAAACTGCTGAACGACACTGATATGGCTATCATCGACAAACGCCGCCCGCGTGCGAACGTTTCTCAGGTGATGCATATCATCGGTGATGTTGCCGGTCGTGACTGTGTACTGGTTGACGATATGATCGATACCGGGGGCACGCTGTGCAAAGCTGCGGAAGCACTGAAAGAACGTGGTGCGAAACGTGTGTTTGCATACGCAACTCACCCTATCTTCTCCGGCAACGCGGTCAACAATATCCGTGATTCTGTGATTGATGAAGTGATTGTCTGTGACACCATTCCGTTATCAGCGGAAATCAAAGCACTGAATAAAGTCCGTTCTCTGACTTTATCCGGAATGCTGGCAGAAGCCATCCGCCGTATCAGTAATGAAGAGTCTATCTCCGCGATGTTCGAACACTGATTTCATAATCAGTATACACATTGCGTGCTTAAACCCGTTGTGAAGACAACGGGTTTTTTGTTGGCAGGCATTTTAACCGTTAGCGATAATATTTCGTTTACGGCATCCGGCGGCGGTAGCGGCTGTGGAAATGACGCAGCCAGTAATATTTATCCGCAATGGATTCACGGCGCCCGCTCAGACCGGCTCCGCCCAGCCACACCAGGGCACCGATAAAGATCCCCATCAGGGAGGCTTCGGAATAGATATCCGGTAAAGGAAGTGCAAAAATAAGGACACCGACAGTAAAGGCCATACTGCCGACCATCAACAGCATACCGACAACCATCAGCAGGTTACCGAGCAATAAGGATAATTTACGTTTCATAGGGACCTCCGCCACTCTTTTGTCTGCTAACAACTCAAAGTACGAAAGTAGGAATTCCTTCTTGACATAGATTATAGCCCGAATTGATACGTATATGTTGCGTATGAGATCACATAGACCAAAAATAAAACTTTTTATTTGGCTTATTGTGCCAAAAAGCGAAACTTAATAATTCATCGCTAAATTATTGCACAAATAGTCACATCCGTCCGGGAAGGACGTTTCTTTTGTACTCCGCGCGGGTGACGGGTAGAATAGCCCTCTTTGCAGTCAAAACCTGCCTGAACAACAAGTGATACAAGTGTGAGTCAGATAAAATTAATTGTGGGGCTGGCCAACCCCGGTGCGGAATACGCCCAAACCCGCCACAATGCCGGTGCCTGGTATGTGGATGAACTGGCCCGCCGTTATAATCAGTCATTAAAATCAGAAAGTAAGTTTTACGGTTATACCGCGCGTCTGAATATTCAGGGGAATGATGTCCGCCTGCTGGTACCGACCACCTTTATGAACCTGAGCGGCAAAGCAGTCGGTGCCCTCGCCGGTTTTTACCAGATTGCCCCGGATGAAATTCTGGTGGCACATGACGAGCTGGATCTCCCGCCCGGCGTGGCAAAAATGAAGCTCGGCGGCGGCAACGGCGGTCATAACGGTCTGAAAGATATCCAGAGCAAATTGGGTAACAACCCGAACTTTCATCGTCTGCGTATCGGCATCGGCCATCCGGGTGATAAAAGCAAAGTTGTCGGTTTTGTACTGGGCAAGCCCCCCGCCTCCGAACAACAACTGATTGATGAGACCATCGATGAAGCTGTGCGCTGCACCGATGTGCTGATGAAAGACGGCATGGCAAAAGCCATTTCACGTCTGCATACATTTAAAGCCGGTCAGTGAGCCGCAGGTATCGTCTGTTTATCCGTAACCGTGTATAATCGGCGGCAATTATTTAACGTGCTTGCAGGCCGTTTTGGTCTGCTGTCATTTTTAAGGTGAAGAATTTATGGGTTTCAAATGTGGTATCGTCGGTCTGCCGAACGTCGGGAAATCAACGCTGTTTAACGCGCTGACCAAAGCAGGTATTGAAGCGGCGAACTTTCCGTTCTGTACAATTGAGCCGAACACCGGCGTGGTGCCGATGCCGGATGCCCGTCTGGATGCACTGGCGGAAATCGTAAAACCACAGCGTATTCTGCCGACCACCATGGAATTCGTCGATATCGCCGGTCTGGTGAAAGGCGCCTCCAAAGGTGAAGGTCTGGGTAACCAGTTCCTGACCAACATCCGTGAAACAGAAGCTATCGGCCACGTTGTCCGCTGCTTTGACGATGATAACATTGTTCACGTTTCCGGCCGTGTTAACCCGGCAGAAGATATTGATACCATCAATACCGAACTGGCGCTGGCTGACCTCGACACCTGTGAACGTGCTATCCACCGTGTGCAGAAACGCGCCAAAGGCGGCGACAAAGACGCGAAACTGGAGCTGGAAGTACTGGAAAAATGCCTGCCGCTGCTGGAAAACGCACAGATGCTGCGCACACTGAACCTGAATAAAGAAGAAATGGGGGCGATCCGCTACCTGAGCTTCCTGACCCTGAAACCAACCATGTACATTGCCAACGTCAATGAAGATGGCTTTGAAAACAACCCGTATCTGGATCAGGTGCGTGAAATCGCAGAGAAAGAAGGTTCAGTTGTGGTGCCGGTATGCGCGGCAATCGAATCCGATATCGCTGAGCTGGAGGATGGTGACCGCGAAGAGTTTATGGCTGACCTCGGTATCGAAGAACCGGGCCTGAACCGCGTGATCCGCGCCGGTTACGCCCTGCTTAACCTGCAGACCTATTTCACCGCCGGTGTGAAAGAAGTCCGTGCATGGACTATCCCTGTCGGCGCAACCGCCCCGCAGGCAGCCGGTAAAATCCACACCGACTTTGAAAAAGGCTTTATCCGCGCCCAGACCATCGCATTTGAGGATTTCATCCAGTACAAAGGCGAACAAGGTGCAAAAGAAGCCGGTAAAATGCGCGCAGAAGGTAAAGATTACATTGTGAAAGACGGCGACGTACTGAATTTCCTGTTTAATGTGTAATCTATATTCATAAGGCATCCGGGAGGATGCCTTACCTGATATATATTTATTTCCGTTTCTTATATAATTTTATTTTATTAAACAGCATCTTTCTTGCATCCAGAGTGTATGATAAAAACAGCATATACTTAAATCGGAATACTGATACGAGTAATATCACTATAGCTAAAAAACCATATACCAATCGTTGTTCCTTTATTAATTTCACAAGATAATCCTGGTCTGATTTATTATCAAAGGTGTTACAAATCATAGTGACCGTATCCTTATCTAAGGTTGATTTTATTTCTTCCGGAGATAAACAGTTATCTTTATTTACTATCCACGCTGGCGTATTCCCGCCAAAATACTGATATTCACGGGCACCATCTTTATTAATCAAAAACCACTCTGAATTATTGATACTGACCAATCCGGCAGGTTTGACGGCTATATTTAAAACCGGAATAAAAACCAGCGTAAGCAAAAATGCAATCTCTACCGGAAGGGAGAAAAATAATATCTTATTGATTTTTTTAATTTTTAATCTCTCAATGCAGAGGTTGCTTTTAAGCTTAGATATTAATTTAAAATCCAATTCGAACTTTCTGACCCAATGTTGAAATTTCTTTTTTTGCCGCTTCGATACTGCACTCGTGTTATAATAATAATTAAATTCTTCAATTTCTAATATATCATTAATAAAATCATTTTTATCCTTATAATTAAACCCAATACAAACCCTCCATATCCTTCTGACAACAGAAAATCCTGATTTTGATTTCTTCCTTATATAATAAAACAAGCCAATTGTTATTGATAAACATAAAATAAAAACCATTTCTTTGTTAAAAATTGATGATACATAAGATATTGATGTCTCAAATGAAATTGGCATTTTATTTATCACCCGCTAGTTAAATTGAGAATAAATTTTAATAAAAATTATGGCTGTAAACAATAGTGTTGTTACCTTTTATATCTCAATTTTTTATCAGCGATAACCTTCATCAGGATGATTTTACTATCTGCATCATTGTTCCGTGAATTTACGGAGATTAGTTATTGCTTTCAAAATCTTTGACCCGGGTAAAAGATATTATTTGTCACTGCGGTACATTGACCCTGTGCTTAATAGGTTCTATTAGTCAGGAGATAACATCTCCATAACGGAGTCATATAATGTCCGCAACAAAAATAATTATCATCATTTCCGGTATTATTATAGGGATCAGTGCTGTAGTCCTTGGTATATACGGAAACCCGCCAAATATGGGTGTTTGTGTCGCTTGTTTTATCCGGGATAGTGCAGGCAGTATGGGATTGCATAATACCGAAACCGTCCAGTATCTTCGTCCTGAAATTTTTGGTTTTATTCTCGGCTCATTCGGGGCTGCGGTTATTTTTAAAGAATTTCAGTCCAAAGCCGGTTCTGCACCGGTGATCCGCTTTACACTCGGTTTTCTGATGATGGCCGGTTGTCTGGTTTTTTTAGGATGTCCGCTGCGGATGATCCTGCGGATTGGTGCCGGTGATTTAAATGCGGTTGTCGGGTTATTCGGCCTGGTCGCCGGTATTGGTATCGGCAGTCTGTTTATTAAGAAAGGATTTTCATTACCGCGTAATTATCAGCAGTCTGCCGCTGAAGGCTTAATATTACCGGCGGTGTGCCTGGTCTTATTTGTGCTGTTTATTATCGACAGTTCCATTTTCAAATCCAGTGTCAAAGGGCCGGGAGCCGCTCATGCTCCGGTCTGGATGGCAATAACCGCCGGGCTTATTATCGGGGTGATTATTCAGCGTACCCGTTTCTGTTTTATCGGTATGGCTAAAAATATCTTTCTGTCCCGCAATTACACGATGGCAATCGGCGTTCTCGCCCTGCTGCTGGTTGTTATTGCCGGTAATATGCTCACCGGAAAAATCAATATCGGGTTTGATAATCAGCCGATTGCCCATAATGACGGGCTGTGGAATTTCCTCTCCATGTCACTGGTCGGATTATGTGGTGTCTTTATTACCGGCTGCCCGCTGCGGCAATTAGCCAATGCCGGACAGGGTAATACCGATGCGGCTGTCAGTGTGCTGGGGATGCTGACCGGCGCGGCTTTTGCGCATAATTTTTCCTATGCCTCAAGCCCTGCCGGTGTGACTGAAAACGGTAAACTGGTTGTTATTATTGGCCTGGTACTGACCATCGCCGTCGGCATTATTTATACCCGGCTTGCCAATAAAAAATCCGGAGCTGAGAATGCCGCATAACGGTCTGTTTCATAACTATCTGTTTCTGTTCCATGTGCAGCACGGATTAAAAAAACTGAAAATCCGTTTGCAGGAAGATTCCGTGGCATCATCCGTTATTGATGCGCCGCGCAGGATCACCACGGAATGTGAAACAGCGCTGGCTGCACAATTTTCCGCTGAAAATGATTATCTGAAGTATACCGGTGAAAATATCCGTGAAATCTGGCGGACGGACGGTTCGGATTATCAGCGCGTGTGGGCTGACGAAACGATGTAATATGGCTTTTTTGTGCCGTTATACTGACAGAAGGCTGCTGCCGGTTGCAGCCTTTTTTGATCCTGCTGCGCTGTTCAGCTGAAAACAATTTACAATCAGCGGCAATCAGTTCACTATCAGCTATTTCGTATTATCTGCTGTTTATTTTAGAAAATCCGGTGGTCATCCTGTGATATCAACCCGTACCCGAGTCATTATCCATCTGAGCAGTTTTCTGATAGTGATTTACAGCCTGACACTGCTATTACCGATGCTGGTTGCGCTTATTGCGCAGGAGCAGAGTTTTTTCGCGTTTGCCGGCAGTTTCCTGATTTTCTTTCCGGCCGGGTTAGTGTGCTGGTACCGCAGTAAAACCACCGGGCTGCAATTACAGACGCGGGACGGCTTCCTGGTTATTGCGGTATTCTGGCTGTTATTTTCTGTTATCAGCGCCATGCCGTTCTGGCTGGATGACCATCTGAATATGGCTTTTGAGGATGCCTTATTTGAAGGTGTTTCCGGTATTACCACCACCGGCGCCTCAGTATTTCACAATGTCACTGATTTGCCCCGCTCGGTTTTATATTACCGCGCCCAGCTTAATTTTATCGGCGGTCTGGGGGTTATTGTCCTGGCGGTGGCGATATTTCCGCTGCTGGGTATCGGGGGAATGCGTTTATATCAGTCCGAAATGCCGGGTCCGTTTAAAGATGAGAAATTAACACCCCGTTTAGCCAGCTCCGCCCGCAATTTGTGGTTCACCTATTTATTACTGGGATTCTGCTGCACGGTTGCTTTTAAACTGGCCGGAATGACCTGGTTTGATGCCTTATGCCACGGGCTGTCGACCGTCTCTCTCGGCGGGTTTTCCACTTACAGTGAAAGTATCGGCTATTTTAACAGCTCCGCGATTGAGTTAGTGGCAGGCGCTTTTTCATTATTATCCGCCGTCAACTTTACCCTTTATTTTGTGGCGCTGGCAAAACGCAGCCTGAAGCCCTTATTCAGTAATACGGAATTACGCTTCTATTTTGCCGTGGCGGCATTGATTATCGTGCTGGTCTTTTTTGAAGTGTGGCGGGCAAATATGTATTCGTCCGCCGAAGAATCCTTTGTGCATGCTTTTTTCCTCACCAGTTCCATGCTGACAGATAACGGGCTTGCCACCGGTGATTATGCACAGTGGCCGTCTCATATTATTGTTCTCTTATTATTTGCCAGTTTTTTCGGTGGTTGTGTCGGCTCCACCTGCGGCGGAATAAAAGCGATCCGGTTTTTAATTCTCTCCAAACAGAGCTGGCGGGAAGTCTATTCCCTGATCCACCCGAAAGCACAAACCCTGATTAAAGTCGGTGATACCGTTGTGCAGCACCGGCTGATTAATTCCGTCCTGAGCTTTTTCTTCCTTTATGTTATTTGCACCTGCTTTTTTATCTGGTGCCTTAATCTGATGGGGTACGATTTAATGACCTCATTTGCCAGTGTCGCCGCCTGTATTAATAATATGGGGCTGGGGTTCGGGTTAACAGCACCCGGGTTCGGGGAGATCTCTCCGGCGGCAAAATATCTGCTCTGTTTTGCTATGTTATTAGGCCGCCTGGAGATATATACCCTGCTGGTGCTGTTATCGGTCAGTTTCTGGCGTAACTGGCCGTAGTTCACATCACATTCCGGACGCAAACACATTGGTTTTCCCTGTCGTTTTGATTACCGTGATCGGTAGTCAAAATAAGAAACAGGGAAAGCCGTATGTCTTCATCTGATAAGATCCTCCGCAAAATCACCACCCTTCTGGATAATCACCACGCCCGCTATGAAATAATGAGTCACGATGCTCTCGGGTTTACCTCTGATGAAGTTGCTCAGGTACGCGGTGTTGAGCTGGGGCAATGCTCCAAAGCCGTGGTGTTAAAAGTGAAAGGCAATGGCGTGAAGAAAAATGTGCTGGCGGTATTGCCCGGAGATGAAAAAATTGACAGCGAAAAACTGGCCGGTTTTTTCGGTGCGAAAAAGATTTCCTTTGCCACCGCTGAACAGGTGAAAACACTGACTGATTGTGTTCCCGGGGCACTGGCACCCTTTACATTTAATCCGGAACTGGAGCTGGTGATTGACCCGGTTTTGTTTGAACGCTACACCGATATCGCCTTCAATGCCGGGACGCTGACAGAAACCATTGTGCTGAATGCAGAGGATTACCGGACGATTGTGAAACCACAGGAGTTCAGTTTTATTCTGTGATACGTTTCAACAACCGCCGGTAAAAATTACAGTAAAATCAAATAATAAGTAAATCATATCTGTTGCTTGTGTTGTTTTATTTCAGAATTAATATCACCCGCTGATTTTATTTTGTGATTTAAATCACATTAAAATGAAACAAATTCTATTGTTGCATTATAAACAATCGGTTCAGCGCGATTTTATCGTAAGTCATAAGTATTTTTACAAATGTCAATAAAAATACTTTCCGTATGGCAATAATAAAACGCATGAATTGTTTTTATTTGTGGGTTATTTTGTTAATTTTATGTTTCATTGATATGGTTTCATGTAATTTAATTACAAGCAACGTCAATTAAAACAATTTGGCATCAAGTTTATAACACAATCACATCAATAGTGGGCGCAGATCACATTTTTCAGTTCTTCCTCCCCTTTTTATCATCCCTGCTCCTATAGTCAGGCTTCTATTTGGTCTCCCTGCAACACTCTCTGTATCCATATAAAAAGGGTTATTACCGATGAAGAAATCATTTTTTAAAGTTGCGGCATTATCTGTTGCACTCTTTTCCGCCAGCGTCATGGCAAAAGAATACGAAATCGTCAACGTCGTCAAAGTCTCCGGGATTCCGTGGTTTAACCAGATGGATAAAGGGGTTCAGCAGGCGGCAAAAGATCTGGGCGTCAATGCTTACCAGGTCGGGCCTTCCACGCCGGATCCGGCTCAGCAGGTAAAAATCATTGAAGACCTGATTGCCAAGAAAGTTGATGCCATCACCGTGGTACCGAATGACGTGACTGTTCTTGAGCCGGTCTTTAAGAAAGCCCGCGAACAGGGAATCATTGTGCTGACCCATGAAGCACCGGACGGCCATAACGCCGACTGGGATATCGAAACTATCGATAACGATGCTTATGCCAAAGCAACCATGGATGAACTGGCGAAAAACATGGACGGCAAAGGCGGCTATGTGATTTATGTCGGCTCCCTGACCGTTCCTCTGCACAACAACTGGGCAAACCTGGCAGTTGAGTATCAGAAGAAAACCTATCCGGAAATGTTTGAAGTGACCAGCCGCATGCCGGTTGCGGAAAGCATTGATGCCTCTTTCGCGGCAACCAATGACCTGATGAAAGCCCATCCTGAAATGAAAGGGATTGTTTCTTACGGTTCACTGGGCCTGATTGGTGCCGGTGAGGCCATCAAGAAAAAACGTGCGAAAAACAAAATCAGCACCGCGGGTATCCTGATGCCTGCACAGGCTGCACCGTATCTGAAAGGCGGCGAAATCAAGAAAGGTTTCCTGTGGAACCCGGCTGATGCGGGTTACGCGCTGGTGTCTGTCTCCAAAGATATGCTGGACGGCAAAAAAGTAACTGACGGTGTGGAAGTCAAAGATCTGGGTAAAGCTGAAATCGATACTCAGAAACAGGTGATAAAATTCAATAAAATCCTGGAAGTTGACGGCAATAACGCCACCTCGCTCGGTTTCTGATCCTTCTTTATTTTTTGTTAAAAAGGGCAGCATCTATGCTGCCCTGTCATGGGCTGGTATATGTCAAAAGACGCACTGATTACCTTAAAACAGGTTTCCAAACACTTCGGCTCCGTCATTGCACTCGATAATATAAATCTGACGTTTAACCGGGGTGAGGTTCATTGTCTCGCCGGCAAGAATGGCTGCGGCAAAAGTACCTTATTCAAGGTGATCTCCGGGGTTCATCCGCCGGAAAAGGGCGCAGAAATTATTATTAACGGGCAAAGCTACAACAGGTTAACCCCGCAGCAATCTATTGAGCAGGGTATCCAGGTGATTTACCAGGATCTCTCGCTCTTTCCTAACCTGACCGTTGCTGAAAACATTGTGATTCAGGAACATGTTAAGTGGTACAAAGGGCTGGCTAACCGCCGCCGCCAGATGAAACAGGCGCAGGAAATTATCAGCCGCATTGGCTTGTCCCTGCCCCTGCATAAACGTGTTGAACAACTTTCCATTGCTGAATGTCAGCTGGTTGCTATCTGCCGCGCGATGGCAAATGACGCCCGGCTGGTGATTATGGATGAACCGACAGCCTCACTGACGCGCAGTGAAGTCAATCAGCTGATCCGCGTGGTCGCTGATCTGAAAGCCAACGGCGTCACCGTGGTGTTTGTCAGCCATAAGCTGGATGAAGTGATGGAAATTTCCGACCGGATCTCCGTGATCCGTGACGGGAAACTGATCGGAACATATGATGCGGATAAGATGAACAGTGATGAGCTGGCGTATCTTATGACCGGTCAGCGTTTCGAGTTCACACCGCTTTCTGCGTACAACACCGGGGGACTCTTACGTCTCAGCGCAGAGAAACTGACAAAGCAACATCAATTTTATGATATTGACCTGAAGCTGCATGCCGGCGAAGTGGTCAGCATTACCGGGTTGCTCGGTTCCGGACGCACAGAGTTGTGTCTGTCACTGTTCGGCATGACGAAACCGGACAGCGGCACCCTGCTGATCAACGGTTCACCGGTTAAGCTGCACTCCAACCGGGATGCGATTAACCACGGTATCGGCTATGTGTCGGAAGACCGCATGAGTACGGGGCTGGTGATGGCGCAGTCCATTCACGACAACACCACCTCCGTGATGCTGCCGCGTCTGACCCGCAAAGGCGGACTGCTTGATCACACCCGGGCGCATGAACTGGTCAGCGGACTGATTGAGGCACTGCAGATAAAAGTGTCCGATCCGGCGCTGCCGGTCACCAGCCTGTCCGGCGGGAATGCCCAGCGTATTGCGATCGCCAAATGGATTGCGGCAAAACCGGATATTCTGATCCTCGATTCCCCGACAGTCGGCGTGGATGTCGCCAATAAAGAGAGTATTTATCAGATCATCAGAATGCTGGCCGCCGAAGGCATGGCGATTTTAATGATCAGTGATGAAATTCCTGAAGTATTCTATAACAGTCACCGGGTCATTGTGATGAAAGAAGGTCGTTTTACCCATGAGTTCAATCCGTTAACCACAACGGAACAGGCAATCACGGAGGCGGTTAATGCTTAAGTCATGTCGTCATCTGTTTGCACATCATGAGTTCTGGCTGGCGGTATTAATTGTGCTGCTCAGTGTGTTTCTCAGCATCACCAATGAAGATTTTATGACATTGGGCAATGTGTTTGATATGACCACCAGCACCGCTATCCTGGCGATTATGGCCTGTGGTCTGTTTGTGGTGCTGGTCTCCGGCGGGATTGATATCTCCTTTCCGGCCACGGCGGCCACCGCACAGTATGTGATGGCGACGTATGTGCTGTCACAGGGCGGCAATTTCTTTATCGCCTTTGCTATCGCGGCGGTTGTTGGTTTACTGCTGGGGCTGATCAATGCCCTGCTGATTTACCGCCTGAAAGTACCGTCTATTATTATCACCATTTCCACCCTGAACGTCTTTTTCGGCCTGCTGATCTATTTCACCAACGGCGAATGGCTGTACGGTTTCCCGGAGTGGTTTATGGATGGGGTTGAGGTGATGTCATTTACCGGCAGCGACGGTTATGACTACGGCCTGTCCCTGCCGATCCTGACCCTGATTGCCGTGATTATTTTCACCGGTTTTCTGATGAGCAAAACCCGTATCGGCCGTCAGATTTATGCAGTCGGCGGTAATGCGGATGCCGCGAAGCGTGTCGGTATCAGCATTCTCGGCGTGATGCTGTTTGTTTACGGCTATATGGGCGCGCTGGCAGGAATTGCTTCTGTGGTGCAGACACAAATCACTCAGTCCGTTGCACCGAATGCCCTGATGGGCTTTGAACTGACAGTGCTGGCAGCCGTGGTATTAGGCGGTGTCAGTATGACCGGCGGCAAAGGCTCTCTTACCGGGGTTATCCTCGGGGTTGCCCTGCTGGCAATTGTCAAAAACGGCCTGACCCTGGCCGGTGTACCGTCTTACTGGCACACCGTGCTGACCGGGCTTATCATTGTTATCAGTATCAGCTTCACCGCGTATAACGAAAAACGCCGTGCCGCTGCCGGAGGTCATCTGTCATGATGTCAATGCTGAATCTGCGGAGTGACCGCAACATTATTTACCTGCTGGTGATCATGGCCGCTATCCTGCTGTTGCAGGGAATGTTTAATGCAGGCGCGTTTTTCTCTGTTTCCAACTTCCAGTCAATGACGTCCCAGATGCCGCTGCTCGGTATGCTGGCGCTGGCGATGTCTGTCTGTATGCTGACCGGCGGGATCAACCTGTCCATTATCGCGACCACCAATGCCTGCGGGCTGGTGATGGCGAGTGTGATGGCGATGAGCCCGGGTGACGGCGCCATGTTACTGCCTGCCCTGCTGGCCGGGCTGGTCACTGCAGTGATTATCGGTCTGATTAATGGTTTTCTGATTGCGTTTGTCGGAGTATCTCCGATCCTCGCCACCCTCGGGATGATGACCTTAATCAACGGCCTGAATGTGCTGATTTCCGGCGGTACCGTGATCTCCGGCTTCCCGCCGTCACTGCTGTGGCTCGGTAACGGTACCCTTCTCGGGATCCCGATGCCGCTGATCCTGTTCCTGCTGTTTGCGTTCCTGCTGTGGGGATTGCTGGAATATACGCCGCTCGGCCGTACCGTTTATCTGATGGGTTCTAATGAAAAAGCAACGCGCTTTTCCGGCCTGAATACACAGAAAACCATTATGGCAGTGTATGTGATTTCATCTGTTCTGTGCTGGGTGGCCGCGATTATTATGATGGCTAAGTTTAACTCCGCCAAAGCAGGATACGGAGAATCTTACCTGCTGATCGCTATTCTCGCCTCTGTGCTCGGCGGTGTGAACCCGGACGGCGGTTTCGGACGCATTATCGGCATTGTACTGGCTCTGTTTGTCTTACAGATGCTGGAAAGCGGTCTGAACCTGCTGGGTGTCAGCAGCTACCTCATCATGGCGCTGTGGGGCGGTATTCTTATCTTATTTATTGCATTGCAGAAAGCCCGGTCATAAGGGAGCGGATTATGAGTGTCTATTTTATTGGTGTGGATGTCGGGAGCGGCAGCGCCCGGGCCGGGGTTTTTGATGCTGCCGGACGCAAAAAAGGCGAAGCAAAGCGGGATATCCGTCAGTTCAAACCACAGGCGGATTATGTGGAACAATCCTCCGATGATATCTGGCGCAGTGTGTGCCTCGCGGTAAAAGATGCGGTGGCACAGGCACGTATCGACCCGATTCAGGTCAAAGGCCTCGGTTTTGATGCCACCTGCTCCCTAGTGGTGCTGGATAAACAGGGTCAGCCGCTGACGGTCAGCCCGACCGGCCGCAGCGAGCAGAACATTATTATGTGGATGGATCACCGGGCTATCAGTCAGGCGCAGCGGATCAATGACACCAAACATCCGGTGCTGGCGTATGTCGGTAACCGCATCTCGCCGGAGATGGAAACACCGAAACTGTTATGGCTGAAGCAGAACATGCCGACCACCTGGGCGAAAGCGGGCTATTTCTTTGATCTGCCGGATTTTCTGACCTGGAAAGCAACCTATACCAACAGCCGGTCACTCTGCTCCACCGTGTGTAAATGGACCTACCTCGGCCATGAAGATCGCTGGGATACCCATTTCTTCCGCCAGATTGGCCTGGAAGATCTTCTGGAAAACGATGCGCAGATTATCGGCCGCGAAATCCGCCCGATGGGTGAGCCGGTCGGTAACGGCCTGACACCAAACGCAGCGGCAGATTTGGGGCTGATCCCGGGCACGCCGGTTGCCACCTCGATTATTGATGCACACGCCGGCGGTATCGGCGTGCTGGGTGCCGCAGATGCCACCGGCGCACAACCGGATTTCAACACCCGGCTGGCGCTGATCGGCGGTACTTCATCCTGTCATATGGCGGTATCCAAAAATGCCCGCTTTATCGACGGGATCTGGGGTGCCTATTACAGTGCTATGATTCCGGGTTACTGGCTGAATGAAGGCGGACAATCCGCAACCGGCGCGCTGATCGACCATATGATCACGTCACACCCGCAGTACAGTGACGCGAAAAAACTGGCTGAACAGAACCAGCAGACGGTGTATCAGCTCCTCAACGACCGCCTGCTGGCACTGGCGGGTTCAAAAGAGGATATTGCCCTGCTGACACGGCATATCCATGTGCTGCCTTATTTCCACGGCAACCGCTCGCCGCGTGCAAACCCGAATCTGCGCGGTGTGGTGACCGGTCTGCGTATGACCCAGACCCTTGATGATCTCGCGCTGATTTATCTGGCGACCATCCAGGCGATTGCGCTGGGCACCCGTCATATCATTGAAGAGATGAATAAAGCCGGATATGCCATTGATACCATCATGGGTTGCGGCGGCGGCACCAAGAACCCGATCTTTATTCAGGAACACGCTAATGCCACCGGATGCGCCATGCTGCTGCCGGAAGAGAGTGAAGCGGTTCTGCTGGGTTCGGCCATGCTCGGCTCTGTGGCTGCGGGCTTTTATGCCTCTATCCCGGAAGCGATGCAGGCCATGAGCCGGATCAGCAAAACCGTGACACCGCAGACAGAGAGCATCAAACAGTTTTATGATGCCAAATACCGCGTATTCCATCAGTTGTATCATGATGATCAGCGTTACCGGCAACTGATGTCCGAAGTATAATATTCTGGTTTTATCTGCAGAGGCGCGTTTTTTAACGCGCCTTTTTCTTTGCCTCTGATTTGACCCTCATCACAAAATCACTGCGCAATCCTGTTGCTTATAACCTGCATGAGTGCACAATTCTGTTGCTTTTCGTGATAATCCTCACAGTTTACAGGGGTAACGCGTGTGTCACCTTCAGGGTTTCCATCGGCACTTCCGTTTTAACGCTTTGAATACTTGGGATTTGTGTCAGATGATCGGCATGAAAGCGGCGGTATGAGGTCAGGTCTTTGGTCACAATGCGGATCATCGCATCGCATTCACCGGCCATCAGATGACACTCCACAATCTCCGGCATTTCATTAATGGCCGCGACAAAATCATTGATAGTCTGTGCGTCCTGCCCCTTAAACCAGATACGAGCATAGAGCATCAGCCCAGCGCCTATCTTGCTGCCGTCCAGAATCGCCGCATAGCGCCTGATAACGCCGGTTTCCTCCAGACGACGTACCCGTCTCAGACAGGGTGACGGAGAGAGCCCCACTTCGCGTGCCAGCTCCACATTCTGCATTCTGCCGTTACGTTGCAGCTGGTCCAGGATCCGCCGATCCATCTTATCCAGTTCAATTGACATTTAAATCACCACCTGACAGTTTTCGCGCAATAATATTGCTAAGAATAGTTTTTTCGGGTCAATTTAACAACCTAATTTCCCGCGAAGCCCCGTATAATTTGCATAACAAATCAGGACGTCACAATATTGAATTAAATTCTTAATATTCAACAAATTGTGAATTATTCATATATTTTTTGAACTTGGGGTGTCGTATGGTCATAAATACATTGATGGTGTTTGGCGCAACCGTGTTACCCATTGTATTTGCTCCCGGACCCGATATTTTATTCGTTTCATCACAAGGTCTCGCCAGCGGTTCCCGCGCGGCACTGAAAGCCAACATGGGCGTGCTGCTGGGTTACGGTATGCATTCCATTCTGGCGGCATTCGGGCTGGCAGCCGTTGTGGTGGCATCCCCGGTTCTGTTTAACGGCATGCGCTGGTTCGGCGTGGCCTATATTGCGTATCTGGCTTTCCGTATGGTGATGTCTGCCATGCACAAGAGCGAAATGCCGCCGATGCAGCCGGCAGCAAAATCGGTTATCACCAAAGGCTTTTTTACCAGCTTCCTGAACCCGAAAGGCCTGCTGGTCTACTTTGCTATCCTGCCGAACTTTATTTCCGGGAGTGAGAGTGTTGCGATGCAGTCCCTGTTGTTATCCGGTGTGTATATCGCCAGCTGTGCCATTGTTTACAGCGGTGTGGCACTGATTTTCGGCCAGATGAGCAAAGGGGAATATAACGACAAACGCCGCCGTATCGGTGAAGGCGTTGCCGGGGGATTACTGGCCACCGCTGCAATGAGCCTGGCATTCAGTTAATCTGAGAAAAGTCAGCGTAATCAGCAAAACGGGCACTGAAAAGTGCCCTTTTTTATATCTGTGCCATGACAAATTTGTATTACCCCTGTGTTTTCTTCAGTACATGACACAGCTGCCCCAGCACTTTCATGGCGTTATCCAGCCGCTCATTCCATTCAAATGAGCAGTTCAGGCGGAAGGCGTGATTAAACTGGTCACTGGTGGAAAACATCGAGCCGGGCGCGATACTGATCTGCTCATTGAGTGCCATACGGTACAGTTTGACGGCATCAAACGGCGGTTCAAATTCCAGCCAGAGGAAATAGCCGCCCTGCGGGCAGTTGACCTTCACATCTGACGGAAAATATTCGCTGATGGCATACAGCATCCGGTGCTGGCGCTGCTCCAGCTGCTGACGCAGTTTTTTCAGATGCGCATCATAACCGCCCTGACCGAGATATTCCGCAATCGCCTGCTGTGTCGGCATACTGGCGGATACCGTACTCATCATCTGTAACTGCTGGATTTTCCGGGCATGTTTACCGGCCGCCACCCAGCCGACGCGGAAGCCCGGCGCCAGACATTTGGAAAACGAGGAGCAGTGGAAGAAATTGTTATCTTTATCCAGGCTTTTCGCCGGTTGCGGCGCATTGCTGCCAAACCAGAGCTCACTGTAGACATCATCCTCTATCAGCGCGATTTCATGCCGCGTCAGGATCTCCACCAGCCGCCGCTTGTTTTCCGGCGGCATGGTGCCGCCGAGCGGGTTCTGGAAGTGCGTCATCAGCCAGCAGGCTTTGATATCATAGCGCCCTGCCACCTCTTCCAGCGCATCAAGGTCAATCCCGGTCTGCGGATCGGTTTTGATCGCCACCGCTTTCAGGCGCAGACGTTCAATTGCCTGCAATGCGCCGTAAAATGCCGGGGATTCAATCACCACCCAATCCCCCGGTTCCGTGACCGCCTGTAAGCTCAGTGAGAGGGATTCCATAGCCCCGGCGGTGATAACAATATCATCCGGCGAGACATGGATACCCTGTGCGGCATAGCGGCGGGAAATATTACGCCGCAGTTTTTCATTACCGGGCGGCATATTGACCACCGCGCTCTGCGGTGCGATGCGGCGGGCCACTGCGCCCAGCGCTTTGGAGAGCTTCGGCTGCACCAGCAGCGAAGGATCGGGGAATGCCGACCCGAACGGAATAATGGCCGGGTCTTTGCAGGCCTGAAGGACATCAAACAGCGAGGCGTTGATCTCCACATTTTCACTCAGGTGCATACCCAGACCACCTTTGGCCTGGGCAAACGCCGGGGCGCGTTTGGCGACAAAATACCCGGACTGCGGACGGGCCACCACCCATCCCCGGCTCTCCAGTAACTGATACGACTGTACGACAGTCATCAGGCTCAGTCCCGACTGTCTGGCACTTTCCCGTAATGACGGCAGCCGGTCACCAACCTGCCAGATATCATCTTCGATCTGCTGTTTTATCTGCTCTGCTAACTGTTCGTAGCGTGTCATGGAGCGCTCTCCGTAAAACTGTTATGGACATTTCATGACTAATTGTCACTATTATACTTTAGCAACTCATGGTGTACTGTGCCACACATTTCATCTGCGTAATTATCATTTACATAGCTATAACAACGAGAGGTCACAATGTTTGGGTTAAGTGCCCTTGAGCTTGCGCGAATTCAGTTCGCCTTCACTGTGTCGTTTCATATCATTTTCCCTGCAATCACCATCGGCCTGGCGTCATTCCTGGCGGTGCTTGAGGGGATGTGGCTGAAAACCCGCAATGAGGATTACAAAAAGCTCTTTCATTTCTGGTCAGCCATCTTTGCCGTGAATTTCGGCATGGGGGTGGTTTCCGGTCTGGTGATGGCCTATCAGTTCGGTACCAACTGGAGTTTCTTTTCTGAGTTTGCGGGATCAATCACCGGTCCGCTGCTCACTTATGAAGTACTGACTGCGTTCTTCCTGGAAGCCGGTTTCCTCGGCGTGATGCTGTTCGGCTGGAACCGTGTCGGTGAAAAACTGCACTATTTCGCCACCTGCATGGTTGCGCTCGGCACACTGATGTCCACCTTCTGGATCCTGGCTTCCAACAGCTGGATGCAGACCCCTCAGGGGCATGAGGTGATCAACGGTGTTGTGGTACCGGTGGACTGGTTCGCGGTGATTTTCAACCCGTCCTTCCCGTACCGCCTGCTGCACATGACAACCGCCGCATTTCTGGCATCCGCCTTCTTTATCGCTGCTTCTGCCGCCTGGCACCTGTTGCGCAGCAACAAATCCGGTGCCATGAAAAAGATGTTTTCCATGTCATTGTGGCTGATTGTGGTTCTCGCACCGCTCCAGGCACTGATTGGTGATGCGCACGGGCTGAACACACTGAAACATCAGCCGGTTAAGGTAGCGGCAATGGAAGGTCACTGGGAGAACAAACCCGGGGAGGCCACACCGCTGATCCTGTTTGGTATTCCGGATAATGCACAGGAAAAAACCCGCTATGCCGTGGAAATTCCCGGGCTGGCCAGTCTGATCCTGACACACAGCCTTGATAAACAGGTGCCCGCACTGACCGAGTTCCCGCCGGAAGACAGACCGGACAACGTGTTCGCCGTGTTCTGGTCATTCCGTGTGATGGTCGGCCTCGGCATGCTGATGCTGCTGGCTGCCGCACTGAGCCTGTGGCTGCGTTACCGGGGGCGTTTATATGATTCCCGGCCTTTCCAGCGCTTTATGTTATGGATGGCACCGTCAGGGCTTATCGCGATTCTCGCGGGCTGGTTTGTGACTGAAATCGGCCGTCAGCCGTGGGTGGTTTACGGGTTACAGCGCACAACGGATGCCGTTTCAGCACACGGTGAGATGCATATGAGCATCAGCCTGCTGATCTTCTTTATTGTTTATGGTTCTGTGTTTGGTATCGGCTACATCTATATGATGAAACTGATCCGCAAAGGTATCGCGCCGGAGGTGTCTCATGGGCATTGATTTACCCCTGATTTGGTTCGTCATTATTATATTCAGTACGCTGATGTATATCGTGATGGACGGCTTTGACCTCGGTATCGGCATCCTCTATCCCTTTGTGAAAAGCAATGCTGACCGCGACCTGATGATGAACAGTGTCGCCCCGGTCTGGGACGGTAACGAAACCTGGCTGGTGCTGGGCGGAGCCGCGTTGTTCGGTGCTTTCCCGCTCGCCTATGCCGTGATTCTGGATGCACTCGCCATTCCGCTGACACTGATGCTGGTGGCGTTAATCTTCCGTGGCGTGGCTTTTGAGTTCCGCTTTAAAGCAGATGAACATCACCGTTATTTCTGGGATCGCGCGTTTCTGATCAGCTCAGTTATCGCCACTTTTGTGCAGGGCGTGGTCGTTGGCAGCGTAATTGAAGGTTTTCCGGTTGCAAACCGCGCCTTTACCGGCGGTGCCTTTGACTGGCTGGCGACGTTCCCGCTGTTCTGCGGTTTCGGTCTGGTGATCGCCTATGCCCTGCTCGGTTGCGGCTGGCTGGTGATGAAAACGGAAGGTCATTTACAACAGCAAATGTATAAGGTACTGAAACCACTGACCCTGGTGATGCTGGCGGTACTGGCTGTGCTCAGTCTGTGGACACCGCTGGCGCATGACGCCATTGCGGCGCGCTGGTTCAGCTTCCCGAACATTTTGTTCTTCCTGCCGGTGCCGCTGCTGGTGCTTGTCTGTGTCGCGGCGCTGTTCCGCAGTGTCAGCCGTCATCTGCACTATACGCCGTTTTTTGCAGCGCTCGGCCTGGTTTTTCTGGGCTTTACCGGACTCGGTATCAGTATCTGGCCGATGATTATTCCGCCGGTGATTGACTACAAAATGGCCGCCGCCCCCGGCGAAAGTCTGAGCTTTATGCTGGTTGGCGCTTTATTCATCATACCGGTCATCCTGGTATATACCTGGTGGAGTTATTATGTCTTCAGAGGAAAAATCACCCATGACCAGGGCTATCACTGAACCTGCCGCACCGGCCCCCTGGTGGAAAAAAGCCGCCTGGATGGTCGCTATCTGGGCAGGCAGTGTTCTGGCATTGTTTGCAGTCTCATCGCTTTTCCGCTTATTAATGACGGCGGCGGGAATGAAAGTAAGATAGTCGTCATGTCTCATCAGTAAGTACCTCATCAGTACGTCATGCACTGTGTAAGCAGCTGCATTGCCCGGCACACCGTACCCCCATACGGTGTGCTTTTTTAAATAATTTTATTGATAATGATTACCATTCTTCTGAATTCCTGATACACTCCGCGAAATAGATATAACGAAACTAATAACAATAGAACGGAGAATTGCGCATGAGCCGGGAAAAAAATATCTACCGCCCTGCACCGCCGCGTCTGATTCAGGTGAAATCCTTTACCGACGTCACCCCCAATCTGCGCCGCATCACCTTTACGGCTGAGTCACTGGATACCTATCCGGCAGATTGCGAAGGTGGTCACCTGAAGCTGTTTATTGCCAAAGATGCGCCGAATCCGCCTGCTCTGCCGGTATTGTCCGATAAAGGACCGGTCTGGCCGGAAGATAAACCACGGCCGACCGCCCGTACCTATACCGTGCGTGCGATCCGCCCTGAACTGAAAGAAATCGATATTGAATTCGCTATGCATGATGATGCCGGTCCGGCGGTGGATTTCGCCAGAAATGCCAAACCGGGTGATTATATCGGTATTACCAATCCCGGCGGACCGGATCCGCTGCTGCCGGTGGCGAAACACTACTATATGGCAGCTGATTTAACAGCACTTCCCGCTGTTGCCGCGCTGCTGGAAAAAATGCCTGCAGAGGCTCAGGGCAATGTGGTGATCCGCATCGATCACGCGGATGACCAGCAGGTGCTGAACAAACCGGCGGGTATCACCCTGCACTGGGTGACCGGCGGCACAGAGAAAACCGCTGAAGTCACCGCACTGTTTAAAAGCTGGCCGGTCGCCGATGTGACAGAGTGTACGTTCTGGATTGCCGGAGAAGATGCGATGGTCAGGGATCTGCGCCGCTATGTGCGCCGTGAGCTGAACGGGGAACACAGTCAGATGTATGCGATCCCGTACTGGCGTTTCGGTTATGACGAAGAAGGTTATCACCGCCTGCGCCATGATGTGATGGATGCTGACGACTGAGAATAAACAGGCTGCGGCAGTGTCTGCCGCCGCAGCCGCTGTGATCAGTTATACGCCTGCAATGCCCGCAGACAGAGTGACGAACGCACACAGTCATCCTGCGTGAAAGACACCACTGATACCATATCGTCATCCCGGAAACGGCGCAGCACATCGGCCAGCCCGGACGGGACATTGCCCGGTAAATCACACTGACTGACATCACCGTTGACAATCACTGTCACATTCTCCCCCATCCTGGTCAGGAACATTTTCATTTGTGTGACAGTTACGTTCTGTGCTTCATCGAGGATCACCACCGCATTCTCAAAGGTTCGTCCGCGCATGTAGGCAAACGGTGCAATTTCCACCTTACCTATCTCCGGACGCAGACAATACTGTAAAAATGAAGCCCCCATCCGTTTCACCAGAACGTCATACACCGGCCGGAAATACGGCGCGAATTTTTCACTGATATCTCCGGGCAGAAAGCCCAGATCCTCTTCCGCCTGTAACACCGGACGGGTGACAATAATCCGCTCGATTTCCTTATTGATCAGTGCATCTGCCGCCAGTGCGGTACTGATAAAGGTTTTACCGCATCCGGCCTCGCCGTTGGCAATAATCAGTTGTTTATGCGCTATCGCCCTGATGTATTTATCCTGTGCATCATTTCGCGGTAAAACAGCACTGTTGTCACGTTTTTCCCGTGCCATGCCGATAGCTTCCACCCCGCCCGCCGGGATAAAAACCGCCACATTATCATCATTAAAACGTGCCCTGCGCGACTCTTTCCGGCTCATTCGTTTTGCCTCTTTGCGTGCTCTGACTACCGCTTTTTGTCTGCCCATAATCTTAATCCTGTTGATTTCTGATGACGGAATAACTGAAACAGTGAGTTGGCAACCGGCGGCTCCCTTCAAGCCATGAGTGAACATTCAGATAAAAAAAAGCCGGTGATAAATCCGCCCTGTTGTTCAGGGTATTTATCACCGGCCGGTACTGTCGTTCGTCTGTATGTCGCATTCGTTATCCTCAGATGACAAACTAAAGCGAACACTAAACTGACTTTGTGACAGTATAATGACAATACTTTCTTTTCAGCAATTAAAATCGGCGGATATTTAACATTTTTGCCACATTTCTGTTATCCGCCGCACATCAGCGTGCTTTGCAGTTCTTCGCCATACTATAGCCTGCGGCCTGTGCAGAAGCGGCATCAGGGAACATTTCAACATTTTTACTGCTGATCCGGTTATAGCCCGGGCAATCCGGAAAGTGGTAAATCTTACTGTTACGGTTACCGCGGATACGCTGATTTTCAGACTTTTTTTCTGCCTGCGGCGGTACGTTTACCGGTGTCACCGGCACGGACGGCAGGCGGGTAAAAATACCGTCAGCACTGTTGATATGCCCCGGCTCCCAGCGGCGTTCGCCGGTCACAAACGGGTTTGACTGCCCGGTAACCGCACGGATACGGCGATCCCGTTCCCGCTCGGCGGCAGACGGCGGAAATTCGCTGTCCCACACCATCAGTAATTTCTGCTGCTGTTCTGACATTGCCAGATCGTAGCGGTCATGCATATAGAACCAGACCCGCGCCACCTCGCCTTTGACTTCATCGCGCGGCTCGAAAACCCGCTGCTTAAAATCCACCCGGCTGGTGCACTGCCCGTAGCTCTGTGAACCGGCGCCGCGTGCGATCCCGTAACGAAAATTACTGCGATCCCCGTTGACTTCGCCGACAGACGGCGCCAGGTTGTGGAGATCTGCTTCCATTGCACGGAAGACCGGGTCCTCACTGACACAGTTTTTGCGCCCGCCGTTCTGCCAGCACTGACGCTGATGCCCGAACACCCAAGCAGGAACAATATGCTCCCACTCAATCCGCTCTGCGCGGGTCAGCTGTGACCGTACACGGTAACCGCAGCTGTTCAGATCCACCCGGCCGCCGGATTTTCCGGTCCACTCCCACTGACAGCCGCAATACAGTGTTCCTTCCCCCTGCGGGTTACGGTTCTGGTCGTAATAAATTTTTTCACGGGCCACTATTTTGGCCTCGTCAAACCGTTCCGGCGCAGCTGCAAATACCGCAGACGTAATAACACACAACAAGAATAATGAAACACGAAATGATTGAAAAATACGCATATAAATCATAAACCAACAGAATACCAGGGGTGGCAATTATGCCACGCCGTGCGGGAATTATCGCCACAGATTTTTTATTAATCTGTCAATCCGCCGGATAAGACAATTTCAGGGTGTTTTTTTACAGAATGGTTTTAATTCAAAACGTTATACTACGCAGCCATCAATACGAATTCCGGAGAATAACGATGCATCCGCTGGTCGATGAGATGATAGAAGAAATAGTCGGCACCGCCTGTGCCTACGATGATAATGAGGTTGATGTCCGTGTGCAGGAAAGCCGCAACCGGGTGCAGATTCAGATTAGTGTGACCGATAAACCGGTTATGGACATTATCCTGAATCTGACCCGTATCAGTTAAACGCGCGGACGCTTGCGGTACAACCACAAACCGGGAACAGACAGCCCGATAGACAACGCGCCGACCACAAAGCCCGCCCGCAGGAAATTGCTCACCAGCATCTCCAGCAGTTCCGGGGTAAAACCGGACTGTGACAGTTTGATCACCGCCAGCATTGCCATATAGGCATTAATACCCGGAAACATCGGGATTATGGCCGCTACGGTAAAGACTTTCGGGTGTGCCAGCCACCAGCGGGACCACTGAATACCGATGATCCCCACCAGCACCGATGCCCAGAATGTGGCGGCAACGATGTCAAAACCGGCGGCAATCAGCATAAACCGGCTGCCGTGACCTATCGCCCCCAAAAGTGCGCAATATTTCAGTGCCCGTTTCGGCACGTTAAATACCATAGCAAACCCGGCCGCCGGAATAGCTGCCAGCAGCATATCCTGCGCCAGTGCAGCCAGAAAAGAGAGTACCGTCATCATATCCAGTCCCTCAGGCTGCCGAGTGTGATCGCGGTAAAAATACCGATACAGGTTGCCAGGGTGAGCAGGCTTGCCATCGCCCAGCGGGCAAGGCCGGTGTTAACATGCCCTTTGAACATGTCCGCAACCGCGTTGATCAGCGGAAAACCCGGCACCAGCAGCAGCACACTCGCCGCCATAGCAATGCCGGACGTTGCCGAAAACAGCGGGATTTTCAGCATCATTCCTGCCACCATCGTGGCAACAAACGCCGTAAAACAGAAGTTAATCAGCGGGTTCATATGCCGTGCGGTCAGCACCTGACGGACATACATCGCACAACCGCTGGCGGCAAAGGTAATCACCGCCCCGTCCCAGCCGCCGTTATTCAGCTTACAGAAACAGGCACAGGACAGCGCCACCATCAGCACCATCACCCAGCGCGGATAGCGCAGTGGTTTCATATGAGCGAATTTTTTCTGCACCCCTTTGCAGTCAAGATGACCGTGCTCCGCGAGGATCACCACATGCTGCACTTCTGTGACGATATGCATATTAATACCGCGATCGACCACCTTGCGGGTGGATGTCAGGCAATGCCCGTCAATGATCGTGGTCAGCACAATGGCATTCGCCGAGATGGCGCAATCCACCTGGTCAGCTCCCAGAGCCTTCCCTGTCCGTCCCGCCAGCTCCTCCACCAGCATGCTTTCCGCACCGTGCTGTAACAGCAGCAACCCGCACTCGATACACAGGCGGGTGATAGCCCGCTGCATATCCTGTGTAATCTCTTTCCCCTGTCCCATAATTTTACCGTTAACCGTTGATGGTCCGACTTTCCCGCTATTCTAATTCTTTGTATTAACAACTCACTGGGTTTGATCAATAGTTTGATAATAAATAGTCTTACTATGCCGTAATTGCAGTATGGCAGGGAAACAGGCTATTGAGCAATCCTGCGCGGCGTGGTTAAATCAGGACATATCACTGCCACAGGAGCCTGTATCTGTTATGTCATCCACCCCGTCACCATTAACCCCGAAAGGGCAGCGCCGCCGTCATGCCATTCTCACCGCCGCTGCGGATGTTTTTATCCTTCATGGTTACGAAGGCACGACTCTGGATATGATAATTGAACAGTCCGGCGGGTCACGTTCCACTCTGTATACCTCTTTTGGCGGGAAAGAAGCATTGTTTCTGGCCGTTATAGACCATCTTATCAGCGGAATTTTTGAGGATAATGAAGAGGAAAAACCGGAAACAGCACCCGATGCAGAGACACTGTTATACACCAGCGGCAGACGCTACCTGTACAGTATTGTTCACCCGCAGTCACTCGGCTTATATCAGCTGATTCTGGCGGAATCACAACGCTTCCCGCAAATCAGTGAACAATTTTACCGCGCCGGTCCGCTGCGTGCCGCACAACAACTGGCGGCCGGGCTGAAAGCACTGCCCGGCATCACCGCGACTGAGGAAACATTGCTGGCCGTTGCCGCCCGTTTTCTGGAAATGCTGAAAGCCGACCTGTATCTGCCGGTTTTCAGTCATCGTCATAACAAGCCAACGGCGGAATTTATTGAAAAACAGCTGCCGTTATCTGTGGAGATAACGGCCTGTTACCTCCGCCACACATTAACCCCCCAATGAGCAGCGGTTATCATTAGCATCTCCCTTCAGGCGGTCACTTCTGCCGCCTTTGCCCGCGCCGCTGCCATGTCATCAGCAACAAACACCGGCACACCGTAGACTGCACCGGCCATCGGCGCGAATTTCTCCAGCTCCGCTTTATCCCCGGTTTCCTGATTGACCGTCAGGATCATCACATTGCAATATGCCGCCATTTTCTCTTTTCCGGTTTTCAGCCAGCGGCGGACATACTTACGCGCATCCATATCTTCCTGTGTATCCGGCTTTTCCGGCCCGTCTTTCGGCGGGTAAATTAATGCGAACGGTGTCTGCTTGTCCAGCAGCGCATCCAGCTCTTTCACCCACTGTTCTGTTTGTGCCATATTTTCCGGGAATGACTGCATTATCACCACCGGGAAGGCGCCTGTATCCATATGAACAAAATTAACTGCTGACATAATAACTCCGTAACCCTTTTTGTATTTATCAGTACATTATTATTCCGGCAGAAACCTGTCAACAAATAAGAATGCGTTTCAATTGCATCAGCACAAATTGCGCATTATCTGCCCGCAGGTGCCGGGCTGTGTTATTCTTATGCATAAAGTAAGTAATTATTCTGAGATTCATCTTATTCTTATATATATTCCATGATATTTCGGGGCATATTGATTAATTATTCATATCCGTTCCTGCCTACAACATAAGGTCTATAATGAAAAAGCTGACACTAATTACCCTGGGATGCCTGTTCTCTGTTACTGCTTTTGCTGCCAATGCCAGCAAAGTCTGTGATGAATATTTCACTGAAATCGACGAAATGGTCAAACTGGCAGAGCAGGAAGCCAAAGGTGATGCTGATGCGACTGCACAGATCACTGCCATGAAACAGCAGCTGGAAACCGCAAAAACACAGATTAAATCTGTACCGGAAGAGACTCAGGACATGGCGTGTCAGCAGGGCCTTGATGCACTGAAGGAATTCAAAGCATCGATGGCGAAACAGTAATTCTGTTTTCACGAAAAAGGTCCGCGTTTGCGGACCTTTTGGTTTTTATCGTTATACTTAATATTCAGCGGACAACCAGTACGGAAACCTGCGCATGTGCCACAATCCCGGAGGCGGTTGACCCCAGCAGATGGGTTGAAATACTCGGGTGACGCGAACCGACAACAATCAAATCAGCATGGATCTCTTTTGCTTTTGCCAGCACTTTATCTCTCGGCGTGCCGTAATCCACAAAATAACTGACCTGCTCTGCCGGTAAATCCACTTTTTCGGCAATCGCTTTTAACTCATCTTTTGAACGGGCAACGGCTTTTTCCGCAAATGAGTTCAGCAATTCATAGTGGTAATTATAGCTTATTGAGAATTTCGAAATATCCGGTACAGAGTGAAACAACATCAGTTTCGCCTGTGACATCTTTGCCAGATAAATCGCGTGTTTCAGGGCATTACTCGTCAGTACATCTTCTGTCACATCAATAGGAACTAATATCGTTTTATACATACCATCCCTCATTGTCAGTTCAATGTGTATTTGAATTAAGTATAGGCAATAAACAGGAAACCGCCGTGCCGGGATAAAATTTCACTGCCTTTTTATGATTTTGTGTTTTCTATCCGGAAAAAAATCCGGCTATACCACGTATTATTCCTCTGTATTTTCGTATGAGACAGGCAGATAACCAGCAAGAAGAGAATGATTCTTTTATGAGTAGCGGGGATGACGGCAGGAAGAACAAAAAATACCGGTGGCATCATCGATACCACCGGATACAGATTACATCAGCGGACAACCATTACTGAAACCGGTGCGTAACGGACAACACCGCCGGCAGTCGAGCCCAGCAAATGAGTGGAGATATTCGGACGGCGGGAGCCGATAACAATAATATCGGCTTTTACCTCTTCCGCTGCCTGGATAATTTCATCACGCGGCGAACCGAACGTAATAGTGTAAGCAAGACGCTCCGGCGGCAGATCAATAGAATCCATCAGCATATGAAGATCTTCTTCCGCTTTAATGGTCGCTTTATCTTTTATCTCCATATAACCCAGCGCATACGCATTAATAATCGCGGATGAGATCGGCAGGACATGGACAATATGCAGCTTAGCCCCTGTTTCTTTCGCCAGATAGAGTGCATGGCGGACAGCCTTACTGGTCAGTTCTTCTTCTGAAATATCGATAGGAACCAAAATTGTATTATACATACTGCCTCCTTGAATAAATCATGCGATATATTGTCACTATATTAAACAGAGCGAAAAATATCTGTGAGATTGATACCGTTAACTCTTATTACCCGGCATTTCTGTTATCAGGCGGTTACGGATTAACCGCACATAATCAATAATTTCATGAGCAGTTAATCCGGCAGGGCCGATACCGGCGGCCACACATTCATCTGCCGCCGCGCCGTGCAGCCAGACCCCGCCACAAACCGCTTCCTGCACCGGCAGCCGTTGTGCCAGCAGACTACCGATAATACCGGATAGCACATCCCCGCTGCCGGCAGTCGCCAGCCCGCGGTTACCACTGTGATTACACCATAGCTCACCGTCCGGTGAGGCAATCAGGCTGCGGTGCCCTTTCAGCACCGCCCAGCAGTGATACTGAGCTGCCAGCGCCAGCACTGCCGCCGGGCGATCCGCCTGAATATCCGCCACGGTGGTATGCAGCAGACGGGCGGCTTCCTGCGGATGCGGGGTTATCACACAGTTATCATCCAGCGCGATACCCGGCGTGGCGGCCAGAATATTCAGTGCATCCGCATCCAGCACCTGTGGTTTACCGGTCTGCATAAACGCCGCTTCCGCCAGCGCCCGGCTCTCTGTACTCTGCCCCAGTCCCGGACCGGTAACCTGTGCGGTCAGCGCCGGATCATCCGCAAGGGCGCGGGCAGTACGCAGCATCAGCTCCGGTGCATTCTCAACAAACGGCACCGGCAACTGCGGCTGATTAAACCCCAGGATCACTTTGCCGCATCCGGTTTTCAGGGCGGCACATCCGGCCAGAATAACCGCACCGGTCATTCCGGCCGCCCCGCCGGTGATCCCGAGGGTACCGAATGTGCCTTTATGACTGTCTTCCGGGCCCGGTGTTTTTAATGCCGGGTAATCGCGGGTTATGGCATTGATATCAATAATATTCATATGATTATTTTGCCTTTTTCAGCGGATAATGAACGCACCCTGTTTATCAGCATAACGGGAAAATAAAAAAGAAGGTAGAGCAGTGACGGGCAGATCTGGTATTCTTTGCGGCTGATATATCCGGGACTGATAAATATAACGGTTGAGGTTAACCATGAATAACGCATTTAAAACTGAAAACGATACTGAAACACTGGCTGCGGAAGTGACCTGCTTAAAAGCACTGGTGACATATTTACTGAAGGCGGTGGGTCAGGCGGATGCCGGCCGTATTATCGTCAATATGGAACGCCAGATCAGCGAAATTGATGATGAGCATCTGTCAGGTACCTTTAAAAATACCATTGCCCAGATTAAAACTGAGTACCGGAAATAATTTCCGGCCTGGCAATTAATGCTGTCCGGGGATAATGCAACGAATCGCTAAAGAGAGAGGCCGCTGTTTGTGTCAGGATAATGTTCCTGTACTAAATACCCTTTCTTTTTTATTTTCGTTTCTGTCCGCACGCTGTTATACAACGTGCGGACTTTTTTTATGCTGTACGGTTATTTCTGTTCCGTTTTCATTTCTTTCAGCAGGCGGACAGCAAATAATCCGAGTATTACCACACCAGCCACCAGCACACCCCATAACAGCCAGGTTTTCCAGGCAAACGGCGGCGGGGCTTCCGGTTCAGGCAGTAACTTCGCTTCCCCGCCCAGTGTGACCACTTTTTCTGACACATCAGCCCGCGGAATCGCATCCTGACTATTCAGATTATTGCCCGGCAGAAGCTGGGACAGCGGTAAAAATACCGCATTGGCATCATGCGCCCCCCATACCAGCAGATACGGCGCAGAGCCCTGGGCGTTGAAGGTCAGATATTGTGCATATTTAACCCCGGTGACCTTCGGTGGTGTCCCGCGCCAGCTGCTGTTAATCGCGGTCAGTCTGACCTGGCGGACCGGCAGATCATTCAGCCGGATGTTACTGTTGCGGTTTTCCGCATCATCCGACACCAGTGAATAAAGCACTTTATTATCCAGCGGCAGCCAGTTCCCTTCTGTACCACTCCGGTATTCTACCCGTACCGGCAGCACCGTATTTTCCCGGTCAATATGAAAATCCAGACGGCTGAGACTCTGGGTATTCGGCAGACTGTAAATCATACTGCCGTCAGTGTCCTCCGCAGGCACAAAATCAAAACGGTTCACCTCACGGCGCTCCACAGTCCGGGAACTCATCCCTTCTGCGGTGGTGATTTGCGGTGGTGCCTGATTGTTATCTCCGGTAACGGAAAGCAGCCAGTATTTCGCCCTGCTTTCATCACCGCTGATATAGCCCGGAATTTTTATCTGCTGTGCCAGCAGCGTATCCTCACCGGATTTCAGATCCATCAGCGGCACATCGAGGATCACCGGCGACCAGTTCTGTTTGTCATCGCTGCTGAACAGTGAGGCTTTGGCCTGCATATTACCGGTCTGCTGCGGCCAGTTCAGTGTGACTTCCCGCAGCGGCAGCGGGAGCTGCTGTTTGTTATCCGGCACCAGCAGGTAAGTCGCGGTGGACGGACGCGCCAGGCTGTCCGCATTATCATTGTAAATCGTCAGTTCTGTACCGTTATCCGCTTTCAGGCGGATTTTGCGGTTGCCATCCTGCTCTTCCGTCCGGCTTTGTGACAGCGGATAGATAACGAAGCGGACACGCGCGCTTTCATCTTGTACCTGCTTCGCCGCCGTCAGTGACATCGGCACCGGCGTACCGGAGCTGTCAAAGATACGGATATCCCGCAGATCCGGCCAGGCACTGTTGAGCCAGACATTATCCGGGACTGTCAGCCGGTAAAATGGGGCATTCTCCGCCCGGAGCTGTAATTCCGCCCCCTGATTAAAATCATTCAGTGTCTTCGCCGGGGTATCCGCCCGCGAAAGGGTCGTCACCGATGTCAGCACCGCCGCCAGGAGCACAGCCCCGGTATGCCATTTGCGGCGCAGTGCCGCCTTTTTACCTGTGATCATCAGTTATCTTCCTTATTATTCTGTATGTCAGTGCCTGTTTTCGGCGGTAACGGCGAGAAATATCCCACAACCAGTATCAGCAGTGCCACCCCGATAAATGCACCGGCTCTGGCAAGCCCGCTGCTCTGGTTCATATCAACCACAAAGAGTTTAATAATCACCACGGCAAAGACAGCCGCCCCGGCCAGCCACAGATGGCGTTTATGCCGGCGGGTTGCGGAGGTCATCAGGATCACGGCAGTCAGTGCCCAGACAATCGCCAGCGTGGTCTGAATAAGACGGGACTGCAGCAGCCCGGTGGTTGTCCATGTGGTGCCGTCCACAAAGGCCAGGGCGCGGATCAGAATACCGTTCGCCCACCAGATACCAAGCACAGCGATGGCAATACCCAGGCCGCGCACCACATCTGCCCGGAAATGCACTGCCGGTGTGGTCCGTATCAGCGCATCACGCAGACACCACAGTGCAGCAAGCCCGAACAGCCCGGCTTCATCCAGCGGGTTCAGCAGCGGCACATACTGCCAGAGCGACAGCTGACCATCCTGCATATTTCCGGTAAACAGCGCCAGCCCCAGTAACACAGCCAGTGGATAGGCACTCTGCCAGTACAGCGCGGCATGATTGTCCATCGGCGGCCGGTGCAGGTGCTGCATGGCGTAAAGCACGAAAATCACGCCGCACGCCGACAGCATGGCAATAAAGTAACCCCACTCTTCCATACCCCACGGCAGCTGCATTTCTGCCCACATCACTTCGGCGGCAACCAGGCCGATGACGGTCCAGAGTGATGCGCCGTGCATCAGGTTGCTGACAATGCGCGGTGCCTGTTCCGGCAGCAGCCGGATAAAGGTGATCATACTGCCGATAACCAGCAACCAGATAAAGCCGCCGTACAGCGAACCGGCCGCATGTGTTCCGGTAAGGATATAGTCACACAGTATCAGCAGGCTCACTATCCACAGCGCACTGATGCAGTAATACAGCTGAGTCCACTGCACTTTGCGCGCCAGGAAGAACCAGCTCCAGACCGAGATCACAAGCCCGGTCAGCACATATTCCTCACCGGACAGTAATTCACCCGCCGGTGATAACCACGGCAGCATCCACAGCCACGAGAGCCAGGTGATCATGGCCGGGATAATCAGCAGTCCGGAAATCAGTTTGCTGCGATTCATCAGACGAAAATGGTGATGAAGCGCCCCGGCAACCAGCAACCCGCCCCACTGGAAGATATACATCCAGGCGCTTTGTTCTGACCAGTAAATAAAGTCCATGCTGTAGAGCAGAGACGCAAACCCGAGCAGCACCAGCCCGGTGGCACTCCAGCCGACAATCCGCTGTTTTTGCAGACAGGCGAACCACAGTATCGCCAGCCCTTCAATCGTCCAGGCCACGGATGTCCACTGCGGCGACAGTGCCAGCGGTACCGCCAGCGAGATAAAGCCGATACTGAGCAGCAGGAAACCGAGCGACAGGCGCTGCCCGTCAGCACGGAAGCGACGCAGACTGACCACCGCCAGCAGCAGATAAATCAGCCCGAAGGCCAGCGATGACATTGCGGTACCGAGATAGAACGGCTCCGTAATGGCATATTGCAGGGAAAACGCCAGCACCGGCGGCGCAAACAGCAGCACCGAGTCCACCATCAGCTGTTTTCGCCCGTCATCTGTCCGGACATGATGCCGTGCATATTGCTGCGTCAGCAGCCCGTAGACCACCAGATTCAGAATAATGAAGATCTGACAGTTCAGGTAATACTCCGGCTGATAGTTATCCACGCCCCAGATCACACCGACCACAAAGGTAAAGGCGAAACCGGCGATATTCAGCACCCGCCAGCCCTGCCAGTAGTTCATGATCAGAATGGAGACGGAAAGCATCAGATAATAGGAGAACAGCGCGATATAGTTACCGCTGCCGGTGGAGAGCAGCACCGGTGCCGCATAGCCGCCGATCACAGCCAGGACCGCCAGGCTGACCGCGTTCTGTATCACCGCAAAGAAAACAGATGCCAGGCAGATAACCACCATCAGCGGCAGTGCAAAGGCCAGCGGCAGGAACTCATAAAGCTTATAGGCGGCAAATATCGTGATATAAAACGCACCGAGGCTGCCGCCCTGAACAATCAGGCTGTACAGCCGGTTTTTATGGCGGACACACCAGCCGACAACAAAGAGTGTTACTGACAGGATTGCCGCGCCGATCAGACGGACTTCCGGTGTCAGGATATTATTTTCGATACTGAATTTCAGCAGATAGGAGAGGCCGATAAACAGCAGCAGAATACCGATTTTGGCCGGGAGATTGCCGTTAAGCAGCCATTCGAGAATATTGGCCGCCGGGCTTTTGCGCTCCGCCGCTGCAGTATCCGCCGGGAACGGCATTGCCGCCGCCGCGATGACGGGTTCCGGTTCAGAAACAGGATCAGGTTCCGGCACCGGTTCATACTGCACTTCCGGCTCCGGCTGCAGCGGGATCACTTCAGACAGCGCAGCGGCCTGAACGGTGGCCTCCGCTACCGGCTGACCGCCGGTCAGGGCATCCAGTTCGCGGCGCAGTGATTCCGTTTCCTCCGTCAGAACACTGACCTGCAACTTCAGCAGCGTTGTGCGCCGCAGCGCCGCAACAGCAATAAACGGCGTCACAACAATGAGCGCCACTAACACAAAACCCCAGAAGAGTAATGAATCCATGTTTATCCTGTTTTTCAGTCTTTAACTTAGAGTGTAGACAATTTTTAATTTCCGTTATCTCACATACTGCCTGTTATGCTGCTAAAAATCAGGTGAATAAATACGGGTATTTAACAAATACCATAAAATGCTGTTTTATCCCGTTAATCCGTTGTTAAAACACCGGAAACATCTGCTGATACGCGGGATTCACACCTGTTTTGACTGAAAATCATTTTTCTGGATTTTAAATATTGACTGTTATCACAAAAAGGGGCAATTTTGAGATACAGATCACAACAATAAAAGGACACTCACTATGCGATTTTTAGCCCGCTTCTTAAAAGAGTTAGACAACGTCACCGCGTCCTTCTGTGTGGTCGCATTTTACCGTAACCGTCTCTGACGGACAGACTGAGCATTTTTGAGCTGTATCGGTTCAAATCAAATTTAGTTTAAATGTTAAATTTAATTTGTGAGAAAGATTGACACTCATCAACAAAGTGCTAAAGTTATGTCATCGAATTGTGAGAACGCAATAAACAAGAACGCAATTATGTTACCTGCAATAAAAAATATCAGACGTTTTATCTCAGAGCTCAATAAAATCGCCCGTATTATATTCTGAAGATAAACGCACATCGTTTTCAGGCTCCCTCTGCGGAGCCTTATTTTTTTCTGCCTGTACCCCATCCTCCTCTGAAAGGTTTATACTGACCGCATTATTTTTTGTGAAATAAGGAGCAACTGTCGTTATGCAACATGACATCCAGCGTCTCAGAAGAATTCGTCAGACCCCGCAGATGCGTGATCTGTTCCGGGAAACCTCATTAAGCCTCAATGATCTCGCGTTACCGATTTTTGTCGAAGAAGGCGCTGATGACTATAAAGCCATCGACAGCATGCCCGGCGTTATGCGCATTCCGGAAAAGCGCCTCGCTTACGAAATCGAGCGGATCGCCAAAGCCGGTATCAAATCCGTCATGACTTTCGGTGTTTCACATCATCTGGATGCAACCGGCAGTGATGCCTGGGCGGAAGATGGTCTGGTTGCGCGGATGTCCCGTATCTGCAAAGAGACCGTGCCTGAAATGGTAGTGATGTCCGATACCTGTTTCTGTGAATACACCAGCCACGGGCACTGCGGTGTGGTGCATGACGGCGTGGTCGATAACGACGAAACCCTGCATAACCTCGGGTTACAGGCAGTGGTTGCCGCACAGGCAGGGGCTGATTTTATCGCGCCTTCCGCAGCCCAGGACGGCCAGGTACGGGCTATCCGTCTGGCACTGGATGCCGCCGGGTTCCATCAGACCGGGATTGTGTCCTACTCCACCAAATTCGCCTCTGCCCTTTACGGCCCGTTCCGTGATGCAGCCGGTTCCTGCCTGAAAGGCGACCGCAAAACCTATCAGATGGATCCGATGAACCGCCGCGAGGCTATCCGTGAATCCCTGATTGATGAGCAGGAAGGTGCGGATATGCTGATGGTGAAACCGGCCGGAGCTTATCTGGATATTCTGCGCGATGTGCGCGAGCGTTCAAATCTGCCGCTGGCGGCCTATCAGGTGAGCGGTGAATACGCGATGATCAAACTGGCTGCACAGGCCGGTGCTATTGATGAAACCCGCGTTGCACTGGAGACTCTCGGCTCCATCAAACGTGCCGGGGCAGATTTAATTTTCAGTTATTTCGCCCTGAGCCTGGCAGAGAATAAGATCCTGAGCTGATACGCTGAATTATCTTCTTTGCTGAAAAATCCCGGGTCGCCGGGATTTTTTGTGCTGTGACGCTTCCGGTACAGGCAGACAGAACGAAAAAACGCTGTAAATACATCCCTGTACGCTCGGATCGCGCCATCCGTGGCGCTTACGTTTTCCGTTCGCCTGTCTGCCTGTACCTGCGCGTCAGTCAGGCCGCCGATATGTCATCAGGATAATTTTTCTTCCAGAAATGCCTTCAGCACTTTAGCCTGGTTATGTTCTTTATCTTTTGCCGCAAACAACAGTGTCAGATTGCCCTGCACCGCTCTGGCCACCAGCGGTTGCCAGCTTTGCGGCCTGCTCTCCAGCTCTTCACGGTAACGCCGTTCAAACTCCGGAAACTGATCACTGTTAGCGTGGAACCACTTGCGTAATTCCGTATCCGGCGCAACATCCTTATTCCATTCATCGTAATTCAGATCGGTTTTTTTAATTCCGCGCGGCCACAACCGGTCAACCAGTACCCGGTAACCGTCACTTTCCGCGACCTCATCATAAACCCGTTTACAGAAAATCATGCTGATGCTCCTTTAACCTGTTTTTCATGAGCCAGTAACCAGGCTTTGCGGTCCGTTCCTCCTGCATAGCCGGTCAGTTCGCCGTTTTTGCCGGTAACGCGGTGACACGGTACCAGCACGGAAACCGGATTCATCCCGTTGGCCCGCCCGACAGCCCGGACAGCGCGCGGTGAGGATAATGACACCGCCAGCATACTGTAAGTAACGGTGCTGCCAAACGGCACAGACAATAATGCATCCCAGACTTTTTGCTGAAAAGGCGTTCCCGGCAGCACCAGCGGAACGGTAAATATCATCCGTTTACCGGCAAAATAGTCCTGCAGTTGTGACTCCAGCAACGCCAGTTGAGGATGATTTCCGTCTGTTACCGCCATTTTCAGCCGGGAAGAAACCAGCTGTAAGGTATCTTCACGGCGGTTGTCTTCTGTAAATTCCAGAAAACAAACACCCTGCTCTGTTGCCGCGGCCGACATTTCACCCAGTACCGTGCTGAATTGTGTACGAAATATCATCAGAATTCCTTTATTTTCCGTGTATCACTGTCAGGTGTACCGTTTTCTTTACAAAATCGTATATTTTATGAGTTAAAATTGATTTTATTGCGCTCAACTTCTTTTGAGTGAAAACTTGATTGAACTCACACTAATGAGTAAAGTACATCCCAACGATACAGCACATTAACTGTACCAGTTTAGATTAACAGATAAACACGTTCACCTGAGTATTGAACATTATTTTCAGAAATAATGGAGGAATTGTTATGGCTAAATTAATTAAATCCACAAAAACAACTTTTGATCGTATTACCACTGCAGTTATGACAATTTCTGTACCGCGCTTCTTTTAATTAATACGCGACGAATTGCCGGTGCCGCTGTGTTTATGCGGCACAAAAAAAATCGACAGCCTGAATGCTGTCGATTTTTTTATTGATGTTATTCCGTAAAATAACAGGTTATTGCGCACTCTTACTGATATCCGGCACTTTTGCCAGATCTGCTGCAATCTTAACGGTTTCATCAAGATACGCGTCCGGCCCTTCATAATCTTTCGGCAGTGCCTCGAGATTTGCCAGCGGTTTCTTGCCTTCACGGGCATAACGTTCATTAATCCGTTTCAGCTTAATCCCTTCCAGCTCTTTATCTTCTTTATCACGCTTCGCGTAATTCAGGGAAATAATATACTGAGTCGGTTTATTGGCTTTAAACCGTGCCAGGTCTTCGTAAATATAAGCGAATTCCGGATCGGTTTTTGAACGTTCCTGATATTTCTGAGCCAGTTCAGGTACCGCTTTGCGGATAATATCTGTCTGTGAATACTGCGCCGGGGCAATGCTGTCCCACGGTAATGCATTATCCTCAAAGCTTTCACCGATATCGTCGTTATCAAAGCCGGTCGGCATAATGATATCCGGCGTTACCCCTTTACGCTGGGTACTGCCGCCGTTAATACGGTAGAATTTCTGGATAGTATATTGCACAGAGCCCAGATCCGGCCATTCAGGGCGCAGCATCTGGTCATAAATACGGCTGACAGGGCGATGCTGCTGCACAGTACCTTTACCGAAGGTCGGTTCACCGACAATCAGTGCACGGCCGTAATCCTGCATGGCTGCTGCGAAAATCTCAGACGCGGATGCGCTCAGGCGGTCAACCATCACCACCAGCGGACCTTTGTAGTAGATAACATCATCGCTGTCCGCATCTTCACGGACACGGCCGTTGTTATCCCGCACCTGCACCACCGGACCACTGGTGATAAACAGGCCGGACAGATCAACCGCTTCTGTCAGTGCACCGCCGCCGTTACCGCGCAGATCGATAATCACCGCATCCACTTTCTCTTTGGCCAGTTTCTGCAGCTGGGTTTTGGTGTCATTGGTCAGACCCACATAGAAACCCGGAATATTGAGCACTGCGACTTTCTGGTCGCCGACCTGTTTGATGGTCATTTTCACCGCTCTGTCTTCCAGACGGATCTGCTCACGGGTCAGGGTCACAATACGTGGTTTGGCCCCTTTGGTATCACCCAGCACTTCCAGGCGGACTTTACTGCCTTTGGCACCTTTGATTTGTGATACCACATCATCCAGGCGCCAGCCGACCACATCCACCATCGGCTTGCCGGTCTGACCAACAGCCAGAATTTTATCCCCGACCGCCAGTTCCTTGCTCTTCAGCGCAGGACCACCGGCGACCAGTGAATTAATCACAGTGTAATCATCATCCATCCGCAGCACGGCACCAATGCCTTCCAGAGACAGGCTCATTTCTGAGTTAAACTGCTCGGTATTGCGCGGGGAGAGATAACTGGTGTGCGGATCGATCTCGCGGGCAAACGCGGTCATGATCAGCTGGAAAACATCCTCACTTTTCGTCTGTGTCAGACGCTTCAGAGCATAGGTATAGCGCTTGGTGAGGGTTTCTTTGATTTCATTGTCATCTTTGCCGGACAGTTTCAGGGTCAGCCAGTCATACTTGACTTTGGCATCCCACAGTTTATCCAGCTCGGCTTCTGTCTGCGGCCACGGTGCTTTGCTCCGGTCCACATCAATGACATCGTCGCCGTCAAAATTCATCGGCTGCTTCAGGCGGTTCAGCGCGTACTGAAAGCGCTCAAAACGGCGTTTTTGTGACAGATTAAACAGATCGTATAACGGCTGTAATTCCCCTTTGCGGAGATAATTGCCGACATCTGCTTTGTTCTTACTGAATTTCGCCACATCAGACGCCAAAAAGACGTTATGGCTGTAATCCAGCAGATTCAGATAACGCTCCAGAATTTTCGCTGAAAATTCGCCGTCGAGCTGAAACTGACGGTAATGGGAATGCAGAAACCGGGACGTCACACGCTCACTGACCGTAGAGTGCTCCGGTGCCTGCTGAGTATCCGGCAGCTGGCTGATTTTGACATCCGGCAGCACAGAGGTGCCGGTTTTTGCCATCGTATTGCCGGTTAAACTAAATCCGATGAGCAACGCCAGGGGTAAAAATTTGTTCATGCCTCGGTTGACTCCGTATCAGAATTTTAAGTGTTCCGCACGCACGATCATTGCCAACCCTGAAGGCAGCTGAACACGTACACCGTCTTTGGTGATCTCGAGAACCTGCGCATCCATAACGCCGGAACCGACTGTCACCTTCAGTTGCTGCCCCACCTTCAGTGCCTGAATATCAGTGATTGGTGTCAGTTCAGACTGAGATTCGGGACGTGGTGCACGTGGTTTACGTGGTGCATCAGCGGATTTCGGCGACGGAGCTTTACCGGTACGCGGCGCTTTAGGCTTATCCGTACGGCTGCGGCGGGAGTCAGCGGCGGCTTTATCTGCCGGACGCGGTTTTTTCTCACCGTCCTGCTCACGTTTCTGCGCGCGCTGCGCCTGGACTCTGGCTTTCGCTTCCGCTAACTGGGTACGGGCATGTTCAACATGTTCCGCTTCCAGATCGCCGCAATCGTTACCATCCAGGTCAACACGTTTGGCCCCTTCTTTGACGCCGTACAGATAGCGCCAGCTGGAGGTGTACATCCGCAGTGCGGTACGTAACTGTGTTTTACTGATACCATCTTCTTCAGTGATACGACTGACGATATCGCGGAAGATGCCGATTTTCAGCGGGCGGGCTTCGCCTTCTGCCACAAAGCATTGCGGGAAGCGCTGAGCCAAAAATGAAATAATTTCTTTACTGCTATTCAACTTGGGTTGATTTTCCATGAATTTTCCTGATTACAACGGTGCTTTGCCAACCAGCAGGCATGAACAGGCGTCATTATAATAGTGTTACAGACAAATGCTATGCTCCCGGAGGCCTAACTTGCGATCATTTCACGATATTTCGGCATAAAGCACGTTGCCAGATGTGCGCAGAGCGCGTCATTCAAGGCTTTGAGACCAATTTCATCATTATTATCAAAACGATTAAAAACCGGGCTGTCGATATCCAGTACGCCGATAATCTGACCATTTACCACGAGCGGCAACACTATTTCTGAGTTACTGGCCGAATCACAGGCAATATGTCCGGCGAAATCATGCACATCATCCACACGGATAACCTGCCCCTGAGCAACCGCAGTTCCGCAGACACCACGACCAACCGGAATGCGGACACAGGCCACTTTCCCCTGGAACGGCCCCAGCACGAGGGTATCCCCCTGAAGGAGATAGAATCCGGCCCAGTTTATCTGTTCCAGCTCGTCAAAAAGGACGGCACTAACATTGGACAGTGTCGCGATGACATCTTTCTCATCACTGATAAGCGATGTTAAACGGCGGGTTAAATCCTGATAAAACGCGAGTTTATTCATGTGTCACACTACAGTTACGGGTTAATTATCCGGTTAAAGTAATGTTTAATTTATATCAAATAACGGGGCAGCCCTATAGGATTATTACAAATCCTTTCGCATTTTTCGTGAAAATGAGGGAGAAGAACGGCGGGAATAAAAAAGAGACCGGATAAAGTCCTCTATCCGGTCCAGGGAAAAAGGCTCATAGCGAGCCGTGCGCTAAAATTGCCATTGAAAATATCGTACAACCTACATGATTAAGATTAGTCGGTTTGGTTACATATGCAAAATATTTATTTATCAAATCGTTAACATATATCTGATTTAAATGGCTTATATTTCAGATGGTTAATTAATAACCGAATATTAATCGTTAAATTTCATAATTAATATGTGTTATTTATCACCACACAGCGCACCGGCAGCCTCAATGATCGGAGTAAGATCCATGCCTTTTTCCGTGTCTCCGGTTTGTTTTAATGTGATAACTGAGAGATCAGTCACCTTTATTTTCTGCTCTTTTGCCTGTTGTGCCGCCACATCATTCAGCGGATACGACATCAGTGTCGACGGATTAATCACCCACAGTGCATTTCCGTCCCGGCAGTTGATCATCACTTCCTCACGGGTAAACGGCCACTTTTCACCAAACTCAAACTTGCTGATGGTTTTCAGCGGCGCAGCCTGTGCCGCACCTGCCAGTAAAAGAGGAATTAATGCCAGAGCTTTCTTCATAGTGTGTCCCGGTTGTCAGCCTGTCCGGAGTTATGCAGGCTGATAAGTTGCAAAAATCGCCACCATTAAAATGGCCAGTGTGCCGAGAATTATCTCAACCCAGCTGTTAATCATCAACAGGCGGAAGCGGCCTGATTGTGCAATTTTCGGTACCACCGCGTAACGGTTTATCACCGCCAGCAGCACCATCGTCAGCACCAGCCCGGTTTTCAGCCATAACAGTGCCTGATAATCACTGCCGCTCCACTGCGGCCAGTCCGGCAACAGCAGCATGGTGCTGATAAGACCGGTTGCCAGTACCAGAAAGACAGCAAGATGCCCCAGGTTTGAAAAACGGATCAGGGCTGCCACCACTTCTTTCGGCAGTCCCTGCGCGAGTGTGTCACGCCGCAACAGGATCAGCAGACAGACCAGGAACGGCCACAACCCGCCGAACCAGTAAGCGGCACTGAGCAGGTGAACAACCTGATTAAACTGATAGAGCCGCCCTGTCCAGCCGCTGTGCAGCATGCCGTGGCCGGTAAAGGCGTGCAGCGCCAGCATCGCCGCAGCACAGATCAGAAACAGACTGCTTTGCGCCCGTCCGGACGGCAGCAGCAGTCCGCCGCAGAGAATAACGGCAAGCACCAGCTGCCAGCGCCAGATCTCCCCGAAAGAGGTGGAAAGCACCGCGAGGATAATATCCGGATCCTGCATATCCGCCCAGCCGTCCCCCATCAGTGCCGCCTGTAACAGCAGCCAGAGGAACGTTGTCAGGACCGTGAACACAGCTGCACTGCGGGCGGTATAACGCAGTCTGGCCCGCAGCAGCAGCGCCACCCGGTCACCGGGCAGCAGAACAGAGAACAGGCCGCATCCCGCAAGGAGCATCACGGCCGTAAAATGAATGAAGCGGCAGATAATCAACAGCGCTTCCGGTGTCAGTTCCATAACCGGTTTATTTCACCGTAAACTGATAGTCACCGTTTGTTTTGTGCCCGTCAACAGAAACTACTTTCCATTCAACGTGATAGATACCGGCCGGCAGCGTTTCTGTCAGCGGCAGGATCAGGCGGGTATCATTCCCTTCCGCCAGCTCCGGTTTTCCGGCAGCGACAGGTTTATTCTGTGCATCTTTCACACTGATTTTACTGAATTTCAGTTCAATCCCTTCTGAAAAATCCAGAGAGATATTTTCCGGTGAACCGGTCACCGCCGCATCTGCCGCCGGAACCAGGATTTTGACATGAGCGTGAGCAAACGCCTGCTGGCCGGATAAACCGACAAATAAAACAACAACAGCAGATAATTTGCGCCAGTGCGCGGTCAGGTTGGTTAACATGATGGTATGCCTCATTTTTGCAGGTGATGTAATTATGCGGGACATACTAGCGCAACCGGGGGCATTGCGGAAACCTTCACAGGCCGGAGAGTGTTTTTTGTGATCGGTAACACAAATAAAAACCACACAAATATCAGTATATTATGATAATTGTGTGGCTATATTATAAATAATAATGCTGTCAGAAATAATCAGCTTGCGGATGGTTCGCTTGCCATACGGCCCAGATCTTTATCCAGCAGGAACAGCGACTTACCACTATCACCCACCATTGCGAATTTATCCAGCACAGATTTGAACAGTTTTTCTTCTTCGTGCTGCTCAGCCACATACCACTGCAGGAAGTTAAAGGTAGAGTAATCCTGTGAGGTCAGCGCAGCATGAACCAGCTTATTAATTTCATCAGTAATTAATTTTTCATGTTCCAGCGTCAGGGTGAAAATATCACTCACTGAACTGAATTCTGACGGTGGTGCATCTATGGCCCCGAGCAGCGGCATCGCGCCGGTATCGCTGAGGTAATTAAACAGGCGCTGCATATGTTCCATTTCTTCCGCTGCGTGCGCTTTCAGAAACGCGGCAGCACCTTCGTAGCCTTTATCTGCACACCATGCGCTCATCTGCAGATATAAATTTGAGGAATAAAATTCAAGGTTCAGCTGGGCATTCAGTTGTTTGACCATATCCGGCTTTAACATATACAGGCTCCTGTCAGTCGTTTATTTCATCATCTGCGGTCATTATGCACACTCCTGCCGGGAAGAAAAGTGCTATTTAATAAATTCACAACATATTGAAAACAAAATGATTTTGTAAAGATAATCAGAATTAATCGCATTCTCTTTATGGGGATACCGAATACACGTCAATCCGGGCTTGCAGTCAGGCGGCAGCTCAGTTAAGTTAAGGCCGTCAGCCGTTACAGGAGCATATCGTGAGTTATAATCTTGCCGAACTCAGTCAGGAAGAGATGGATAAAATCAATGCGGACTTAGCCGCATCCGGTGTCGCCTTTAAAGAGCGCTATAACATGCCGGTGATCGCCGAGCAGGTGCAGCAGACACTACCTGAATCCCTGCGCGCCTATTTTGCCGAACGTCTGGTGTTTTACCGCCAGCGCAGTGCCGGGCTTTCCCGCCTGCCGTATGAGCCGAACGCCAAACGCTGAATATAATAAAGGCGTGCCTGAGCACGCCTTTTTACGGTTTAACCGTCAGTGTCATTACTGCGGCAGACTGTATGTCATGGTCTTCGCCGCACAATTGATATCAACGGTGTAACTGACCTGTTTTTTCGAGCCGCGCACAACCAGCGGCACGCTGTAATTACCATCTTTCTCAGTCACTTCCGCCACATTCACCCAGGCAACCGGTTTGCTGCCCAGCAGCGCTTTATCATCCTGCCAGCGCGGGTAACGGCTCTGCACAAAGTCATATTTTACCTGTGCCGCTATCTGATCTTTGCTCAGTGATTCACACGCCGGGAAAGTCACCATACGCTCATTTTTGACTTCCGCCGTGGCCGGAGCCTGTGCGCTGACGGTGAATGCCAGCAGAATACCTGCGCCTGCCAATCCGGTACGGGTGAACAGATTCATTGCCTTCATAAAACCTCCTGTTTTAATCCCGAAAGAGACTAAATGTCATTTTTATACAATAGCGCTTAATTAAATTTCACTTAATGCTTATTGCTGCAAAGTAACATATTTATTATCAGGAAATTGTGACACTTGTTAAATATTTGTTTCTATTCTTCGCTGTCGTCATCTTCCTCATCAAACAGCGCGCGGATCTGCTCACCGCCGTGATGCCGTTCGCGTAACTCCGCCGCGACCTGTGCGATAGCCTCACCACTGCTCATACCTTGCTGCATCAGGGTGTGGATCCGCTCAACTGCGGCCTGCTGTTCTTCATGACTTAACGCGGGCATTCCGGTAAACATAATCACCTTCTATAACATTTCAGTAAAAAACACATTATACTCATAAAGATGGCGGGACGCATCCGCCTGTTTTCCGATAAGATAACCGGCAGTTTCCGGACACAGATTACTGACAGACTGAATTATGACATCACATTCCGTACCTGTACTGACACCACTTGACTATCATCCCGGTCTCGCCCTGACCCTGTTTGCCCCGCTGTCACATCAGCCGTGGGCCATGCTGCTGCACTCCGGCAGTGCTCAGCATCAGCATAACCGCTTTGATATTCTGACCGCCGATCCCCTGATGACACTCACCACCAGAGGCGATGAGACCTTAACTGAAGATAGCCGGGGGCAGCGCGTCCGTCAAAATGATGACCCGTTTCAGTTACTGGATGCGGCGCTGACACAGTGCGGACTGAATCCGCTGCCGCACGATGACTATCCGTTTGCGGGCGGCGCGATGGGATTATGGGGCTATGATCTCGGGCGGCGTACCGAGTCTCTGCCGTCACTGGCACGTAATGAGCTGTCGGTGCCGGATATGGCCATAGGCATTTACGACTGGGCGGTGATTGTTGACCACCAGCGCCGCTGCGCCACATTAATTACCTATACCGATCCCGCCGCGCGTCTGCACTGGCTGGAGAATCAGAAGGCACCGGAGAGTCTGCCTTTCGCCCTGACCGGCCACTGGCAGTCCGATATGACCGAAGCGGAATATCACGAAAAAATTGCCCGTATTCATGACTATCTGCAGGCCGGTGATTGTTATCAGGTCAATCTGTCACAGGGTTTTTCCGCTCCGTATGAAGGGGATGAATGGCAGGCGTTTCTGCGGCTGAATGACGAAAACCGGGCACCGTTTTCCGCGTTTCTCCGTCTGCCGGAAGCCGCCATTCTGTCGGTTTCACCGGAGCGCTTTCTGTGGCTGAAAGACGGCACCGCAGAAACCCGCCCGATTAAAGGCACCCGTCCGCGTCATCCCGCTGATCCGCAGGCCGACGAAGCAGAAAAACAGGCGCTGGCCGCGTCAGAGAAAGATCGCTCGGAAAACCTGATGATTGTGGATCTGATGCGCAATGATATCGGCCGGGTGGCACTTCCCGGCTCGGTCAGTGTGCCGTCACTGTTTGCGGTCGAGCCGTTCCCGGCAGTCTGGCATCTGGTCAGCACCATCACCGCACAGTTACCGGCGGCATGCCGGGCAGCACAGTTACTGCGCGCCTGCTTCCCGGGCGGTTCGATTACCGGTGCGCCGAAAATCCGCGCGATGGAAATTATTGAAGAGCTCGAACCTGTCCGCCGCCACACCTATTGCGGCTCCGTCGGTTATATCAGCGCCTGTGGCACCATGGATACCAATATCGCGATCAGAACCCTGATTGCGGAAAATAATCACCTTTATTGCCGGGCAGGCGGCGGGATTGTCGCAGACAGCCGTGCCGCAGATGAATACCAGGAAACGTTCGATAAACTGGGCCGCATACTGACGGTACTGCCGGAGAAAATATTATGAGTCCGCTTGAGCGCTTTATTCCCCGGTTTCAGTTAACCCGCCCTTCCGAAGCAGAAATTGCCGGTGAGCGGGATCGCCGGGCCGCCGTTTTGCTGCCTATCACCAATAAAGCCCGGCCAGGGATCCTGCTGACACAACGGGCGGTATCGCTGCGCTCTCATCCGGGACAGATTGCCCTGCCCGGCGGCGCGGCAGATCCGGGCGAGATTTCCCCCATAGCCACCGCACTGCGCGAAGCGCGTGAGGAAGTCGGCATTCCGCCACAGGCCGTGCAGGTACTGGGACAAATGGCACCGGTGGACAGTGTGACCGGCTTCCGGGTCACCCCGGTGGTCGGGATTATTCCGCCATATCTGCCGCTGGCCGGTAACCCGCAGGAAGTGTCAGATATTTTTGAGCTGCCGCTGGATGCCGCCCTCGATCTGAGCCGCTACCGCTACATTGATATGACCCGCAATACTGTGGAGCGCCGCCTCTATTTTTACTTATATGAGGGACGGATGATTTGGGGGTTAACAGCGGGTATTTTATATCGCCTCGCAACGCAAGTGAAAAATGATTGATTTGTAACCGAATTCACACTTCTGCCCTATTTCCCCCTGCTTTTTTTCATCAGGTATGCCCGAATTTTATCCGAAAGCGCTGTTCCGCAGTGAAAAATGCGATAAACTACTTTATCCGTGTGAGCAAATAACAGTAAAGTAACGCGCTTTACGATAAATCACTATTACATTGTTTTTTAAGGAGTCTGACGTGATTAGCGTTTTTGACATGTTTAAAGTGGGGATTGGTCCTTCCAGCTCCCACACCGTAGGGCCGATGAAAGCCGGGAAGCAGTTTGCTGATGAGTTGGTTGAAAAAGGTCTGATTTCCCGCGTGACCCGCGTTTCTGTTGATGTCTACGGATCACTCTCCTTAACCGGGAAAGGTCACCATACCGATATCGCTATCATTATGGGTCTGGCCGGTAACTTGCCGGCAACTGTCGATATCGATGGTATCGCCGGTTTTATCCGCGATGTCGAAGAGACTGAGCGTCTGTCCCTGGCCAATGGTCAGCAGACTGTGGACTTCCCGCGTGAAGGCGGCATGAATTTCCACACCGGTAACCTGCCGCTGCACGAAAACGGCATGAGTATCACCGCATTTGCCGGTGATGAAGAGCTGTACACCAAAACCTATTACTCCATCGGCGGCGGGTTTATCGTCGATGCCGAGCATTTCGGTCAGGATAACGCCAACGAAACACCGGTATCCTACCCGTATGCCTCAGCGGAAGAGCTGCTGAATCACTGTCATCAGACCGGGCTTTCCGTCTCCTCCCTGATGCTGAAAAATGAGCTGGATATGCACAGCCGTGAAGAGATCGACGCGTATTTCGCCGATGTCTACAAAACCATGACTGACTGTATCGCTCACGGTCTGGAAACCGAAGGCATTCTGCCGGGGCCGCTGCGTGTGCCGCGCCGTGCCGCTGCACTGAACCGCCTGATCAACTCCGCCGGTAAACTCTCCAAAGACCCGATGAACGTGGTTGACCTGGTCAATATGTTTGCTCTGGCTGTCAACGAAGAAAACGCAGCGGGCGGCCGTGTGGTTACCGCACCGACAAACGGTGCCTGCGGGATCGTCCCTGCGGTACTGGCGTATTATGATCACTGCATCGAGAAAGTGACACCGGAAACCTATCTCCGCTACTTCCTCGCCTGCGGCGCGGTCGGCATTCTGTACAAAATGAACGCGTCTATCTCCGGTGCGGAAGTCGGTTGCCAGGGCGAAGTCGGTGTGGCCTGCTCAATGGCGGCTGCCGGTCTGACTGAAATCCTCGGCGGCAGCCCGGAACAGGTCTGTGTGGCTGCTGAAATCGGTATGGAACACAACCTGGGCTTAACCTGTGACCCGGTTGCCGGTCAGGTTCAGGTACCGTGCATCGAACGTAACGCCATTGCCTCTGTGAAAGCGATCAACGCTGCCCGTATGGCTATGCGCCGTACCAGCGCACCGCGTGTTTCTCTCGATAAAGTCATCGAAACCATGTATGAAACCGGGAAAGACATGAACGCCAAATACCGTGAAACATCACGCGGCGGTCTTGCAATCAAGGTTCAGTGCGACTGATTTTGTGATTTAACTCACAAAACATAATTCGCTGACATTAATATCCCTGCAACATTGCAGGGATATTTTTTACCTGAAGCGCATCAGCACCGGTCATTTTTCGACCAATTTGTAATGTTTTCAGATGCAAATGTTTATAATATGTAAAATATCATAGTGTATAACTCTGCAAAACAATCAAACATCACCTCATCACTCTGACAAATAGCTCATTCAACACAATAATTAACTATAATTAAGTGTTTAATGTTTCTGTTTTGTTGTTTTCTGACGGAAAGCAAGTTTTTTTACCTTCATAGAATGTTAACCTTCTATTTAATTAGTGCCCCGAAATTAATTATCGCTGTTTAAACGTAAATAATTAGCGGTATCACGGGCCTGAGACTATCTTTACACCGGAGTCTTACGGTTTTTTTCTGACCCATAAAAGATTCTGTGTAATACACAAGAACCATCCTGACTGATGTTAAGGGGGAACAGAGGTGAGTATAGCCATTATGATTGGCACCCACGGCAAAGCCGCTGAGCAGTTACTGCGCACGACGGAAATGCTGATCGGTGAACAGGAGAACGTCTCCTTCATCGATTTCGTACCGGGGGAAAATGCCGACACACTATATGCGAAGTACAATGAGAAGCTGCCCGGTTTATCAACCGCTGACGGGGTATTATTCCTCGTTGATACCTGGGGCGGCAGCCCGTTCAACGCAGCAAACCGTATTGTGACTGAGCAGGATCAGGCCGCAGGCGGCAACAGCAATTATGAGATAGTCACAGGCGTTAACGTGCCGATGCTGGTCGAGACTTTTATGTGCCGTGATGATAATCCGTCATTGCAGGAACTGGTTGCGGTAGCGCTGGAAACCGGCCGTGAAGGGATCCGCGCCCTGAAAGCACAGGACGAACCGGCACCGAAAGCAGCACCTGCACCAAAACCGGCCGCACAACCGGCGGCACCGGCAGGCCCGGGCGGACACATGACTATCGCCCTCGCCCGTATCGATGACCGTCTGATCCACGGCCAGGTCGCCACCCGCTGGACCAAAGAAACCAACGTCAAACGCATTATTGTCGTCAGTGACGAGGTTGCCAAAGACACCGTCCGCTCAACACTGCTCAAGCAGGTTGCTCCTCCGGGTGTAACCGCGCACGTGGTGGATGTGGCGAAAATGGTGCGTGTCTGGAATAACCCGAAATACGCCAATGACCGCTGCATGCTCCTGTTTACCAACCCGGCAGATGTTCTGCGCCTGGTGGAAGACGGTGTGGAGATTAAATCAGTCAACATCGGCGGGATGGCCTTCCACGAAGGTAAAAAACAGGTTAACAATGCGGTTTCTATCGATGAAAACGATATCGTGGCATTCAAAGCGCTGAATGACCGCAATATCGAGCTGGAAGTCCGCAAAGTCTCCACCGATTCAAAAATAAAAATGATGGATTTAATCAGCAAAGCTGAAAGTTAATTTGACCCATTACTCAATACAAAATTTGTTGTCTGCAAAATGACTGGTTAAAGGAGAAACACAATGGAACTTTCCGTTGTACAAATCGTCCTGGTCTTCATCGTTGCCTGTGTTGCAGGTATGGGGTCAATCCTCGATGAATTCCAGTTCCACCGCCCGCTGGTCGCCTGTACGCTGATGGGGATCGTACTGGGTGATATGAAAACCGGGATCATGATCGGCGGTACGCTGGAAATGATCGCACTCGGCTGGATGAACATCGGTGCGGCAGTGGCACCGGATGCGGCGCTGGCATCCATCATTTCCACTATCCTGGTTATCGCCGGGGGCCAGAACATCGGTGCCGGTATCGCGCTGGCTATTCCGCTGGCGGCTGCCGGTCAGGTGCTGACCATTATCGTCCGTACCATCACCGTGGCCTTCCAGCACATGGGTGACCGTGCAGCTGATAAGGGAAATCTCACCGCGCTGGGGATGATCCACGTCGGTGCCCTGCTGTTACAGGCAATGCGTATCGCTATTCCGGCGGTTATTGTGGCCGTGTCTGTCGGTACTGATGTTGTCCGTGAAATGCTTGACTCGATTCCTGACTGGGTCACCAACGGTCTGAATATCGCCGGGGGCATGATTGTTGTGGTCGGTTACGCGATGGTTATCAACATGATGCGTGCCGGCTACCTGATGCCATTCTTCTATCTGGGTTTCGTTACCGCGGCATTTACTGATTTCAACCTGGTTGCGCTGGGTGTCATCGGTGCGGTTATGGCTGTGCTGTATATTCAGCTCAGTCCGAAATACAACAAATCGGAAGTCGTTGTCGCTGCCGGCAGCAAAAACGACCTGGATAACGAGTTAGACTAAGAAGGTGAGCAACATGGTTGATACTACAAGCAACGTAACCGGCAGAAAACAGTTAAGAAAGAGCGATATCCGGGGTGTCTTCATCCGCTCAAACCTGTTTCAGGGTTCATGGAACTTTGAACGTATGCAGGCAATGGGCTACGCCTTCTCCATGGTACCGGTGATCCGCCGTCTTTATCCGGAAAATAATGAAGAACGCAGACAGGCTATCAAACGCCATATGGAGTTCTTTAACACCCACCCGTATATGGCTGCACCTATCCTCGGTGTAACCTGTGCGATGGAAGAGCAGCGCGCTAATGGTGCGGCTATCGACGACGGTGCCATCAACGGTATCAAAGTCGGTCTGATGGGGCCGCTGGCCGGTGTCGGCGACCCGATTTTCTGGGGTACCGTGCGTCCGGTCTTTGCCGCCCTCGGTGCGGGGATTGCCATGACCGGCAGCCTGCTCGGGCCGTTACTGTTCTTCTTCCTGTTTAACCTGGTCCGCCTGGCAACCCGTTACTACGGCGTGGCTTACGGCTACAAAAAAGGCCTGGATATTGTTCAGGATATGGGCGGCGGCTTCCTGCAGAAACTGACAGAGGGGGCATCAATCCTCGGTCTGTTTGTTATGGGTGCGCTGGTGAACAAATGGACAAAAGTGAATATCCCGCTGGTGGTGTCGGAAATTAAAAACCCGACCACCGGCGAGATGGAAATCACCACTGTTCAGACCATCCTCAACCAGCTGATGCCGGGCCTGATGCCGCTGCTGCTGACATTCGGCTGTATGTGGCTGTTGCGTCATAAAGTGAATGCCCTGCTGATTATTATCGGCTTCTTTGTGCTGGGTATTCTGGGTTATGTCTTTGGTTTCCTGGGACTGTAACCGGTAAAAAACACGTTCTGACGAACGCGTATTTTCAGAAAGAGTATGGTAGTTTAAACGGGAGGCTCGCCTCCCGTTTTCTGTTTCACTTCAGGGGAAAAGAACCACAATGAGTGTAAATGATATTGTTCTGCTGGCTGTGATTGTGCTGATGCTGCTGTTTGCCGTCTACGACGAATTTATTGTTAACACACTAAAAGGCAAAACACAGCTGCGGATAAAACTGCGCCGTAATCACCGCGCTGACGCTGTGATCTTTATCCTTCTTATCGGTATTGTTATTTATAATAATATAACCGGACACGGCAGCCCGTTAACAACTTATTTACTTTCCGGCTGTATTATCATTGCTATTTATCTGGCTTTTATTCGTTCACCGAAGTTATATTTTAAGCAGGACGGATTTTTTTACGCCAATGCATATATTAAATATGATAGAATAAAAACAATGAATTTATCAGAAGACGGCATTCTTCTTGTGGGTTTGGAAAATCGTAAAATTTACATCAAAGTCACGCATCTTGATGATTTACAAAAAATTTATAATTTTATGATTAATAATAAATAATAACCCCTTCTTTTTATCCCCCTACAGAAATAAAGACTAATGATGATATTAGTCTTTATTATCTTATTAAAATACCATGTAATGAAAATCATTCTCATTAGCATCTTTTAAAACTAAAATATATATTCTTGCCTTTTTTATTTTCTGTGATATCTTTCCGGTCACGTCATTGGGGAGTAGCCTGTTCTGTTATTAACCTCTCAGGGAAATAACAGAAAATCCGTGTCAACATACTTGCGTGATATTATATCAGCATGGTGCGGATGCCGTTTCGGTTGGCAAGACCATAGACACGCAGTTCACCGGAGGTCGGGGTTGGATTGTGTGTATATGGATAAGCTACCCGACCGAGACTGAGTTTATGAGTTTTTACGCCACCCTCGTCCTTGCCCTGGCCCTGTCTATGGATGCCTTCGCCGTTGCTGTCTGCAAAGGCGCTACCCTGCACAAACCACCTTTACGTGAAGCACTGCGCACCGGATTTATCTTTGGTGTGATTGAAGCCCTGACGCCGCTTATCGGCTGGGCTATCGGTATTTACGCCAGCCGCTACGTGATGGAATGGGATCACTGGATTGCTTTCTCACTGCTGTTTATCCTCGGTGCCCGCATGATTTACAACAGCGTCACCGTCGGTGATGACTGCTGCGCCCGCCATGAAAAACCACAGCGCCACAGCGCATTACATCTTGCCACCACAGCGGTTGCCACCAGCCTGGACGCGATGGCGATTGGTGTCGGCCTTGCGTTTCTGGAAGTCAATATTGTCCATACCGCGATGACTATCGGGCTGATGACCATGATTATGGCCACCACCGGGATGATCCTCGGGCGTTATATCGGCCCGATGCTGGGCAAGCGGGCAGAAATTGTCGGCGGGATTGTACTGATCCTGATCGGATTTACCATTCTGTATGAACATATTGGTTAATCGCTTAATCACTTCTGATGACCCGCTCCGGCGGGTCTTTTTGTTTCTGAATCAGGCTTCCCGGCGGTAAACCCGGATCAGAAAATCTGTTTCGCAGGAAAAGGCGGTTTCTGCTGCCAGCTGATGTTTCACAGCCTCTGTCGCTTTCCAGGCAAACGGTGTCATCGAAAGCAGTGCGAGTGCATCCGCGCCGTTCAGCAGCATCGGGTACGCCACCTGCTGCTCTTGTGCCGGACCGAATCCCGGGAAATGCTCTTCCTTCAGCGGGTGCAGATGCACCTCATCATAAATAAGGGATTTCAACTGATACAGATGACGCGGCCCCGGGGTCACGGTAATCACAATGCCGCCCGGTTTCACCACACGGGTTAACTCATCCGGATTACACGGCGCATAGATCCGCAGCACCCCATCCAGACTGTTATCCTCAAACGGCAGCCGCTGGCTGGATGCCACACTGAAGCTGACCTGCGGATAGCGTTTTGCACCGTAGCGGACAGCAACCTTCGCCACATCCAGCCCGTACACCGTCACCTGCCGTGCCGCAAGGTTTTCCGCCAGTGCGCCGGTGTAGTACCCCTCGCCGCAGCCGATATCCAGCACCTGCTCCGCCTGTACCGGTAAATACTGTTCAAATGCCGCGATTACCTGATCCCGCATCGGGCGGTAATGGTGATTATCCAGAAATGCCCGGCGCGCCTGCATCATCTCTTTACTGTCACCCGGCTCTTTCGAGCGCTTGAACTGGACAGGCAGGAGATTGATATACCCCTCTTTCGCGAGATCAAACTGATGGTGGTTTTCGCAGCTGTAACTGCCGGAGCGGTGCGTCAGCGGGTGCTGGCAAAGCGGACATTGGTAAGACATAATCATTCACTGTGAAATAATGTAAGGGTGCAACCGGCAACGGCCTGTGCCGGTGACGGAAAATCTGAGGCGAAACCATACCATGAAAACCTACTGGTGGCAGGATAAAATTGATGATTATCAGCAATGGCACAGCCTGCTTGTCAGGGTTAATCCTGAAACGGTAAATGAAGATGCCCCTGCGCTGCTCAGCGGCCATAACAGCCGGATGCAGCTGCAGCTGCGTGGTTATCCGCTGTTCTGGGCAACCGTACTGCGTGATCACTGTGGTGTCTGGCTGATTTATAATCAGGACCATCCGGCTCAGCAGAATCTGTTATCGCCGCTCCGCTCACAACAGACTGAGAAAATTGCCGCTCTGCCGGCAGAAGAACAGACCCCGCAGTGGTGCCGTTACTTCGCCCGTGATTTGCAGGAACGGCCTTCCCCGCTGCTTGCGGCCGGAGAGTGGCTGCTGCACCCGATGAATATCAGACCGCCGTCCGCCCCTTATGTTGTCAATGCCCCCTGTTCCCGGGAAAAATGGTGTTTCCGTTCACCGTCTGCCAACGATATCAGCAATGCGGACTGGCTGTTATACAGCGAAGACCTGCCGGATCTGCAATCCCCCGGACGGGTTATGTTTGCGGACTGGTGGTTCGGCGGTTACCAACTGCTGCCGCGTTACGCGGTTGAGCCGCAAAGCAGCCGCCTGAAATACTGGCGTAAAGTTGCCCGCGAAGGAAAACTGCCGCCGGTGCTGATCTGGTACATCAGCGGCCTGGCATCCTACATTATACTTGATGGTCATCTGCGGTTGCAGGCAGCGTACGACGAAAATATTCCGCCTTCCTTTATTGTGCTCAGCCAGTACCATGAATGCAGCTATGAACCGGATCCTGCCGCGATTGCAAAAGTGCAACAGGCAATAACGCATCAGATGGATAAAAATCCGCATCCGGATATCCGCGGGATCAACCAGACATTAATCAGCCTGTATCAGAACCGCTACGGGCGGCACTCCACCCGCAGCCGGGCAATACTGGGTGACGGTCGTTCATGGGAAGAGGATGTTTCCCGTTATCTGCGCCGCCACGGCGACACCGGGCACCTCACGGCTATTTTGCAGCGGACGGAAGAAACCGCGGGATAGTTAATCAGATAAATCTGCTGTGAATATTTTTTGTTCACCTCAGAATACATCATTATCCGTCGTATAACCCTGTCAGAAATAGTATAAGGAACATCTATGTTCAGACTCTCCCGCACCTTTATTGCACCACTCCTGCTGTTATTTTCCGCCTCGCTGTTTGCGGCAGCCGAAACCAAACCTGCGGCACCGGCAGATTTGGATCTGGTCTTTGTTCTGGATAAAAGCGGCTCCATGTCCGGTTTTGAACAGGACACCATCGGCGGTTATAACTCCGTTCTTGCCGAAAACCGTAAAAAAGAAGGCAATATTTACGTCACCACCGTTTTATTCAACCACGAAAACAGCACGCTGCATAACCGCGAGCCTATCAGCAAAGTCAAAAACCTGACACTGGATGATTATTCTGTCGGTGGCAATACCGCATTACTGGACGCTGTCGGTATTACTATTGATAAGATCCGCGAAAACCGCAAAATTACCAAAAATAATAATGTGTTATTTGTGATTATTACTGACGGCGAAGAGAATAGCAGCCGTAAATACAGTCGTGATAAGATTAAATCAATGATTAATTCTGCGGAGAAAGAAGATAAGTGGGACTTTATTTTCCTCGGCGCCAATATTGATGCTATCGCAGAAGCCGGTAATATCGGCATTAAAAGCGACAACGCCACCGGTTATGTGCAGGATAAAGCTGGTTACGGCAAAGCGTATGATGCCGTAAATAAAGCAGTTGAAGTAAAACAGCAATCAAAACCGATTACTTCCGAATGGAAAGCGGAAGTCGAAAAAGATAACAACGAACGCAGTAAAAAATAACAAAACACCTCTTATTTATTCACCAAAACAGTACGGTCCGCCGTACTGTTTTATTTTCTCATCCCGCCGTTCTTTTTTCCCCGCAACTCTGCTTACCATGAACATCAAATGACTGAAGTTCAGCCGGATAAATACGCCAATTTGACTATATTAATGCTAACACCACGGCGCAGAAAGCCAATAATACCGCGAATAATGCGTATAATCTGGCAACACACAACTCGGCCCGTATTGATAAACTGGAGCTGCGTTATGATGAGCTGAATGACAAGATGCAGCGCGGCTTTGCAATGTCAGCCGCCACGTCAAACCTGTTCCAGCCGTATAATGTCGGTAAATTTAACCTCAGTGCAGCTGTCGGCGGATATAACTCCGAAAATGCGGTTGCTGTCGGCAGCGGCTACCGTTTCAATAAAAATGTGGCAGTTAAAGCCAGCCTGGCAACCTCAACATCAAACGGCGGTGATGTCATGTATGGTGCCGGTATGAACCTGGAGTGGTAACACACCGGCATATACGGGATAACATATTTTTATAGTGAAGAGCCGGTAAGGTATTACCGGCTCTTTTTCTATCGGGTGATAATCATATTCACTATGATATTAATAAAAAAGCTAAAAACAATCCTCTTGCCGGATTTAGCATATTCCGAAAGTTAGTCATAATAACACCATTAGAAAGCATAGCGATATTATGAAAATCAGAAACGACGACACCACAGCATTCACCACGGGACATTATATGAGTAGCCAGTTCCGGGTTTTTATCTTCAGCATAATCCCTTATACTCCTTGTACCCCAAAATCCGGCTGCAATGCTGGTAAAATTAATTGTCATCCATTCAGTATTGCCTCTGTAGGCTGCAAAACTCCATGCATTTTTTATTGCATGCCATTTTTTGACTTCATCTGTTTGATTATATTCATCCTGTACGTGTATTCTTTCGCCAATATCAAATGTTGCATTATCTTTCCAGGACGTTTGTATTCCGTGGGGTCCGCCAAAGCGGCTGAAAAGAACAATTTTGCCTCTGACTTCCTCCAGCAGAGGGAAACGGTCCTCCCCAAACCACCAATAAGAATCATAATATTCCTTCTCAAAGGTTTCCTGAAAACTCCGGGTACATTTCTCTTCTGTATGTTCACGTTTAACTGACATAAGAATAAATTCACTCGGATTTTCCTGCAAAAAACGCTTACATTCATTCAGGATATCACCAAACATTTTATTTAAGTATATTATCCCATGATGCATGGCAAATGAATTACTTATATGACGACAACGTGCATCAATAAACCGGATTCCTGAATTAAGTTGCTCATAAACAGAATCATCCTGTGTTTTTACCATCCCGCCTTCACCTATCCCTTCACTATATGTACCTGTCGCTGAATCATGTGTACCGGGTAATGATATCTGGTTAATAGGCAACTTTCCATCAATGAACTTCAGCCAACATTTTTTTTTCAAAGGTCCCATATAGTGCCAATAAGCATTATCCTGTCCATTTTCCGGAAAATACCAGTTAAAAGAAGATGGCTTACCATTTTTTTTAAAAATAAAAAAAGAATTCAGTCTCGCACTATAGAAATAATCGCCTTCCTGGCCTTCATCTACATCCCAAGATTTAGGATCCACAGGATTACCTGCCCTAAAGTCGATAAAATCCCAATATTCATTTGAGTTGCCATCAGATGGAAAATACCATTTATGTTCAGACGGATTACCGTCTTTTTTCAAACGTAAGTAACCATATTCCGGCTCATAGTAAATGCAACCCTCGATTCCGGGTTCACGCCAAGTTTTGGGCTCTGACATCGTTCCGGGGTAATACCCAACCCAATCCCAGAACTGATTATTGACTTCTTTTTTCGGATAATACCAGTTTTTATCAGATGGACTGCCATTATATTTTAATCTAAAGAATAAATTATAATCCGGATAGTAGTAGATATCACCGATAACACCATCAACACCCCAGTATTTTGGTCGTTCATACGTTCCTAACTTCATTTTTATACCAATCTCCAATCATTGAGGGAGTCTGCCATATTTATATTTGGCAGATTACATTAAATCATTCATAGAAATAATGTTAGCACCAATTATTATGCGCTCCATTAGAAATGGTCTGTTTTTTATTAAAAAAAGCCAACAAGATAGAATTAAAATATTTTAACATATGTTTTCATTAGTGAATTTTAACGTAGGAGTAATAAAACGGAATGTAATAATTCATCATGAAATCATGTAAAACCACTGCACCTTTTAATATTTAAACTCACCACCATGATTATAGTTTCATTAAATTAAATCACCTTCCAATAAGAAGTGAAAATTAGAAATAAACTTCACTATAAATAGTATGGATTAATAATATACAAGATATTGATGTGTCGATTCAGTCGACATATCAATATCTGAATAAACTAAGGGTGACATATCCGTTTTGGTTGCTCAGTACCGAGACTGAACCGGAGCTATTTAAAGCACAGAAAAGAGAATAACCGAAAATAAAAATACAATTACAACCGCCGCGAGTAATACCCTGAATATCCCCTTCACCGTCTGTTCAAGAAATACCAGTCCGTGTTTGTTACCCATCTCGTTCAAGATCCATCATTTTACTCATTTTATTTTTAGTTATGTGAAACCCATCACGATATGATGATATTACTTATTCATTTAGTCAATAAATATACTGTTACCGGACTCTTTTTTTGATGACCATCAGTGTCACCCGCTCAGCAGACAAGGCAGTGCCCTGCATTCAGATCTGACGTATTTTTTATCCGTTTTGCTCTTCACCGGGGAAAAAACACATTCCCGCAACCGAACTGAAACAATTCATCGGATGCTGCCAATCAGTTGATAATGCTTTATCACTGAAAGTATGACGCAACGCAACAAACCCGGTATCATCATGTTATTACTCATTTTTTACCCTTACAACACTATGCCTTTCATAAAACAGATCTGACATAAATACAACGTTAATTGCAATTAATTCCAATTTATTCAAAATAACCAGATTTATAATCCGCAAACACCCTTTCAACCTCCCCAAAAGCAGTTCATCTGTTTTTTTTACTAAAAAAATGTGTCTGAGCGCAATTTTCATTTGCCTTAAGATCGAAAACCCAATAAATTACGCCTCAAATTGGTTTAACCCAAAATTTTCATGCAGTCATCCGCAACGATACAGGCGTGCCTGACACAACCTGGTTTGCATCCCCATTTTTATGATGGACATATATTATTAATATAATTAACTAATCTGATTTTTTAACAAAACTTTTGATTCAACACCGGGTTTATTGCTGACACCGCAATAAGTCACATCATCGTATTACCTGAAAAGAATAAATATCATCATGGCTTACGCACATAAAAAACACTTTAATAAAACATTACTGGCATTATTACTGACTTCACAAAGCACACTGGCATTTTCCGCAATGGATTATGAAGTCTCAAAGATAAAAGATATTGGTCAGTCATCATCTGTTTCTGTTGATGGTAAAGTAATTGCCGGAACTTATGAAATCTCAAATAATAACTATCGTCCTTTTATTATTATTGATGGCAATGCAGTTGACCTGAGTAAATATGCAGCCGGGAATAACAGTATTTATGTCTCCGGCCTTTCAGCAGACGGTAATATCGCCATCGGTTATATCGTTGATGTAAATAATAAATCTGACTCTAAAATGTATATTTATGATACCAATACCGATACGGTGAATATCCCTGATCAGCAGGCATTTGCCAGTGTCGCTTCCCTGGGTATTTCCGGTGACGGTAAAACCGTTATCGGCATTGCAGACGAAAAAGCTTTCCGCTTTAGCGGACAGGACGGCATTACATTATTAGATCCGTCAGAAACAGCAACCTCCACCGCAAACGGCGTTAATTATGACGGCAGTGTAATTGTCGGCCGCTTCATCAGCGGCAGTGGTCAGGCATTTAAATATACCGGTGATAAAGGCATGGTTTCACTGGGCACCCTGAGAGAAGAGAATGCGGGCGAATCCGGCGCTAATGCCGTATCCGCTGACGGGCTTGTTACCGTAGGCTGGTCAAATATCAGTGAATATGAAACACATGCGATGAGTCATACCGATAAAGACGGTATGCGTGATCTCGGCACCCTGAAGAAAGATAACAGCGGCTATTCCAGTGCTTCATCTGTTTCAAGTGACGGACAATTTATTGTGGGTTCATCCGATAACGAAGATGATATCGCACGTGGCTTTGTCTATGTTTCAGGTGAAAAAAAGATGTACGAACTGAAACCACTACAGGAAAGCTTTGAAGGTGAATCCAGTGCGGAAGCCATTTCTGCGGATGGCAAAGTGGTCGCCGGTTATGTGCAGAATGACAATAATGAAACATCCGCTGTTCTATGGAAACTGGACTATAAACCACCAATGACCCCGCTTGAGCCGTCAAAACCGGTTGATCCGTCTGAACCACTGACACCGCTTGAGCCATCAGAGCCGGTCAAACCAATCCTGCCGCTGACACCGGTTGACCCGGCTGATAACGGCGGTATCACGGTCTCTGATCCTGTTGATATTATTAAAACCCGCAATACAGTAACAAAACTGGCAAACAGCAGTTATCAGGTTCTGGATTTATACCAGACCGCCCTGTATAACCTCGCGGAAAGCCGTTGCCAGATGGGTGACGATAATTACTGCGCCGGCCTGTTTACCCAATATGACAATGTGCATCAGAACAGCCGTGTGGCCACCGGCGTATTTGGTTCATTCCGTTTACCGGCAGAAAACTGGACGCTGGGCGCGTCACTGAATTTCGCCGTAAATACCCGTCTGGCCGATGGCTACGACACCCGCGGCAATAATCATCCCGGTGTTGGCGCATGGCTGCGTTATCAGGAAAATAAAGATAACTCCGGCTTTAACAGTGAGCTTTCCGCTGCATTTTTACAGCAGGGTCTGGAAATCACCCGTCAGGCACAACGGGGCACTGAAACCGGAAAAGGCAATTCTGATATCAAAGGTTACTATGTAAAATTCACCACCGGTTATGGCATTACCGTGAGTGCAAATACCCTGGTGACACCACTGGCTGCTATTAAATATCATAATGTCACCCGTGCCGGATATACAGAATCAAATGGTATTGATTTCCCGGCAACCTATGGCCGTGCCGGAAATAAAAACCTTGATTTACAACTCGGCGTGGATTTGAAACATCAGTTTAATAAGAGCACAGAACTGGATGCAGGTATCGGCGCGGATATTAAACTCAGTCACCAGCGTGATGCCTTTACCGGCCATATTCAGTATGTGAACGATGCTGATTATATTTATGATCGCGGCAACAGCCAGAGTGTAAAACCGTATGCCCGCGCCGGTGTGAATTACTTTATCACGGAGAACTCCACCCTTCGCGGCAATATTGGTTATCACACCACGGATTACCGTAATGATGGTTTGCAGATTGGTCTCAGCTATTCATACCACTGGTAACCACTGTTTCAGTTAATTAAAATCATCCGGCAATAACTATTTATTGCCGGATTTTTATTATCTGTACAACCTGTTTTATTTCTGTTTTTCCGTATCCGCAGAATATGAGAGATAATGCACAACCGTTTTGCTACGGATAATGGCATTTAACTGACTGTCAATCCGGCGATCATCCACGGTTGCCCGTTTATGCTGACGGTGATGTTCTGCCGGGGATGACACCATAAATGTCTCCATAAATTCATCCTGCGTACCGGGAACCGAAAACAGCCCTCTGGAATAACCACCATCCCGTAACCGGATCCGTTTTAATTGCTCCATCAGTGCAAAAAATTGCGCCTGATGTTCCGTATCCACTTTATACTGAATACACACCATCACCGGTTTTTTATCTTCCTCAGAATACGGTAATTCCTCCGGCATTGTCAGATGTTCAGACGGTGATAGATTGATATTGTCGTGGTCAATTTTCACTTTCAGCACACATAACCAGACAACAATAATACCTGCTGCCGCCGCAAGCAGCGCGATTGTTATTGATGTGTGTGAGGCAATCTGCCCCCAGATTAATGACCCCAGTGCCATTGACCCCGAGAATACCGTCAGATACAGCGCCAGCCCTCTCGCTCTGACCCAGTCCGGCAGTGCTGTCTGCGCTGACACCATCAGCGTGGAGAGCGTGATCAGCCAGCTGAACCCGGCAATAATACTGCCGGCGATTGCCAGATATTTTGATGTGGTCACGGCAAAGATCACCAGCACAATAACCGTTCCGGCAGTCCCGGCAGTCACTAATATTCCGGTACTGAACCTGGCCCGCAGCGCAGATAAACTGAATGCCCCGGCGACCGCCCCGATACCGATACTGGTGGTTAAAATCCCGTATAACGTTGCATCCCCCTGAAGCGACACTCTGGCAACCAGCGGCAGCATTGCCCAGTAAGCACTGGCGAACACAAAGAAGGCGGCGGCTCTGATAATGGTTTTAATCAATGCCGGGCTGTAACGGGCATAGCGCAACCCGGAAATCATCGCGGCGACAACTGATTCCGCCAGTAAGGTATTTTCTTGGTGTTTTTCCCCTTTCCACCACCACACCGCCACAATAATGGCAATAAAGCTGAGTGCATTAAGCATAAAAGGAAGATAAAGCCCCACCTGCGAAATCAGCACACCAGCCAGCGCCGGGCCGATGGTGCGGCTGATATTAATCCCCATACTGTTCAGTGCGATCCCCGCCTTTAATTCATGCGGCGCCACAATACCCGGGACAATCGCCTGCCATGCCGGGCCTAAAAAAGCCGCACCGGATCCGAGAATAAAGGTAATTAACAATAACCAGCCGATACTGACCACATTGAAATAGACCAGAACAGCCAGTAATGCAGCGGCAAAAAACATCATGATATTGACAAAAATAAGCAGCTTGCGCTTATCGAAAATATCGGCAATCGCCCCGGCCGGTAAGGCCAATAAAAAGACCGGCAGTGTGGTCATCGCCTGAATGGTGGCAATCATGACAGGATCAGGACTCAGATTGGTCATCAGCCATCCCGCACCGACATCATTCATCCATGTTCCGATGTTAGAAAATAATGTCGCCATCCATAACACAAAGAAAATACGGTTACGCAGCGGCGACCAGGCTGATGATTGCGGATTAGTCATGTGAATATGATCTCCGGTTTAATATGGCCGGTGTTTTACCACCAGCCACAGTATTAACATGTACAGCGATAATTAAAATGCAAAGCAGGAACAACCCAGTGCGCCCCAGAAGGCATTATCATCCGCAACCGGCACAGACGATTTACGGGCGATATCATGCTGGTGTCCGTGAACATGACACGAACCGCAGCACTGGTGTAACTGATTCAGGATCGCAGCTTTATTTTCCTGCTGTAAATAAGAGTAGTGTCCCGGCACTTTAATAACCGGTGACCAGTCAGGTAATACCGGAATTGACGGCGGTGCCAGCGGCCCGAAAATACCGTTGCCGTAAACAACCTCGCCGTTCACCACCGTCAGCAGGGATTCTATCGCTTTAATTTCCGCTTCCGGCACACGGAAATAATCGTCAGATAAGGCAATAAAATCTGCAAACTGCCCTGATTTAATCTGCCCTTTTTTACCCTGTTCATCAGAGAACCAGGAGCTGCCGATAGTCCATAACTCTAACGCGGTATCCCGGTCTAACCGGCTATTGTCGTCATACATCTTCATACCGCCGACTGTCCGGCCTGACACCAGCCAGTAAAGCGCTGTCCACGGGTTATAACTGGCTACGCGCGTCGCATCCGTTCCCAGACCGACCGGCACCTCTGCGTTCAGCATTTTCGCCACCGGCGGCGTGTGTTTCACCGCTTCATGACCATAGCGGTCCGCAAAGTATTCACCCTGGAATGCCATACGATGCTGAATTGCCAATCCGCCGCCCAGCACTTTTACCCGTTCAATATTTCGTTCACTGATGGTTTCCGCGTGATCGAAAAACCAGTGCAGGCCGTCAAACGGGATCTCTTTATTTACTTTTTCAAACACATCCAGCATACGGCTGATGGATTGATCATAAGTGGCATGCAGACGGAACGGCCAGCGGTGTTCAACCAGGTGGCGGATCACGGCTTCCAGCTCCGCATCCATATTATCCGGCAGATCCGGTCTCGGCTGCAGGAAATCCTCAAAGTCAGCCGCAGAGAATACCAGCATTTCCCCTGCACCATTGTGACGGAAAAAATCGGTTCCCTCTCCCGGCGACACCATCGATGTCCATTCGCGGAAATCCTCCAGTTCCTGTTTCGGACGCTGGGTAAATAGGTTATAGGCGATACGGATAGTCAGTTGATTCTGTTTTGCCAGCTCCGCGATAACCTCATAATCTTCCGGATAGTTCTGGAATCCGCCCCCGGCATCAATCGCACTGGTTACCCCGAGACGGTTAAGTTCGCGCATAAACTGACGGGTTGAATTAACCTGATAATCCAGCGGCAGTTTCGGGCCTTTCGCCAGCGCGGAATACAGCAGCATGGCATTGGGTTTTGCAATCAGCATGCCGGTCGGGTTACCGTGCTCATCCCGCTGAATTTCACCGCCCGGCGGGTTCGGGGTATCTCTGGTATAACCGATCACACGCAGTGCCGCTTTATTCAGCAGCGCGCTATCATAAAGATGCAGCACAAAAACCGGGGTATCCGGTGAAACCGCATTGATTTCATCTAATGTCGGCATCCGTCTTTCGGCAAACTGGAATTCACTCCAGCCACCCACAACACGGACCCACTGCGGCGCCGGCGTCACATCAGCCTGTGCTTTTAACATCGCCAGGGCATCCGATAATGACGGCACACCTTCCCAGCGCAATTCGAGGTTATAATTCAGTCCGCCGCGGATAAGATGAAGGTGCGAATCATTCAGGCCGGGAATAATCACCAGCCCTTTAAGATCAATAATCTCTGTTTCTTCATTCCGTAACTGCATAACTTCATCGTTGGTTCCGACAGCAATAAATTTGCCGTCACGGACAGCAACGGCCTGAGCAACGGGATTTTCACGATCGAGTGTATGAATATCACCGTTGATAAATATTTTTGATGCGAAGCGTTTATTCATGATGATGTGTTTCCTGTTTATGAGGAACTCACTGCTTATCAAATACTGTTGCGGCAAGCGGTATAGGAAAAAATAACCGGAGAGCGACCTCTCCGGTTGTTACGCTGTTACTTAATAACGCGCTGAGGTGCTTTATGAACCATAGTATAGGCGTAATCGACACCCATGCCGTAAGCACCGCTGTGCTCCTGAACCAGCCCCATTACTGCGTCATAGGTTTCTTTACGGGACCAGTCGCGCTGGTACTCCAGCAATACCTGCTGCCAGGTCACAGGAATAGCCCCGGCCTGCACCATACGATCAATAGAACGTTCATGCGCATCAACTGAGGTACCACCGGATGCATCTGTCACAATATAAACTTCATAACCGGCTTCAATCGCCATTAAGGTCGGGAAATTCAGGCAGACTTCTGTCCATAATGCCGCCATCACTAATTTTTTACGTCCGGTGGCTTTAACGGCTTCGACAAATTTCGGGTCTTCCCAGGAATTCATGGAGGTACGTTCGATAGGTTTTGATTCAGGATGGACGGCCAGTAATTCAGGCCAGATATATCCGCTGAAGCTTTCTGTTTCAACGGAGGTATAAATTGTCGGCACATTGAAAATTTTTGCTGCTTTTGCCAGGCCAACGGTATTATTTTTCAGCTGCTGGCGGTCAATATTTGCCACACCAAAGGCCATTTGCGGCTGATGATCAATAAAAATAACGGCAGAATTTTGCGGGTTTAACAGTTCTAATTTAGACATAATGTGTTCCTGTTCAATTGGTTAAATTGATAAAAATAAATATTAATCTTGCTCACTGACAGGAAACATAATAGGCCGGCACCGGATAATGACCAGATGCCAAATTTGACTTTAGAAGTCAAAAAAAATGAACGATATTTGTTATTTGTTGATTATATTGTTTTTTATGCTGGTTTTTTCGGAGTAAATGGCAATCGCTTTATGCACCTATAACAATATGCTCATTATAGTTTAACTAAAAAACAGCATATTAATTCTTTCTTTGTTTTATTGTTCCGGAATGAAATGATATCTACTGATCGTCGTATGTTGATGATCATTCGTTATTCAGATGATCCTCAAAAATATCTCATTTTGTCCTTCATCACTCTTTTCTTATTTTATCTTTTTATACCAGCCATAATGTAAGTATCACGGTAAAAAGATGCGATAATACCGACTTTAATACCTCATTCAACTTGTGCTTGGCGCTGCTAATAAGTACCAGATACAACAACCGCCAAAAATAAAAAAGCCCATTTTTACATGGGCTTAACTCATTATTTTGCCAGCCACTGCCAGCTAATTTCTTATTGCAGGATCATTCCCACTCAATCGTCGCCGGTGGCTTGCCGCTGACGTCGTATACGACACGGGAAATGCCGTCGACTTCATTGATGATGCGGTTGGAGACGCGGCCTAACAGGTCGTATGGCAGATGTGCCCAGTGTGCGGTCATAAAGTCGATGGTTTCGACTGCGCGCAGTGAGACAACCCAGTCGTATTTACGGCCGTCGCCCATGACACCGACAGAACGCACCGGCAGGAAGACAGTGAATGCCTGGCTGACTTTATGGTACAGATCCGCTTTGTGCAGCTCTTCGATAAAGATAGCATCAGCACGGCGCAGGATGTCGCAGTACTCTTTTTTCACTTCACCCAGTACGCGGACACCCAGACCAGGGCCCGGGAACGGATGGCGGTACAGCATATCGTACGGCAGACCCAGCTGCAGACCGATACGGCGGACTTCGTCTTTAAACAGTTCGCGCAGCGGCTCAACCAGTCCCAGCTCCATATCTTCCGGCAGGCCGCCGACGTTATGGTGGGATTTGATCACGTGGGCTTTACCGGTTTCAGAGGCGGCAGATTCAATCACATCCGGATAGATAGTGCCCTGTGCCAGCCATTTGACTTGTTTCTGTTTTGACGCTTCTTCATCAAAAATTTCAATGAATGTATGGCCGATAGCTTTACGTTTGGCTTCCGGGTCTGCAATGCCTTTCAGGGCATTCAGGAAGCGGTCTTCTGCTTTGGCGTGGATGATATTGAGGTCAAATTTACCTGCAAACATCTCCATAACCTGCTCTGCTTCGTTCAGGCGCAGTAAGCCGTTATCCACGAATACACAGGTCAGGCGCTTGCCGATAGCACGGTTTAACAGCATGGCAGTCACGGATGAGTCCACACCGCCGGAGAGTGCCAGGATGACATGGTCATCACCAATCTGCTCACGCAGGCGGATAACGGTGTCTTCGATAATGGCTTCCGGGGTCCACAGGGCTTCACACTGACAGATATCCAGCACGAAACGTTTGAGGATTTCCTGGCCCTGGTGAGTATGGGTCACTTCTGGGTGGAACTGTACGCCGTAGAAACGTTTTTCGTCGTTTGCCATGATCGCAAACGGACAGGTTTCGGTGCTGGCGACAGTCACGAAATCAGACGGGATAGCAGTGACTTTGTCACCGTGGCTCATCCACACATCCAGCAGCGGTTTGCCGTTGTCATCCAGCATATCCTGAATACCACGGAACAGTTCGCAGGTTTCGCGGATTTCAACCTGCGCATAACCGAACTCGCGCTCGTCAGAGGTTTCCACTGCGCCACCGAGCTGCATAGACATGGTCTGCATGCCGTAGCAGATGCCTAGAACCGGCACACCGGCGCTGAAGACATACTCAGGTGCGCGCGGGCTGTTGTGTTCAGTGGTGCTTTCCGGGCCGCCGGAGAGAATAATACCGTTCGGATTGAAATTACGGATCTGTTCTTCAGTGACATCCCATGCCCACAGTTCACAATAAACGCCGATTTCACGGATACGGCGCGCGATCAGCTGAGTGTACTGCGATCCAAAGTCGAGGATAAGAATGCGGTGCTGATGAATATTCGTTGTCATTAATGTATGTTCCAAGAGCAAACAATTATAGGCTGGCGGTCCGCAGACCGCCGCATGAATCAGAGACCTGAACGGTAGTTTGGTGCTTCTTTGGTGATAGTCACATCATGAACGTGACTTTCCTGAATCCCGGCACCACTGATACGGACAAACTCTGCTTTAGTATTCAGTTCGTGAATAGTTGCACAACCGGTCAGTCCCATGCAAGAGCGCAGGCCGCCCATTTGCTGGTGAACTATGGTTTTCAGCACACCTTTGTAAGCCACACGGCCTTCGATACCTTCCGGCACCAGTTTGTCAGCGGCGTTATCAGTCTGGAAGTAACGGTCAGAAGAACCTTTGGACATTGCACCGAGTGAACCCATACCACGGTAAGATTTGTAAGCACGACCCTGATAGAGTTCCACTTCGCCCGGAGATTCCTCGGTACCGGCGAACATCGAACCGACCATCACACATGCCGCACCGGCTGCCAGCGCTTTCGCGATATCACCGGAGAAACGGATACCACCGTCAGCGATAACCGGAATACCGGTGCCTTCCAGGGCCTCAACAGCATCAGAAATAGCGGTTAACTGTGGTACGCCCACACCAGTTACGATACGGGTGGTACAGATAGAACCGGGGCCGATACCCACTTTCACTGCGCTGACACCGGCTGCCGCCAGGGCTTTCGCACCTTCGGCTGTGGCGACGTTACCACCGATGATTTCGAGATCAGGGTATTTTTCACGGGTTTCACGGATGCGCTGTAACACGCCTTCGGAATGACCGTGAGAGGAGTCGATTAACAGAACGTCCACACCGGCAGCCACCAGCGCATCAACACGCTCTTCGTTACCGGCACCGGCACCAACAGCTGCGCCGACACGCAGACGGCCGTGCTCATCTTTACAGGCGTTTGGTTTGCGCTCTGCTTTCTGGAAATCTTTTACAGTGATCATGCCGAGCAGATGGAAGGAATCATCCACCACCAGCGCTTTTTCCACGCGGCGCTCGTGCATTTTTTTCAGAACCACTTCGCGGGCTTCGCCTTCACGGACGGTCACCAGACGCTCTTTCGGGGTCATAACGGCAGTCACCGGCTGATCCAGGTCAGTCACGAAACGCACGTCACGGCCGGTGATGATACCGACTAATTCGTTATCGGTCGTGACCACCGGATAACCGGCAAAACCGTTCTGTTCAGTCAGGGTCTGGACTTCGCGCAGTGTGGTGCACGGAGTAACAGTCTGCGGATCAGAAACAACGCCGCTTTCGTGTTTTTTCACACGGCGGACTTCATCAGCCTGACGCTCAATGGACATATTTTTGTGAATAAAACCGATGCCGCCTTCCTGGGCAAGGGCAATCGCCAGACGGGCTTCCGTTACGGTATCCATCGCCGCCGAGATCATCGGGACGTTCAGACGGATTTTCGCGGTGAGTTGTGTCGATAAATCGGCAGTGTTGGGCAGAACTGTGGAGTGTGCAGGAACTAAGAGAACATCATCAAAGGTTAAAGCTTCTTTTTTAATACGTAACATGTGCAATATCTCACCAGGCAGCAGGATTGAAAGAAGATAAAATATTGCCGCGGCATTATACAGGTGGTAATCGGTTGCGCCTAGCCTTTTTTTCAAAAATTCGTTGCTAATCTGTCAGAAGGCGGTAGTATCGGACAATTAAGTCCTTGTTTTATTATTTGATCTGGCTCACATGTTGCTACCTGAAAATACCGCAATTTTTACTGTTACCCGGTTAAATACGACTGTCCGGCAGTTACTCGAGCTGGAAATGGGCCGGATTTGGATCAGCGCGGAGATCTCCAACTTTTCGCGCCCGTCTTCCGGTCACTGGTATTTTACCCTGAAAGATGAAAAATCCCAGGTGCGGGCAGCCATGTTCCGCGGCAACAACAGCCGTGTGACATTTGCGCCGCAGAACGGGCAGCAGGTGCTGGTACGCGCTGCGATCACGCTGTATGAGCCGCGCGGGGATTACCAACTGATTGTTGAGTCCATGCAACCTGCCGGTGAAGGTCTGCTTCAGCAGCAGTTTGAACTGCTGAAAGAAAAACTGAAAGCCGAAAGACTGTTTGATACCCATCTGAAAAAGCCGCTGCCGGTACCTGCCACCTGTGTGGGTGTGGTGACATCTGCCACCGGGGCCGCTCTTCACGATATTCTGAATATTCTGCGCCGCCGTGACCCGTCACTGCCGGTGATTATCTATCCCGCTCAGGTTCAGGGGGCTGATGCACCGGCACAGATTGTCCGTGCGATTGAAACCGCTAACCGCCGTAATGAATGTGATGTGCTGATTGTCGGGCGCGGCGGCGGTTCACTGGAAGATTTGTGGAGTTTCAATGATGAGCGGGTGGCGCGGGCCATTTTTGCCAGCCGGCTTCCGGTGATCAGTGCCGTCGGTCATGAAACGGATATCACTATCGCCGATTTTGTCGCGGATTTGCGGGCACCAACCCCGTCGGCGGCGGCAGAACTGGTCAGCCGTGACCTGACAGAGCGCCTGCGGCAGATCCAGTCAGTACAACAACGGCTGGAAATGGCGATGGATTATTTTATTGCCAGAAAACAGCGGTTGTTCAGCCAGTTACATCACCGCTTGCAGCAACAGCATCCGCAACTGCGTCTCGCACGGCAGCAACAACTGATTCAGCGCCTGGAACAACGGCTGATTCAGGCCGGACAGCTTATGCTGACTCAAAAGTCCCGTCAGCTGACACAAACAGAACAGCGTCTGATGCGCCGGGATCCGCGCCCGCAACTGCAACAGCAGCAGCGCCATGTTCAGCAGTTGCAGTACCGTCTCTCCTCTGCCATGCGTGAACAGCTCAGTCAGCAACGCGAACGGTTTGCCCGTCTCTGCTCTACACTCGAGGGTGTCAGCCCGCTGGCAACACTCAGCCGGGGCTTCAGTATCAGCCAGACAGACAGCGGTGAAGTGCTGAACAAAACCCGTCAGGTAAAAGTCGGGCAGAAAATCACCACGCTGTTACAGGATGGCAGTGTGGAGAGTGAAATTATCGCCGTGCACAAAAAAGCGGCTGCCCGTAAACGGAAAGCCGCTGAGTAACATCCGATTTTACCGGTGACATTGTCACACATTAAGTGACAGTGTCACTACTCCTGTTGTTCATCCACCATCAGCAGGAACACATAACCGAGCGCCACATCCCACAAATAGTTGAACCGTCCTGACTTACCGCCGTGCCCCGCTTCCATATCGGTATAGAGCAGCAGCAAATTATCATCCGTCTTCAGTTTCCGCAGTTTTGCCACCCATTTTGCCGGTTCCCAGTATTGAACCTGAGAATCATGCAGGCCGCTGGTCACCAGCATATTCGGGTAGGCTTTCGCCTCAATGTTGTCATACGGGCTGTAGGCGCGGATATCCCGGTAAGCGGATTCATTTTCCGGGTTGCCCCACTCGTCATATTCGCCGGTGGTCAGCGGAATGGACGGATCAGACATGGTAGTCAGTGCATCCACAAACGGCACCTGTGTCACGATACCGCGATACAGCTCCGGCGCCTGATTAATCACCGCTCCCATCAGCAATCCGCCTGCACTGCCGCCGGTGGCGTAGATCCGGTTTTCCGCACCATAACGCCGGGCAATCAGTTCGCGTGTCACATCCACAAAATCATTAAAACTGTTGATTTTATGCTGCATCTTTCCGGCATTGTACCAGCGTTTACCCAGCTCACCGCCGCCGCGGATATGCGCCTGAGCATAAACAAAACCGCGATCCAGCAGGCTCAGCCGGTTGGCGTCGAAATCCGGATCCATACTGGCACCATACGCCCCGTAGCCTTCAATCAGCAGAGGATTGAATCCCTGCTGATAGTGATCTTTATGCCAGACCAGCGAAACCGGTATCTGCACGCCGTCACGGGCAGTGACCCAAATTCGTTCACTGTGATAATTATCCCGCTGAAAACCGTTTACCTGCGCCTGTTTCAGCAGCGTCCGTTCCCCGCTGACCATATCCAGCTCATACACCAATGCCGGTGTGGTCATCGAGGTATAACCGTAGCGCAGCAGCTGACTGTCCGGCTCCGGATTCAGCCCGAGCCACGCGCAGTAAGCACCGTCATCAAACGCAACCAGTGTTTCTTTCCCGCTCTGCCGGTGAATAATACGGATTTGCGGCAGTGCGGCGTGGCGTTCCTGTAATACCAGCCAGTCACGGAACAGCGTGAAATCTTCCAGGTCGGTATCCGGCTGCGGCGCAATCAGTGTTTGCCACGGATTTTCCGGTGCATTCGTCTGGTAGAGGCCAAACAGTTCATTTTCATGGTCAGAGCGGATATAAAACTGACCATCCAGATGATCGACGTAATACTCACGCCCGTCCTGACGCGGCGAGAAACAGACCGGCGGCTGTAATGGATCATTGGCATTGATAAGCTGAACTTCGGAGGTTACCGGGCTGTGACAACCGATAAAAATCCACTCACGGGAGGATGACAGGGATAACCCGGTATAAAAACGGTCATCGTCCTCGCGGTATACCAGTTCATCCTGTGTGGTATCTGTGCCGAAACGGTGGCGATATACCTCGAACGGCAGCAATGTCTGCGGATCCTGACGAACATAAAACAGAACCGAACCATCGGCTGACCAGACCAGATCGTCGGCCACTTCTGTCAGCACTGATTCCTGCCAGTGATTATCGGTCAGATCACGGTAAGCCACCTGATATTCACGGCGGCCGACTTTATCCTCGGCAATCGCAATACGGCGGTTATCCGCACTGACCACCAGAGACACCAGCTCATAATAGGCCAGCCCCTGTGCCCGTTCATTGCCGTCCGCCAGCACTTCCCACTGGTCGCTGTCTGTTTTACGCCGCTCATACAGCGGATACTCTTTGCCCGCCTCAAACCGGGTGCGGTAAACATAACCGTTGTAACTGTATGGCGCAGATTCATCCGCCTGCGGCATGCGGGCGACCATCTCCTCATACAGCGCCTCGCGCAGCGGCGCTGCAGCCTGCAATTTCTGCTGTGTATAGCGGTTTTCATCCGTCAGATACTGAATCACCTGCGGATCACTGCGGGTATCATCCCGCAGCCAGTAATAGTTATCCGTCCGGGTTTCATCATGTGCAGTGAACTGTACCGGGCGTTCCGGGGCTTGCGGGATAGTCATTCCGGCTCCTGATAAGATCTTTTTTTGTTGTGATGTCATAGAAATTTACTAAATTTTGCTCTCTGTTCCGCGATTCCGCACTATGATAGTAACGTTTTCATTTGTTTTATTGCTTATTCATCACCGGATTTTCACCGGTTCAGGAGGTTACAATGAAACAGTACCGCGTTGCTGTTGTTGTCGGTTCACTGCGTGAGCAGAGTTACAACCGTCAGCTGGCGCATGCTCTTGTCTCTCTTTTCCCTGCACACATTCAGTGTGAATTTGTCAGTATCGGTTCACTGCCGCTCTATAATCAGGACTGTGACGCACAGCCGCCTGCTGAAGTGCTGGCATTCAAACAGCAGATTTCACAGGCTGACGGCGTGATTTTTGTTACGCCGGAGTATAACCGTTCTATTCCCGGTGTGCTGAAAAACGCACTGGATCAGGGCTCCCGTCCGTGGGGACAGAACAGCTGGGACAGCAAACCGGCCGCCGTGATCGGCACCTCCGCCGGGGCGATGGGTACCGCTATGGCACAGCAGCATCTGCGCAATGTGCTGGCATTTCTGAATATGCCGACACTTAATCAGCCGGAGATGTACCTGCAATGGTATGACGGCATGATCGGCGAAAACGGTAAATTCAGTGAAAAAACCGGTGCGTTTGTGCAGAAATGGGCAGATGCGTATGTCCGTTTCCTGGAAGCGCACGGCTGATAACCCCGCCGGGCAGACTCAGCGGAATGTCAGCTGCTGCCCGGTATTAAAATCGTCCGCATTCAGGGCATTGCGCCCTCTGGCACCGGTACAGTGACAGCCGTACACCCGGGTTTGCGGATCCACGGCCTCCTGTGCGCGGCGCAGTGCTGCCGGTGTTGCCCGGCGCAGATGCAGCCCGCCGACCACCGCCTGCACCGGTGCATTATCTGTCAGGGCACGCGCATGCTGTATCACCGATTCAATACCTGAATGGCTGCATCCGGTGATAATCACAATCCCCTCCTCCCCGCGCCAGATCAGAAAACTGTCGTCACGCACATAATCCGCCTCACCGTTACTGAGCAGTACCCCGTAACGGCGCACCACGGCCCGCTGCGTGATTTCTCCGGCGAACAGAAAGCGGGATGAGATAGAATACGGTTTTTCCGTCAGCACGAACTGATAGTCACGGCGCAGTGTTTCTTCACAAAATAACGGAGATAACCGCTTGAATTTCAGCGGGTAACTGCCCAGCCACAATGCGGCGCGGCGCGGCTCGAAAATATGCGGGTGTGCAATCACCTTCAGCGCCGACGGCAGATTATGCCGTTCCGTACGGGTTAATCCGCCGAAATGGTCATAATGACCGTGAGACAACACCACCGCATCAATATTTTCCAGTGAAATCCCCAGTGCCTGTGCATTGCGGATATAGGTATCATCCGCGCCCGTATCAAACAGCAGCGAGGTTTCCCCGTCGTCCAGCAACAGGCTGAGACCAGGGTGAGAATCCAGTTTCGGGTCAGTATTCGTATTTTCCAGTAGTGCGGTGATGCGTAACATGGATGATAATCCCTGAAAGATAAATGTATTCTGCCGTTATATATAACACAGTGTTTTCCGCTATAACGTATCTGTATTGTACCGCAGAGTGCAGATTATGATTTAATTCAGGTAATGTTAATAAATCAGCATGACCCGGCTGTAAAATTGTTAAATAATAGCCGGCTGACACAGACTTTCAGGAGTTCCGCATGGGAATTATTACCGCTTTTGCAAAAAGCATCGATAACAGTCAGCTTTTACGCCTTTTGCATCAGCAAATAGAAAAACAGGATGCGCCGGTAGCCTGCCGTGACGATCTGGACGATCAGCTCACCGATATCGCCGCCTATATGCACGATGAACATTATCCCGCCCTGGCAAAACGCCGCAAAAAGGTGAATATGCTGACCGGGTTACTCGCCCTGCCGGTATTACTCTTCTCCCTGCTGCTGTTTTCACAGAAGATTATTGATGCCCTGTCACTGAATATCGACATCAGCTATTTATCCCTGACCCTGCTGGATTACAGCCTGACCTATATCTGGGCAGTGTTTATTTATGCCGCCGTGTTGTTCGGCACCATTTTTTATTTTTATTTCCTGCAAAAACAGACAGAAAAATATGCCGGTCATCTGATTGATGATTTTATAAACCGGATATCACATTAAGCGGGATTGATTAAGGGTACATTAAGCCCCGTTGCCACAATAATTTGCCTGCGTTGTCACAGTAATCGTCAATGCTATACTGCAATCCGCTTTTACAGAGAGCCCGCTTTTACAGAAAGAGAGGAAACGTGCAAATTCTATTAGTCGAAGACGATTTACAATTAGGTAAAGCACTGTGCCGGGGACTGGAACTGGCCGGTTTTCGTGTGTGCTGGCTGCGTTTACTGGCCGATGCCCGTAAGCGGCTGACAGAACAGCATTTTGACCTGATGCTGCTGGATCTGGGGTTACCGGACGGCGACGGGTTTGACTCTCTGGTGGAGTGGCGCAACAGCGGGGAGCAAATCCCGATTATTATTATGACCGCCCGCAATCAGCGTGATCATCTGGTCAATTCCCTCGATTCAGGGGCGGATGATTTTATTTCCAAACCGGTTGAACTGCCGGAATTAATTTCCCGCGTTAAAGCGGTTTCCCGCCGTATTGCCGGTTTTTCCTCACAGTTATGGAAAGTGGATAATATCACCCTTAACCCGATGAACCATCAGGTGACACTGAATGACGAGTTATTACTGCTCTCCGGCAAAGAGTATCAGCTGTTATATGAATTAATGCGCAATACCGGTAATGTGGTGCGCAAGCATGAGCTGGAGCAGCGTTTATTCGGGCTGGACGATAAAATCGAAAGTAATTCCCTGGAAGTGCATATCCATAATCTGCGCCGCAAAATCGGTAAAGAGAAAGTGATTACCGTCCGCGGAATTGGTTATCTGCTGAAAAAGGACAGCGAATAAGTGAGAATCCGCTCATTCTTTGTTTATACCGTTCTCCTTCAGACCTTCTCAATGCTCCTGCTGTGGGGCGTCTGGATAGCCTGGCTGAAATACGCTTATCTGCCCGGTTTAAGTGAAGATTTTAATGCCCAGCAGATGGTGATTGCCCGTGGTGTCTCTGACACACTGCGGGAAACCCCCACGGATTCCGCCACCTTCCCGCAGATTGCCCGTGCCCTGGAGAGTATGTACGCCAATGCGATGAAAAGCGGCCTGGAAGAGGAAAATTATGATCCGCTGGTCGCTATTCTGCACAGTACAACGGGCGAAGTGCTGTACAGTAATAAACCGGATGTTCATATTCCGCTGAAACCAGACGGAATCGAGCGTTTCACCGAGGACGGCGAAACCTGGTATCTTGCTTATAATACCGACCCGGATATGCAGCGCACTGCGGTTATCGGGGAATCCGGCACCGACCGCCATATGCTGATCGGCGACCCGGCAACCGGCACCGCCGTTCCGCTGCTGTTTATTCTCGGCACCATGCTCTCATCCACGATTATCACCACCTATCTCAGTCTGCGCCCGCTGCGTGAAACCACCCGCAGTATCGCCACCCGTAACCCCGGCAACCTGACACCCATCAGCATGAAATATCAGTACAATGAAATGCGTCCGGTACTGCATGCCATTAACCAGCTGATGCAGCGGGTGGATGCCGCCAATCTGCGGGAAAAACAGTTTATGGCGGATGCCGCTCATGAACTGCGTACGCCGATTGCCGCCGTACTGGCACAAATTCATCTGCTCAAACAGATTGATGACCCGGCGGAGCGCAACGAAATCACTGCGGATATGGAAATCAGTCTGGATCGCGCGGTATCACTGTCACGGCAGCTGATTGATCTGGCCCGGCTGGAAACGGAAGATTATCCGCTGAAAATGGAAGAGATCGACCTGACCCAGGCACTGAGCCACACCATTGCCATGCTGGTGCCCTACGCCCTGCGCAAAAATATTGAGTTTTCCTTCGACGGTCCGGAAAGCTGCATTGTTGTCACCGATAAACAGGCGCTGTTCTCCATCATCAACAATATTCTGAATAATGCGGTGAAATACTGCCCGCCGGACAGCCAGGCCGAAGTCTCGCTGGACACCGGCAATCCGGATGAAGTGCAGATTATTATCCGCGACAACGGCAACGGCATCAGTGAGCAGTACCGCCACCGCCTGTTCTCTCGCTTTTTCCGTGTGCCGGGCTGCAGTGAAAACGGCAGCGGTCTCGGCCTTGCCATTGCACAGAATCTGGCGGAAAAAATCGGCGGTTATCTCTCCGTCACCGACGGATTGCAGCAGCGCGGTATCGGGTTTGTGATCCACATTCCGGCAAAAAACCGTGAAATTTCCGCTGCTTCCCATGACAGTTCTGAAACATAAGGCTATGCTGAAAAAAGTCAGAACAGGAGGGACAGATGAAACAGGCACTGATTATTATCGACCTTATTAATGACATTACCGGCAAACACGGGCTTTCCAACGCCTGCCATGACCAGACTGCCGCCCGTAATCTGATTGCAGCCACACGGGAAACCGCCCGTCAGGCGCGGCAGCGGGATATTCCCGTGGTATGGGTGCGGGTCGGGTTTGCGGATGACTGGCATGATATCCCCGCCGGATCACCGATGTTTCAGCGGGCAAAAGAGATTGGTGCCCTGAAACTGAGCGGCAGCGGTTGTGACTGGGCAGACGGTACGGATGTGCAGAAAGAGGATGTCTGTTTTGTGAAGAAAGGCGTTAGTGCCTTTGCAGGAAATGATTTGCTGATCTGGCTGCGTAAAGCCGGGATTGAACACCTTGTTCTGGCCGGTGTCAGCACGGTGATGGCAATTCAGAGCACCGCGCGTTATGCCCACGACAGCGGGTTTTATGTCTCGGTAGCGGAGGATTTGTGTGCCGCACCGACAGCGGAGCTGCACCAGATAAGTCTGGAGATGCTCCGCCCGATGGCTGCTATCACCACATCCGCCGCCTGGCTGGCACAATAATCTTTTATCATCCGCGCAGTGATGCTGCGCGGGTCTCTCTGTTTACCACAGCGACAGCAGATAACGCAGCAGTGCGGTCACAATCGCAGCGGCCAGCACAATCACCAGAAACGGCTTTTTATACCACGTCAGTATTCCCGCAACCGCCACTCCGGCCATTTTCGGCCAGTCTGATAATTCCTGTCCGCTGAAAATCGTCATCGTTACCGCCACAGCAAACAGAATGACAATCGCCCCCGTGGAAAGCAGATTTTTAACGTGTGACGACACCGAGAAACGCCCGCTGAGCAGCGCCCCGGACGCCCGCATGGCATACGTACCGACCGCCAGCAGCGCGATCCCCGTCAGAATGGATAATGTATCCGGCATTACGCTCTCCTCAGGCTAACCACCAGCCCCAGCAGTGATAACAGCACCGGGATCCCCGGCGGTAAAAATGGCGTTGCCGCCAGGGCAATCACCGCTCCCAGCAGAGCAGCGCGGCGTGTTTTCGCCTCACGCAGTGCAGGCAGACACAATGCCAGGATAATCGCCGGGAACATGGCATCCAGCCCCAGCGCTTTGGTATCCACAATAAAGGTACCGAGAAACTCACCGATAATCGTCCCCAGCGGCCAGCACAGAAAAATTCCCAGCCCGCACAGCCAGAATGCGGCTTTCTGTTTGTCCTTCTGTTTTTCCGCCAGACCGAACACCACACTCTCATCATTAAGAATATGGAAGCCCAACAGTTTTTTCGGGCCTTTACCGGCAAGGTCGTGCACCGCAAGGCTGAACGGCACATGACGGGCATTCACCAGCAACCCGGCCAGCGCCGCAGACACCGGACTGCCGCCGGCCGCCACAACGCCGATAAACAGAAACTCTGACGCCCCTGCCAGCACAACCAGGGACAGTGTCAGCGGTACCCAGAGCGGAAAACCGTTGGCATGCGCCAGCGCCCCGTAGGAAACGCCGACAATTAAATCCGCCACACAAACCAGCAAAATATTGCGGATCATGGCATTATCGAGTGGAATAGCGAGTTTCATTGCGATAGACTTATAAATTGAACGATACGTTCATTATGTCGAACGCTTTGAATTACGCAAGTGTTAATTCCGGGTTATTTCCGTTAACCAGCAGAGAGTGTATTTTATGGATTCACCTATCACCCCGCCCCTGCAGATCATGGCTGTCAGGCTGACCGAAGAGCGTCAGCGCCAGGGACGTTCCATCGCTGATGTCGCGCGCAGTGCCGGTATTGCAAAATCCACACTGTCACAGCTGGAATCGGCACAGGGAAACCCGGGAATCGAAACACTGTGGTCGCTCTGTGTGGCACTGAATATCCCGTTTGCCAGTCTGTTTGAAACCCCGAAAAGCCGGGTAACCGTTTTGCGGCGCGGGGAAGGTATTCAGGTCAGTGCCGAGAATGCGTATTACCACGCTTTTCTGCTCTCTTCCGCTTCTGCGGTTAACCGCCGTGACCTGTACACCATCACCGCGCAGCCCGGCAAAGACCGCGTGTCTGAGCCGCATATGGCACAGGTTACCGAACATATCCTGCTGATGACCGGCAGTGCTGTTGTCGGTACCCTTGATGAGCCCGCCACACTTTTGCCCGGCGACTATATTTCCTACCCCGGCGATGTCCCGCATATTTTTAAGGCGCTGGAGCCCGATACCACGGCAGTCATGATTATTGAGCACTGATTTTACGCATTTGGTATTCACAAATACTTACTTATCGCAAATAATGTAAAGTGAAGTTTATCATTTCGGGTATATTCCGCATCCGGTATCAGGCTGCCCTGCATGCTCTGATACCGCTGTAACGGGCTTACTAAGGAAAAACCATGCTTGATTTTAACCGTCAGAATTTAACTCATATGACAGCCGATGCCCTGAAAAAACAACGGGGCTACCTGTGGATCATCGCCATTCTTCTGCTGGCCGGTGGTGTGGCCTGTCTGATGAACCCGCTGATATCCGGTGTGACTCTCAGCTATATTATCGGGGGGCTTCTCCTGATAAACGGGATCTCCATGTTATTTGTGACACTCAGCAGCCGGCTCTACAGCGGCGGCAGTAAGCTGTTTTCCGTTCTGGTTGCGGTCGCCTATCTCCTTCTGGGTTATGTGTTCCTGACCGAGCCGCTCACCGGGATGCTCAGCCTCGCTATTCTGCTCGCCATTCTGTTTATTGCCGGCGGGATCCTGCGTCTGGGTTCAGGTCTGCGTCAGATGTCTCAGGCGCGCGGCTGGCTGAACATTATCATCGGCCTGCTCGATCTGTTTATCGCTTACCTGCTGGTCGGTAACGGCCCGATTGTGTCTGTCACCCTGATTGCAACCCTGGTCGGTATTGAACTGCTGTTCAGCTCTTTTGGTCTGATCGCCGTCGCTTCTGCCCTGAAAAAGAATAATTAACCGCATCCGGTGGCGCGGGCAAATAATTTGCCGCGCCACATCCCCTTTTTTCTGTTTTTTCCGCTTTTCCCGCATCTTTACATACCCTTTCAGTACCCGTGCCTGAAAAATGGTACAGTATTCAATGTGATCCCATTTTTAACATTTTGCTGCTCACTAAGGAGTCTGTAAAAACCACGTCACAGGAGACATTTTTTATGGAGCAACAACTGCGGTTATGGCTGCAACAACAATTTGAACTCAGTAATGACTACGCCTCATGGGCGGCCATTACCGGGGTTATTGTCCTGATTCTGGCTATCGCTGTTATTCTGCATCTTACCCTGCACAAAGGCCTGCTGCCGTATATTGAACGCCGTACCGGCGGCGCTCAGCGCCCGTGGGGAGCATTAATTACCCGCACCCGGCTGTTTAACCGGTTTGCCTTTCTGATTCAGGGGATAGTATTTAATATCCAGGCACTGATCTGGCTGGGACGCGGGTCTGCCGCACAGGAGATCCTCACGACCGGCGCACAGGCCTGGTGCCTGTTGTTCGGCATGCTGCTGCTGTTTTCCGTGATGGACATTCTTCAGAACCTATCCCGCCATACCCCGTCTCTGAGCCGCCTTCCGCTGCGCGGCGTGATGCAGAGCCTGAAACTGATTATCGCGGTGCTCTTCAGTATCCTGATTATTTCGCTGCTGATAGGAAAATCCCCGCTGATTTTACTGAGCGGACTCGGTGCCATGACCGCGGTGCTGATGCTGGTCTTTAAAGACCCGATCATGGGACTGGTAGCCGGTATTCAGTTATCGGTCAATGATATGCTTAATGTCGGGGACTGGCTGGAGATGCCGAAATACGGCGCGGACGGTGCTGTGACGGATATCGGGCTGACCACGGTCAAAGTGCAGAACTGGGATAATACCATCACTACCATCCCGACTTACGCCCTGATTTCCGATTCCTTCAAAAACTGGCAGGGAATGACGGCATCCGGCGGACGGCGCATCAAACGCAGCATGAACCTGGATACCACCAGCATCCGTTTTCTGACTGATGAAGAGATCAGCCGGCTGCGGCAATCAAACCTGATAGCCGGGTATATCGATGCCAAATTACAGGAAATCGCAGAATACAATGCGCAGGAACCCGGAGATACCCTGCTTAACCAGCGGCGGCTGACCAATATCGGGACATTCCGTGCGTATGCGGAGGCGTACATCAAAGCCAGTCCGCATATTCACAAGAAGATGACGACCATGGTGCGCCAGCTGGCACCGACACCGGACGGGCTGCCGGTGGAAATCTACGCCTTCACCAATGTGACGGCGTGGATAAGCTATGAGCAAATCCAGTCCGATATTTTTGATCACCTGTTTGCGATCCTGCCGCAATTCTGGCTGCGGGTGCATCAGACACCAACGGGCTTTGATATGCGCGGTATTGCCGCGCATTTCGCCCGTGAGTGTGAATCAGAACGCCGAGCCGGGCTGTAACAGAAACTCCGCCTCTTCCGGGGTGGAGTTCCGCCCCAGAATCTCATTGCGGTGCGGGTAGCGGCCGAAGCGGTCAATGATCGCTTTGTGCCGCCGCTCAAAATCCTCAGTGCTCTCATCAAGCCCTTTAAACAACTGTTCCGCCTGCTGATGGATCAGTGCGGATTCTGAATGCATATACGGCATCAGCACAAACTTGCGCTGAACCGGGGGCAGTTGCAGATAATCCGGTGTTTTCACTGCTTCCTGTGCCAGCACCAGCGCCATCGGGTCCTGTGCAAATGACCGCGCGTCACCGCGCCAGAGGTTACGGGAAAACTGATCCAGCACGAGGATCTCCGCCAGACGTCCGCCGATGTGTGCCCGCCAGCTGGAACATTCTCCGGCAGCTGCCTGCTCCCATACCTTAAGAAAACGGCGGCGGATCAGGTCATCAAACTGTGTGTCTTTCTTAAACCATTGTTCCGGTGTGGCTTCATTAAACCAAAAATCCAGAATCTGTTGTGCTTCCATCGTCAGGCTCCTTATCAGTCCGGCCATGAGGATCTCTCCCTTTGCCCGGCGGTCATATCACGGTATGCTGGGAAATCATTATTAGTTTAACGCATATATTGTCAATTATTTATCACAGGCCGATATTCATGGGAAAACTGTCCGCACACACCGCCACATTTTACGGCGTTCTGGCCATTCTGTTCTGGAGCACCATTGTCGGATTAATCAAACGGGTCAGTGAGGATTTCGGGCCTGCTTTCGGTGCGGCGCTGATATACACCCTGGGCTCAGTGATGTTACTGCTGGTGACCGGATTTCCGGCCATCCGCCGCTGGCCGCGCCGCTATCTTATCTGGGGCACGCTGTTGTTCGTCAGTTATGAGATCTGCTTTATTCTGGCGCTCGGTTTTTCTCAGAACCGTCAGCAGGCGATTGAACTGGGTATGGTGAATTACCTGTGGCCTTCCCTGACTGTCGGACTGGCTGTACTCATGGGCGGGCAGCGTCTGCGCCTGCCGCTGATAGCCGGTCTGGTGCTGGCGGTGCTCGGTATCAGCCGGGTGATTGGCGGAGATAACGGGTTATCCCTCAGCTCTGTCGCCGCCAACGTCGCACTTAATCCGCTGAGTTACGGCCTGGCGTTTGCCGGTGCGGTGATCTGGGCCTTCTACAGTAATTTATCACGCAGGCTGGCGGATGGTAATAACGGCATTACCCTGTTTTTTATCATCACCGCCCTGATGCTGTGGGTGGTAACCGCCTTTGACGGCATCACACTGCCCGCTGAATTTTCCGTGTCGACCGTTGGTTTTCTGATTGCCGCTGCGGCACTGTCCTGTGCCGCAAATGCACTCTGGACCATCGCGGTACTGCGCGGTAATGTTGCCCTGATAGGCACGCTCTCTTATTTTACCCCGGTACTTTCCACCGCATTTTCCGCATTATTACTCAGCACCGCCCTCTCCTTTGCATTCTGGCAGGGGGTACTGATGGTCACCGGTGGTTCCTTATTATGCTGGCTCGCCACCCGCCGGAAATAACATGAAAATGAACCGGCGGATTTCCGGCGGAATATGCTAAATTAGCGCCATGCTATTATTGGTCGCTTTTCAGGAAATACGATGTCCAAAAAACTTAAACATAAACTGGTTAATTTATTCTTACAGCTTTATACGCGCCGCCGTGATTTTTCGCACTCCGTCGCTGCCTTTAAACAGCTGGAGACTATCGACTTCCGGAATATTGTTATTTATTCGACAACGGCACTCGGGGATTTTCTGATGAATACCCCGGCGATTCATGAAGTCAGAAAACGTTTTCCTGATGCCAGAATTACCGTTGTTTCCGGCAATAAAATGGCACCTTATATCCGCACTGGTATCGGTAAGGACTGGGACGATGTGGTGTGCTGGAACAGCAAAGTCAATACCGTACTGAAACTGGTCAGAGATTTAAAAGCGCACGGAACACCGGATCTGGTTCTGATTATGCACTCACATAACCCGTATGATTATCTGAGCGCAGTCATGACCGGGGCACCGTTTGTTTTCCGCTGTAATCATCCGACAAACCCGTATATGGAGCGCTGGCTGACAAACTCGACCCGCTTTGCACACCGCCATTCAGTACAGGTCCGCCTTGATCTGATCACTCCGCTCGGCTGCCGGTTTACCGAAAAAAGTGTTGAGATGCGGGTACCGTGTGAGGTCACAAAAGTACCGTCACCGGTAAGACGGGTTGGTTTTCAGATGGGCGCTTCCAGTGAGGAACGACGCTGGCCGGTTGAGAATTTTGTCACACTCGCACGCACTCTGCTTACCCGGTACCGTGACCTGAATATTGTTCTGGTCGGCGCGCCGAATGAAATTCGCCTGTCCGATGAATTTCTCAGTTTACTTGAGCCGGAATTTCACAACCGGATTGAGCCTCTGATCGGTAAAACCACCGTCGAAGAATTAACACAAATCGTAAATAACCTTGATCTTCTGGTCACAAATGACACCGGAACCATGCATCTGGCATTTGCGTTAAAAGTCCCCAGTGTCAGCATGCATGTCAGCACCTGCCCGCAATTCACCGGCCCTTATCAGGACTATGAATTACATGAAATTATTTCCGGGTTTGCCTCAAAATTACTACTGGAAGAGGGAGAGCATGAAATGGCCTCAATTTCTGCGGATACAGTAATTGAAGCAACCGTTAAATCATTATCTGCGCGGGGAATATTGCCGGCATCAGAGGAATAACGCTGCGGAATAATCCTGAGTAAAAGCACGGTCTCACACCCGGCCGTAAAATACAGTAGACTGACAGAAAAAGGAGGATCTATGTCAGAGAATATGCAGAAGCCGAAAATGACACAGGAAGAAGAGGACGAAATTGAGTCCCTGACAAAAAGCCTTGTCATGCGGGATAAGATGAAACTGCCGGGAACGTCTTAAATTCCACCGCGATGCAACCAGAAACCGTTAACCGTAAAACTAAGCCTGCCGGCAGCAGATAAACCGGCAGGCTGAAAAGGGTTATTTTGCCATTTCAATAATTTCTTTTGCTGTTTTACCCTGTAATTTTTCTTTCAGCAATGCCATCATTTTTTCTTCATCGCCACCGCTGGCAAAAGCCACCTGGAAGCTGATTTTAGTAATAGCGCCTTTCAGCTCACGGGATTGCTCCGGGCTCAGATCTTTTTCCATTTTTGCAATGGATTCCTGTGCTGCCTGCTGAGAAGACATATCCAGTGTTGCATCACCACAAGCGGTAAGAGCAAAAGAGAGCGCGATAACTGCCAGTAATTTTTTCATTTTCCACCTCGTTAATAATATCTGCGGTATTTTACATTGCCGGACAGATAAAACCATGTTTATTACAGGCAGAATTAACCGTTTATTTATACAGTTATAACCATGTTTGCCCGCCCTGTGAAAACGGGAAATTTATTTGTTATTGTAAATCAGCTGTTTTTCAATACCGGTGCCGATATAATACCTCCGTCTGAGAAATACACGGAAAAGCTATGTTTAACGAATGCGTTGTTGATGAAATTTTAAACTGGATAGAAAATAATCTTGAGTCTGATCTTTCATTAGAAGCCGTTGCCGGGAAAGCCGGATATTCCAAATGGCATTTTCAGCGTATTTTCAAACAACAGACCGGCTATACCCTGGCAAATTATGTCCGTGCACGGCGTTTATCCTGTGCGGCCATCGCCCTGCGCCTGCTACCGCTCAACCTGATGCATTTATCCATGAAGTACCGCTTTGATTCACAACAGACATTCTGCCGTGCCTTCAAACAACATTTTGGTATTACCCCGTCAGGATACCGTAAAAAAAGCGGCTGGCAGCCGGGAGGCTTTGTACTGCCGAAACGTTATGCCGGAAAACTGCACTCCTCGGTTGAGATGACGACATTGCCGGAAAAAGTGCTGACCGGGACTTCGAATGTGTATCAGGCGGCATCGGATACCTGGAATATGAACCTGCCAAAGCTGCGCAAATATTACTGGCAGCCTTTTTTACAGCGGCTGACCGCTTTACCGGAGGCGGTTTATGCCATACACGGTGTCAGTAAATCTGCCGGGGACACTTTCTCAATGTATTATGCCACCCTGGCCGAAGCACACTGCCTGAAAAATACGATGCCGCAGGATATTGTTTATACGCCCGGACATGCCCATTACTTAAAAATTATTTTTACCGGTTATTTTTCAGATATTGATTTTCAGGATATTACTTATGATATCTATAATAATATTCTGCCGGAACTGAATATAATCCGCCATCCGGAGCATCCGGATACGGAAGAGTACATATTTCAGGAAAACATCACTGAATTAAACCCGGAAAACCCGAAACTGGCAGTCCGGGTGATTAATTATTACATCCCTGTTATGACTGATGCAGCAGGCTGGTGATCATTATCGGCCGGGACTATGCTGTTGCGGCCATTTTGTTCTGATCCCTGCTGTGCAATAACTCCCTGCATATATTCCAATCGTAGTTTATCTTATCTGCCCGTATATTATTCTGATAGTTGTCTTAAAATAACAAAATCAGGAATTGACTGTTATTTATTCTCTGTTTTTTACACATGAACCGGTTACTATGAAAAGGAGTATCTTCTGATTTGCGGAGGTAACCGATGTCATCATATGCAGAACATATCACCACGGTGCACATTCAGTGCGATGCGGAAGAAGCGCTGCTGCCGACACATCCTTTCACTGCTGTTTCTGTCGCGGATGCCGCTATTGAGGATGAAGCCGAAGTCACGGCGCATAATGGCCGGATTGAACATATCAGTAATGCCATCAACTCCACTTACGGTATTTTATATTGCCATCTGTCGTTTAAGCCATTAGCGGTATAGCTGATATCAGGTAATGTACCGGGATTGTTACGTATTTCCCGATTATTCTGATACAGACGATTCCCGAACAGGTCTATGTTGTAACACGCCTATTGTTCAGGAGTTTATGAGATGAAAATGAATATTAAGAGAGTAAGCACAGTGACTTTATCCGCAGTCCTGCTGATTGCTGTAGCCGGTTGTTCAAATATGTCGAAACGTGACCAGAATACTGCTATCGGAGCCGGTGTCGGTGCTGTTGGTGGTGCAATCCTGACCGACGGCAGCGCACTCGGAACCGTCGGCGGTGCGGCAATCGGCGGCCTTATCGGACACCAGGTGAAAAAATAATTTCCGGAGCCGGCATACCGCCGGCTCTTTCATTCTTTCCCGGCTTTATACCGGTAATGCCCGGTGATTTTCCAGCTGAACAGCACATCCTCACTGACCTGTCCGCCGCCGATATTATGCATGACCAGCGGATTTCCGCTGAACAGCGCAGTTTTACCGATCACAATACCGATATGCGGACGACCATTATCCAGCTGCCAGGTCACAATGTCACCAGCCACATAATCCGCCGCGTTTTGTGTGATCGGTTTGGTTTCTCCTTTCCGGCTGAAAAAAACCATCAGATTGGGCACTCTGCGGTGATCAATATTTGTATCCGGCCGTGTCTGTCCCCACAATTTACGGCCCGGGTAGAGAGAAAACGCCGTTTTGATATCTTCATGCACCTCTTTTTGCAGATCGATACCTATTTTCCGGTAACTGCGGATCACCACATCCGAACATACCCCTTTCCGGGGTGAAACATCCCCGCCGGGATAGGCGATTTTTTCATAGGACGGATCATACAACACCAGCCGGTCAAGCTGCTGAGCCGCCTGATTCAGCGTTCCCGCACCGTAACCGGCGGGTATTATGGCGACAGACAACAAAGCAGCACATATTCCGGCAATATAATGACGCATCATTTCCTCCGTAACCGCTCAGAAAATCCCGTCCCTGCCCCAGATGTAACGTAATACCCCGGCAGCATCCCGCGGACTGAGCTGTAATATATTCTGATACAGCGCTGATTTTATTTCACAGGCCAGTATGGCATCCTTTTCCAGGGTTTCGGCTTCCTCTTCATCTAGCAAATCACCATAGGTATGGCGCAGCCGGAGAAAGATACCGGTATATAATGCGTCAGTTTCTGCCTGAGATAAACCCGGCATTGTTTCTTTTGCGGGTAAAAATGTCATGACAGCTCCGTTATCCGGCTCTGCAGGGTAAATGAAGCTGAAACAAAGCAACCCAGAGGGACCTTTATCCATCGCGCTGTTAAACAATGCCTGCCGGTTTTCTGCATATTGCAGTATCATTTCATCCGGCGTTTGCTGCAGCAGTACTTTTCGATCGTCTGTATTACTCATATAAATCATACGGTAAAAATTCCGCAGTTTAATACCGGATAAAAGAGAATTCCGTCCTGATATATTGCTGTGCATTGTTTCTGCCGCAACCGCTTTTGGTGACAGAAAAAAAATAAGAAGAAAAAACAGAAAGAAGGCAGAAAAATACACTGTAATACGTAAACGGGGCATTACAGTAAACAGCAGAAAAACCCCCGGCACCGGAGCGGAATGTCCGGATAAAATGCCGGGCAGCATCTGCGCTGTCATATCAGCAGGTTACCCGGCTCATTCCAGTACCAGCTTATCCGGCCCGTTCAGCCCAGACATTATATTCTCTGACCAGCGCCATGACTTCATTATTTCATTTCCCGCATATGTGCCTGAAGCTTTTTCAAATCACCGGGAAATTCCCGCTGAATTTCCTGTGTTTTTATCCGCAGGCGCTGCATTTCTTTATTTCGTCTTTCCAGCGCCGCCATCAGCATATCTCTGATTTGATTACACTGCGCAATAGCTTCAAAATCGAATTCTGAATACGCCCGCATATCGTCGTTGTCAGTCATAAAAGCATTACCCTTATCTGCAATATACTGAACACCGATTATAGCGTTTTACCGCCGTGATTGTCCCCGTACCTTGTGGCAGGTAAAAATATTACCGTCTCTTTATCCGGCAGAATATTTTCACCAGCAGTCAGATTCACTGGTTACGCATGAGGTGATTAAATTGCCATGGTTCACCGTCTAATCTCTTCATGGATATGATCCCGTATTTACTTAATAATGAAAAGATGCATTTTCAAAGTATCAGTGCTCCGAAAATAGTTATCATTTATTTCAATGTATTCAGAAAAGCCGGATCCTCCTTTTATCCATAGGATTCTTACATGGTATTAATACTAACAGCATTAAATATAAAATTAAAAAATGTTATAAGGCTACTCTCATGTATAGGACACATAAAAGTCTAATCATTCTACTTAATTACTCTTTTCATTAAGAAGCGGCAGATTAAACCGCCGCTTCTGATATTATCAATCCACCGAATCCGGAAAAACAGGCCATGTTGTAGCGATACCTGCTGATGTATCAGTATCAGTGACTTCTATACTAAAAATTTCCCATTTTGTCAGCTTAACCTGATCTTCAGCAGTTGCCATCCCCAGGCGTATTTTTCTCTCAAGCATAACAATCATCTGTTCTGCTTCAGACAGCAAGGATTGTTTTCGACTATTCGCTATGGTGATTTCATGTTTTAATTTTTCGGACTCATCTGTGACCCACTCCTCACCATTCCATTTATCAAAAGGTGTCAGTGGTTCACGTAATGTCAGATTTTCTGGTAAAGTACCAAACATACTTATTTGAATTTTTTCTTTCGTAATTTTGTCATAACCAGTTTTACCTCTGTGATCTTCAGTATGCACCCAATGTTTACCATCTTCACTGCGAACAACTGCAAATCCGGGAGCAGGTATTACTGGTTTATCCAAATAAACATCGGCTTTTAAACTAAATCCTAACGGAACTTCATCCTGGCTTTTGCCGGTATATTCTCTTGTAAGGGGATGACAACAATAAACCTCCGCCCATCCGGGAGTGATTGCCAGGCCATTCTTGTCAAATTTTGCGTACTGAATTTTTGTATTGTATTCTGCCATTTTAAATAACCCTTGTAATATAAATAACCGCTTTATTTACCGGTCTGAATTCATGAGCTGTCCTTACTTGCCGGGAAGCATCAAAAGAGTACGAAATTGAGTTTGCATTGGCACCAGCAGCACGTCCGCCTTTATTTACTGAATGCCGGAATACTCCTTCTGAGAAATCACCGCCTTCAATTGTCGGGTTACCAAAATTCCCGGTTAAATTTTGCATTGCATCATTTTGAAAACTCCCGAGTTTTCGTCCGGAATCATATCCTCTCCCATTGTCTAATGCGCGTTTAAAAAGTCCTCTGTCATCAGGGAGTTTCAGATCCGGAAAAACTTTGGCAAGCATTGGGTATAAAGATGCATTAAACTCGCGACCATCATTTATTAAAAACCCGTCAGGAATGGCTACTGCTGACTGCCATTCAATAGTGGCGCCAATAGGAATACCGACAATCTTATCCTCATTTACTGCCCCATTATTATTTAAATATCTAACTGTCAGCCCTGCTTTATGGTCAATATATAGCTGCGCTGTATCAGACCCTCCGCTTCCTGATGATATTGAAAACCCTTTGATATATTTAACACTCACTCCGCCTGAAAAAACCCCATTGAAACCGCGTTCCGGCATTGTTGTAATATCACTAAAAACATAATAATTCCCCGCCGGTTGGTAGTTTCCCTTCGGCTGAAATTTTTCACTCAAACCGAGATTATTGATAAATTCGCTTTTATCCGGTATATCCGCACCATTTTTATCTTTAGCTAGTTTTCCGTTACTCTCTGTTTTAGTTGCATAATCACCAACCGGTTGTTTACCTGCCAACCCGTTAATCAATTCAGATTTAGTGGCATAATTACCTTTCGGTTGGAAATTAGTATCAGATTCCGCTTTGGAATAACTGTAACCTTCCGGCAGATAATTACCCGCAGGCTGGAATTTCTGATCAGACTCACCTTTGCTGTAAGCGCCCACCTCTCCGGCGGTCAAATCTGCTTTCAGTTCTGCCCATGCCGTTCCGGCAACCGGTTCGGTGGTGTTATTTTCAATTTTTGACTGCCAGGTTTTATTTTTGTGGTACACAATACTGCGGACAGCATACGGTTTACCGGCCTCCTGCCAGACCGGCACTCCGAAGGACTGCATTTCGCCGACCGCTTCCGTGATATCGTGGAACAGGCTGTTCATCTTCTCACGTTCAATATCTTTGGCAGCCGGATCTGTGGCCTGGTCCCGCTCGTAGTCATACCCGTAACCCTGGGTATAGGAAACCGCGCCATCGGCCCGGACTTCATCAGGAATAGCAGCGCGGTCCCCTTGTGTTGCAAAGGGGACTTTAAATAATTTAGTCATACGTTTTATGCTCCGAAGTTACTGCTCAGGAAGTTTTTCCGGTTTTCACCATGACCAAAGGCTTTTTTGGTCACAATCCGGTATTTGACGCCGACACCGGACGGGCGCGGCATAAGATCGAAGTTCTCCAGCAGAACGCGCAGGCGTTCATCCGGATTAAAATTAAACACGTAATACAGATAGGTCATATCCAGCGGATCGAGCACAAATACCCTGCTGTCTTTATTGCCGAAAAACCGTTCAAGGAATTCATTAATATTGCTGACAGTCGGGCTTTGCGTCAGATTGAAATAACGCATACGGATAATCAGCCGTTTTTGTTCCTGTGTCAGTGACAGTGTGTAATCACTGTTACGCCGGAAATTCGCCCTGAAATTGGCCTTTTTATTACCAAAACCGGTACCGATTTTTGTTTTATCATGCGGCGGAATATCCACCCCGAGCGGCACATCCAGGATCCGCGCCCAGATACCGAGGCCAAAATCAGTGGCGGTATCGATATTAAACACATCGTTGTACCAGTTCTGCCAGAAGCTGACGGTCGCCCGCTCAAACCAGTCCGATTTATAGCGGGCCAGCGCTTTCAGGTTTTCCGCCTCTTCGTACTGCCATAACAATGCCCGCAGCAGATCTGAATGAAATGAAAACGACTGGATGGAGTCTGTCATACAAACACCACCTGAACCGCACTGCGGTTAATTTTGGCAACTTCCGTCAGTTTTACCGGATAAATATCCGGTGACCAGTGTGTGCCGTCTGCGGATAATTCAATACGGGTGATAAACAACCGTGGTTCAGCGGCATTAATACCGGCAGAAATCTCAAACGGTGAAACTTCCCGTCCGGCCACCAGCCCGCCATCCCCCCCGGTATCGCCGTTTGCCCAGGCTTCCACCGCCGCCGGGATAAGCGTTTGTGCATCCAGGGCGGTTTTTTTGACCGTCACACGACAAAACAGCACCACTTCTTTTGCGCGATCGAATTTTACCGTGTAAACCTGCCCGCTGACCGGCTCCGTCACCTCAACCTCCTCACTGCCGTTATAGGCGGCACCGATGGTTTTGGTCCGCAGCAGTGCGGCAGCAATTTCCTGGCTCTCCCCGCCTTCAACGCAGACATACACACTGTGCGGTACAAGTGTGATACCGTCCGCTGCCATCGGGGTATTGGTATAATTTTCCCGGTATACCAGAGAGCGGACACCCTCCAGCTCATACAAAGCGGAGGTCATGGCCTCACCGACACTGACCGTATTTTTTGCCAGTGTCAGTTTACGGCGGCGGCGGGACTGTAAATCAGACTCCGCAATCCGGCCGGTAACCGCACCGGTCGGGTTAGTCACCGTCTCCCATCCGAGAACAGAACTGGCCACCGTCATCATCTGCCCGGCCGGACACTCCACGGGACCGGTTTCAACTGCACGCATATCGCCGCTGACAGTCCCGTTTTTACCGATAATCAGCGATTTTGTGGTGAAAAACGTGTCACCGGCCAGTGTTTCTGCCTGTGCCCCTTTCGGAATGATAGTGCCCGGCACACCGCCGAACTGTACCTGCGTCAGAATCGAGCGGGTGGCATCCCGGCGCTCCCCTCCCATCAGTGCCCAGATAGCATCCAGAAACACGCCTCCGGCAAGATCCGGGTTTATCTGATTTGCCAGTTCCGCATTATTACGCACAATGGCATCACGATTCTCTGTTTCCATCGTGATCAGCACCCCCTGCGGGGTTTCCGGCGAAATATCCAGATCCTGACCAAACACCGCCTTAAACTCATTTTCAACGGCTGTGCGCTGCTCAGCAGTATCCGGGATAATCACGCCGGATGAGGTAATATAGTTATATTCAGCCATTTAACCTGATACTCCCGTATTCAGTTTGTAAAACAGCGGTATAGCTCAGATTGTTATCTTTCAGGACGGCCGCGAATGAAATCACTTCTGTGACCTGCGGGATCTCCCCTATCCGTTCACGGAATGCGGTTTCAAACACCGGCAGATCCGCCTGCCGTCCGAACGTGGTTTTCCAATACGGAATGCCCTTGTCCTGCTTATGCAGCATTTCGCCGCGCAGTGCTTTGATATACTGAGCACAGCTGTTTTTTACTGCCTGTTCATCGCGGGCGATGGCGAGATTACCGTCTCCCCCGGTGAACAGATCATTATTTTCACTGACATCAAATGTCATCATAGCGGTTCTCCTGAATCCTCATGTCCGCGCTGAATACCGCTGTGTTTGTGGGTTGAACCGATGTCTTTGCCGTTATGTTTCAGGGTGCCGCCCGCCGCATTACTGTCACCATTCACAGCGTGATTACCATTAATAGTCACATTCCCGGTATAAATGGTTTCCGGTGCATTAACCTCAAACAACGGTGTATCCAGTACGGCTTTATCCCCGTGCAGCGATAAACACACAGCACCATCCGCAGACTGCACCACCAGGGCATCCGTATTTTTGCCGTCGATTACCCAGCCTTTGAGTGTATCGGGAAAAAACATGGCATCACTGAATGTGTGCAGACGTGCGGTATTGGGTTCGTCTTCCAGTCCGCCGCGCTGGAAAATCAGGCTGATATCCCGGTCATTGGCTTTCAGCCAGCCGAAATCCCCCGGTTTTACCGGCATACGGATAAAAAAACCGCCGCCGCCGAAACGAAACACCGGAATATTAGCCAGCGCACCGCGCCCGACTTTCTTTCCGGCGGTCGTCACCATCATCACCAGCGGTTTCACCACGGCCCGGTTACTGGTGTCGTCATAACTGACCACCGTGGCCGGCAGCATATCGTCAATATTCATCAGCAGACTGCGGAACGCAGCCGCAAACTGCCCGGCCAGACTGCCTTCACTGGCCATATCACTGTTAGGTTTATTCATTGCTTTGCCCGTGTCGTCAGGCCCGTTTGCAGGTTGCCGTATAAAAAAAGGCATCCTCATGTGAGGCGATATCGAATTTCAGCTGCTCGATGATGTAATCCCCGTTCAGCGAAGGGTTGAATTTGCTGTTCAGCCGCAGCATACCGCCGAGGCAGGATTCACCGTCGATCAGATATGACACTTCAAGCCCTTTCTCTGTCGCTTTCGGGATCCCGATCATGCCGGTTTTCTGACTCAGAATACGCAGTTTGCCGGACAGCGCTTTATCCCTGTCTTTCACATACAGCACATCGTCATCAATAAAGGCTTTCACATTCCCGGCGTCCTGCAGCCGCTCAATCTGCTTCAGCGCGGGACCGCAAAAATACCAGTTAGCGACATTTTTATCGGTCGCCTGGAAATCCAGTGAAACGTGGCAGTCTTTTGCGATTTTTGCAGCGATCTCACTCATTTTTGACATCGCCTGCCCCCCGGAAGTCACAATATCGCGGGTGCCGGCATTGCCGGTTTTGGCTTTCAGCGTCAGTGTCACATCCGGCGGTGACGCGATTTCCGCGCTGACAATATCGCCGGTAAAGATGCGGAATACACCGGTACTGCGCCGCCCGGCCTCCAGAATAATCCGGTGCGGTGTTTTGCTCTCCGTAAAGGGGCTGGTTTCCGTCAGCAGCATGTTGCGGGTTTGTGTATTCAGGCCATCAATGCTGAATGAACAGTCATTCTGTAACGGATTGGCGTATTTCGTGCCCGAAGCATGCATGCGCATGCCCTCATACCATTGCAGACGGCCGTTAACCTCGATGGCACAGCGGATCCTGCGTAAGTCAATCATCATCCCCCCGCCAGACCAGTGTCTGTGTTTTTCCGAACTGTTCCCACCAGGGCAATTCATCCCCGCCGGTCAGTAACGTAAAATTGCCGCCTGACGTAAGATAGCGGTACGGGATCAGAGGCTGCTCCGGCAGCATCCGCATTCCCTGCACGACAATCTCATCATCGCAGCGGATATCACAGCACATCACTCCGTGCGCAATTTTGATTGTCAGTTCCCATTCCTGTTCACTCAGCGTGACCCGCAGGCGCTGATTCGGCACGGTATTCAGTGGTATAATTTTCATTTGCCCCCCGGTTTACCGGCAGCCCCGCCGGCAAGTTTTACGGCAACAGAACTTTTTTTCGCTGGTGGCGGTGCCGCCGTCTGAGCCTGCACTTTGCCGCTGTTCACTGTGCTGCTCTGCTTTTTCTTCACCACCTTGCGCGGCGGTAGTTCGCCGTATTCCGGTTCAATCACCCGCCACTCGGTAAAGGTCAGCGAGAGGCTGAGACCATCAGCCATTTCCGGATTTTCATCATGGGTAAAAGAGGTGATCAGCATCGGCCCGTAGGCTCTCACCCTGGTCTGAATACACACCAGCTTGTGACAGTCATACGCCTGCTGCATTGCCTTAAACTCATCTTCTGTTTCGCCGGTGAGCATTAAATCCATACTGATAGTCACCGCATTAACCACGACATGATCACTGCGGGTTTCACCGGATTCCACCTGAAACGATGTGGCTTTATGGGTATCAGAGACTGTCAGTTTTACCGGGCTTGCTGAATCAAACAGCGTGGCAAATGAGTTCACATCAAAGATTTTGACTTCTGTTATCATTTCTCCATCCCCGAATTATATTCATGTCCCATATTTTCGATGTGCTGCCGCAGCACCTCAACGATATCCGCCGCAATAGTCTGCGGATCACCGTCTTTGGCAACGATACTGATCTCACCGACAGAGATAATATTTTCATTGCTGACCGCAGACTGATTACTGATCGTTCCGCTGGTCAGGGATGCCATCGGGTTAGCCGCCAGCGTGGTGACATGGCCGGTGATTTGTCCGGCAAGTTTCAGTGTTTCCTCTTCACTGAGAGGCGGGGTTTCCGGGATGCTGTACTCCAGTTTGCCCTTCGTGGTCACGGTACGGTTAACGTTCTGTTCAATCTCTGCCGAATCCCTCATACCGACCCAGCCTTTCACTGTACTCCAGCCCTCTTTGACCAGATCCATCCCTTTACTGATCCAGCCGAGGATCTCTTCAATCTGCTCCCACAGCCATGTGAAGATACCGACAACCGCATCTGACACGGTATCAAAGACCGCTTCAAATTCAGCGCCCCAGGCCATCACCCCCTGAATACTGGCAGTCAGCCAGTCAATAAACTCATTGAGTGCCGTGTTCATGGTGTTGTAAGCCGCGACGACAATATCCGCCACAACGCCAATCACCGACATAATGAAGTCAAACAGGACGACAAATGCCTCCCACACCGTGAGAATGACCGCTTTCAGCCCCGGATAACTGTCGAGTATCCGACCGATCATCGAGTCGTTACCGTCGATAAAATTCATGATGTCGTCATACACCAGCGCAAAAACCGCCGCCAGCAGAAGGATCCCCGCCACCACCGCCATAACCGGCAGCATGGCGGTCCATGTACTGATCTGTGCCAGTTTCATAGCGTGAACATATTTGCCTGTCACGACGGCAGCCACCGCGATAAAAAAGCCGGTGACAAAATTTTTGTTTTCTTTCGCAAAAACAACGATTTTTTCCAGCCAGTCCAGCCCCTGAGCCAGCGCCGGGATCAGCATACCCATCAGGCTGTTTTTCAGGAGGCCGGCGGATTGCTCCAGGCTCAGCATGGCATTGTTAAAACTGATGGATTGCTCAATACTTTCTCGGGTGATACCGCCATAGTCTTTCTGCGTTTCCATCATCCGGGATAACTCTTCCCGTCCTTTCATCAGCAGCTCAATGGTGCCGTTATCCTCAACTCCCAGTCCGCCGAGTGTCTTTTTGGCCTCACCGAATGACATGCCCTGCACTTTATCCGCAGTCTGTAACACCTTTTCCATCGAATCCCCGGCAAAACCGAATGATTTTGCCATCGCGGATAAATCGGCCTGTGCGGCACTGCGGGTTCCGCCGAGAGCAGCGACCGAGCCGGAAAACGCATCCACATCCTGCGTGGTGATATTGATTTCTCTGCCCAGTTTATCAATGGATTCAATTTCAGCGGCGCGGGCTGTCGCATCACTGATAAGTCCGGTGATTGTCGTTGAAATACCGGCGAAATTAAGGGATTTTTCCGCCAGTGCCGCAACTTTATCAAATGCACCTTGCCAGGCGGCATCCGAATCACGGAGAGCGCTCTGTACTTTTTTCTGGGCACTTATTTCTGCCGCCGCTGCCGCCTCGCCGGTGCGCCGGGTTTCAGAGATGCTGTTCTGCAGGTCATCATAATTCTGCTTCAGCGCCTTAAATACAGCGTCAGATTCCCCGCCGGTAAACTGTACCAGCGAGGTCACAATGGCACTCAGTTTCGTACTCATTTCACCGGTCTGTTTTGTCACTTCCCCGGCGTTACTCTCAAACTCAATATACTGTCCGCCGCTTACCTGCTCCTGCCACGGCCACATCTCTTTCAGCAGGCTACCGAACGTCAGCGTGTTTTGCTGCGCCTGTTTTATATCGTCAACGATGTCATCCGTGGAACGCCGGAGATTATCAAGTGCGCCGTTTGTCTGACTGATATCAGATTCAATTAACTGAACAAAGGTTTCCGTCAGAGACATTATCTATCCTTTAAAGCGGCCAGCGCTTCGTTATATCTGTTGGTAATGGCGATTTCCCACAGATCCAGTGCCTCCTCCAGATCTACTGAGGTTTTGAGTTCGCTGAGGGTGGCGAGTTTTTCGCTGATGATGACTGCAAAGAAGCTATCAGCGTTTTTATAACCGACGGGAGTGAACTGCCTGCCCTGCTGAGCAGGGAGGGGAGGAAACCCCGGCTCCCGCCTTTGCCGAAAAAACTGGTGTTGTACTTCAGCATTTCCAGCTCAAGGCGGATCAGTGATTCCCCGTCCGGCACATGGTTATCAATCAGAGCCTGTGTCTTCAGCGGGAGCTCTTCACCGCTGACCGGCACGCACACATAGGCCATCATTTTCAGCATGGCATCTTTACTGACTTCGTAGTCACCGATTTTCGGCGCATTGGACAGCGGATATTTGGCAAGAATTTCCCGCCCGGTAATTGCCGGAAGACGGCTGATAATGAATGTTTTCTCAACACCATCAGCATCTTTTACCGCCACTTCTTTAGGTTTGATCAGCATATTTTTTTCCCGTAAAAAAAGCGGGCTTTCGCCCGCTCAGAATTAACGATTACGTGTAAAATCAAAATCCTGGAATACAAATGTGTATTGTTTCGATTTCAGACGCCCCACACCGGCAACAGAGCTTCCGCGGCTGCCGTTGGTGATACGGCCGTTACGGGCGGTGGTGGTCGAACCGTTGCCGTAAGAGGCAACCATCGTGATATTATCCCCAGCGGCGCGGCGGCCTCTTTTCGCCGTATTGGCGTCCAGCAGGATAGCCAGGTTCTGATCTTCCTCACTACCCGCCGGCACGTTAATTGTTACCGTCTGCGGTGCCGGTGCTGACCAGCTCAGCAGGTTACCGTTGATATCCATGCCTGTTTTAACGATTTCGGTCGGCGGGAAATCCAGCGGATCTGCATCATCCGCAAACGCGGTGATAAGAATACCGGACGGAAAGGTTTTGCTGGCTTTCACCACCAGCGCGAGACCGGTTGCTGATACTTCAATCATATTTTTCTTCCTTACTTACACTAAGTTATGTGAGCCTTCGACTTTACGGACCCAGTCGCCTTTGCCGTAAATCAGCACGTATTTCATGACATACTCCGGCAAACCGTTTTTGCCGGTGTTTTCGGTGATTTTCGCGTCATACCAGTAACCTTTGTCCTGTACATCGTGCCAGGCCAGATCATCACTGGAAGCATCTGCCACCGCGATTTTCTGCACTTCTGTCAGGTTCTTACCGGCCAGAATAGTGCCGTTATCCAGCGCTTTGGTAACTGCACCGGCAATCACCATCAGTGCCTGCGCCTCACCGTCTTTATTGGCAGGAACACCACGGGTGGCCAGCAGAAGGCTGAACCACTGCTGTGCGATATACGCTTTCAGCCACTGCTCGTTGGCGTGAACACTCATATCCAGCGGATCAGATACTCCGCCGCACAGGAAGCCGCGCTGATAAAAACGGATTTGCGAGCCGGCCACCGCCGTTTCGCCGTAATAGTTCACGCGCAGCTTGTCGAAACGATCCGCATCCGCGTCTTTGGTCACCTGTGCCGGGAAAGTCACACCCAACTGACGAAACATGTAGTTTGTCGCAGCATTCGTCCGGTCATAATCGGTCGCTGCCATCACTGCCATCGGCAGCGCCTGGATAAAGTAACCATTGTCCGTTTTCAGGTTCAGACCAACAGATGCCGTTCCTGCCAGCGCGGAATTTAATTCCTCTGCATTGTCGGCAGACACACTGAGATGCAGCTGATATTTCACATTCTCACCGGCGACATACTGCGCCAGCGGCACAGCCTGCTCCGCCGGTAATTCAGTGAGGAACGTCGCACTGCCGAATGAGTCAGATACCTGCTCTGCCACCATAAAAGCTTCCAGTGGTGTCTGCGCCGGATGCCCTTCTGATGACAGCCCGGAAGAAAGTCCCATGGCATCCGCGAGAACGGAATACGCCACACCGGCGGAGACATGCTCCTGTACACCGCCGTTCAGTTCGAACGCATTCTTTTGTGCATTAAAAGTGAGATAACTGCCCGCGAACTGCGGCTCACTCTCAGCATTCAGTTTTGCCTGGATCAGTGAGGCAATATCGGCATAGGATTTGGCCGCCGCTAAATCCAGATCCTTATAGTTTTTGGTGGTCTGACCGATGGTTACGGACAGTGTGCCGTCTGTGACGGCTGTCAGATCAGCCAGCGCGGCCGCTTTGATACCGAACAGTGCCGGTGTGCGTCCGACCGGCGCGTATGCGGCAATTTGCAGCGCTTTCGGTTTACTGACCGGTGCCGGACTGACATAACTGAAATACTGACGGGCAAACTGAGCTTCCGGTGAATTCGCCCCCAGCAGTTCATCAACCTGCCCCGGCGCAAATTCAAGGACATGACCGGCCGGAATTTTCGGATCAGCAGAGAATAACCGTGCGGTCAGCTTACGCTCAGGCACAGCAGAAGCGCCGATGACCGCAGAGGCGATATCGACATAGCGTGTTTGTTTAATTGGCATAGTAAAACCTTATATGCAGTAAATATCCGGGAACAGCGCTGAAACAACGCCGGTCTCCGGGCGGAGTGTACGGGTAAACGTCACATTGAAATCAAAAGAAGGTGCCTGTCTGTAATGCCCCTGGTCATCAGCCAGATACGGCACCCGGATAGCACCGGCGCGCTGAACGCCGACTCCCTGTTTATTCAGCACACCGGTAAAGGGCAGTGAATTCACAATCATCCTGACTGCGGCCACAATATCACCGGCGGTATGTGTCTGAGATTCAGTAATAAACCCCTGAACCTGGTATTTTTTTTCAGTTATCTGGCTTTCGGTATGATTGGCATTCTGCCCGCGGACGGCATAACTGCGTTTCTGCCATCCTGCCGGTGTCTCACCAACAGGATAAAAGGCAATAAAATCCTCTCCGGAGATATGATTTTCCGGAAAGAAACCCGCCTTAACGCCCGTGGTAATACCGTGATTTTTCAGCTCAGTAACCAGCTGGTTATAAATAATTAATTCAATGTCTTTATCATTCATTCTTACCTCAGTGCCTGTGAATACTCTCTGCCTCCTGTCCGGCCATAAAAAAGCCCTGCTCACAGGCAGGGCTGAACACACCGTATTTCGGTGCAGTGATATAATGACAGATAAATAATGATTTAATTTCCGTCAGGAAACCGTATATTAATGGTATCCGCCATATACCATAAAACCGGAACCGGCATCATGGATAACGATTACAACAGTAAATCAACACAGGAATTGGCTGATGGTTTAGCGCTGTACCTGAAACAAGGTTATATCAACCCGTTATATTTCAACTGGGATTGTGAAGACGAGGGTGCAGAAGAAGCGGGTTTTTATCTGGATGCGCTTTCTGTACGTGACCCTGATTTATCCTGTGAATTCCGGAAAAAAATAATGGAATCACCGGTAATCAGTAATGATTATTTTAAATCCCAATGTATGGAATATTTACTGCTGTCATCAGATAAACACCGTGAGTATGTTATTCAGTATTTATCCGGCCATTACGATGTATTACCGGTTTCTGTGCTGCAAAAAGCGATGTTTTATTTTTATTGTGCAAAGCGTGATCCTGATGACAATGATGTTGTTCCGGATTCATTGATAGTAAAACTCAAATCCCGCTATCATACCGTTAAAGATAACAAAGACGTCATGGCTTATGAACTGACTGAACTGAAAGAAACCGGCGACGACTTTTGCGCGGCATATCCTTCACCGTAAGATGCAATTCGTCATTTTTTACAGATTAGCATGCTGTTTGCGGCCGCACTAATGTGCTCCGGACTGCGGAAAAACATCCCGCCATAATGACAAAAAGGCACTCAGAATCTGAATGCCTTTCAATATGTAATTCGTTATTTTTTACAGATTAGCATGCCGTTTGCGGCCGCACCAATGTGCTCCGGACATCAGGATAGGCTTTATATAAACTATCCATATCCAGTTGCACTGCCAGTGTTTCCAGACAACCAAAAATAAAGCTTTCCGCGCTCTGTACCTGTTTACGGATTTCATCCTCGCGGACTTTATATTTACGCCCGATCGCCCGCTTGCTCATCCCTTTCACGTAATAATCCGTAATATAGTCGCGTTCACGTTCCAGACCGGCCGTCCCCAGCATGGATACACAACGATCGATAACCCGGCCATCCTCATCGCTGCATGAGGGTCTCTGTTTACTGCTGTTCTGAGCAAGTTCCCGGAATCCGGATGAAACACGGGCCCAGCCCATGCCCGCACAGTGACCACCCGCTGCCCAACCGCCCCAGTGCAACAGTATCGTCTGAATGTCTCTGCTCATAATATTCACCTGTATAGTATCCGTATTTATTTCCCGGTATCAGCTACTCTTCAGTGCCCGCTCAGGTCGCCGGGACACTGACAGAAAAAGCCCGCCCGAGAGGGGGCTGGATAAATATACAGTATTTTTATGGATGATGTTAATCTGCTCCGGAAATAACAGGGAGATTAGCCTTGTGAATATCCGGAGCAACTATCAGTGAAACACAGAATTAGTGGTTATCTGACGGTGAAATAACCTTCACGCCTTTTATTGCCGTCACATCGATTAGTACCGGTGTATGGTGATGCCCGGTTTCGGCATAAAACATTTCGCCGGTAACAGAGACCTGCTGATTAAGATAATGCTGATTTTTGCTGTAAAAATCACCTCTTACTATCAACTGAAACTGGTCATTACTGCCCCAGTCCGGACTGTCTTTTATACAGGTCAAAGGTGCTTTGGTAAAAAGAACCCAATACGGCTCCGGTTCATCGCCCTCTTCCACGCTTTCATAATTTGGCGGCCCCGGAAATACAACACGTTTCAGTGTACCGGTTAATGTCACCTGCTGCCCGTCCTCGTAGCATATCTGCGCTGACGCCGGATTTTTACTGTCAGCAATATTCCGGAACAGCACAGATGATTTTTTATACCATTCCAGCTGGCATGCTTCTGTATCACAATTCTGTAATCTCAGTTTCCGGTTTTCTCTGACAATTTTTCTAAACTCATCACTGTTTCCGGTGATTTTTTTTGCCTGCAGGTAATCTGCATATAATTCATCATCTGCCTGAGATAATGACGGACTATCGCACACCAGTTTTTCTGTTTTACTCTGTGCTTTACTGCAATCAAAGCTGACTGCAAAAGACGCAGATGAAAATAGCAAACAGGATATAACCACCACTTTTTTCATACCAGACCTTCTGTTTCCCGGTGACAGCTTACAAAGATAAAAACCAGACATCAGCGGCTGTTATCCCTTAACTCTCCGTTATTGTGCCACAGGAGAAATCACATTTAACGCAGGTCAGGTCACAGATAATATCCGTATGACTTATTTTTAAGCATGGATACCTTATCATAATGACTACCTAAAAAAATCAAGCTGCCGATTAGTTTTGGTAAGTAATGATACTTATGTTAAATTGTCTGTACCACCTCAGTTCACGGGAAAGAGACAGCATGTCTGACATAACCAAAATCATCATTGCCGGTCGTAACATCAGCGGTTTTGGCGGCATGGAAACCGTATTCAGTACATTCAGCAGATTACTGACTGAATCCGGGAAAAACTATCAGATATCTTTCGTCTTTTTTAATGAACTGAATAATAGTGTTGACGATACGTGGCTCGGTAATAACCCGTTTACACGCTTTAGTTCATCACTAAAAAACGGGAAGCTGAAGAGAGTTTATTTTGCCTGTCAATTCGCTTCTGTTATTAAAAAAATAAATCCGGATTATGTCATTGCCTTTGATTCTGTTGGTTGTTATATTTCAAGACTGGCTTTGCGCTTCGCATTTAAAAGAATTCCATTGTTCTCGTGGAATCATTTCTCTGTCACCGGCTCATATAAAGCCAAATATATCAGGCTGACGGATAAACACCTGTCTATCAGTAGTGGTATAGCAACTCAGTTATCAGAAATGGGTATCAACCCTGCGGATATTTATACGATCTACAACCCGGTTCCGGAACAATCTGGAACAATCAGCTGTGGCAATGCGATAAATTTTTTATATGTCGGTCGCTTAATGTGCGGAGGACAAAAAAACATGAGGGAGTTGTTCAGCGCATTATCCGGTGTTCATGGTGACTGGAAATTGCATATCGTCGGCTCCGGCGATGACTCCGAAATAAAAAAATTAACCAGCCTGGCTCACGATCTGAAAATAGACGATAAAATCATCTGGCATGGCTGGCAATCAAGCCCGTGGAATTACATAGAACAAGAAATAAAAAATGTCTCTGCGCTTATTTTAACATCCGCATACGAAGGATTGCCGATGGTGCTGTGTGAGGCAAACAGCTATGGTATTTATACTGTCAGTTCAGACTGTCCGACAGGACCTGCAGATATTATTCGTCCGTATGTAAATGGTGAATTATATCCTGTCGGAGATAATAAAAAACTCGCTGACATTCTGAATAAAATCGTTTCCGGGGAAACAGAAATAAATCATACCGTGATAAAAAACTCCATTTCACCGTTTTATGAAGATAAATATCTTGCAAGGGTTTCGGATATATTTAAATGATAACTCTGCATTTTTCAGCCACAAACAGCCGATACACCATCAATAGTTATTTAGTATTCATAAATTCACATGACAATATCACAATATTATTTCACTATCACTGGCACTCGGCCCATTGCTCAGTGGTTTTAGTTTTGAAATCTGAAACAGCGTATTCTTTATAATCCACTGACATGACATAAACAGTTTTATCATCCTGCTCAAAGTAATAACCATTCTTTTTTGTTTTCATCTTCGGACTGGAGATTTTACTGCCGTCAGGCCTGAACGCAGTGAATGCTGAGTTGCTCAATGATACCGTGGAGTGAAATCGGCCTTGCATAGGGCCCATGGCATCACCAACGATCACAGCCTTAGAATAAATACAATTATAAGCAACACCAGAACCGATTGAACCGCCACTGCCAGAAGACCTGCCAGCCAATGATGCCGCGCTTACTCCGCCTGTTGCTGCCACTGTTGAGCCGTGCAGAGATTTTTTACTATTAGTTGATATGGATTTATTACTATAATTCTTTGTGCTGTAACTGTTTGCTGTTCCTATCCTGCAAACTTTGTTTGCTGATATACATGAGTTGCCGCAGGGAATTCCTTTCTTGCAATTTTTAGCCAAAGCATCAGACAAGAATAATAAGGGAGATAATGCCACTAAACAGACAACAGTTATTTTCAAATTAGCCATCACACTACTCCAATAATCAGTTTCCCTAATGTTAATCGTCAGGTGGTGCAAAGGAAAGCAAAACGGTGTGAACATTTGAGGTAGGCGGCAACAAGAAAAGCCCGCGATATCAAAGATATCGCGGGCTTTTCTTGTTGCCGGCTACCGGAGTCGAACTGGTGACCTACTGATTACAAGTCAGTAGTTTTGTTTTTTAATCAATTAGATACCGCATTAAATCACGCTTTCACATCCCAACAATTAAAAAGATTGAAAAGGTATAAAGCACATCTTAAACCATTTGTGTCCCAAATATGTCCCATCACTTCTACCAACAGCTATACACCCATCATTTAAACAATTTGCATATTTGCGACAACTCTTTGTCTAACTGGGACTACATTAACTTTTTACCACCGGCAACTGACTAAAATTTGTTGTGTATGCCGGTGACAGCATTTCGCGCTTCATCTTGTATCCGCTGTCACTGCCTTTACCGGCAAACCACACACGGCCCAGCCCACTGTTGTTTATTGTGTCGATGGTCTTCATCAGCTCGTCGCTGTTTTTGAATGGCTGCCTGGTGGCGAACATATCGAACTGAGTGACGGCTGAATCAGTGAAATCTGACAGGATGATGCCCGCCTTATAATACCGGTACCCGTCACACCAGATACTATCCAGTGCTCTCGTGGCAGCATTGATGATGTCCCGCGTGTCGCAGCTGGGATACTCGAGTGAAATATTTGCACTGTTCGCATAATCCGGCCCGTTCGCGTGCCTGCTGGTCTGCACAAACAACCCGATCATCCGGCAGCGCTGCTTTTCTTCCCGGAGTTTTTCGGCTGACCGCTCGGCATATTCACACACGGCCTTTCTCATTGTGACAATATCCGTCACTTTGATACCGAATGATCGGGAGCAGAGGATCTGCTGTTTCACCTTTCTGACTTCTTCCAGCTTGATGCAGGGTTCTCCGTTCAGTTCCCGCAGCGTACGCTCAGTAATAACACCGAAAGTTTTACGGATAGTCGCCGGTGCGGCGTTCGCCAAATCTAATGCAGTGCGAATCCCCATGGTGTTCAGTCTGGCCGATATTCGCCGACCGATACCCCACACTTCACTGACCTGTATCAGTGCCAGTAACTTACGCTGGCGCAGCCTATCAGAAAGGTCGACCACTCCGCCGGTTTTTTTCCATGTTTTTGCTGCATGGTTGGCAAGTTTTGCGAGTGTCTTTGTCGGTGCAATGCCAACACCGACCGGAAGGTGTGTTTTCTGCAGAATAGCAGCCTGTATCTCACAGCCGTAATCTTCCGGGCTGAATATCCTGGTCATGCCGGTAAAATCGAGAAAGGCTTCGTCTATAGAATAGATTTCTGTGGCGGGTGCGAAAGATGAGAGCAATGTCATCACACGGCTGCTCATATCGCCGTACAACGCATAATTTGAGCTGAATACTGTCACATTGTTTTTATAACAAAAATCGCGACACTCATAATACAGTGCCCCCATTTTGATGCCGAGGGCTTTCGCCTCTGCTGACCTGGCGATCACGCAGCCATCATTATTGCTCAGGACGATAACCGGCTTACCTGTCAGATCGGGCCGGAATACTCTTTCACAGCTGGTGTAAAAACTGTTTACATCCACCAGCGCAAACATCACTGCGCCCGATGGATGATGTAGGTGACCACACCGAAAATCTGTAAATCCTGTTCACTGCTGATTACGATAGGCTGATAATCCGGATTCATCGGGATCAGCATAGGTACCGGTGACAGTTGCAATTTTTTGACAGTAAACTCTCCGTCAAAACTGGCAATCACAATATCCCCCTCTGCCGCAGTTACCGCGCTGTCCACGATAACCACATCACCGTCAAAGATATTCGCATCTATCATCGAACTACCTTCAACCCTGAGTAAATAGGTACTTTCCGGGTGTCGGATCAGTTCACTGTTCAGGTTTATGCGTTCCTCGATATAGTCCGTCGCCGGTGACGGGAACCCAGCGGGGACATGTTCCAGGAACAGAGGCAATGTCAGAATTGTATCATCGTTGATCTTGACAAGTTTCATACTCAGAACCGATTAACTGTATATATATACAGTTAATGATAGAGAAATTTGACCGTCTCATCAATCTGATTTTTACTAATCTTATGCGTCACATATTTTACTCGTTGAAATCAAATCGGGCAGTCCGCTATAAGCGAAGAACGAATATTGCTAACAGCATTCTGTGTGAATCAATGGGGAGCAGGCCAAAGTTAAAAAAAGGAGCTTTATGAAATAAATCACACTTTATCGTATGGTACATACCCATATTTAAATTGTGTGCTAACATTCGTTCTGTAAATACCTTTCAACTCAACCCGAGGCTTTGATGCTGGAGAATGTAATCATCCGATAATCAGCTTACCGACCTTTTCAGGCCGGACTGATTATCAATGCGCCGAAATCGAATGCGGACACCGCTATGTGTTTGCACGTTTTGCACATGATGATTAAACAGGTTTTCCAGTATGAATTTATCCCGTCAGGAACAACGTACCTTACACGTTCTCGCTAAAGGTGGTCGTATCGCGCAAGTCCGAGATACGTCTGGCCGCCTCATCGCCGTTGAATGCTACACCCGCGAAGGGCTGTTGCTTACCGACTGCACCCTTGCCACCTTCAAAAAACTCAAAACCAAAAAACTTATCAAGTCCGTTAACGGTCAGCCGTACAGCATCAACACTACCGGGCTGAATAACGTTCGCGCACAGCTTGATAACCGCTAAGGAGGCATGATGGATATTAATACCCTTATTTACGCATCCCGATATGTCCGGCTTTCAGCGGATGAAAGCAAAATTCCCTGGGATGAACCAGCATTCAGCCAGCGCATGCTGGCGAACCACTTGTCGCAGGATCACGACTGGGCCAGCCGCAGGCAGGAGATCATTGAGCAGCAGGTAGAGTGGATCGCCAGCCAGTTATCCCCTGGCGCACACATCCTCGATCTCGGCTGCGGTCCCGGCTTTTATACCCACCGCTTAGCAGAGCGCGGATTTCGCTGCACCGGCGTGGATTTCTCACCAGCATCAGTGAGCTGGGCCCGCCAGCAGGCACAAAATGCCAATTTGAACATCGACTATATTCAGCAGGATATCCGCGCATACTGGCCGGATAGGTCGTTCGATTTCATCATGATGACGTTCGGGGAACTGAATGTGTTCAGCACTGCGGATGCACGCTTACTAGTCAGCCGCTGCGCGCTGTGGCTGGAGTTGGGTGGCAGGCTGCTCACTGAAGTCCATACTTTCGAAGAAGTTAAGCGTCAGGGAATGGCTGAAGCGAGCTGGCAACGCTGTCCGGATGGGCTTTTTCTGGGCGTCCCTCATCTGCTGCTGACGGAACATAGCTGGGATGAAGAAGAGCAGACCAGCTCAACGCAGTTCTGGGCTATAGAGGCAAACGGTCACACCACTCGTTTCGGCAGCCAAATGACGGCCTGGCGCGATGAAGAATACGTCAGCCTGCTCAATAATACCGGATTTACCCTGCTTCCTCCCCCTGCAGGCCACGACTGGCCAGTCAGCGAGACATTTGAAGGGAAGCTGTTTGCTCTGTTGGCTGAAAAAGCAAAAACCTCAGGGGAGCTTCCTCTTAATACTCAACACAATAAAAGGAATTCAGCATTGGATATCCCACGTATTTTTACCATCAGTGAAAGCAAACACCGTATCCACAACCCGTTCACCGAAGAGAAGTACACCACACTGGGCCGTGTGCTACGCATGAAGCCGGAAACCCGCATTCTTGACCTCGGCAGCGGCTCGGGGGAAATGCTCTGTACCTGGGCGCGGGATCATGCGATTACCGGAGTCGGTATCGACATGAGCCAGTTGTTCAGCAAGCAGGCCAGACGGCGCTCGGAAGAACTTGGTGTCAGTGATCGGGTCCAGTTCATACATAGCGATGCCGCTGGGTATGTGGCAGAAGAGAAATTCGATGTGGCCGCCTGCGTAGGTGCGACATGGATTGCCGGTGGATTTACCGGGATGATGGAGCTGCTGGCGCAGAGCCTTAAGCCAGGCGGGATCATGCTTATCGGGGAACCCTACTGGCGTCAGCTACCCTCAACAGAAGAGATAGCGCAGGCATGCGGCGTCAGCGCAATAGCTGATCTCCTGATGTTGCCTGAACTTATCAGCGCATTCGACTACCTCGGCTACGACGTGGTGGAAATGGTGCTGGCAGACCAGGAAGGCTGGGACAGGTATGAAGCCGCGAAATGGCTGACCATGCGCCACTGGCTGGAGGCCAACCCTAACGACGACTTCGCGGCAGAAGTCAGGGCTGAGCTAACGGTCTCGCCAAAACGTCACGTGACCTACGCGCGTGAATACTTTGGCTGGGGCGTGTTCGCGCTGATCGCCAGGTAACAACAGACTCCCGGTATTTCTTTCCGGAAATACCGGGACTTCTTCTTTGCATTAATCTGCTCCCTATAAACTGGCTTACGAAGTGTAAGCACACCCGTTTCAGTTCCACACACTTTTTGAGATTAGCTCCGCAGCATTTTACTACTTTTTGTTTATATATTTTAATAAGTTATAAATTTATTTTTAACGATTAACCTGATCGGAAGTAGATATTGCTTTCCTCTGTCCACCCCCTCTGATTATCCTACCACCAACGGTTAGCATTCTGTTTTCATTGAGATCTTACACTCCTCCATCAAATTAATATCTGTATATTTATACTTATTATACATCATCACACCACAACCATTAATAACATTATATTTACTATTCATCTGACCAAATCAATATTATTACATTTCACTTAAAAAATAACAACCAACAACTCAAATCACTATTTTAACCAAAAAATAAAGTATATTAATAAATAAAACACAGCATTGCTTTATCGTTATATACCAAATGATTATCACACTATTCGTAACATCACTTCATATAGACTATTTTACATATTGCACACTTGCCCTGCGATAATAATATTTTCAGGTTAAATAACCGAGCAATGATAACAAAAAAATTAAAAAATGAGATAAATCTTATTTGTAATTAAGGCTGCTATTTTAAAATTATACAGATAGCACAGAAGATCTTATCAATATTTCTAACTTAATGTCATGTAAGGATATATATGAAATCACTGATCACTACCACCATGTTTAGCTTAGGGATTTTATTCTCCGGATTCTCAACTGCAGCTGAAGGTGATGAAATTACCAAAGTGTCTTATGCTTGTGCAAATAATCAGACAATGGAAGTTATCTATGTCAACACAGAAAAAGATAGCTATGCTATTATCAATCAAATGAACGAAATGATTCCGATGAAAATAATGAAAATGGCCTCAGGCGCAAACTATGAAGCCATGAATAAAAATTACACATACAAACTTTATACAAAAGGTAATAACGCAAATTTAGTTGAAGGGAATGATAAAGCTGTATTAACAGATTGTAATGCAGATTGATATAGATTTCTATCTAAGCAAGGGGGACTGTATCCAGTCCCCACGTGACAACCAAAATAAATTTAATAGCAAATTAAAAGAATATTAATCAAAAACCGAACTCATTAAACATATCTTTACCAATAACATCATTATTGTGAGATTTGTTAATATCTTTTATTTGATCAATCAACCCCAAACCAGCCCCGACAGGTCCACTCACACTAAAGCCGACACGGCTGGAGCGGCTACGGCTACGACTGTTACTATGAGTTTGACTGCTGCCATTGCAGTTGCTTTGACGAACAGTGGTTACACCATTAGCATGGTGTTCTCTTGCCTCACTTTCCGTGCAATCTCTGCTTGCCTGAGTATCACTATTTCCGGAGGCATAATTATCACTATCCGTATACCACTCACTATATTGTCCAGTCGGAGCAATGATTCCGGATAAAGTATCGTATGTTGAGTACTGATGCGGAAGGCTATTACAAGCACTTAATACCATTGAACAAGTGGTGACAAACGTTAATTTAATAAAAGTAGCTATATTCATCATGTGTTAATTTCTGAAATAGTAACCATATGTAAAAAAGTGCGGATAATTATTCATTTCTTAAATTTGAAATCAAGACCTAGTGCTCTCTTTTTTAAGAAACAGTTAACATCCAAAATAAAAACAAACAGATATACACCACCTATTTTTATTTGGTCGCAAAAATCAAACGATTAATGAACTTTTTGTTATCTCTCCTCCGCTATTTCCTGTGCCTCCCGCTCCATCTGTTCAGCCAGTTCGCGCTGTTTCACATTCCACACAGAGCCCTGCGGCATTTCAACACGTACATCGAGACGGGTGGATTCCGGCAGGTCACACAGTTCACCGTCCTGATAAAAGATGCGCTCACCTTCCGGGGTGACGTCTTTCAGCCGCCAGTTCTGGAAACGTTCCGGCAAATGCGCATGCTGACGGTGACAGGTTTCAATAATCAGGCTGCCGT